>PVML01016979.1_pt1 | contig 607385 bp, 546 predicted proteins | sample 1853371 | NCBI WGS metagenome assembly PVML01 (sample SAMN08533508, study PRJNA380276) | Human gut metagenome, whole genome shotgun sequencing project. | isolation source: participant 1, chromium library | host: Homo sapiens | collected 2017 | reverse complement strand
AGGTAATGGTGGACTTCATCGGTTTATCCAGTTCCCAAACGACAACCATGCCGTTTGTTTTCGGGGTCATCAGGTACGGACCCGTCAGGAAGGAGCCGGTATCCGTCCTTCCGATTGCGAAAGCAGTGCTCGGCACCAGTGTTGCCAGCATCACGGCCGACAGCACACCGCTGATCAGCCGCCGCATACGCGAAGATTTTTTAGCCATTTTCTTTTCTCCTTTCTCTTCACGGTACGGCTGCTGCCATACCGCCGCGTCTATGTTAAACCTTTTAAGTTAAGGCAATACCGCATAATTGAACAAGAGTGATTTGCGAGTAAATTTTGCGTACTGACAAGGCCCAGTTTGGCGGTAATACTTGATGTATTACCGTGAAACTTCGGCAGCGCGGACGGAACTCGCGCAAGGAACCGAAGCCAAAGTCAGGACACAAAATTTCCGCAAAGCACCGCGGCAGTGCGACCAGAGCCTGCACAAGGAGCCGCCGCTTTAATTGTGCGGTGTTGCCTTAAGGTTCGCGCGCTGTAAATATGCGTGTCGAAGTACGAAATCAGCCGCGTGCGGTTCTCGCCTGCCCACTTCAAATCGTAGGTGATGAGCTTGACCTCGTCCAGCGGCGGCAGTCCGTCCGCTGCGCGGGCGGTGCTGTTTGCCGGAAGGCGGCAGCTTTTCGCTTCGATGTAACATTCCTCTCCGCGGGAAGAGGTCAGCCAGTCGATAAAGATGCGGGCGTTTTCGCGCTCCTGCTCCGGTGCATTGCGCACAAGCGCACACGCGCCGATCTCATAGCCGGTGCCGTCTGCCGGACTGCGCACCTCAATGGGATAGCCATCCAGCGCCGCACGGAAGGCGTCGTGCGAGAACACGATACCGACGGCGTATTCGCCGTTTTTTACCCGCTCTGCCGGCTCCACACCCGAACGGGTGTACAAACCGACGTTTTGGTCTAATTTTTGAAGATACTCCCACGCCTTGTCCTCGCCGCGCATCTGCACAAGCGTTGCCAGCGTAGTATACGAGGTACCCGAGCTTTTCGGAGTTGCCATCACAATCTGCCCTGCCAGTGCAGGCGACAGCAGATCGTCCCAGCAGGTCGGCATCGGCGTTCCCGTCCGTGCAAACCAGTCGGTGTTGCAGGCGAAGCACAGCGTGCCGATGTAGATCGGATTCCACACGCCCTGCTCATCCTGATAGGCTTCGGGCACATCGGTCAGCTCGGGACTTTGATACGCCTCCAGCAGACCGGCCTCTCGCAGCTGAATATAGTTATCCGCCGAGCCGCCTAGCAGCACAGAAGCCTGCGGGTTGTCCCGCTCCTGCTCGAGCCGCGCGGTCATTTCTCCGGCAGGAAGATGAATACAGTCCACGGTAATGCCGGTCTCCTTGCGGAAGGCACTGCAGTACAGCAGCGTTTCCGACTCCGGCAGCGGACTGTAAACGGTAAGATGGTCATATTTCGGTGTTTCTGCCTCCTCCATCGCATGATTGTGCTCCTGCGGTGAGGGATCGTTCTGCTGCTGACCCGTACAGCCGCAGAGCAGTCCGGTCAGCAGCAGAACAACAGGAAGAAAACATATTCTTTTCATAGCTTCCACCTCGATACAAAAGGCGGGCAGCTTTTCTCTGCCCCTATACTATAACAGTTTAAGCGGCTTCGCTCTACCGTCCATCATCCGATAAAATTTTACCATTCAAGAAGGCCGTTCCTGAACGGTGAATTTCTTACGATATTATTTTACCCTTCTTCCGACCGGCTGCGGTACTCGCGCGGCGAAACGCCGACGTGCTTTTTGAACAGATAGCTGAAATAGTGCGAATCCTGATAACCGACGTCAAACGCAATATCGCTCATGCGGCTGTTGCCGCAGGTCAGCAGATGCTTTGCCGCCTCGATGCGGACAGCGGTCAGATATTCGACAAAGGTCTGACCGGTCTCCTGCGAAAACACGGTGGAAAAATGGTTCGGACTGAACCCGACCTCTGCCGCCACCATGTGCAGCGAAATACCGCTGTCCGCATAATTTTCGCGGATAAACTCCTTTGCACGGCTGATCTCCGCGCTGTATCGCACATTCTGATGGCGATAACACAGACGAGTCATGCGGCCGAGCACCTCGGCGGCACAGGCCTTTGTGCCCTCGAGCGTCGCCGCCTGACCGAGCACCGCCTGCGGGTCCTCCGGAGGCGGAATGCTGCCTGCCTGCACCTCATCAGCCAGCTGAGAGGCCGTGACGAGCAGGTTCATCAGCAGATAATATCGGTACAGCACGCTCTGCACGTCCTGCGCCGCAGAGCCGCCGAAGTAGCCCTCGACAATACGCGGCACGTCCTCGGGGGCGGCATGCCGCAGCTTGTCCGCCAGCGAGCCGCCCGCCGAGAAATCGAACTCGTGCTGCACACCGGCAAAGTCCGTGCTGCCGAATACGCCGTCCTCCGCACATGCGGAGGCCTGCAGCAGTGTATCCTTCGCTGTGCGGTAGCTTTCCGGCAGGGCGCTGACACGGGAGACCGGTGCGCCGATCGCGCACAGCGCGTTCCAGCCCAGCACCTGACAAAGCTCATGCCGCAGGTTCTGACAGAACTCGTAGGCGGTTTCGCGCACAGCTTCCTCGGTCTCTCCGCGCAGCAGGAGCACCAGCCGGCGGCTGCCGCGGAAAAAGGCGCAGACCTCGCTTTCCTCACCGCACAGACGCTCGGTCAGCGCACGCACCTGCTCCTGCACGGCATTTTCTGGCAGGCGCACGATGCACACAAGATACTGCTTTGCTGTCAGCAGCAGCCCCCAGCGTTCTCCCTGTACAGCCGCCTCCGCAGTCGGCACGCTGCCCGAGAGCAGGTCGTTGAGAAAATGCTCACGCAGCACGTCCTCCTCGTGTTCGCTGCGGCTGTTTGCACCTTCCGAGCGAAGCTGCTGCTGCTCCTGCTCAATCTGCTCGGCAACCTGTCCAAGCGTTTCAAGCAGCTGCGCCGAGCTGACCGGCTTGAGCAAATACGCGTCCGCGTGCAGCGAAACCGCCTTCTGTGCATACTCAAATTCATCGTGTCCGCTGAGGAACACAATACGCAGCCACGGCATGGTGCGCCGCACAACCTTTGCCAGCTCCAGACCATCCATAAACGGCATGCGGATGTCCGTAATGAGCACATCCGGCTTCATTTCCATCAGCATAGGCAGTGCCATTTCGCCGTCCGGCGCTTCACCTGCAAACAAAAAGCGTTCCTGCTCCTTTTCAATGCAGTTGCGGATGCCATCCCGGATGATCTCCTCATCATCCGCAATAAATACACGCATCATAGCGTTTTCCCCTCCTGTTCGTCCGGTACGGTGAAGCTGATGCGTGTGCCGTGCCGGTATTCACTCTCGATCGTCAGTCCGCAGCCGTAATACAGCCGCAGACGCTGTTCCACATTGCGCAGACCGTAGCCGCCCTTGCCGTCCGGGTCAAGCGGTGCACCGTTCTGCAGCGAGGCCCGTACCTCGGCAAGACGCTCGGGTGTCATGCCCATGCCGTTGTCCTCCACGGCGAAGTACATGCCGCCTGCCTGCCTGCGGCCAGTCACGGTAATCTGTCCTCTGCCGCGCCTGCGCTTAATGCCGTGATAAATCGCGTTTTCAACCAGCGGCTGCAGCACGATTTTCAGCATATACCGCTCGTGCAGCGCGGGATCAATATCAATCGTATACCGCATGATGCTACCGTACCGCACCGACTGAATCTGCAGATAGTTTGCAACGTGCTGTTCCTCGCGCTCGACCGTGATGTAATCCGCGCCGCGGCTGAGTGAGATGCGCAGAAAGCCGGTAAACGCCATCGTCATCTCGACGACCTCGCTGTTGCGGCCCTCTTCGGCCAGCCAGACGATGGTTTCCAGCGTATTGTACATGAAATGCGGCGTGATCTGCGCCTGCAGCGCCCGCAGTTCAGCTTTTTTGATGGTCTTTTCCTGCTCGACCCGCTCATGAATGAGCGCACCCAGCTGCTCCGCCATTGTATTGAGATCGCGTGTCAGCAGATGCAGCTCGTCGATCTCGGTCGGCGGGACGCGCTCGGTCAGCTCACCGGCGGCAATGCGGTTGGCGAACTGCTCCAGCTGCCGCAAAGACGCGCCGATCGCACCTTCCAGATTGTCAGAGGCCCGAATAGTCAGCCAGATCATCACGCCGACCAGCGCAATGAGTGCAAGCGCTGCCGCACCCAGTCCGTGCTGGATGCGGGCGTTGAAACGGCCCATGCGGGCGATCTCATTCTCGATATAGCGGTCAAGCATGCTGCCCGCCAGATGGCCGACGCTGTGAATCTCGCGGTACAGTGATTCGTTGCGGCTGACTGCGGCACCGGCGTCCATCTGCGTTTCCAGCTGATCAACGTAGCTGTCGATCGTGCGGATGGCGCGCAGCGCCGCGTTGAGGTACTGTGCCTCGTCCTCTCCGGCACTGTCTAGCATATCGTTCAGTTCCCACAGAGCACTGTCGATCAGCATCCGCTGCCGTCCATCCTCGAAGGAAATACGGCCGGAAACCACGTTCCACACCTCATCCGGCAGGTCCTGCACCAGCACAGTGCGCACCTCGGAGGCACGGGTCGTCAATGCAATATCCGCACCATAGCGCTGTGTCAGCACAACCAGCAGACCTGCCAGCACGCACACCGGTAAAATCATGCAAACCACACTGCGCAGCAACGACCGCCGCAGCAAGCCGTGCAGGCTGTGATGGGATTTACGCATCGGCTGTTCCCTCCTCCGTCAACACGGCGGTGTCCGCCAGAGCGATATAGGGCTTCCACGGTGCCTTCGCAATCTGCTGGGCTGCGTCTGCGGTCAGCTCGGCCAGCTGGGTGTCATCCAGCGCACCGATTACGGCAACCTCCCCTTTTTTCTGCAGCGCGCGCAGCTCCGCACCGCCGCCAAACGCACAAATCAGCACATCCTTGCCCGGTTTGCGGCCGTGGCTGTGCAGATAATCCACCGCACCGAGCGCCATTGCATCATTCTGGGCGAAAATGTAGCCGATTTCGTCCAGATGATCCTCCATCTCCTCCAGTATTTCGCAGCCGCGCGAGCGCATGCCGTCGCCGCACAGGCTGTAGGTTACGGTCAACCCGTGTTCCTCCAGCGACGCGCGGCAGCCGCGTGCAATCTCTCTTGCGTCCGAAGCATTTACCGTGCCGTAAAGCTCCAGTACACCGTCCCGCGGCATGCGCTGCTGCAGAAGCGCATCCGCTGCCTGCTCGGCGAGCGACGCATAATCAAATCCAATATGCTGCAGCGGCACATCATCCACGCCGCGTATCGCACGGTCTATCGACAGCAGTGGCACGGAGGCGGATTTTGCTTCGCGCAGCACGTTGTCCCAGCCGCTTTCCACCAGCGGCGTAAATGCGATTGCGTCCACCTGATACACGATCAGCGCACGCACGGCTTCAATCTGTGCCTCCTGCGTGCGCTCGACCGGCATTTCCAGCACTTTGAAGCCATGTTTCTCCGCCGCATATACAAGCGCTTCGGACTGCGCTTCGCGCCGGTCATCCTCTGCCGCCGTGGTGACAATGCCGAGCACCGGCACATGGGCATTCTCTTTTTCCGGCTGTGCCAATCCCTGCAGCAGCCGCAGCAGCACAACTGTGCAGAGCAGCAGCAATGCCGCCCCTTTCCATCGCTTCATGGTTTTCTCTCCGTTTCTTGTTCTCTCCTGAATGATTTAATCATATCACACTTTGGAGGAATGAGCCAAATGTATTTAACCATAGTATAAAAACTATCCAAATAAGCGCCCATGATATTGTGCATATTCCCTCGCTTAGACAGAGAAATATCTTCCGGCGCAGTCGGATCTACTTGCATTGGCTGTTGATATGCGGTATAAATCAATAAGCAAAAGATAAGAATGTGCGCAACGCGCACGAAAAGCCCCGGTGTTCCAGCACCGGGGCTTTGCAAATTCATCAAAACCGGGGACATGCGCCTCGGTTTTGATACTTATAGAGGGAGAAAGTTTCTGCATAGGAACTTTCGGACGACTTTGGAACGGCCTGCGATCCGCTCCCGCTTTTACTCTGCAAATCTCACTCTATTTCCTCGTCGTGCTCCATGGCTCTGACAAGCGGCGCCACCATCTGCTTCTTCCGGCTGACGACGCCGGGCAGGACGACCGAATGCTCGCCGCAGTCGGTCTTGAAGGCCGCGCGAACCAGCTGCTGCGCGCCCTTGCCGACGTAGAGCAGCTCTGTCTTTTCCTCGATAATGTTGGTCAGCATAGCGAACAGCATGGACAGACCGCTCGATGCCAGGCAGCTTTCCATGTACTCGAGCATTTTATCACGGATGCCGGACAGCTCGTTCTCACTGACACTCGTCACCTGCGAAATCGCAATCTTCTGATCCTGCACCTGGAAATACTTGAAATCCATGTGGAACAGCTCATCCATCGAGCGATCGAGCAGACGCGAGCTGGAACGGAACATTTCTGTTGCATACTGCTTGATGTCCAGACCGGCGATTTTCGCCAGCTCTTCTGCAGCCATGCGATCAAGCGGCGTACACGTCGGCGAGCGGAACATCAGCGTGTCCGACAGGATTGCCGAGCACAGCAGACCCGCGATTTTCGGCTCGATCTCCACGTTGTGCTCATGGTACATCTGCGTGATGATGGTCGCGGTGCAGCCGAGCGGCTGATTGCGGAAGTAGATCGGTCCGCTGGTCTCCACCGAGTCAATGCGGTGGTGGTCGATGATCTCAACAATATTGGTCGAACGAATGCCTTCGGCGGCCTGATCGCGCTCGTTGTGATCGACCAGAATGACCGACGGACGCTCCAGATCCAGCAGGTTACGCTGTGAGAACATACCGACGTATCGTCCCTGTTCATCCATCAGCGGGTAATAGCGGATACGCTTTTTGGAAACCGTGCGCTTTACATCCTCAACCGTTTCCTCCGGCTCGAAGGTGATAAGACCCTTTTTCCGCATCACATGCCGCACCGGAACCGCCTGACCGATAACCTTGACACAGGTGTAGGTATCATACGGGGTGGCGATGATGGAAACGCCGTTTTCCGAGGCCAGCTTTCGGATGGTGCGCGAAACCTTGGAGCCGAGGCCGATGACTATGCAGCCGGCGCTCATCTCAATGGCGCACAGCTGGCTTTCATAGCGGTTTCCGAGAATAACCATATCATTTTTGCCGATGTAGTCCTCGAGCACGTCCGGATTAGCCGCCGCAACGACCACACTGCCCTGCTCAAACCGCTGGTCAATATCGCCAACCTCGAGCGTGCCATCAAGCACATCGACCAGATTCCGATAGCTGGTCTTGGCCTCCGCCAGCGCATTGGCGTCCTGATCCTCGATGTAGAAGCGCGCAATATCGCCCAGCGTCAGCAGACCCTTCAGGCGGCGATCCTCATCAACAACGGCCAGCGTCTGAATATCATTTTCGTTCATGTAATCCCATGCACGGTGCAGCGACAGCTCCTCGCTGATGCCCGGCACCTCGCGGTACTGCACATCGCTCAGGCGCGGCTCAAACGACTTGATGTAGCGCGGCGGCTCCACACCGAAGCGTTCGAGCACAAATTTGGTCTCCGCATTGACGTGACCCGCGCGGCAGGCTATGTATTCTCCGCCGGTCAGCCTGCGCTTGAGGTGCGCGTAGCAGATTGCAGAGCAAATGGAATCCGTATCCGGATTGCGGTGTCCGATAACAAAAACTGGGTTCATGCACTGATGCTCCTTTATGTGATAAGGGATGGCTCCCCCTTCGGAATCCGTTTGATGGAATGAAACCTTGTGGTTTGATTGTATCATTTAACCGGGGAAATCGCAAGGTATGGAAGAGGAATCCGACTCAAAACCATCTGCGGCCGCACTGCGTAGGCGATGGAGCTGACAGCACGGATTCCGCCGCTGCACCGAAAATCCTGCCGAAGTCCGCTTCTCCGTCTGCTCGCCTACCTTTTGAAAAACCGAAAATCGCAGCAGTCACCGCCGCAGCCCAGCGTTTTTGTGCGCGAAAAGCCGAGCTTGTGCAGTCCGCCGTAGGTCACGTCATCCACGTCGCAAAACAGCGGACACAGCTCCGGACAGCCGTTTTCCTGGCACGCCGTGTGCCAGAGACACTTGGTAATCGACGCGGAAAAGTGTGTTTTGTCGTGTTCCTGTGTGCTCTCCCACAAGTCGGAGGTACGCATGATCTTGAGAAAGCAATAGCTGTAAATCCGATAAAATCCCGGCACAGACTCCATTTTCGCCGTGAAAGCGTGCTTTTCTGCTGCCACCTAGTCCATCATGTACGTCCGCATGTGCGTAAATGTTTCCTCCGCAGGCAGCTCTGTCTGCAGCACCTTGTACAGCGCAATACGCGGCAGAATGGTCTGCACCAGTGTTTTCATCTGGTTTTTGGACCTGTTTGCTGCGGTTTTGATTAACCTATCCAGCATTTTTTCCTGTCGTGAAAACAGCGAGCCGCCCCTGCTTCCGCCGAAGGCCTGTATCAGAAATACCTTGATTTGCTTTTGCTGTTTGCTTTGCATAATTCCTTCATCTCTTTGCTTTTATGGGATTCCAGTGTCAATCCATAGTTAGTTTTCCCTAACTATACCACACTGACTTCCAATATACCATCCTGATACACAAAAATCCCTGCCGATAATCGACATAGTATTGCTTTTTCGGCATAGCCTGATCGAGCTTCACTTCCCATATCATTCCGTCAGATACTATGGCGCACATCAAAAACGGCTCTTTCCCGAAGGCAAGAACCGTTTCCCTTTGTCTTACATACCCAGAAACTGTACATACTCTGCGGCGGACATCAGCGGCGCATCCAGTTGTGTACGGGGCTCTGCTGTGACCTCGCCCTGTGCCGCAAACTCATAGCCGGCCTGCTCGGTCAGCAGCGGACTTTTGAGCGGGATCAGCCGGTCTGCAAAATTCTTGAGCAGCGCCGTCATGTTCCACGAATACACTGGCGATCCCAAGCAGACCACATCCGCAGACTGATATGCGCGAAGCAGCTTCTCCATGTCATCGTGCTGCACGCACTGTCCGATGCTGTAATCGCCAAGATGGTACAGCTCGGTTTCCGCTCCGGCACGAGCCGCGCCCGCCAGAAAGACCCCGAGCATGCGTCCAGCGGCACTCTTTTCGCCCGCTGGACTGCCGTTGAATGCCGTAAATTTCATTGTTTTCTTTCCTCTTTCGTTTGCTGAAACCTATTGCAGCAAGCAAACGAGAGGGAAACAAGGAACGCTCCGTAGCGTCCAAAAAGCTCGCCGGTTTATCCCCTTCCCAAAATCGCATCCAGGTCCTGCTGCGGATTGGTGGTCGGGTGCAGATCGTAGGTCTCCACCAGTGTTTTGACCACGGTTTCCGACAGAAACGCCGGCAGCGTCGGTCCAAGGTAAATATTCTTCACGCCGAGCGCAAGCAGCGTCAGCAGGATGCACACCGCCTTCTGCTCGTACCACGAGAGCACGAGCGTGAGCGGCAGGTCGTTGACCGTGCAGCCGAACGCATCCGCCAGTGCAAGCGCAACCTTGATGGCGCTGTACGCATCATTGCACTGGCCCATATCCAGAATGCGCGGCAGGCCGCCGATTTCACCCAGATCGAGGTCATTGAAGCGGTATTTGCCGCACGCAAGCGTCAGAACCAGCGTATCCATCGGCGTGGATTTGACAAACTCGGTGTAGTAATTTCTGCCCGGATGCGCGCCGTCACAGCCGCCGACCAGAAAGATATGCCGCACCTTGCCGCTCTTGATGAGCGAGATGATCTCCTCCGCGTGAGCCAGCACCGCGCCGTGTGCAAAGCCCGTCATCAGCATATGCCCGCCGTTGATGCCGCTCATGCTGTGGTCGTGCTCGTACCCGCCGAGCGCGAGCGCCTGCTCGATGATGGGCGAAAAGTCCTTGCGGCCGCACGCATCCGCCTCGATATGGCGCAGACCCGCATAGCCCACCACCGAAGTCGTGTACACGCGGTCCTGATAGCTTGGGCGCTGCGGCATCAGACAGTTGGTGGTGAACAGCACCGGCGCAGGAATGTTCTCGAACTCCGTCTGCTGGCTCTGCCATGCCGTGCCGAAATTGCCCGCAAGGTGCGGATGTTTTTTCAGTCCCGGATAGCCGTGCGCGGGCAGCATTTCGCTGTGCGTGTAGATGTTGATGCCCTTTCCCGCCGTCTGCTCGAGCAGCTGCGCCAAGTCGCCCAGGTCGTGCCCGGAAACCACGATGAACGGGCCTTTTTTGATGTTGGTCGGCACTTTTGCGGGCTGCGGCGTGCCGAATGTGCCCGTATTGGCCTCATCGAGCAGCTCCATGCACCGGAAATTCACCTGCCCGAACTCGACGATCAGCGCCAGCCATTCCTCGACCGAATGCGGGCGATTGACCGCGCACAGGCCCTTGTAAAACCACGCGCTCACCTCGTCATCCGTGTAGCCAAGATTCATCGCGTGGTGTGCATAGGCGGCCATGCCTTTCATGCCGAACAGCAGCGTGGAACGCAGCGAAACCGTATCCGTGTCGCCCTTCCACAGCTCCACGACCGCACACGGTTTTCCGCCGAATTTCTCTCGTTCCGCGCGTACCCGCTCGGTGAATTCCGCAATCGCCTGATTGTCAAAATTGACATTGGTCAAGGTGATGAACAGGCCGTCCATCAGCAGCCGGTCGACGATTTGTGTGCGTTGACCGGCCGCAGCTGCCGCCTCGGCCAAGCGAATGAGTTCGTACACCAGCTCATCCTGCAGCGCTGCCGTATCCGGCTGCTTGCCGCAGACACCCACGCTCACGCAGCACTTGTTGCCTGCGGTCTGCTGGCACTGAAAGCAAAACATATCTGACATGAAAACACACTCCTTTTACGAGTAGTGTTGCCAAATTTGTCAGAAGGTATGCGTTGTTTTTTGTTTCTTCAGCTGCTTCTGCGCCTCCAGATACATGGGTTCGGTATCGCACCGATCGTTGGTATCCTGCTCAGCGAGATTGCACTCGACGGCAAGGCATCTACTCTGTCCACCGAAGCGTTTCGGTGGGATTGGTTTGGGTAATCTTCCAAAATCATTCGTGCACCAGGACAATCACATTCCTGCATCGTCTACTGAGATAAAAAGGCTGACCGGATTTTGATATGTACCCCCAATACTGGACATCCAGTATTGGGGGTACATATCATTGCTGTGCTTCAGCAAGTGGGATGTTGTTATATGCCCTTATTCTTCCTCGTCCGCCAGCTTTGCCACGCGGACAAATTCATCCATTTCGCGTGTGCGCCATTTCTCCTTGTGGCTGAAAATCTGGCGGTAGAGCGAAATATAGCAGTCCTCGACCGACAAACGGATCAGCCTTCCCTCTTTTACGCTGTTCTCGACTGCGTACCACGGCAGAAAGGATACACCGCGGTCAATCTCAAGCATGCGAATGAGCAGCGAGGTATCACCGCACTCGAGTGACGGCGTAAGGATGGTCCGCCGCGCGGCAAGACGGCGGTTGAGTACACGGCGATAATTATCCTGCTCGGTAAGGAAAAAAGGCTGCGTGAGCAGTTCCTCAATCGTCAGCTCTTTTCCGCCCAGCTCCTCGCGCAGCGATGCAGATGCCACAAATACGATTTCCTCGCGCTGCTCCATCAGCTTGTTCCAGTTGTTGCTGTACAGCGGCTCATCGAGCACATAGATCATGTCCAGCTCGCCGCGTTCCATGTGCTCGATCAAATCTTCCGGCTCACCGACTGTAATGCGGATAGACACTTTCGGGTTGAATTTGCGGTACAGATGCAGCACCGTCGGCAGCTTGAGACATGCAAGCGACTCAATCGTGCCGATATGCAGCGAACCGTGCAGCTCTGCCGTGGATGTGACCGACATGCGCGCCTGATTGACCTGATTCATCACGTCGCACGCATGGCTGAGAAAACGCTCGCCCGTGTCGGTCAGCGCGATACGCTTGCCCATGCGGTCGAACAGACGCGTGTCCAGTTCCTCCTCCAGCTGGCGTATCTGCACCGTTACCGCCGACTGTGAGTAGCCGAGGCTCTCTGCTGCGCGTGAAAAACTCTTAAACTGTGCTACCCGAATAAAGGTTGCAAGCTGCCGAAGCTCCATGAATTTCCCTCTCTCCCCTATATTATCAATATTTTGAATCGAAATGATAAAATATATGAATTTGACTTAACCCATTAAACAGAATATACTAAATCTGCAAAGAGGTCAAGAAAGAAATTGGAGGTTTACCACAGATTTTTTAATTATCCTTTTTACACAAAAACCGCGTCCTATTTTACAGCATTTCGCCTAAAATAAGCGGTTCTTTTTGTGTCCGGAGGCAAAAAATCTCGGCAGACTTCCACGGCAGCAGACCAAAGAGGGGCAAACAAACGGTCTGCGCCGCAAAGGGTAACGCCGCATAACCGAACAAGTGCACTTTCCGTAAAGTGCCGCAGTTCAAATTGTTTGGTGCTGCCCGCCAAAAAAGGAGGAAAAAGAAATGGAAGAAAAGAAAAAATTCAAACTCGGATTACTGCCCAAGCTCATCATCGCCATCATTGTCGGCATCCTGTTCGGCCAGTTCCTGCCGGAAGGCTTCTGCCGCTTTGTGGTAACGCTCTCGTCGTTCTTCAGCCAGTTCCTGTCGTTTATCATCCCGCTGATGATCCTCGCGTATGTTACCATGGGCATTGCTAACCTCAAGAGCGGCGCGGGCAAACTGCTGCTCATCACGGTCGCCATCGCCTACTGCTCGACCCTGATCGCAGGCTCGGCTTCGTTCTTTGTAGCCGACACCCTGTTCCCGCACTTCATGAGTGCGGACGCGCTCGACAAGATCGCCGCAACCGCAGGCAACTCGCTGGAGCCGTACTTCAGCCTGGAAATTCCGGCGCTGATGAACACGCTGTCCGCTGTTGTTACGGCGTTTGTGCTCGGTCTGTGCATGTCCAGCCTGCGCGGCAAGACCATCGGCGACACGCTGTACAACGGTGTGTCCGACTTCTCCGGCATCATTGACTGCGTACTGCACAAGGTCATCATTCCGCTGCTGCCGCTTTACATCTGCGGCACGTTCACCGATATGACCAAGTCCGGCAAGACCTTTGCCATCCTCGGTATTCTGTGGAAGGTATTCATCGTTGTTATCATCATGCACCTGATCTGCATCTGCATCCAGTTCGTAATTGCAGGTCTGGTCAGCCACAAGAACCCGTTCACGCTCATCCGCAACCAGATTCCGGGCTACGCAACCGCACTGGGCACCCAGTCCTCTGCGGCTACCATTCCGGTCAACCTGCAGTGCGCTGAGGCAGACGGCGTTTCCTCGGAAATCCGCAACTTTACGGTTCCGCTGTGCGCGAACATCCACATGGCAGGCTCGATGATCACCATCACAGCCTGCGCTACCGCAGTCTGCTTGATGAACCAGCTGCCGATCTCCATCGGCACCGTTATCCCGTTCATCATGACCCTCGGCATTGCCATGGTGGCGTCTCCCGGTGCGCCGGGCGGCTCCATTATGACCGCCCTGCCCTTCCTGTACATGATCTTCGGCACCGAGGCCGGCGACCCGAGTGGCCCGATCTGCGCCATCATGGTTGCACTGTACATCACGCAGGACTCGTTCGGCACCGCCTGCAATGTTTCCGGCGACAACGCGATCGGCGTGATCGTGGAGACCATCTACCGCCGGTTTATCTGCAAATCCTCCGCTCAGTAAGGAGAATCCCCTATGTCCTTTATCAGTGTTTTTGATGTGCTGGGACCGAATATGATCGGCCCCTCCAGCTCCCATACCGCCGGTGCGGCCGTTATCGCGTATCTGGCGCATAAGATGATCGCGCCGCCGCTTAAAAAGGTGGATTTCACCCTGTACGGCTCGTTCGCCAAGACCTACCACGGCCACGGCACCGACCGCGCCCTGCTCGGCGGCATCATGGGCTTCTCGACCGACGACACCCGCATCCGCAATTCGTTTTCGATTGCGACCGAGCGCGGTCTGTCCTACTCATTCACGCCGTGTGAGACCGAAACCGATGTTCATCCGAACACCGTGGACATCCGTATGGAGAACGCCGCCGGCCAGGTAATGACCATCCGCGGTGAGTCGCTCGGCGGCGGCAAGTGCCGCATCGCGCGCATTAACGGCGTTGAGGTTGACTTTACCGGTGAATACAGCACGGTCATCGTCGTTCAGCAGGACAAGCCGGGCGTTGTGGCGCACATCACCAAGGTGCTCAGCGACAAGGGTGTAAACATTGCGTTCATGCGCCTGTTCCGCGAGTCCAAGGGCAACACCGCCTACACGATCGTCGAGTCGGACGGCCATTTCCCCGAGGGCATTGAGGAACCGCTTAAAAACAATCCCAACGTCCACGACGTCATGATCATCGAACCGTAAGGAGGAGAGCAGATTATGGATTTCAAAAACGCATCCGAGCTGCTTGTACTCTGCACGCAGCAGCAGCTCCCCATCTCCGAGATCATGCGCCGCCGCGAGTGCCAGCTGGGCGAAACCACGCGTGATGAGGTCACGCACCGTATGAAGAGAGCACTCGAAATCATGCGCTCATCCGCGCTGACACCGCTCAAAACGCCGGTCAAGTCCATGGGCGGCCTGATTGGCGGCGAAGCCAAAAAGCTGGCGCAGCACGCGGCCAAAGGCCGCTCCATCTGCGGGGATGTGCTGCACAAAGCGGCGCAGTACGCGATGTCAGTGCTTGAGGTAAATGCTTCTATGGGTCTGATTGTCGCAGCACCGACCGCAGGCAGCGCCGGTGTTCTGCCGGGCATGCTGTTTGCCCTGCAGGACCGCTACAACATCTCGGACGAACGGCTAATCGACGCCCTGTTCAACGCCGGTGCGATCGGCTACCTTGCCATGCGCAACGCAACCGTTGCAGGCGCGGTCGGCGGCTGTCAGGCCGAGGTCGGCATTGCCTCTGCGATGGCGGCCAGCGCCGCTGTCGAGCTGATGGGCGGCAAGCCTGAGCAGTGCCTCGATGCGGCCTCCACCGTGCTGATGAATATGCTCGGTCTGGTCTGCGACCCGGTCGGCGGACTGGTCGAGTATCCGTGCCAGAACCGCAACGCGGCAGGTGTAGCCAACGCGCTCGTTGCCGCTGAGCTCTCGCTCGCGGGCATTCACCAGTTTATCCCGTTCGATGAAATGCTCGATACCATGTACGCGGTCGGCCGCCGCATCCCCATCGAGCTGCGCGAGACCGCCCTCGGCGGCTGCGCTGCCACACCGTCTGCATGTGCGAAATGCGGACTGTGCTCTTAAATCAGATCATATCGATACTCTTTTTCGCAGGACATTCCCACCCCTCGGGAATGTCCTTTTCGCTTACAGAATAAGCTCTTATCATGAAAGCAGAACCGCCCAAATCGAACTATCCCTCCCGGGCAGTAATCGGGAGGGATAGTTGTATCATCTGATTGTTACTGATACTCCGCATTGAGGAACATGGACTTGATGGCGACAACCTCATCGTATTCCTCCTGTGAAACTGTGACATCCGCGTTCAGCGCCTTCAGGTCAGCCTTCACAACGTCGAGCGCCTGCGCGGCAGTCACTGCGCGGCCATCCATGACTGCACGCTGCATGCGGCGCAGCACAACCGGATGTGCATAGCGGGCCGGCAGCGGGAAATTCAGATAATCCGCAAGGTAAGCCTGCATTTCCTCCTGTGCCTGCGCATCATTCTGCATGATGGAGGTACGGTTGTTGCGTGCTGTCGGCAGGACGCTGAAGCCTGCAAACGTGAAAATCGCGGCAAGACCGAACAGCGTAAAATAAATCGAAAACGAGCCGTGACGTACGAAGGAAACGATACCGTAAGCCAGAGCCGCAAATCCCAGCAGTGTGATCGCCATAGCGGCCCAGCGGTAGCTGCCGTTCGTACACTGAAAGTTCCGGCGGCGTTTTGCGGCTGCGCTCAGTCGTTCGGTCAGCTCAGGACGGCGCTCCAGATAGTCGATGGCGTTATCGAGTGCCTGCACGGTTTTCTCCGCCTGTGCGCTCATCGGCGGACGATTGCGCTCTTCTTCCTCCCGGCGGGCCTTCTCCTCGGCAATGCGCTGCTCTGCCGCCGCACTGACACACGGAATAGACGGGTGCTCAGCTCGGATAACGCTCAGAAACTCATCGACCTGCTGCTCATACTTGAAATTGCACACCTTCTGTCCGCCGTCGAACTCCACGACCAGATAGGACAGCGTGGCGAAAATGCCCTTGCCGGAAAAGCCTCCCTTGCTCATCGCAACGCGCTTGTACACACGCGTTACCATGGAAAGCGGAACATAATACCGCCGGTCAACAAAAAAGCTGTTCAAATAGAGGGCATGCCTGCCGATGCCGCACGGACCAATTTTCCGACAGGTTTTTCTATCCTCGGCAAGCGTCGCGTCATCAATGCGCCCCGCGCTGAGCGGATAAGGTTTCAACATTTTCCGTCACCCCGCAATTATCGTTATGGATGGCCGCAGCCGACCGCACAAAGGAACGGCCGGCTGCAGCAATGCTATTATATTCAAGCAGATTTCTTTGCGCTGCGCTTCTTGGTCGCACGAATGAACAGTGCGAGCAGCAGTGCCGCGAATACAATACCGATCGGGTACGCCACTGCGGTATTGTAAATTACCGTGCCGTCCGCTGTCTTGCTGTTCAGCAGGCTGCCGAGGCACTCCGGCGCGAGGATGAAATAGGTGCAGGAAACTGCACTCATGAACGTAGCCGGAACAGCTGCCATCCAGAAGTTCTTCTTTTCGGCGAACAGGTACATAGCCGCTGCCCACAGAACGATCATAGCGAGCGTCTGGTTGGTCCAACTGAAGTAACGCCAGATAACCGTGTAGTCGATCAGACCGGTCGCATTGCCGATGCCGAGGATAGCGCCGATACCCAGTACCGGGATACACAGCTTCAGGCGGTTTGCGTACGAACCCTGATCCATGTGGAACCAGTCGGACAGCGTCAGACGAGCGGAACGGAATGCGGTATCACCGGAAGTGATCGGGCAGACAACAACGCCGATCATGGCCAGAGCAATACCAACGCCGCCCATAGTCTTGGAGCATACATCGTAGATCGCTGCGGACTGACCGCCTGCCAGCGCCTCTGCCAGACCGGTGTTGAGACCGCCGGTGACCTCATACAGAGCACAGCCGGCTGCCGCCCAGATCAGTGCGATAATGCCTTCGGCTACCATTGCGCCGTAGAATACGAAATGACCCTGCTTCTCGTTCTTCATGCAGCGAGCCATCAGCGGCGACTGCGTGGAATGGAAGCCGGAAATTGCACCGCATGCAACCGTGATGAACATGAAGCTCCAAATCGGCGTGCCGGACGGATGCATATTGTACAGGTGAGACCAAATCTCCGGAATGGTGTAATTCGGGTTGGTGAAGATACCGATGATAACGCCGACCGCCATGATGATCAGGCACATGCCGAACAGCGGGTATACCTTGCCGATGATCTTATCAATCGAAATAAAGGTTGCAATAAAGTAGTAAACCAGGATGACGATCAGCCAGAACAGCGTGGTCGAAAGCACACCGGACACACCGTTGTTCTTGCACAGCGTAACGATCAGACCGGCCGGACCGACTGCAAATACCGTGCCGACCATGATCAGCAGTACGACCGAGAACACACGCATGATATTCTGCATGGTGTGACCGAGGTACTTGCCGGTAACCTCTGCGATGGAAGCACCGTCATTTCGCTCACTGATCATGCCGGAGAAGTAATCGTGTACGCCGCCGGCAAAAATGGTGCCGAATGTGATCCACAGGAATACGACCGGGCCCCAGAGGGCGCCCTGCAGGGCACCGAAGATCGGGCCAAGGCCGGCGATGTTCAGCAGCTGTACCAGAAACAGCTTCCACTGCGGCATGACAACGTAGTCAACGCCATCGTTAATACGAACTGCCGGCGTTTCACGGTCATCCGGACCAAAGGTTTTGTCTACAATTTTACCATAAGTAAGATAGCCGGTGATCAATAATAATAAGCATACGATAAAGCTGACCATATTATCTCCTCCTCTATACCGGCTGCGAAAGCATGGTTTTCGCATAAAAATTACCGAAAAGCCTACTTTTTCATTCCTCTTTTCCCTTTCGGCAATCTCGATTATGAACCTATGATATAAAAACCACAAGGGCAATATGTTATAATTTTAACAAGAAAAATTTATTGAAATTTGTCTCCTTTAGAAAAAACTATCAGTGCAATAAAATCCCCCGACCAATGGCCGGGGGATTCGTTCACCCTTACAGGAAAGTATTTACTTTTCCAGTTCGGTCCAGTCACGAGTTTCGCGCAGCTTGCTCCACTTCTCGTGCTTGTTTTCCTTGAGGTCGTAATAGTGGCTGTTCGTAGCCTCCTGTACGGCCAGGTAATACCATGCGGAAGTATCAGAGTTGTCGCTCCACTTGATCATGTCGTTGTGCAGATCCTCTGCGGTCTCCGGAAGGCGCTTGAGGACGCGGTTTACGAGCGTCATCGCCTCGGCACGGGTGATCTTGTTATTCGGACGGAAGGTGCCGTCGGTATAACCGTTGATCCAGCCGTTGTTGGCAGCGGCGCTGATTTCGTTCTTTGCCCAGTGGGATGCAATGTCGCTGAAGTCAACAGCGGTCGTGTTGGCCTTGTCGTCAAAACGAGCTGCGATCGCAGCGAACTCCGCACGGGTGATCGGCGCATTCGGATTGAACTTGCCCTGGCTGTCACCCTTTACGATGCCCATAGCGCTCAGCGTAGAAACAGCGTGGTTGTACCATGCGCCGGCTGCTACGTCGGAGTAGCTGTTGGACTTGGTGGAGTTTGCATTGCGGGTCTCGTCGGTCAGCAGACGGAAGAAGATGGTTGCCACCTCAGCACGGGTAATGCCGTTCTGCGGACGAACGGTGCTGTCCGGATAGCCTACAATGTAAGCATAGTGGTCATCGCCGTTCAGACCGGTCGGTACATCATCCGGAATGGTAACGGTGGGCTTGTGGCCGCCGCCACCGCCGCCGGAGGATTTTTTCGTAAAGGTCCATACGCCGTACAGCGTAAGGTCTGCGGTCAGCGTCTGCTCGCCGGTCAGAACCGTACCGTCCTTCGTTTTCCAGCCGTTGAAGGAGAAGGTACCGTTCACGCCGTCCTTCGTGCCGGTCACACTCTCCGGAACCTTGGCAACGGTATAGCTGCTGCCCTTAACCAGCGTCTGCTTTGCCGGAGCGGTATAGCCTTCCGGCAGGTCACCGGTAACATCATATGTCAGCGTGTACATCAGCGGGTGTGCTGCCTTGAGCGAAATAGCGTGCGAATCGTTTTCTACCGGGACGTATTCGTCAGCCGTTTCCGCCGTCCAGCGGCCGATCGGCTCATAGCTACCCTGAGCAGCATTCAACTTATTCCAGCCGTCATGATACCAGCCGGTAATCTCCAGCTTGTCAGAGGACAGAATGCGGTCGCCGCTCATGTCCTTTGCATTCGGGAGCGTAAAGATCGTGCCGCTGTAGAAAAACAAATCGTCACCTGCGGTCGCTGCGGTGTTGTTATACACTGCGCTCTTCGCCGCGATATTGACGTTGGACGCACTCGCGTAAATTGCGCCGCCGTAGCCTGCTGCGGTGTTGTTGTACACTGCGCTGTTCGCCGCGATGTTGATGTTTGCATCATTATAGGCGTAAATGGCGCCGCCCATGTTAGTTACGGCATTGTTATTGTGCATCACAGCACCGGACTGAAGATCCACATTGATAACCGCCGAGCCAGACTTATAGGTAAAGATGCCTGCACCGCCGGCAGCAGTATTGCCGCTGACAGAGCTGTTCGTTACAGTGACATTCAGTTCCTTAGCTATTGCATTTGCGTAGATGCCGCCGCCATAGCCGGTTGCCGTATTGGCGTCGATTGCCGTACCGTTCAGCAGGCGAATGTCCGTGTTGCAGACAGCAGTACACAAAGCCAAGATACCTGCGCCGCTCTGTGCCTTGTTTTCAGAAATCGAAACACCGTCAAGTTCAATCGTTCCTGCGCTGTAAGCTACGATTGCGCCGCCCTGGGTTGCGCCGTCGTTATTCAACAGCTTGGAATTGCGGAGAGTCAGATTAGAGGTTGTGCCGACATACATACCGCCGCCGATACCGTTTTCAGGGTCGAGAACCGTATTGCCGGAGATTGTGGAATCGGTGATAAGGTGGTTGTGCTCGCCGGAACAGCCTTCTTCTGCTTCGTTCGGCGTATCGCCAAAATAGATACCTGCACCGAATTTTGCGGTATTATTCTCAAAAAAGGACTTTGCAGCGTTCAGCACAGAATGTCTCAGAATCATACCGCCGCCGCAGTCCGGAGCGGTGTTCCTCTCAACATGGCAGCCGTCCATGGTCAGAGAACCGTATCTAACCAGAATACCGCCGCCGTCACTGCTGCTTCCCGTAACGCTGTTTTCGGACACAGTAACAATCCGCATGGATACATCTGCGTGCGACGCATAGATACCGCCGCCGCCGACTTCGCCATTGCCGTTGCCGCCGACTGCTTCATTACCCGTTATGGTCAAATCTTCGAGCTGAACAACTGCGTTGTCGATTGCGAAGCCGCCGCCATTCTGCGGATTTCTGCCACCGGTGACCGTACCGTTTTGCACGGTAACCTGCGGTTTATCACCGGAAATGGTCACAACGGCCGCATCTGCGTCGCCCGTCAGCGTAAACTTACTGAGGTCGAGCGTCAGAGACTTATTGATGGTGATATTTTCCGTAACATCACGGAGCAGAACGATGGATTCGCTGCCGTCTGCTGCAGCAATCGCGGCAGCAACAGTCGGATACTCGTCCTCGCCGATCTTTGCAGCGTTTTTCGGTGCTTCCGGTTTTGTCGGAGTTTCCAATTCTGTCGGGTTCTCCGATTCTGCCGAAGTCTTCGATGCGGATGTGCTGCCTTCTGCAGTGGTGTCCTTAACTGCAAGTTTTACGTCCTTAGAAGGCTGACCGCCCTCGGAATTTGTGTCCTTAGGAGACTGACTTTCCGTCTTAGGCGCTTCGGAGCTTGTGTCCTTAGGAGACTGATCTTCCGTCTGAGACACCGTGGGATTTGCGTTCGTTTCATTTTGGGTGGCAGGCTGAACCTGCTCCTGCGTTGTCATTTCTTTCTGCTCCGCTGTATCTGCTGCTGCAAATGCGAACGGAGACATCGTCAGCATCATGGATGCCGCCAGAATGCTGGCTAAGAATCGATTATTTTTTCCTGTTTTCATCATGAAAACCCCTCCTTCAATAGTAAAAGACTACTATGAAGAAGCTGCATTAGGAAACCGGCTGCCATGCGGAATACCTTCCGTTTAGGCCCTTGGCTTTGCGAGACCGGCTTTCACCGGTGGTGCCCTTGTCTGTACAACTTACTCCTTACCGAGTAGCACAGATGGTTGGTTCTTTTTGAAATGGCTGTTGGCAACGCAGAATGGTTGTTCAGTCTCCAAATAAAATACCCCCTTTACAGCGCGCATAGCTCTGCAAGGGGGTAGCAAAGTACCTTTGGCAACCGGCTGCCATGCGGAGAAAAAACTCCGTTTAGGCCCATCTGGCTTTGCGACACCGGTTTTCACCGGCTGTGCCTTTGTCTGTACCTGTATCCCTTTACGGAAGTCATGCACAGAATTTTACGATCTTTTCTGTCGGCAGACACGCCGGACTGCATACACAGTCCCTTGCCTGCGCAGGACAGAAATCCTCCGGATCCTCTTCTTCAGTATACCATAAATGCCCGCGAATAACAAACAAATACTGTAAAAAGCGAAGAAGGATTTCAATCCAGAATCGTTTTTTTATGCAATAAATCGCCGCTGATCGGACATAAATGCATCCAATCAGGACCATTTGCATACAAAGTAAAACGGAAACGTGTTAAGCCGCAGCTACTGCAAGTGCATCGCTGGTGTTGGTGTAGGTCAGCGGAGATACACAGTCATGCAGGGTTTTTGCGTTCTTCACACTGCGGGTAACCGCGTAGGTCAAGTCGATCTGATACCACTTGCCGTTCAGGTTTACCTTGTTCCAAGCGTGGTAGCTGGAGCCGGCGTAGCCCTTGGTCAGTGCGCACGGGATGCCCTGGCTGCGGCACATTGCTGCAAACAGCGAGGAAAAATCGTAGCAGATACCGGTGGTGCCCTTCAGGGTAGCGGCGGTATTCGGGATGTACTTGGTGATCTTGCCGCTGGTGATCTCATTCGCCAGCTTGTTATCATAAGTATAACGGCTTGCCATGTAGTTGTAGATGGCGATAACCTTAGCCTCGTCGGTCTTGGCGTTCTTGCAGAGCTCAGCAGCCTTAGCGGATACCGTGTCGCCCTTGGAGAACTGAACCTCGGAAGTGGAGACCAGATACGGGGCGTAGCTGTCCTTAACGGTTACGTTCATGGACTTGGACTCGACCTGCTGATAGGACGTACCGGAAACGTTGCGGTACAGCGTTACGGTGTACTTGCCGTTGCCCTTATCGAGAGAGAAGGAAGCATCCTTGCCGCTCGGGCAATCGTAGAACACGGTCTTGCCGCCGTTGTACTGAATACCAACCTTGAGTCTTGCACTCGAAGAGTAGTTTACGGTAACATAACCGTGGGTGGAATTACTCATATCCACAACATCATTTACTGCTGCTGCGGTAACGCCCATCGAGAGGGCAGCTGCTGCAAAAACTGCGCATACAACACGAAAAAGCCGCTTCATATCCGGCGATCTCCTTTCGGTAACTGGCTGCCAGCCCTCTCGATGAGGGGTAAGGCCCTATAGCTTTGCGTCGCCACCTTTCGGTGGGTTTGCTATTATCGTTTGAGATGCGGTCAAAGCGACTGCATCATCTTCTTTTATCCTCACTATAGCGCATCTATCGTGTTTTGTCAACAGGGTTTGACAAAAAAAGAAGAAATTATGACACATTGCCGCAGATTTACCGAAAATATGACATTTTTCCCGATTTCCCCGCTCTTATTGCAGCGGTTTTTCCGGGAATGCAGCTCGCTCCAAAGCGTGAGATGGCGGCAAAAAAACGGTAAACAGACGGCGGCAGGGGTATTCCCCTGCCGCCGCTTTCCATCGGTTGATTTGCTTATTTGCTGCCGTACAGTCTGTACAGGAACGTGACGATCTGTGCTCTCGTGCAGTTGTTATGCGGACCGAACAGACCGTTTCCGATGCCGTCGGTGATGCCCTTCTGCTCTGCCCATGCTGCCGCATCGGCGTAGTATGCATCGTCAGGTACATCGGTGAAGGCCGCGCTGCCGCTGACCGCCGGACTGCCTGCCGCACGGTACAGGAGCGCTGCGCCTTGTGCTCTCGTGCAGATGGTGCCGGGTGCAAACGTTGTATCGCTCGTGCCCTCGGTAATGCCGTTCTCAACCGCCCATGCAACCGCCTTGGCGTAGTATGCATCTGCCGGAACATCGCCAAAGGTACTCAGCTGCTTCGGCTCGGGCGAACCCGCCGCGCGCCACAGGAAGGTTACGATCTGCGCTCGGGTGCAGGCAGCGTTCGGAGCAAACAGCGTGTCGCTCATACCTCCGGTAATGCCCTTCTGCGCCGCCCAGAGGACTGCGTCATAGTAGTAATCCTCCGCGTGCACGTCGGTGAAGAAGTTGAGCATGGTGTTGTCATCCATAAAGACTGCCTTCACCGTGACCTTGCCCGCCGGCATGACAAAGGTGTACTTTCCGCCGCCCTTGTCGGTCAGTTCGAGCGCCTTGCCGTCCTTGTCCAGCACGGTCAGGCTTTCGAGGGTGTAGCCCTTGTCGGGGGTTGCCGTGATGGTCACAGTGTCGCCCTTGGACGCGGATTTGGGAGATACGGCGATAGTGCCGTGCTTTACATCATCTACAGATACCGAATAGCTGGGTGCGGAGAAGCCGCCGCCTCCGCCGCCTCCTCCACCACCGCCGCCGCCGGAAGAACCGCCGCCCGAGGTGGAGTCTGTGATGCGAATGATAATCTTCTTTTCCACGATCACATTGGTGTCTGCGTTGACCGCAGCACAGATCAGGGTCATCGTGCCATCCTGATCACCAAAGCTGAGTGTATTTCCGCTGATAACGGCGTGCGTATCATTCTTTTCCAGCGTCCATCGTACAGAAGCCGGATAGGCCGCCAGCTCTTCCGGAGTAAAGGCCTTGCCGAACTGATCGAGCGTCGTTACCTTAACTGCAGACAGATCCAGCGTAGTGTTTTTCCGAACGGACGACGGAATTCCGTCTGCGGTGATTGCAGTCAGCCGTCTCGGGGCATTGACCGTCAGCGTAATGTGGTTACTCTCGATGTCGCCGGAACGGGCATAGATCTCGGTAGAATCTTCTTTCAGTGCCCTGAGTGTTCCGTTTTCGAGCGAAACCACATCCGGCTTGGAGGTAACCCATTCAAAGCTGCCGCCGGTCATTTCTCTGCCATACTGATCGTAGCCGGCAGCGGTAAACTGATCTGCAAGAACCGCATTTTCATCCAGCCGCAGGACAAAACCGTCCTTCATGTCGGCGCGAATTGTCTTGAGGGTCGGCTGCTGCTCGACCTTAACAACGACATTCTTTGCAGTCTTGCCGGCAGAGGCAGAGGAGGCTTCCAGAATCACATCCGCATAGGAGGCATCCGGGACACTGCCAACCGCAACGAGCAGTTTTCCGTTTTCAATCGTGGCATTGGTCTGATTGGTGTCTGCCAGCGTCCACTCGATGTCCGACGGAATTCCACAGGGATTGCCGTGCTGATCGCGCGCCAGCAGCGGAATGCGGGACAGATCATACTCTGCGCCCTCTACTGCGGCGGGAGCGCCGTCATTATAATACAGCTCATTCAGATACGGCTTTGCCGTCACCTGTACGGGCAGCGGCTGTGCCGTCCGATAGACCGTTTCGCCCTGCTTGTCCTGTCCGACCGGATAATACAGGGTGACCGTATCCGTGCCGACTACAAGACCGGTGATTACGCTGCCGCTGATTTCGGCATAGCCCTTGTCCGTGGCAAGCCGCCACTCGAACAGGCCATCGTCAAGCGTCATGTCCTCGCCATACTGATCCTTGGCCTCCACATCGAGCGTGCTCAGGTCAAAGTTGTTCGCCGTATCATCATTATAGATGAGATTGGGAATCGTACCGTTCACGGTCAGCGTATCGAGCTGCCGTTCGGGCAGAACCTGCAGCGGTACACGGTTGGATTCCGTGCCGTTCACTACGGCATAAACCTGATAAGTTCCCGGTGCGGTGAACGCAATGCTGCCCGTGGTTTCGTCAACCGTAATGTCATCGTTTGCTTCTGCATACCACTTGACCTTGCCGGTTACATCAAAATCGTTGCCGTCCTCGTCCTTAGCGGTCACGGTCAGACTCGAAACATCGGCGGTGTTGCTGCCGTCGTTGAAGTAGAACGGCTCAAAGCTGCCCTCTACCGTAACCGAGGAAAGCACAACGGGCAGGATGGTCAGTTCAATCCGCTCGCTGTTGAAATTATCCGTTGTTTCGATCGTATCCTTCGGCTGATAGCGCAGGAACAGTTGTTTTTCATCATTCGGCTTGAGCGCATTGAGAACAGGGTAGCCGTTGCGGTTTGTCGTGACCTCGGCGTACTCCGAAGCGTCGTTCAAACCTTCGTCCACAACCGTCCATTCGCCGCTCAGGCGGGGATTGAAGCCGTACCAGTCCACGTCGTGTTCGTTTTTCGCCTCGACCTTGATGCTGTCCAGACGCAGGCTTTGCTGCTCGTACAGAGAAACCTGTTCGGTATCAGGCACCAGACGATCGAGTGCATAGATTGGGTACACCTTCTGCGGGGTGATGACGGTGTTCTTAGATGTATAGTGGAACGAACCGAAGTACGGTGCAACCGGCTGACCGGAGCACAGCTGATCGGCTGCCGTCTTGAATTCGCCCTGATACAGGGTAATCATATCCAGATTGTCGGGGTCGTAGCCGGTAACAGTCCGGTTCTGGATGCGGGCATCCAGATCCTCGATCGCGCTTCTGCCGTTCCGGCCGAAGGTGTACTGCTTAAACTCCCGTCCTTTCCAGCTGTCCACCGAGACACCATTCCCCTTGGTTCGATGATAACCAGTAACCGAGAGAAGCATGGTCTTATACTTGATGCGCACTGCGCCGGTATAGGGGATGGTCGTTTGCAGGTCGGTCACATCGACATTGATGTCAATGCCCGTATGCGCCGGCAGAGGTACGGAGATGGTATCCGTAATGGACTGCGCGTAGGACTCCTCCTTGCTGCTCTCGTAGGTCTTTTCCATGCCATAGGAGTAGGAAAAGCTCTGCTCTACCTTGGCAGTGGGCGAAAGCGCGGCCAGAACGGGCACGCTGAATTCGACGCCTACCGTGGTCTCCTCAGTCCAGTTCTTTGAATAGGTATTGGAGACCGTAGTCGAGGTCGTGGTGCTCTTTTCATAGGTATAGCTTTTTTCGACCGTGTTTTCAAAGTCGTTGCGGTTTTCCGCCGTCACCTTGTAGCTGTCCGAGCTGCCGCCCAGATTAAACTGATAGCCCTTCTGCTCGAGCGACGCCGTTGTGTCATCCGTCTCGATGGAAGGCGTTTCAAACCGGTTCGCAATACCCTGAATTTCAAAGTCGTAGAACGCCTGTACATAGTAGCCGTAGCCGGTGCTTACATAAGAGTGATGGTCATCGCGTTCCCTCTCCGCTCTGGTAGAGACATAATAAACCGGGGTTTCTTCTTCCGGAAGGCTGTTCAAAACACCCGAGCCGTTCAGAACCGCGCTCTGGTCAACAACGCTGCTGACAGCATCCCGCAGACCCTTGGCTGTATACTGTACCTTCGCATAATCTGCCGCCGTCAGAGCGGTATACGGCTCATGATAGCCGGATTCATTGTTGTCGTTATAGTACGTTTTTGGCAAAACATTGTTTGCAATAGCCGCCCACTGCTCCGCAAATTTGGGATTCTGGATCATCTCCTGCAAAATCTGCTCCTGTGTGCTCGGCAGATTGTAGGTGTCCGAGGCATCAAAGATCTCCCAGTCGTTTTCTGCCGTCACGGCTGCCCCGGCTGTTGGGGGCAGCACCCCTATACACATCGCCACCGCCAGCAGGCCGCACAAACCTCGCCGTCGTATCATCTGCTTTTTACTCATACCATTTTCCTCCTTTTCTGTGGTGTTCCTGCTCGGCCATGGAAAACAGCTCGTTATGGCTCATCTCCACATCGCCAAAGCGGACAAAAATGCCGTTTGTCACCGCGCTGTTCCACACCTGCGGGTCGGAAAGTGACCGGAATCGGAATTTATCCAGATAGGGCTTCATATCCAGCAGCAAGCGGCTGCCGGATATAAAATCGACCTGCAGAACGTGGTCGGTCAGCGGTTTGACATCCTTTATATATTTCCGGTCCAAATGCGTGCCTCCTCTCGCTTACACAAAATAAAAGGTTCACCGTACCTATAGGATACGGTGAACCTTTCAAAAAAACCATTCACAAGTTGTTAGTTTTTATCCGCAAGCAGGTCGAGCAGCAGCTTGCGCTTTGCGCGCGGCTCTCCTGCTATCTGCAGTTTGGTGTAAATTTGATTCACATACTGCCGGATACTGCCCTCGGACAGATACAGCTTTTCCGCAATCTCGCGGTTGTTCAGCCGCTGTGCCATCAGCCGGACAATCTCATATTCCCGCTCGGTCAGCGCAGACAGGGCTTCCGGACGGTCAAATCCGGCCTTTCGCCGCTCTGCGGCTTCTCCCAGTTCGATGATCTGCGCAACCGTTCCGGTTTGCAGCCGCTCTGCCAGCACTGGCTTGAGATAGCGATAATTCTCCGCAAACGGAATGACAAAGCCGTCCGGTTCCGCGTCGGTCAGTGCCTGATCGAGCTGCGCCTGTGCCTCCGCATGCTTACCCAGCATTTCATACGCCGCTGCCGTCTGGATTCGGATATGCATCGCGACCAGTACGTAGTGCATGCCTTCGCACACAGCAAGCAGTCTTTCGCTCCGGCCAACGACACGGGCGTAGTCCCCCTGTGCCAGACCGACCTGATTTTCGATCATCTCGATCATCGGCTTGCCCGGTGCAAGTGTATGCACGGTTGAAAGCCTGTGCGCGCGAAAAACCTCCGGGATCTTGTCGGTTTTGCCAAGCAAAGCGTAATAATACGCCGCAATCGCGTTCCATAGGTTCAGCCAGGAAGCATTGTGCTGCCGCAGCAGCTCCGCATGCCGCTCGGCAAGCGTGCAGTGATACTTCATCTCCGCAAACAGCGACAGCCGCCACGCCAGAAAATCACAGCACAGCGCCATATTGGCCTGCCCGTTGTCCTGAATCCGGGCGCACGCGCTTTCGAGTTCGATATGTGCATCCGTTAAGCGTCCCTGCAGGAACGCCGCCTCGGCACGCATGATAGTCTCGGCACCCTGACCGTGATTGCCGGTGATTTTATAATAGTGCGGCATGCACTCGTCCATCTCGGCAAGCTCGCTCTGCAGCTCGCCCGGTGCGCGGTAAAACATCATCAGCACGGACGGTGAACCGAAGGTCCAGCCGCCGCCGGACTGGATGCTGATCGCCTTCCGCGACATCTGCGCGCTGGCACTCCGGTGCAGGCGGCTCATGGCGCTGATATCGTTGTAGCAGAGAAAGCTCATGATCAGGTCGCATTCTCCCCGCAAATCGCCTTTTTCCTGTGCGGAAAGCGCTGTATTTTCGGAAATCGCCGTCAGCAGCAGCTCCTTCAGCTCCAGCATTTTCGGGATATTGCGCCAGTTGAACATACTCCGCATCAGCACCAGAATCGCCAGCGGATGGCTTGCGAGCACAGCTGCCGGGCATTCGTCCAGTGCTGCCAGCACTGCCTTCGGGTGCAGCGAGGAAAGCAGAATGCCTGCATCCTTCTGCAGCGTGCGCAGCATCGCATCGTAATCGCCGTTTTGCCGGTACTCGGTCATGGCATGCAGATACAGTCGATGATCCTCATACCAGATGCCGAGCCGCCCGCGGTAGACGGTCTGCCGCTCCTTCGGCATGGACAGAAAGGTGTGCAGCGCGCATTCCTTCATCATGTGATGAAACCGGTAGGTCGCGCCGTCCGGCAAACGCTTGACAAACGCATTCTGCCCGGTCAGCGCGGCAAGCAGGTCCTCGGCGTGCGCGTCTGCCATGACGAACTGCGCCATTTCGACCGTAAATTCGTCGGCAAGTCCCATCACCGCAAGGAATTCCCGCTGTTTTTCGGGCAGCGGATCAATCATCGCAGCCGTAAAGATGGATGAAATATCCGAATTCGGGTCCGGCAGCACACCGTGCTCGGAAAACATCCGCAGATTCAGATAAACCGCCGAGAACCAGCCCTCGCTGTAATACAGCAGCGTATCTATCTGCTCATCGGAAAGCGCGGTTCCGCACCGCTTGGTATAGACCGCCAGCTCGGTATGGTTAAGCCGAAGCTGCGCCGTGCCGATCTGGTACACCTTTCCGCCCAGCCGGACAAGCTCTGCCGCCGGCAGAAACAGATCACGGCTGGCTAAAATCAGATGAACATTGGGCGGCAGCCGTCCGGCCAGCGCACACAGGAATCCGGGTGCGCGCTTGTCGGTCAGCAGATGAAAATCGTCAATAAAAATATAGCAGGACTTCTCACCGGTCAGCGCATGACACAGATCGTCGATCAGCAGTCCGCCGCTCGCTCCGTCGGTCGGACAGTCGTATTCCCGCAGAAAGGCAAAGCCTGCACGCGCAAAGGCGTCCTGCACACTTTTCCAGAAAATCGCAAGATTGCTCGAATACACACTGATGCGCACAATGTACGGCGCTTCGGCTCCGGCACGTTCCGCGAGATACCACTCCACCGCCGTCGTTTTGCCGTATCCCATGGGTGCAACCACGGTCGTCATGGCACAGCGCGAGATTGGCCGCAGGCTCTCCTGCAGCCGCTCGGATATGTAGATCGTGTTCAGATTCCATTTCGATTTTGGCATAGCGCGCACCTCCGAATACTGTAATGTGCTCTCCTGTCCGTTGTACTGTCTAAATTATACTGAATTTCAGAGCGGGTGTAAACCGTGTATACTGTTAAGACAGCGCGTATATATGCCCTCAATTTGCGCGTCAAGCCGCTTTTCCAACCGGCAGTGTTACCAGAATTGTTGTTCCCGTATCTGCGCTCTGTTCAACGCGCACTGTGCCGCCATGCAGCCGAACAATCTCCTGCACGAGCGCCAGTCCCAGTCCCACGCCGCCCATTGCGCGACTGCGCGACTTATCCACGCGGAAAAACGGCTGAAAGATGCTGTCCCGGTACTCCTCGGCAATGCCCGGACCGGTATCCCGCACGCGGATTGCCGCCTGACCGCCTTCCCGCTCGACCGACAGCTCCACAGTGCCGCCCGTGCGGTTGTACTTGATGGCGTTCTCGGTCAGGTTGAACAGCACCCGATACAGCAGCACATCGCTGCCGGTGAGCTGCACATTTTCGCCTGTCTGCGTGAGCGTGATGCCGTTTTTCTGCGCCAGCGGCGTCAGATCGACCAGCACTTCCTCGGCCATCGGCGCAAGGTCGATGCAGTCCGTGCGCGGTACGGATTGCAGGTCGCTCATTTCCAGCAGCGTGCGTACAAGGGCGCTCAGCCGCTCGAGCTGTTCCTGCTCAAAGCGCAGCAGCGCGGCTGTTTCGGCATCCATCTGTGGATGCTCCGCCGCAAAAAGCTCGAGCCGTGTTTGTATGAGCGCCAGCGGTGTGCGAAGCTCGTGCGCCGCATTGCCGGTGAACTGCCGCTGCGTGTCAAATGACTGCGCCAGACGGTCGAGCATGGCGTTGACCGACCGGCTCAGCTGCCGGAACTCGGCGGTCGTGTCCTCGGACAGGCGGGTGTCGGTCAGGCTTTCCTCGTTGATCTGCCCGGTCTGCCGCGCAAAATCGCCCAGCGGCTTGAGCGCCCGTCCGCTGACGAAATACGCGATGACGGCGCTCAGCAGTGTCACCAGCGCGGTGATGCACCAGCCTATGCGCTCGAAACGCACCTTTTCTGCACTCACCTGCTGAGAAAAGCCGCTGAAGAACGCCTGCATATTCTCTTTGGGTATCTCAATAGCCATTTCCTGCTGGTTTCCCGTTTTGTACTCTACCACAAAGCCGTTCAGCGCATCCATGCTGTCCGAGCCGGAGTAAAACAGCAGCAGATTCAGGCTTACGCACGCCGCCGCGATGAGCAGCGCAGTCAATATCGTGATGCGCCACTGCACAGAGATTCGTTTGCTCATTCGCCCGCTCCGATCTCGTAGCCCTGTCCGATCTTATTGCGGATCGGGTCGTATCCCAGTGCCGCGCGCAGCTTTTTTCGCAGCGTGGAGATGTGTACGCGGATGGAATTGCTGAAGCTGTCCACGCTGCTGTCCCACACATGCTCGATCAGTTCTTCCTGGCTGATGGGTCTGCCGCGGTTGAGCAGCAGATATTCCAGAATGCCGCTCTCCTTGCGCGTGAGCGACAGGGCCTGTCCGTTCGCCGCAGCGGCGCGGCTGCGTGTGTCAAATGTCAGCCCGCCGCACCGCAGGCACACATCCTGCTGGACGAACCGGCGGCGTGTCAGGCTGCGTACCCGCGCCTCCAGCTCCTCTAAATGGAACGGCTTGGACAGATAATCGTTCGCGCCGGCATCCAGTCCGTCAACCTTGTCGGATATTTCACTGCGTGCCGACAGGATGAGCACGCCGGTCTCCTGATCGTGCTCCCGCAGGGTACGCAGCACCGTCATACCGTCCACCTTAGGCAGATTCAGATCGAGCAGCACCAGATCGTATTTCTCTACCGCCAACAGCTCCAGCGCCGCTTCTCCGTCAAAGCAGGTGTCCGCCTCATAGCCGGACAGACGCAGTTTTTTTGCAACGTCCTCACACAGATCACGCTCGTCCTCTATCACCAAAAGCCGCATGAACTTTCCTCCTTTGCATTTTCATACCTTTATTATACCAGACAGGGATAAAATTTGTGTTAACGAAATCTGTTGCAAAAAATTTTTGTTTTTTAAGCACCTTAACACAGATTTTATCTCCCGTGCGGTATACTGGTGTCAACAACTTCGAAAGGGGCATAACGATGCTGAAGCACAGAACCGCCGCCCAGCTCTTCCTGCTGGCAGTCGGCATTGCAATGATCGGGTTCGGCCTGTGGAGAGGCGAAGCCGATACGGTATTATCAAAGGCGATCCGCCTGTGTATGGAGTGTGTTGGGATTGGATAAGAGAAATATTCCGGTTTTAGCCCGCTTTCGCGGCTGGATACAGGCAGCAGCGGCTCTGCTGACCAATATCCACCTGCCGAATTTTTTGCAGGGCAAGTTATATCAGGGCGGCGGCAAGGCGGTCTGCGTGCCCGGCCTGAACTGCTATTCCTGTCCCGGCGCGGCGGGCGCGTGCCCGATCGGCGCATTTCAGGCAGTCGTCGGCTCGTCGAAGTTCCGGTTTTCGTATTACATCACCGGTATCTTGATCCTGCTCGGCGTGCTGCTCGGACGGTTTATCTGCGGCTTTCTGTGCCCGTTCGGCTGGTTTCAGGAGCTGCTGCACAAAATCCCCTCGCCTAAGCTGTCCACCAAAAGGCTGAAGCCGCTCCGCTATGTGAAATATGCGGTGCTGCTGATCATGGTGGTGCTGCTGCCCGTACTTGTCACAAACGAACTCGGCATGGGCGATCCGTTCTTCTGCAAGTACCTGTGTCCGCAGGGCGTGCTCGAGGGCGCATTACCGCTGGCGGCGGTCAATTCCGGCATCCGTGCTGCGCTCGGCGCACTGTTTACCTGGAAAGCAGCCGTTCTGCTGACCGTTATCGTGTGCAGCGTGCTGTTTTACCGTCCGTTCTGCAAGTGGCTGTGCCCACTCGGCGCCTTTTACGCCCTGCTGAACCGTGTTTCACTGTTTCAGATGCAGGTGGATACGCATAAGTGCGTATCCTGCGGCGCGTGTGCCAAAGCCTGCAAAATGGATGTGGACATCACCAAAAACCCCAATCATGCCGAGTGCATCCGCTGCGGCATGTGCATGAAAGCCTGCCCGACCGATGCTATCTGCTACCGCTACGGTCTGGGCGATAAAACCCAAACGACTGACAAAGGAGAGACCATCTAATGAAACGAAATCGACTGATCGCATTTGCCCTGTCCGTAAGCCTGCTGCTCGGCGCATCCGCCTGCGGCAAACCGGCAAAAACCGTCTCCGAGCTGATAGCGGAGGAAAACGCCATCCTCGACCAGCACCAGGAGCTGTGGACAACGGCTCTGAATTCGCTCGACAAGGACAATCTGACGCAGAGCACCCAGAGCACCAACTACGCCGATGTGCTCGATCTTGCGATTAAAAACGTCAAGGACCAGCTCTCGGACGAGGACTACAAGACGCTGACCGACGATGCCGCCAAGGTCCGCAAGCTGGAGGATCAGCTGCAGGCACTTCCGCCCGAGGAAGGCACCACCACACCCGCCAGCGACGTGTTCCCCGCTTTCGAGGGCAAAGACCTGGACGGCAACGCTGTGGACAGCAGCTTGTTCGCTGACAACGCGTTTACGGTCGTGAATTTCTGGTTCAGCGGCTGCAAGCCGTGCGTGGCTGAACTTGGTGATCTGGACAAGCTGAATCAGACTGTCAAGGCTCAGGGCGGTGAGGTCATCGGCATCAACACCGAAACGCTTGACGACAATGCGGATGCCATTGCTACCGCTAAACAGATTCTGCAGACCAAAGGGGCATCCTACCGCAACATTACCTTTGCATCCGGCAGCGAGGCAGGCAAGTTTGCACTGAACATCATGTCATTCCCGACCACCTATGTTATCGACCGGAACGGAAAAATCGTCGGTGAACCGGTACTCGGCGGCATCACGAACGAAAACAGCATGAAGCAGCTGCAGGAGAATATTGACACCGCGATTGCAAACGACGGAAAATAACACCCAAGTGTGATTGCCGCGGCAGATATATCAATTTCCAGCTGAGCGATAATTTGGAGCAAAGCGTCGTAGATGACGCGGAATACATCAGAAATCATCCGCTGGCAGCGTCCAGTATTCTGATTTACGGTTATATTTTACGATGTAAAAACAGGCAGGCTGATCGAGGTTGAAAAGGCAACGGAGATTGGCAGGGCCAAGTAAACGCCAAAGAGAAAAGCCGCAGACTTTCGTCTGCGGCTTTTGCATGTCTGTGGAACTATCCACGAAGATATGCACAAACCTGTGGATAAATTTGAGGACGGAACTTTTCCTTGTTTCTCCTATATGGTATACTAAAATTATACAAGCGAAAATCGCAGGAAAAAGAGAAACACGAGGGATAAACATGGGACTGTTTTCAAAACCGGAGGTTGTGATTGCGAAAGAATCCAGCAACGCAAAGGAGTATCTGCGGCAGCTGGAGGAGCTGGCGGAAAAGGCAACCGGAGAAAACGCGAAAAAAATCGCAAAAGAGATTGCCGTGGTGAAAGCCGGTATTATCGGTGAGGATAATATTCTGTTTGAGCTGAAAAACAGCGGTATGGATATGGTTGTGCTGCACGATTTGTATATTGAAAGCGTGTCCGGTGTCTCGGCACAGATTGACTTTCTGGTACTGACTCCAAAGATTAACTTTGTGTTGGAGTGCAAAAATCTGTTCGGCAATATCGAGATCAACAGCAAGGGCGATTTTATCCGCACAATTCGCTGCGGCGGTCGGTACTATAAAGAGGGAATTTATTCGCCGATTACGCAGAATCAGCGGCATTTGCAGGTGCTGAATGAATGTCGAAACGAAAATCATGGTAAGGTGATGGCAGCACTTCGAAATCACTGGTTTAGTAACTTTTTTAAGGGATTAGTCGTGCTTTCTAATCCTAAAACGATTATCAATGACCAAGATGCTCCACAGGAAGTAAAAAAACAGGTTATCCGTGCGGATCAGTTGGTGGAAACGATTAAGCGGATGAACAGAGAATCGAGTGAACTGAAATCTTCCATGAAGGATTTGAAAGAAGATGGTGAGTATTATCTGAACAAAATGCACATTGAAAAGCCAATCACCTATATCGAAAAATTCAAGCAGGAGGAGCTGGAAGACCAGCCTGCCGCCGAGCAGCCTGCACTTATCGAGCCGGCTAAGCCGGAATTGCCGGAGAAAAACCGCTGTCCGAAGTGCGGCAAGCCGCTTGTCATGCGGGAGGCCAGACGCGGCACACATGTCGGCGAAAAATTCTGGGGCTGCACAGGATTTCCTCAATGTCATTTTATAAAGAAAATCGTGAAAACCGAAAACGAATAAACAGAAAAGCGGCATGACTTGCATCAAAGTCATGCCGCTTTATGGTTAATTAAAACACAAACGCCTCGCTCTGCTCGATCTCAATCCCGCAGTCCGCGATAACCGTCTGATACTGCGCGTAAACTTCAGCTTCCATGCGCCACGCGATGCCGCATCCGGCGGACAGTCTGCGCGGCACCGGCACCAGCCGACCAGCGATGCCGTTCTGTTTGCAGAACGCCTCCATCTCCATGGCGGCATCGGTGGTGTGGAAGGTGAGCACCTGATACGGCTTTTTCTCTCGCATTACGCCTGAAAAACGATCTCGAAGCAGCCGTCCGGGCGCACCGCCGTCTGACCGGACTTCTTCTCGTATTCGAGCATTTTTTCGATGTTCCTGCGGGTATGCACCTCGTCGCCGAGCACACGGATCAGCTTCCCCGGGGGATCCTGCATCGCGTCCATCGCCAGCAGAACCGGCTCCGGGCAGGACAGACCGCGAACATCTACTTCAACATATTCAGCCATTGCACATTCTCCTTTTCCGACTTACTTCGCTGTCTTTTTGCGGCGCAGATTGGTGCCCGCAATGACAAACAGCACGACAACGCAGACGATCACGGCGATTTTGCCGGCTGCCGCTGGGCCGCCGACAACTGCAGGCTCGGTTTCGGTTGCCGCCTTGGCAGCCGCACCGACCAGACCGAAGTTATGCGCGAATGCCGCGCCGATCAGCATGCCGAGGAAGGTAACCGCGCTGTCAGACGAGCCCTGGCCTGCCAGAATGAGCTGACGCAGCGGGCAGCCGCCAGCCAGCACAGCCGCAAAGCCGACAACGTACATACCAAGGATATTCCAAAGGTGCTGGGAATGCGCGATGGGCTGACCGGAAAAACCGAGATGAAAGCTGCCGTTCGCGACATTATAGACCGCCATCACGGCAAACAGAGCCGCGATAATGCTGATAAGATCGAAATTTTTCATCAGGATGAGGTCGCGGATACTGCCTGCAAAGCACATACGGCTCTTCTGCGCGAGCGCACCGATAATGAGCGCCACGACCAGAGAAAGGATGATCGGCGCGTGCTTGCTGCCCGGGCCTTCGGTGCTGGCTGCGTAAACGCCGGTTGCAATGCCGATAACGAGCAGAACTGCCAGCAGGACTGGCAGAACGGCGCCGCTGATCGGCTTGGTCTCATAGGCACGGCCGAGCGAAAAGCCTTTCTTGAGGAAGAACGAGCCGGTCGCCACGCCGCCTGCAAAGCCGATAAGCGCGACCCACGCATTCAAGTCACCGGCGGACATACGCAGCACCATGCGGAGCGGGCAGCCGAGGAACACAAGGGCGCCGATCATCATCGCAGCGCCCAGAATAAAACGCACCATCGGCGAAGAACCGGCGGTGGATTTATACTCCTTGGTCAGCAGCGCCAGCAGGAACGAGCCGCAGACAAAGCCAACGACCTCTGGGCGGAAATACTGCACCGGAGCCGCCGTGTGCAGCTTGAGCGCGCCCGCTGTATCGCGGATAAAGCAGGCAACGCAGATCGCCATGTTGGCAGGGTTGCCGTAAATTGCCAGAAGCATGACCAGCAGTCCAATCACCGCACCAGACGCTGCCAGCTTCCATGTCTTGTCAAACAGTTTCATGATTTTCTCCTTTTTGTGAAATGAGGGAATTTTATGCTGTATTTAGTATATCATGCGGTGTTTTCAATGTGAAATCGATTCTATTGATAATCTGATTGAATCTATTGATATAATCTATAAATACAGCTATAATGGAGAAAAAGAAAGGAATGCCGCCCATGGATATTCGTCAGCTGGAAGCCTATGTCTATACCGTGAAGTACCGCAGTTTTTCACTTGCTGCACAGAAGCTGTACCTGTCACAGCCGACCGTCAGCGCGCATATCTGCAATCTGGAAAAGGAGCTGCACACGCAGCTGCTCAAGCGCACGACAAAAACGCTCTCGGTGACACCGGCCGGTCAGACGCTGTATAATTATGCCGCAGAAATCCTCGATTTGCGGCACAAAGCCATTCTGGAGCTGTCCAACGAGCAGGAAACAATGCTGCATATCGGCGTATCATCCGTGCCATCGCTGTATCTGCTGCCCGAGCTGCTGGCAGCGTACCACAAGAAGACCCCGGAAATCCGGTTCCGCACCAGCTGCTCGGACAGTCTGGATGTGATAAACAAGGTCGCAGACAGCACCTGCGATATCGGTCTGGTCGGCACAAAGACCGCGGAGGCCAACTGCGAATTTCTGCCGGTCGCCTCGGACGAGCTGGTGATTGCAACACCGAACACACCGCATTTCCGTGCCTATCAAGGCCAGCCGGACCCGCTGACAGCGCTCCTGCGCGAACCGTTCTTGCTGCGCGAGGACAACTCGGGCACCAAGCAGGAAACGCTGTATTTTCTCCAAAATCACGGCCTGTCGCTCGATGAACTGAATGTCATCGCCGTCATGGATGATGCGGCAGCGCTCAAACGGTGCATTACACTGGGCATGGGCATTTCCATTCTGTCGCGCGCGACCGTGCGGACCGATGCCCAGCAGGGACGGCTGCTGCTGTTCCCGCTCGGACAGTCAGCGTTCCTGCGCCGGCTGTACATTGTGTATCCGTCCATACGACGTATGTCCGAGCAGGCTATTCACTTTCTGGATTTTATAAAAAGATATTATCGGATCGGATAACAGCCGTGCTGTCCGGCTTGACACAGCCAATCGAGCAGGAGTCTCTCCTGCATAGAAAGCCGGCCTCCCGCACCACCGTGCGCGTACCGACCGGTACACGGCAGTCCTATCCGCAAGGTCAAAACCGGCAAAGCGTATTTCTTAAATTTACCGGGTATGGTCTTGACAACCGAAGCAATCTGCGAGAACATTATTGCGATAACTATCTTGTTCATGCTGATGCATTCTTTGCGTACAGCGGTGTGTCCTTATGCTTTCGATTACAGATCTAATCATTGTACTGATCACACTTGCTATGCTCGTACTTTCTGATAAAAAGCAGGAAATTGTGGAGGAATATGATCATGTCAAAAGATGAATATTTGATTACCGATGCGCCCCTGAAAGCGCTGACGGTTTTTGCAATGCCGATGATTCTCGGCAGCTTTTTTCAGCAGGTATACAATATGGCTGACTCCATCATCGTCGGTCAGTTTGTCGGCTCCTCCGCACTGGCGGCGGTCGGCGCCTGCGCTGCCCTGACCAATGTTTTCATTTGTGTGGCGCTGGGTGCCGGTGTCGGTGCCGGCGTGCTCGTAAGCCGTTATTTCGGCGCCAGAGAGTATGGCAAAATGAAAACCATTGTATCTACCTCTCTGATCAGCTTTTTACTTCTGAGTATCGTCCTTGGCGTCTTTGGCTTTTGCTTTTCCCATGCGATGATGAGCGGATTACAGACCCCTGCCGATATTCTGGAGAAGGCGGTACTGTACTTGCGGGTCTATTTTGTGGGTTTTCCGTTTTTGTTCATGTACAATATTCTTTCTACCATGTTCACGTCCATCGGTGAATCAAAAATTCCGCTGGGACTGCTGATCTTTTCATCAATCCTGAATATTGTGATGGATCTTTGGATGGTAGCCGGTCTGGGACTTGGCGTGTTCGGTGCGGCGCTTGCAACTTTGATCGCACAGGGCATTTCGGCTGTGTTTTCACTTTTGATTTTCTTTTACCGGATGCGGCGGTATAAGAGTATCTTTGCCTGGTTTGAGGGACAGGAGCTGCGCTCGATGCTTCGGATTGCTGTTCCGTCGGTTCTTCAGCAGTCTACCGTATCCATCGGTATGATGATCGTACAGGCGGTGGTAAATCCCTTCGGCACACAGGCACTCGCGGGATACGCGGCGACGATGCGGGTGGAAAATGTCTTTTCCCTGATTTTTGTGTCCATCGGCAATGCGGTTTCGCCGTATGTTTCCCAGAACCTTGGCGCAAACAAAACCCAGCGCATCAAAAAAGGCTACCGCGCAGCATTGATGCTGGATGTATGTTTTGCTGTGCTTGCCTTCCTTGTCATTGAAACGCTGCACACGCAGATTTCCTCGCTGTTCCTTGGAAAAGACGGAACCGCCCTGGCTTATCAGGTGTCCGGGGATTATATGAGATGGCTTGGTTGCTTCTTTATCTTTATGGGTATCAAAATGGCAACCGACGGAGTTCTTCGCGGACTCGGAATCATGCGGCCGTTCCTCATTGCCAATATGGTAAACCTTTCGATTCGCCTGTCTGTGGCGTTGATCTGTGCTCCGCGCTTTGGTATTGCATTTGTCTGGCTTGCCGTGCCAGCAGGCTGGCTTGCCAACTTCCTGGTTTCCTATGCGGCACTCAGAAAATCCTGGCCGACTGAAAAAGTGGTGTTATCCCGGTAAATTCCAGTTTACCGAAAATCTGAAATTCTTCGGAACGGCATCTGAAATAATTAACAGCGCGGTAAATCAAAACAGTCTGCGTCCTGTGCACAGCCCGAAATTAAACTGCACCCCATCTGTCAGACAGTATGACATACTGTCTGACAGATGGGGTGCTTTATTATGTTAAGAGAAAAACCGTAACTTACTCTCCAATCTTCGCTCTCAACTCTTTACACTTTGCACAGTCAGTCGATAATCTTAATGCTCTCAATAACCGGCTGATTTTCCGTCTTAACCGTACCGTTATCGTCCTCGACCGGCGTATTATCGCAGATTTCATCCACAACATCCATGCCCTTGGTCACATAGCCGAAGCAGGCGTACTGACCGTCGAGATAGGTGCTGTCCTGCTGAACGATGAAGAACTGCGAGGATGCGCTGTCCGGGTCGCTTGAGCGTGCCATCGAAACCGCACCGCGCGTGTGCGACAGCTTGTTCTCCACGCCGTTCTCCGAAAACTCGCCCTTGATAGTGTTCTCCGAGCCGCCGGTGCCGTTGCCCAGCGGGTCGCCGCCCTGCATCATAAAGCCGGTAATAATGCGGTGAAAGGTCAGTCCGTCGTAAAAACCGTCGTTTGCAAGGTCTATAAAGTTCTGAACCGAGATAGGCGCTGCATCGCCGTCCAGCTCGATGTCGATCGTGCCGTGGTCCTTGATGGTGATCTGTGCATGGTGCTGACCGATGGGCTGTGCGGTCTCCTCAGCGGTCGTCTGCTGCGAGTTATCGCTCGTGTCGGTGGCATCATCCGTCGAGGTCTGCGCGCCCGATTTGCCGCCGCAGGCGGTCAGAACCAGCATCGTCAGCAGGCCAAAAAGCAAAAATGTACGTTTTTTCATGTGAAATTCTCCTTTTTAGACAATACCGCATCATTGAACAAGAGCGATTTGCGCGTAAATTTTGCGTTCTGATTAGGCGCGGGTTTGCAGCAATACTTTGTGTATTGCAAAAATCCGCAACGACATCAGAGCGTAAAATTTCCGCAACGCGCCGCCGCTTTAATTGTACGGTGTTGCCTTATATCCTGAACGGGTGGAATATGAAAATGTTCCCGCGGTACTCCCCTATTATACGGTACTGAGAACGCGAAAACCAGTGTTTTTTCGGTGTCTGCAAAAAAAATGCACCGCAGAATTGCGGTGCATTTTCTATCAAATAATACTGTATAGAGCCGATTCCTGCACAAACCGTGTAGTTCCGCGACAGGTCATAGCTTACTTCATAATGTCTTTGTCGTGGGCCGCCTTGGCAACCAGACCGGACAGCGCCAGCAGCGCGATCAGGTTCGGGAATACCATCAGGCCGTTGAACAGGTCGGACAGGTTCCATACCAGATCAACATGCAGTGCGGAGCCGATCACGATGCAGATAACAACGATAGCGGCGTAAACCTTAACAGCCTTGTGGCCGAACATTGCCTTTACGTTCTGCTCACCGAAGAAATACCAGCCGATGATGGTAGAGAACGCGAAGAACAGCATGCAGATGGCAACAAAAGCCATGCCTGCCGAGCCAAGCGAAGCCTTGAAGGCCGCCTGTGCCAGCTCGGTGCCCTGCAGACCGTCCGGTGCACCCGGATTGAGCATGCCCGAGGTCAGGATGACCATAGCGGTCAGCGTCAGTACGATAAAGGTGTCGATAAATACGGAAACGATAGCAATTTCGCCCTGATCCTGCGGACGGTTTACCTTTGCGAGCGCATGTGCGTGCGGCGTAGAGCCCATGCCGGCCTCGTTCGAGAACAGACCGCGTGCAACGCCGTAGCGCATTGCCTGACGAACCGTGATGCCTGCAGCGCCGCCGAGGATAGCCTGCGGGTCAAATGCTGCAACAAAAATGGACTTGAATGCCGGAATGATTGCTGCATGATTGATGCACAGGATAACAATGCAGCCAGCCATGTAGAACAGCGCCATGATCGGAACGACCTTCTCAGTAACGGATGCGATACGGCCTACGCCGCCGAGGAAGATGAACGCTGCAATGATCGCACAGATGATGCCGACAACGATCATCGGTGCGCCGAACGCGGTGTTGAACGCGACGCTGATCGAGTTTGCCTGTACCATGTTGCCGGTAAAGCCCAGTGCAAAAATAATCGCAACCGAGAAGAAGCCGGCAAGGAACTTGCCGAATTTACCGGTAAAGCGTGCGCGGATGTAGTAGATCGGACCGCCGGTAACGTGGCCCTTGTCGTCCGTGGTCTTGTACTTCTGCGCGAGAACCGCCTCGCCGTAGATGGTGGACATGCCGAAGAATGCACTCAGCCACATCCAGAAAATCGCGCCCGGGCCGCCGGAATACAGTGCGGTAGCCGCGCCTGCGATGTTGCCGGTGCCGACCTGCGCCGCGATCGCGGTGGTCAGCGCCTGGAACGGACTCATGCCGTCCTTGCCAGCCTTCTCACCGTTGAGCGAGAAATGGCCGAACAGATGCTTCCAGCCTGCGCCGAACTTACGCACCTGAATGAAGCGCGTGCGGATGGTAAACACGATGCCGGTTCCGACCAGAAGGTACAGCAGCAGGCCGTTCCACACGACGTTGCTGATTCGACTTACCCAGTCTGCTAATACTTCCATTGTCATTTTACATACCCCTTCTTTGTTTTGCGGCAAACAAAAAGCCGAACCCAATCAGCATCGGGTTACGGCTCCAAAGAAACGGAAAGACAGCAAACAGACGGTACATCCTGCACCGTGAGAAAACATTTGCTGTGGTTCCGCGGAACTTATTTTTATATCCTAACGTCTATAAAAACAGGTTCATCTCTGTCCTTTTGCCTGAGAGATTGGCACGCAAACCCCTTTTGCGCGCGTTGCACCTTCGGCAGTCCCCTTGAGGAACGTTCTCCAGAGCCACATCCATTTACAGTCCTCATCCGGAAATCCAGACGCCTGAGAGTTTTGCTCCTTCGGCAAGTCTTTGACTTTTTCCTGCAAACTTCGTTTGTCGCGTATGTAGTTTATGGATTCAGTGTAACACCGTGACAACATTCTGTCAATGTCAATCAAGATATTCGTGAAAGTTTGTGAAAAACGGCGAATTTCTTGACAACCTATGCTATAATAGATAGGCTATACTGGTAGTATTATTGGTAAATCCAAGTAATCAACAGCATCCCTCGAAAGGAGGAACTTTACATGAATGATGCTTTGCAGCAGCTTCTCGACAGGCTGACGGCTCTGCTGGCGGAAAAACCGCTCATCGGGGCGTGGTACACAACCGTTGTGCGCTTCGTGTTCCCGCTGCTGGCGCTGATGATCCTTGTCGGTGCGATCCGCTCGCTGTGGAAGGTCAAGCACCCGGATGAGGTCTGGGGCTATCTGGTGCTGCGCAACGGCGTGCGCCTGCCCATCACCCACTGGGAGAACATCATCGGACGCGCACCCAGCTGCGATGTGCAGCTGGAATATCCGTCGGTATCGCGTCAGCACGCCGCGCTCATCCGCGAGGATGACGGCAGTTGGACGATATACGACCTCGGTTCCAAGGGCGGCATCAAGGTAAACGACCTGCCGGTGGACGAGTATGCGCTCGTCGAGGACGGCGACACGGTCACCTTTGCGGGCATTCCCGCTATCATGGAGCCCATTACCGCTGAGGAAAAGCGTGCACAGATGGTCGAGCGCCGCATTGAGGGCAAGCCGGCCGGCATGTGGGGTTCGCTCGTACTGCTGACGCTGTTCCAGATCCTCACCGGTCTGCAGCTCATTATCGCGCAGGGCGACAAAGCAACCACCACCATTCCGCTCACCTTTTTTGTCTTTACGGTAATCTGCTGGGCGTATTTCATCGTCATGCGCCTGTTCCGCCGCATCGGCTTTGAAATGGAGACGATAGCGTTCTTCCTATGTACGCTGTCACTCGCCGTCACCGGCTCGACCGTGCCGGACGAGCTGCCCAAGCAGCTGATTGCGATTTTGATGGGTCTTGCCATCTTTATCGTACTCGGCTTCTTCCTGCGCGACCTGACCCGGGCGCAGAAGGTGCGCTGGTTTATGAGCGCAACGGCAGTCGGACTGCTGGCTATTACACTGCTGATCGGCTCGTCGCAAGGCGGCGCGAAGGCATGGCTGCGTCTCGGCCCTCTGTCGCTGCAGACCTCGGAAATTGCGAAAATCTGCTATATTTTCGCCGGTGCCGCAACGCTCGACCGCCTGTTCAACAAGCGCAACCTGTGGATGTTCATCGGCCTGACCGCCATCTGCGGCGGCTGTCTCGCGCTGCAGAACGACTTCGGCACCGCACTTGTGTTCTTCGTGACGTTCCTTGTCATCGCGTACCTGCGTTCGGGCGATTTTGCCACCATCGGCCTTGTGTGCGCCGGTTGCTTCGGCGCGGGCATGGTCATGCTGACCATCAAGCCGCACGTTGCCGCTCGATTTGCCTCCTGGGGACATATCTGGGAGGACGTGTACGACAAGGGCTTCCAGCAGACGCATACGCTGACCGCAGCCGCCTCCGGCGGCATGATCGGCGTAGGCGCAGGCAAGGGCTGGCTCTCAAATCTCCCTGCCGCGGATACCGACATCGTGTTCGGTATGCTGTGTGAGGAATGGGGTCTTGTCATTGCCGTGCTGACCATCCTGTGCATCATTACGCTGGCCGTGTTCGCTGTCCGCGCCTGCCGTGCCGGACGCTCCAGCTTTTACACCATCGCCGCATGCGCGGCCACCAGTCTGCTGGTGTTCCAGACCTGTCTGAACATATTCGGCGCGGTCGATATTCTGCCGTTCACCGGCGTTACGCTACCGTTCGTATCCAACGGCGGTTCGTCCATGCTGTCGGCATGGGGCATGCTCGCCTTTTTGAAGGCGACCGACACCCGACAGAATGCATCGTTCGCGGTTCGTCTGCCCAGCCGCCGCGAGCTTAGAGGGGAGGAGTAACCATGCGGAAAATCGAAAAACGCAGTATTTTCTGTCTGATCCTTGCCGCACTGCTCGGTCTGGGTCTGGCGTTCTTCTGCTTCCGGTTTGTCGTGGACGGCGGCGACTGGGCCTCCTACCCGTACAACCGTCATCTCTATAACAACGCCGGTCAGCTGAAAGGCGGCACCATCCTCGACCGGGACGGCGATATGCTGTCCACGCTCGACGAGGACGGCAACCGCATCTACAACGATGACGCAACCGTCCGGCGTGCCACACTGCACGCCGTCGGCGACAAAAACGGCAACATCGGCGCGGGTGCGCTCACCTCGTTCGCGGATAAGCTGTCCGGCTACAATCTGCTCACCGGCGTATATTCTCCGCTCGGCACCGGCAACAGCCTGTATCTGACGATTGATGCCTATTTGAACAATGTCGCCTATCAGGCTTTGAACGGAATGAACGGAACGGTTGGCGTTTATAACTATAAAACCGGCGAAATTTTGTGCATGGTGTCCACACCGACGTTCGATCCGGCCAATCCGCCGGACATTGCGGCGGACGATCCCGCGTGGGACGGCGTTTACGTCAACCGCTTGCTGTCCGCGAACTCGATTCCGGGCTCTATCTTCAAGGTTGTGACCATCAACGCCGCTATCGAGAATATCCCCGACCTGTTCCAGCGCAAGTGGACGTGCACCGGCTCGGTCAACATCGGCGGCGAGGAAGTCACCTGCCCGCACGCTCACGGCGAACAGGATATCGAGGAAGCGCTCGCCAACTCGTGCAACGGTGTGTTCGGTCAGCTGGCCGTCGAACTCGGCGGCGAAACCATGCAGAAATACGCGGATGCGGCAGGACTGACCAAGTCCATCAAGGTGGACGGCATCCAGTCCTCGGTCGGCAAGTTTGATTTCTCGGGCAATGACAATCAGCTGGCATGGTCGGGTGTCGGTCAAGGTCAGGATACCCTGTGTCCGATCAACATGCTCCAGTATATGGGCGCGATCGCCAACGGCGGCAAGGCTGCCGTACCGCGTCTGATCGAAAAATCCACCACAGATTACGGCCTGCCGACCGGCATTTACTATCCGCACAAGTCGGCGCAGCTGATTGACGAAAAGACCGCGGGTACCATTGCGGATATGATGCACAACAACGTCATCGAGACCTACGGTCAGGATCGTTTCCCAGGCATGGATATCTGTGCCAAGTCGGGCACCGCCGAGGTCGGCGCGGATAAGTCACCGAACGCATGGTTCACCGGCTTCCTGCGCGACGAGGCTACGCCGTATGCTTTCATCGTTCTCGTCGAGAACGGCGGCGGCGGCTCGTCGGTTGCCGGTACGGTGGCTTCGCAGGTGCTTCAAGCGGCGGTAGAAAAAGCCTACTAAGGAGAGAGAAATCATGGCGCAAAGCACTGAAATACTCCCTAACGGACTGCAATTATTACAGGACGACCGGTTTTTTAAGCTCGGTCAGGACAGCGTGCTGCTCAGCGCGTTCGCCAAGCCGAGACGCAATGCCAAACTGCTCGACCTCGGCTGCGGCACAGGCGCTCTGGCGCTGCTCGTATGGCGGCCCGACCTCAAGATCACCGGACTGGAACTGCAGGACGGCCCGCTCGACCTGTTCCGGCAGTCCATCGCGGCAAACGAGCTGGAAAACGTAACCGCTCTGCAGGGCGACCTCCGGCAGATGCGTACGCTGCTGCCGCACGGCAGTATGGATTACGTTATCTGCAACCCGCCGTATTTCGACCGCAACGCAGGCGCGAATGCGCCGACCGCCGAAAAGCGCACCGCAAGGCAGGACGCGACCTGTTCGGTCGAGGAACTGGCGGTTGCGGCTTCGTTCGTGCTGCATACCGGTGGCAAAGCCGCGTTCGTATTCCGGCCGGAACGGCTGTGGGTGCTGCTTGAAGCGCTCTCGCGCGTGCGGCTCGTGCCGAAAAGAATGCGGTTCGTGCACCAGAGCGTGCAGGCGGCGCCAAGCGTCGTCATGGTCGAGTGCCGAAAAGGCGGCAGTGCGGAAGGACTTGTTGTTGAGCCGCCGCTGATCGTTGAGAGTGATGAATATTTCCGTATTTACGGAATTGAGCATTGAAAATGGAGAATCAGGGCTATTCTTGCGCGAGTTCCGTCCGCGCTGCGCGGAGACGCGCAATGCGCGATGTTTAATTCGTAATTCGGCACCATGTGCCGCACCTTCATTTTCCATTATCCATTCTCCATTTAAGAAATTCCGGAGGGATTGAATTGTCTACATTATACTTAGTCGCAACGCCGATCGGCAACCTGAGTGATTTATCGCCGCGGGCACGCGAGGTGCTCAGCACGGTGGATTTCATCGCGGCAGAGGACACCCGCGTGACGCAAAAGCTGCTTAACGCCTGCGAATTGCCCAAAAAGCCGATGATCTCGTACTACGAACACAATCGCCGCGCACGCGGTGAAGCAGTTTTGGAGAAACTGCTCGCCGGTGAGACCTGCGCGCTCGTAACCGATGCGGGCACACCTGCGGTTTCCGATCCGGGTGAGGATCTGGTCGCGCTGTGCGCCGAGCACGATGTACCCGTTATCCCGATTCCGGGCTGCTGTGCGGCGGTCTGCGCGCTGGCGGCATCCGGTCTGCCGACCGGACGCTGGTGCTTTGAAGGCTTCCTGTCGGTCAACAAAAAGGCACGCAGAGAGCACTTGGACACTCTGCAGGGCGAAAAACGCACGATGATCTTCTACGAAGCACCGCACAAGCTGTGTGCAACGCTGCGCGACTTGCGCGACGCCTTCGGCGGCGACCGCCGGCTGTCACTCTCGCGCGAGCTGACCAAGCTGCATGAGCAGACGCTCCGCATGACGCTCGACGAGGCGGTTGCCTACTTTGACGCCAACGCGCCGCGCGGCGAGTTCGTGCTCATCCTCGAGGGTGCGCCGGACGAGCCGGAGACCGAGCAGGACGAGGCCGAACGTCTTGCCTCTGCCGCTGAGGCAGTCCGCCGCCGCGTGGAACAGGGCCAGACCCAGAAGGACGCGGTCAAGGCAGTTTCCGCCGAAACCGGCGTAAAGAAAAACGCGCTGTACCGCTATGTGCTCGATCACGAAGAATAACGAAAAAACCGTTGCTTTGGCAACGGTTTTTTCGTTTTCTGCACTTATTTTTGATGTTTCGGGCAGCCGCTGCGGCAGCAATGTCCGCGTCCGGGGCACTGCGCATGACGTTCGCACAGCGCAACATCGCCGCCCTCGATCACCAGCCGTTTGCCGTTTACAAGGCAATCCGCCAGCTTGCGGCGGGCATTGTTGTAGATCAGCTGCACCGTTGTGCGGGCCACGCCCATCTGCGCAGCAGCCTGCTCCTGCTGCAGATTTTCCAGATCCATCAGACGGATGGCTTCATATTCATCCAGCGTCATTTGCACGCACTCTGTCGTACTTTCCTGCGGGGAAAACTCGCTGAACGTCGGCAGACCGCAGATTCTGCGGCACTTTCTCGGTCTCGGCATAATTATTCGTGACAGTGACCGCCACAGCCGTGGCTGCCGCAAGAATGGCCTTCGCCGTGGTCATGGTGCGTGCAGTGCACATTGGGATCAAACGCCAGCGTACCGTTCAGGAACGCCTGCACTGCCTCATCGGCATTGCCCTGCACACCGCCAATCAGACGGATATTGGCCTCCGCAAGCGCTGCCTGTGCGCCGCCGCCAATGCCGCCGCAGATCAGCGTATCCACACCGAGCTGTGCCAGCAGGCCGGCCAGCGCACCGTGACCGCTGCCGTTAGTATCCACCACCTGTGTCTGCAGCAGCTTGCCGCCGGATACCTCGTACAGCTTAAACTGCTCCGTGTGGCCAAAATGCTGGAAAACCTCTCCGTTTTCATAGGTAACTGCGATCTTCATAACCATTTCCTCCGAATTATTTCTGGCATATGTCAATAACGTTACTTATAGTCTATCATGTTTTCGGCATATGTCAATAATAAGTTTTGGCATACCGCTATTCCTTTATTATAGGCAGCAGACGCCGATATCCGGATAAAGCAAAAACCCTTCCGAAAATCGGAAGGGTTTTGCCTTGCGTTGACAGAAAAGATGCGTTCAAAGCGCTAAAGGTGAAAAATCTGCTGTTTTTCAAATTAAGTATTGGCACTCATATCCTCTCACACAACTCCTACAATAATAATTAAGGTTTAAGGCGCGGCCGCCAGCCGCGTCTTTTTCCATCTCAAAGCCGAAGCTGTTAGAATAAGAGAGTAATGGTCTGACCCGTTTCACCTTGGGCTAACACGCCCGTAGGTGAGTCCGTCAGCCGCCTCTCTTATTCGCAGCATTCGATTTACGCAGGTAGAGCCACTCACTTCTATTGGACAGCGAGAAATATGATTTGAGTTCGCCCCATGGGAATCATTATTTAAGGAGCTGCTTCAAATCTTCTTCCGGCGTGGTGATGGGAGCAATGCCGAAATTCTCTACAAGGTAGTTCAGCACATTGGGCGAAACGAACGCCGGCAGCGTGGGGCCAAGGCGAATATTCTTGATCCCCAGATGCAGCAGCGTCAGCAGGATGCACACTGCCTTCTGCTCATACCAGGAAAGAACCATGGACAAGGGCAAATCGTTCACGCCGCAGCCGAACGCCTCCGCCAGCGCCAGCGCGATTTTGACAGCTCCGTAAGCATCATTGCACTGGCCCACATCCATGAGCCGAGGCAGGCCGCCAATGGTCCCGAGGTCAAGGTCGTTGAAGCGGTATTTGCCGCAGGCCAGCGTCAGCACTACGGTGTCGGCGGGTGTCTGCTTGACAAACTCGGTGTAGTAATTCCGTCCGGGGCGGGCACCGTCACAGCCGCCGACTAGGAAAAAGTGCCGGATAGCGCCGCTCTTTACCGCCTCGATCACCTGATCCGCCACGCCAAGCACCGCGCCATGACCGAAGCCGGTCATGACCGTGCCGCCGCCGTTGATACCGGTGAACGGCTTGTCCTCGTTGTAGCCGCCAAGCTCCAATGCCTTTTCGATGACAGGGGTAAAGTCCTTATCCTCGCCGATGTGCGTCAGTTCCGGGTAGGATACCACCGCCGTGGTGAACACGCGGTCGGCGTAGCTTGCTTTCGGCGGCATCAGGCAATTGGTGGTAAACAGCACCGGCGCGGGGATGTCGGCAAATTCTCTTTGCTGATTCTGCCACGCCGTGCCGAAGTTGCCCTTGAGATGGGCATATTTTTTCAGTTCAGGATAGCCGTGGGCGGGCAGCATTTCGCCGTGGGTGTAGATGTTGACGCCTTTACCCTCGGTCTGCTCCAGCAGTAACTTCAAATCGTGGAGGTCGTGGCCTGTGATGACGATGAACGGTCCCTTCTCCACCGTCAGCGGGACGGTGGCAGGCGCGGGCGTACCGTAGCTTTCGGTGTTGGCCTTATCCAGAAGCGCCATGCACTTAAGGTTTTTCTCGCCCACCTCCATTACGATGGGCAGCAGCGCGTCCATACCCCAGTCCTCGCCCACAGCAAAAAGAGCCTTGGCGAAAAAGCGGTTCACTTCCTCGTCGGCATAACCCAGCATCATCGCGTGATGGGCGTAGGCCGCCATGCCGCGCACGCCGAAGAGGATCAGGGATTTGAGGCTGCGAATATCCTCCTGCGCGTTCCAGAGCAAATTCATGTCATAATCATCGTTTGACCCGCAGCGGGAGCTGCAGCCGGAGCAGCCGGGAACAAGGCGGGCCTTTTCCTCGTGTACCCGATCGATCAGCTCCCGAATGGTCTTTTCGTTGAAGCTCACATTGGTGACGGTAGTGAACAGGCCCTCGATCATCAGCCTCCAAGTCCCCTCATTTGCATCCGGGGCATTATCTACTGCACGGGACAGTCCAACCAGAGCGCCAGTCAGTTGATCCTGAAGCTCCGCCACCTCAGCGGTCTTGCCGCAGACACCGGCTTTTCCGGTACAACCGGCGCAGCCAGCCGTCTGCTCACACTGAAAGCAAAACATTTTGTGATCCATTATCGTTTTCCTCCTATTTCGGTTCAAATCATGTCCTTTTTATCAGAAGCTCACGCCTCCTCGAAGGACTCCTTGCCCACATTGCACAGGGGGCACTCAAAATCCTCCGGCACCTCGCTCCACGGCGTACCGGGGGCGATGCCACCTTCCGGGTAGCCCGCGCTTTCGTCGTATTCCCAACCACAAAGACTGCATACATACTTCATTTTGCTTCTCCCTTTCTTTTTCTAATGATTTTGTTATTCTTCCACCAACCGACCGTCCACTGTCACGGTGACCACCTGCCACGGAATGAATTTTCCGCTCTGCTGGAGCGCCTTTTTCGCCGCCAGTTCCAGCCCGCCGCAGCAGGGTACCTCCATGCGGACGACGGTGACGCTTTTGATGTTGTTCTCCCGGATGATCTCCGTCAGCTTTTCGGAATAGTCCACGCCGTCCAGCTTAGGACAGCCCACCAGCGTGATGTGTCCCTTAATGAACCGCTCGTGGAAGGCGGCGTAGGCGTAGGCGGTGCAGTCGGCGGCAATGAGCAGCCGCGCGCCGTCAAAATACGGGGCATTCACCGGCACCAGCTTGATCTGCACCGGCCACTGGGAAAGGCGGCTCGTCTGCTGGACTTGCGGCGTTTCCACGGCGGGCGCGTCCTGGCGCTGAATATTCCGGGACTGGCTGCCGGGGCAGCCGCAGGGCAGGGTCATGCCCTCTTTCCGCATTTTCCGCTGCTTATTTTCCATGACGGCCTGCTCGTCATAGGCGGCCGCCTCCCTCTCTACAAAGGTGATAGCCCCGGTTGGGCAGGTAGGCAGGCAGTCCCCCAGCCCGTCGCAGTAATCGTCCCGCATGAGCCGCGCCTTGCCGTCCACCATGGCAATGGCGCCCTCATGACAAGCGGCAGCGCAGGCGCCGCAGCCGTTGCATTTATTTTCGTCGATCTCGATGATCCGTCGTTTCATTGCAATGCCTCCTTGCTTTTGTGGCTTGATTATACTAAAATTAAATCAGCAAGTCGGTTGAATTTTCAACGAAAGAGGACTTTTTATGAAAGAATTTTTTCCGATACTCCACACCGCGGCGCTTTTCTCCGGCATTTCCGACGATGAGCTTGCCGCCATGCTCTCCTGCCTTGGGGCGAGGATCGACACCTTTCCCAAAGGCTCCCGCCTGCTCCGCGCCGGAGACGCAGTGGATGAAGTGGGGCTTGTGCTGGCAGGCAGCGCCCTTATTGTGCAGGAGGACATCTGGGGGAACCGCAACATTCTCTCCAAGTCTGGACCGGGGCAGACCTTCGCGGAGGTGTTCGCCTGCGCGCCGGGAGCGGTTCTCAATGTGAGCGTGGAAGCGGAGAGCGCGGTGACGGTGATGTTTTTGCATATAAAGCGCGTTTTGAGCATGTGCCCCTCCGCCTGCTCCCATCATAACCGAATCATCCGCAACCTGCTGAGCGAGCTGGCGGAGAAGAACCTGCGGCTCAACGAAAAGCTCACCCACATGGGCCAGCGCACGACGCGCGCAAAGCTGCTGTCCTATTTTTCCGCAGAGTCGCAGCGCCGGGACAGCTATGAGTTCGACATTCCGTTCTCTCGTCAGCAGCTTGCGGATTATCTCGGCGTGGAGCGCAGCGGACTGTCTATGGAACTTGGTAAAATGCGGGATGAGGGCCTGCTTGACTTTCATAAAAGCCACTTTGTTTTGAAGGTGTGACAGTTTTATCCAAACAGGCGCCTCAAAATGGCAAGGTCTACATTGTATAGCTGCTTGTGCGGCATTTAGGCTACCGTTTGGATACGATTCGGATTACCCTGCGAATAATATCTCAGTGACCTTGTAGATGTCTGCCATGCAGAACTGACGCACCCTTACCATATCTGCTTTGCTGCGAGCATAGTTCTCATTCCGTAAAATATCTCGGTCTGCCGATCATAGTAAAGCCGATCTTTCCAGTCACCACCACATTATCGGAGCTGCTGGCGCAGTGGATGATGAGGATATTTCCGCTGCTGGAGCTGCCTGCGGCTGTCACCTCCATAGGCGTTCCCTAGCGAGAGTCCCATCCAAGCACAAGGCTCTTTCCTCCCCAGAAGTAGTTTACCTTTCCCAAGAGCTGATACGCAGTCAATACCACCTGCTTGCGCTCCTCGCTGAGATCGGTGGGGATCTTATTGATGATCTCCTGGATCTCCTCCGGAGACAGGTCGATATCCTGATAACTGCCGGTCAGCGCCATGAACAGCTCCTGATACTCCGGCTGCATCAGTTCCTCCAACAGCTTGCGCTGCTCGATGTTGAACCGATACTCGTCCGCCATTTGCAGATGATCCTTGACTGTGACAGTGATGTGCAGGATAACGGTATCTCTTTCATCTTCATCACCGGAGACGGTTTCCACCCAATAAGAGATGGCGTTCATATCCCAGAAGATCTGACGCAGGATGTCCAGTTTTTCTGCCGTCAGCGTGGCAATAGCTCGGCGCGAAAGTGTATGATTTTTGTTCAAGTGCTGAATTCCTCCTTAAAATTTTTGGGTATAGAGATGCTGGGATCGCAGTTGATGTTACTTAGTTCATCGCCGCATTCCAGTGTTTTCCTTTTTTGCAGGTACTCGTTCCAGTCCTTCCCGATGCGGGGCTTCTCCTGTGATATCTCATATCCCATTTCCGCGTATTTTTTTCGGAGCTGTTCCGCCGTTTCTTGTCCCGGTGTATCCATATCCAAACAAAGAATGATCCGCTTGATCTGGGGATTGTTCCGAAGATAGGATCGCAAGGGATAGCGAAGCCGATGTCTTTGTCACTGCCAGATACATCTCCACGAAACCCTTTCCCGTCGCGGTCATAGGTGCCGCGCAGACCTGCATATCTGGCTTGTCCGGTGTGATCCCTGCCAACAAAAACGCAGTTGTGATGGACTACATCCTCATACAGCGATCCGCTGTTCATAAACTGACGGATCACCTGTGCGGCGATGCCGCGTTTGCGAAGGTAAGCGAATACGCGGCGGTCATCTACATTGCGCGGTGGCAATGCAAACTCTTTTGGCGGCTCGTCCTGCTTGGTGACTGGTTTTGTTTTGACAGGAGCGTCTCTGGCCTTGCCTTGAAAGGTCAGCAGGTACTCTACTGCCTCCGGAAAAGACTGGTTGCAGAAATGCTGCAGGAAAGTGATCGCGTCGCCGCCGATGCCTTGAGAGTAGCGGAACCAGGTGCGCCGGTCCTTGATCCGCAGGCTGTCCATCTCCGCGGTAGTATGGAAGCGTCCCACGCGCTTGACCTGATAGCCGAGGTGGGAGAGCAGCTCCGGCAGGTCCGTTTCTCTGGCGATCTGCATTTCTGTGTCTGTGAAGCGATTTCTGATCTCGCTTGCCATAATGCGTGTCTCCTTTCTGATGAAACGCAAAAAGCCGCCCTGGGCATCTGATGATCTCAGATGCCCAGGGCGGCTTTCTCCATGTGTGATTTGTTTTTTTACTTCGGCGTTTGCGGACTTACACGGCGCTTTCTTCTCAGGGGGTGTCCGTATCCGCAGTGTCTGCTTTATCGGCCACACAGGGCGCGACAAAGGGCTACGTGGGGGTATAAAAGGAAGCAGGAAGTCTGTTTCCGAAGAAGCAAGCTTCCTGCCCTATGTGCTGCTTATGACGCGCTGTCCAACGGGTTTGGGCGGTATCCATCCATAAGTTCATCATTTTCCATGATGAAGGAACGTGTCGTATCCTGTCCCCATGCAGTATCGTATTTTTCCATCAGATAATCGCTCAGTTCGGTTCTGTTCTGAATCTTTACCAGGCGGTACGGCTCCTGAAAGGCGATCTTTTCAATGAAGTACAGACTTCCGTCCTCTGCCGGCAGTAATACGCCCACGTGCCCGATGAACAGCGTATTGTCCGTATCCGAAAATCGGTCATGGAGGACAACGGAGATCAGACGGGCAGAGCTGTCTTCAAAGGAAATCCCGCGCTCCGACCAGCCCGCCTGAAGCGCTTTGACCTGATCCGCCACCTCCGTGGTATCTGCGGCAGTTACCGGTGCAAACAATGCGCAGAACTTGGACGTGCTGTCTCCGCAGAGAACGGCGGGATCTGCGGCCAGCGTTTCAAGATCCATAAAGAGGGAGTCCTCGCCCTGCGTTTCCGGCTGATCTACTCCGGCGGTGACGAACTCACCGAACAGACTGAAGGCTGTGATCCGGCAGTTATAGCCGGGGAAGCTGCCGTTCTTCTCCGTCCACAGATCTTGCATCTCATAGGGGTCATATCTGGTCTCGGTGGTAGCGGCGCTCTCAAACCCGCCTGTCAGCCATTCGCTCTTGACGCTGGCATTGAACTGATCCACGCGGTCCAGCAGCAGCTTCGTTCGGGTCTCATCCACATTGGCATCTGCAAGCGCTTCGGTGAGCAGCTTGCGCGAGTCCGCGTCCGTTAGATTGGAATACATTACGGTTTCCAGCGGCGGCTGCGCTGAATCCGGCTCGGCTTGCTGCCCGCAGCCTGAGAGTGCCATGAGGAGGAAGCTGACCACCAGAATCGTGGTCAGGGAATTTCTTTTCAGTTTCATAATTGATTTTGCCTTTCCTTTCATCGATCCTTGCGGGACAAAGCTGAACTTGCCGCACGGAACACTTAATATGGTAACCGACTCAGCAGGAAAAGTCCATATCAAGTATAACGTTTTCTTTTCAATTAGGTTATAGAGCCCACTTCAGATTATGTGTCCGACTCCCATCTGATAGGAAAAGCCGCTGCCTCACACGCCAGAAGAGGGGCGGGTGATACAGCGGCTGCTGGTTTTCTTTGTTTTTAAGCCTTGGTGTTCGAACCACACCAGACCATAAATTCGGCAGAGCGCATCTTAAAAATGTCGCCTCTCGCAGGGCAAAACTGAAATTTTGAAAAATCGAGTTTTTGCAACTTTTCCATTCTAAAAGTAGTGCGTTATATGCGAAAACGCCGCACTTTCGTGCGGCGTTTTCGGCGTTGCATCTTTCATCAACACATTTTGGAGCTTGTGGCCGGACTCGAACCGGCGACCTGCGCATTACGAATGCGCTGCTCTACCAACTGAGCCACACAAGCAGCTATTTGCTGCCGGAACGAGTCTTTTCTCGTTCACAGTGTTCTCAGTATATCATGCTTTTGAAAGTTCGTCAATATTTTTTTGAAATTTTTCTTGACATTCTCCGTGTATCCGTTATAATGGTATAGTATCCTTGCTCACATCAAAGGATGTGGGCCAAAAGTCCAAAAGGAGGTGCTAAGAATATGGCAAAGATTTCTGGCAAGTACGAGACTATCTTCATCGTTAACCCCAAGCTGGAAGAGGCAGCGGCTACCGCTGTTGTGGACAAGTTCAAGTCTCTCGTTGAGGCGAACGGCACGAACGTAGAGGTCGAGGACTGGGGCAAGCGCCGTCTGGCGTACCCGATCGAGGATCAGACGGAGGGCGTTTACACGCTGGTTCGTTTTGAGTCCAAGCCCGATTTCCCGGCTGAGCTGGACCGTATCTACAAGATCACGGACGGCATCATGCGTTCCATCATCGTCTGCCTGGACGACTAAGGCGGTGAACACCAATGCTCAATAAGGCGATTCTGATGGGTCGTTTGACCCGCGATCCCGAATTGCGCCATACCCAGTCCAACATGGCTGTGTGCTCGTTCTCGCTTGCGATCGACCGTGGTCGCAAGGATCAGAACGGCGAACGCCAGACCGACTTCATCGACTGTGTCGCATGGGGCCGTCAGGCAGAGTTCGTTGCACAGTGGTTCACGAAGGGTTCTATGGCAATCGTAGTCGGCCGTATCCAGTCCCGCCGCTGGCAGGACCAGAACGGCAACAACCGCACTGCAATCGAAGTAAATTGCGACGAGGTTTCCTTCGGTGAAACGAAGAAATCCCGCGATGCCTACAATGCAGGCAATCAGGGCGGTTTTGGCGGCTATGACAACGGATCGCAGATGCGGCCCGAGCCTGCCGCGTCCCAGGTTGCTCCGGCTTTCGATCTCCCTGCAGGAGATTCGGATTTTCAGGAGCTTGCTGATGACGACGGCGATGTCCCATTCTAAACTGAAGGAGGTTACGTGATCATGGAAGAAACCAAGAAGGAATTTACTCCCCGTCCGGAGCGTGCAGAGCGCCCGCAGCGCGGCCGTCGCCGTCGCAAGGTATGCGCATTCTGCGTAGATAAGGTTGCACACGTTGACTATAAAGATGCCGGCAAGCTGAAGAAGTACATGTCCGAGCGCGGCAAGATCCTGCCCCGCCGCATGACCGGTACCTGCGCTGCTCATCAGCGTCAGCTGACCGAGGCTATCAAGCGTGCACGTCACATTGCTCTTCTGCCGTACACCGCAGAGTAAGCAATTCGTTTTTCATAATCAAGGATACGCAAAGCGTCGTTTTCGCAAGAAAGCGGCGCTTTTTTGCACCCTTGTTTCTCGTTTTCGGCAAACAAAAAGGACGCCTGATGCGTCCTTTTTTCGTTATTCCTGTGTTCAGTTCATCAGATCGAGCAGCTTATAGCAGTGTGTTTTGGTGTAGCTCTGCTTAAAGCTGTAGGATGCAAGCTGCTTTGCGGTGTCATCCTCGGTCTCCTTTGCGGCATTTTCCGCACCGGAGTCACGCTCCTGCACCCACTGCTTGTAGCTTGCCTCCTCGGAAGCGTACTGATCGGCGTTGAGCACGGTCGCAAGGTAGTCGTACATCTCACTCAGCAGGTTATCCCATTGCTCGAACGAGCTTGCGGTCATGGCCAGCTCATCCTCCTGATTCTCTGCCGACGAAATTTTCAGATCGTCACTTTCCAGCTCATCCATCTTTTTGCTGAACGCATCGCGCTGCTCGGCCTTTTTCTGGCTGTTCTCTTCCTGCTGCTTTTCCTGCTGCTGTGCATCGGAAAGCTGCTTCTGCAGCTCCTTGACCTGCTTTTTCTGGTCATCGGTCAGCGAATCATCATTTGCCAGAGAATCCAGCTTGCCGCTGGCGGCATCGTACTTTTTATCGTCCAGATAGCTCTGTGCCTCGTCCAGATCGGAGTTGAACTGATCGTCCGACTGAGCAGACTGCGCCTTATCGAGCAAATCCTCGATGGCCTTATACATCGCGGAATCCGGGTCGGTAACACGGTTCTGCAGCTGCTTGAGCGCCGCAATGGCCTCGGTGTACTGGCCGTTATTGACGTAATCCTCGGCAGACTGATAGTCCTTGATCAGCTGAATGGTCGCATCCAGAGCCGCCGGGTCCTTAGCTTCCGCCTGTGCCTTCTGGTAATACTCGAGTGCCTTGTCGAAGTTGCCGCGGTCCATGTACTTTTCGGCCATGATGAGGTTTTCGTCGGTCTTGTGTGAATTTGTAAAATACCACACACCGCCGCCAATCAAAGCCGCCACGATGATGACCACCAGCGCAATGATCAGGCTGCGTTTTCCCTTGGACGGCTTTTTGTAAACGCGGTCCTTCGGATCGGCCTCACCGTTGTAGTAGGTCGTGCGACGCTCGGGCGTGCCCGCAGTACGGCGGACCGGCGGCGTGTCGATCGGACGCATGGCAGCCTGCGTGGGAATGCTCGGATTCGGAATATTGGGATTGGTGTCTGCCAGCGGATCGGCAGCCGTGTCGTCCACCGGAAGCTGCTGCTTTTCGGCCCGCATAGCCGCGTCAAACGCGCTGGTGTCAATCGGACCGGTCTCAACAGGGTCCTTCATATCATCCGGCAGGGTGGTAAATACAGCTGTTTCGTCATTGACACCGGTCTGCTCGACAGCTGCGCCGCAGAAGGGGCAGAATTTTCCGGCGATCGGCAGCTCCTTGCCGCAGTTTTTGCAAAGCATGGGTGATTTCCTCCTTTGAAAAAGGGTCGTTTTTATGCTTATTTTATAGTATAACATGCTGTATTCAGATTGTAAAGCGTGGATGGCTGTTCCCCGTATTGGGATTCGCCGCCTGCGGACGGCGGGAATGTCGCCGCGCCCCGCGGCGGGGCAAGAGGGTAGACACCAATGGTTTCTACCCTCTTAACTCCCACTTCCTTTTGTTTCTTAGTCTGGCGCAGACCAGAGACCGGCGACCGCTGCAAAATGGGGAACGGCAGTCGGGTTACCGCAGCGTGTCTTTCTCCGCCTTTTCGTATTTCACAGACAGCTTACTGCTACACATATGGTTAAATCTACGCAGGGTGCGGCACAAGGTGAATTGCCCGAAGGGTAAGAGAGAGTCCCCTGGGGGATAACAGTGCCGCACAAGTCTTTAACGCGTTATATTGTAGGACGGGGTGACCTCACCCCGCCGTTTTTTACGATTTGCTGCCATTTACATACGGCGGGATGGGGTCATCCCGCCCTACAAGATAGATTCTGCAACGGATGAAATCCGCAGGTGCCATGCACAACAACGTGCAAACGAGTTGCGCAACACTGTTATGTTGCGCCTGCGGAAATTGAACCGCCTGTGTAGCAGTACGAATACAGCTTGAGCGATGAAGGTGAAGAAATGGGCGGACACATTGGTCCGCCCCTACGGAAGCTGAGCAGTACAGCCGTTCCCCCTGGCGAGTCTCAGTTCTCCGATTTTCGCCGTGCTCTCCCAAAGGAAACGGGAGTCAAGAGGGTAGAAACCGTAGGTGTCTACCCTCTTGCCCTCTCGGCGTGGGTACGCCGTCCCCATCAGACAGCGAAATGTTTCGGAACTGAAACCTTACTCGTCTTGACAAGCTATGGTCAGGAACGTAAAATATAGGTAATAAGGTAAGGCAGAATGTCCGCATTCTGCAACTGTCAAAAAGGGGATAGTATTTTGAAGTTGACAAAACGCATTTTCAGCGGTCTGCTGGCCGCCATGATGCTGTTCACCACTGCTTTTGCCGTAAATGATTCGGCGACCACCAAGGCTGCAAACGCGCTGACGTTTGCGTTCAAGCCGATCATCGGCAGCGAGTACGACAGCACCGCTCTCCAGACCGATCTGGCAGCAGCGCAGAAGATCATCTCGCAGCGCATGCAGCTTGAGGGTCTGACCGGCGCGTCTGCCGCCGTTTCCGGCGATGTGATCACCGTTTCCATTCCGAAAACAGCTACCGGCAACACTGCCGCTTACTGGGCCGCTCGTCTGGGCGACCGCCGTCTGTGCAGTGTGACCGACTTTCTGAACGAGGAGTGGCAGTTCGACCGTGCAGATTTTGCCTCTGCCAAGGCAACCACCGAGAACGGCGCAGAAGCCGTTGAGATCGACCTGACCGACTCCGGCAAGACCAAGCTGACCGAGGCCCACAACAAGGTAAAGACATACCTTGCGGACAGCAAGAACGACGCTGACAAGGCGCAGTGGCTCACCTTCCACTGGGGCACCACCACCTTCCGCATGCTGGTGGACACCAGCTTCTCCGACAACAAGCTGGTGATCGGCGGCGATTCCGATCCGCTGCGTGCCGGTGCATCTAAGTACATGCCGCAGTATCTGATGCTCGATCCGCTCCCGTTTGCAATGGAGCAGACCGCCGTTCCGACGACCACCGAGCCGACGACTCCGACCACTCCCACCACTCCCACCGAACCCACGACTCCGACTGACCCGACCACACCTTCCGAGCCGGCGATCACGGATTTCCCGGACATCGACGGTCACTGGGCTGCCGCTTCGCTGCGCAAGGGTGTTGAGCTGGGTCTGCTGAAGGGCATCAACGGCAAAATTATGCCGAACAACTCGGTCAAGCGTTCCGAGGCTATCGTTATCCTCAACCGTGCGCTTGGCGCAACGCAGGCCGATAGTGTATCCGGTCTGGCTGCCAGCCAGCAGTCCGCATGGTACAGCGAGGATCTGGGCAAGGCCATCCACCTCGGCCTGATTACCGCAAATGACAACCGCAGCTTTGACACTGCAGCTACCCGTGCCGAGGCTTTCGTTCTGATGGCTCGTGCGTTTGCGTACGACCGCGCAGAGACCGCTGCCGATGAGCTGAGCAGCTTCACCGATACCTCCTCCATGACTACCGAGCAGAAGCAGGCTGCTGCCGCTCTGATCAGCCAGGGCGTTGTAAACGGTACCTCTGCTGCCAAGCTGTCTCCGTCGAACAAGCTGACCCGTGCACAGTTCGTCACCATGATCGTGCGCATTGCAGCTGCCACCAACGCAGACAGCGCACCGACCGAGCTGGCCGGCGGCACCGTACTCACCAATCCGAGCATCGCTCTGACCGGCGCTGTCGCAGACGGCGACTGGATCTTTGCCGCTCCCACGAATGAAATTTCGCTCGATTCCGTCAGCAGCTCGCACCGCATCGTCCTCAAGGGCGAGGAGCGCGCTGTACTGAATGCTACCAAGCAGACCAGCATCTCTACGCTTGCTGTTGATCCGGCAGGCACGGCTGATGTGAAGATGGACAACACTTCGTCCGTAAACACGCTCGTTATCGCGGGCAAGGGCGGCTCCGTAAGCTACTCCGGCGCTGCTTCCGGCATTGAGATCACCGCTTCCGGCCGCACGATCGTGCTCGAAGGCATGACCTCGGATGCCATCACCATTACCGGCAGCAACAACACCATCCTGCTCAAGGGCGACGCGGATACCGTTTCCGTACTGCGCGGCTCCGGCAACCGCATCACGCTGTCCGGCACGGTCGGCACGATGGTTCTGGCCGGCAAGAACACCACGGTTGACGGCACCGGCAAGATCGGCACCGTAGACACCCGCATGGTCGGCTGCACGGTAACGGCTAAGGCCGACCACACGATTGACAACATCGATCCCGGTCTGGATGGCGTTCAGATCACGATGACCGTTCCGGATAAGGTTAAGGCTGGCGGCTCGCTGACTGCCAAGGTCAGCTTCTCCGGCGTAAAGGAAGGCGTTACCTGCACTGCAATCTGGTATCAGGACGGCTCCGCGATCAAGGGCTGCACGAACAACAGCTTCGAGCTGACCAACGGCAAGACCTCCAGCCACACCAGCACCTTCACCTTCACCAAGAATATGAAGACCAGCACGGCGATCGGCTTTAAGCTGCTCTACGACAACCCGTCCACCGGCGAGACCGAGCAGGTTTACGCCCAGAAGACCGTTCCGATCGAGAATTACTCCGCCGAGTGGTATGCACAGCGCGACGCTGCCGCTATCCTCAAGCAGGTATCCTCGGTTTACCGCGGCAACTACACCACATCCTACGCGGCTAACAACGATTACTCCAAGACCACCAAGGAGGTCTGGATCAACGCCAAGGGCTACTCCAGCAACACCAATTACCTGGTCTGGATCAACCGCGCATACCAGCATGTAAACGTATTCACCGGCTCCAAGGGCAACTGGAAGCTGACCAAGAGCTTTATCGTCGGCACCGGCGCTGCCTCCACCCCGACTCCGGTCGGCGTAACCACCGTCAGCTACAAGCTGAAGGCAGGCTGGACCACCGGTACTTACACGGTTCGTCCGGTTGTAGGCTTCTACCCGGGCACCGGCTACGCGTTCCACTCCCGCCTGTGCTATCCCGGCACCGACACCGAATACGACTTCAGCAGCGGCTATCCGGTTTCGCACGGCTGTGTACGCATGAAGCACAATGACATCAACTGGATTTACAACAACGTACCGATCGGTTCGACTGTCGTAATCTACTAAATCGCAGCTGCAAACACCGATATTCTCCGTTTTCCGGAGCGTATCGGTGTTTTTTTGCCGCAAAACAGTGTGTACATCGTCAACACTCTGTTTTGCACTGCAATGACAAATTCTCACTCTGAGAATGCAATTCGTCATTTTATACGCGTTTTTCGCAAATACAACAGGTTATCGTTGTGACATTTTAATGTTGACACCGACAACATCAAGGACTATAATAAACCCATCACAACGAACAAACGACGAGGTGAGGAAATGGCCGATCAGTATCATCATGGGAATCTGAAAAGCAAGCTGCTGGAGGAAGCGGTCACGCTGATCTCGCAGGACGGCCTCGAAAATCTTTCTCTCCGGCGGCTGGCAACGCAGTGCGGCGTGAGCCACAATGCCATCTACCGCCATTTTGACAGCAAGGAACGCCTGATCGACGCCTGCCGCGCCTACGTCATGCAGGAGCTGACGCGTACACTTGAGCTGACGCTCAGCGGTCTGGACGAAAGCCTGCCGCAGACCATGGAGCAGCTCGGCACCGCCTATCTGGATTTTTACATGCGCAACCCGACGTATTTCAGCGCGTATTTCCGCAACGCGTCCCAGAAGCTGACGTTCTCGCTTGAGCCGATCGAGGGCAACTACCCGCCGTTTTCCGTTTTCCGCCGTGTGGCTGTCGCTATCGCGGAAAAGCAAGGCATTCCGCAGGATGAGACACGATGGCGGCTTCTGCGCTACTGGACGATGCTCAACGGCATGTTCGCCATGTGGATTTCCTCCAACGTGGAACTGCCTGAAAACTGGAAAACCTGTCTGAAAAACGAATTTTAAGGAGCGTTTACGATATGAAACAGATCATTCTCACGGGCGACCGCCCGACCGGCAACCTGCATGTCGGCCACTACGTCGGCTCACTGGCCGAGCGCGTGAAGCTGCAGAATTCCGGAAAATATGACGAAATTTACATCATGATTGCGGATGCTCAGGCGCTGACCGACAACGCCGAGCACCCGGAGCGTGTGCGCCAGAACATTATGAAGGTCGCGCTGGACTATCTTGCGGTCGGCATTGACCCGGAAAAGGCGAATATCTTCATCCAGTCCATGGTGCCACAGCTGACCGAGCTGACGTTCTACTACATGAACCTTGTCACCGTGTCCCGCGTACAGCGCAACCCTACCGTTAAGGCAGAGATTCAGATGCGCAACTTTGAAGCCAGCATTCCGGTCGGTTTTTTCTGCTATCCGATCAGTCAGGCGGCGGACATCACCGCATTCAACGCTACGGCTGTTCCGGTCGGCGAGGACCAGGAGCCGATGCTCGAGCAGTGCCGCGAAATCGTGCACAAGTTCAACACGGTTTACGGCGAAACGCTGACGATGCCGCAGATTGTTCTTCCGTCCAACAACGCCTGCATGCGTCTGCCCGGCACGGACGGCAAGGCGAAGATGAGCAAGTCGCTCGGCAACTGCATCTACCTTGCGGATCCGGAGGAGGTCGTTCGTGAGAAGATCATGTCCATGTACACCGATCCGGACCATATCCGCGTGCAGGATCCCGGCAAGCTGGAGGGCAATACCGTGTTCACCTATCTGGATGCGTTCTGCCAGCCGGAGCACTTCGCAGAATTCCTGCCGGACTACCAGAACCTTGACGAGCTGAAAGCGCACTACCAGCGCGGCGGACTCGGCGATGTGAAGGTAAAGAAGTTCCTGAACAACGTCATGCAGTCTCTGCTGTCGCCCATGCGTGAGCGCCGTGCGCAGTGGGAGGGTCGCCTGCCCGAAGTCTACGAGATTCTCAAGAAGGGCAGCGAAATCGCCGCTGAGACCGCTCAGGGCACGCTCGATCGAGTCCGTCATGCGATGAAGATCGACTATTTCACCGATAACGGCCTGCTCAAGTAAAAACAGCAAAAGAAAGGACGAACCGCTTGGTTCGTCCTTTCTGTTAGATTTTCGGGATTTGCTGGGTCACGCAGTGGATATTGCCGCCGCCGATGAGGATATCGCGGGCCGGAATCGCAACTACCCTGCGGGTCGGGAACAGCTCCTGCAGGATGGCCTGCGCCTTTTCATCCATCGGGTCGCCGAAGGCGGGCATGACAACAGCCTCGTTCGCAATGTAGAAGTTGACGTAGCTTGCCGCCAGACGCTCTCCCGGGGTGCGGGTCGGCTCGCCGTCGCACAGGTCAAGTCCGTCGCACTCCTCTGCGGTGATAGTCACCGGCTTGGGCAGCGGCAGCTTGTGCACCTTGATTTTACGGCCCTTGGCATCGGTCGCGGCTTCCAGTGCATCCAGACTTGCCTTGGAGAGCGCATACTGCGGGTCGGTCTCGTCATCCGTCCACGCGAGCACAACCTCCCCCGGAGCCGTGAAGGCGCACACGTTGTCCACATGCTCGTTGGTCTCGTCATTGTAAATACCGCGCGGCAGCCAGATTACCTTGGAGACGCCCAGATAATCGCACAAAACCTGCTCAATTTCGGCCTTTGTGAGATCGGGATTGCGTCCCGCGCTCAGCAGGCAGGCTTCGGTGACAAGCGCGGTTCCCTCGCCGTCCGAGTGGATGGAGCCGCCCTCACAAATGAAATCGCGTTTGTCGTATACGTCGTTATTCAGCAGGTCGCAGAACTTGCGCGCCACGCGGTTGTCCTTCTCCCACGAGGGATACAGGCCGTCCACATCGCCGCCCCACGCGTTGAAACCCCAGTCGATACCGCGGCGCTCTCCCCTGCCGTTGATGACAAAGGTCGGGCCAACATCACGCGCCCACGCATCGTCAGTCTCCATCACGACCAGACGAACGCGGTCAGGCAGCTGCGCACGCGCGTTGTCATACTGCCCTTCCGAGCAGAGCACGGTCATGCTTTCGCTTTCGGAAATCGTCTCGATCACACGCAGAAAGGCTTTCCGGGCCGCATAGGCGCCGTACTGCCAGCTGTCGGCGCGTTCCGGCCAGATCATCAGGCAGCCCTCATGCGGTGCAAACTCCGCAGGCATATAAAACCCGTCCTGCGCGGGTGTAGTGTGCAAAATTTTCATGGTATCTCTCCTGTTCGGTGGTACATCAAGAGTACAACATTTTGATGGAATTTGCAATGGTCGTAGGCGGTTTGAAATGAAAAATTGAGAATGGAAAATGGAAAATGAACATAATATTTAACGGTATGCGGGCGGTCGCCGGCCGTCCCTGCGATTCCACGATTGCTGATGTTTGAGAGAACGCCATTCCGACCTGATAAATACATCGCTTTTCCCCTCACCTGCATTCTCCATTCTCAATTATTCAACTTTCCCTTTATCATCCCCGCAGAATATGGTACACTAAAAATGTATCAACTCATTTCCAAAGGAGAGGTGCATACCATGAATTACGCTTATACCTATACATACACACCGCTTTTCTCAATGATTTTGCCGATTCTGGCACTTTTACTGATTCTTGCGGGCGGCATCGCGCTGTACACGCTGTTTGTCCGCAAGCCGAATCACTACCACGGCGCAGCAGCCAATCTGCATGATTTTCTCAATTTCCGGCACGCATACACCGAGGGTCTGCTGAAAATCCTGTACTGCATGACGGTCGCTGCGCTAGCTGTTTACAGCGTTATTCTGCTGTTTTTCCACTTTTTCTGGGCGATCCTGCTGTTTATCGTCGGAAATATTGCTGCACGGCTCGGCTATGAATTTATTATGATGCTGTTCAGCATGCACCGCACCCTGCGCAGCATTGACCGCAAAATGCCCGAGCCGCAGCCGTTCGAGCAGCCGGCTCCCGCACCGCAGCCCGAGCCGCAGAATACACCGGAAAATCCGCTCCCGCCCGATCAGCCGTAACACAAGCCGCTGTTTCCGCTTGAAATTTGTTCAACGCAGATTGCAAAAACACGCAAGTCATGATAAAATAGATATACTATTACAGAATTTCGCGGCAGGACCAACCCATGTGCTGCCCTACAGAAAAGTGTATCTTAGAAAAAGGAGGTCCGTGCATTGAAAATTCAGGAAAGCGCGGAAAACTACCTGGAAGCCATCCTGGTTCTGACGCAGAAAAATGGACAGGTGCGCTCGATCGACGTTGCGCACTACACCGGCTTTTCCAAGCCGAGCATCAGCCGTGCCGTTGGCCTGCTGCGCGATAACGGTTACGTTTCCATCGACCAGAACGGTCTGCTGGGGCTGACCGAATCCGGCATGCAGATTGCCTCCAGCATTTACGAGCGCCACACCGTTCTCACCGCGTTCCTCACCGCTCTCGGCGTGGACGCTGAAACCGCCGCTGAGGATGCGTGCCGTATCGAGCATGTGCTGAGCGAGGAAACCTTCGACAAGCTCAAGCAGCATGCGAAGGCGTATATCGACGCACAGGGTAAATAAGACCCGTTGAAAATCCTGCCTGAAAAGGCAGGATTTTTTATATCAAATTTTATCGAACAAATTTTCGATAAAATCATTGCATTCAAATCGACACCCTGTTATAATGGGTGTATCGAATCCGAATACACCGCCGCTCTGCGGCTTGCATATTTGTAACTTTTTCAGGAGGAAATGCTATCATGGCTACCAAAAAGCAGTTGGAACCGGTCGCTCCTGCGGCTGATAAGAAGAAAGCACTTGCCGCTGCGCTCGGTCAGATCGAAAAGCAGTTCGGCAAAGGCTCGGTTATGCGTCTGGGCGAAAACACCGGCATGAATATCGAACACATCCCGACCGGCTCGATCGGTCTGGATCTCGCACTCGGCATCGGCGGTCTGCCGCGCGGCCGAATCATTGAGATCTACGGACCGGAATCCTCCGGTAAGACCACGGTTGCGCTGCACAGCGTTGCAGAGGCACAGAAGCTGGGCGGCACGGCTGCGTTTATCGACGCCGAGCACGCGCTCGACCCGGTTTACGCCAAGGCACTCGGCGTTGACATTGACAGCCTGCTGGTCTCCCAGCCGGACACCGGTGAGCAGGGTCTGGACATTGCAGAAGCGCTTGTGCGCTCGGGTGCGATCGACATCGTGGTTATCGACTCGGTTGCCGCGCTGACACCGCGCGCCGAAATCGAAGGCGAAATGGGTGATTCCTTTGTCGGTCTGCATGCCCGCATGATGAGTCAGGCGATGCGAAAGCTGGCCGGCTCGATCGCCAAGAGCCAGTGTGTAGCCATCTTTATCAACCAGCTGCGTGAGAAGGTCGGCGTCATTTACGGCAATCCGGAGGTCACCACCGGTGGCCGTGCGCTCAAGTTCTATGCGTCTGTCCGCATGGAGGTTCGCCGCGTGGAGCATCTGAAAAACGGCACCGAGCTGATCGGCAGCCACACCCGCGTAAAGGTTGTAAAAAACAAGGTCGCTCCCCCGTTCAAGCAGGCTGAGTTCGATATTATGTACGGCGAAGGCATTTCCCGCACGAGCGAGCTGGTCGATCTCGGCGTGGAATTCGGCATCCTCAACAAATCCGGCGCGTGGTTCTCCATGGGCGATACCCGTCTGGGTCAGGGCCGTGATGCTGCCAAGCAGTATTTCAAGGATCATCCGGACATCGCGGATGACGTACAGAAGCAGATCATGGAAAAGGTAGCCGAGGAGCGCAGCAAGCTGGCGCAGAGCCATGCGGCACGTCCTTCCGCTGCTGTGCCGACCGAGAAGGCCGAAAAGCCTGCGGATAAGGCACCGCGTCCGTCGTCCTCCAAGGCAGTCTCCATCGACGCGGACGATTTTGACGACCTCGACGAAGAATAATGAGCGAGGATAAATACCGCGCAGCCCTCGATATGGCGGCAAAACAGCTGTCTTACCGGGCGCTGAGTGCGAAAATGCTGCGCGACAAGCTGCTTGCCAAGGGGCACGACGAGGAAGCCGCCGATTACGCGCTTGCGTGGCTGACCGAACGCAGCATGCTCAATGACGAGCTGTTCGCGGAAAGCGTTGTACGCAGCTACACGCGCAAGGGCTACGGCGCGGCACGCATCCGGCAGGAGCTGACCCGCCGCGGCATAGACCGCGACACCGCAGAAGCGGCTATGCAGACCTTCTCTCCGGATGAGGCGCAAATGCTGGCTCTGCTCGAAAAACGCCTGCGCGGTGACGTTTCCGACCGAAAAGAGGTCGAAAAAGCCGTTGCGGCACTCCAGCGTCGCGGTTTTGCATGGAATGATATCAAGCGCGCACTCGAAACCTACGGCAATTCGCTGCCGGAGGAAGAATAACAAACATCCCGCTTTTTTGCAAGGAAAGCGGGATGTTTGATTTTATCGCGGTAAATCGCTTGCATGAATCCCGCGGTTGGAGTATCATAATAAGAGGAGAAACCTCTACCGGAAAGGAAGTATTTCCATGGAAACCAATAAAATTCCCGCCCGCGCAGATGTGCCCGAAAAGGACAAATGGGCGATTCAGGATCTGTTTGCGACCGACGATGACTGGCGTGCCGCGTTAGCGAAGGCCAAGGAGTTCATTCCGCGCATCACCGCATTCCGCGGCAGACTGGCCGAAAGCGGCGCTGCTCTGCTGTCTTTTTTCCGTCTGGATGATGAAATCAGCCTTGCATTTGACGCGCTCGTACACTACGCGCAGCGCCGCAGCGATGAGGACACCCGCGTCGCCGCGTATCAGGAGATGGTCAGCCAGGTGACGCGCTTTGCGGTCGAAATTCAGTCTGCTGCCGCGTTTGAGACCCCTGAGCTGCTCGCCATCAGCGATGAGGACATGAACCGTCTGTACGCTGAAGCACCCGAGCTGGAGCTGTACCGCCTGAATATCGACCGCATTCGCCGCCGCCGAGAGCATGTGCTGTCCGACAAGGAGGAGGCAATTCTTGCCGCTGCAGGCGAAATGGCCGCCAGCCCGGATGACATTTACTCCATGCTGAGCGACGCCGATCTCAAATTCCCGGACGCGGTGGACAAGGACGGTAATAAGCACCCCGTCACACACGGCACGTTCATCCCGCTCATGCAGTCCTACGACCGCGTGCTCCGCAAGTCCGCGTTCGATTCGCTGTACTCGGTTTACGGCCAGTTCCGCAACACCTCGGCGGCAACGCTGTCCGCGCAGCTCAAGCAGCTGCTGTTCTTTGCGAATGTCCGCAAGTACCCCTCGACGCTGGATGCCGCCCTTGACGGCAATGAAGTGCCAACCGAGATTTACCACAACCTGATCGACGCGGTGCACCGCTCGTTTGCGCCCATGTACCGCTATGTTACGCTGAGAAAGAAGCTGCTCGGCGTGGACGAACTGCACATGTACGATCTGTATGTGCCGGTCGTGGACGGCGTGGAAATGAAATTCACGTTCGAGGAGGCCAAGGAGATCGCACTGAAGGCGCTTGCGCCGCTCGGCGAGGACTACCTGAATCTGCTCCGCGAAGGCTTTGCAAACGGCTGGATCGACGTGTACGAGAACGAGGGCAAGCGCTCGGGCGCGTACTCGGCAGGTGCGCGCGTACACCCGTATGTGCTGCTCAACTTCAAGGGCACGCTCGACGACGTGTTCACGCTCGTGCATGAGATGGGCCACTCTATCCACTCGTACCTGTCCAACAAGACCCAGCCGACCGCATACCAGGATTACGTTATCTTTGTTGCTGAGGTTGCATCCACCTGCAACGAGGCCCTGCTGATGGAGTACCTGCTGTCCGTCACGACCGATAAGAAGGAGCGCGCGTACCTCATCAACCACTTCCTCGAGCAGTTCCGCGGCACGCTGTACCGTCAGACCATGTTCGCTGAGTTCGAGCTTGCCACCAACGAAATGACCCAGCGCGGCGAGGGCACGACCGCCGAAGCGCTCTGCGCGATGTACAAAAAGCTGAACGAGCAGTATTTCGGACCGGAAATGAACGTAGACGAAGAGATTTCGCTTGAATGGGCGCGTATTCCGCACTTCTACTACGATTACTACGTTTACCAGTACGCGACCGGCTACGCCGCTGCCATTGCACTTTCGCGCCGCATTCTGCGGGAGGGTGAACCGGCGGTGAAGGATTACCTCGGCTTCCTGTCCGGCGGCTGCTCCGCCGACCCGATCACGCTGCTGCGCGGCGCGGGCGTGGATATGGCAAGCCCGAAGCCGATCGAGGACGCAACAAAGCTGTTTGATGAAATGATCTCGGAGATGGAAAAGATTCTGAATTGAGAATGAAAAATGGAGAATGACGTTTCTTTTTGCATTCTTCATTGTCTATAACACTCGATTAGAGCAAAGAAAAGGCACAGCCGATTGAAGTGACCCCAAAAAGTTAGACAAAAATTCAACGCAAAAATTGTTCAAGAAGCCGAAAGGGCTTGCTGTCTGTGAATTGCAGGCGGCAGGCCCTTTGGTTTTGCCTTGATCCTGCGATTGTTGTAGTAGTCCAAGCTCTACCTTGACAAAGGCAGAGCCGTGAGCGTATAATAAACATAGAAATGGTGGACACTGTTCCACGATCAATCACCTTTTAGATCATCATTAAGTCGATGACCGTTCGGGTCCCATCCGAGCGGTCATCGCGCATTTATAAGGGAAATGTGCAGTACGATGACCACACAAATAAAAAGACGAAATGCTTTTTCCTTCATAACGCATTCACCTTCTCCCGCCCACAAACTGTAGGAGAAGAAGGGATTGACCGCTGTAAGCAAACCAAGTAATCTGCCTCAAGAACAGTGGCCGCTTATGGATAGCAAATAAATGCGTATATGTTTATATGCTTTCAATCGTTTGGTGTACATACCATCAAAATTGGGAATATGTATATCAATATAATCATATCCCTCATCAAAAACCCCGGTCTGCAAACAAGTGCAGACCGGGGTTTTAACAGATGAAGTATTGCCGTAAAGACGGCGAACTGTAAAATTACTGGCTGATGGTCTGACGCAGTGCGTCGATCGAGGTGTTGACACCTGCATCAACGGTCATGGTCAGGTCCTCCATCTCGAGGGAAACGTCGCCGTCGTAGCCCATCATGTGGCAAACGGAGAAGAATTCCTTCCACCACTGCAGATCCTTGCCGCAGCCGACTGCAACGTAGTTCCAAACGCGGTCAGCGGACTCGGTAACAGCCTGCAAATAAAAAGTCAAGCCCTCAAGCGGACTTGACAAAAGAAAATATCGCAGGCAGCGGGCGGAGAAAAGCACAACACCAAAAGGCCGCCGCGAATGCGCCGACCTGCAGAGCCTGATTACAGCTGTTTATTTCGTGTGATGCAAGCCTGTGGAATCCATATCTACAGGCGGCAGATCTTCCAATGCAGCGAAGTATGCCATCCCACCTCGCACCTTCGGCACATCAATATGAGCCATGTCGTTCACCTCCAATCTTTCATTTTGCGTAAATTTGTGATACACCACTCTTGCCGTTTTGTAAATACGTTATGCGAAAGTTTTTTACGCGAAACGCATTTTTTGCTTGCACAACGTATTTGCCTGTGATATAGTTAACTTATCATAAGAGGGAGGTACTCATTATGGGGAATATATCATCTGTCTTGAAAGCAAAGCGCAAAGAATTAGGACTTACACTCGCACAGATTGCCGAAAAAATCGGCGTAACCGAAGCTACTGTGCAGCGTTGGGAAAGTGGAAATATTAAATCGTTACGGCATGAACGCATTGCCAAACTGGCTGACATTCTCGGCGTTACACCTTCTGTATTGATGGGCTGGGACGAACCCACCGCACCAACTCTCCCCTCCCCCACCATCACCGAGGACACAGTGACATTTCCGGTCATCACCAGCGTAGCGGCGCACTATGACAGCGTATCCATCGACGAGAGCGCGGCCGGCGAGAAGATCGAAGTGCCGCGCGCCTACCTCAAAGGCCGGAAAGCCGAGGACTTCTGTGCTATGCGCGTGCGCGGCGACAGTATGTATCCGGCGTTCCAGAACGGCGACATCGTGCTGGTACTGCGTCAGTCCACCATGAACCACTCCGGCGAGATCGGCGTGATCAGCTACGGCGATGACGAAATGACCATCAAACGCATCAACTATGTGGACGGCGAAGACTGGCTCAAGCTTGTGCCGCTCAATCCCGCGTACCCGCCCCGCCGCATTGAAGGCGTAGACCTCGAAAGCTGCCATATCATCGGCATCCCGCAGGTGCTGATACGGGAATATTAAGAAAAGGAGCTATCCCGCATGAATGACCTGAAACCTGCTCTTGCACAGCTTGCGAAGGACTGCGGTGCACGCAAACTCGTCCTGTTCGGCTCCCGCGCACGCGGCGATAACCGTCCGCGCAGTGATATTGACCTTGCGGTGTTCGGTATGCCGGAGGAGCAGCAGACGCGGTTCTGGTGCGGCATGGACGATCTGCCGACCCTGCTGAAATACGACGTTGTGTTTATCGATGACTACACCTCGCCCGAGCTGCTTGCTGAAATTGACCGAGATGGAGTGATACTGTATGAAAACCAAACGCGATAACTTTGTAAATGCTGCACATCGACTGGCGGAGGCGGTAACGGACTATCAGAACATCCGAAACGACACCGTCCGTGACGGCATGATCCAGCGGTTTGAATTTACCTTTGAGCTGGGCTGGAAGGCACTCAAGGAATATATGCTCGACGCTGGCATGCAGAATACCCTGCAATTCCCCAAGCAAGTGCTGCGTGAGGCGTACGCCGCCGAGCTGATCGACGATGAAGGCGTCTGGCTGGATATGCTGAATACCCGCAACCAGACTTCGCATATCTACGATGACCATACTGCCGCTGTTATCGCAGCAAAAATCCAGAACGCCTATCTGCCCGAGTTGCAAAAGCTCGCCGCGCGGTGGGAGAAATAAAAAATCCCGCCCCGGTGCTACCAACACCAGAGCGGGACATTCACGGCAAGCCGCTGCGCAAGTCCTTTTACAGCACGGTGAGTCTGTCCGATGCGAAGAAGAAAGCCGAGGAGTACCGCGTAGCCTCCGAGGTGTCGGCTCGTACCGGTGAAGCCTTTGTGCCCTCCACCTACAAGCAGCCGTTCGTTGACGTCAACACCTATGAGCTGACCTATGTCAGTCTGGTCGAGGGTCATCTGATCCCCTATTTCGGGGCGGCGCGGTTGAGCGATATTCGTCCGGCGGACATACAGGCGTACTTCGCCACAAGGACGGAATGTTTGGAGAGCCGGCTGAAGAAATGAACTGCACCCCATTTGTTAGACAGTATGATATACTATCTAACAGATGGGGTGATTTATTATGTCAAGAGGAAAACCAAACAAACGATACACGCCAGAATTTAAGAAGCTGGTCGTGGAAACCATGATGGAAGAAAGGTTGAGTTACAGCGAAACCTGCCGTAGACTTGAGGTAAACAGCAGAGATCAGATCAAATCATGGGAACGAATCTATCTGGAAGAAGGGCCAGAAGGCTTGACGGTCGAACGGCGCGGCAGCGACTGCGTGCGGAGAACGATTACCTAAAAACTTGCAAGCCTTGGTTTTGGAAGACGAGCGACGCCAGCGCAGAAAGTGCAGGTAGTTCAAAAGCTGAGGCAAAGACATTCTCTGGATATTCTTCTCTCAATCGCTCAACTGCCCCGTGCAACTTTCTACTATCATTTGAAGCAGATGCAGAAAGATGACAAATACGCATCTGTTAAGGAAGAAATCGCAGCAATTTAATTCTCTCTGAACCCCAAGACTGTCCAGCGGCTTATGAAGGAGCTGGGCTTAGTTTGTCGTGTCAGGATGAAAAAATATCGCTCCTACAAGGGAGAAGTGGGCAAAATCGCACCCAATCTGCTGAATCGAGATTTTCATGCGGACAAGCCAAACCAGAAGTGGGTCACCGATGTGACAGAGTTCAGTTTGTTTGGGGAGAAGCTGTATCTGTCCCCAATTCTCGATCTGCACAGCAGCGATCTGGTCAGCTATACCATATCGGATCGCCCTGTGCTCAGCATGGTGACAACCATGCTGAACGAGGCATTTGCAAAAATTCCAGACGGAACAAACCTCATTCTCCATTTTTCTTTGGGCTGCCCAAAAGTGAGCTGCTGTATTTGCAGGAGTTCCGCTCCATGGAGCACTTCAAACAGGAACTCGTTGCATATCTGGATTACTACAACATCCGCAGAATCAAGGCAAAACTGAAGGGCTTGCCGCCTGCAATTCACAGACAACAAGCCCTTTCGGCTGCTTGAACAATTTTTACTTCAAAATATTGTCTAACTTTTTGGGGTCACTTCATGCCGCATGTCTTCTCTTCATAACTGGTTTTTCTGTCGTCCGCCGACATACAGTTCCATCTGATCAAAGACCATTCTACTGCATCGCTATCGGGTTTTTCCGTTGCCCGCCAACATTCCGGCCCAAAGTCCGGCATCAATTTCGGATTTTAGGTGCCAGCCGCACCAGAGGGATGACGCCCTCTGTCCATTTTCATTATATGCATTTCCAGTGGAAAAGTCAACGAAACGTGTGAAGAAAGAGCTGTCTACTTGCGCAGTTAACTCTTTTTTGCTGCATCATAACTCTTTTCAAGTTAAGATACAATATTAGAGTTAAGATCCGTCGCAGACCTACATCTCCACTACCGCTTCTCAGCTAAGCTACTGATAGCGCTGCGCTTATGCACTTTATAAAACGAAATTTCAAAAGAGAATTCTCAAAACTGGTTGATTAAAAACCATATATCGAATATACTATAAATAGGAAAGCAGGCGACATCCTGCTGGTGCGGCTGACACCTTAAATCCGATAGAGAATCCGGGTGTATAAACCGGAGGGTTGGCAGGCAACGATAAAACCTGATTGTGATTCCAGACGTATGGGCTGGAGTGTTGGCGGACAACGATAAAATCAGTCATAAGGGGGAGACGCACAGCATCGCGGTGTTGTAGTCTCCCTTTTAATTTATATGGAGTCAACATCAACCGAATATTTAAAAAGGTTGCGAAATTAGTTGATATTACGGTATGGAGGATTGTCTAACTTTTTTTGGGGGCACTTCAATATTCTATTCGCGCGGGAATAAATTCAAAAAACTTCTATTGTCATTATACCTATCGCACAAACGAAAACCAGCAAATCCCACTCTCATTTTATCCCCGTTGGGGTACAATTGGGGCTAGAGCGCCTATCTTCGTTCCTTTAAACTCTTTAAAAAGCACAAAAACCCGTTGATTTCTTACGAAATCAACGGTTAAACATGAAAGTAGTGACCCATTTTGATACCATTTACACACCTCTTAGACCAATCGTTAAATGGTATATATAAAATTAAAAAATGCAACGAATCCGGAGGATTAACTCAAAACATCAGTTTATCCTCCGGATTCTCTTTGCTTTACAATATCACAGTATTAGTCATTAGCCTAAACAATGAATCGGAAACTCTCTATGCTTTATCCCTGATAAGTACGATAAAGGAAAGTCACGATTTGCGCACGAGTGCAGCTATTGTCCGGCCCAAACAGCCCTTCAGCAACGCCATTAGTGACCTTGTTCTTCACAGCCCATGCCACAGCATTTGCATAGTAGCTGTCGGCGGGAACATCGCTGAACACAACCTCGCCCTCAAACGGCTTGCCAACGGCGCGGCACAGGAAGGTAACGCTCTGCGCACGAGTGCAAGTCGCTTCCGGGCTGAACTTGCCATCACCCGTACCGGTAGTAATTCCGTTCTCCACTGCCCATGCAACTGCCTTGGCATAATAGCTATCCGCAGGAACATCAGAGAAACTGCTCATGCTCTTCGGCTCAGGAGAACCCGCTGCACGCCACAGGAAGGTGACGATCTGCGCACGGGTGCAAGCAGCGTCCGGACCAAAAAGGTCGTTGCCGATGCCGCCGGTGATTTCTTTCTCCTGTGCCCACTTCACAGCCTTGTAGTAGTAGGCGTCAGTGGACACATCGGTAAACGGGTTCACCTCGGTCTCCTTGGCAAAGGTAGGTATTACAGTTACCTTGCTGTCCGGCATGGTGAAAGTATACTTTCCATCGCCCTTGTCGGTGACAGTCAGAGTGTTTCCCTTACTGTCGGTGACGGTCAGCTTATCCAGCTTGTAACCGGACTCCGGCGTTACAATAATCGTTACCGTGTCACCCTTCTTTGCAGTGGGTTTGTCGGTCGAAATTGAACCATTATCCGACTTGCCGGATGTAGAAATCGCATTCGCAGACGAGTTGCTGGAGGACGAACCGCCGCCAGAGGAACGGCGATTAACCGTTAATTTACCATTTACATAAGTGATCGTATAATTGTCGTTTGCCAACGTACCGCTGATCTTGATGACTGTGCTGCCCGCCTTGCTCATGTCGGGTGTACCGTCATAGGTCAGCGTGACGTTACCCTCCAGCGTGTCCGTGCCGTACATCTCAGAAATAGTATAGTCTGTATCCTTGACAGGCTCGACAGGCAGGACGGGAACTGTACCGCCCACATAGGCGCTCTTGTCCCTGGCTGTGATCGTAACGGCAGCCTTTCGGATGGTCACGGTGAAGGACCGCTCCTCCGTATTCTCGTGGTCATCGTCGCCGACAACCTTGTAGTAGACGGTGTAGTCACCCGCGTCCTGCGCGGTGGGCAGGTCTTTGCTGTATGTGCCGTTGTTCAGCTTATAGTACAGTGTGCCACCCGTGGCGGTGCCTGCGGTGATGAGCGCCTGATTGCTGCCTTTATAGACCAGATCGGGGATGGCGGTCGGCGCGGCGGTAACGGTGGAAGTCTCCTTCAGCGTGACGCTGACGGTGATGGCGTCGGTTCCGGTGTAGGCGTTGTACTCCGGTTTGCCGTCGCTGTTCAGATCGACTTCACCGATTTTGACGGTGATCTTGACAGTGCCGACGTTGTCCTTCGTGGTCAGGGTGCTGCCGCTCAGCGCCGCGTATTCGCCGCCCGCGCTGATCTCAAAGGCCACAGTGCCCTGCGCGCCGCTCACAAGACCGCTCAGGTCAAGCGTCTTGCCGCCGCGCGAGATGCGCGCCGTATCCGTGATGGCGGGCGTCTGGTCGGCTGCGATGATATTTCCGGTCACGGTCGGCTGGGTGAGCGTGTAGTTGCTTGCCTTGCTGCCAGTCAGCGTGAAGTTCTCCGATAGCGTTACAGACTTGCCGGTGCCGACGAACTCGTTGTTAAAGTTACCGCTGACCGAAGTCTCCACCACGCAGACATCATCACTGTTGACGATGCCAACAAGCGCACCGTGCTTGACCACCGCATCAGTCAAACCGTCGTACTTCTTTTCGGTCACGCTCGCGCCCATCGTCAGTTTCTTCGGAGCGATATTGAAGTGATAATAGCCCGCTCCGAATATATAGTTGCCTGTCCTGGTAGATGCAATCGTCACAATACCGTCACGATTACCAATGCTTGCGTCGATGTTGTTGGAGTAGGAAACTGTGTACTCATCCGTGGGCAGGGGCGTCGTAGTATCTTTGAAGTTGACCGTGACGCCGGGCTCCTTGGCCATTCCGTCATACACAAAGCCTTCTCCGCAATCCAGAGTGACATCCAGATCAATGGGCTTCTTCGCAATGGTGAAGTTTGCGGTATCGGTGTAGATCGTGTTGAGGGTTTCGCAGGTCACTGTGACGATGTAGTTACCGGCATTCATGGGCTTGTCGCTGCTGGGGCCGTAGGTGGTGCCATCATTCGCGGTGCCTGTGTACTGAATGGTCGTTTTGGTGACGCCATCCACAGTGTCGTAGGTCGCGTCCGGCAGCGTTTCACCGTAGGTACACGCTGGCTGCGCGAAGTTCCCAAGCGATGCGCCCCGCTTCGCTGATACAGTGACTGTCACGGTGTAATCGCCAGCCTTGTGGTTGGTATCCCCGGCGTAGTGGGCGGAGAATTCCTTGTTGCTGCCCGTTTCGTTCATCACGGTGGCCTCATTCTTCCACATCCAGCCATCGGGCAGGGTCACAGTGGAGAGCGCGTTGCCCTGATAGCCGGTCAGGCCGGTGGGGCAAATGGGGACGATCTTATTGATCTTCGCCGCATTCGGAACCGTATAGGGACTGTTGGTCAGTTCGTAGTTTTCCTCTGCGCCAAAGACGAGCTTCACGTCCGCCGTCACGTCGACGTTCGTCTCATCGGCGTCCGCGTCGGGGAAGTGTGCGTTTATCGCATAGGCTACGGCGACCCGCTTCTGGTTCACATCCTCAAAGAGGACCTCGACGTGAGAGAGTCCCGCGTCGCCGTCGTAATCCTTGTCCTTAATGCCGGTTACTCTGACGATTTCGAGGGGCATTTTCTTGATGGTCGCGGTGGTGCTCGTCTGCTGTCCGCTGTTGAGAAGGATATAGTTCCCCACGGCGGCGCCGGTCAGGGTCAGGCCAGTGATCTCGACGGTCTTGCCCTCGCCCGCGTTGGCATTCTCAAAGGCGCCGGTGGCGGTGACGCCCAGCTCGTCGCTGCCGAGCTTGCCGTCCAACTGTACGCCAGAGTAATCAAGCGTCGCGTTGGCAGTCTTGTCATAGTATTTGTCCTTCGCCGTGATGCCGGAGACGGTGATGCCCTTTTTCGCAACCGTCAGTGTGAAGGATGCTTCCGCACTGCTGTAATTGGTCGTTCCCTCGGTTCTGGCGGTGATGGTGACCGTACCCTCGGTTGCCGCCAGGATCGTCACCGTGCCGTCAGCGGCCACTTTCGCAACGTTCTCATTGCTGCTGGTGTAGGTAATCGTACCCTGAATGTCGGTCTCCTTGAGTGGGTTGGTGAAGGAGGCTTCGCCATACATCTTGTTCACGGTGGGGTACGTGAAATGCAGTTCCTGCTGCACCTGATTGATCGTGAACTTCCAGTCGTCACAGGTGATATCGGTCTGCGCCTCATAGCCGTCGCCTGCTGCTACGTCGAGTTTAACTCCGTAGGTACCGGCGTCCGTCGGCTTATCGACCGGATCGCCAGTATCATAGTCGTAATACTTCACGGTGATCTCACCGAACCACTGCTTGATGCTATCGTTTTTGAATTCCGCCTTGGTGACAGTTTTGGGGTCACCGTCGTAGGTCGGGTTTTTCGGCACAACAACGTCAAAATCGCCGGCGTTCAGTCCGAGCTTGTAACGGCTGATCTTGAACTCCTTCGTGGCAGTCACGCCGTCCACGGTGACATTGGCATAGTAGGTGCCTGCCTTAATAGGCGCTTCAATTGCAGTGCCGCCGATGCTGTTTGTATAGAAGATCGTGAGGTCTTGTGCTGAAATGGTCCAGTCATCAGTCAAAACACTTGCACCTGCGTAAGCGGTGCCGTTGAAGGTCGCATCGTCTGCTATCAGTGTCAGGGTGCCGCCGGTGCTCGGGCAGTTTGTGAATGCCGTGCAGTACCGCTCCAGAATGTTTGCTTCTGTCGCGGACTTGACGCGCACACCCCATGTATGGTCGTGCAGCCTGAGCTGTGCCAGTTGTTCGTTAGGAAGCGTGGCCACACCCATCTGATAGAAGTTGTAGTCGCTGACAAAATTGCCATCTTTGATCCAGCCCGCTGTCATTGCTTTGGCAATGCTCACACTGGGATTGGTGTCGGTGGGACGCTGACTTTCCACCATAGTTACGCCAATGCGCGCGGTGTCAGCCAGCTCCCCGGTGACGGTGATGGGGGCAGTATCATACTCATTGTGGTTGAGATAGAGATTGCAGCTACCACTGGCACTCATGTTTTCGCTTACCTTCACATTGCCGGAGATGAAAAGTCTCGAGCCCTGATCCGCAAAAATGCCACCGCCGCCGTTGTTGGAGTATCCGACGTAGTTGTTCGTGATCTCCGCGTTTCCGCCGAGCATCAGGCTGCCCGTCGTACAGATACCGCCGCCGTAGCCCCTAGGTGCGTTCGCGTAGTTGTTCGTAATCTTCGCATTGCCGCAGATGGTCGTTGTGCCCTCGGTAAAGACACCTGCACCATACGAATTCGATGTAAGCGTATTGCCGCTGATCTCGCCGCTGTACATGGTGAAGGTGGCACCGGCAGGGACGTACACACCGCGGCCTTGGGCACTGCGATCATGGGTGATCTTGCCGTATTGGGCGGTCTCATCACCGCCTCGGCAGTCGCAGAGGGTGAGGGTCGCGCCGTTTTCAATCTTGATGACGTTGCCATTTGCCGTTGAGGTGATACTGTGCCCATTCAGACAAATGGTAACATTCGAATTCTCGGTAATCTCGATCGTTTCGTTGATCTTGATGTCGTCTTGCAGATACAAGTACCGGGCATCACCGGAAATCTGATTACTAGAGCGGTTTCCGTCGTATACCAGCTGCTTGGTGTTCGCATCATAGCTCAGCGCACTGAAAAACGCATTGGTGTGCGTACTGTCCGTGCAGTCCGTGCCGACGCAAACCGTATGCTTATGCGGCTGACCGAGGTACAGCTTAAGATGATCGCCCTCGAGCTGGATGCTGTACATATTGTCACCGTAATGATTATTAACGAAGAAAGGTGCTGCATCGTCGTCAGTCAGCGTGTAGCCCTTGCCGTCGGCAAAGGTGATCGGGTTTGTTGTCGGCAAAGAGGACGGTGTCACACCGATCGTCTTATCACCAACCAGCTTTCCAATGATCTGGATGGTCTGGTTGTCGTCCAGATAGACATCGCTATTCCCGTTGTTCCAGACCTGAACGCTGTTAAAAATCTGGAAATGCGTGCCTTGACCGCTTCTTACGTACACACCGCCGCCCTGTCCGCTAGCGGTATTGCTATAGATATTCGGGGTCTGGCTTTCGCCGGTGCCCATGGTAAAGGTACCATCGTTAATATACACGCCGCCGCCATTTTTGGCAGAGTTGCCGTCGTAGTTGACCCGATTGAGGGTGACAGCGCCAATCGTACCCTTGGTCATCGTGAACGTACCGTTGCTGATATACACACCGCCGCCATTGCCGGTGGCCGTGTTGCCGTAGATGTTGCCGTCGTTCATGGTAAAGCGTTTGTCTGAGCCGTACATGTACACGCCGCCGCCGTTGGTGGCTGTGTTGCCGTAGATATTGCCGCCGTTCATGTTGAACATGCCGTTTGAGCACACGCCGCCGCCATTGGTGGGAGCTTTGTTATTGTAGATGCTGCCGCTGTTCATCGTGAACGTGCCTTCGCCGATATACACGCCGCCGCCGCTGCAGTTGCCGGTCTCAGTGAATTCGTTACCGTAGATGCTGCCGCCATCCATGGTGAATTGGGCCTCATCGCCGTACATATACACACCAGCGGCGTTGGCCTTGGCCTTGTTGTTTGCAATTTCTGCTTCGTCGGACATCGTTAAGGTACATTTATAGCCACTTAGAAATACGCCGCCGCCGTTACTGTCGCTGGCAGTATTATTGCTGATGGACGATTTGTCGGACATCTTAATCTTGCCCATGACTGCACACACACCGCCGCCGCTGCTCTCGGTGGTTATATTTTTGGTGATCGACGCGCTGCCGGACATTTCGAGCGTGGCGTTGTAGAGATACACGCCGCCGCCCTCACCGGTGGTTTTATTGCCGCTGATCTCACCATCGTACATGGTGATGACGGCCTTGTTGGCTGCCCAAATGCCGCCGCCATCGTCGGTCATCGTGTTGCCGGTAATACTGCCGCCGTACATGGTGAATGTACAGTCTTCGCTCACATTCACGCCTCTGCCGTTGACTCCGGTCTTGTGGGTGATCTTGCCGTATTCCGTCTTGCCGCCCTTGCAGTCGGTCAAGGTGAAGCTGCCGGTGACTTTGATTGCATCGCCCTCTTGCTGCATCGTGATGCTGTACCCGTTGAGGTCAAGCACCGTGTATTGGGGCGCATTCCATTCTGTCGTCAGCTCGATATTCTTGGTCAGATAGTAGTAGTTGGGGGCGCTCTCCGTTCCCGCCGTGATAGTGGACAGATCGGAAATCGCCGTCCATTCTACGTCAGGGTGCGTGCTGTCAGTGTGCCCGCAGGTCGCACCGCAGATGGGATGCTCGTGGGGCAGCTCACCCCTAAACAGCACCAATGTATTGTCTTTCCGCCGCACATTATAGCCCGTGCCCGCATCAGCGGAAACCCGCTTTGCATCATCGGCTGTGATCGTATAGCCCTCCGCCGCTTCAGCAATGATGGTAGAGCTTCCATCCGTTGTGGGCAGCTTGTCAGCATCCACGGTCACGCCGATGCTGGCGGTGCTGCTCAAGCCGCCATTGCCGATAAGGGTCTTACCTTCTCCATAAACCTCATCCTTGTTGAGGTAAACATTGTTTACTGTGGTGCTCTTATCATTGTTCCCCGTGATGACCGGTGCGCCGGACAAGGTAACATTGGCGTTCATATACGCATACACACCGCCGCCATTGCAGCCGTTGCCTACCGTGTTGTCAGTGATGCTGCCGCCGGTCATAGTGAAGGCACCGTTCTTCACATAGACACCACCGCCGTCATGGCCAGCACTGTTTTCGGCGATCGTGCCGCCGGTCATGGTGAAGCTGGTAGAACGGGCTTGCACATACACACCGCCGCCGTAGCCCGCAGTTTTGTTGTCGCTGATGCTGCCGCCGTGCATGGTGAAGCTGGCATTGGCGCCCAGATGGACGCCGGCGCCAAATTTTATCGAAGCGTTGTCATATTCGTTACCGCTGACGCTGCCGCTGTAGAGCACAAAATTGGCTTCCCCAGCTCCGTTACCACTTTCGACCCACACGCCGCTGCCGATATACTTGGCCGTGCCGTTCATACCGTGCGTGACAGTGCCTTTATTTTGGCAGTCGCAGAGCGTAAAGGTCACGCCTCCGTTCACGCAAATGGTACTATCATTATTACTATTCTTCGCGTCCATGCTGATGTTATACCCGTTCAGGCACAATACCACGCCATCCTTGGGATACCATGTGCTGGTCCGCGTCACAGGACCGGTCAGGTAGTAATATCCCGCCTCCATGTCATCGGACAGCTCAGAAACACCCACCCAGCCGGTCAGGGAGCCTCCATGCTTGGTGCAACTCACATCGCCGCAGATTGGGTGGCTGTGCTCGTTCGCCTGCTTATGCTCCCCCTCTTGCTCCGCCGTCAGCGTGGTCATGGCTTCGCACAGCGCCTCGTACCGGGTCATATCCAGCTTCTCCCGCTGCTCGTCAGTCAGAAGCGCCAACGCCTTGTCAATGGCGATGAGCTTTGTTTCAAGCGCCTCCGCGTTCTCTGCCGTTGCCTCGTCCGGCAGAGCGTCAATAAGCGCCTGTGCAGCCTGCACTGCCGCGTCGTTCTCTTCTTCGTCCTGCAGGGTGGTGTCTTCGTCGATGGTGTAGCCATCACTAACATCCGTACTGCTTTGCATCTCCTGTCCAGCAGGACTTGCATCTTCCGCCAACGCTGTCGCAGGCAGCATTGTCAGACACAAAGCCAGAACAAGAAATAGACTTGTGATGCGTTTCCTCATAGGTATCCTCCTTTGCATGGTGGTCAAATTTTATTCATGCCAGCCTGACCATAGCGGGCAAAGTTTACAGGTTTGCAGAAAGGTATCATCCCGTGGGTACCCACGGGATGAGGGGTGCACCCCTCATCATAAGTCTTTCGCTATTTTTTGCGTAAACTGCCAAGATAAGTATAACAACTTATAAGATAAATGTAAATCATTCTAAAGCATGAGATTATAGATAGTCAATTATCAAAATATTAAACTCTTTTCTATCGATATGTATTAACTCTAATTGAATGATTTTATTCAGCACTCGTCATAACAGGCAGATTTCTTGCCACCAGATAATCGTTGCATTCGTGAATTGACCCCATATACAGGTGGTTTAGAAAAAAGTTATACATCAGATGTGCTTCATTCTGAGCCAACCGTAGCGTAAAACCAGATTTACTGATGAGAGCATTGCTCAACTCCGGCGGTAGATTCATTCCGATGCAAATAGCGACCACACAGTCAACATTCTTAGATGGTTTGCGAACAAGAACTGCCCTGGCAACTGGATGTATACCCGTATGGGTGATTTGGCAGAGAAAGTCACGGCGGCGCTGGGCAATCAGGCTCCGGCATCGTTGGACAACGCCCCTGCCGCTTGGTCGAAAGATGCTGTGAACTGGGCGCTGGAAAACCGTCTTCTGCTGGGGGATTCAAACGGCAACCTCAAGCTGCGGGAAAATCTCACCCGTGAACAGTTCTGCGTGATGCTCAAACGGTATCACGATATGCTCCAGAAGTAAACATACTGAGAGTCAGGTTCTTAACCCATAGGGGATACGGAAATAGTCAAGATAGGCTTTGTACTTATCCTGTGCGGTTAAGCAGGTATCCGTGAGATATCCCTTTTCGTTATACCATTCCTTGAGACCGCGATAATAAAGCAGCTTGAGGTTTTCTTCTATGATAAACGGAACGATGTTGTATTTGAGACATTCCTTGAACATGATAAGCCGTCCAACGCGGCCGTTGCCGTCTTGAAATGGGTGGATACGCTCAAAGCGCACGTGAAAATCCAGAATATCGTCCAGTGTCTTTTTAGGAACGGCATTATAGTCAGATAGCAGAGCTTTCATTCTATCGGCAACTTCTTCTGGAAGTGAGGTCTGCATACCACCGACCTCATTTGGCAGGCGCTTATACTCGTCAACGGCGAACCAGTCCTTACGAGAATCGCTAGTGCCGGTTTTCAGAATATGGTGCAGTTTTTTGATGAAATGCTCGCTTAGCGTGCTTGCTGCATGATCGATGATTAGATCAATGCAACGGAAGTGATTCGAGGTTTCAATCACATCGTCCACATTCAGCACCTCGTTTTCTACACCGATGGTGTTGGTTTCAAAAATATAACGTGTCTGGTCGTGCGTCAGGCGGCTGCCCTCGATGTGGTTAGAGTTGTAGGTCAGTTCGATTTGGGTTTTGTGATAGATGCCTCCGGCATACTTGGTTCGTTTTTCTTCCTGCAGAATGGAAAGCAATGTTTTGACCGGCATTTTTTTGCCGTTACTGCGAGCAGGCTTTTCCGCATTCTCGGGAATGTGCCATGTTTTGCCGATCAGCACAGCACCCGGAATACGTTCCTGTGCACAGTAATTTCGCACACTTCGTTCGGAAATATTCCACTTTTTCGCTGTTTCTGCAACAGAAAGATAGTTCATATGCTCACCTCCGAGCAGGATAGCTGTATTTACAGTATACCATATTATCGGCAAGAAATATACAGAAGTACGAAATAAATCGGATTGTTTTTTGCCGATGCATAAGTCAAAAGCCGTTCTCGAATGAGTACGGCTTTTTCATTACCCGAAAAAGGAGAAGATGTCGCTCTATTGCGTGAAAGCGTCGCTGAAACTCCGTGCAGATGCCGCTCTCACTCCGATTTATGTACAAGATATTGCGTATTTAGCATAGTGATTTTTCTTGTGTCGCGCTCAAAAGCGTGGTATGCTGAGAGAAAAGTAATATGCAGCGGATATTCTCCCTATCCGTTGAGAAGGAATACAGAATGAAGATCACCTATGCAGAAGAAAAAGACACTGCTGCCATCGCCGCGGCAGAAGCCGCCTGCTTTCCGCCGGCAGAAGCGGCAACCGAGCAGGAATTTGTCGAACGGATCAAGTATTACGGCAACCACTTCTGGCTGCTGTATGACGCCGACAAGCTGATCGCGTTTGTCGATGGGTTTGTCACGGACGAGCCGGATTTGACCGATACAATGTACGAAAACGCCTGTATGCACAACGAAAACGGTGCATGGCAGATGATTTTCGGCGTCAATACCCTGCCGGAGTACCGCAAACGCGGCTATGCCTGTGAGTTGATTCGCCGTGCCATCGCCGATGCCAGACAGCAGGGCCGCAAGGGACTTGTGCTGACCTGCAAGGAGCGGCTCATTGCGTACTACGCGAAATTCGGCTTTGTCGATGAAGGCGTGTCCGAGAAATCCACGCACGGAAATGTCCGGTGGCATCAGATGCGGCTGACGTTTTGAGAAGTTAGAGGCACGAAACCGCTGCTTTTTGACGGCAATCACATAACATAATATCTACTATTCCGCAAGGCGTACGCTTCTTACCCCAAGAAGCAATCCCCAAAGCAAAAGGTTTATGGTCCTTTGCTTTGGGGATTGTTCTGTCCCCCCGCTTATGCGGGGATAATTTGCCGATTTTCAAATCTAAGCGCTTACATCAAATTGGGGTGACCCCCGCAAATGCGGGGAAGAATTGTAAGACACTTTGCGTGTCTTCCATTCCTTTTTCGAGAGTTACTCATATTTTTAAGTAATACCCAAATCGGCGTCTATCAAGCGTTTTGACGGCGATATCGGCACATTCCTCAGCTGACAATTCTGTCAGCTCTGCAATTTCTTGAAAGGACAAACCGTCATAACGAGCCTGCAAAATAACATATTCAAGCTCAACCCATTCAAGAGCTTCCTTCCAAGGCACGCCAGGTTTATAGGGCTCCTTAGGCACCTTTGGACGACAGTTGTAACACACACCATCCCGTGCAGGAGTACGTCTTTTCCCACAGATAATGCAAATCTGTGCAGAATTAACCCTTTTCTTGTCCCGGCACCATTCACACAATCGATCCTCAGAATTTGTGAGGTGTTCCTTACAGTCTTTACATACATATTTATATTCTCTCATATTGATTCTCCTCATATATTTCCGCAGCATTTACTCATCCACATTCTGCGATGTGCTTGCGACGGCGATGCACACGCCTTGCCGCTTCAGGTACTTTCTCTTCAGCGCTTTTCGGTGCAAATAATCGGGTATTCTGCCATGCGTGTGTAACTGCTCCGACCGGTGCGACAGCCGCCATTGCTTTTCGCATCGAAGCATCGCGCGGGTGAACGTAGTAGTGCGTGGTCGTGGTTACATCCGCGTGTCCAAGCAGACCCGCAACCGTTGCAACATCGATCCCCTGCTCGATCGCACGGGTGGCAAATGTATGCCGAATGTCGTGAAAACGAACGTGCGGCAGGCCAAGACCATCCAGTACATCGCCCCAGTAACTGCTCAGATGGTCCGGATCCATTACACCACCGACTGTATTATAAATGATGAAATCATCAGCATTCGGCATGCGCTTAAAAAGAGACTCGAACCGCTGATACTGTACGGTAAGCAAACCCTGCAGTACTTCCGGCAGATACAGATCTCGCTCAGAAGCATCGCTTTTCGCAGAGCTGAAGATAAGTGCCGTCCGCTTGCCGTACTCTGCCTCAGGATCAACCATCACGCGGCGTACGGTCTGCGTAATGTGCAGCGTGCCGCTCATCGCGTCGTAATTACCCCACCGTACCGCACAGACTTCACCCAGACGCATACCGCTGTACAGTGCTAAGATAATACCGGAGTTATTAAGCGACAGATCAGCAAACAGCCACTTTTCGAGCACTTTTTGGTCGCTGTCGCTCATAATACTGTGCTTCTTCGAGCGGCAATGCGTATATACCGTCGCGGGAACTGGATTTGCGGGCATCATACCGTCCGCAACAGCGCGCTTGCAGCAAACATCCAGCACAACCCTCATATTTTTGATGCTTTTTGCGCTCAACGCACCGCCGGTTCGCAGATTGCCGTGCTGAGATTCTTCGTTGAGAAAGTGCTGTACGACAGCTGTAGTCAGACTTTCCAAGGGCATTTCGCCCAACTTCGGCAGGATATGCTTGTACAGGTTGTCATAGTAGTGCTCGTAGCCACTCGGCTTGGCTATCGGCTTAACATAAACCTCCAGCCACTGCTCCGACCACTCCCGTAGAGTTATACCCATGACCTTGCCTCCTTGCTCGGGAAAATAAACTCTCCCATGAACGGTGCATGATGGTTTTGATCGATATACTGCGTGTACTGGGTCTGTACTTGCTTGCTCTGGCTGTCTGTCAAGTTGACTTGCCTGCCATCCGAAAGGGTCAGCCGCTGACGCTCGAACTCGTAATCTTTCCAGTGCAGCATTTGCATATCTGTGAAGGAATACTTCTTCATCGTAATTTCGCCTCTTTCTATATGTGATTTTGAGCGAAAATAAAACCGTGCAGGCAATATAGAGCCTACACGGTGTCAAAATCACATAGCAGAAAGAAGTATGAATATAGCACTAACAAAGGTCTTGTGCAACCCTTAAAAAAAGGGTATACTAATACTGCGGTGCGGAGTTTTCCGTTGTGTAGGTGGTCGGTTCACCTGCGCAGGTGCAAAAGGATTGCCGTCCTTTTGCACTGCCGTTTTTTATTTTCTGATAGAATAATAGCATATATAGCGCACCTATTCAATAGTCATTTCTCACAAATATAGGTGCACTACATGTTGCAGTTTTACTATATTTTTCAAAAGTGGTCTTTTATATGATATCGGGGGTGAGAAAATGTCAGTCAGCGAAGCGCAAAAGCGAGCCACTTTAAAATGGCAAAAAGAAAAAACAGATGAAGTACGTTTTCGCGTCCCAAAGGGTGAACGTGCCCGCATTCAGGCACACGCTGAACAACAGGGCGAGTCCGCTACTGCTTTTATCAAGCGCGCCATTCGAGAGGCTATGGAGCGGGATAACGCCGCAAAGTGAATAAATCTTTACATCCAGTTAAGTGTTTATATAGCCCACATTTGTCAAATCAGCGAATATACTTCTAATGATTTTGTAACATAATAAGTAAATGGAACTCTTGCGCATCGTGGTACCAATCACACATCTTCTTATAAATATAGTAATTACAAATTTTATTCATAATTCCCCTTTCTGAAAATTTTTAAAGGTGCGCATTTATTTCTTAATTTATTTCAGTATGGATTCCGTTTCAGCATCTATATATTGCAATTTAACCTATTTTATGGTAAAATAGGTTAATACCAAATAGTATTGTGAGGTATTTATATGGCAACACCAAAACAATTTCTTCGCGAGTATGTAAAAGCTATCAGAGACGGAAATGCTGCTGTATTTGCCGGAGCCGGTTTGTCTCGTCCTTCAGGATTTGTCGATTGGAAAGAACTGCTCCGTCCACTAGCTGATGATATTGATTTAAATATTGATGAGGAGCATGATCTTGCAGCCGTCGCACAATATGTACGAAACAAAGCAGGGAACCGCGCAACCATAAATTCTTCACTTCTCGATGCATTTAGCAAAGATGTCTCCCCGAATGAGAATGTATCAATTCTTACTCGTCTTCCAATACACACATATTGGACAACCAATTATGATCATCTCATCGAAACCGGTCTCCAAGAGGCTAATAGGAATTCAGATGTGAAAATTGAATATAAACAATTATCTACTACCAAAAGAGATCGAGACGCTATTGTTTATAAGATGCACGGTGATGCAGACCACGCTTCTGATGCCGTTTTAACCAAAGATGATTATATCCAGTATGATAGGCATTATCCGCTTTTTAGAAAAGTATTACAAAGCGACCTGATATCAAAAACATTCCTTTTTATAGGTTTTAGCTTTGAAGATCCTAACCTTGATAGTATTCTTGGGCAAATTAAACTTTTGTTAGACGAAAATATCAGAACTCATTATTGCTTTATGAAAAAAGTCATACAAACAGCTTCCATGACCGATGAGGAGTTTGGATACCAAAAGGCTCGACAAGATCTACGAGAGGATGATTTAAAACGTTATGGCGTTCAGACAATTTTCGTCAATGACTACTCAGAAATTACAGATATATTAAGGACTCTTGAAAGAGCAGTTCTTTCCAACAACGTCTTCATTTCCGGTAGTGCGGATTTCTATAATGACGAGTGGCCTAACGCGAAAATCGAAGATTTGGCATATCAACTTGCAAATCAGCTCATACAAGAAGGCTTCAAGGTAACTTCTGGCTTTGGATTAGGTATTGGTTCGTCAGTCATTAATGGTGCACTTGATGCAATCTACACTAAAAAGTTTAAACATATTGATGAACATCTGTGCCTCCGACCGTTTCCTCAAGGGATTGCAGATCCTAATGAACGGAAAGCAAAATGGAAAAAATATAGAGAAGAAATCCTCTATAATAATGGCGTAGCCATCTTTATGATTGGAAACAAAAAAAATATGCAAGGCGAAAAAGTCATCGCTGATGGTTGTTTACAGGAATATCAAATCGCTGAAGAGAACAAGTGCATAATCATCCCCTTGGGCACAACCGGAGACGCTGCCGCATCAATTTATGATACAGTTAAAGCAGCTAAACCGAACTATCCTTACCTCGAATCGTATTGGGAAATACTCCGTACGGAAACCAATCTAGACAACCTTGTAAATGCTGTTATATCCATTGCTAAAAACCAAAGATCAGTTTGATATTCGTCAAACCAAACAATAAGGAAGGTTAAATTTGTGGGAAAGAAAATTTTTGTTTCGTATAAATACGCAGATGATCAAGTTCAAAACTTGACATCAGACACAACATCAACAGTTCGTGATTATATTGATGAGTTTGAGAAAAAGATAGATTCTTCTGATCATATCTTTAAAGGTGAAAGTAATGGTGAAGATTTAAGCAAACTTTCTGATGAGACAATATGGGAAAAACTCAAAGATCGAATCTATGACAGTTCTGTGACCATCGTATTTATTTCACCAGGTATGAAGGAAGCAGACAAAAAAGATCGCGATCAATGGATACCATGGGAGATATCATATTCGCTTAAAGAAACCTCTAGAAAAAATAAAAATGGAGATGCTATTACGAGCCACAGCAATGCAATCTTAGCTGTTGTCCTTCCAGATATAGATGGTTCGTACTCCTATTATCTCGAAACGCAAAATTGCTGCGATACAAGCTGCACTACTCACCATACAAATAAACTCTTTTCAATTATCAAACAGAATAAATTTAATAAAATCAAAAATGCTTCAACACACATATGCAACGATGAGCGAACAATCTGGTCTGGAACTTGTAGCTATATTGAAGCTGTAAAATGGAGCGATTTCATAGCCAACTACAATAAATATGTAGATTTCGCCATCGATCGTCAAAATCATATTGATGAATACAAACTCTGCAAAGAAGTATAATGCTTGTAGCTCATATCATGTTATCAGAATCTATAGTTTTATTTAATATATAGCACATTATTATAACACAAACAGCCGCATAAAAGCGGCTGTTTAGCATATTACAGACAAGAAAGAATTATAGTTGCAATGCCTATCAATGGGATATAAAACAGAATCTCCGTAAGAGATATAACACTTCTATAATATGCAACTAATGTCCCCGGTTTCCTTTCTATATTAAAATTAATCCCATATCCCTCCAGCTGGTGAACAGCATTATACAACTTTCGGAATTGACGTTCTTGCAAAAGATAAAATGAGTCCAATAGCCAAAACGCTATGATTGGAATATATGCAATAAGGAATAACTTTTTATTGCTTTGTTGTCCCCAAAAAGCATATACTCCAACAACAAGTGTTACTGTCCAACCTTTTAATGCAAAGGAATTACTGGCCATACGGTTAATAATACCCAGAATCATTTGCAAATGTTGAATTTTATTCGTATCCATGTTTAATCACTCATTCATAAAATTGTTATTTTCTTCAAATATGCCTTGCTGCTCATAGAGCTTATCCATTGGATACATGTGGCATTTCAGTGACAATTCATTTGCCCACTCCACCAGATTATCCATAGATAATCTTCTCAGGTGATTCGTTCGAACTCTATATTGCATTTGGTAGTCCCATTCCATGTCTGTACCATTTTCAGCAATATATTCATCGCTTGGAATATCTCGATATTCTGCGAGCAATTTATGACAGACAATTTGTGATATCGATAACTCCGAATAAATCCAAGGTGATAAAGTTGCACTTTCACCAGGTATTTCATCAATAGATAACGAATTCGGCGTATTTACAAAAAAATAAGCATTCACATTTGTCAATCATTTGTTCTAATGCAGTATTAAGCATAATATGAACATGACTTGTGGATTCATTACGTTTTTTATAACTATAGGCAGCAGTATCCTCGTCATTATACTGCAGCCTACTATACTTATTATCAATCTTTTTCAAAAGATCATTTGCATACCCCCAAATATGGGAATCAACAAATGCTTGCACATTACATTCTTCTTTAAACCAACCAGCTAAACTCACAACTAGTTTTTCATCCCTGTGTGCATGAGATAGAAAGATGTCTGCTTTAACCTGCCCAAACCAATCATTTTGAATTGCAGTACCATCTAAAGCATGTTTTGTGGAAGTCTTAATAAGCAAGTCTCTTTTATCTAAAATATAGTTATCTACAGTCTTTTCATTCAAAATGTAATCAGTTAACTTTTCTCTTATTCGCTGCTTCTGTTCAGCTAAACATTTTTCACCCGCCTTATAATAATGTTCATTGGCTCTACCAAAATAGTACTCTGGAATCTTTAGATTAAAACCTGCAAACACGGATATTCTCCTTTACAATACTACTCTGTGAACATACTTATTATTTATTAGAATATCATAATTATTTTTTAATCTCAACGGTATTCCTAGGATATCGACATTATATATGCAAGATTTTTCGAGATTGTATCTTCTCCGTTCTTAGTCACATTAAATAGATGAGAGTATTCAAATATCCCAAATCTACAAGCTCTTATTATTGTTAATAGGCGCTAAAATCTTTCAAATTTATTTACTTTTTTCACCCACTTCTTATTTCACTATTTATGTCTTTGTTTTGGGATATTTTTCTTCTGTCTATTTTCTAGATAAAGTTATAAAAACTCTATATTTTTAAATTTTTATTGTCATTTTTCATAATGTAAGTTTTTTCACCTGCAATCTGAAAAAGGTTCTCGCACTGGTGCTGGCGTTTGCTTGTGCATTCACCATGTTCGCTGGTGCGGCGTTCACGGATCAGGCCGACATTAAGGTTGACTCTGATGTAGTGGACACTCTGGTATCGCTGGGCGTAATCGAAGGTTTCGAAGACGGCTCCTTCCAGCCTAACGCTACCGTAACCCGTGCTCAGATGGCAAAGATGATTTACGTTCTGCGCACTGGTAACTCTGACGCTTCTGCGTACAACAATGACAAGACTTCTTTCACCGACATCAACGGCCACTGGGCTGCTGGCTACATCAAGTACTGCCAGTCCGTTGGCATTATTGCCGGCAAGTCTGCAACCGTATTTGCTCCGAATGCAACTGTAACTGCACAGGAAGCTGCTAAGATGTTGCTCGTAACCCTTGGCTACGACGCTCAGAAGGCTGGCCTGGTAGGTACTAGCTGGGCTGCAAAGACCAACGCACTGGCTGACGAGAATGGCCTGCTTGAGGATGTTAATACTTCCTTCACTGGTCCGTGCCCGCGTCAGTACGCTGCACAGTTGATCTACAATGCAATCGACGCTCCTACTGTTGTATGGCGTGACGATGCTTACACCACCAACAACTATGGCAATGGTGACAACCCGACCATCGGCGAGAAGTACATGGGCCTGCACTCTGTTGAAGGCATCCTGACTTACTTCCAGAAGGAAGATGGCAAGGACACCTACAATGCTACTGTTTCTTCCATCACTAAGAAGGACGGCACTGCTCTGTCTGGCAAGGACATCATCGACGAGCAGAACTTCTCCAAGATTGCTAAGGACTACTACGCTCTGAAGCATCAGAAGGTTAAGGTTCTGTACAAGGAGACCGATAAGGTTTACGGTGTATTTGCTCTGACCGATTCCAACACCGTTCTGACTGGCGTTGTTGGTGATTTTGGTGAGGACAGCGGCAAGCTGAAGTACGATGGTAAGAAGTACACCCTGGCTGCTAAGAACAGCGTATACGTTAACGATGAAGATGCCAAGGCTACCAGCGTTGCAGACTACGCTGATAAGGCAACGGGTATCGTTAAGGCTTACGACGCAACTGCTATCTCCAATGACGATAGCTCTAAGATCAGCCGTCTGGACGTTGCTTCTTTTGCAGTAGGTCAGGTTACCTATGTTGGTTCTGACTACATCAACGTTTCTTACAAGGCAAACAATGTTGCTGGCGTAAACGGTAAGACCAACTTCTCCACTAAGCTGGAGTCTGATGACGTTACCTATCCGTCCGATATCAAGAAGGATGACTACGTTGCAGTTACTGCAGCAGTTAACACTTCTGATGGCAACATCGGTGTAACCAAGCTGGACGTTGTTACCGGCAAGATCACCACCACCAAGAAGGCTTCTACTGACGATGCTTACGAAATCACCATCGGCGGCACTACTTATGAAAAGGCTGGCGTAGCTGATGATAAGGCTAAGGATCTGAAGCTGAACGCCACTGTGGCTGTTGTTGTCAAGGGCAACTACTTCCTGTACGTTGATGATGCTAACGCAGAGGCTAAGGACATCGGCATGATGACCGAGCTGTACAAGGAAGGCAACCGTTATGTTGCAACCGTGATCAAGGCTGATGGTTCCTCTGAGAAGATGACCCTGAAGAAGACTGATGGTTACTATGTAAATGGTACGTCTACCACGGCTGTTGAGTTTGACAGTGCTGTCAAGGGTGCAGGCGTTGCTCCGAAGCTTGTTTCTTATAGCAAGTCCGGCGATGACTACAAGATTAAGCTGCTTGATAAGACGAATGAAAAGGCTGGCTACGACGTATATACCGAGTCTAATAAGACCTCTGTCGACAACAAGCGCTTTACCTCGGGCGATGTTTCTGCAATCGAGGATAACGCAACTGTATTCGTTCGTTACAAGACCGATTCTTACAAGGTTGTTACCGGCAAGGATCTGAAGAACTGGAAGAACACTGTAAACTTCGATGCTTATATTCTGGCCGATACCTCCAGCAGTGTCAACTATGCTAAGGTAGTACTGGCTGATCTGAAGGATGACAGCATGGCTGGCGGTTCTGACGTTAACTACGGTTATGTCTACACCGTTGAGTCTGGTCTGACCAACGATGAGGACGAGTACACTGTAATCTATGCTTGGAACGGCACGGAGACTGTTGAGCTGTGGACTGATGATGATGTCAACGTAGCTACTAGCAATGTAGTTGAGTACTCTATCGATGGTACTCTTGAGACTGCTAACGGCTCCAAGACGGAAGTTTCCATCGACAATGTTTACGGCACTGGTAAGGGCAACAATGCTTGGACCAAGGCGGTTGTTGTTGGCGGTGACTACGGTACCGATAAGGATGGTACCGCATATGTTTACGATACCAACACTGATGTTGCAGTTAAGGATGTAACCGGCAATACCAAGGCTATCAAGCTGGACAATGATGATGATGCTATCATCCTGTTCGTTGATACCTCCGATGATGGCAAGACTGATACTGGCCTGACGCTGTCCGCTGACATGGATCTGTCCTCCTTCGTTCAGGACAATGGTGGCAGCTACAAGGTAAACGCAGTTTACTATGTATCTAAGGATGAGAACAACGCTGAGACTGGCAAGAACATTATCGTTGTTGATATCACTGGCGAACTGAACTCCAAGGTTAAGTAATCTACCAATTGCTTCAGTTGTTGGATTTCTGATCTAAACAATCGAACCCCTGAGGTTTTCCTCAGGGGTTCTTTTTGTACATATGGAAGGCTGTAACCGCTATCTCTGGCAGTGCCAAGTACGGTGCTAAGGTTTCTGACACTGTAATCATTTATCTGAATGCAGTTGATTGGGAGGCTGGCGACGCTCAGGATTGGATGGAAGCTGAGATGAACAAGGCTGGCACCAATGTTAAGGCTAACGTATTCGCTATCGTTAACGACGATGACGAGATTGAGCTGCTGGTAATCGGCACCGAGGACAATGAGATCCGCGCTGCTGCTGATACTGATAACGCAGTTCTGCTGCCCCGCTAAGGTTTAACCTAAGCCAATCGAAAAGTCCGCTCAATTGAGCGGACTTTTTTTACATAAATTCAGCAAAGTAGTCTTCTAAGCGAGCATAGAATGCATTCTTGGCTTCATTATAGTCATCTTCAAGAATATATTCACTACAATCATCGGGAAATGGAATTTTTTCGACCGCCTGCTTAAGTATTTTGAAGAATTTTTTCTTCTTTGCCGTACTTAAAGAATTAATTGCTTCCAAACAGTGCTCATTCGTGCACAAATCATTGAACGTATAGCTTCCTTCAGATGCATTAACTTCTTGCTGTGTTACATATGCGTCACTCAAATCGTTTGATGTAAATCGCATGTCAATACTCCTTTCCCAAAGGGTGAGAAACCCCCGCTCATTTGAGCGGGGGTTTGTGTTTCCTTTTAAGCTAAGCTAATTAGCCTGCAAAGTGAACGTGAGAATCGGTTACAACAGTGTCAGTATCGGTGTTACGATCCAGCATGTTATCTACATCGTAGAATACTGCAACAATCTTGTAATCCGGAGTAGCAACAGTACCGTCGTTCTTCAGAACTACGATTGCGTTTGCAACATAGTTAGAGCCAACGCACTTCTGTGCGGTCGGGATAGCCTCGATACCGCCCTCAGCGCCCTCATTCTCAGAGTCATCAACTGCAACAAATACGCAGTCATCGTCGAAGGTATAGGTGCCAGTAGTTGCAGCTCCGCCGGTAGCAATCTTAGCAGTGCCCTTCTCAGTACGATCGGTACCGATAATAGCAGCGTCCAGACCCTCAAGCGATACATCATTGATGTAGTCGCCATCGATGGTGTAGGAGATTACCTTACCGGTGGTAGCGCCAGCAATCGGAGCAGAAGCATCCTCAACCAGAGTCTTAGCGCCCTCGTTGGTCCATACCTCATAAGCAGCCTTCTTCTCACCGTTTACGGTTACAGTATAACCATCACGGGTCAGGTAGCCGTACTTGGTATCAGCGGTTGCGCCCGGAACCTTAGCGCCACTAACTTCGACGTAACCAGCAGCAACGTAGTCCAGACCATTCTTCTCGTTGGTCAGCAGAACAGTGCTGTCAGCAGTCTTGTTGTCCCAGTTCTTGATAGACTTACCAGAGATAACCTTAATCTCGGTAGAAGCCTCAACATAGATAACTGCATCGTCGTTAACCGGCTTGTTGTCAATCTTCTTGTCATCAACCTTAACAGAGCCAGTGGTGATATAATCATCGCAACCAGCCTTGTTGGTCGTGCTTACGAACTCGATGTCGTAAGTATCATCAGACAGCTTGGTGAAGGTTACAAGACCCTTAGCAGATGCACCGGAGGTAATCAGAACATCATCAGCCTTAACCTGATTTGCATCCGGAGTAGTAGCGCTAGTTACCAGCTTCTTGCCGTCGTACTTGGACAGCTTAAGGTAAACGATACTTGGTACAAGGTTGCTACCAACGGTGCTTCCAACGTAGCAGACGATACTGCTTCCATCAAGTCTGGCAGCACCTATGACTTTGCTATCGTTGGCAATTACATTGTAAATGCCAAGGAGACCGAGTCTTCTTCCAACGACATTCTGGTTGTAACTGACTTTGAGTCCGCAAAGAACGGCATGCAGAGCAGCACCACTCAGAAGGTAAAGGCTTACTTCCTGGACGGCTCTTCCAAGACCATCGAGGTTGAGAAGCTGGCGCTGACCGCGGGTGAAGATGCAGAAGATGTAACTTCTAAGAACTGCTTTGCAGATGACAACAAGTCTGTTAACCACCTGTTCACCTACTCTACTCGCAGCAACGGCACTTACACCCTGAAGGCTCTGGGTACTAGCACTGCTGCTGATGGTACCACGCTGTCTAATAAGGCTGGTTACGAAAACGTAGGCCAGGATACTGAAATTACTGCAAAGAACAAGATTGGTAAGTATTCTATCAATGATAGTGCAGTAGTATTCGCACTGTATAATACCGTTTCCGGTGCTACCAACATTCAGAAGGACGTAAAGGTTCTGTCTGGTAAGACCGTAAATGATTGGTCTACTAAGTACGGTTCTACTGTTTACTACGCAACCAAGAAGTCTAACGGTATTGAAACTGTTAGCGTTGCAGTTGTAGTTGCTAAGGCTAAGTACAACGGTGCTGGCTCTGACTACAAGTATGCATATATGACCTCTGATTCTTACAAGGGCACCAACGGCGAGGACAACGATGAGACCACCGTATACGAGGCTTGGACTGGTTCTGAGAACGTAACCCTGAAGTATGATGGCGGCGACGGCACCCCGAAGTCTGCTGGTAATATCCTTATCTACACCGATGACGGTGCTGATTTCATCAATGTTGAGGCAGCTAAGGATACCAAGACCATGCGAGTTGCAATCACCGGTATTCAGAAGGTTAAGGAAGGCGATGTAGCTGTTAAGTTTAACGGCGGCAGCGACACCTATTCTATGGACGAGGATTGCGTATACATCGCAGTCAACGACGACAAGCAGGAAGGTATGGAAGGTTCTTCTCTGGATCAGATTTCTCTGGCTGAAGAGACCTCCACTGCTGGTCAGTACTATGCAAATGCTTGGATCGTTCTGGAGAAGAATGACGACGGCACCTACGGTGACATTCTGGCTATCATCTATGATGCAGATAACAACCGTCTGAAGGGCAACAAGATTTTCTAATTGAGAATTAAAATTGTCTAACTGAAATCCCCGAGGAAGTCCTCGGGGATTTCTCCTATTTACCGCCATTACACAAAAGAACCCCTGAGGTTTCCCTCAGGGGTTCGATTGCTTTACTGCAAATTCAACGGATCAAGCCGTGAAATTACCAAGCAGTGATGTCGTGCTGAACGTCAATTACGATAACAGTGATCTGATCGTCAGAAGCGCTGTCAACGAATACGCGAGCGTTCGGTACTGCATCCTCAGTCAGCTTGTTAGCAGAATCGGAAGCATCGGTTGCAACCTTGTTGGTGATCTGAATATCGTTCAGAGCCGGCAGCTTGCCCTTGCTCCAGAAGTCGGAGTCGAAGGTACGAGCCAGGTCGATGTCGGACATGGTGTAGCCGGTCTCGCCCTTGCCTGCGTCAGAATCAACGAACAGGATTACGGTATTCTTGCTGTCAACCTTGGTGAATGCATCAGCAGTAGAAGCGTCGGTAGCTGCACCCAGGCTGTTGTTGCCTGCTGCACGCCAACCAGTGTCGTTGCCGAGCTTGTAGGTGTACAGGGAGATGTCGCCGGAGCCTTCATCGAAGGAAGCTACGAATGCATCAGCCTGCTTACCAGACTTGTACTCGATATCAGACAGGGTGTCGCCGGTAGCAGTGTAGGTGAAGATATCACCCTTGCTCATGCTGTTAGCAGCGGAATCATCGGTGGTAACGGTGATCTGCTCAGTGCCGTTCCAAGCGGTGATTACATATACAGTGCCGTTAGCAGTGCCGGTCTTCTTCTCAACATTCTTCAGAACTACTGCGTAGTTGTCGGAAGAGCCGCCGGTAGAATCGGTGCCCAGGTCGATAAATGCAGCCTGTGCATAGTAGCCGTTGCCAGACTTGTTAGCAACTGCGGTTGCACGCAGGATGGTACGATCGTAGCCAGAAGCAGTCTTACCGGTTACTACCTTGTAGTCGCCGTCTTCGCCAGTAGCATCAGCCTTGGACTTAACGAATACAACGCCAGTGGATTCGTAGTACAGGCGAGAGATAGAAGCGTTATCAGAAGAGGTGAAGGTACCAGTCTTGATGGAACCATCGGTCTTGACCGTAGTGTTGTTAGCACCAGTTACAGTTACATAAGAATCGTAACCATTGGTCTCAATGTCGGTAGCGTTGGCAACATCAGTGTTTACAGCGCCCAGACGGGTCAGGGTGTAAACGTCCTTGGATACCTCGTAAGAAACGAGAATCGGCTGGAACTTGTTGCTCGGCTGATCGCCAGTTACATTGTTGTTAGCCAGATCAGAATCGCTCATATTCTTGTTAGCAGCGTTGCCTTCGTGGAATGCGATGATGTTCTTGCCATCGTCCTTGTCGTCCCACTTCTTCTCGATCTCAACAACCTTGTCGGTGCCGTCAGAGAAGATCATGCGAGCTTCCCACTTGGAGTTTACGCCGCCCTTAGGAGCAGCCTCAACCAGCAGTGCGATGTCGTCAATAGAACCAGCGGTGGTATCAGTGTAGTAAACATAGCCGTTTACAACTACCATCTCAACGTTGGAACCAGTGTTCGGGCGCTTAACGAGCTTGCCGGCTACGTCAGCATTGCCAGCCATGGTGTACCACTCGTCAGAGATAGATACGCCGTCATCAGCCTTAGTGCCGTTTACCTTACCAGTAACAACGGTAGCCTTCTCAACCAGACCATGGTTGGTGCCGTAGTTGCCAGCAGCAGTTACAACAACATAGTCGTCCTTCTTGATACCGTCGTACCAATCCCAGTCATCGGACTCGAGCTTGGTCTTGGAAAGGATGTCCTTGTCGCCGCCCTTGTAGGAAACATTAACATAGTCAGAACCAACAGCGGTAACCTTACCAACTGCAAAGGTCTTAACATTCAGGATGGAGTACTTGGTGGAGCCGTCGGTAGCAAGCAGCTTAACCTCGGTCGACTGATAGTACTTAGAATCGGTGTACTTAGAGGAAGAATCATCACCATACGCATCAACAAAAGACTTGATGGTATAGTTGGTGTCCTCACCATTTACGTAAACAGAAGTGGTGTCAGCCAGATCATACTTGGTGCCGTCCAGCTTAACCTTCTTAGCGCTGTCCATCTTGAGATCCTTCAGGATGCCAGTCTGTTCAGTGTTGTCCTTGGTAGCGTAAACGCCGTAAACCTTGGACTTGTCGTTGTTCTTGTACAGAACGGTAACCATCTGATACTTCAGGTTGGAGTAGTCCTTCTTCACTTCAGTGAAGTTGTACAGGGCCTTGTCCTTGTCATCAGTGGTCTTGTTCAGATCAACGGTATCCTTGTTCAGGGTCAGCTCAAAGGTCTCCTTGCCGGAGGTCTTGGTAACCTTGGTCAGAACAGCGGTGGTCTTCTTCAGGTTCATGAACTTCTCGCCGATGGTCTTGTTGTCATCGCCAAGCAGAGTTACGTTGGTGTAAGCATCGTCACGCCATACAACGGTCGGAGTATCGATTGCGTTGTAGATCAGCTGTGCAGCGTACTGACGCGGGCACGGACCGGTAAAGGAAGTGTTAACGTCCTCCAGCAGGCCATTCTCGTCTGCCAGTGCGTTGGTCTTAGCAGCCCAGCCAGCACCTACCAGGCCTGCCTTGTTAGCGTCGTAGCCGAGGGTTACGAGCAGCATCTTAGCAGCTTCCTGAGCAGTTACAGTTGCATTCGGAGCAAAGATGGTAGAAGACTTACCAGCAATGATACCAACGGACTGGCAGTACTTGATGTAGCCGCGTGCCCAGTGGGTACCAATGTCGGTGAAAGAAGTCTTGTCGTTGTTGTACGCCGAAGCGTCAGAGTTGCCGGTACGCAGAACGTAGATCATCTTCGCCATCTGCGCACGAGTTACAGTTGCGTCGGGCTGGAAAGAGCCGTCTTCAAAGCCCTCGATGATGCCCAACTCTGTCAGAGTGTCCACGACTTCATCGGCGACCTTGATGTCCGCCTGATCCGTGAACGCCGCACCAGCGAACATGGTGAACGCGCAAGCGAACGCCAGCACCAGTGCGAGAACCTTTTTGAGATTCTTCATAGGGGAATTCCTCCTTAAAATAATATTTCGAGTTTTCACTCGTTCGATAAATATATTACCATAGTCAAACACAGGGGTCAAGCGCAGTTTGCCATCCGTAACATGAATGTAACATTACAGGTAATGTTACATTCATGTGTGTTACACTTTCTCTCCACCAGGCAAACCTCTTCATATAACAAGGTATTCCGTTCTTCCCTATCAACTGATGTTGTAAATTTTTCTATTGCAAATTTTCCTGTTTCCGCTTATACTAAATATGCTTTATAACGCAATTAAAAAGCAGCGTTGCCACACTCAGGTTTGGCACCACAAAGCTCTATCCCGGCCGTGTGTCGGGATATCTTTGTATTATAGGAGAATTTTCTATGAATTATCGAATTGGTTTATATCTGGACAATGATAAAATCGGTTGGGCTGCAATCCGTGAGAACGAAGAAGGTCATGCTGAACACATTGAACGTGTAGGTGTGCGCTTCTTCCCTATCGCCGAAAATTCTTTCAACGGCTCTACTCCCGGTTCGGAACGACGCATGTATCGACTGGCTCGCCGACGCTACACCCGCCAAAAATATCGCTTTGCCAAACTGCGCGAATTATTCAGTGAAGTTGGTTTGCCTCCTATGAACACACTTGTCCACAAGCCTGTGGATTATTTGTGGCAGTTACGCACAGACGGACTAGATCGTCAATTGTCCGCCGAAGAATGGGTTCGTGTGCTATATCATATTGCTCACCATCGAGGTTTCCAACCTGGAACCGGTGAACAACTCTCTGAAACCTTTTCCAATAATGCAAAAATCCGTAAGGCAATTCATAAAAATCAGCAACGTATGGATGAGCAAAACTATCGCACTGTAGGTGAGCTCTTCTATCGAGATTCTCGTTTTCGACCCAATGGTCTGTTTTCGCCCTTTAAAACCGGCATTCCTTATATAACCAGTGTCTCTCGTGATATGATTCGCGAAGAAGTGGTATTGCTGTTCTATACACAGCGTATTTTAGGAAATCCATTTGCGACTGAAGTCTTTGAACAGAAATATACCGAAATTCTCTGTCGTCAGCGCTTTATCTTAAGCGGTCCCGGTCCTAATAGTCCTTATGCCGGCCATAAACGACGTTTTGGTGGTATCTACTGCCCCCTAGAACCTCGAAGAGAACGCTGTCCTGATGCTACTCCTCTCGCAGAACGTTTTCGATTTTTGTGTATGGTCAACGCACCTTATTCTATTCCACCTCACACGCAGCCAATCGCAAAAACCGAAGAACAGAAACGACAAATCCGTGCTGCCGCTACTAAAAATCCTGCTCAGCTTTATGCGGCTACAAACAATGTGTTAAATTTGGATCCTAAAACGCCCTTGACGCTGTATCTTGATGGAATCCCCTATTCGGCTGCCTCCATGAATAATTGGATCATCCCCCACGGCCGCAGATTGCTTTCTGCACTTTCCAAGAAATTTCCGGATGAACAGGGTATTCTACACAAACATTGGGAGGACCTTTTGCTTCTCTTCGTCTCTACTCCCGAAAAATACTGGAAGCAGCGGTTAAAGGAATTTCACTTCTCCAAAGAACTGTGTGATTTGTTAGCGAAAGCTCATCTTGTACAGCGAGCGCGCTACTCTCGCAAAGCGTTGGGGCGTATAGTGCCACTTATGGAAAAGGGTATGTCTATGGAGGAAGCACGCGATAAATGTTATCCCGACAGTCCTGTATCGAATACTTCAACCAAATTAAATTTCAAAAATTTCTATCACGTTGCACGTCCTGCCACTGATCGTACGCTATCGCAAGCTATTGTTCTTATCAAAGCATTACTCCGCGAATATGGTATGCCTACGCATATTCGAATCAGCACATCATACGAAATGGGAAAGCCATTGTCTCTCCGTAAAAAACACAAAAAGATTCAGGAAAATCGAGATAAAAAGCTTGCACCGCTTTTCCAAACTGCATCCGGCTTTCTCCAGCGTTCTCTAACGTCGGACGAATGTACTCGAATTATTTTGTGGTCTCTGCAGAATCATGCATGTATGTATACCGGTACGATGCTTACTTTTGCACAAGCATTATCATCAACTGATACAGCAGTCGACCACATTATCCCTTACTCCGATTGCTATGATCATAGTTATAATAATCTCGTTTTAGTATTGCGCTCTGCTTCTAACCATCGGAATCATCTGCCAGGTGTTACATTTGGCCGTGATATTCGTTACCGAAACCGCGCATCCGAACGTTCCAATCGAAAATGCCGTATAAATCTATTAGCATCCCAGTGGACTGAACAGGATAGCATCAATCAGCGCCAGCGCTCGCTAAGCAATCCTTCCCCTTTACTCACCGGCTTTGCACTCTTTCTGCAGCGCACATTATCTGCACAGGATAACATACTTTCTTCGGTTACGCCTGTTAATACCGGCACAATTGGCTTACGTTTGTCACGCGTGTTTGAGCAAGTTCCACCTGCTATGGACTCTGCTGGCCAAGCAATCCTTACCGCTCTCAGCGAGCCCCATACCTGTGAACAACTATCTGACTTTTTCGCAAACGACTACGAAGGAACCCTATTCCAACCCTGGCCCTCATTCCATGAGGAATTTTCGGCTCTCTGTTCACCAGAGTCATCCTGTTTCTCTCATATGGCACAGCATAAAGTACGTGGTGCTGCACATCGTGATACATTAATGCGTCGTCGTGGTGATGAGATTGTAGCTAAACGGGCGCTTATACAGTTGAAACTGGATGCCAATAATGAAATCGCTGATTATTTCCAGCCAGAACGTGATCGTTTACTGTATTCTGCTTTGCGCAATCAGCTTATCGCACACAACGGAAATGCTGCTGAAGCCTTTGCAGAACCTTTTTACAAACCGAAAGCTAACGGCGATATTGGTCCTTTGGTCAAATCTGTTCCTATCATCCAGCATCCTCGTGCTTTTGTATCCGTCCGAGGGGGTATTGGCACCCATGGTGATATGATTCGAATCGATGTATTCCGCACTTCCAATAATGAATATTATTATGTGCCTATCTACGTCAAGGATACGCTTCAGCCAACACTTTCACTCCGTGCAGTAACCAAAAATCCAAATCGCATGTTACTCATGTCAGAGTCCGATTTTATCTTTTCTCTTTATTCCAATGATGTGATCTATATCGAGCTACCAGACACAATAACTCTGAAGAGTGTGTCTTCCAATGATACTATTAATGTCAATCATGGTTATTTTCTTAGAGGCAATGTCAAAATAAAGAGTGGAACCTTTGAGGTCTCTACACTCGATAAGCAGTATATTCGTACATCGATTCCTTTCTATAGTCTTCGCTCACTATATAAGTGTGAAGTCGATCCCCTTGGAAAGATACGCAAAATCACAAGTCCTGAAAAACGCATGACCTTTCATCTCAAATAATCCACACAGAAAAAGACCTGTACACAACGTACAGGTCTTTTCCGATTCAAGAACTCTGGAATTTCCCATTTCTTTATCATTAACGCAACTAAAAAAGCAGGGGAGCCACAGTCTTAAAAAATTTTATGTCTATAGTATAACATAAAATATCCTATGTTTGCAAGTATACTCTCCTGCTCTTGCAACATTATAGTGCTATAATAACTGAAAGTGCAAACCCTCGACTCACTTGCCGAGGGTTTCGTCATTGCTGAACTTAAACACCGTCATAAACAAAATTTTTATATCAAACAGCAGTGTCCAGTTCTCAATATAGTAAATATCATGCTCAATCCGTCCTTGAATCGACGTATCACCGCGGAAACCGTTCACCTGCGCCCAGCCGGTGATACCCGGCCGTACCTGATGCTTGACCATATACAGCGGCACGCTTTCCTTAAACTGGTTTACAAAATACGGCAGTTCCGGCCGCGGTCCGACCAGACTCATATCGCCCATCAGCACGTTGAAGAACTGTGGTAGCTCATCGATCGAAAACTTGCGGATGAATGAGCCGAACTTGGTCTTGCGCGGATCACTGTTGGTACTCCATCCGGTATTTTGTTTATCATTCACTCGCATAGAGCGGAATTTGTACATATAAAACGGCTTTTTATTCAATCCCACACGTTCCTGCTTGAACAGGATCGGGCCTGGCGAGGACAACTTAACACCAAGCGCTGCGAACAGCATAATGGGCGATGTGCACACGATCAGCAGCAGCGAGCCAACAATATCCACCGCCCGCTTCAGGAACGCGTTGCCGATATTATCCAGCGGGATATGACGCAAGTTGACCAGCGACACGTCTCCCACCTCATCGATTGACGGGCGCGACGGCATATACTTATTGTAAAACGGGATAAGCGACATTTTCACGCCGTTTTTCTCGCTGCTCGCGATAATGCTCTGCAGATACGGGTACTCGTCTGCCTCCAGTGCAATGACCACCTCATCCGGTGCGGCATGCTCGAGCACATGTGCCAGCGCATCGTATGTACCGCGATAGGCAATGCCCGGCAGGCAGTCGCGCGGCGCAAGATAGCTGTCCACGCAGAAACCCAGCGTGCGGTCGTTCTGCACCGCACGGCAGTACGCCTGCGCCTGTTCCCCACAGCCAATCAGCAGCACATGCTTCAGATTATAGCCGTGCTCACGGAACGAACGCAGCAGCCGTCGCAGAAACCATCGTTTGACCGCCACCGCGATCGTTGCCAGCGCAAAGAACACAAACAGCGTCCAACGCGACAGGTGAAACTGCTTGAACGCGAAGAAAAATGCCAGCAAAATACCGAAAATGATGGTGTTGCTCCGCAGCAGCAGGCTGAACTCCTGTAAAAAGTTTTTGGCGCGGAACGAATCATACAGTCCCATCAGACCGTACAGCAGCCAGAACAGCGGCGAAACACACAGCACCGCCATCAGATAATACGACAAGCCGATGTGCCCAGGCATACCGTGGAACAGCGTAAAACGGATAAAATATGCAAGGATCATGCAGGGGAAAAGAATCAACACGTCAGTCAATCCGTTGATTTGATTGAGTGTTCGCTGATTTTCTTTGATCAACCTCGGTTCCTCCTATTATATGTAATCGATACCAATTTTATAAGTTTATCACATCCGGCATAATTTTACCACCTGTAAACGACTTTTCTCGCCAAATAAATTCTCTCCGGCAAGACGATAATATCTCACCAAACCTTGACAAAACAGGCGTTTCGGAGTAATATTTTGCTATAAATACGTGCGCAGGCGGCGTAAGTTGCCTGCGTTTTTCTCTGAAAGCAGGTCACACTGTGAACGGTAACAAAAAGCTACTATATATTGCCTCATCGTTTGGGCATTTAGCGTCCTTTCATCAGCCCTATACCGAGTGGCTGGCACAGCAGGGCTACGAAGTCCATGCGGCGGCCGGCGGCGAACAGCGTGCATTGCGCGGTGTCAGCCGATACATCCCAGTGCCGTTTGAAAAAAGCATGTTCTCGCCGCGCAACTTTGCGGCGGTCCTGCAGCTCCGCTCCCTGCTGCGGCGTGAAAATTACGCCATGATCAGCCTGCACACCTCGCTTGCCGCGTTCTTTGCGCGTCTGGCGGTGCAGCTTTTGCCGAAAAGGCAGCGTCACGTGGTGATGAACACCGCACACGGCTATCTGTTTGATGACAGCACTCCCTGGCTCAAACGCACGCTACTGCTCAGCGCCGAGCGCATGACCGCGCCTGTCACCGACTGGCTGCTGACCATGAACCGGCAGGACGAGCAGATCGCCAGGCGCTATCGACTCGGACGGCACATCGTCCCGACGCCGGGCATGGGCATTGCACTCACGCGGTTCTCCCCTCCCTCACCGGAGGAAAAACGCGCCCTGCGCCGTGCGATGGAACTGCCCGAAAACGCACTCGTGCTCATCTATGCGGCGGAGTTTTCCGGCCGCAAGAACCAGAAAATGCTCATCAGCGCCATGCCTGAGCTGCCGAACGCCGTACTTCTTCTGCCCGGCCGCGGTGCACTGCTCGATGATTGCCGCACACTCGCGCAGCAAAAGGGCGTTGCCGACCGCGTTCGCTTCCCCGGATTTACGTCCAACATCGAGCAGTACTACCGTGCCGCTGACCTCTGCGTGTCCTCCAGCCGCAGCGAGGGACTTCCCTTTAATGTAATGGAGGCCATGGCCTGCGGTCTGCCCGCGGTACTCTCCGATGTCAAGGGGCACGAAGATTTAGTGCGTTCGGGCGAGAACGGCCTTTTATTCCCCTATGACGACCAAAACGCCTTTATCCGCGCTGTAAAGCAGGCCGCCGAGCCTGTCCTGCAGGCACAGATGAGCGCCGCCGCGGTACAGACCGCCGTTCCATACGGCATTGACGCGGTATTCCCCACGCTCACCGCAATTTATTCTCAAGCAATTCCTAATCAACCTAAGGAGGTTTCAGAATGACTGAAAAAACAGCAAAATCCAACGCCGGAAAAGGCTGGCTGTGCTGTGCGGCGATCATCGCCCTGTGCATGATCAGCTGCTTTGCACAGAACGGCACCTACACGACCAAAAAGGTGCTCGGTCTGCTCGGTGCGGTCGGCATCATCGGTATGATGCTGTTCGCAGACAAAGCACGCATCAAGCGCCTGATGAGTCCACCGTCGTTTGCACTGCTGGCCTATCTGCTGCTGGAGGCTTTATCGACGTTCTATGCCCGCTCGGGCAAGTTCGCCATCGCGGAATTCTCCTGCAACCTGATTGCCTTTGCGGTGTTCATGGCCATCGTGCTTTTCTCCGACAATGGCAAGCAGTCTTTCCGCCGCATTGCAGCCGTGCTCGCAACAGCAGCCGCTCCGGTCGGTCTGCTATCTATTGACGCGGCATCCTGCAACATTCTTATGCGCCCCGTGCGTCCGCTGCTCGAGTTTGTCGGCCGCGGCTACGACAACACCGGCGCGTACTTCTACTCCCGTCTGAACACCATTCTCGGCAACCCGAACATCTACGCAGGTCTGATGTCCGTCGCGTGCCTGATGTCCCTGTGGCTGGTGCTCACCTCTGAGAGCCGCAGACAGCGTATCCTGTGCACGGTTCTGCTGATGGTGAATGCAGTTTCCTACCTGCTGGCGTTCTCGATGGGCTCGCTCGGCGTATTTGTCGCAGCATGCGTGCTCATGCTCGTGCTTTCGCCCAAGGAGACCCGCTCCGGTCTGTTCCTGCTACTGCTCCAGACCACGGTCATCGCGCTAATCGTCGGCGCGGTATCGGTCAAGGGCTTCGGTGACACGGTCACCGGCTCCCCCCTGCCGATGATCATGCTCGTAGTCGGCTGCGTCGCTGCCTGTCTGCTCGAGATCGGCGTGCGCGGCAAGCTGGCCGAGCGTCTCGCGGATAAGGGCAAGCTGCTGATCGGTGCGGTTGCCGGTATCGTGGTCGTGATCACCATCTATCTGATCGCGGCACTCAATGTCACCGGTGCGTACACCTTCGGCACCGAGGGCGATTTCCGCCGTACCGCGGACCTGCCCGCCGGCGACTACACGCTGAGTGTGGATGCCTCCGCGCCGGTAAACGTGCGTGTTGCGTACAAAAACACCAACAATCTGGTGCAGAATAACGAAACCGACCTTGCAAACGCCTCCACGGATAACGATATTACCTTCACCGTGCCCGAGGACAGCAAGCTCGTGTTCTTCTACATCTCCTGCAATCAGCCGGGCGTGACGGTCAATATCGCCACCTACACCGGTGCAAAGGACGGCAGTGTCAAGCTGGGCTATAAGCTGCTGCCCGCCTTCATTGCAGACCGTATTCAGGACCTGACCGCAAACGGCAACGTCGTACAGCGCGGCGTATACCGTCAGGACGCCATCAAGCTGTGGAAAACCGCACCAGTGTTCGGCCGCGGTCTGGGTGGCTTTGAGAACGGCGTTGCCTCGGTGCAGGATTACTACTACGAGACCAAATACGCCCACAACCACTACGTTGAAGCGCTCTGCGACCTCGGTGTGCTGGGTCTGCTTGCGTTCCTGTCCATGCTGGGCACGGCTGTCTGGACGCTCGTCAAGAGCCGCAAGGAAAAGCCGCTCATCGTCATGCTGCTCGCGGCCTGCGTGCTGCAGATGTTCGGTCAGGCCGTTACCGACGTAACGTGGTCATCCGGCTCCTGCCTGCCGATGTTCTTCGCCGTGCTGGCAGCTATCACCGTATTCTGCGCGGATTCGCTCCGTCTCAAGCTGCCCGAAAAGAACAAGGGCGGTGCGGTGCGTTGGCCGGTAACCGTCGTCTGTGCGGTATTCACTGTGCTGATTGGTCTCAACCTAATCGCGCAGAGCAAGCTGAACAGCGACAATCTGACCCTTGATGACCTCAAGCTGGGCGCAAAAATCGACCTGTTTGAGGCAAACGACTACAAAATGTCCTATCTGATGAGCAACTACGACGACGAGACGCTTGCTGCCAAGTACGCCGCATCGCTCTCCCGCGTGGAATCCAACACAATTACCGTGCTGCTGGCGCAGTATTACGCCAACACCGGCGATTTCAATCGTGCATTCGATATTCTCGACCGCGGTGCGGAATACACCCGTGCCAACGCCGAGCAGTGGCAGAAGATCTTTCGTCTGGAGGAGGCCATCGTTGATCCGGTCGGAAGCCTGTCCGCGGTAGAGCGCATCAAAGACGATACCTATATCAAGCGTGTTGTAAACTCCTATAACAAGCTGTGCGAGACAAACGCACAGCAACTCGATGATGTTACGCTGACCGAGCGCAACAACACCTTCCTCAACAAGGTGCTGGCCATCTCGGCAACCGATTCCTACGATATGCGCACCGCAATGAACACGTTCTCCAATCTGGTGCTGGATACCGCTTCCGCGCCAGATGTCAACGCTGATAACCAGCCCGACTTCGCCGAAGTCATCGAAGGCAGCGCATCGTGGAACGAGGGCGGCGCATTCACCGCAGATACCGACTGCACTATTTCCTTCACCGCAGTCATCAAGAACGACGGTGACTATGCTCTAACCGTACAGAGCAGCAACGCCGCCGGTATCACCGCCGAGGTAGGCGGCACCACCGTGACGTTTGATGCGGCTGGAAAGGGCACCACTCCGGTGCATCAGCTCGGCGATGCAGACAGCACAACGACCATTACCCTGCACGTTCCGGCAGGCACCACGGTCAAGCGTGTAATCTACACTATGAAATAATCATTGCTCATTTCCGAAGTCTTCTAGCATTACTCGTTTCAAGATACTTCTCCCTACAAATAAAGCAATCGCTGTATGTGGAAATCAATCCGCATACAGCGATTATTTTATTTATAAAAATAATTTTGCCGTCACATATAAAACTGTCTGTTGTGAATATGGACTCAATACGGACGGACCGACCGCGTCAAAAGTTGTTAAGATGTCGTATGTATCGGCGCTAAAATGAGTATTTAGCATTAGGCCGCAGACCGCGTCAAGTAAAGTTCGCAAAAAGGCTCCTGGAAAATGAAGTTAAGCTGCGGTGGTAAGAGTTGCCGCAATGGATTCCTGGCTGAGATAAGCTCTGGAGACAGACCAGTCCTCAGCGTATTCCATGAGATACGTTGTCACCAGGCGAACATAGGAACTTTCATTCGGAAAGATTCCGACCACGCTGGTACGTCTCCGAATTTCACGATTCAATCTTTCAATCATGTTAGAAGATGAAATCTTTCGCGCGTCCAGCATGGGAAATGTATAGAAGGCCAGAGAATCTTCCAACCCATCTTCAAGGCACTGAACCGCTTTCGGAAAGCGTTTGGCGTAGGAGTCAATCACATCATATGCCCGCTTTCTCGCCAGCTCCGCCGTTGGCGCCAGCCAGATTTCCTTTAGTACCGCGGCAAAGGCTTTCTTCTCTTTCTGCGGCACATAGACAAGAATATTCCGCATGAAATGCACCTTGCAGCGCTGCCACGAGGCGCCAGGAAAGGACTCACGGATTGCCGAAACCAGCCCAGAGTGAGCATCTGAAATGATAAGCTTGGGCGTGGAAAGACCGCGGTCTTTCAGATTCTGAAACAGCCCCCCATAGGAACTTCTGGATTCTTCGGTCATGGGTTCAACAGCGATGATGTCTCGATGTCCATTTTGTCCACACCGCACACGATAAGTATCGCCATGCCGACAATTCTTCCATCTACTCGAACTTTTTCGTACAGTGCATCCACCCAGAGAACCGGGTATACTGTATCAGCAAAGGAGCGATTACGGAACTCCTCGACCTGCTCATTCAGCCCTTTTGTCATCTCACTGACCTGGCTTCTGGATAGATTTTCAATGCCGAGGCTATGTGCCAGCTTCTCCATTTTTCGAGTGGAAACGCCCTGCACGAAGGCTTCCTGAACCACATGTACGAGCATGGCTTCACTGCGCTTGCGCTCCGTGACGAAGAACGGAATGTAGCCGCCCTGACGAACCTTGGGCACCATGAGGTACATCGTGCCCATTCGGGTATCCAGACGGCGAGGACGATAACCGCTGCGGTAGCCGCTTCTTTCATCCGTGCGCTGGCTCTTCTCTGCTCCCAGCTGCTGATCGACCTCTGCCTCCATCAGCTCTGTGCACAGCCATTCCAGCATACTCAGCATCGGATCCGGCTGCGTCACACATTGCAGTAGCAATTCTGTCAGATTTGTGGTATTCTTTTTGTGAGCCATTAGGGTCTCTCCTTTACATCATGATTTTTTCGACAACTATCATTTTACAGGAGCCCTGATGGCTTGTCTATTGCCTATTTGCTTTTGCGAACTTGATTATACGCTATCAGCGGATTTATTATAAAGGTTTCCGCCACCGGAATGCTGGTTCCCTTAAAAGCGGATTTGCGGTTTCCTATTTCCGGACAGTAGAGACACGGAGCCCGGATTATTCAGTAAAGGGAAATGTACTTTCTTATATCATTAAATTAACATTTTTCTTAGCTTTGTCCAATGCTGAATCAGAGAATACATTTTGACTATTCATATGGGTTGCCAAAATAATGTACTCCATCAAAAATATATCTGTGTACATTTTAAACGTATCTATATTGGCATTAATACTGTTCATTCGAGCAGCAACATTACCGTGAAAGTTGTTACAACGTGAAGCATAAAGTATTCCAAACAGAACAAACGATAATCTTTCTTCATCTGTGAATCTATATTTTTGTTTTGTTTTTTCCTCATCATGAAATGTAATCTCAGTTTCTTCTCCGAGCATAAGTATTCTGAGCTTTGTTCCAAAACTATGTATTATTCTTCGACTTTTTTCTTTATCAGCTTCATTAATCCCAAAATTCACCACATTCCCATCAAGTATCGGATTACAAATCTGGCAGTATGCTTTTCCATAGGCATTATCTAAGATTTCCAATAGCGCTGAAATCTTTCGTTTTAACGATTTATATGAAGATGCTCTGTACTTTTCTGCAATTTCATTCTTCTCCATCGCATATCCTTTAAGCATATATGACGCCACATAATGAAATGTCTTGTTGGGTAACTTCTTAAAAAAAGGCTCTAAAATTGTTTTATATTTATTATTCCAGTTTTCTAAAATTGCATCTCGAACAATCTCAATACCCTTTGTATCTTGGCAAAATTTTATATTGCTGTCGCTCAATTCCTGAACATAATATGAGTGGTTAATTGCTTGCCAGCAGAAAAGTGCCGCCAAATCTGGTCTCTGCGGTAGAACATAATAACTATCAAATAGATATGTTAATATTTCATATGGATAAGATGTCCTTTGCGTTTCCCAGTTTTCATCATATAGAAAGTTGAGATTTTCTAAAATATTATTATCATCACATGGGAGAAGATATATATGATCATCTTTTGAATATTCTTTTGCAAGTCTTAAAATACTATCCATAATAATTAATACCTAATAAATTTATTTTTTCATATCTCTGTAATCACATAAAATACTGTCAAGCAACAAGCATTATCTGCGCAACATCTACTTTTATTATCTATAATATATTGTCATTGACATACAAAGATCAATTCTGTTTTTCTGGATCTTCATACTCCGCACACATCAACTCAATCTTTGCTTTAAATTCACCTTTTTCATTGGGATAATATAGATACCTCGGAAGAATCAATAGTTTCACTGATTATCTGCCATTGTTCCTCATTTGCTGCACCAAATAGCTCCATTCCCACTGGAAAATGATACATTGAAAGAATTGCATCACGCACTTTCGCTCTTGCTTCTATTAAGTCCTTATATGTAGAACTTATAAACACCTGATATTTCTTATCCATGTGCATAGTTTCCTTTCAAGTGCCCTTCACATTCTCAACAATTATGTGTACTACTCTATTTTTATAAATTATACTACAAATTTATAAAAATTTCCAGCATTTCTTACAACACTGTATAACACTTTCCGTGTATAAATCACCACAAGAGCTCCCTCCGCGCAGACTTTCAGCACCGCCTTTCCCGCGTTTCAGTTTTGCTATACCGCAATAAAATGCCAGAACTTTTAATGTAAATATACTACGTAATTCCCGCGATAATATTTATCTAGCGATCCTAAAATGATAGCTTATTGCAAATTTCTGTAATCAAATCATCTTTGACGACAGCCCACGGAGAATCATGGCCAGCCATACAGTTCGTGTCATATCGTTCACAAAGTATTGGAAGTGGCAATTCGATAACATCCACTGCCCTTTCGGCTGGGGCATCACTGATGCCTAATCAGAACAGATTTTCCTATATATAAATATAAGAAAACCAACACTTATGTTGAACTGAGTTGTACAGTATTAAACTTGATAGTATTTATTCAATTTCCAGAAGTATACCCTTCCGGATTCCCACTCTGCCAGCGCCAGGTATCTCTGCACATAGCCGTCAAGTCACGCTCTGCCTTCCAGCCGAGCACCTTTTCGGCCTTATCTGCATTCGCCCAGAATTCCGGCAGGTCGCCTGCGCGGCGCGCGCCGAATTCATGCTTGATTGCAACGCCGGTCGCGTCCTCGAACGCGTGAACAATCTCCAGAACGCTGTACGGCGTGCCGGTACCAAGATTAAACACCTCAACGCCCTTGTGCTGTGCGGCGTACTCAACCGCCTTCACGTGACCGTCCGCGAGGTCCATCACATGAATGTAATCGCGGCGGCAGGTGCCGTCCGGCGTGGGGTAGTCGTTGCCGAAAATCGTGAGATGATCGCGGCGGCCGACGGCAACCTGCGCGATATACGGCACGAGGTTATTCGGAATACCCTGCGGGTCCTCACCGATACGACCGGATTCATGTGCGCCGATTGGGTTAAAGTAGCGCAGAAGAACGACGGTCAATTCCGAGTAGGCCTTTGCCGCGTCCTCAAGAATCTCCTCCATCATGACCTTAGTCCAGCCATACGGGTTGGAACAGCTGCCGCGTTTCATCGTCTCAATATACGGAATCGCATTTTCTTCGCCATAAACCGTTGCAGAAGACGAGAAAACAAACTGCTTGACGCCTGCCTCCTGCATGCACTCAAGCAGCGTCAGCGTGGTGTCGATGTTGTTGCGATAATACTTCAGCGGCTGCTGCACCGACTCACCGACTGCCTTCAGACCGGCAAAGTGAATCACGCAGTCAATTTTGTTTTCTGCGAAAACCTGCTGTACCTTAAATTTATCTTTTACATCAGTCTCATAGGCGTGAACCTGCTTTCCGGTGATTACTTCTATACGATTGATAACCTCCGGACAACTGTTGCTGTAATCATCTGCGATTACTACGTCGTGTCCACTCATCAAAAGCTGTACAGCGGTATGCGATCCAATATAGCCTGCGCCGCCTGCTAACAAAACTGTTATTTTATACCCTCCGTTATAAGCACTGTAAGTACTGTCCATAAAGCGTCATGCCGAGCTCTTGTCCGGCTTTGTGCACCTGTTCTTCTGTCAGCCATCCCTGATTGAACGCCAGTTCTTCCAGACAGCCGACATAGCGTCCTGTCTCAGCCTGGATATTTCGAATAGTCTGTCCGGCGTCCATCAGGCTGTCTGCTGTACCAGCGTCTAACCATACGACGTCCCGCTCGAGCGGGAGCACCTGCAATTGATCCCGGCGCAGATATTCCAGATTTACGTCAGTGATTTCAAGCTCGCCGCGCTGAGACGGCGTGAGATTTGCCGCAATCTCCATCGCCTGATTGTCATAAAAATAAATGCCGGGGATTATGTAATTGCTTTTCGGATGGCGCGGCTTCTCTTCGATCGAAATTGCGCGGCCTTCCTCGTCAAACTCTACCACGCCGAACGGTCGCGGGTTCTCGACCCAGTAGCCGAATACCGTTGCACCGTTCTGCTGCTGTGCGCCCTTACAGAGCACTTCACGCAGCGTATCGCTGTGGAAGATGTTATCGCCCAACACAAGGCATACCGAGTCATCGCCCACGAACTCACGGCCGATCAGCAGTGCGTCCGCGATACCGCACGCAACCGGCTGTTCTGCGTAGCAGATATGAATGCCGAACTGACTTCCGTCGCCAAGCAGTGCGCGGAATGTGTCTGTTTCGTTCGGCGGAACGATTACCATGACATCGGAAACGCCCGCCTGCATGAGAATTGCAAGCGGGTAGTAAATCATGGGCTTGTCGTAAACCGGGAGCAACGGCTTGCTCATCGGTTTTGTCATCGGGTAAAGGCGCGTGCCTTTGCCGGCGGCTAAGATTAGACCTTTCATACTTTTTCCTCTATCCATTATTTGTAGACAAATATTTTCCGTGCTGCATAATTCCAGAACAATACGAGAATCGATGCAGCAATTTTTGCGATTCGGTAATCCAATCCTATCAAATCTGTTCCTGCAAAAAGCAATGCTTCTGTAAGCAGCAGTCCTATTACTGAAATCGCCAATACCGAAATTAGCTCTCGCACGTCGATTTTCGAAGATGCCGTAGATCGAAATATCATCCAACGCGATACAAGGAAGTTGAACGCGAAGCCCGCAATGAATGAAATAATTCCTGCCAGCAGATACTGCATTCCAAGCCATCCCAGAATACAATAAACACCGAAATCAACAACAAATGCGCCGCCGCCTACAAAACCATAACGGAATAACTGAAGCCATCCGTTATTCGTTGGAGCATACAGCAATCCAGACCAATCACAATTCCATAGCAGGCGGAACATCTCCGTTATGCCCTTATTTTTCATTGTTTACCATGCCTTGCAGAATTGTCATTTGAAGTTCAAAATTCTGTCGGCTCTTCTTGCTCTGCGTATCAAGAATTAAGCCGCAGACGAATGTTTGCAAGGAAAACAACGCCATAAAGCAGGCAGCAATAAAAGTTGGCAGTCGCGGGACCAAACCTGTCTGATGATACTCATTCAGAACAGGCCAAAGCAGTAGCAACGCGATAATCATCAATACCGCCGCACATATACCCCAAAAAGGCAGTGGCTTATAATCCTTAAATAGACGCCCAATCGTCTTAAGTACTTTAAACCCATCTGAGAATGTATTTAGTTTCGACACACTGCCCTCCGGTCGATCTCGGTAATCTACAGGAACAGAGATCAACGCCAAATTCTTGTCCAGTGCATGAATAGTCATCTCGGTTTCGATTTCAAATCCCTTCGAAAGAACCGGGAAACTTTTTACGAATAACCTGCTGAATGCGCGATAGCCCGTCATAATATCTGTAATGTTGCCACCGAAAACGCTGTTTACCAACTTGCGCACCAATACATTTCCGGTATTATGGAACGGTCGTTTGTTCTCCGTAAAATATGTAGATGACAGACGATCGCCGATAACCATATCATATCCGTCATCCATCACCTTGCTTACCATATCCCGCGCATTCTCCGCCGGATATGTGTCATCACCATCGATCATCAGATAGCAATCCGCTTCAATATCACGAAACATAGAGCGAATAACATTACCCTTACCCTGTCGATGCTCATAGCGCACTTCCGCGCCTGCTGCACGCGCAATTTTATCCGTACCATCGCTCGAATTGTTATCATAAACGTAAATCGTTGCTTCCGGCAAAACTGCGCGATAGTCTGCTATAACCTTTGCAATCGTTGCACTTTCGTTGTAGCAGGGTATTAATACTGCGATTTTATTCATATCTTTCTCCTTTTTCTTATCAAGAATGTACTGAACAGTTTTCTGTATTTGTAGATACTATAGCAAAGTGATACGGCTCAATGCTTTCCTGTTCTACACCATTTCCATCCGTAATTTTAAACTCAATTTTCAGCGTATGTTTTTCTTTTAAATCTAACGCATACTTGAGCTTATAAAATTCTTCTTCCTCAATTTCAATAGTATCCTGCTTGATAATCGTAGATCCATCCGATATAATTACTTGTAATTGAGCATTATCAATTGCTTGCTGAAACCAACCGAAGTTATTAATTAGTCCCCCGCAAAACTCGACTTCAATCCGAGATGTTTGTGGTTCTATATATAACTCTTCTCGATTTAAAACAGATGCATAGCAATATGTATTTTTTCCTTTTCCCAATTTCATTAATACCAAATTATTACTATCAATCAAGTGACCATTAAGCCATTCCAAATTCATTAGCTTAAGACCATATTCATTTAATTTTTCGATGTGAGTTTCAAAATCGCCTTCAGCGACATAAAACATATCATAAATATTCAATCCCTCATCGAACATAGTATCTATTTTTTTTAATGCGATTTCTTGCTGCTCATTTGCTAAGCGGTTATGTACATATCCATTAAAAATAATCGGTACATTTTTATTGATCTGATAAGCGAAACTACCTTTTGATCCATCATTCATCAAAAAAGCATCTATTTTTTCTGATTGTTCTACATTTGCAAATTGATAATCAGAAAAAACTTTAGTAACATTGCCTTTATATTTATCTAATGTACGCCAACTCCATTCATATCCCATTAAGTCAGCGCTTATATTAGCAACCGGTCCTATGGCGAAAATTCCCAGCAATATTGTGGCGACGATATAGCAATGATATTTTAACCTTGTAAAACACGTCGAAACAAATTGGATAAAAATAATTCCTCCCACCATGTAACCAAGGATAAAATATCGAATATGTCCTGTTGTCACAATCCATAACACATATGAGATTACAAATACAAGACAAAGCACTGTCATCTGTTTATACTGTTTATACTGTTTATTCTTTTTTACGTTGTTTTTACACGTAAAAATAGTTACTACTTTCCAGATAACAGCTATCCATATTCCTATACTGCCAATTGCCCATTTATTAGGTATTTCCGACTGGCGATAGCCTGGTCGAAACATTAAATAAATTGGCCAGAGCAAATAATCTTTAATCGTTTCTGGCCCCCAGCGCGTGTCTTTGAAATTCTCAATGGGGAAATACTCAGACTGAAATAATTTATTGTAGTATGGGAAAACCGGATTTCCAGTTTCTATCATATCATAAATTAGATATACACATACTGGTAGAATCGCTGTAAAAAAGCTAATTACAAAATCTTTTATCGTAATTTGTTTTCTATAGCGATATAAATATATACATAGCAATGGAACTACATATACAACATTTGTCATTTTCATGCAAAACAGCATTCCACACAGAAAAGCAACATACGCATGGTTCGGTTTTTTTTCTGTATCCTGAAACAAGAGAATTTTGAGCAATTCTAATGCAAAAGGAATACCAAATAAATCTACCATATATGTGCCAAACTGAAGTGCGACATCATGTGTCATTACGACCAAAAATGCAAGAATTCCCTCTTGTGTTATAATCCATGCAATATTCTTCCACGCACCAGATACTTTTTCCCGGCAAATCACAAAATCCTCATCTAATAGATTTTTTATTATTTCATATACCTGAGTGTAAATGATTATAAGGACAATTGAACCAAATATTGTACCCATACGATATCCTAATAAAATCCGAGGCAAATAAAACATTCTATCAGGTAATGCAAATCCAAATAACTGAAAATCTCCGGGTGCTATATTATATGAGAAATTGTGCATAAATCCTGGATTCTGTGCTATCAAATGATAGTTCATTACATCTGTGGAAGTATCTGGTACGCCCCCCTTAATAATGCCAAGCGCCAAAATACTGAATACGCCTAACCAATATACAATATCTTTTCTTTCGCGAATAATTATTACCCGTTTCCTCATTATGTAGGTAATACTGCCGCACGCAATTAACACTATTACTCTCGATATTACACTTGCTTGTGGCCATTTCAAAATAAAGCAAAACAAATCGATCCAATCACTTAATAAAATTGCAATCGCATATAATAAATAAATTGCAAATATAATCGATATTTTCATCTTTTCTGATTTATTCTCGTTTAGTCTTCGAAGCATCTTCATTCTCCTTGTTTTCAATCATCTCACTTTTAATCCCACACTTCTCCCCTGCTTCCACATCCCACGGCTTATCACCGAACAGGATACACTTTGCTGGATCAAGATCAAACTCTTGAATCGCGTCCTCGATCATACCTGGTTCCGGTTTGCGGCAATGGCACGGTCCCGTAATCTCCGGATGATGTGGGCAGAAGTAAAACGCATCGATATGTGCTCCATACTCCGCCAGTCTTTCATTCATATAGCGGTGAAGCGCTCGCATTTCTTTTTCACCATAATATCCGCGTGCAATACCAGCCTGATTGGTCACTACGATAACCTTATATCCCCAGTCATTCCATTTACGGATAAACTCAGGCATGCCGTCAATAAACTGCAAATCTTCCGGTCGATGCAGATAATGAATGTCTACGTTGATCGTACCATCTCTATCAAAGAAAGCTGCCTTATTGACTGAAGCACGTTCTTTCATCGTTTTCTGTGCTGCGGCGTAATCCTCCGGAATACCGATGTCGATGAAATATCCTTCGCTCTCCACAGCAGCCATCTCTATTTCTGCTGTTTTTGTTTCCAGAATCTCATTCTCAAACGAAAACTTATCCTTAGGATAATCTTCAAGAATCGTTCTATTTACCAGATAGATACCGCCGTTAATCAAGCCTTCATCGCACGGCTGTTTCTCTCGAAACGCCTGAATCCGACCGTCTTCAATCTGAACAGTTCCATAGCGCGAAAATTTCTTCATTCGCTTCACGGCTACAACGAGCGGTGCGCTTTCTCGCTGCATTGCATGTAGATCCACATCGAAAAAGGTATCTCCATTCACGACAAATACACGCTCTGCACTGCATGACTGCAGTGCTTTTTTTATTGCGCCGCCAGTAAATAATGGCGTATCCTCAGATGAATACACAATCTGCATTCCACGATAATGTGCGCCGAAGTAGTCTCGAATCACTTCCTGCTTATAGCCGACTGCGAGCACAACCCGCTCAATGCCCTTTGCCTGCAGATCATCCAGTATGAAACGCAGAAACGGCCTATTGCATACGGGTGCCATAGGTTTCGGCACATCTGATACAACATGCGCCAAGCGGGTTCCAAAACCGCCTGCTAATACAATTGCTTCCATGATCAGTCCTCACCAAAAAGTTCGTTTTCAACGCAGGCACACAGGCAATGATATACCGGCAAATGGAGCTCCTGAATCTGATATGTAATATCCGCCGGTACGCAGATAGCAATATCGCTTAATGCCTTCAATTTGCCTCCGTCACTGCCTGTCAGTGCAATCACACGTACCCCTTGAATATGTGCAAGTCTTGCCGCATGGAGAATATTCTCCGAGTTGCCCGATGTACTGATTGCCAGCAGATAATCCCCCAGACGACCATAGCTCAATACCTGCTGTGCGAACAGCATTTGTGCTGAAACGTCATTTCCAAATGCCGTCATCAAAGCCGTCTGGCTGACTAAGGAGATTGCTGGCACAGCTCGCTGCAAATTCGCAATCATCACGTCCGCCTGCTCTGGATAAATTTCTCGGATTTGTCTCTGCTTGTCCGTATCTAAACGGCGATGCAGGCGAAACGCCTTCATGAGTTCTCCGACAATATGTTCGCAATCTGCTGCGCTGCCGCCGTTGCCGCACGCCAGCAGTTTTCCATCCTGCCAGAAGCAGGACACCAATGCTGAGGCTGCCTGTGTGATTTCCGGCATACAGGTTTTTAATGCAGGATACCTTTGCTCTAACTCCTGCAGAATTTTCATTGTCGTTTCTCTCATAAAAGCTGCCTTTCTATTCAGTCATCAATACAGCGTCCATGCCTGCGTACCGCGCTCCGTAAAGCTGGTCAGCATGACAGTTCCCTGCGTTTTCTTTAATTTTTCAACCAAGCTGAAACGCTGAACCGGATCACAGTAAATCATCATAAATCCACCGCCGCCTGCGCCGCTGATTTTTGCTGCTTTAGCGCCGTTCTCCATAACAAATCGGTACATTTCATCAATAAACGGGTTTGAAATTACAGATGCGGTTTTTTTCTTTGCTTCCCAGCCACGCTGAAGGCATGCTGCAAAGCCATCGAAATCGCCCTTCAGAATACACTCCTTCATGACATATGCTTCTCGTTTCAATGTGTGCATTCCTTCAAGAGAATTGCTGTTTTTCTCTTTAGTGCTTTTAATCTGCTCATCAATGATCTTTGCGCTGTCACGCGAAGTGCCCGTATAATACAGAATCAGCGAATTTTCCAGTTCATTTTTGATCCAATTCTTGATACGCAGCGGATTGACGATTACTCGATCATCCTTTTCAAATTCGATAAAATTAAAACCACCAAATGTCGCTGCATACTGATCCTGCTTGCCGCCGGAAAGTCCCAGATCAACACGCTCAATCTGATAGGCCAAAGCGGCAATATCATATTCACCAAGCGGCAGATTCAGCCATTCCATATAAGCCTTGATGATTGCAACCACCATTGTAGAGGACGAACCTAAACCACTTCCTGCCGGTGCATCGGAGTAGGTAGTCATCCGAAAGGACAACGGCTTACCGCCGCAGTAATCAGAAACAATGCGGTTATATACTCCGCGATGCAGCAGCAGATCTCCCTCTATCGGCAATTCCGATACCGAATCCGCTTGTACACGTTCGTTACGATCAGCCGCGTAGAATTCAATTTTCCCGTCTTCTGTTGGCTCAATCGTGCAATACGCATACATATCAATCGTGACATTGAGTACCGTGCCGCCATAGTAATCGCAGTAAGGGGATACGTCCGTACCCCCACCTGCCAATCCGAGCCGAAGCGGTGCCTTAGATCGAATAATCATATCTTTACTCCAAATCAAATTCTGGTCCAATGACCTTTTTCGCATTCTCAAACGAGAAGTTATCTCGGATATACTGGTACGAAGCCTTGCTTCTGCGTACCAACTCTGCTTCATTCTGGTACAATGCTGCAAGTTGCTCGACAAAATCAGCTGCCTCATCGGCAATGTCCAGAATGCTTTCTGCACCCTTTATGCCTTCCGCGCCCACACTTGTCGTCATTACAGGCGTACCGAAACGCATTGCTTCGATCACCTTGCCCTTGATGCCCGCACCATATCTCAACGGAACAATAGAAATTCGGCAGTTCTGATAATATTCCTGCAATTCTTCATCCGTGACAAAGCCTTTAATCAAGAGATTTTCGGTTGCCAGCTGTTCTACCTCTTCAGGCGGATTAGAACCCAGAATATATACACGAATATCCGGCAGTTTCTTTACCAACGCAGGCATAATTTCATTTGCCAGCCACTTCACTGCATCCACGTTCGGTCGATGGCCAAAGCCTCCGATGAACATCAGATCTTTTCGCTTATCGAAGTGATATTCGCACTCCTCCACATCCGAGAAAAGGTATGCAGGGATCGCCTTCACCTTAGCCTGCGGTGCAATCTCATGGATTGCCTGTTCTTCGACATAGGAAGGATAATACGCCATGTCAGCAGCGAGAATCAACTCCAGCTCCTTCTTCTCCCAATCTGCCGAGGATTGCAACAATGCTGCATCTCCGGTCAACTCATACTCACGTTTTTCACGGAGAAAATGCAGATCATGTCCATAGTAAATAACACGCGCATTCGTGAATTCACGGACTGCATCGATGTACTTCACCGAAATATGCGGCCTATTGAGAAATACATAGCCAATGTCCTTGCCGTTTTCTTTCAGCCAGTCCTTCCAGTGCTTTGCATAATACGGTCCGTAAAGCACTTCAACGCCCATCTGCTGCAACGTATCCGTATACGGCTGATGAGCAAAGAAATTATCACCGATGAATTTTACGCTGAAGTCCTGATTAACAAACAGCTGCAGATACTGATACACCGTACGACTGCCAGCATCCTTATCGTAATGCGGTACGTAATGATCAACCATCAACAGAATTTTCTTATGTACCGAACGTTCACGTGCGCGGAACGGATCAACCGCATTCGGCAAATGATTTTCCTGAAGTTCCCGCTGCCATTTTTCAAGGAACTTTTTCTGATTCGTCACCTGATATGCCTTTTGACCGCTCGTAGTGTCTGTACCGTTAGAAACGCCCTCAAAGTGAACAACAACCGATTTCGGCTGATACATGACTTTACAGCCATGCTTGCGAACCTCGAACGCCAAATCGCTGTCCTCACAGTAAGCCGGTACAAATCGCTCGTCAAAGCCGCCGATTTCTTCCCACAGTGACTTTCTGATCATAATTGCCGCACCGGAAATATAGTCAGCTTCCTTCACATAATTGAATTCCGGTTCATCCGGATTTGCACGATTACCATAATTCCACGCACTGCCGTCCTGCCAGAGAATGCCGCCCGCTTCCTGCAAGCGACCATCTGGATATACCAGCTTAGAGCCGACCATGCCAATGCTGTCATCCCGCTCGATCAACTCAATGAGCGGAGCAAGCCAATCCGCCTGTACCTGCGTATCATTATTCAGAAACAGAATGTACTGTCCTCGCGCCTGTTTAGCCGCATTATTGCAGTTACGCAGGAAACGAAGATTGCTTTCGTTATGAATCGTGTGTACGCCGTGAATGATTTCATCGATTTTCGTTGTCAAATCAGTCGAGCAGTCATCCGCAATGATGATTTCATATGCAACATCGCCGCTGTTCTCCAGAATAGATTTGATACAGAGATACGTATATTCAAACTGGTTATATACCGGAATAACAATGGAAATGACCGGATTGTCCTGCGCAGGAACATACAGTACTTCATAATCGTCTGCTGTTTTCTGTGCCGTCAAATTCACTTCATTTAGTACCAGTTGTGTCTTCTGAATATTGTTTCCGATCAGGCAATCATCAAGGCGTCGACTGACACCTTCTGTTCCCTCGCGTCTCAAGGTCATAAAGAATTTATGAATACGTGCCGGAGAGCACTTTCCAATGAAACGAATCGGATGTTTCACAAACTTTACGATGATTTTTCCAAGCATTCTTCGCTTGCTCCCGCAAGGGATAAGCACATCACGAATTTTCCATACATAGCCCATATATCGCCAGGAACGAGAGTTCTTGATGCGCTCTAGTTCACGGTCACTTTCGAGCAACAATTCAATGTGGCCTTGTTTGTTATTAAGCTGCTGAACAAGAGCAACACTTTTCTCTTTTTCATCGGAAAGCTGTCGAAGCAAAGTACTATGCTGCTGTTGCAGATCGCGTTCACTCTGCTCCAATTGAGCAATATGCATATCTTTGTTTGCAAGCTGTGCAGCAACTTTATTCTCATAAAGCAAACGATCCTGATACATCGTCTTATCGAACCATGTACAGTTTTCCGAATCCATTAAACTGTTTAGAAAATCCTTCTCTTGCAGCTCCAGCTGTTGCATCCTTTCTGTCGATAATCCGCAATATTGAAGCACTGCTCGATACAAAGCATTATCTGTACCTGCTGCGTATTTGACGGATCGAAACATGATGAAATCCATCGATATATATTTTATTTTCCATTCTTGATCGAAAAACAGCAAATCGTTATTCGTCCAGAAGCTGTTTCGAAAAGTTAAATCCGGAAAACCTTCTTCTAGTACTGCCTGTCCGTTTTTCTCAACTATCGAACCGCTTTTCAAAATATATGTCCGAAGTCTTTCAAGCATTTCAAATGCTAAAGAAAAATCTTCATCATTTATTGCCTGTTTAAATACCGCATCTGCCCTAGGTGCATCTACACGAACTGCTTCTGTTTCTCCGTTGCAAATCTTCATTTGTTTTACACATGGGATACCCTTTCCCAGCAGGATTTCTGTATTTTCCACCAAGTCAGCAAGATGCTCATCTGCAAGAGTATTTTCAGACTTTCTCAATACAATATTTTTCTCCAGAATAGTGTCAATACGATATTGTGGTTTATAGTCTCGTTTTAACGTAATGGTATCTCTATTGCATGCTTGCGCAGACGATCCTTCTATCCCGATCTCTATCAAGAACGAATTCGCAAAGAAATCCATGCAATCATTTTGAACGATTTCTGAAAAAATCTTTCTCGGATCAGCTATCAGATACGACTCTTCTGGATAATTGTATTTAACGTCCGCAACCATCTGCTTATCTGTACTTTCATCGCTTAAAATAAGCATTGGAAATTTATAATCTGGCAGCGGATAATAATATTTCAATGCTCGCAAGCCTGTTTGCTCAAACATATTATTTAATTCTGCCTTAGAAAACGTACGTACGCCTGTTGTACCTTGGTAGCGATCTGTAGTACCCTTGCTTTTCTGATAGTTATTAATCGAATCAAACGGAATTCCCGTATGATCTTCGGCTGCACCACACCAATACTTTAATCCAAACTTATTTTCAATTGCCAACAGTACCTTGCCGTTCTCTTTGAGGAAAGGTTTAAGCATATTCAGCATGGATTTCCACGGATGATTTCCCTTTAGCGAAATACCTGCGTATTCTAATACACCAATAAGCAGCACGTAATCAAATTTTTCCTCACTGCGGTATTTATCAATGCCTTGCGGTACAACTTCCACATTAGAATATTGCTGACAGCGCAAAGAAATAATCTGCGCTCTTTTTATAGAGGGCTCCAATGCAACAACCTGTCTGCACATTTGAGCTAGCTGCACTGTCAACGCGCCCATACCAGCACCAATTTCTAAAACACGATCATTCGATAAAAACGGATACCATGAAATCAAATTGCTTCGCGCGCTGGTAAAGTTATGAAATACCGTCCCCTCTGGAAGATCCTGAATAATATTAGTCGTATTTCCATCATGTTCAGATAGATATCGAGCAATTTTATTCTCAATATCACCGTCCGAATATTTTCTTTCATCACTCATAAGTCGATCCCCCATAGTGAAATCAAACGATTGCTATCAATTCTGCGTCTGCTCATATGCATCGCACACTTCCTGTGTCGGTCCGTCCATAATGACCTTTCCATGCTCCAGCCAGATAACACGATTACAGAGATCACGAATCTGCTTCAGCGCATGCGAAACCATGAGAACCGTAGTACCGCCGCTCATCAGCTCGCGCATACGTTTTTCACTTTTCTTCTGGAAATGTCCATCACCAACGGACAAAATCTCGTCAACAATCAGTACTTCCGGTTCTACTAGTGTTGCAATAGAGAACGCCAGACGCATCATCATACCGGAGGAAAACGTACGAACCGGCTGATCGATAAAGTCTTTTAGCTCTGAAAATTCAATAATATCGTCATATTTCTCCTCGAGGAATTTCTTCGAATAGCCTAAAATTGCGCCATTCAGAAAGATGTTCTCCTTAGCGGTTAAATCCTGGTCAAAGCCTGCACCAAGCTCCAGCATCGGGGCAATATTTCCATTGATTTGAACATGGCCCGATGTCGGTGTCAGTACGCCTGCGATGACCTTCAAAAGTGTTGACTTGCCCGCACCATTGCGTCCTACAATGCCGCACACTTCTCCTCGGTTGATATGCAGATTCACTTGGTTCAGCGCACAAAATTCCTTATACGAAATCTTGCCGCGCAGAACATTGACCAAATATTCTTTAATACTTTTAATATTCTCCTGCTGAATACGATAATTCATCGTTACATTATCTACGCAAATCATCACATAACCTCAAATATTCAGAATAAAGTTTTTCTTTGCCTTCTGGAAAATTGCCCAGCCGATACCCAAGGTACCAAAAGCAAAAAGCAGGCAAACCAAATGTGCACGAAGCGTCGGAAGCGAAGCATCCAAAATTATATTACGCACATAACGAATGAAGTGAAACATCGGATTACACTTGATAATCGGTAGAAAACGTGCCGGCACGATGTCGATCGGATAGAACAGCGGTGTCAGATACATCCACAGAACCGTTACAATGCCGTACAAAAACTGCGTATCGCGGAAATATACCATCATCGAGGCCAGAATCAGTCCGATGCCAATCGCAAATGCAATCAGACACACATATCCAAACGGCATCAGCAAATGATAGATGTTCAGCGGTACCCCTTGGATAAGCAGAATTGCATACAATGCTAAAGTCGAAAAGCCTAGGTTAATACACGACGAAAGCACTTTAGAAACCGGGAAAATATAAGTCGGCACATATACCTTTGTGATCAGTGACGCGCTGCCGGTAATAGAAACCAGTGCCTGTCCCGTCGACTCCGTAAAGAAGTTAAACATTACCGTACCAATCAACAGATATACGGCAAAGTTATCAATATCCCAACGGAACAATTCCGAAAAAACAATATACTGTACTCCCATCGTCAGCAACGGATTCAGCATGCTCCACAGCACACCAAGTACACTGCGTTTATATTTTGTCTTAAAGTCTCGACTTACCAATTGTGTGAGCAGAAACCAGTATTTCTGATAAGCTGCTCGAGCTTTTTTAATAAGATGCATTACTTCAAAATCTCCAGTTCCTTCAAATATCTTTCCAGCGCGTCCTTCCAGTGCGGCAGACGCGAGAATCCCATCTGCTCCAGTTTATTCTTGCTCATACGCGAATTGAGCGGACGCACCGCACGGGTCGGGTACTCGCTGGTCGAGATGTGATTTACCTTAACCTTCTTGCCAGCCAGTTCAAAAATCGCCTCTGCGAAATCCGCCCATGAGCAGATACCCTCGTTGGTTGCATGGTACGTTCCGTACTTTTCGGTCACGATCATGTCGCACAGCAGCGGCGCCAAATCCGCTGTGTACGTCGGGCTGCCAATCTGGTCGCAGACTACATTCAGCTTGTCGTGCGTCTCCGCAAGACGCAGCATGGTCTTGACAAAATTGTTGCCGTTCTTGCCGAACACCCACGAAATACGGACGATAAAATAGTTATCCAGCTGCTCCTTGACAGCCAGTTCGCCGCCAAGCTTGGTCGCACCGTAAGCACCGAGCGGGCCGGTCGGGTCATCCGGCTCATAGAACCGTTCACCTGTGCCAGGGAACACGTAATCGGTCGAGATGTACAGCATTTTCGCATCGATCTCCTTGCAGACCTTCGCAATGTTGCGCGGACCCTCGGTATTTACTGCGCGAACCTTGTCCAGCTCGTCCTCGGCTTTATCTACAGCAGTCCACGCCGAACAGTGAATAACCGCATCCGGGTGGTATGCGGCAATATAATCATGCGTTGCCTGTGCGTCCGTGATGTCAAAATCCGCCAGATCAACGCCCCTGTTTTCAATTTTGCGTGCGTCCATAACCTTGCATACGTCATATCCAAGCTGTCCGCCTACTCCGGTAACTAAAATTTTCATTTTCTGATCCTCGATATGATTGCCTGAAACAATTTCTCCGGCAACAGATTCATGATGATTTCAAATCCAGCTTCTTTCGGGCTGAACTTTCTACCTTTCCAAATGCCCAGAACCCGATTTTCAATGCGGGCCTGCACAAAATCCTGTAAATTCTGCTGTACATCTATGCGCTCTTTCAGCATATTCAAACGTTCCTTCAGCGGCAGTATCCGTTTTACACAATAGCTTTCTTTATCTGTTACACCACTCAAAATACCCGTTTGATTGCGCGAATGCTGACGGTATTTCAGCATTGCTTTATCTACAAATGCAATACTGCCGCTGTATGCCGCCCAGATTGCAAGCCAATGGTCTGCCACTGTCTGTTTGGGAAACGGCACTGCCTGCTTTGCAATATCTGCCCGCATCAGCATAGAACACCCTGCCGTGCAGTTTCTAAAAAAATACGACTTCATCAGCGCAGAACCTGTTAAATACTCTAACCGTGGTCTGATTTGCCTTAATGAAGTCGCAATCACATCACTTTTTGCATCAATAACTGCCATATCGCAATAGCTCATTACTGCATTTTGTGATAAAATAGCTTGATACAGCGTTTCTATTTTTTCGCTCAGCCAGACATCATCCTGATCGCAGTACACGATATACTCACCGCGCGCCTGCTGCGTCAGCCACTCAAACGTCTGGTTAGAGCCAACATTGCGCTCATTGCGCGAGATTTCATATGGAAACGACCGAATACACGTCGCCGCGCACTCGCAAATCTGCTCAAACGGCACGGTCGGCGAACAATCGTCGCGGATAATCAGCTCCAGATTGGGATAGGTCTGTGCCTCCAGACTCAAAAGCTGCTCCTTGAGCCACTGCATATTCGGTTCATATACCGCCATCACGATGGAGATAAGCGGCTTATCGATTCCCATACATTCGTTCATAATACTTCTGATATTCTCCGGAAATGATGTTTTCCCACCACGATTTGTTATCCAGATACCACTGAATAGTCTTCTGAATGCCGTTCTCAAACTTAGTCTGCGGCAGCCAGCCGAGCTCGTTGTGGATCTTGGTCGGGTCGATCGCGTAACGGCGGTCATGGCCTGCGCGGTCGCGCACAAACTTGATCTCGCCCTTGCCGAGCGCCGCAATAATCAGCTGAACGACCTCGAGATTGGTCTTCTCGTTGTGACCGCCGACGTTGTAAACCTCGCCAACGCGGCCATTGCGAATGATGAGGTCGATGGCACGGCAATGGTCTTCCACGTACAGCCAGTCGCGAACATTCTTGCCGTCACCGTAGACCGGCAGCGGCTTGTCGTTCAGCACGTTCGCGATCATCAGCGGAATCAGCTTTTCCGGGAAATGATACGGGCCGTAATTGTTCGAACAGCGCGAAATCGTCATCGGCACGCCGAACGTGCGGTGGTACGCCTGCACGAGCAGGTCAGCACTTGCCTTGCTCGCCGAGTACGGGCTGGAGGTGTGAATCGGGGTTTCCTCGGTGAAAAACAGGTCGGGACGGTCGAGCGGCAGGTCGCCGTAAACCTCGTCGGTCGAAACCTGATGATACCGCTGAATGCCGTACTTACGGCACGCGTCGAGCAGCACCTGCGTGCCCATGACGTTGGTCTGCAGGAAAATGAACGGATTTTCAATCGAGCGGTCAACGTGGCTCTCCGCTGCAAAGTTGACAACGACTTCTGGCTTTTCCTGTTCGAAAATATTGTAAATTGCCTCGCGGTCGGCAATATCCGCCTTGATAAACTTGAAATGTGGATTGTCCATCACCGGCGCAAGCGTCTCCATGTTGCCTGCGTACGTCAGCGCGTCCACGCACAGAATATCGTCCTGCGGGTGCTCTTTGAGCATAAAATGCACAAAATTGCCGCCAATAAATCCGGCACCGCCGGTTACTAAAATCTTCATATTACCAGTCCTCAAATCCAGTCACAGCGTCCTTCAAAAACGGTGATTTCGTATCCTTTTCGGACAGAACCGGGTCGGTTACGCCCCAGTCAATGCCAAGCTCCGGGTCGTTCCAGCGAATGCCGCCGTCCGCCTCGGGCGCGTAGTAATTGTCCGCCTTATACAAAAATTCCACATGATCGGTCAGCGTCACAAAGCCGTGGCCGAAACCGCGCGGAATCATCAGCTGGCGCTTATTCTCCTCGCTCAGCTCAACCGCGACCCACTGCTTGTAGGTCGGGCTGGACGGACGCAGGTCAACAGCAACATCAAGCACTGCACCACGTGCACAGCGCACGAGCTTTGCTTGTGCCTTGTCGCCGCGCTGGAAATGAATACCGCGCAGCGTGCCCTTCACGGTTGAGGACGAGTGGTTGTCCTGCACGAAATCGTAGTACAGACCGGCCTCCTCAAATGTGCGCTTGGACCAGCTTTCCATAAAAAATCCGCGATGGTCGCCGAACACCTTAGGTTCCACGATGACAACGCCGTCAATTTTCGTTTTGATAATCTCCATACCCTTACCTTCTTAATATCGAATTTTTCCGTCTGCTACGCGGTGTAAATGATCACCGTACGGAGATTTTCCGTATGTATCCGCCGATTTGAGCAGTTCCTCGCGCGTAATCCAGCCGTGGCGATATGCGATTTCCTCGGGTGCGGAAATCATGATGCCCTGTCTTTGCTCGATAACCTGCACAAACTCCGCTGCCTCAACGAGCGTGTCCATCGTGCCGGTGTCCAGCCATGCGTAGCCGCGGCCGAGAAGCTGTACATTGAGTGTGCCGTCCTCGAGGTACATGCGGTTGAGGTCGGTAATTTCCAGCTCGCCGCGTGCAGACGGCTTGACCTGCTTTGCCAGCTCCACAACGCGCTTGTCATAGAAGTACAGGCCAGTGATTGCGTAGTTGGATTTCGGCTGCTTGGGCTTTTCTTCGACAGAAATCACGTGGCCTGCCTCATCAAATTCCACGATACCAAAGCGCTCCGGGTCGTTGACGTAGTAACCAAACACGGTCGCCCGACCATTCTGTGCTGCCTCTGCAGCGGCTTTCAAGCGCTCACTTAGACCTGCACCATAGAAAATATTGTCGCCGAGCACCATCGCGCACGGCTCATTACCAATAAACTCCTCGCCAAGCGTGAACGCCTGCGCAAGGCCATCCGGAGATGGCTGCACCTTATACGACAGGTTGATGCCGTAATGACTGCCGTCACCGAGCAGACGTTCGAAATTTGGCAGATCCGTCGGTGTCGAGATGATTAGTATATCCCGAATTCCAGCTAGCATCAGCGTGGAAAGCGGATAATAAATCATCGGCTTATCGTAAATCGGCAAAAGCTGCTTGCTCGTTACCATGGTCAGCGGATACAGTCTCGTACCGCTACCGCCTGCTAAAATAATGCCTTTCATCTATGTATCCTCAATTTTGATATTTAGTGTCTTAAGATATCTTTCTTTATCTACTTCTTGAACATCTATACACTGCGTCAAGACACCCATTATTTTCTCTAAGTAACACTTTCTTGCACTCTCAATGTTATTGAATATTTTCCCAAGCGTCACTATGTTTCATGCGCATATAACTAATATACTCAACTTTGGGCTACTTTTATAGAACCAAATTTATTATATCAAATCTGCCTTTAAACAACAATACTTTCAGGGAGATATTCAAACGTTATTTTTGAAACATCTGACATTTTTCTCTTCAATCCATTTCCTAAATCATGATTTATAATACCCAAAACACAATAACTAACCCCTAACACATCTCAAGCCTTTGATGAAAAACGCCAGTTAATAACACTAAATATCAATAGCTATCATTCGTTCTCGATTCCTTCATTACTTATTCTTATATCCCTTCGGGTTTCCGCTTTGCCAGCACCAGGTATCTCTGCACATCGCCGTCAAATCGCGTTCCGCCTTCCAGCCGAGCGCCTGTGCGGCCTTATCGGCATTTGCCCAAAACTCCGGCAAATCGCCTGCACGGCGAGCACCGAATTCATACTTGATTGCAACACCAGTTGCGTTCTCAAATGCATGCACGATCTCAAGCACGCTATACGGCGTACCGGTGCCGAGGTTGAATACCTCAACACCCTTGTGCTGTGAGGCGTACTCAACCGCCTTTACATGGCCGTCTGCAAGGTCCATCACATGGACGTAGTCGCGGCGGCAGGTGCCATCCGGTGTCGGATAATCGCTGCCGAAAATAGTGAGATGATCGCGTCGGCCGACTGCCACCTGCGCGATATACGGCATGAGGTTATTCGGAATACCCTGCGGATCCTCACCAATACGACCGGATTCGTGTGCACCGATTGGGTTGAAATAGCGCAGTAGCACAACTGTCAATTCCGGGTCAGCCTTTGCCGTATCTTCGAGAATCTCTTCCATCATGATCTTGGTCCAACCGTATGGATTAGAACAACTGCCACGTTTCATCGTCTCAATGTACGGAATCGCATTCTCCTCGCCATAAACTGTCGCTGAGGACGAGAAAACAAACTGCTTGACACCTGCCTCCCGCATGCACTCGAGCAGCGTCAGCGTGGTGTCGATGTTGTTGCGATAGTACTTCAGCGGCTGCTGCATCGACTCGCCGACTGCCTTCAGACCGGCAAAGTGAATCACGCAGTCAATTTTGTTCTCTGCGAAAATCTGCTGTACCTTAAATTTATCCTTTACATCAGCCTCGTAGGCGTGAACCTGCTTTCCAGTGATTTCTTCTATACGATTGATAACCTCCGGACAGCTGTTGCTGTAATCATCTGCGATTACTACGTCGTGTCCACTCATCAAAAGCTGTACAGTTGTGTGTGATCCAATATAGCCCGCTCCACCTGCTAACAGAACTGTCATCCTATATTCTCCCATTTGTAAGCATCACAAATAATATTTCTAATCTTCTTTCCTCTTTATCAACTTTTTTCTCCGTCATCAACTCTAACAGAATGTCCGCTCTTTCATGAAATCCATATTAAGACTATTAATCATTTCGTTATCTCCTATTACAATAATACTGGTTGGAAGTCCAGTATCCTGCTGGTTTTTTCCATCTCTTCACCACATAGATTACTTACTTTACTCTTACATTTAAAAAATTTATTGCATCATAATCTCAAAATCTTTTAATATTTTACCACAAAAACATATTTACTCCAATATGCAGAAAGCTCTTTCATCCGCTGTTTATTTTAAATACACTTATACTACATTATTTGACATTAACAGACCATCACGCGTGTCATTCTCAATATACGAATATAACCATTCGAAAATTGTAACTTTCTCTCTCGATGAAATTTCACTGCTCAAATAGATATATAGACTAACACCATAACACGCATAACTAATACCCACTATCTCTTTCATATACTATTACTATCTCCTGTTGAATATGTGGCTTTGCAGTCATCCAAGTATCTTCGACAAATTGTCGATTTTCTGATACAATATATATACCAATACAATTTACGGAGTCCTACACATGATTTCATTCGCATTAGTCGAACGCCAATCCCAATTATGCTTATTCGAATTTCTTTACAGAACATATTCTCAAGGCATGTTTCAAATAGCTTACGGCATTCTTCATGATGTCCAGCACGCCGAAGATATGGTTGCTGAAGCCTACATCCGAGTTGCCAAGAATATCAATCGAATTGCTGAAATACCTACAGACAAGCATCGTAGCTACCTGAAAATGATTATTCGAAATATTTGTATCGATTATTACCGGAGCATACATCCGACCGATACCGTCTATGAAATACCACTGGATTTGTCAGATAATTCATCTGGGCCTGAAGATATCATTGTCGACAGGATTACTGTTGAAGCAATTGCTCAAGCCATCAGCGAGTTACCGGATAAATATAGAGATGTCTTGAAATTAAGCTACCTATATGATCATACCACCGAGGAAATCGGCATTGCTTTAAATCTTTCTACTAATACTGTTCACAAACGCATCAGTCGCGCCAAAAAGTTACTTAAAGTAATTCTAACGAAAGAAGGTGTCTTACAGTGAAAATATCCGATAAGGATTTCGATAAACTCATTAGTGTCGCAATATCGCAAATTTCTGATGACGATAACGTCGAACTCAAAACCGATGAAGAATTACGTTCCGAAGGTGGCTCTGCTCATGAATTCTCCCCTGCTTTTGAAAAGCAAATGAAAAAATTAATTCGAGAAAATCAAAAACAGCAGTTTACTACATACCGAAAAAAATTTCGTTCTAGGATTCGTATTGCAATTCTCGCTGCTATTCTAGTCTGTGCCGCAATGATGTTCAGTGTGAGCGCATTTAGAACATCAATTATTAATTTTATATTTAACTCTGGCGAAAAAAGTTCAACTTTTACTTTTAATGATGTCTCTCCTTCTATTTCAGATACTTTTGATAAATATCTGCCAACATATATTCCACAAGGATTTGCTATAGACTCTATCCGTGAAATACCCAAAGAAAATATTTATATCCAACTTACAAATGGGAATGGTACATATTACGAAGTACAGTGCGAGTTGCATTCTTCCCATTTATCAATAGATACTGAAAACGGACAGATTACAGAGTTAAAAATTAATAATGCATACGTTACTATATCCGAACGCAAAGATCGTATTATCGCCATATATACCATTAATAATATCTTCTATTCAATCTCTGGTAACATTACCAAAGATGTGATTATTAAAATATTAGAAAGTATTCCATGAATACGATCATTATGTTCCCGTAGTTAACCTATGGGAACATTTTTTCGCTAATTTTTTGTCAGATTTTCTGCAAAGGACTCGTTTAATTATATAGAACGACATACAGGAGGTAACCTTTATGAGGAATAGATTTACCAAATCAATAGTTGCCATTATTTTGATAATGGCTGCTGTATTCACTTGCTCCAGTGCGACTGTACAACCGTGTTGGACCTATGTTTCAACCGTAAGTGGTGATATTGACATTTCATCTTTAGGTATTGCAACAGTATCTGGAGCTGGTAGTGCAGCATCACCTAAAGTAACTAAAACCGTATGTAAACTTCACCTACAGCAATTAAAAAATCAAAAATGGATTACATTAAAAACATGGACTGACACAGCAAATATGCATTATGCTGCAGTTAGCAAAAAACACTGGGCTGTTGAACATGGATATTCATACCGTATCTATGTTGAATTAGAAGCTTACAGTGGTAATACCTTACTCGAAACAGGATCTTCTATCGGCAGTTATGGATACTACAAATAATCTCTATGTCAAAATATTTTTAATATACTCTTTCTCTTATGTGAACTAAAATATCGAGTACCTATGAGCATAACAAAATCTATGTCGTTCTATTCGCTCGGGCGGTATTCATCATATCCTCTTTGCCCTCGCTGTAAAATTACTATCGAACGTGAACATATAGCATTTTGTAGTCGGTGCGGGCAAAAGTTGGATTGGCCAATATAGTTAAAACGAAGCGTATTTAATGCGCTTCGTTTTAACACATCGGAGCCAACATTTCCAGTCTCTGCAAATCATCCCAATCCAGATAATTCACATTTTAATCAGAAAGGAAACGCTATAATGATCTTAATTCGCGGAATTAAAAACGAAGCATACGCTCGTAAAATACAACGTGGCATCGTTGATTGCCGAGATATTTTATCCGCTCTCTTAAAGCCCCCTATAACAGGATATGCATTTTCAGACTATTATGAGAAAAATTTAGTCAAAGCTCTATTACAAGTTTTCCCCGTAGATGACTTCCATACCCCGCAAGTTTTATACTCAATATTAAATGATTACTTTATCCCTCACATTTATCTGACATATTTTCATGTACTTAATGAAAACTCTCTGGAGTGGCTCAACAATTTTGATGATGAATATTATTTTATTGCGCTTAATGTAAAAATAGACAAAATTACACAAGCAGCTATTGGTCATGAATATTTTGGGACAAAAATGACATACGCAAATAGTATTCGAGATATTAGACAAGATGGGTCAAGTCCGTTTTATGCAGCTTGTATGTGTTCATTAGAACATCTATTTCCTAACCAAACCGATATTATTTTCCCTCTCAACCTTTATAATACATTAGCCTTTCCTCTTCTATGTCGTGAACAGGATGATCGATTTACTGATATCGAAAATGAATTTCGAATAATTGCATACGATTGCCCGCGCGTAACCGCCACTGGTATGAAGCAACTACCTAGAACAGTCACTATTACTGGCTCATCGGGAAATAAATATACTGGAAGTTTAGATCCGTCATGCTCAAACCCAATATTCCACAGCAACCTATGTGTAGCACGAGATCCTCGCAAAACATTGAAGGAAATTCTTAGCGAAGAACATGGGCGCATCACAATAAGTAGCCAGTTTAAATCTATTAATATACAAGATATTTCAGATGACTATAAATATTTAGGAAATAAAATATCTTGCGCAAATTATATCAAACAAATGATTGAATACCCTCCAAAAGATATTTATATAAATCGTACTGTCTACCAAACATATAACTTAACTGATATCCCTGATGCACGTTTTTTCCCTGGTTACAAAAACATTAATTATTAAATCCAGATATCTAATTTTTATCTTTGCAATTTAAAGTTGCAAAGATAAAAGATTTATGCTATACTATTATCAATAAATATTGTTCCCCGCATAGGCGGGGGTGACCCGACAGCGAAAAGTTGTTATTTCCATAATGCAATTTATCGTAAGTATCGGGTAGTGTAGACAACTTATTTCCCCGCATAAGCGGGGGTGATTCTTATGTTAATCCTAAACAGTTGCCTACACATCAATTCTCCCTGCATCAGCAGGGTATCAAAAGCGAAGAAAAGGTTTTTTATAAACTTTTTCTTCGTTTTATTTTTTATATTTTCTTTAAAATAGTAAATCTAACTACACTCGTACGAACCTAAAGGCGCAGCTTTTGAGATATCTGCTCAAAAGCCGCGCCTTTACTATTTATTTAACTTTCGCGCATACCGCTCTTATAACCTGACCGCGCTTCATGCCCTCAATGCCTTTTGCACGGCGTCCCTTCTCTCTCAGCACACTAACGTCACGGCATTGCGCATAACCGGAGTCTGACAGCAGCAATACTGCTTGATCTGCATACAGCACATCTGCCACACCGTCTGAGCCTTCCACATGCACCAGGCAAACGCCCTCTCCGACATGGCCTTGCGCTCTGAGCTGAGCCTTTTCTTCTCCGTCTACACGCAGCACAAGCAGCTTTCTCTGCTGGGAAATGGCTGTCAAGCTGCGTTTCGGTTGATAGACCAAACAGCAACGCAGCCTATCGTCTGTACCTGTTTTCATACGCATACCTTTGGTCAGGCCACCGCCAATGTCTACGCGCCTGTATAAATCCGAAACATGTGTACGAAGAGCCTGTCCCTTTTCGCTAATCAACAGAATATCATCAGTAGCCATACAGAAGCAAGCTGCTGCCAGAGGTGCCTCGCCTATACGTACGATCTGTTGCCGCCCCTGCCATGCACACAGTTTTTCTGCTGGTAAGCGTACTAGATCGCCATTCTGCGCTCCACAAATCAACGAATCTGCATCCTTTTCACATGGAATCATGAGACCGCCCGCCGCCAAAGTTCCACGGCATTCTTCCCACTCATCTGCCTGTAAAAATTCTTCTGCACTGACCTCAGCCAGCAGATACCATGCCGTTCCCTCTCTGCTAATTACAATTTTATCCGCAGATTGAGAAAACGGCCATATTGCTTTAATGCTGTCCATTGTTTTATCCGCAAAAATCTTCTCATCACGGCGTGCCCTCTTTGTCCAGTTATAAACGAATTCTTTCTTCGGCACTTCTTTTAATACACCGCTCGGCAAGACCGCAATCAATGCATCTTCACAAACCGCCATCTGCACTCCTTCCGAAGAATTTTCGCTTAAATCTCCATCCCCATTGGTGATTTGAGGCTTCCAATCGATATGCAGATCGTCAATATTGAGCAATTCACTTAGAGGATCTTCACACTGCGCGATCATAACCGGCTTATCCGCCAGCTTTCCAGCTCTTACATTCTCTTCGGCCTCCGTTACAACCTGAGTCACTGCATTCACCATACTAAGCCCGCTCGGTCTTTGATACGGCAATGCGGTTGTCTTTCTTGCATCCTTCTTCATTAACCGGGCATCTCCCTCAAGCTGAATCTTCATTGTGTCATATGGTTCCAGCGTGTCAATATAAAGATCAAACTCCTCGTCCTCTTGTGCGACCAAACGAGTCGATCCTCCGCATACTGCCGATTGCCCTTTTTCAAGAGTAATCTGCTCCATATCTGTCGCACCACAAATGTACCGATATAACGGACGCTGCATTAAAATATGCAGCAGTTCACGCTGACCATCTGCATTGGCATAGTCAAATGCTTTTACATTAGGGTCTTCAATTTTATGACCCATCAGCACAGAAATTGCAGCCCGAGAAGCATCAGTCGCTACCAGCTCCGTTGCAGCTTGATGCCGCAGAATATAGGCTACTACCACATTCTCGTACTCTGCTCCTGCCTCTTTATCAATAGCCATCATTGCCTCAGCTTCAAAGAAAAAGCCTTCTTCGACACCTGCATCAATGCAAATATCCTTAAAAATACGGTTCATTTCCTTTGCTGTACACCGTGTCAGCAAATTCGTACCCTGACAAGCAAGCGGCATGTCATTAATATCTAAGTCGGTATAGCCGTTTTTCTCCATGTACTCCTGCACCATACGCTTGCGCTCTTCCAGCAGCTCATAAAACTGCGGCAGCAGCGGCAAAAGTCTGTAACCGCTTGCGGTTTTACTGCCGGTTTTGACGGTCCTCGAGCTTTGCTCTTCCACTTCCCGTCGCTCTATAGAGTACAAACCATCCGCCATTTTGCGAATATTTCCAAATGACAAACCCGCTGCTTCTGATGTACGGCAGCCCAGCAGAAGCATGACCAGCAAAGCAATGCACTCGCCCTGTGTCGATGCTCGCTTTATCAACTCGTTATAAATTTTAATTTCCGCTTCAATTGTCAGCGACTTCGGCCGCCACTGACAACGATCAGCAGCTCTACGTACCTCTAACAGCTGCTCCGTAGTCAGCTGACTAAGATCTTCCGGAATCACAAATGGGACCGTGTCTCTGAACCGCATCAGAGACAGTCCCGCTCGACACGCCTGCTCTACAAAGCTCACGAAAATACTCCGTGCTCTTTGATCCTGGGCATCACTGCCTTCAAAAATATCAATTTTAGAGGACCAAATCTGTTCCGCAGTTTCTTCTGTTAGCGAAGCATACTCAATGTTATTATAAATCTCAGCAATGTAATGATAGAAAACACTATCATATGCCCTGCATGTGCTGTCAGCCCATTTGCGCGCATTCTGTATAGCCAAAATTACCCGCTCGTAAGCACCCCAAACGGTTAGTTTGCCATTTTTCGTTTTTTCGTTATATGTTTTGCCTTTGCGTCTACTGCGGCATGGCTTAGTTCGCTTTGTATTATAACTACCGGTTTCTTTTCGCTGAGTTGTGAAAAATGCCATTTATTTCACTCCTTATTCTGCTGCTTTATATTTATATAATAACATTTTAGCAAATAAATGTCATTATTGGTTAACTCAAATTTCATTATGCAACATAAGGACCTATTGCAAGATACAATAAGTCCTTATCTACAGGCATTAAAAAAGAGCCTTTCGGCTCACACATTACTATATTTTTCCAATTTTGGCACCATGTTCAGTTTGAATTTTGACACTTGCCCCACGCTTCACCCGCAGATGTAGGTGCATGGCCACTTTCCATCTATCTTCCTTTTCAGTTAACAAATTATGGTATCTTCTAAGTTGCGCATCCAGTGTCATCAGCGCGATTCGAGCGCTGTAGTCCGCATACCATTCTTCGTATGTCTGCGCTGCTTTACATCCTAAGATTTTCTGAGTCTGGCCATCCGACATACCGCATACGGCGCGACAATAATGTTCAAAACTTGTGCGAATTACATCCGTTCGTGAAATTTTCGCATACTCCGGCACTACTTTTTGAAGCACCTCTTTTTCAAAAGCGCGCAGCTTCAAGACATCCCATCGGCGTCCGCCCTCACCTACAATCAGCGGAGCATCTACCTTTGCTCCTGCTTCCAATCGCGGCTTCAAAAGCACACTTAGCGCCGCCTGCGCTAAAGGGGTACACGGTATGCGCCGCAGCTTTCCGCTTTCACGCTCATATGGCTTCCACTCTGCAACTTTACCTCGATTTTGTACGGATTTTGCGCCAATTTCGATATATACCGCATCTTTATACCGCATTAAATTGTCAATATTTAATCCACATAGCTCTCCCGTCTTTACACCCGTGGTCAGATGAAGCAGTACGGTTGCATACCGTATATCGGTCTGCATCCCCTCTATGCATAAGGCCGTCAGCATCCGCATCTCTTCCAGACTAAGGGCACGTTGGTTAATATTTTTGTCTGCCTTTTCTCCCTCGCTACGTACAGCAATTAATACTTTCTTTGCTCTATTTTCCTCAATTATTCCCCAACTTACAGCTTCATCATACAGCCGGTTCAGCACTCGCTTTACCACGCTGCCTTTCTCTTTTACCGCTACTACTTTTTCTACCGCGCGCAGCGTTACAGTTTCCATCTTTTCCAGTAACTCTGAAATTGGTGGTAACAATTTCACTACCTGCCGTACCAACTCTCGATGCTCTTCATCACTCTTTCCGTATACGCGCTCTATGCTTTCTTCCGGCAGCGCCAGAAGTAGCAACTCTGGCGTCGCTTCTTTCAGCCGACCGGCTCGCAGCCATTCGAGCACCCGTTCGCCATTCTCCCGTATAATGCTTTCTGTAGCTTTTATGACAACCTCGGCTTTTATACTCTTTGCCGTGACTAGTTTGCCTACATTTTCCCCATGTAGTACACTCCCATCCGGTTCCCGCATACTAACATACCATCTAATTTGGCCTTTAGTCGTCGCCTTCATTTCTGTCACACGGAATGGCACTCCATACACCTTCATATTAGGCGAATTTTTGCGTTTTCTCCCCATATTTTTCACTCTTTTCGTATATACTCTCGAAAAATAGGTATAAAAAAAGACCAATAAGAAATTTACTTATTGGTCTTTCTCTTAACTTTTTTGATATACAAAAAGCTCCACTATCGCATCTTTTTGCGACAGCAGAGCCACTTTACCTACTTTTCGATGATATTATTATACACCCTGAGAATTCTCTTGACAATCACCGTTTGATTCCAACTTTTTCTACCTTTGTTCTACTTTGTTCTATTTTGTTCCACTCTTGTTCTGCCATTATGCATACCAGTATCCAAAAACGATTAACTCCGAACCGCTTTATATAGTAGTAAAACGATCCCAGAGCACGGACTCAACAAACTGTGCTCCGGGAGTGCGGCGTACCATTTCGTAAATTGTTCATATCATATCTTCCCGTGTTGTTTCTTCGCAAATTGTGCTGCCTGGAGGCAGGTCAATTTGCACAAATTCCCCTGAAATATGCTGCCTTACAACGGCTTTTCAAATGTCGTATTAGCAAGGTATTAGCAGGAACCCCTTGTGACAGAGGGCTTCCAGGGGCCATTTCAAAATCATATTAGCAAGGGAGACAGTTTTATGAGCACCAACGAAAAAGGGACGCCTCAAAGCAGAACATACACCGTGAATGACATCGCAGCCATTCTCGGTATCGGCCGCGCTTCGGCCTATAAACTCGCCAACTCCGGAGCATTCAAGACGATCCGCATCGGAAACATGATTCGTATCTCTAGGAAGTCCTTTGAGGATTGGCTGAAGATAGAGGGAATCGAGTAAGAATAGCACTAGCACTAAAGAGGACCATGGTAGTTAAACCTATGGCCCTCTTTGCCTTTAAGGTGGGAGTTGTCCAAATCATAAATTGCAAGAATTTTATTTTCCAGCAAACTCGACTATAGCTAATCAAGAAAAATACAATTTATGCGTATTGGGAGCAGGAAGCTTTGTACGAACTCCGTCAAATGAATACTGTCCTAAATGCTGCCCATTTTTATCGAACACTTCAAATCCACCACTTTCAAAATCAAGCGACAAGTATGTTGGTGTTCTTGCGAATTTGCTATATATCGTTCTCAAACTCTTTTGCTTTTTTGAATTAAGCATACTCAAATGATTATTTTTACTGTATCCGTTACGAAAAGCTACCTCATCTCCAATTTTAGAGATGAGGGCTTTTCTGTCTTCAATATGCCGCCTTTTTAAAAAGTCGACATTCAGTAAGGAACAATAATGCTTATTAGGAAACAACTCATCAGAGGCTTGATTTATCATGATCGAGGCTATTTGACCACTACAATCTATCTCAGGATTAGAAATGGGAGTCACTCAAAGGTAATATACAAGAAGTATTTCCTAATAAGTCATTAACTTGATATATACTCGAATTACAAATGCGGTATTTTTTGCTCTGAGATACATCAAACAGCACATAATTTGTTCCGCTTGGATTCAATGAACTACGAAAACACAATCCATCACAAATTGTCTGGTCGTTAGAGTCTTTTAAGTGTTTTATGTATTCGCTGATGTATTGTGTAGCTAAATAGTACGATTTTCCTCCATAGTTAGGTTGACCAAAATATCTGGATATTTCATCATAATCTACCCAATCAAAAGGATCCGACTTATCAGCTTCTAAAGAAGATGGTTTTATAAAGCTGTAAATTGTTACGTCCTCAAGTAATTCGACCTGAGCAACGCTAACAAATTGAGTTGGAATTGGACGAACTTCTAATACGGCTGTTTGAATATCATTTGCCGCATAGAGATAACTGATACCATCAGGGTTTATTCTCCCAGGGGACGCGGTTCCTTTAGGTGGAGCATCAGATCCTTTTTCGTCGTATCCCCAAAAAGATATTTTGGAGTACTTTTCTAAGAGTTGTTCGTGTCTTTCCTGCCAAGGGGGTAAAGCCTCCGGATGATTTTTAACATATAGGCAGAATTTTATCCATTCTTCGTCACCACCGTTTACATCAAATGTAGGAACGACTGCCTGAGCTAAAGAAAACCACTCAGTAGTTATCTTTGAAAACAGCAAATTTTCATCTTCCTTGCTAATCAATCGGCAACGATATAATGTGCTTCCCTTTTTAAAAGTACATAAAGATACCTTGGATAGATTTTTAATTGCATCGCACAATTTGCTCTCCGGAAAAAATCTATTTGAAAGTCGCAAATCAGATTCCAATTTATTAAGTAGTTTCCGTGTGTTTGTCTGTTCTTGAAGATATAGATAAAACAAAGCCATCATGTATTCATCATCAAGAATGTTTTTATCTGCGTCCATACAAGTACTCCCTTCGCCAGTCTATTTTAATTTTAGACAAAATGCAAAGAACAATCAAGGAGGTAACAGTTTGAAACTTGTGATCTGTGAAAAACCGAGTGTAGCAAAGAGTATCGCATCAGCCCTGGGTGTCACATCCAGGGCCGATGGCTATTTTGAGGGCGGCGGCTGGCTCATTTCCTGGTGCATCGGGCATCTGGTGGGGCTGACAGACGCAGCCACCTACGATGACCGCTATAAGAAGTGGCGGTATGAGGACCTTCCCATCCTGCCCGCCCCCTTCCGCTATGTGGTGTCCGAGGAAAAGGCTGACCAGTTCCACACTCTCCGTTCCCTGATGGAATGCCCCGATGTGACAGAACTGGTCAACGCCTGCGACGCGGGGCGCGAGGGTGAGCTGATTTTCCGGCTGGTCTATGAGGCTGCCGGATGTTCCAAGCCTTTCTCCCGCCTCTGGATTTCTTCGATGGAGGACGCGGCGATCCGGGAGGGCTTTTCCGACCTGCGCCCCGTTGGGGACTATGACCCGTTGTATCAGTCGGCGCTTTGCCGCTAAAAGGCGGACTGGCTTATTGGGATCAACGCAAGCCGCCTGTTCTCTGTCCTCTATCACCGCACCTTGAATGTGGGGCGGGTGCAAACGCCCACCCTGGCGACGCTGGCCGACCGGGACAGCAAAATCGTCCTGTTCCGCAAGGAGAAATACCATCATGTGCGCCTGACGTTGGAGGGAGCTGCGGCGGTTTCTGAAAAAATTCCGGCTATGGAGGATGCCCAGGCCATCCGGGACGCCTGCGACGGACAGCAAGCCGTGTGTGTATCCCTGGTGCGGGAGAAAAAGACGGAGAAGCCGTCCAAGCTGTACGATCTGACCACCTTGCAGCGGGAGGCAAACCGGGTATTCGGCTACACGGCCAAGCAAACCCTGGACTACACCCAGTCGCTCTATGAAAAGAAGCTGCTGACCTATCCCCGCACGGACAGCCGGTATCTGACGGGCGACATGACGAAAACCGCCTCCGTGGTCCTGCATCTGGCGGCGCGGGTGCCGCCCTTCGACGCCTGCCCGGAGTTTTTTCCCGATGTTCTGGCGCTGGTGAATGACAAGGAGGTATCTGACCACCACGCCCTGATTCCCACCCTAGAGTTGGAAAAGGCGGATGTGCCGGGGCTGCCTGTGGGCGAGCGCAATATCCTTCTGCTGGTCTGCTGCAAGCTGCTGTGTGCGGCGACGGAGCCTTTCGTGTATGAGGCGGTCACAGCCGCCTTTGATTGCGGCGGCCACACTTTCACGGCAAAAGGAAAGCAGGTGCTTTCCCAGGGCTGGCGCGCCATCCAGGAGGTGTTCCGTTCCTCCCTGAAGGAGAAGCCGGAGGATGAAGATGCCGAGGGTGTTCTTCCCGCCTTGACCGAGGGGCAGGTCTTTGAGCCGGTCTCCGCCTCCGTCACCGAGCACTTCACTTCGCCCCCCAAGCCCTACACGGAGGACACCCTTCTGTCGGCCATGGAGAATGCGGGCAAGGAAGATATGCCGGACGAGGCAGAACGCAAGGGCCTGGGCACCCCGGCGACAAGGGCGGCCATCATTGAAAAGCTGGTGTCCGGCGGGTTCGTGGAGCGCAAGGGCAAGAACCTGATCCCTACAAAGGCAGGCGTTAACCTGGTCACGGTGCTGCCGGAGCTGCTGACCTCTCCCAAGCTCACAGCGGATTGGGAGCAGCGGTTGAACGAGGTGGCAAAGGGCCAGGCGTCGCCGGAGGACTTCATGGACGGGATCGAGGCAATGGCGGCGGAGCTGGTGCGGAAATACTCCCACATTTCCGAGGATGGGCAAAAGCTGTTCCAGCCGGAGAAAGAGACGGTGGGCCTCTGCCCCCGCTGCGGCAAGCCGGTCTATGAAGGCAAAAAGAATTTCGCCTGTTCGGACCGGGCCTGCCAGTTTGTCATGTGGAAGAATGACCGTTTCTGGACCAGCCGCCGCAAGGAAATGACCCGGAAGATGGCGGCCGACCTTCTGAAAAAAGGCCACACTTCCGTCAAGGGGATGTGGTCGGAGAAGAAAGGTTCCACCTATGACGCCGTGGTGATCCTGGACGATACCGGCGGCAAGTATGTCAATTTCAAGTTGGAGTTTCCCAAACGAAAGGATGGTGTGCATGGCAAAAAGTAAAACCGAGGTCAACTTCATGGAGCATTTGAAGCCGCTGCTCCCCGCAGGCGGTGACGCAAGCGAACTGGAGGCAGCGGCCCAGGCGCTTGCCGGACTTTCCCCGGAGGACCGTGACCTCCTGGCCGCTGTCCAGGAGTCTCCCTTCCGACTGACCACCCTGGAGCAGTTCCGGGAGTTTCCCGCGAATACCGAGTATTTCATTCTGGAGCCCAACATCCGCAAGGTGGAGGATGTGGGCTGGCGCTATCTGGCGCAGCATTTGGATGTCCTTCTGCCCCCGGAGCTGCTGGACGCCATTGATCCCGTTCCTTTCGGCAACCACGCCATGCGGGAGGAACAGGGGTGCTTCACCAGTAAAGGGTATCTCACCCTTTCCGGCGACGAGTGGGAGCATGAGCGTCCCAGGGAGAGGCAGACGGAGAAAAAGCCCTCCATCAAGGAGCGGCTGGAGCAGAGCCGGAAGGAATGTGCCAATCAGAGCAAGGCGCAGCCCCATCGGGAAAAGTCTGCGCCGGAACTGTAAGGAGGTGTCGTTATGCCCCATTATGACTATGACAAAGATTATCCCTTTGCCGCTTTCATCACCAACCTGGGCAAATATAACGAGGGTGCCCTTGTGGGCGAATGGGTGAAGTTCCCCACCACGGCGGAGGAACTGAAAAAGGTCTTTGAGCGTATCGGGATCGGTGCGAAGGACGACTTCGGGCAGACCTATGAGGAATGGTTCATCACGGACTACGACTGCTATGTGGACGGCCTCTATGACCTGCTGGGTGAGTATGCAAACCTGGACGAGCTGAACTACCTGGCTTCCAAACTGGATGATATGAGCCAGGATGAATATGAGCGGTTTCAGGCGGCTATGGAGATCGGCGATCACACGGGCAGCATCCAGGAGCTTATCAACCTGACGGAAAACCTGGACTGTTACGATGTTTACCCCGACATCCATGACCACGATGATCTGGGCCGGTATTATATCGAGGAACTGGACGCCATGCAGGTGCCGGAGCATCTGCGCAATTACATCGACTATGAAGCCTACGGGCGGGACATCGCCCTGGAGGAAAGCGGCCAGTTCACCGACCTGGGCTATGTGCGGGATACCGGGGACAGCTTCCATGAGTATTACGATGGTGAGCGCGGTAGCATCCCGGAGGAATACCGAGTAATGACCTTCCAGGATGACATCCCCGAAGAAGAAATTTCGGAATGGGCCATGGACCTTGCCTACGATATGGACGAGTTTTTCCGGCAGAACGATCCGCAGTATGCCGCCGAGCACCCGGAGGAACACGCGGCAAAGGAAGAAATCTACGAAAACCTGATGGCCGGGCGCATCTCCGCCCTGGACGAGAAACTGGCCGCCCTGGGGCAGACCCAGGAGGACTATCTGCCTTCGGAGATCGAGAAGTTCAAGGACGCCACCGGCTATGAGGAATTTCTGGATGTGGACCCCCAGGCGATCCGGGAGGCCATTGAAAACCCGGATCAGTCCCATGTGGACGAGATGCTGTCCTTTGCGGAGCAGGCAAACCGGGAGTATGAAGCGGAGTTGTACGGGCAGCAAGCGGCGCCCACCCCGGATGACCGAGAGACCGGCGAGACGGTGCGGACTCCCAGGGGCACCTTCCATGTGACGGATATGAGCCGGGAACAGATGGAGGCGGCCGGATACGGTTTCCACCACGAGTCCGAGGACGGAAAGTATCTCATCATGGCCAACGGCAGCCGCGCCTTTGCCATCCCCAGCGGAGACGCACCCGAACATACCGCGCCGGAGAAGTTGACTGTCCTGGTGGTGGAGCCCATGAAGGAACCCTATGTGAAGGAAATCGACCCCGGCCTCCATGCGCTGCAAGCGGAGGTGGGCGGCGACATTGCCGCCTCCTATCCCTTTGACGATCCGGTGGGGCTGGTGCTGAACGACGAGGGCAAGCTCATCGGTCTGGACCTGAACCGCTCTCTCCGGGACGAGCATGGGGAGATTTACGACATTGTGGCAGGCACCTTCTTGGTGGTGGGCCTGGGGCCGGAGAGTTTTGCGTCCCTGCCCCCGGACATGATCCAGAAATACACCGAGCAATTCAAGCGGCCGGAGCTGTTCGCCAGCATCAACGGGCAGATCGTATCCGTTCCCGTGGAGCCGGAAAACCCGCTGCGCACGGCGGAAATGACCCTGGAGGATGACTACGGCATGATCGACGGGATCATCAACAACGGCCGCCGTGGTGAGGAATTGGAGAAAGCCCAGACCGAGGCGCGCAGGACCACGCCGGAGAAAAAGCCTTCCATCCGGGAGCGACTGGAGGACGCAAAACGGGAGTGCGCGGAACGGAAAAGCCCGGACAAGCCTGCCCCGCAGAAGAAGCCCCCGGAGCTGGGCGACTTATGAGCCGGAGCAAGAAATGGCGTCTGGAATGGGCGTTCTTCCTGGGCGAGAACGGCAGACGCCAGTATAACAAGCTATGCAAGGGCTGTATCCATCCCTGCAAGCAGAGTTTCCGGGCGGTGGTGTTGTCCTGTCCGCACTATCTTTCCCTCCGTTCCAAAAAGTGCGGGAATTAGGGTTCAAAACAGTCAAAGAAACCGGCTGTGACGGCTTTTCCGTGTAGGGGCAGTATGATTTCCCATGTGGAGCGGCAGGGCGTTTCTGCATAGGAAAAACGCCGGATTTTCACCTTTTATCAAGCAAAATGGGAGCGTCAACATCGGATGCAGTTATCCGAGGTTGGCGCTCCCATTCTTTTTTTGTTCTGGCTGCGTCGCAGTCGATCAGTCATCCTCTAACAGCTTGGAGGGCGGGATTTTCAGCACTTGGGCGATCTTGAACAATGTTTCAAGAGATACGCCACGAACCGTACCTGTTCCTTCTACCTGACCAACGAAGTTGACACTTTTCCCGATCCTCTCCGCAAGGACCTCCTGTGTCATCCCCGCCTTTTTTCTGTAATATGCGATCTTCAAGCCCAAAGTGATATAGCGTTCTGGAAACTCCGTTTGCATAATATCACCTCCTGATATTATGCTACCAACAAAACAGGTAAATTATAATTGAGACCAATTAAAGAATTATTTACTTTAAGTCAATGTTTGTATATAATGAGAAGTGGATTGTTTACTTTGTTGGAGGGACTGGCTTGAAAATGGCGAAGATAGAACCGTGAACATATTTACTGTTAGTTTTTTTGGACACCGGATCATCCCGGAGTTTCGTGAGGCGGAGGATCGTGTGGAGGCGCTGGTTCATGCGCTGCTTTTGGAAAAGGAGTATGTGGAGTTCCTGGTCGGACGGGACGGAGATTTTGACCAGATCGTTTCCTCCGCTGTCAAACGCCAGCAGCGACTTGTTCGGGATGACAACAGTTCCTTGATTTGGATACTGCCATATCCCACGGCGGAGCTGCGCAACAATATGGAAAACTTTGAAACCTATTATGATGAAATCGAGATATGCGGCAGCGCGGCCAGCAGCCATCCAAAAGGCGCTTTTCAAATTCGCAACCGGCAGATGGTGAAGCGAAGCAATCTCGTTGTATTCTATGTGGACCATACAGGCGGCGGAGCTTATCAGACCATGCGCTATGCGCAGAAAGAAAAAAAGAATATACTAAATCTTGCTGGGGAAGGATACGGAGAAAAAGAATGAGCGCCATCATCTTTCGGTGATGGCGCTCATTTTCAGTAGCAGTAGTAGGCGCTGTGGGAATGTGTGTAAACGGTCAAAGGGGCGGCGCTGTGGGAAACAGTGTTTGCGGGCTGTGGGAAAGCTGACAGCTTTTCCATCAGGTCGTAAATATTTGTTTTCCATCGGTGGAGCGGCCGTTTTCCACATTTCCATAGTGCTATTCTGGAATATAGGAAGTCCCTCTTGTTATGAACAGTCGATAGATGGTCAAGGGAATATACCAGGTAGACACCAGCAGTCGCCAGACCAGGACGAAACCGCCGATCACTCCGCCAATAATAAAGTTCAGCAGAAACAACGGAAGGGCGGTTCCCAAAGAGCCGCCCGGCACGATCCAGGCAAACATCCGTGGGATGCCAAAAGGCAGACCGCAAAGGATGAACAGCCATACATAGTCGGTGACTCCATCTTTTGTGCAGACGGATTTGAAAATGCAGTACAGCAAAGCCGCCACCGCCACGGGCAGCACGCTCTTTTTGAAAAACTCTTTGATTACTTCGGATTTCGTCACAGTCAGCACCTCCATTCCTGGTTCCATTATATCAGCCGGATAACCATGCGCCCAGGGGTTTTGCAAAGACTGTCAAAAGCGCCCAATCCCCGTTACTCCAAGTCGTTGCTCCGCTGCCGCTGCTGTTCCTGTTCCTTCGGCCTTTCCAGCAGGGCGTCCACATTCTGGCGGAGGGTGTCATATTCCTTTTCCTCCCGTTGTATCTTCCGAAGTTCCGTTTGCAGGGCGGCCTTGCGGGCGGAGAGTCCTTCCAGTTCTGCTTTCACCTTATCGGAGGAAGGAAGTTTGGTGAGCCCGGCCTTTTTGATTTCCCTGGCGGCCGCCTCGAATAAGATAATCTCGCTCTCAAAGCCGCGCAGGAATTTTTCCTTGTCCTTTGATGCCTTGTATCGGTCATAGACAGGTTTCAGCTTGCGGTAGGTGTCGATCTGCTTTCCCAGGAGGGCAAGGTCGGCGATCCGCTGTTCCGTATCCCGCAGACTTTCCCTGGTACGGATGGAGGCGGCGGCAACGGCGTCACACCGTTCCACCAATTCCTCATAGCTGCCGATGCCGTGTTCGGTGAGAAAGTTCATGGTGGCGGCCGCCCGTTTCAGATTCTCGATGGTTGCCCACCGCTGGTATCCGGCACTCTGCTGGGCCTTGATATTGTTCTGAATGTCAATGAGCAGGCTGACCTTCCCGCTGCGCTGTTGGGGCTGTCTGGAGGGCCTGGGACCTCCGGCAATGCGGGAGACAACGGCTGCTTCCGTGTAATCGGCGCCCAGGGTTTTGAGCCGGGTGAACCTCTCCTGGTCCGGCGCCCTGGCGGAGATATACTTTCCCCGCTTGATTTCGTACCCTTCCCGCTGCAACCGGGCAAGCAAATCTTCCAGGCTGGAGGACACGGGGATCAGCCGGTCGATGGCGGCTTTCAGCTTTGCCTTGTAGCTGGTGCCGTTCTGTGCGGCCTGATGCTCAATGTAGCTCTTGCCCTTATCCCGGCCAGGGACGATGACGGACAAGCCGTGTTCTTTGCACAGCCGGTCGCTGGCCCGGCGTATCTCGTGATAGCTGCGCTTGTTGGAATGGTAGTGCTTGTGGTCGGTGAAGCTGACCGCATTGAAAATCAGGTGATTATGGACGTGATCCTTGTCAATGTGAGTGGTGAGGACAAATTCATATTTGCCGCCCAGGACCTCCCGTGCCAGTTCCATGCCGATCCGGTGGGCTTCCTCTGGCATGACCTCCCCAGGTTCAAAGGCTTGGATCAGGTGACGGCCCAGGTGTGTGCCCTTGTCGATGGAATGGCGGCGTGTCCATTCAAATTCAATGTCGGCGGTCTCGGCGGCGCAGCCGAAGGAGGACACCAACAGCTTCCCGTCCGTCTTGTCAGGATTGCAGATATAGTCAATCGCAGCTTTCAGCGTTGACTTAATAGGATGCGTCTTTGTAACTGCCATATCTGATCCAGCCTTTCCCGGATTTCCTCCATGTCGGCCTGATAGGTGGGGCCTCCGGCGTTGACCCGCTTGGCAATCTGATTGATGTTCCGGCCAATGGCGGACAGAAGTTTGTTCATCTCCTTAATGTCCCTGGTGTCCACCTGGATGATATATCCGTCAATCGCCATCTTCCGCAGGTAGGCGCCGATCCGCTTTGTCTGGAGCTGGGCCATCTTCTGTTCCATCAGTTCCTTTTCCTCGGCGGTCACATAGAACTTCACCTGGATATTTCGTTTTCGGTTTGCCATCGTGGTATCTCGCCTCTTTTCGTATCAGGGTTTGGGATGTTCCCAACAAGCATTTTTCGGGTTTAGGGAGAGGGTTCCCTAAAGCCAAAAATCGCAAGCGGGTACTCGTTTGCTGTGCTTGCTATCTACTCCATACCCCCACCGAAAGGCGGTATTTGTTGCGCGTTCCTTTGATTTTGGACGCAAAAAAAGATTGCAGCCGCCATGCGCTGCAATCTCCCGATTTCTCATATTGTGAGGTTAATCCTCTGCTTTTTCGACTTCCGTTATCTCCCTTGCTGTTGCGGTTACAATCCGTATGCCTTTATCGCTCATACCGTCCAGCAGCGCGTCAAGCTGCCGCCGCCCGGTGGATTTCTCCGCATTGCTGTTCGGGAAGAAAAATTGATCTACCGAAATATGATACCGGGTTACAAGGTCATAGAATACCTGTAAACTCGGCTGTTGTCCCTTGTTCTCGATATTCGCAAGGTAGCGCGGGGAAATATATAACTCGTCGCTTACCTTTTTGCGGCTCTCGCCGTATTCATTTCTCGCGGCTTTTATAGCTGCCCCGAAAGCCTTAAAGTCGTACAATGGTACGGGTCTTTTTGCCATTTTCATTCACCCTGTTACATTTTACAGTTCACCTTTCTTTTTGGATATGTCCACACAATTCATATCATTAGGTTAAATACTTCCTGTTGTGTATTGACAGTAGACTGATTTTCTGATAAAATAAAATTTATGTAAAAGGAGGCGGCGTTTATGTTGCATAGCATGCGTATTAGATAAGCATTGAAAAAAAGGATTTTCCCATTTTCAACATGGGCTTTTTTGTCATGCTTATTTTGCGGATGCTATACAAAAAACTAACGACGTATAGATATAGTATAGACATAGTGCAAGCTATGCCTTAGTTTTGTTGTACTGCTCTGTGCATTATAAATGCAGGTCAATGCTCATGTTGAGGATTGACCTGCATTTTTTTGTGTAAAAAGGACGAGTGAAATATAATGCTTAAAAAATATTGGATAAAATGTCCGATTTGTAACGGAAAGACGAGAGTTCAAGTATTTCATAATACTGTATTAAAAGATTTTCCTCTTTTCTGCCCTAAATGCAAATTGACGCATATCATTGATGTAGAAAAATTAGAGATTGTAATCAAAAATACAGAAAAACAAACTTTTATTATTTAGAAGAAAGGATATAAAAATGAAACGTTTACCTAAATATACGCCTGCGGAAGTACGGAATGATCCATACGGATTTACTTACAAAGAAATGTCGGAAGTTATTGGCGAGAATGAAGCAAAAGCCTTATATGAAGAATTATATAAGCAATTACCACGCAAAAAAAATCTATCAATGTTGGTAAAAAATATTTGCAAAAGCAGTGATACTGAAAAGTATGTTTACGAACTGAAAGACAACAAATACATTGAAACGGTTTTTATCAAGCGGCGAGATGGTGGAACTGTTTGCGTGAGCACACAAGTCGGTTGTCCTGTTGGTTGTATTTTTTGTGAGTCCGGGCGAAATGGCTTTGTTCGTAATCTAACATCGTCAGAAATCGTACAACAGATTATATTGTTGCGTCGAAAAGTAAACCGTATCGTTTTTATGGGTATGGGAGAGCCTTTATTCAATTATGACAACTTGATAAAAGCAATCCATATTCTCCGAGATAGATATGGGCTCGACTTTCCAACCGACGGCATTACCATATCAACAGTTGGTCCGGTCGATCAATTAAAAAAATTGCGCGAGGAACATCTTAAAATTCAGTTGACAATATCTTTACACGCAGCAACACAATCTGCAAGAAATCGTATTATTCCTCACATGCGCATATATGCTATTGAAGATGTTGTTAAGCAAGCCTTATCCTATTCTGAAAGGCATAATCGCAAAATTGTCTTTGCGTATTTGCTTTTACCGGGTATAAATGACCGGCCCTCAGATGTAAGACAACTTGCAAAATGGTTTCGGGGCAAAAAAGTTATGATTAACGTGTTACAATACAACCCAACAAGCAATTCAAGAATTAAAGCACCACAGAAACGGGAAATAGTTGCATTCAAACATCAATTAGAGCAAGCAGGACTTGAAGTTACTATGAGAGTTTCTCATGGCAGAGAGATTAACGCGGCTTGTGGACAGTTAGCTAACACATATAATAAATTCAAAAAAAAATGATTAAAAGTGCCAGACGCATAGACGCAGAGCCGATAACGCATTAGGTCAAAAAACCTATGTGTTATCGGCTTTTTTATTTAATATTGCGCAAAAGCCGCTGTTCCCTATTATAGAATGGATTGCGGGTAGTGTATTAAAGTCGCCCTTTTTTAAGGATACGGCGGTATCGGGGAGGTATCGCCGTGTCCATTTTTATTTACTGTAACCCGCCTAATGCTTTGCGGTCAAAAAAAGCTATGCTCCGCAAGCGGGATATTCCGGCTATGAGTATGAACTGTCAATACATCTAAATACTTCTTACATTTCCTTTGCGCTCGTCCGCGTCTTGCGGACGGGCGCATTTTGCTTTTTTCAACTTTTTTCTGAAAAACGCACTCAAGAGCCATCTCCCGAACGGGTACGGAGCGAAAGGGGCAGAGAGGACAAGCCCTTAACTCCCGTCCTCTACTCCACGCGGGAAGGAGGTGAACTCTATGGAGCTATCTTCTTCCGACAAGGAAAGAATACAACATCAGTACGACGCATTAGCAAAGAAAACTTTGGTTGGCGAAGCGAAAAGCCACCGCCGCACTCTTGCGAAACGCGCAGCACGCGAAGTACCTTTTTCGGATTTGAGCGAAAGCGAACTCGCGCAGCTTTTCACAACGGACGAATACGAAAGCGATTATTTCCGTTTTCAAGTGTCCGGCTTTGATGTACTCGTCAAAAATGAACTGCTTGCCGAAGCCCTTACCGCTTTGCCTGAAAGAAAACGCGATATTGTTCTCTTGTCCTACTTCTTGGATATGAGCGACACGGAAATTGGCGAACTGCTGAATGTTGTACGCACGACGGTTTTCCGGCATAGGAAATCCGCGCTTGCGAAGATCAAACAATATTTGGAGGGAAAAGCAGATGATGAACACCGTTAGGAAATCTGAAAATCTGTTGCCGTTCCCTGTCATTTCCGCAGCGGCAAACGGCGACACAAACGCCATGTGCGCGATCTTGAAGCATTATGAGGGTTACATAGCGAAACTTTGTACCCGAACGTTGAAAGACGACGCGGGCAATACTTACTCCTATGTGGACGAAGAAATGCGTAACAGGCTGCAAGTGCGCCTTATTACCCGCACTCTTGCGTTTCATGTAGGCTAACTCTTTAAGCCCATGCGGGGAGCGTATACCCCTTTCCACGCTTCCCGTTATGGGCTGTTTGTCGTTCCGTAAAAGCATATCGGAAACGGTATGTTTTTACAGGCTGACAAAGCCTTATTGTTCCTTGACAAAGAAAGCCTTCGGGCAGAATAAGGCAGACGGATACAATTTGTCTGTGTGGAGCCGGTCGGCCGGTGCGCCATGACCCTGTTGCAAGTCCGCAGGACGGGACCCCTACCAAACAGGTGAGCGACAAAACCAGGCCGCAAAACAGGTGTGGCAGCCTGTGGGCGAGGATACGCAGACAGGATAATGAGACTCCCGCGTTGAACGCCCTCAAAGCATTGCGCGGCGCACCCATCAGCATGGGCCGGGGTGAGATTCCCGTGGAGCTGCGGCCAGCAGCCGTCCGTTTTCTGCCTCTTTTATGGTTTTAATGAAATGGCATGAAAGGGGCCTTATTATGCAGAAAATTCAATCTGAAAATAAATATGCCCCGCCTATGCGGAGCAAAAAGAAGATCGGCAACACGACCTTTATCGTCAATTCTTTTTTCCCTCAAACGGGAAATCAGACGATAGCCTCCAAACTGGAGAACCTGATAAAAGCCGATGTTCAGAAACAAACTGTGACTTGAAAACCTCTTAACAGGCAGACAGGGAAAAGAAAGCGCGGTATAATGAAGTTGGACTTCAATATCGTGTTTGACTGCCAGATAGGAGGTATTTATGTATTATCAGTCAAACACCGCTGCCGCGCTTCAATTCCCTTACACGGCTATGAGCTCCGAAGAACTTACAGCTTTGTATTGTCGCTTATCCCGTGATGATGAATTGCAGGGTGACAGCAATAGCATTGTAAACCAGAAAAAAATCCTGGAAAAGTATGCCCGTGAGCATGGATACAGCAATTTCAAATTCTATGTTGATGATGGCATCTCAGGTACGACCTTCAACCGCCCAGGCTTTCAGCAGATGATTGCAGACATTGAGGCTGGCCTTGTCAAGAGGGTCATCATCAAGGATATGTCACGTTTCGGACGTGATTATCTGCAAGTCGGCATGTATACGGAAATCATGTTTCCCGAACATGATATTCACTTTATTGCGGTGAATGATGGTGTGGACAGCACTCAGGGTGACAACGAGTTTATGCCCTTCCGCAATATCATCAAGAACATCTCCCATTCGGGAAAGGTAAGTAATGATTTCTCCCTTTTCGGACGGTTTTGGCTGTATCAATCGCTGTTTTCGTTGTTCCTGCGGTAAGTTTTCCATAGTTCATGGAGTGTGAGTTGCCATTGGATTCCCGGCGGCAGCCATAGGTGAAAAAAGGGATTTACCTGAAACGCAGCCGGTTCAGCCGCGGACTGAATCCAGACGCCCTTGCCGCTTAACTCGCGCAAAGCCTGCATCCAAAGGATCGGATCGCGCGCTATCCGTGTAAGATCGGCAACAAAGAGCGTGTCCGCCTTTTGCTCCACCGCCTTCTGACAAGCCCTTTTCCAGCCGTCGCGGTCAAGCGTAGTTCCTTTTTCATACTCGCTGACTTCTCCCACAATTTCATAACCCAGCCGCTCGGCCTGCTCATGCAGCCGGGCGCTTTGTGCTTCCAGCGTGTGGTCGCCGTCAAGCTGCGCCTGCGTTGCTACCCGGCAATATACTACCACACGCTTGCTTTTGTTGCTATCCATGATTTGACCTCCATTCAGATATTGCCGACAAAGCGGTAATAGATTTTGATGTCCCGGACGTTTTTCCCATCAATGACGGTCTTTTCTCCGACCTCAATGCGGTCGATCAGTTCGTCTACCGTTTCACGGTCAAGCTCCCGAATATGCAGGTGCTTTCGGACAACTGCCGCCCAGCTTTGAATGTCTGCGGCGCTCTGCTCATACTCCCTGACTTCCGCAAGAAGCGTATCCAGCCGGTCGGTTCGCTGGCGGCGCTCCTGCTCGGTCTTTTCAAGCAGTACAGCGAAGGACGCTGCGCTGATGCTGCCGCAAACCTTGTCCTCATAGAGCTTGGCGGTCATTTGCTCCAGCTCATAGACGCGGCGGCGCAGCTTCCCAATCTCCTGCCGGACGCTTTCCAGACGTTCTGCGTCTGCGGCGGTGCGCTGCGCTTGCAGCCTGTCCAGCATGGCAGCTTCGTCCAGTTCCAGCGCCTCGGCATGGGCGCGGATCTCGCTCAATACAAGCTCCGTCAGCGTCATCTCATAGATGGTGTGCCGGGAACACGCGCCGTAGCCGGAGGCCGTATAACGGGAGCAGAAATAGGAAACGTACTTTTTGGACGTGCCGTTCTTGCGGCGCTGCGTCTCCCGGTTGCCCTGAAGGGGGGCTTTGCAGTCGGCACAGATGAGCTTGCCGGTGAACAGGAAGGGCTTCGGCGGCGCGTTGTCCGCCGAGAGCCGCGTCCTTTCATGGTTGATGGCCTGCACTTCATTCCATACCTCCGGCGAGATGATGGCTTCATGCAAAGCCTCATGCCGTATCCATTCGGATTCCGGCTTATAGATCATGGTGTCGTCCTTATAGGAGCGCGAGCCGGTCTGATTCTGAATAAGATTTCCGGTGTAGACTTCGTTTGTCAGTATGTTCTTCACCGTGGCGTACATCCAAAGGTTCGCGTACTTGCAGGAGCCGTTGCCGTACCGTTTCGCCCAATACCAGCGTGGGGACAAAATGCCCTCGCTGTTCAGCACGGCGGCGATCTTGCCATAGGCCATGCCGCCGCGCCGTAGCTCGAACATCCGGCGCACCACGGCGGCTGCTTCCACGTCGATCACCAGCCGGTGTCTGTCCTCCTCGCTCTTGCGGTAGCCGTAGGGGGCGTAGGCGGCGATATACTGGCCGCTGCGCATTTTGGCGTGGAGAACGGATTTGATCTTGCCCGACAGGTCTTTCAAATGGTAGTCGTTCATCAGACTGCGGAAGTGCAGCATATCCGTGTTGTCTCCCTCGGTGTCGAGGCAGTCAAGGACGGATACGAAGCGGCAGCCCAATGAGGGGAAAATGACGTCGGTATAGCGTCCGACCTCCACAAAATCACGGCCCAGCCGCGATAGGTCTTTCACAAGGATCAGGTTGATGAGGCCGTGCCGCGCGTCCTCCAGCATCTCCAGAAATCCGGGGCGTTGAAAATTCCCCCCGCTATAACCGTCGTCCCGGTAGGACTTGACCTCCGTCCAGCCGTTGAGCATTACGAATTTGGAAAGCAGTTCATATTGATTCTCGATGCTGACGGATTCATCAGCGGGGATATAGTTTTTCGCCTTGGCGGAGTTGGAGGCGTCGTCTACGCTCAGTCGGCAGTAGATGCCGACCTTATATAGCTTTTTCATACGCTTCCTGCCTCTCCTGTGCCAGCGCGTCGTCCACGCTGCCGACGTAGCGATAGACCACCTTGACGTCGCAGATGCGCTGTCCGTTGACCTTCCGCGCCTCGCCCACCTCGATGCGGTCCACCAGCTCAAAGAGGATGCTCTCGTCCAGCACCGTGATCTCGGTGTAGCGGCGGATGACCTCCATCCAGCGGTTTGTGTCCTGCCGGTTTTCAAGCTGCGCCCTGACCTTCTGCTCCAGCTCCGGTATGGCGGAGGCTTTTTCCGCCCGTTCGGTTTCGTATTTCCGCATGAGCGTCTGAAAGACCGTCTGGGGGATGGTGCCGGTGCATTTGTCCTCATAGAGATTCTGCATCAGCCGTTCCAGCTCCGTCATACGCGCCGCTGCCGCTTTCAATTCCTGCTCATAGGAGGTGACGCGGCTGCGGCTTTCCTTTTCCTTCATGCGGCTGATCTGCTCGGCAAGGCGCTCGCCGTCGCACTCGACGAAGCGCGCCTTTTCCCGGATGTCCGTCAGCACCAGCTCCTCCAGCACATTTTCATAGATGGAGTGGATGGTACAGGCGCTTTTGCCGCTTCTGGCATAGTTGCCGCAGATAAAGGAGCTGTACCGCCCCGGCGTTCCGTCCTTATAGGTGAAGCGCTCGATGTGGTTGCGCATCTTGAAGCCACAGTCGGCACAGTAGACAAGACCGGTGAAGATGCTGCGGATGCCGTCTGTGGGTGGCGTCTTGCGCACCTTCTTTTTGTCGATGCTGACCACGGTATCCCATATCTCGCGGGAAATAATGGGCTCGTGGGTTCCCTCCACCCGTATCCATTCCTCCTCCGGCTTGTTGATGAGCTTTCTGGACTTGTAGGACAGCGTGCCGGTTTTGCCCTGCACCATGTTCCCGATGTAGACCTCGCTGCGGATGAGGGCTTTTACGGTGGTTTCCGCCCACTTGTGGTTGACGTTGCGCGGGTCGCTGCGCCCCTTGCGCTGATAGTAGAGCGCACCGGGCGGCAGAACGCCCTCCTCGTTGAGCGTGACGGCGATGGCACGGAAGCCTGTGCCGGAGGCGCGCATGGCGAAGATGCGGCGCACGGTAGGGGCGGTCTCCTCGTCGATGACGAGGTGGTGCTTATCCTCCGGGTCGCGCTTGTAGCCGTAGGCGGGGTAGGTTCCCATGAACTTGCCGCTTTCCGCGCAGGCCCGTTTGACCGCCTTGACCTTCTTGGAGGTGTCCCGGCTGTAAAATTCGTTAAATAAATTCAAAAAGCACATGACGTCGGTGCTGCCGTTGTCACTCATGGTGTCGATGCCGTTGTTCAGCGCGATAAAACGGCAGCCCAGCGAGGGGAACAGGTAGTCCGTGTACTGTCCGAACTCGATGTAGTTACGCCCAAAGCGTGATAGATCCTTGACCAGAATGAGGTTGATTTTCTTGGCTTTTGCATCTTCGATGAGGCGTTTGACGCCGGGCCGGTCGAAATTCGTACCTGAGTACCCGTCGTCACAGTACACCGCAATCTCGTTCCAGCCCCGCTGACGCACATAGCTTTGCAGCAGGAGCTTCTGATTTTCAATGGATACGGACTCCCCATCGCGCTCATCGTCGTTGCTGAGCCTGCAATAGATGCCTACGTTGTATGTCTTTTCGATCATCTGTATTTTACCTCCCGATTCTCTGCGATTCATACATCCGTGCGGCGTGATGGCTCTCGCAGGTTTTCCCTGCAAGAATATGATACCGGGGATACCATTTTCGCGCAAGGATGCCGCCGCAGGGAGGCTGATTGTCTGTTACGATGCGTGACAGGGCTGTGCGGCCGCGGGAGCGTCCAGCTCTGTCATGGCGCGGCGCACCGCAAGCTGCTCCAGCGTCCTGCCAAGGTCCTTTTCGCCGGAAAACACGCTTGTCACGCGATAGAGGGTCTTGCCGATCCTGACCTCCTTATAAGAGGCGACCGGCTCTTTGGGGATGGCTTGCTTCTGCATAAACGCACCTCCGATTTATCCTATAAGTCCCGCTGCCACGATATGACAGCGGGACTTGTTCGTATTCGTTCCGGCAGAGCAGCCGCGCCGGGAGGATTGCCGTCATGCTGCATGATGCTGCACCGGCACGGCTGTCTGCGTATTTTGTGTCATTTGGTTTTGTTCCGCCGTATTTGTCACCGCCCCCGGCGCGAGGCGTATATCGCCTCTGGGACCGGCATCAGTCGCCTTTGGCAAGGCTGTCCCATTCCCGCAGCGCCGTGACTTGTAAGGCTCACGAGCGCCGCAGGAATCCCCCTCAAGTCAGTGGGAGGCCGTAGCTGGGGTTGCGTATCGCCCGCGCTGTCGTCGCGCCCGATGCTGCCACGCATCGGGTCAAAGGCCGCGTAGATCGCTCGGACAGCCGCCCGTCCCGAAGGGCGGGAGGTCTGTCGTCATGGCGGCGCGCCTTTTGTCGCTTGGCTTTTCAGCCGCGCGGGGTCTGTGCTGATACCGGTGTCTATGCGGTTGTCAAGGAGCAGAGGCGAGCGAGAATAATATCCCTCTCATATGCCTCAAGAAAAAACGGGCAAAAGTTCGGGGTGTTAGCGAAACTTTTTGAGAAAATTCCTGAGATTTTTCCGTCCGCGTGAAATCGCTTCCGAAACTGTGCTTTTAACAACACCTTCGCTGGCCGCAATTTCAAGCTGGGATCGTCCTTCAACGAAATGAGCAAGAACACGCCGCCGCTGTGCGGGCGTGAGCTGTGCCAGAGCTTCTTGTAGCAGTCGCTCCAGCTCCATGCGCTCCAGCACCTCGTCCGGCTGTTCCGGCAGATTCAGCGCCTCCGCCTCAATGCCGTCGCCGGCGTCCAGTGAATAGAACGCCTTGTTGTCGCGGATGTACTGCGCGTAGTTGATCTGAAGCCGCTTATCTTCTTCAAGAAACGCGGCAACTTCATCGGAAACCTCGATAAAGGTGTCCTCGGTGTACCACGGGTAAAGCTCCCGCAGGTTGATCGTTGTCATGTTGTATTCCTCCGTTTGGATGTTTTTGTTCGGTGTTGCGGTCGAATCCAAACGGAGAGCGGCGGGGAGCGGCAGCCCACGGCGAAGAAGTGCCGTGGATGACAAAAAGCACCTATAAAGGCTTCAAAACCTTCATAGGTGCTCAATAGGCGCAATGAAACAGCAGAAAGAGCAGGCGGGTGCAGAAAACTGCTTTCATTCCGTATTAGTCCGGTTATGCGATTTGTGCGGCGGCAAGCCGCATCAGCGACACCTCCCGTACTCTTTTGTCATAGACTGATTTCCTTTCTGCTCAAATCGGATAGAAATGGCGAAAGGCGGTTGTTCAAAAGAGCAACCGCCTTTCCTGACGAATGAAACCGAAAAGGGGCGCGGGGCTATTTGCCCGCGCCCCTAAAGGTGAACCTGTTTACTTTTCGATGATTTGCAGCACTTCTTCCTCACGCCGCCGCCTGATCTGCCATGTGGTCAGCGCAAGGCATCCGGCAAGAGATGTACAGAGGGAGATCCCCCACAAGCCTAACACGCTGCTGTCGCCGGTCTTTGGGATTTGCAGCCGCTTCGGGTCGATCCAGCCCATCAGGCCGCCGGGAGCCTTGCCCTGCACCAGCTCATACTTCTCAATGAAGCGGTGGAGCATGGCGGCGATCTCAGCGCGGGTCGCCGTGCCCTGCGGGTCAAGCAGATTGCCGGATTTTCCCTTCATCAATCCACTGCCGACCGCCCATTGCATCGCCGTCTTTGCGTAATCCGTGATCTTGTCCGCGTCCTTGAACTTGTCCAGATTTCCCTTGACGGCCAGATCGTAGCCCTTGTAGTCCGCGTAGCGGTAGAAGATGGCTGCAAGCTGTTCGCGGGTGATGGGATCGTCCGGGCCAAATTTGTCTTTGCCGTAGCCCGCAAAGATGCCGTTCTCCGCTGTCCATGTGATCGCGTCAGCGTACCACTTTCCGGCCTCCACATCGGTAAAGCTGTTTTTGCCCTTCGGCGCGGGGCTGCCCTCCATGCGCCAGAGAATGGTCGCCATCATGCCGCGCGTCGCCGTCCCATGCGGACTGAACAGTGTCTTGCTCGTGCCGAGCATCAGTCCGTTTTCATAGACGAACATCACATCGCCGTAGAACCAGTCCTTTTCAGAAACATCGGTAAAGGGATTCGCGCCTGTGCCCGGATTTTCGTCCACGCGCCAGCCTGCATACACGGTCATATCCTTTGTCAGATAAACACCGGAAACCTTGTTCATCAGGCTGCGTTCGGTGTACCAGCCGATAAAGGTATGCCCGCGCCAGGTCGGGACGTACTTTGTCAGGTCAATGTAGGTATTGTACGCTTCCCGCACACTGGGAATATCACTGCCGCCGCCTGTTTCAAAGCGCAGCGTGTAGTAGGTGACGGGCGGATTGTAGCCGCCGCCACCGCCGCCGGTATACGTCCAGTGGGCGTAGACGGTGGTTTTTGCAGAGAATACGGTAGCCGTCGTAATCTTTGTGCCGCCGCTCTTTTCGGTGTACCAGCCATCGAAGCTGTAACTGCCGCTTCGGGAGGCGCTGGGCAGAGAGGTCAGCTTCCGATTGGTAGTGGTCATGCTGCCGACAGAGGGCGTACCGCCGTTGCCGTCAAAGATGACGGTAAACTCGGTGGGCGCAGGCGGCGCGTCCTTCTCAAAGATTGCTTTGACCTCCACGTTGGCGCTCGGCATGGTGAACTTATCGTCCTTGATAGTCACGCCGCCGCTGATGACCTGCCACTCCTTGAAGTGGTAGCCCTTGTCAGGCGTGGCGGTCAGGGTGACTTCCATGCCGGCCGCAGCCTTTGCAGGAGATGCAGAAGCCGTTCCGTTGCCGCCGCTGGTCACGGTGATGGTAAACTCGGTGGGTGCAGGGGGTGCGTCCTCCTCGAAGATTGCCCTGACCTCCACATTGTCGTTCGGCATGAGGAACTTATCGTCCTTGATGGTCACGCCGCCGCTGATGACCTCCCACTCCTTAAAGTGGTAGCCCTCGTTGGGCATGGCGGTCAGGGTGATCTCCGTGCCGGCCGCAGCGGTGGAAGGAGCTGCGGTACCAGTGCCGTTTCCGTCATTACTGACGGTGACGGTGTAGGTGGTGGGGGTAATAACGCTGTTTTCCCACAGCGCCTTGATTTCGGTATCCCCGAGCACGGTGTAGGAATCGCCTACCTTGTACTCTGTGCCGCCGATCTCCCAAGCCTTGAACTCCTGATCGGCGGGAGCGGTGAAGCCGCAGGCGGGCAGGATGTAATTTGCCCCTGCCTTGACGGTCACGGGCCCCATGCTGCCGCTGCCGCCGTTGCCGTCAAAGGTGATGGTACAGTCAGCAAGCGGCGCACCCTTGCCCACAGTGACCTCCGCATCTGTGCCGGCAAAGTGGTTGTTGTCCTCCGCGTAGCGCACGAAGTAATTGCCGGCAGACAGGTTCTCAATCTCCGTGCTGCTGCACGCCGTATAGATGCTTTCGCCTGCCATACGGTATTCCATCTTATCGGTCACACCGGTGATTTTGCCGTCGTTACCACCCTCCTCGGTAGGCGCAAGGCTGTTCAAGCCGTTAGGCGCTTCCTGCGTGGCTTTGCCGATGCTCCACGCCGCGGTTACGGCGTCGGTGCTGCCGTCCGCCCATTTGCCGGTCTTGGATGTGACGCGAACGGTGTAGTCGCCCGCGTCCGTGCCGGTGTTGCCGGAGATATTCATAGTGGAGGGATCATAGCCGTTCACGGCCGCGGTATGCTCGGAGCCATTGTAGGTGTAGGTTCCTGTGACGCTGATGCTGGGCTTGGCGGGATCGGTAGGCGCAGGCGGCGCGTCCTCCTCGAAGATTGCCTTGACCTCCACATCGCTGTCCGGCATGGTGAACTTGTTGTTGGTGATTACAAGTCCTGTCGGAGATTCGACCTGCCACTCCTTGAGGTGATAGCCCTTGTCGGGCGTAGCGCTCAGGGTGATCTCCGCACCGGCAACAGCCTTTGCGGGAGATGCAGAAGCCGTTCCGTTGCCACCGCTGGTCACGGTGACGGTGTACTCCGTGGGTGTGGGCGGCGCATCCTTCTCAAAGATGGCCTTGATCTCCACGTTGTTGTTCGGCATGGTGAACTTATTGTCCTTGATGCTCACGCCGCCGCTGATGACCTGCCACTCCTTGAGGTGATAGCCCTTGTCGGGCGTAGCGCTCAGTGTGATCTCCGCACCGGCAACAGCCTTTGCGGGAGATGCAGAAGCCGTGCCGTTGCCGCTGCTGGTCACGGTGACGGTATGCTCGGTAGGCGCAGGAGGCGCGTCCTCCTCGAAGATTGCTTTGACCTCCACATCGCTGTCCGGCATGGTGAACTTGTTGTTGGTGATTACAAGTCCTGTCGGAGATTCGACCTGCCACTCCTTGAGGTGATAGCCCTTGTCGGGCGTAGCGCTCAGGGTGATCTCCGCACCGGCAACAGCCTTTGCGGGAGATGCAGAAGCCGTTCCGTTGCCGCCGCTGGTCACGGTGACGGTATGCTCGGTAGGCGCGGGAGGCGTATCCTCCTCGAAAATTGCTTTGACCTCCACGTTGTTGTTCGGCATGGTGAATTTGTTGTTGGTGATTACAAGTCCCGTCGGCGATTCGACCTTCCATTCCTTAAAGTGGTAGCCCTCGTTGGGCGTTGCGCTCAGAGTGATTTCCGTACCGGCCGCAGCCTTTGCAAGAGATGCGGAAGCCGTTCCGTTTCCATCTGTTTTCACGGAGATGGTAAACTCGGCAGGCGCGGCCTTGGTTATCGTAATAGACAGCTCCTTCGTATCGCTGCCCACGCTGTTTTCCGCCTTAACGGTGAATTTGGCGGTGCCATCCGCAGTAGGCGTGCCGCTGATCTCGCCGGTGTCCTTGTTCAGGCTCAGACCGGTAGGCAGGCCGCCGTTTTCAATGCTCCATGTGATGGGTGCGGTGCCGTCGGCAGTCAGGGTCTGACTATAAGTCTCGCCCACCTTGCCGTCCGGCAGGGTGTCCGTGGTGATGGTCACGCTATGGCTGCTGGGAGCAAACTGCGCCGTCAGCTTGCTTACATCCGCCGAAACGTTATCTCCCGGTTCGTAGAGCTCGCCATCGCTGCCAAGCCACTCGAAGTAGCTGCCGGTATTTCCGTCGGGGCGGGTCAGACCTTCGGACGCAGGCGCAGCAAAGCTCTCGCCGTTTTTCACAACGATCTGGATAGCCTCCGAGCTGCCGCCCAATTTGCCGCCGCCAAGGTCAAGGGTAACGGCTTTCAGCCTGTCAGAACCCATCGTACCAGGGTTCAGGACTTCAAGGACGGGGCGGAAACCGACGAACGGAAAGGAGTACGAAGCATAGTAGTAGTACCAGCGGCGGGCCGAACCGTACCCGCGAACCGCACGGCCCGACGCGTCGAAAGAAACAGTATCCTGTCCCCACGAATACATTTCATTCCAGTTTTGGATATATCCGCTGTCCTTATTCAGCATCGTGTCCCATTCGTTGCTTTGGGGCTCGCCGGGATCGGAATCGCCCAAACCTGTAGCGTTACTTCCCACAGACGGTGCGCGCAGGGTATAGTCCACGCCGCCGCTGGCATAATTTTTGCCGAAAATCAGATTTGCGGTGTTCAGGTCATCCCAGCTAATCGTATGCGTTACGGCATAGTCCGCCACGAACAGGCTGTGGGGATATTGGTTTTGCTCTGCATCCTCCTCTGTGGTTGCCATCTCCGACGTGAGCTTGTAGGAGTCCGCTGTCCCAGCATAGGTAAAGGGGACATAGCCCATTGTTTTGTCCGGCAGAGCATCGTTCACCGTGCCGGGGATGCCCATTGCCGAGAGGTCAAAGTAATAGGTGCCGCCGGGGGCGAGGGTGAACTGCTCTGGGAGATTAAACTGTGCCGTGAGCTTGGTGACGTCCGCCGGAACATAATCGCCCGGTGCGTAGAGCTGGCCGTCGTTGTCACGCCACATAAAGTAATTCCCTGTATTTCCGTCGGGGCGGGTCAGGCCGTCGGAGGCAGGTGCGGTAAATACGCTGCCGGTTTCCACGATAATCTGGATGCTGCTCTCATCGCCCAGTTTGCCGCCGCCAAGGTCCAGGGTAACGGCTTTCAGCCCGTCAGAGCCCAGTGAGCCGGGGTTCAGGACTTCAAGGACGGGACGGAAACCGGCAACAGCGTCCTGGTGCGAAGCAGGTGCGGAACTCCAGCCGCCGGGCGGGAAATAACCGCGAGCCGCACGGTCCGACGCCGAAGTGCTTAACGTATCTTGCCCCCAGGAATACATCCCGAACCAGTTTTTGATATATCCGTCGTTCTTGTCCAGTATCCTGTCCCATTCGTTGCTTGGGGGCGTGCCACGCTGGGACTCAGCCGAGCCTATCCTACCACTCCCCACGGACGGTGCGCGCAGTATATAGTCCACGCCGCCGGCGGCGTAGTCCCTGCCGAAAATCAGCCTTCCGGCATTCAGCTCATCCCAGCTTACCGTATGCGTTACGGTATAGTCCGCCACAAACAGGCTGTGTGCATATTTGTTCGTCTCTGCGTACTCATCGGTGGCTGCCATCGCAGAGGTGAGCTTGTAGGCGTCCACTGTCCCGGCATAGGTAAAGGGGATATAGCGCATTGTTTTGTCCGGCAGAGCGTCGTTCACCGTGCCGGGGATGCCCATTGCCGAGAGGTCAAAGTAATAGGTGCCGCCGGGGGCAAGGGTGAACTGCTCATCAAACTGCGCCGTCAGCTTGGTTACGTCCGCCGGAACGTTATCGTCCGGAGCGTAGAGCTCACCGTCACTGCCACGCCACTTAAAGTAGTTGCCTGTATTTCCGTCCGGGCGGGTCAGACCTTCGGACGCAGGCGCGGTAAAGCTCTTACCGTTTTTCACGATAATTTGAATATCTTCGGAACTGTTACCCAGTTTGCCGCCGCCAAGGTCGAGGGTAACGGCTTTCAGCCCGTCAGAGCCCAGTGTTCCGGGGTTCAGGACTTCAAGGACAGGGCGGAAACCGACGTCCGGGTCGGAGTCCGTAGCAGCGTTGTCGTACCAGCCGCGGGCCGAAGAGTGCCCGCGAAACGCACGGTGCGACGCAAAAATGCTATCAGTATCCTGCCCCCACGAATGCATCCAACTCCAGTTTTTGATATATCCGTCGTATTTGTCCAGTATCTTGTCCCATTCGTTGCTTTGGGGCGTGCCGCGTTCTAAATCAGCCCAGCCTGTACCACCACTTCCCACGGACGGCGCACGCAGCATATATTCCACGCCGCCGGCTGCGCAGTCCTTGCCGAAAATCAGGTCTGCGGTGTTCAGGTCATTCCAGCTTACCGTATGCGCTACGGCATAGTCCGCCATAAACAAGCTGTGGGCAAATTTGTTCTGCGCTGCATACTCCTCGGTGGTTACCATCTCTGATGTGAGCTTGTAGGCGTCCACTGTCCCGGCGTAGGTAAAGGGAACATAGTGCATTGTTTTGTCCGGCAGAGCGTCGTTCACCGTGCCGGGAATGTTCACGCCGGAGAGGTCAAAGTAATACGTGCCGCCGGGATCGAGGGTGAACTGCTCTGTGTAATCAAACTGCGCCGTCAGCTTGTTCACGTTTGCCGGGACGCTGCCACCCGGTACGTAGAGCTTGCCATCGCTGCCAAGCCACTTAAAGTAGCTGCCGGTATTCCCGTCCGGGCGGGTCAGGCCATTGGAGGCAGGTGCGGTAAAGCTCTCGCCTTTTTTTACGATGATCTGGATATGATCCGAGTTGCTGCCCAATTTCCCGCCGCCAAGGTCGAGAGTAACGACCTTCAGCCCGTCAGAGCCCAGCGTGCCGGGGTTCAGGACCTCAAGGACGGGGCTGAAACCGAGGTTCGGGGCGGAATCCGTAGTAGCGTAGCTGATCCAGTAGAGGGCTGAAAAGTATCCGCGAACCGCACGGAACGATGCGTCTTCACTCGCAGTATCCTGCCCCCACGAAAACATCTCGACCCAGTTTTTGATATATCCGCCGTTCTTGTCCAGTATCCTGTCCCATTCGTTGCTTTGGGGCGTGCCGTGTTCTGAATCGCCCGAGCCTGTACTATCACTTCCCGCAGACGGCGCACGCAGCATATAGTCCACGCCGCCGGCTGCGTAGTTCTTGCCAAAAATCAGACTCGCATCGTTTAAGGCATTCCAATTTACCGTATGCGTTACGGCAAAGTCCGCCACAAACAGGCTGTGGGGATATTGGTTTTGCTCTGCATACTCCTCGGTGGTTACCATCTCTGATGTGAGCTTGTAGGCGTCCACTGTCCCGGCGTAGGTAAAGGGAACATAGTGCAGCGACGCATCCGGCAGGCTGCCGTTCGCCGTGCCGGGAATGCCCACGCCGGAGAGGTCAAAATAATAGGTGCTGCCTGGAGTAAGGGTGAACTGCTCTGGGAGACTAAACTGCGCCGACAGCTTGGTTACGACCGCTGGGACACTTTCGCCCGGAGCGTAGAGCTCGCCATCGCTGCCAAGCCACTTAAAGTAGCTGCCGATATTTCCGTCCGGGCGGGTCAGACCGTCGGACGCAGGCGCGGTAAATTCGCTGCCCTTTTTCACAATGATTTGAATATCCTTGAAGCTATTACCCAGCTTGCCGCCGCCAAGGTCAAGGGTAACGGCCTTCAGTCCGTCAGAGCCCAGTGTGCCGGGGTTCAGGATTTCAAGGACGGGGCGGAAACCGAGAGTCTGGCGGGAATTCGCGGGCCTGCTGCCGGTCCAGAAGCGGGCCGAAATAGCCCCACGGTTCACACGGATCGTCCACGAAGAGCTCGAAGTATCCTGCCCCCACGAATAAATCCCGCTCCAGTTTTTGATATATCCGTCGTTCTTGTCCAGTATTCTGTCCCATTCGTTGCTTTGGGGCGTGCCGCGTTTGGACTCGCCCGAGCCTGTACTACCACTTCCCACGGACGGCGCACGCAGCATATATTCCACGCCGCCGGCTGCGCAGTCCTTGCCGAAAATCAGGTCTGCGGTGTTCAGCTCATCCCAGCTTACCGTATGCGTTACGGCATAGTCCGCCATAAACAGGCTGTGGGCAAATTTGTTCTGCGCTGCATACTCCTCTGTGGTTGCCATCTCCGACGTGAGCTTGTAGGCAGCCACTGTCCCGGCATAGGTAAAGGGCACATAGCGCATTGTTTTGTCCGGCAGAGCATCGTTCACCGTGCCGGGGATGCCCATTGCCGAGAGGTCAAAGTAATAGGTGCCGCCGGGGGCAAGGGTGAACTGCTCGTCGATTTCACCCGCAGCAAAGGCCGCTGTCGGCAGCATGGTCAGTACCATGCAGCATAGGAGCAGGATGCTGAGTATTCGTTTCTTCATTGGCTTTTCTCCTCCTGTTCGTGTCGGGCGGGCTTGTCCGTCCCGTCTTTTCTACGGTTTTCTCTGATTCTGAGCCGGAAGCACAGCGCGGTGATCGCCGCCGCCACGGCAAAGGAGACGACGGCCACCAGCACATAGCCGCCCGCGTCCTCCCGCAGCAGCATCGCGCCGAACACGCCCCATGCCGCAGGTTGTCCCTGCCCGACGACCATGCCCGCCGTCTGCATCAGCACCACGCACAGCAGCACACACGCTGCGCTCAGCCCATAGATGCCGCGCCGCTGTCTCCGGCGGGTGTTTTCCCGCACCCGCTGCTTGACGAGTGCGACCCGTCTTGCGGTATCGTACATATCGTTTGAACCTCCTCTCTGGATTTTTTGAAATGCGGCTTAAAAACCCCTTCACTTATATAGGTACAAAAAATCGAAAAAACTCTCACCGAAAACGCAAAATTTTCAAAAAAATTTGAGAGCTGCCAAAAAGCAGCTCTCAGGGAGTGGTTATTCGGTTATTTCCTCTGCGATAAGCGGAAAGCGGACAACTTTCCCGCCGCCACCAGCAGCACCGGCAGGGCGTAGGACACATACTGTGCCGCGCCGCCGTGGGCGATGAGCAGATTATAGATGGCGTGGAGGGTGATGGCCGCGCCCAGCAGGCCGCAGGTGCCTGCGATTTTCAGCCACGTCCGCTGCCACGTGTATGCAAGCCCACCGCCCACGATCAGACCACAAAGCACGTGCATGGCTCCCGTGCCGAAGCCGCGGAAGAAGATGAAGGAGAAGCGGTCCGCACCGTTCTGGATGAGATAGCAGACGTTTTCAAAGGTGGCAAAGCTCAGGGCAATCGTGATGGCGGCGGCCTTGATCTTATCCCCCTCCGGCTCGAACACCAGAAGATAGAACACCAGCGGCAGCAGCTTCATCATTTCCTCCACCACCGGCGCGATCTCCGCCGTGGCGGCAAGGGCGTCCGCCTGACATACCGCCGCGAGGAAGGTGTTGATATAGGCCGAAAGCAGGCACACCCCCATCCCGGCAATGCAGAACAGGAAGAAGCGGAGCTGCCGCCTGCCCATGCACAAAGCGGCCACCAGCAGGGGAGACACCATGCAGAGGAAGATGTTTTCGATGTAGGTCATGCGTCCACCGCCTTTCTCGTGGCGGGCAGCAGCCCCAGAATCGCAAGGGTCAGCAGCATATCGCACCAGAAGGTGGGGTTTGCCGGTGAGGTGTCCGGCCAGAAGCAGCCCACCGTCCAGAGCAGATACTCCGCGAACGCAAAGCACAGCACGCCGATGTGGAAGTGCCGCATATTCCGCGCCGCGCCCGTCTGCCCATTGGCGTAGACCACTCCACGAATGGCGCAGAAGGAGAGCACAATCATCATGCCGCACCAGATCAGGTTGGAGAGAATATCCCCGAAGATGCAGTAGAACGCCAGCAGCGGTATGCCGAACGCAGGCGCAAGCCACGCCCTGCGGCAGCGGAAGCTGCGCTCGTCCTGACTGGTGAGCGTGGCCTGCAAAATGCGCAGGAAGATGAGGCTGGACACCCAGCCGAACTCCGACACATAAAAGACCCGCGGCGTGGTGTCGAACAGCAGCAGATACAGCGTCCAGTAGAGAGAGCCGAGGGCAAAGCAGCCATAGAAGCACAGCAGCAGAAAATACGCCTGCCTGCGGCTTTTCCGGTAGGATATGCCCGAAAGCAGTGCGCCGACGAACGTGGTCAGCAGTTGCAGCAGGTTCTCAATCAGCTCCATGTATCCCCTCGCTTTCCCCGTTCTGCCCGTCCTCCCGGTTCATCTGCCGCAGCCGGAAGCACAGAACGGTCACGCACACGCCGAGTAAAAACGCCAAAAGTCCGATGACGATGTATCCCAAGGCCGCGCCGCCGTGAAAGATGCTGGCCGCCGTTTCAAAGCCGGAATAATCGCCTGTCTGTATCCGCGCAGCAATGCCGGGCATGGCGAGGGACGCGCCGATGAGCAGTACAAGGCACGCCGCCACTGCGGAAGCCATGGTGATCGTATTGCGCCGCCGCTGTTTTTCTCGTTCCATTTTGGCGATGCGCCGCTTCGTCTCCGCAACGCGCTCCTCATGACTCCGCATTTGTGATTCCCTCCCGTTCTAAGAGCCTTCGCAGGCTTTCTTTTCCGCGATATACCATGTTGGTGATCTGCTTTACCGTTTTCCCCGTGACCTCCGCCGCCTGCGCGTAGCTCATATCCTCAAAATAGGTGAGATAGAGGACTTCCCGATAGTCCGGGTTCATTTCATCCATGCAGAAATGCAGAATGCGGTTTCGCTCCTCCGACCGGATGACCTCCTCCGCCAGCAGCCGTCCGTCCGGCTCGCCGGTCAGCGCATCGAGGCTGAACAGGGGCTTGCGTTTGCTCTTATGGCGCAGCGCCATGTGCCGTGCGGCCTTATAGAGATACGCCTTGAAGCCGCCGTCCCGTATCTTCGGCTTTTTGGTGAACAGATAGGCGAAAACGTCCAGCATCAGCTCCTCCGCCTCGTGAGCGTCGTGCAGATAGCCGTCGATATACAGGGTCAGGGGGTCGCCGTATTTTTTCATCAGGGCATTGAGCCCTTCGTCGTCGCCGCTCAGATATTGGCGGTATAGGGTTTCATCGCACGCCATGCCGTTCACTTCCTTTTTGCGGATGCTAAAATGCAGAGGGGTATCCGTCAGGTGCTTGTCCTGCCGGAATCGCGGTGCTGTCCCTGAAAGCGCGGGTCGGACGGCTTTTCCGCGTTTTCCGGGATCGCCCATGAGCGCCCGAACCGGGACGCGCCGGGGATCCGCCCCTCGGCGCAATACTGGTTGACCCGCCGCTCTGACACGCCCCAACGGTAGGACGCCTCCCGAATAGAGATATAGCCCTTGATCCCGTTCATACCGCACCTCCGCATGGATAATACTCAACACGATACATTATATACGAATATCCGAAGAAACACAAGTCATCTGGCGAAGTGTTCAGAGAAAAGTTACCTATGCAGGGGAGCACAAGAAGCATCGCTGCGAAGGACGGGAGAAAACGTGGCAAGCAGGGCAAAGAGGTACCCACTTTGCTTTTCGGGCAGTTTCCGCCGCCGCGAAAACTGCCCTCTGCTTGTCAGGGGCAGCGCCCCTGAAACCCTTTGAACGCACAAAATTGTGCGGCTGCGCGTTTCTCCGAAACGCTTGGGAGCATGGCCGTTACTGCCGGTCATGCTCCTTTTTCTTCTCCTCCTCGCGCTCGTTTTTACCCAGCATACGATCCACGTTCTGCTTGTGGAGCAGCAGCTCGCGCATCTCGTCACGCGAACGCCGGTATTCGGCATACGCCGCCTTTTTTTCGGCAAGCAGCTTGGCATATTCCTCCTGCAAGCTCTTGACGGTGGGGAGCTTTTTCACGCCCAGCTCGTCAAAGGCGTTCTTCGCCGCCTTGTGCAGAAGGATGTCGCTCTCATGCTCCGCGAGATACTTTTTCGAGTAACCGGCCTTGCGGTAGCCCGCGTAAACGTCGCGGGTCTTGGCGTAGTTGGCGATGTGGGTTTTCAGCACGGCAATCTCCGCCATGCGCGTCTCCGCCGCCTTGATCTGTGCAGACAGCGCGTGGAACTGTTCCGTTGCAGCAGAGGCTTTTTCCTCCAGCTCCCCGTAGTCCAGCAGTCCATGCTCCCGGAGATAATTGTAGGTCTGCGCCATCTGCTTGACGTTGAACACCTTTGCCCAGCGCTCGTAACCGCCGCCCTTTCCGGCTTGCAGCTTCGCCTCGATGTCGATGAGCAGCGTGTTCTTTTTCCGCGTGGCCTGCGTCCGTTTTTTGCGCGGCGTATGCTCCTTTTCTCCGGCAAGAACGGCGCGCAGATCGCCCTCTGTATAGCCGTCTATGGAAGAAAGACGGACAAAGCCCTTTTTATCGGGATGCCGCAGGGACAGCGTATTCCCGCGCCGCCTGACCTCGCAGCCAGCATCGCGCAGCAGCTTCAAAAGCGCGTCGAAGCCGTCGGGCTTCTGCAAAAGCGCCGCGTCGATGAGGCCGCAGAGCAGCTCCCGGTGGGAGGGCTTCGCCTTGTTTCCCAGCCACTTGCCGTAGTGATTTTTCCCGCGCTTCGGATCGGCGATTACGGAGAGCCGATGCTCGGTGCAGATGGCATCGCTGAGCCTTGCGACGGCCCTGCCGGAGCCGAGAAAATCGCGGAACTTATGCTTGCAGTCCAGCGTGGTGGAGTTCCAGATGATGTGATTATGAATGTGCTTTTTGTCGGTGTGCGTGGCAACGAAAAAGGCGTGTCGTCCTTTCAGAAACCGCTCGGCAAACTCATAGCCTACGCGGTTTGCGTCCTCCGGCGTGATCTCTCCGGGCTTAAAGGACTGGCGCACCTGATAGGCGATCACGTCGTGCCGCTGCTCCCGCCCTGTGACGGTCTGGTACTGGCGCTTGGAGTAAAGAAACTCCGCATCAGCGGTTTTGGGGTCGCACTGATAGGCGGAGATCAGCTCGCCGCCCTGCGTCTTATCTGGATTCTTGGAATAGTCGATGCGGTCAGTCAGGCAGTCGGCAATTGTCTTGCCCTGATTAACGTGCATGGAGATGATGCGTGTGGTCGCCATGGGGCGCGGCCTCCTTTCGGTGGGATGGATTTGTAATTTCTTTTTTGAAGTCCTCCGTATTTTTCTTGTATGTTTGCGCTGCCATGTGCTATACTATGATATAAGGAGCGTGATGCGAAATGACCTTTGGCGAAGCCATCATCAAGCTGCGCAGTGAGCGCAGGATCTCCCAACGTCAGCTTGCGGAGGAATTGAACGTGAGCTTCACCTCCGTCAATCGCTGGGAGAACGGAAGGACGATGCCCAATAAAATGACGGTGTTCGTCATTCGCAAATACTGCGAGGAGCACGGTCTGGATTTTTCTTATGACGAGGGGGTCGGCACATGAATCACAGAATGACGATAGCGCAAATCTGCGGTGCGGTGGAATCGCCGCTCTTTGACCGAAAGAGCGCCCGCATCGACGCAAAAACGCTGGCGATTCATCTGATCGCCTTTGCCAACGCGGACGGCGGCATGATCGCTGTCGGCGTGGAGGATGACGGTACGATCACCGGCATCGACGGCCATGCGGAGCATATCAACGAGCTGCTTCGTGCGCCGTTTGACTTCTGCAAGCCCTCCGTGCGGGTGGAAACGGAACGGCTCTCCTGCGTGAACAGGGACGGAACGCCCGACCATATTCTGCTGATCGAGGTGTTGCAGAGCAATGACCTCCACGCCAATCAGGCGGACGAGGTTTTCTTCCGCGTCGGGGATAAGTCCAAGAAACTCAATTTTGAGGAACGCTTGCAGCTCATGTACGCAAAGGGGACGCGCTATTTTGAGGATACGCCTGTCCCGGACGCGGCGATGGAGGACATCGACCTCGGCTTTGTCAAGGCGTACACGGAAAAGCTGGGCTACCGAAAAAGCCCGGAGGAATACCTGCGGGAGAACAAGGAGTTCGTTTCGGAAAAGGGCGGCAAGGAGGTAGTCAGCGCCGCCGCCATGCTGCTGTTTGGCAGGAATCCGAAGCGTTTCTTTCCCCGCGCCCGCATCCGCTTTGTCCGATATGAGGGTACGGAGGCGAAGGTCGGCGCGGAGATGAACGTCATCAAGGACGTGGTATTCGAGGGCCGCATTTTGCAGGTGACGGAAAAGGCGCTGGAGTTTGTGCGCGGGCAGATCAAGGAGCGCACCTATCTCGGCGCGGATACCCGGTTCGTCACAGAGCCGGAATACCCGGAGTTTGCGTGGAAGGAACTGATCGTCAACGCCGTCGCGCACCGGGATTACAGCATCAAGGGTACGGACATACAAATCAAGATGTTCGACGACCGGCTGACGGTGGAAAGCCCCGGTACGCTGCCCGGTATCGTGCGGCTGAACAATATGCGGCACGTCCACTTTTCCCGCAATCCGAAGATCGCGCAGTTTTTGCATGAATACGAATATGTGCAGGAGTTTGGCGAGGGCGTAGACCGTCTGTACGAGGTCATGGAGACGGCGGGGCTGCCGCAGCCGGAGTATCGCGTGGAGGCGTTCATGCTATACGCCACCATTCGGAATACGAAGTCGGAGGATAACTGTGGTGGAACCACACCAGTCACCACCACAGTTATCGCCACAGATACCAGTACAGTCGCAACGATTTTAGCTTTCTGTGCGCAGCCTAAAAGCCGTGAGGAAATCATGTCCATGTGCGGACTGAAGAACAAGAACCATTTTATTAAAGCACACCTGAAGCCCCTGCTGGAAAGCGGGCAGCTTCGCATGACCATTCCCGACAAGCCCAACAGCCGCAATCAAAAATATGTTGCGGTCAAACCGGAGGAATGATATGTTCACCTATATTTCCATTGAAGAATTTGCGGACGGCGTAGTAAAAAACAACAAGGATACCAACCGTAAGGAGCTGATCGCCTCACTGCGGGAATCCCTTGCCGCCAAGAAAAACGGCGCAAGGTGCATGATCTGCGGCGCGCCCATCTGGGCGGCAGGCAGCGGCGTCACAGGGACGTACCTGTGCTTCACCTGCACCACCGGCGAGGCCGACGACAGCGAGGACTACGAGATCGAATAAACAATACAAGCGCGGAGCATATCGCCCCGCGCTTGCTGTGTAATATGGCGTTTCTGAAATTGCACAAAAATATAGCTTTTCAAAATGTTTTGCGCGTTTCTAAAAATGTATCACCCGTAAATCCTGTCCTGAATCGCGTAGCGCAGGACGTGGAGCTTTGCTAACAGCCACGTCGCCAGCATGGGCAGTCCGTAGGGGCTTATGAGGAACGCGATCACCAGCAGCCCCACGCCGTAGCTGACGGAATCCACGAAGATGATGAACAGACCGAAGAAGCCGAGAATGGCGGCGGGGATGCAGAGGATGCCGCTGGACAGGCTGACGACGAACACGAAAAACCATGTGACGACGGCAAGCACCGCGAGGATGGGCGCAAACAGAAGTTTCAAAAGAAAGCGCATCTCTTTTTCCTCCATTCGTTTTGTATTGTGAGAACAGGATACAGGAATATGCTCCAGATTGCAAGGATGACGGGGAACAAAAAAGCAGGGGCGGCCTGCGCGCAGCAAGCCGCCCCCACATGGGATAAATACCCCATTATTTTATGGCGGCAAGGCGGGACAGGATACCGCTTGCCGCCTGCCAGATCCGCTCCTGATTTTGGAGTATATCATCCATATCCGCAGCGTAAACGCGCCCTGTTTCATGCACCCGCCGCGTGAGCTGATTGAGGTTGTTGGAGGAATACCGCAGCAGCGACACCAGCTCCCGCAGCTCCGGCAGATCGAGCTTCACCACATAGCCGTCAATGGCCATTTTCCGAAGATATGCGCCCATGTTCGTCGTGCCGAGCTGCGCCATCTTCGCCTCTATCATCGCCCGTTCCTCCGGTGTCACGCGGACTTTAAGCTGGATGTCCCGTTTCCGCTTCGCCATGTCACAGCTCCAAATCCTTCTTCTTTGCGGCAGGCTGCTTCTGCTCCGCCGAAGCCTGTTGCAGCTTGGAGCGGACGGAGGGACGCCGGAGGCTCTGGCTGCGATCCTCGTCCTTGCCGATCAGGGCATACACGCCCCTGCGGTCTTTGAGGGTCGTGAGGGCAAGGGTGGAAAAGGGCAGCAGTTTTTGCAGCGCCGCCGTGTCCTTCGCTCCGGCGCGTTCCATGAAGTCACGGGACACCTCTGCCATGAAATGCGTTCCGCCGGGGCTGTTGGGCTGCACAGGCTCTTGCAGCTTGCCCAGCAGCCGCGCCGCCTCCGCTTTGATCTCGTCGGCGGTGAGGGGCTGGCGCAGCCGCTGCTCCTGTCGCGCCTGTGTGAGAAACAGGTCCGTCAGGCCGGGGTGGGAGCTGACCACAAACTGCACCGAGCGGTCGCTATCCATGCCGTCTTTGTTTTCATAGACGGGGATGGTATTCGCCCAGCGCTTGTTGTCCCGCGAAATGCGTCCGTCGTAGTCAAAGTGACGGACGGTTGCCGCCAGGACGTAGAGCATCCGCTCCTGCCCGAACTGCTCCGCCACCTGTCCCACCGCCGCAGTGTCAAGGCGGTTGTCCCGGTAATTGTCCCGGATGGCGGCTTCAATGGCGTCCTTACAGCTCACATTGGCGCGGAAGGACGCGCGGTAGGCGTCCAGCTCCCCATTCTCCCGCGCGTGATCGGCGGGATAGGGATAAACCGGCAGCTCCCGGAGCTTTTTTGCTTCGTCTTTTGCCGTGTCCTCTATGCTGTCGCGGATCGTGTCCATGTAGCCGGTTTCCAGATCGGAGAACTTGTCGTAAAGGATCGCCATGGGCGAGGGGGACAGCAGCAGCGCCCGCGTTTCCGCCTCGCTGAGCGTCAGCTCCTCCATGCTCATCAAAATATCCTCCCGCACGGTGTATTCATAGCTGTGATGGAGGATTTCCTCCGGGGGCTGGCCCTTCAGCCAGTCCCGGTACTTGTCCTGCTCCCGCGAGAGCTTGTCGTATAACGATTGCTGTAATGCCTCGTTCATATTCATCGTGCCTCCTGTTCGTGAGATTTTTTCCGGTCGCCCGCACCGTGGACGCTGGGCGCTTTCAGCTTGCCGAGGACGGAGGGGCGTTTCGCCACCACATTCTCCGCCGCCTGTTCCATGGGCGTCCGGTCGTCGATGTTCAGCTCGGCGTTCAGCTCCGCCAGCCGCGCGGATTTTTCTTTCAGCTCCGCTTCTTGCGGGAAGGGCTTGCCCAGCTCCGCCTTGGCCGTTGCAAGCTGCGCCTGCACGTTTTCGAGCCTGCCCTGCACCGTTTTGTACCGCTCCGGCATCTGGGCGAGGGCGTTGTCGATGCGGACAAGGTTGCCCCTTGCGTCCTTGCCCAGCTCTACCCGGTGGCTCATCTTCCCCTTGAGGGTGAGAATGAAGTCCTTGCCGAAGTTTTCCACGGTCAGCGACATAGAAAAGCCCCGGTAAGTGCCGATGGGAACACTTTCGAGGCCCTTTGCGTCCTTGAACGCTTCCAGAATGGCAGCACCGGCATTGTCCTTGTCGGTGAGAAAGTCGCCCTTGACCTCCATACCCGCAAAGCCGTCCTTCGGATGCGGGTGGGCCTCCAGCGTTCTCATATCCGCCTCAAAGCCGGAGAGGAAGCCTTTGTTTTCCTCGATCTGCGCCGGAAAATGCCGCAGGATGTTGTCCTCCAAGCGGTACTGCTGGCTCTGGTGATTGGCCTTCATCAGCCGTAGCCGCGCCACGTCCACATCGAGGTCCATCTTTTCACGGATGCGTTCGTCTCCGGCGCACAGCGCCTTGATCTCGGCATAGGAGAGCGCCGCCTCGTCAATATCCTCACAGCTTCTCACCGGGGATTTTGAGGTCATGATCTGGGAGATGAACTTCTGCTTATTTTCCACCGTCTGCCAGAGGTAAGCGTCGAATGTGGATTCCGTGACATAGCGGTAGATATGCACTTCTTTGTTGCGGTTGCCCTGCCGGATGATGCGCCCGCTGCGCTGCTCCAGATCGCCCGGCCGCCACGGGCAGTCGAGGTCGTGGAGCGCCACGAGCCTGTCCTGCACGTTCATGCCCGCGCCCATCTTGAAGGTGCTGCCCATGAGCACACGCACCTGACCGGAGCGCACCTTTGCGAACAACTCCTTCTTTCGGACTTCCGTATTCGCCTCATGGATGAATGCGATCTGCTCGCGGGGGATTCCTCTGGCAACGAGCTTTTCCCGGATGTCGTCGTAGATGGTAAAGGGTGGCTCCTCCGGTTCGGTTTCCGCGTCAATGGCAGCCTCCAGCGCGTGAAGCTCCGGGCTGTCCGTGCCTTTCGCGGCGATCCTGCCGCTCTGCGCCGCCTTGCCCTTGGGGGTAGACAGGTCGCAGAACACGAGCTGCGTCAGCTTCTCCGTCTGCCCGTCCTGCCAGATGCGGTGGATGTTGTTGACGCAGAGATTGACCTTGCTGTTCGGGTCGTCCGGCAGGTCGGGGTTGATTACCCGCTGGTCAAGGCCCAGCTTGCGTCCGTCCGAGGTGATCTTGAGCATATTGTCGGTGCTTGCGTCCACGCTCCCCGCGTGGACTTTTGCGGCGCGCTCGGACAGCTCCTGCACCATCTGCTGTTGCAGCGCCGTGGGCTGTGTGACCTCGGTGTGGTAGACGGCGGTGGGCGTGGGAAGGTTTAGCTGGTCGGCGGTCTTGATGTCCGCCGCCTCCCGAAACAGGTTCATCAGCTCCGGCAGGTTGAAGAACTTGGCAAACCGCGTCCGCGCCCGGTAGCCCGTACCTTCCGGCGCAAGCTCGATGGCGGTGGTGGTTTCTCCAAAGGCGGAGGCCCAGCAATCGAAGTGGGTCAGGCTGTTGCGCTTGAGCATATCGTGCTGCAAATACCGCATCATGGTATACAGTTCCGTCATGGAATTTGAGATGGGCGTACCCGTGGCGAAGGTGACGCCCTTGCCGTGGGTGATTTCGTCGATGTACCGGCATTTTAAGAGCATATCCGAGGACTTCTGGGCGTCGGTGGTGGAAAGCCCCGCCACGTTTCGCATTTTTGTGTAAAGGAACAGGTTTTTGAAGCTGTGCGCCTCGTCCACATAGAGCCGGTCTACACCGAGCTGTTCAAAGGTCACAACATCGTCCTTGCGGGCGGCGTCGTGGAGCTTTTGCAGCTTGGCCTTCAGATTTTTCTTGGTGCGCTCCAGCTCCTTGATGGTAAAGCGCTCGGCGCGGCTGGCCTTGAGTTCCGAGATACCGTCCTCGATCTCCCAGATCTGCTCCTGCAAGAGCCGCTCCTGACGCTCTCTGGACACGGGGATGCGCTCAAACTGACTGTGGCCTATGATAACGGCGTCATAGTCGCCGGTGGCAATGCGGGCGCAGAACTTCTTGCGGTTTCGTGTCTCAAAGTCCTTTTTGGTGGCCACAAGGATATTTGCGGAGGGGTAGAGCCGCAGGAACTCCGAGGCCCACTGCTCCGTCAGGTGGTTTGGCACCGCAAAGAGGGATTTCTGGCACAGGCCGAGGCGCTTTCCCTCCATGGCTGCGGCGATCATCTCAAAGGTCTTGCCCGCGCCCACCTCATGGGCAAGGAGCGTATTGCCGCCGTAGAGGTCGTGGGCGATGGCGTTTCGCTGATGCTCCCGCAGCGTGATCTCAGGATTCATGCCCGGAAAGATCAGATGCCTGCCGTCATATTCCCGGGGACGGGTGGAATTGAAGCGCTCATTGTAGAACTGCACCAGCTCCCGCCGCCTGTCGGGGTCGCGCCATATCCAGTCCCGGAACGCCTCCTTGATGGCCTGCTGCTTCTGCTGGGCGAGGGTGGTTTCCTTGCTGTTAAGGACGCGCTTTTCCTTGCCGTCCGCGTCCCTTACGGTGTCGTAGATGCGCACGTCGCGCAGGTTCAGCGTATCTTCAAGGATTTTGTAGGCGTTGGCGCAGTCGGTGCCGTAGGTCATGCGGGCGTTGATGTCGTTGTAGGGGATGCTGTTCTTGCCAGAGATGTTCCACTCCGCCGTGAACTCCGAGTAGTTGACCTCCAAGGAGCGGCGGGCATACAGAGGCGGCTCCAACAGCTCGAACATGAACTGCTGAATGTACTTCTTGTCGATCCACGTCGCGCCGAGGCGCACCTCGATCTCCGAAGCGTCAAGGTCTTTGGGCTGTGCGGCGCGCAATGCCTCCACGTTGGGCAGATAGCCGGGGCTGTCAACGGCGGCGTTCTCCGCCTCCCGCAGCTTCTGCCGGACGTTGCCGGAGAGGTATTCGTCCGCTGTCTGCCAGTCGCCGTAAACAGGGTCGAGGAAGATGACGCCGTTCAGCTCGTCGATGATGTCGTCCTCACTCTTGCCGGTGAGCTGGGACATATACGCCATATCCACGCGGGCTTTTTCCCCAATGGACAGGGCGAGGGCTTCTGCGGCGGTGTCCACGCTGGTGACGGACTGCCGCTGCCGGATGGTGCGCTTGGTGAACATATCCGCCTTGCCCTTGAGCTTGGTCTTGTCCTCATCGTCCAGCATTTCAAGGGAGCAGAGCAGGTAGTAGGAGCTGTCGTCTGCAAAGGCGAGGGCGTTGCCCCGGCTGTTGATGAGGCCGTATTTCTCGGTGAAGCGGTCATAGAGGCGGTTGAGCTTCTGCTGCTCGGTGCGTATGGAAATGTCGTCGGATTCCCACATCTGAAGGTCGATGAGCCGGTGAACGCAGTCCCGCAGCTCTGCCATTCCCTTGACGCGCTCCTTTGCGGTGGCGTTCAGGCTGGGCTTGACCATGACGGAGTTTTCCCGGTAGTACACCTCACCGTCCACCACGGCATAGCTGTAATTCTTCACGTTGGGGTCTGCGGGAATGGTATCCTGTATGGTTTCGTTCTCACCGAGGTCAGGCAACTCTGCGGCTTCGTACTTGCCGCCGATATTCTGAATGGCGTATCTAAGCTGCGTGGCAAGGTCCAAATCCTCATACGGTTCCACAGTAAAGTCCTGTCTGCCGTACTGCGTACTCTCCGAGGTCTGTCGGCCTAATACCATTTCGGGATTGTCGAGGAAATACCGGTTGACGGGAAATCCATCTTCATTTTCGCCCAAATGCACCCAGTCCGGCTCAATGTCGATGGGTCTGTCACGCTTTTGCAGGAAGATGATGTCGGACACCACCTCCGTACCGGCGTTGGCCTTGAACGCATTGTTGGGCAGGCGGATCGCACCCAACAGCTCCGCCCGCTGCGCGATGTACTTACGGACTTCGGGAGATTGTTTGTCCATCGTATAGCGGGAGGTCACAAAGGCGATTACGCCGCCCGGACGCACCTGATCCAGCGTTTTGGCGAAAAAGTAGTCATGGATGGAAAAACCGAGCTTGTTGTAAGCCCGGTCGTTGACCTGATACTGTCCAAAGGGCACGTTGCCGATGGCAAGGTCGAAGAAATCCCGTCTGTCGGTGGTTTCAAATCCTGCCACGGTAATGTCTGCCTTGGGATAGAGCTGCTTGGCGATTCTGCCGGTGATGCTGTCCAGCTCCACACCGTACAAGCGGCTTCCTTGCATCTCCTGCGGGAGAAGCCCGAAAAAGTTTCCGACGCCCATGGCAGGCTCCAAGATGTTGCCGGTCTGGAAGCCCATGCTGCCGACAGCCTCATAGATTGCCTTGATAACCGTGGGACTGGTGTAGTGGGCGTTCAGCGTGGAAGCCCTGGCGGCGGCGTATTCCTCCGGGGATAGCGCGGCGTACAGCTCCGCAAATTCGTCTTTCCAGTTATCCTTTCTTTCATCAAAAGCATCCGCAAGTCCACCCCAGCCGACATAACGGGATAGGATTTCCTGCTGCTCCGGCGTGGCCTGTGCGCCCTCAAGCTCCAATTCCTTCAGAAGATTGATTGCCGCCATATTCGCCCGGAACTTGGCCTTTGCGCCGCCTGTGCCTAAATTGTCATCCGTGATGCGGAAGTTTTCCGCAGGCGGCTTTTGCGGCATGGGCGGCTCCGGCTCGGTGGTGCGGATAGTCTGGATTTCAATGTCATAGGGAAACTGGCTTTTCTCGCCGGGGTAAAACGCTACGGTTTCCGTGGTAAACTGCGGCTGCTCCGGTTCAGTCGCCTCCGATGCTGGCTGTTCAGGAAGAGAAATATCTGGTTCAGGCTGTGCCTGTGTCCGGCTCTGCGCCTGCGCTTCCTCCAGAAAGACGGCGCGCAGCACGGGAGCGGCGTCCGGCCACAACAATCCGAGGGCGTGTACGCCCTTTTCCCCATGCACCTGCGCCTGAAAGCCGCTTCTTGAGGTGATGAAATCTGCCCCGGTGCCGTCCTCCAGCGTCATGGTGTCCGCGTCCGACGCGGCGAAAACGTTGGAAAGATACGCGCCGATGGCGGCGTTGCCCTCGCCCTGCCGGAACAGCTCCCGCACCTCGTCCCGGATGTCAGGCGTGAGGATGCCGTTCATCAGGAGGTCGCGGAGGTCGTCGTTTCTGCTCCGTGCGGGAAGATAATCTGTTATGGCGGCGTTTCTCTCATCCCGGCGCAGCAGCCGTTCAAAATTCTCGCGGCTTTCGGCGCGGAATACGGGATAGCGGAGCGCAGGGTCACGAAGCTGCACATTTAGAGCGCCGATCTCCGTGATCTCAAAGGGGGTGTTGTCCAGATAGACGGTATCGCCCACGGCATACGGCGCACGAAAAATCATGTTTTCCTGTTCGTTTTCGGCGGTGATCTCCTTGACAGGTTGCGTCTGCTCCGTAGCGAAGAAATAGCCGGTGTCGAGGTAACGCTCAAAAACGGTGCGGTCTACGCTGACCGTTTCCTGCTCCGGGACGCTTGGCAGAGTGTACCAAACATTATCTTCGTCTACACGCTCGACCACCATCAGAGTATCCCGCTGTTCGGCTGCGGTGGAAGAAAAGCCGTCGCCCACGCGATAGGCATTCCCCAGCGGCGTTGTGAAAACCGGCACGTCCGGCTCCATACCGCGGCTGCGCTGAATACTGGAGAGGTAGTCAATGGCGTTAGATTGTTCCGCGAAGCGAAGCACCTGCCCACCCTCCTCATAGAAGAGGTCAAGGGCCGAGTCCCAGATGCCGGTAATGCCGCCCTCGTTGGGGTGCAGACGGATGGAAAAACGGTCCGGTGAGTCCATGTACGCCGCCTGCGCTTCCTGCGCCGCGATCTGCTCCACATCCGCCATGACCTGCCGGACGAAGGGGCTGTTGCGATTAGCCTCCGCATCCACAACCTGCCCATTTACAATACCTCGTTCAGCAAGCGCTTCCCGGATGGCGATGGGGTCAATGTTGTCAAAGTTGTCCTGTTCCTGCTCGGTGTAGAAGTTGTCGTCCTTGATAAGCTGCGCGATCCGCCGCTGCACCTTGGCCCATGACAGCGTGACCGGCTCGGAATTTCCCACGGAGATTTGCAGCGGCTTGGAGCTGTCGTCAACGCCGTATTCCGCTGCCAGCCATGCGGCGGTGTCCCGGTCGCGGGCGTGAGCCTTCATATAGCGGACAACTGCGTGCTTGCTTTCAATCCTGCCGTTCCAGCTCTGCAAGGCAGCGTCGATGTCCGCCTGCGTCACCTTGTAGGGCGAGGGCGTTATCGTGGCCGCCAGCGTGGGATACAGCTCGTCCAAAAGCTCCTGATGCAGCCGGTTGTGGAACGCGGGCATATCGAAATAAAGCCGTGTGAGCTGCAAATCGCCGGATTCTGTGACGATGCGCCGGATTGCCGCCGCGCCCTCCAGATAGGCATTCTGACGGTCGGAATTGCGGCAGGCGTTGAGGAAAGCGTCGTCCGCGACAAGCGTGTTGCCCACGGTCAGCTTATACTGTTCAAACAGCTCGGCCACGGTCGGCTGCGGCGCATCGGCGGCAGGATCGCGGAACACCCTCGTGCCGTCCGCGCCGAACTCTGCTTCATAAGCATTGATGGCGGCTTCGGCCTCATGGTCGATAGAACGCAGCGTGTAAATGTGGCGCACACCTCTAAAGTCCGGCGCTTCGGCAATCGTCACATCATACTTATCGCGCAAGTTCTCCACATACATCTCTAAATTGTGCGACGGTACACCGCACATCTCCACACGGCCAGCACCGGGTATCGCCCTTGTGGTAAGGTTGAGATCAAGCAGCTCCGCCGCCTGTTTTGCGTCCTCGCCGTACATCTCGAAGAAATCGCCCACCTGAAACAGCACGATGTCGTCCGGGTGGGCTTCCTTGATGGCATTGTAGTCGGTCTGTGCCTGTGTTGGCAGTTCACGCTCTGCTTCCTTTTCCCGCTGAAGCTGGGCGTAGCGCTCCTTTTCCCTTGGAGAGAGGAAGCGGTCCTTCTGAATGAGGCTGTCAATCCTTGCGGCCACCTTCGTCCAGCTTAGCTCCACATTGGCGCAGTCTGCTTTTTTCAGGACAATTCCGCGGCTGTCGTGGCTTTCATCACTATGGGATGCACCGGAAACGGCATGGGAGCGCCCGCCTATGCCGTACTCATCTTTGAGGAAAGCTGCCTTTTCCTTGCCGGTGTGGTCGGCGGTGAAGTATTCGTAGATTCTGCCCTTGCCGCCCTCCACGCCGCTGCCGCGGTCAAGGGCGTGGTCGATCTCGTCCTCCGTGATGAAGCGCCCCAGCTCCGGCACTGCGGTCATTTCGGAGGAATACTCCCTGCGGGGCAAGGACAGGTCCCGCAGGCTCTGCCAGATGTTCTCCAGCTTGTGGTAATGGAAGCGCAGCAGGCTTCTGTCCTGCTCATGTGCGGCGTAAAACTGCGCGAACTCGCCGGAGAGCGTTTCACGGAAATCTGTGTTTGTCAGTTGCTCCGCCAGCCGCGCCGTTTCATCAGGGAATCCGCCGCCCCGCAGCGTATCCATGCAGGAGAGATAGCCCTGCTCCCGCGCCTCGTCGCTCAGGTCGTGTTTCAGATACCAGAGGGCTTGGGCAAGCTGCATCCGCTCATGCTGCCCTGCCTCGGCAAGCTCCACATTGGAGGCATACGCGCCGTTGTCCATAAGCTGGGAAATACGCGCGGCGGCGTCCTTCCATGTGATCACCTGCGCGCTGCGCACATACTCCGCGCTCCTGCCGGGGGCGATGTGGATGCCGTCTACGGCGTACCACGCGGAAAGCTCGCCCTCCGGCGTCTTAAAGCCGTTGCCGCCGTGGAAGGTGTTTTGCAGCAGCGCGGCAACGTCCTCCATAGACTTCTGCTTCTGGAACGCGGCGGCAATGACCATGCGGGTATCGTCCTCGTTGCCGCCCAGCCGCAGCACATGGTCAAGCTGCGCCTGAGAAACGGAAAAAGCGAAGGGCGTCTGCGCAACGCTCTCCGCTTCTTCTATGGCTGTAATCTGTTCCGCTTCGGTGGGGAAAAAGGATAGCTGACCGCCCCGTGCGGGGTGTTCTGTTATGCGTAGATCAGCTCGTCCAGAATAATCTCCTCGGCCTGCGCCTTGCAGGTGTTCATCAGGCCCACCCATTTCATCGGGTCGCGGGCTTTCAGGCTTTCCGTCGCCCCCGCTTCCGCCGCCAGCTCCGGCATCATCTGCTCCAGACGGCTCTGCGCCGCCTGCTCGATCTCCAGCAGGTGCGGGAACAGTGTCTCCTCCAAGATCATCTGGTTCCAGAGGATGGGGCGATGCTCCTTCAGGTACTTCTGGCGCATCCGCCCGTACTTGCCGAGGGGCTGCTCCGGCACCTCGATCTTCAGGTCGGGAATCATGTAATCTCCGTTCATCGTGTAAGTCAGGTTGTTCTCCATGCTCTGCCGTCCTTTCCGCGCTGTGTTCGCGCTCATAATTTCGTATGGTAACTTCGATCTGCCGCAAAACCTGTTCGTTGATCTCGCTGACCGCCGTGCCGAGTGCCGCCACCGTGCGCGGGGTGTTGAAATCAAAGATGCTGAAAAAATCCTCGTGTTCAAAGTGATCCTCCGGCTGCATCCCGCAGCGGGACATGAGGGAGTAGGTGATGCTGACCGCCGCGGCGTTTTTGAACGCCACCTCGATGTTGTAATCATCATACTCCTCCAGATAGGAATCCGCAACGATGCCGAGAATGTCGCGGGAATGGTCGCGCCAGTATTCCGCAGCAAGCTGAGAAGCGACGCTCTCGAACTGCTCCGCAAGGCCGTTTTTGCCGGAAACGCTGTAATTACGCTCCAGCATGGCGCTCACGCTGTCGGTATGCGCGTCTTTCAGCTCCCACAAGTTGACGCGGCGGGCGTTTTCCTTTCCGCCGGTGTCGGAAACGTCAAAGACGTATTTGAGCCTTGGCTTGTAGCCGGTAGCGTCAATGAGGGCGATGCCCGTGCTGCCGCGCCGGACATAGCGCCCCATCTTCTCATTCCAAAAGTCATACTCGGCGCAGGCGGTGGCCTCCGGGCGCTGCATATAGATCATGAGCTGCTCGTTGTAGGGGTATTTATACAGCCTTGCGGCGGTGGTCAGGAACGCCGTCCACGCCAGATGGCTGCCGGTGATCTGCCGCGCGGTGCGCTCCGCCAGCTCCGCATAGGCTTGCAGTTTGTTGGGCATAAGCAAAATCCTCCCTTCGTGGTTTTATCGGGGTTTTCATTTTTCCAAAGGAAACGCGCCGGACGATACATTCTTCATCCGGCGCGCTCCCAGCGGCGAATCTGCGATTTTTCCGGCTCTTGACCGTAAAACAGTCAGCTTTGCTCAGAGGTCAAAATCCGGCGTCAGGTCAAGGGCAGCGTACTCCGCGTCGGTAATGCCGCGCAGCTTTGCGAGGGCGCTGTCCGTCAGCTCCCGCAGCTCGGCCTCCTCTGCGTCCAGATACCCCCGCATTTCTGTGAGGGCTGCGATCAGGCCCTCGCGGGTGCCTGCCGCGTTGTAGATGCTCATAAGGCTGACTTCATCGTGGGTGAAATGCTTGTCGTTCATATCAAAGCTCTCTTTCCGCGCTCCGTTTGGGCGCTGTTTTGTTTTTCGCCTGCTCCGGCGTCCTTTCCCTGAGCTTTTCCAGCACGGAGGGCTTCTTCTGTTCGCGGTGGGAGGCCGCAGCCAGCTCCGTCAGGGAGATGGAAAAGCCCGCCTTGACTTGCTCCTCCAGCTCTGTTACGGTGGGCTGCTTGGGGCCGTTGTTGATGATGCCGTCGATCATGCCGTAGTCGTCCTCCATGGCCATCTCCGCGTTTTTGAGGTAGTTCTCCGGCTTGAGGAAATTGGGAAGCTCCCGGAAGCCGATGCTGTCAACGTAATGACAGGATACTACGCCGTTTTGCTTCAAGGCAACGATGTCGCTGACCGACAGGCTGTGTCCCTTGAAATCCGCAGGGTGATCCACGTTGAACCGCTGATAAATCATATCCAGATTGGTTTTGTTGTCCCCATAGTCGGCAAGCCCGCCGGTGTAGATCGCGTCGTAGCCGCCGCGCTCCGGCGTGACGCCCTTGCTCTGCAAGTAGTCATAGTTCATGAAGCGGTAAGCGTCCAATTCACCGCCGCGCCGAATCTGGTAAATGAGGAAAGCGTCCTGTGGGTTTTCCAGAAACAGCTTCTCCGTGTCCGCCTGTTCGCGCAACGTCACAACGCCGCGCACCGCGTCCCATTCCTCGCGCTCCACGCCGAACACGCCGGTGTGGGAGGAAATATCCTCGGCGTCCAGCGCCATGGCCTCGGTGTTGTCGCCGTAGAGCAGGAACACGGGAACGTCCTGCAAGAACAGCTCCATGGCGCGCTCCTTTGTCAGCGGCAGCATGGTATTGCCGTCCGTGTAGCCGTACTGATACATTTCCTGAAAGCCGACGGCTGTATCCGGCATGGGATAGCCTTGCTCCAGCTCCGGCAGGGGTGGCAGCTCATCCTCAACATTCGGCGTTTCTGTTTCAATTTCCGGCTGTGGTTCCTCCTTTGCCCGCCATTCCCTGCGGAACAGGCCGTTGAAGCGTTCCAGCAGCCCATGGGAGCCGTCATCGATGCCGATCTCGTCTGCCAGCTTGACGAAATCCTCCAGCTCCTTCCGCAGCTCTGCGTCCTCGCCGGCAAGCAGCCGGTCCGCAACCGCAGCCGCCGCGGGTCTTTCTGCGCTGTCGGGAACGTTCAGATCCCGGCGCAGGAACGCCGCGTAGTCGGCGGCAAAGGCCAGCGCGTCGGCGCGTGAGGGCGGGATGGTGACAAGCTCATATTCCGTGTCCTTGGGAAGCTCGATGCCGCGCTCCTTGCAAACCTCCGCGAAATGCTTTTCCACGTCGGTGATGATGCCGTTTGCGGTCTTGCTGATCGTATCCAGACTGGCGCGGAACTCCGGCAGCTCGGCGTTTTTTGACCACGTTGCCACATAGCCGAAGCTGTTCGCGCCGGTTTCAATGCCGAAGTAGGCGCAGACCATGAAGGAGATGCTTTCGGCCTCCACCTCCTCGGTATTGCGGCTCTTATGCCTGCGCTCCGCTGCCTGCTGCAAGCCGTAGTTGTGGAGCTTGGCGTGGGCGATCTCATGGACGGCGGCGGATACCGTCTGCACCTCGCTCATACCCTCCCGCAGCGTGATGCTCTGGAATTTGGGGCTGAAATAGCCGTCCACATCGGCGGACAGAGGCTTTACCTCCACCGGCACGGGCGAGGACCGGCGCAGCGCCTCCATGAACGCCTCATAATTCTCAACACTGCCGGTCAGGTTGGCGACGGGGCTGGCCACGCGCTCCGGCAGGGGCTTTCCGTCCGTCTGGGCGTAGTCGAACACCTTCACCGGGCGGAACATGGGGATTTCAATTTCCTTTTCCTCGGTGACGATTTTGCCGTCCGCGTCCAGAATGGGCAGCTTGGTGTCCGGGTCGAGCTTTTCCTGCTCGATTTTCTTCTTATACGGCGTGGGCGCGATGATGGTGATGCCCTTCTCGCCCCGCAGCACATGGCGGGAGAACTTGTCCCGCCAGCGGTTGTAGCCCGCCACAAGTGTGGCGTCCGGGCGCTGTAAGTGGATGAGCGCCTGGTTGTTGAGGGAATAATTGTGAAACCGGCTCATGGTGCGCAGGTAATTGCGGTACTTTTCCATATCGCCGGATTCAAAGATGTCGCGGATGCCCGCCTCGATGCGGTCGGTGATCTCCTTGAGCTGTTCTCTGTTTTTACCGGGCTTCTCTGGCATAGGTTCCTCCTTCCGTCAGGTCGATACGCAGGAGCTGAAGCCCCCGCGAAAGATATTCCCGTAAATCCGTTTTTCCGCAGAGATAGCGGATGTCGCCTGCCTTGTCCTGTTCGCGCAGCGTCCACAGGTCCGCCGCCCACCGGACAAAAACCGCGTCCGGCGCGTTGAAGGGCTTTTTGCGGCGAAGATAGAGGCTGTGCCGCCCCAGCACCATGATCGTGCAGACGGTATTGACCACATCGAGAGAACATTCGTTGAGAACGGCGATCCTCCGTTCATACGAGGCCGCTTCCAGCAGCTTGCTCAGCGCAGGCTTGGCGTTTTCAATCAATGCCGGATAATCCGCTCTTGTCGGATACGGAGATTTTCGTGTCATAGGCACTTCCTTTCATTTCATGGGCTGTTTACCCCTAAAATGGCAGCGCCCGCGCAGGGGTGGGCTTTCCTGTGCGGGCGCTCGGTTCTTATTCGTTTTCGGAGTATATACTCCTTGCGGGCGGCGTATATCCGGCGTTTTTGGCGCGTTCGCTGGCGGCTCTGCGCCGCTCGTCACTGAACGGCTCCCGGACGCTGACGCAGCTTTTCGGCACGGCGTAGCTGACCGCGCCGGCATGGACGGCCTTATCCGGGTACACCTTGTCCGGGTATTTCTCCGCAAGGCGCTTGAGCTTGCGCTTCAGCTTGGGGTCGTGGGTGTAGATGCTGGCGGTGGATTCTTCCTCGTTGTAGAGGATGATACTTTCCTGCTCCAGCTTGGAGAGCTTCATGTCCTCGCCCCCTTGTCAAATTCCAAACGGAAGCGGACGCTCTCGCCGGTATCCTCCAGCACGGCGGTGGCGTCATAGGTGCCGCCGGTCTTTTCGGAGTAGAGGCCGGTGAGCTTCACACGCCCCTCTGCCAGCAGTGCGGCGGCTACCTTTTTTGTCAGAGCGGTGCGCTTGGCGGCAAAGAACTTGTTGTCCCGCCACAGCCCGAAGCGGCAGTCGTTTTTCTCGCAGAAGAAGCCCTTTTTGCTCTCGGTGACCTCGCCGCCGCAGCGGGGGCATTTGCCGATGATCTCCCGGCCGGAGGGGAACAGCACCTCCGCGCCGGAGATGACCTTGTAGGTTTTTACCAGCTCCGTGAGCATATCCGCAATGCCGGTCATGAACTCGTCCGGGGACAGCTCGCCGCGCTCCACCTGCTGCAAGCGGTATTCCCATTCGGCGGTGAGAAGCGGGGACTGGAGCTGCTCCGGCAGCACGGTGATGAGGGAAACGCCGGTATGGGCAGGCACAAGGCTGACGGCCTTCTTTGCCCTTTTGCGCTCCACAAAGCCCGTGGCTACCAGCTTTTCGATGATGGCGGCGCGTGTGGCGGGCGTTCCCAAGCCCTTTCGCTCGGCGTCCTCCGGTGTATCGTCCTTTCCGGCAGTCTCCATGGCGGAGAGCAGCGTATCCTCCGTATAATGCTTGGGCGGCGCAGTTTTGCCCTCCTTTACGGCGGCTTCGGTGCAATCCAATACCTGCCCCTCCGACAGCTCCGGCAGCGCGGCGTCCTGCTTTTCCTGCGCGAGATACTGTTTCCAGCCGGTATCAAGGACGGTTTTGCCCTTGGCGGTGAACTCGGTACCGCCGCACTCCAGCGTAACTGTGGTTTCCGCATAGCGGTGTGCATCGCTGACCGCCCGGAGAAGCTGCCCCGCCACAAGGCGCAAAAGCTCGCGCTCGCCCAGCGGCAGGACGGAGGTATCCGCCTTGCCCGCGCTGGCGGTGGGGAGAATGGCGTGGTGGTCGCTGACCTTTTTGCTGTCGCACACCTGCCCTGCGTTCACACGCCCCGGCGCGTCTGTTTCGCAGATGGCGGCGGCAACGGTCACAAGCTCCGGCACGGAGGCTTCCAGATCGTCGGTGAGGAAGCGGCTGTCCGTGCGGGGATAGGTGCAGAGCTTCTTTTCATAGAGGGCTTGCAGGTAGTCAAGCGTCTGCTGGGCGGTATAGCCGAGGCTGCGGTTGGCCTCCCGCTGGAGCGCGGTCAGGTCGTAGAGCTGCGGCGCTTTCTCCGTTTTCTCTGTGCGCTGCACCGCCTTGACCGTAACCGGCTGACCGGTGCAGGCGGCGGCAAGAGCGTCCGCCTCCGCTTTTTCTTTGAACTTTTCGGACACGGCGGCAAAATCGCCGCAGCGAAGATTTACCGTGTAAAAGGCTTCCGGACGGAACGCCCCGATCTCTGCCTCCCGCTGGACGATGAGCGCCAGCGTGGGCGTCATGACGCGCCCAACATTCAAGGTGCGGTGGTAGAGGACGGAAAACAGGCGTGTGGCGTTGATGCCCACCAGCCAGTCCGCGCGGGCGCGGCAGAGGGCGGACTGGTGCAGCCCGTCGTATTCCCGTCCCGGACGAAGGTCTGCAAAGCCCTTTCGGATGGCCTCGTCCTCCATGGAGGAGATCCAAAGCCGCTTCATAGTCTTTGTGCAGCCCGCCATGTAGTAGACGGTGCGGAAGATAAGCTCCCCCTCGCGCCCTGCGTCGCAGGCGTTGATGACCTCGGTCACGTCCTCCCGGCGCATGAGGTCCCGCAGCAGCTCGAATTGCCTGGATTTGTCCGCTTTCAGCGTGAAGCGCCAGCTTGCGGGCAGGATGGGCAGATCGTCATAGCGCCACTTGGCGTACTTTTCATCGTACACATCCGCGCTGGCAAGCTCCGCCAGATGTCCGAAGCACCAGCTTACAAGGTAGCCGCCTCCCGAAAGATAGCCGTCGTTGCGTTTGGTCGCGCCCAACACGGCGGCGATGGACTGGGCGACGGAGGGCTTTTCCGCAATCACTAATTTATGGTGTGTCATATTCTTTTTTCTCCTTTTCTGCATAGCAAAAAGCAGCCCCGAAGGACTGCTTTTCGTGTCTGTTTTTCTAATCGTATGTGAGTCAGGGCCGTTCAAGGCACCGCTTCCGGTATCGCTCGGCAGCCTCGGCAAAGGCTTTGCGCTCGGCGTCGGTTGGATCCCGTGTTCCATCCAAAAGGCGGCACTGTTCATAGCTTTCCACCGCGCCGGTCAGCCTGTCCAGCAGCGCCTCCGGCGTGAGGCAAATCTCAGCGGTGTCCCAATTTTCACGCCTGTCATCCCATGTGAGGTAGGTATAGCCGTGCCGGGTCGGCACCACCTCCACGCCGGTATCTTCTGTAAGGTGCTCCCTGAATGCCTCCAGCACCCGTTCAAAGCTCAGCATCCGTATCACATCCTTTTCCGCTGCATTTGGTCTTTCATGGGTACATTGTAGCATCGGTGGGAGAATGCGGCAAGGGTCGGGGTCCTAACGCTCCGGCGCTTTTGCCCGCAGCTTCTCCCGCAGGTCGGTGTCACGGTAGCAGGGACGGAGGCAGACGGTGCCGTAGCGGGAACAGCCGCAGCAGAAATGCCCCTCCGGGGCAGGGGTGCGCGGCGTTTCCTCCTTTCCCGGATAGGGGCGCTGCATCATCAGCCGCTCCAGCGGGTTTTTGGTGAAAAGGCTCATGCATCCGCGTCCTCCATTTCCTCCGGCTCGTCCGCATCGTCCTCGTTTTCGTATTCCTCGTCTTCATCCTCATCGCCGTAGTCGTAATCGTCCAAGTCCACAGGTCCCTTTGTGTCAGGCTTTTTCTTGCGGAGCTTGAACCAATACAGCGCGCCGCCGCCCGCCATCAGGAGCAGCAGCACAATCACAACAAGACCGCTGCCGGACTTCTTTTCGCCGCCGTCCTTGTCGGGGCTGTCGCTCGTATCGGGCGTAGGGTCAGGCTCCGGCATCTTTTCCGCGGCCTTTTCCTTGCCCATGCACTCCGTCATATTGTTCTTGCAGACTGCGCAGGCGGTGTTGACCGCACCTGCCTCGCACTTGTCCTTGCAGGAGCAGACGGGGACGGAATCCTCGTCGATGAGTGCAAGCAGGTCGCTTTCGTCCACAAGGTTGAGGAAGTAGGTTTCATACCGTTCGCCGTCCTCGTCCAGCGGCTTATCGTAGTCGATCACCAGATAGAGGGTATGGCCGTTGCGGGTTTCTACCGCGATGAACTGCTTGTTGGTGTGCTTGTCGTAAAGCAGGTCGCGGGTGACGGCGCTGCCGTTTTGGGAAAAGCCCGTCCCTTTCTCAATGGCGACAGGCGCGGCGGTATCGGTGGGCTCCTGTGCTTTCGCCGGCTCTGTGGCTGCGGGCGTCTGTGCCGCAGCGGGCTTTCCCGTGCTGCCGGAGGCGTTGGGAGGCTTTCCTGCACCGGTATTGCTGCCGTTGCTGCCGGTATTTCCGCTGCTGCCAGTGTTGCCGGAGGGCTGCTTCCTGCAATCGCAGTCTGCGGGACAATGGGTGTTGTGCTGCTCCGGTGTGGGGCTGGGCGCAGGCGTTTCCTTTTCATAGAAGGGGTTGGCGATCACCAGATAGCCCGTGCGGTTGCCCGCGTTGTCCACGCCCATGATGTAAAAGTGGGAATCCCGCGTGTTTTTGTCAATGCGGACGCTGAACTCGCCGTTTTGCAGGGTGGTATAAAGCTCATCGTTCACATAGACCCCGGCTATGCCAGAGAGGGTGTCGGCAGCCTCCACGCGCAGCAGCGTACCGCTGACGCCCGCCCGCAGCCGGGGCGCTTCAAAGTCCATACAGGATACGGTCAGCTCCTTTTTATGCTCCGTGCCGTAGGGGTCAGTGATAAAGATAAACACGGTACCGTTGTCCGGCACCGTGTAGCGGGCGCGGCCGTCGTGGGCAAGCTGCTCCGTCAGGTCTGTCCTTTCGGCGGTTTCCCGCAGCGCCGCCTCTACCTTCTGCCAGCCCGCGTTGTTTTTGTCCCTGATACGGATCGTGACCGTCACCGGCGCGTTGTGCCAGCCTGTCGGAATATCTGCGTCCAGCGCATATTCCGCCTCCGGCTGCGGCGTTTCCGTCGTTTCAGGCGGCGCGGGAGCCGGTTCCTGTGTGTCCGGCCCTTGCTCAGCCGGAGGGGACTCCGGTGTTCCTTCGGGTGTGACGGGAAGCTCGGCCTCCACGATCTCCGGCGTGCTTTCCGGCGCGCCGCCTGCCGGGGCGTCCTCCATATCCGTCGCCATGGCCATGCCGGACATGGTGAGGAACATCAGGGCAAGGCAAAGGACGGCGGCAACTCCGCGCAGCAGCCGGTTGTTATTCTTCTTCATGCACATAGTTCGTATCCTCCTTGGTATTGGGTGTGATAAAGGGCGCGCCGCCCCTTTTGAGCTGTGTGAGGAACTGCGCCAGCTCCTCCATGCTCATGCCGGTGGCGCGGGCAAGGCCGATGATGTCGGTATTCTCCAGCTCGACGATGCTCTCGTCAAGCTCCCGGTTGCGGGAGCGGAGGGCGGCGATCTTTTCATCGTTTTTCGCCCGTTCAGCCTTGAGCTTTGTAATCTTAGGGTTCATTTTTTTGCTCCTTTCTGAGAGATCAGGGCGCAGGTAAACGCCCGTAAGCAAGGAAATGGGATTGCCAGTAGCTTGAATTGAGGCTTGTGTACTGGATGGGGTCGCCACAGTGAAGCATCATATCATTGCCGACGTAAATGCCCACATGGGACGCGCCGGTGGTGTCATAGGTGCCTTGGAAGAACACCAGATCGCCGGGGCGCAGGTTGGCGGCGGACACCCGCGTACAGAGCTGGCGCAGTCCCTCCGCGCCCAGCCTGCCGAAGCTCCAGCCCACGCCGCAGTTGTTGTAGACATAGCTGACGAAGCCGGAGCAGTCGAAGGAGGTGGCGGGCGTGCTGCCGCCCCAGACGTAGGGGTAGCCGAGATACTTCTCCGCCTCCTTGATGATGGCGGCGAACTGCGCGTCCTCCAGCGCCTCCGGGGGTATCTCGTACTTCTCATAGTCGGCGGTGTAGTATTTCCCGATGTACTCCGAGCCGCCGAACAGGTCCGGGCGGTTGCCCAGCGTCGCCATATACATGGCATACAAGGAGAGCTGATCCTGCGACATGATATAGACCGGCACATGGGAGAGGTTGAAGTTTTCCAGCCGGACTGTGCAGATGTAATAGGTGTACGGCACCTGCACGGTATATTCATAGCTGTGCAGGTTTCCGTCCGCGTCGGTGTAGTAGCCGGTTCGGGTTTCCGTGCGGTATCTGGTTTCCGTAGCGACGGTTTCCGTTAGGATGTACTGCTTTTCAAACAGCATCTCCAAGATGCCGCCGACCTCGGAGATCGTCCACTCCTTGCCTTTCAGGGCGGTGATGGCGGAGATCAGCACATAGGGGTCATGCTCGATGTCGTCCAGATCAAAATGGTACTCATCGTAGTCATGGGTGCTTTCGTAGGTGTCGAGATACTGCTGCAATTCCGCTTCCATGGCGCAATATTGCGCCTCTGCCGCCAGCATATCCGCGTCCTCACTGGGGTAGGTGGATACGTTGACGCCGGTGGCTCCGCCCTGAATCAGCAGGGAGCAGGAGGAAACGGTGCAGAGGATAAGGACAATCATTGCCGCAATGCCGCCCACGATAAGAAAGCCCTTTTTGTGACGGGCGATGAACTCGCCGGTTTTCTTTGTGTTCTCTGCGGCTTTCCGCGCCGCCTTTGCCGTGGCTTCGGAGGCTTTGACCGTATTCCCGGCGCTTTTTCCGGCTTTGGCGGCGGCGTACTCCCGCTTGATGGCCTGCTTCTGCTGCCAGCGTGAGTAGGGATTGCTGGAAAACTGCGGGTCATGGTGCTGTGCCGTTTTGTCCAGCGCACGGAGGTTGGCGCGGTCTGCCTTGGCCTCGGCGCGGTCTGCGCGACGGTAGGGCTTCTCCTTGTGGGAGCGATGGGCGTGCTGGGCAAGTCGCACGGCGCGCTCCGCCGCCTGCTCCACGCCGTGGGCGCTCTCCACACCCACATTGTCCTGCTCGTGCTCCCGAATCTCCCTGTGGACGGCAGATAGCGCCGCCGCACCGGGCGTGTCCCGCAGGGCGTGGGTGAGCTTGGAGGGTGGTCGCTTCTTGTCCACCTCCTCAAAGGAAAGGCGCGTTGTGACCGTGCCGGTTTTCGGGTCAACGACGCGCTGCTTTTTCTTTACGGTTTTCTTGGGTATCTTCGCCTCGGCCTTTTCCAGCTTCTTCATGCGCTTGTCCGCTTTTCGGATGGCCTTTTTCAGTTCCGGCGCTGCCAGCTCCTCGTCGGTAAACAGCAGCCGGGGCGAGCGCTTGCTCATGGAAATTCACCTCCGTTCGGGGCATACGGTACGCCGAGAAAGTCCAGCACCTTACCGCAGCCCAATTTATGGATACAGAAATCGTACTGCTTGGGATGTGTCAGCGCCATGCGCTGAAAGCGATTCGGCTCCTTTTCCAGATGAACGCCGAACATACAAAACATACAGCCGGTGCGCTTCGCGCCGGTGGTGGTCAGCCTGCCGTTTTCCTCCACGATCTCGCCGTAAACGGAGGAATACGGGATGCCGGTCATTCTGAGATATTCCAAAACGTCCTGCTCGGTCCAGAAGGACATGGGCTGCGAGGTGGGGTCCCGCTTGTGATAGGCGTTGCAGCCGATTTTGAGATAGACGCTCTGGCGGCGTGCGCTCTCACAGGCCATGGTCGCAATGATCTGCTTTCTACCGGTTTCCCGGTTATATCTGTGCAGGGGCCGCTCCTTCATGATGAAACAGCACTGATCGGAAACGAAAAACGGCGCATCCAGCAGGATACGCCATTTCATGTATCGTTCATTGTATTTTGAGGGCGTACCGTCCGCGTTCAAACCGTTCAGATGGCACAGCGCCCACGGGCTGCCACGCTTTGCATAGCGAACGCGCCGTGCCACGTCCTTGGAAACGACGGGATAGCCATATTCCGATATGACCTTTGAAAAGGGCATTTCAGGCCGCAGCCACGTTACATTGGGAACGGTTTTGACAAATTCCCGTATCTCCGGGTATTCCAGCCCCGTGTCCACAAACACGGCGGGAATGTCGGGGAACGCCCGCCGTGCAAGGTCCAGCAGAACGGTGCTGTCCTTGCCGCCCGAAAAGGAAACGGCGACCTTGCCGCCGTAGTGGTGATACCACTCGATGATCTTCGCCTGCGTCACGCGGATTTTCCGCTCCAGCGGCCACGCCTGCATGACGCTCAGATCCTGCCGGGTGTAGGCGTTCATACCGCGACACCTCCGATCCGTTTTTCTGCCAGCTTACAGTATTCCGGGTTCAGCTCAATGCCGATGTAGTGCCGTCCGAGCTGCTTTGCCACCGCCGCCGTAGTGCCGGAGCCGAGGAAGGGGTCCAGCACCACGCCTCCAGGCGGGCAGCCTGCCAGCAGGCAGGTTTCCGCCAGCTTTGGCGGGAAAGCGGCGAAATGCCCACCCTTGTACGGCACGGTATTGATCTGCCAGACGTCGCGCTTGTTGCGAAGCTGAGGGATGTCCTCATCGGCGTACCCGTTCGGGCGGTGGTCGTTGAGGTGTTGGTGCTTCTGACCGGGAATATCCGCGGAATACTTGTTGCCTGCACCAAATCCGCGCTTCATCCGCGCAGGAGTGGAGGCCGCAACCGGCTCCGCGATGGCAGCGGCATCATAATAGTAGCGGCGGGACTTGGACAGCAGGAAAATATGCTCATAGCAGCGGCTTGGCCTGTCCTTGGTGCTTTCCGGCATGGGGTTCGCTTTCATCCAGATGATGTCCGAGCGCAGATACCAGCCGTCTGCGCGCAGAGCAAAGGCAAGCAGCCACGGGATGCCGATCATGTCCTTTGCCTTGCAGCCCTCCACCTTGCCGTTGAGGGCGACCACCTGACCGGTCCTGCCGTTGGGGTACTTGGGGTCAAGGCTTTCTCCCTGATTGCCCTTTCCGGCATAGGTGTCCGCGATATTGAGCCAGAGTGTTCCGTCCGGCGTGAGAACGCGCCTGACCTCCCGGAAAATGGAAGTCAGGCGCTCCACATACAGCGCTGGGGTTTCCTCCCGCCCGATCTGCCCGTCCACGCCGTAATCCCGCAGGGCGTAGTACGGCGGAGAGGTGATGCAGCAGTTCACGGAATTGTCCGGCAGGGTTTTCAGCACGGTCAGGGCGTCGCCGCAGTAGATGCGGTCAGCCTGCATAGTCGAACTCATCCCTTAGAAGCGTGGTAAGCCCCTCGACAGCCGTGAGGATGTCCCTGCACACGCCGGTCAACTCAGATATGGCCGGTTCTCCGTCATACTCAAATACGTCGGCGTCCTCATTGTCCTCGTCCACCTCACGCTCTGCGGCGTATTCGCGCTCCATGCGCTCGGCATACTCGCAGCAGCGTTCGCCGGGGCAGCAGGGATTATCCGCAGGAACGTAACCGGCGTATTCCGGCTCGATCAGGTCGTTTTCGATGAGGTCGGACAAGTCCGCAAGGTCATGGGACTTGAGGTAATTGAGCGCCCTGCCCCAAGAACTGAACATCTCCTCGCAGCGCTCGTCAAAGTCGAGGGTGGATCTGCGCACAAGGTCCAGATAGCCGTCCTTCTCGGCTCCGTTTTTGATGTAGTGCATGAGGATGGTCGCCATCCACAGCAGCTCCAGCTTTTCCTCGATGTGGCGCAGGTAGTCCTCGCCGTGGATCAGGTACAGATTTTCTTTTTCCATTGTGATGCTCTCCTTTACATTATTTATAGTAGAATCAGGTCAGGCGATCTCACCCAGCATGGTGAGAAACAGCGACTTGCCCTTGGGCGTGACAAGGGTATATACCCCCTGATGCCCGTTGACGGCGATATAGTCCTTTACGAAGAACAGACCGTCGCTGGCGGGCTTGGCATAGGGCAGGAGCGTACCGGAGGGCGCACGGTAGAGATAGCGCTTGCGGATGAGGAACGCGGTGAACATTTTCTCCGGCACCTTCAGCTCCTTTGCGGTGGCGCGGAGATTGGTGCAGCACTCCGGGTGAATGAAGGCGTCGTAGAAGTCCGCCTTGGGCTTTGCCAGACGCAGTTCCTGCTGAAGCAGTTCGTTTTTCCGCTGTTCCTCCAGCATCCGCTGCGCCATGAGCAGCACCAGCTCCGGGTTTTCCAGCACCTGCTCCAGCACGGATTTTGTCATGTACGCGCCGTGCTTGCGGATGGCCGGAATGACCTCATGGGTGATCCAGCGCTTGAACGCCTTTGCCTCCGGCTTGCGGGAGGTGATCACCAGCGAATACAGCCCGGGTTCGTTGATGATTGCCATGCGCTGTTTCCCGCCAAGGGTATCAATAGTACTGATACCCTTTTCATCATCATCCAGACGCTCAACCGTCATGCTCGGATTCCCCAGTTCCAGCGCTTTGCACACATCCGCCGCTACAAACCACGGCTCACCGTTGAGGTTCAGCGTTCGTACCTTTCCAAAGGCTTCGTTTTCAAAAATCATCAGTTTGTTTTCCATCGTCCAATTCCTTTCTTGTTTTGTTATGCAGTCTGCTCCTGTGGCTTGGTGGTGAGCAGGTCATAGAGTTCCCCGCGGGGGAAGCGGTCTACGAAGGGAAGAATGACGTTGCCATAAAAAAGCAGCCCTTCGCCTTCACCGCTGTGGGTGACATACGAGAGCTGATGCGGGGAGATATTGAGCTGCTTGGCGAGAATCTGCCGGTCGCCGCTGGCCTGATTGAGCATGAGGATGAAATCGCTGTTCTCAAAGATGTTCTCCACCTCGCGGGAGGAGAGCAGGTCTTTGACATTCTGCGTGATGCCGGTGGGGATACCTCCCCACTTGCGGAAGCGCTTCCAGATTTCCACGGTGTAGGCGGCCGTCTGCTCCTCGCGCAGCAAAAGGTGCATTTCGTCAATGTAGTAGCGAGTGGATTTGTGGGCTTCCCGGTTGACGGTCACTCGATTCCACACGGCGTCCTGCACGATGAGCATCCCGATCTTCTTGAGCTGCTTGCCCAGCTCCTTGATGTCGAAGCTGACAATGCGGTTGGCGATGTTGATGTTGGTGCGGTGGTTGAACACGTTGAGGGAGCCGGAAACGTAGATTTCAAGGGCGGTTGCGATGTACTGCGCCTCCTTTTCCTCCTGACGGCGCAGCTCGTTATACAGGTCCTCCAGAATCGGCATATTCTCCGGGCGGGGGTCGTTGAGGTAGTCACGATAGACCATACGCACACAGCGGTCGATGATGGTCTTTTCCACCGGCATGAGGCCGTCCTTGCCGCCGACAATCAGCTCGCACAAGCTGAGAATGAAGTCGGATTTCAGGCTCAGTGGGTTCTCATCGTCCGAATAGTTGAGGTTCAGGTCCATGGGGTTGATGTAGTGCGTGCTTGTGGGGGAGATTTTGATGACCTGCCCATTCAGCCGCTCTACCAGCGGCCCGTACTCCGCCTCTGGGTCGCAGATGATAATGTCATCATTGGTGACGAGGAACACGTTGGCGATCTCCCGCTTGGCAGCAAAGCTCTTGCCGCTGCCGGGCGTGCCTAAGATCAGCCCGTTGGGATTTTTAAGCAGCTTGCGGTCTACCATGATGAGGTTGTTCGACAGCGCGTTCAGCCCGCAGTACAGCGCTTCCTTGCCGTCCTGAAACAGCTCCTGCGTGGTAAAGGGGATAAAAATAGCGACGCTTGAGGTGGTCAAGCCCCGCTGTATTTCAATCTGGTTCAGCCCCAAGGGGAGGCTGCTCATCAGCCCTTCCTCCTGACGGAAATCAAGGCGGGTAAGCTGGCAGTTGTACTTCTGGGCGATGGAGGCTGCCTGAAATACGTTGTTGTCAAGCTGCTGGCGGCTGCCTGCGGTGTTGACCACAATAAAGGTCAGCAGGAACATACGCTCGTTGCGGCTTTGCAGGTCTTGCAGCAGCTTCTTCGCCTCCGTGCCGTAGGTGGCAAGGTCCGAGGGGATGATGTCCATGTCGTATCCGGCGCGGACGGCTTTTTTTTGCTCCTCGATGGTCATTTTCTGCAAATCGGTGATCTTGCGCTTGATGGTCTTGATGGCCTTGACCTGATCCACGGACTGGACGTGCATACTGACGATGAGGGAGCTTTCCATGTCGAGGAAGTCCGCCAGCATCCTGTCGTTCAGCTCTGGCGCTAAAATCTGCAAGAAGCTGGCGCAGCCGATGCGCCTGCCGACGCCGAAGGAGCGCCCGGTGCGGAACTCAAAGGAGCTGGGAGCGATGAAGTCCTTGACCGAAAGGCCCGATGGTGCCAGCCAGTCCCACGAGAAGCGGAACGGCTCCTGCTCGTCCATGTGCAGCATCCCGTGCAGCAGCCGCAGCCGCTCCGTGCCGTTCATGGGCTCCGCCGCCACGCCGAGGCGCTTAAAGTTGTTCAGAATGTCCGTTTCAATGCGCTCCAGCCTCGGCTTTGCCGTTTTCAGCCCGTCCGCCTCCACGCCGAAGGTCAGGTACTTGGTCTTGATGAGGCCGTTGTTGCCGCGGGCAAGCTGGTTCTGGAGCATCTGGGTGTATTCCAGACGGATGCTGTCAAAATCATCGCCCTGCGGCGAGATGGTGATGTACCTTGCGTAATTGTCCTTGTTGGCGGACATATTCACGAAGGAAAGCTGAAAGCGCACGGAGCTGTCGAAGTAGTTGAGGAAGTCGCACCAGCCGTCAAAGATGGCGGTCTTGTCCTCGTTCTGGTTGAGCTGGTAGTTGATGTCCTGAAACTGGACGGTTTTCGTGTAGTAGCTGTCCGTCACGCGGCAGATGCCGTCGGGGAACATCCGCTGAAACGGGATGCTGTCCTGTGCGGACTTCTGTTTCTTATCCTGCCGCTTCGCTCTTGCGATGGCGGCCTCGATCTGCCTGCGTTCGGCGCGGGTGAGTTTTGTGCGGGTGGACAATGCGATACACCTCCCGGTCTAAATTGTCCTGCCGTTCCAGAACGGCGTAGAAATTATTGGTTGCGTAGGGGCGCTGCTTGGGGCGCAGGAAGCAGACCTGCACGATGTTGCGGACGATCTTTTCAAGGGGCTGTCCGTTCTTCTCATACATGGCCAGCAGGAAAAAGGGCAGCATGAGCAGGATCATGCAGATGGCCGCCGTGCTGACGCCGGTATGGGCTTTGAGCAGGAAGAACAGCGGAACGCCCAGCGCCGCCCCTGCGCTGAAGCATACGAGCTGCCGTTTTGTCAGGTTCAGCAGCACCTTGGTCTTGACCGCGTTCAGGTCCTTGGGTACGGGGACGTATGCCATGTTGATTTACCTCCGTCAATGACTGTTGAAAATTGACTTTGCGAGACTGCTGGTTTTGAACAGGGTGAAGCAGAGCAGCACCGTGTAGCCCATGCACAGCCAGATGGCCGTGGAAATGTTGTCGTCTATGAGCATATTCTGTACCAGCACCGCATAGATGGCGATGCAGATGATGATGAGAAAGCCCTGAAACGCCAAAGCCAACAGGGAGCGGAGATAATTCTGCCCCATGCCGCCCCATTCCTTGCCCATCATGGTGGCCATGGGGATGGGCGCGATGCTGGTGACGAGGTATATCTCGATCATTCTGCCGTAGATGATGATGAAGATGCAGATGGTCAGCGCCCACATGGTGAAGCCCACCACGAAGGATTGTAGCCACAGCCCCAAGAGCGACCACACGTTCATCTCCAGCAGCCTCGCCTCAAGGTCCGCGATATGGTCGGCAAGGTTGATGGAGGTGTTGCCCACGATAAGGCCGGAGGCGCGGTTGACCACGCTCTGCGCCGCCTCGAATACGCCCATGACGATATTCCATGTGTTGGACACGATGAGGACGGCAGCCGCCGTCTTGAATACCCAGCGAAAGAATACCCATGTGTCGATGTCGTGGAGGTTATTTCGGTCCGCGATAAGCTGGATCAGCTCCAGTGTCATCACAAAGGCGAGGATCACGCCGGCGATGGGCAGTATCACGTTGTCCGAGAGGGAGCGGATCATGCTGTAAATGCCGGCGTTCCACGCCTGCGGGGTGCTGCCGATGTGTCCCGCCGCCTCCGCGACCTTGGCGTTGACGTTATCAAAGAGGCCGGTGAGGTTATCCATGATGCCCCCGACCAGCAGCTCCTTGAGCCATTCGGTGAATTTTTCCCATATCAAATCCAATGGGTCAGCCCTCCTTTCCCGCCCCCGCCCGTGTCAGGCGGGCAGGGGCGAAGGGTTTTACGTTGCGGCATGGACGGGATTAACCGAACAGCCCTTTGAGCAGCGGCACGAGGATCATACCGATGAGCGCCACACCGCCGCCCGCCATGAGCTGTTTCATCCCTTGCGATTTTGCGCCCGGATTATCATTTCCGTAACCTTCCAGCAGGTTGATCACGCCCCAGATGCCAAGACCGGCTCCGAGGGCAATGACGAGGGTCTGCAACACATCGACTGCGCTATTGAAGAAATCCATATTTTATGTGCCGGAATCGTTTCTTTATGGTTTTTGTAGTGGAAACCGCAAAGCCGGAATGAGCTGGCCGCTGTGTGCGGCTGTCGATTCCGGCTTCTCCTTTCAAATTCTCGGTTGTGCTTTCCTCCGACTTTGCGTTTCGCCTGTATCTGCTGCATTGTCGGCGTCCTCCTTTACGGAATGGGTGTCCGATGTATATATAAAAATCCGCCCGTTCAGGCGGATTCTGAACCTGCGGCCGCGCCCGCGTCAAAGACCTCAAATTCCTCCTCCGGCTTCAGCTTGAGCTTTGTGGAGAGGAATTTCTCAATGTCAAAGGCGTTCTTGGGATTCGCGTCCGAAAGATACTTGTAGTTGGGGTGTTTTGCGATGTCGTATTTGTCGGATAGGAACGGCCTTACGCCGCGCAGCTGCAAGATACACTTGCCGCCATTAAGAACGGCAAGCTCATCCTGACTCATCAGCTCCTTGCCGAGCTTCTGATAGTTCAGGCTGTGGGAAACCTCGCGCCCACGGGATTCTCCCGTGTTGAAGGTGTCAATGGTTTCCTTGCCCAGTGCGGCGGACAGCTCCTTTAATGTGGTCGGCTCCTTGCCGCCGAGGAACACGGAGCTATCGCAGTTGCCGATGATGGTGTCGCAGTTGTCCTTGTAGAGTGCCTTGAGCTGGCTCTGTGCCTGCAAAACAAGGCAGGCGGAGATCTCGCGGCTGCGGATGGTGGCCATCAGCTTCTCCAGCTTGGGAATCTGCCCGATGTTGGCGCACTCGTCGATGAGGCAGCGCACATGGACGGGCAGCCTGCCGCCGTACACATCGTCCGCCTTGTCGCACAGGAGGTTGAATAGCTGGGTGTAGACCATGCTGGCAAGGAAGTTGAAGGTGTCGTCTGTGTCGGAAATGATGATAAACAGCGCCGTTTTCCGGTCGCCCAGCGTGTCCAGCTCCAGCTCGTCATACGCCGTGATCTCCCGCAGCTCCTGAATGTCAAAGGGAGCGAGGCGCGCGCCGCAGCTAATTAGAATACTTTTCGCTGTTTTGCCCGCCGCTAAGCGATATTTGGCATATTGGCGCACGGCGAAGTGATGCGGCTCCCGTTTTGCCAGTTCCTCAAACATCAGATCGACGGGATTTTTGAAGTCCTCGTCGTCCTCCCGCACCTCCATGGTGTTGATCATTTCGATGAGGGTGGCGAAGTTCTGCTCCTCCACCGGCGCTTCGTAGTAGATATACCCGATGAGCGCCGTGTAGAGCAGCGTCTCCGCCTTGCGCCAGAAGTCGTCGCCGGATTTTCCGTCCCCCTGCGTGTTGGCAATCAGCGTCGTGACCAGCTTCAGAATGTCCTTCTCGCTGTGGAGATACGCGAAGGGGTTGTAGTGGTGGGACTTTTTGAAGTTAATCGTGTTCAGTATCTTGATCTTATACTGGTTCCGCTGGAGTAATTTTCCACATTCGACCACGATGCTGCCTTTTGGATCGGTGACAACGTAGGAACTGTGTAATTGCATGAGATTTGGCTTAATGAAAAACCGCGTCTTGCCGCTGCCGGAGCCGCCCACCACCAGCACGTTTTTGTTCCGCGCGGTTTTCGGGTCCTTGGGTCGGCTGTTCATGGTCAGCCGCTCCGTCTGGGTGAGAATGACGTTGTTGGCAAAGGTGGGGTCTACATAGGGCTTGATGTCCTCTGCGTTGCCCCATCTTGCGCTGCCGTACTCGATATTCTTCCGAAACTTCCGCGCGTTCTTCCCCTTGACGTAGACGGCAAGCCGGATGAGCAGGGCGGCGGCAGCGCCCACACACAGGTCGATGGGGTGGAAGCTGGGCAGCGCCGATTGGAACGCGGCGGCGAAGCCCTCCATGATGTGCAGCGACTTTTGTGAAAAGTCCGCGCCGGGAGCCAGCCGCGCCGCCTGCCCCAGCTTGGTGGCAAAGAGCGCGATAAAGACATAGGGAAGATTGGGAAGCAGGAGCTTCTTTACGTTGATCTGCTTCATAGCTCCAGCCCCTTATCCTTGCTCCGGGACTTGTCCGGCGTAAGGGACAGCACCTTCGCCTTGAGCGCGCGGAGCTGCTCCAGCACCGAGGGTTTATCCTGCGAGGCCCGCTTGACCTCTTTTGCGGTGTATTCCCGGAACGCCGCCGTCAGTGCGTCGGCGTCGCGGGCTTTGAAGAAAACAAGGTATTTGGGAATATCCCCGGACTTATCCTTTTTCAGAGCAAAATCCACGCCGTATTTCCGTGCCACGCGCTCAAAGGATTTGATGTTGCTGTCGGTGATCTCGATGTTGGATACGCCCTGATTCTGCCCGATGAGCTGCTTCACCGTCTGCTTGCCGGTGGGCTTCTCCGGCGCGGCGCGGGCCTTTTGCAGCCGCTTCTCCTTGCGGCTTGCCAGATATTTCAGAATGGCGGCTTTCAGCAGCCGCCCAGTGAGCTTGGTTGCGCTGATGACCAGCGTGACCGCTCTGTTTTCCACTTCCTCCTGCATGGGTCATCCCTCCTTTTTTCGGTCATATTCAGCCCTTGCCCCGCAGCCCGTCGCCGTACATATCGTGGTTGACGAGGGCGGAATAGTAGCTGCCCATGGTGCTGGGAGCGTTGAACAGCGAGGCAAGCAGGTATTTCTTGATGTTGCGGACGTAGGTGGTGTTCTGCTTCAGGCAGTCAAAGACGTAGCCGATGTGCATGGAATTGACGCGCAGCAGCTTTTCCTTCACCATCTCTGCCGGATACTCGTCCCCGGCCACCACGATGGTCTGTCTGCGGGAGCAGAGGGTTTCCGCCATGAGGTCCACCACCTCGTCAAGCTGCTCCTTGTCCTGCTGCGGGTCCTGCGTGAGAATGTCGTACTCGATATTTTCCTTGACGAGTTCTCGCGCTGCCTCGTATCCCATCCCATCGCATCCCGCGCCCTGCAAGTGGGCTGGGGGATAGATAGGATCAGGATTTGATATGTCCGTACTTAATCCATTTGGTATTTCTTTTTCTTTACTTCTTCTATCTTTATTTAATTGCGCGGGCTTTTCCGTATATGGCTCCGCCGTATCCGGGGTATCCAGATACGGGTTTTCCGTATCTGGTGAAGCCGTATCCGGCAAGGGCGGATGCGGGGATTCATAGATCGTGTACTCGGTGTCGGTGATCCTGCCCTTACTGTCACGAATCTGGCGGCGGACAAGGTAGCCTCTGACCTCCAGCTCTTTCAGCGCTGCGCCGATGGCGTCCACGCCCTCCTTGCAGATGGCGGCAAGCCCGCGGGTGGTGTAGTCCCACTCATCGGTCAAAGAGAGCATTTTGGACAGCAGGCCGATGGCTTTCAGCGTCAGACCGGTGTCCCGCAGGTGGTAATTGGACATGACCGTGTAATTGTGGTTCTTCTCCACGCGAAATACTGCCACGGTGTTCACCTCCCCTCGGAGGGAAAAAGCAGCCCCGCAGACGGAGCGTTTCCCCCTGCTTCGCGGCGGATGAGGCGGCGGAGGGTATATCCCCGCTGCCCGCGTCTTTCGGTAATTTTTAGGGCGTCCAGCCCGAAACGGGCGATGAGCAGGGCGTTGATGAGCAGCCGGAACGCCTCATCCGGGATAATCTGCGGCTCCGCAAGGTCGCCCTGCGTGACCTCCGCCGTGTGGCAGTAAAGGCTCTTTGCCGCCATAAGCAGCGTGTAGTCATGGGATGAGATGCCGCGCCTGCGGGCGTAGCGGAAGTCGATGCCGCCGCGGAAGAAGCAGTTGAAGGTCCTGTCCGCAAGCTCCTTGTTGGAGGTCAGCAGATACAGCGCGGCGAAGAACTCTGGCGTGTCGCGCTCCTTGCGGCAGCCCAGCAGCAGCCGCAGGGTCTCCATGCGCTTCCTGTGGGCGTTGTCCTGCCACATGGTGCCGGGAAAGCTCTCCGCCAGCCGCATGATTCTTGCGGTCAGGCGCGGACGGTACGGAAACAGCTCCGCGACGGCCTCCGCATAGCCCACCGTACCGGCTTCCATACGCTCGGCAAGGCAGGGGCAGGACAGGGCGGTGCAGCCCAGCTTTTTGACATATTCCGTGCAGAGGACGCAGGAAACGTCCTCCGGCTTATACTTGAACGTGTTGATATACATGGCTTTGCTCCTCTCTGGATATGACAAAACCGGGCAAAGAAAGCTCTCTGCCCGGTCGGTGTCGTGGTTGTCTGCGGTCGTATTCGGTTATCTGGACTGGTCACGCTGGCGCTTGCGCAGCCATGCGTCCAGCAGCTTCAGGATGGTTTCCTCCATCTTCTGCGGCGTATAGGAGCGCGGGAAGTATTTGCGCAGCTTGTCCGCCGAGAGGACGACGTTATAGCCCTCCGGTTTTTTCTGCTCCATCATGATGTCCAGCATGGTGTCGTCGTTGAGCTTGCCGTCGCGGGAGAGCTTTTTCATGCGCTGCGCCTGAGAAAGCGAGGGCGTAGCCTGCTCGCTGTCGATGGCGGTCAGGAGCATCTGCTGTTCCTCCGGCTTGAGGTAAGAAATCTCCACGGCAGGGGTCATGCCGATCTTCTTCTCGTCCACCATTTGCTGAAGCTCCGGGGTGAGTTCGGTCAGGCGGATGTAGCGCTGTACCTGAGATTTACTTTCACCGGCTTCGTCCGCAACGATCTCGACGCTGCGCTTCCCATCAAAATTGTGCCCAACTTGGTCACAATTTTCTTCGGGTAGGTTTTCAGCCTCTTTTGCCGGTCTGCCAGCCTTGCGGCGGATAGCTTCAAGCTTCATTTTATACGCCTGCGCCCGTTCGGAGGGAAGGATGTTCTCGCGCTGGATGTTGCTGTCCACCATGAGGATGGTGGCGGTGTCGTCGTCCATCTGCCGCACGATGCAGGGCATGGCGGAAAGCCCCGCCAGCTCGCTGCCGTGCCTGCGCCGGTGTCCGGCGATGATCTCATATCCGCCGCCCTCACGGGGACGGACGATGGCAGGGACGAGAACGCCGTACTGCCGGATGCTCTCCGTCGTTTCCTGCATGGCCTCGTCGTCCCGCACCTTGAAGGGGTGGTTGGGGAAGTCGTGCAGCTCCGACAGCGGGAGCAGCGTGATTTTATTCTCTTGCGCAGCCGCAGCGGTCTTTGCCCCGCGCTTCGCTTTGCTTTTCGGTTCTTCCATGTTCGTGTTCCTCCTCATTGAAAGCGGCAGGAACGAAAAAAAGGAGAATGACCGCTGTTCCCGCCATTCTCCCATGAAAACAACTATGCGATTGTGATTTCAGCCCCTTGACCGTCTGAAGGAGAGGTATCTGATCGAGAGCCATCTCGCCGCAAACCCGCATGAATACTGCATTTTTGCTGTTTGCGCTTCACCTTCCCGAACGACGTATGTTCAATGAATGGTACGCTAAAGACACCAGCAAAAAAATCCGTGCCGTTATGAAAGTGAAAGGCAATGCAGGAGAACATTTGACTGTTTTGCCTCCGTATGGATACATGAAATCGTCTGATGACAAAAAGCAATGGGTGAAGGATGAAGAAGCCGCCCAGGTAGTTTATGAAATTGGTCTCTATATCATGGATGGTTTGGGACCCTCGCAGATTGCAAGAAAACTGACGGAAAGAAAAATTCTTACTCCGGCTGCTTACTATGCGAGCAAGGGCAGAACAACCAATGTCACAAAGAAAGGTTCTCCTTACGCTTGGGATTCTTCTACGATTGCCGACATCATGGACCGCTGGCGTGAATACCTGGGGCACACAGTTAATTTCAAAACCCGTAAAAAATCCTACAAGAGTAAAAAGACCTTGCACAATCCAGAAAGCGAATGGAAGATTTTTGATAATACCCACGAAGCCATCTGGACGGAGGCGATTGCCGATGCAGCAAGGCTCGCAAGGCAGACGCGGCGCCGACCCACAAAGATGGGAGAAATGGGTATGTTCTCCGGCATGATGTTCTGTGCCGACTGCGGCTCCATTATGTACCAATGCAGGGCAACCAATTTCCGGCGCGATCAGGAATACTATCTGTGTTCCGGCTATCGGAAAAGCCGTGATGTATGTGGGCAGACACATTCTATCCGAACTGTTATCCTGGAAGAATTGGTTCTGCAAAATCTGCGCGAGATCGTTTCCTTCGCATCACAGCGCAAAGACGATTTTGTGAAGATGGTCATGGATGCGGATATGCGCCAACGTAACCAAGATTTGGCAAAACGGCAGAAAACATTGGCCGATGCCGAAAAGCGGATTGCAGAGCTGGACACCATTTTCAAGCGGCTCTACGAAGATACTATTTCGGGAAAACTTTCTGACGAGCGTTTTCAAAAGCTCTCTACCGATTACGAGAAAGAGCAGCATCAGCTTCAAGATGTAGCGGCTGCTCTCCGTGATGAAATCGAAGCAGAGGAACAAAAAAGCGCCAATGTGGAAAGGTTTCTCTCCGTTGTAGAACGGTATACGGAAATTCCTGAATTAACCCCATGTATCTTACATGAGTTTGTCGAGAAGATCGTTGTCCATGCCGCCAGCGATCCAAAGGGCAAGAACCGCACCCAGGAAATTGACATCTACTATAAGGGCATTGGAGCCCTGGAAGTATCGAAAGTTACTTCATCAAGGCAAGAATGAGAAAAACGGCATAGCCGAAGCTATACCGTTTCTCTCTTGCCCCACGATGTTTTCTTATCGGGAGGCACCTTTGCAAGTCCCTCTTTATATTTGAACCAGAGAGCACTTCCGTTCATTTGGAAGTGCTCTTTTTTATTGGAAAGAAGGTGGCCTAGTTGACCGATGACGCTGCACCAGATAGACGTGCTGAGGAAAAAATTATCCGAGTGAGATTAAACGAGCTGCACCCATTCAAGGGCTATCCCGCCCTGAAAAACATTATGCCGCGCAAACAGCCGTACTTTGTACGGGAGGAGAACCCATCTATGATCCGGCTTATTGCCCGTGTAAAGGCGCGTGGTGTACGTCAGCCCGTACTTGTTCGCCCGGATCCGGAGGGGGGGTATGAAATTATAGACGGCCATCGGCGGTATCGGGCCAGCGAACTGGCAGAATACTCAGAGATACCAGTCATTATCCGGGATCTGAGTGACGAGGAGGCTGTGTCCGAGATGGTAGATGGCAATGTATACCGCGAGAACGTCCTGCCCAGCGAACGTGCCTGGGCCTATCGTATGTATTTGGAGGCGGAAAAAAAGCAGGCGGGACGACCTGCCAAAAATTTGCCGAAAATTTCGGCAAATTTCCGTAGCGACGATGAGATTGGGAAATCCCTAGGAATCAGTGGGGACACCCTGCGCAATTATATCCAGCTTACAGAACTGCGGCAGGAACTCATGGACAAGGTAGATACTCAAGAAATTGGCTTATCTGTCGCTTATCAGCTTGCCGCCCTCGCCAAAGACGAGCAGGCACTTTTGCTGGATGCAATGGCATATTCGCAGAATACACCGTCACTCTCTCAGGCCCAGCGGCTGAGAAAAGCCAGCAAGGAAGGGACACTTACGCGGGAGACAATGCGGGAGATGCTTTCCGAGGAGAAAAAAACGGAGGCGGAAAAGCTGACGTTTTCCACGGACACGATCCGCAAATACTTTCCCCGCTCCTACACGCCCAAACGGATGCAGGAGACCATCATCAAGCTGCTGGAGGCATGGCAGAAAAAGCGCCAACGCAGCCAAGATCGCTAATTACATACGACAAGTTACCGGACGCACCTTGCGATCCGGTTTTTTTGTGCCCAAAATCAGGAGGTCATTATGTTTGTCTGCACATTTCGCTATAGACCAAAGCACGTTGCCTGCTACCTTTGCACAGAATACAAGCAGAAACAGGGGTGTACGCTTCCTGTCTGTCCCTGGTTGGCTGAGCGGATTGAGGCCGGAGTGGTGGGGTATCAGGAGGCGGTGATGGCTACCATTCCCCGGAACCGACTGCTTGCACCGCGTCTGCGTGCCCTGGTCGCCAGCTTTCCTGGGAGTCTGTGGAAGGACGGGACACACAAGGAGCGCATGGAATATGCCAAGACCCGGCTGCACTACTACCGACGCAGGGATACTCCGGCCTTTTATGCCGCCCTGTTCCTGCTGACCTCCAGCGCAGAGCTGTGGAAACGTAGTGCCAACTGTTTTTACCGGAAGGGCTTCGAACCTGCCTATGCGGTACTAGGCGGTATCTCCCCCCATGACTACGCGCTAATCTCGGCGGCAAAGGGCCTGTATCGCGGTGTCGGAGGCCCCGCGACGATGGAGCTTGCAGACCCAGATATTGTGGACGCGGAAGTGTTCCGTATGATCGTCAATGCCACCCTTATCGCCCGGTATGGCCTGCCTGTGTTGGACATTCGGGCACGGAGGGCGCGTGTATGACGCGGTTCACTATCCGGGGACATGACCTGCTGGCCGTAGAACGTTTTCGGGACGATACCCGCTATATGGTCGAGTTTGAAGTCCTAGAGGACGATAATCTCATCGCTTTGCGCGGAGAGACGGCCCGCCTGTTCCTGAGTGAACAAGGGTATCAGAAAGTGCTCCATAGTCAGGAGCTGGGGAAAATCCATATTACCGACCATGCCCTTGTTGTGGAGGGGCATATCATCCGACCCAAGAGGAAGAAACATCATTAACAGAAATTGGAGGGAATTATCGTGTATAAGGTAAAGTATTTGCAGGAAGAACTTACCAGTCTGTTCCGTACCCGGATATTAGAGGACGGGAACCCTGCGGAGGACGCCATGGACTACCTGGGTAATATTGACTTCCATGCACTGACCCAGGCTGTGCAGGACAAAGCCCGAACGGCGTACACCTATATCACCCAAGGGATGCAGGAGAAGTCCTTCAACTATCGCGGCCCGGAGCTGTTTGGACAAAAGGCCACCCTTCTGTATGTGGAGGACGACCAGAGCACGATGGAGATTGCCGTCACCACCCGGACGCTGGAGCTGTGGCTGCTGGAGGACATGAGCCTTGTCTGCGTGGCCTGTGTGCGTGTGGAATATGAGGGCGGCGAATACGTCACCGAGTACCGCACCATCAAGGGGGATGCGGCGCAGAGCGAGATGTGTCTGGATCTGGAGGATCTGTCAGATACCCTGGACGAGCTGTGCGGCCCCTGCTTCGAGTGTGAGCAACCGGTCTACGAGCTGTAAAAAGAGAAGGAGGTCAGCAAGAAGGACGTGCCCTAGATGGGCGCTCTTATTACCGCCAAAGAGAATTTTCACGCGGTCAGTTTGAGCGGGGGCAAGGATTCCACCTGTCTCCTGCTGCTGATGATCGAGCGCGGCCTGCCCATTGACGCAGTGATTTGGGCGGATACCGGCATGGAGTTCCCGGAGATGTACGGCCATATCTCCAAGGTGGACGAGCATCTGTACCGAGAGCGGGGGCTACACATCACCACCCTGCGCTCTCCCAAGAGCTTCGAGTACATGATGTTTGACGAGCCCAAACAGAAGCCCTCCACCCTGGAGAACCGGGCGCGGTTAGGCGTTCCGCCCTATGGCAACGGCTGGCCGGGCATCAAGGTTCGCTGGTGCACCGGCCAGCTCAAGACCCACCAGATCAACAAGGAGTTGACCCGTCTCAAGGGCCAGCACCGCCTTCAGCAGTATGTGGGTATCGCGGCGGACGAGGCCCATCGCTGCAAGGATCTCCACTATCCTCTGGTGGACTGGGGCATCACCGAGGCCCAGGCCCTACAACTGTGCTATGACCGGGGCTTTGACTTCGGCGGCCTGTACCGGATCTACCACCGCGCCTCCTGCTGGTGCTGCCCCTTTCAGCGGATTGGGGAGTTGCGAAATCTACGCCATCATCACCCGGAGCTGTGGGCGCGCCTGCTGGATTTGGATAACCGTGCGCGGACACAGTTCGGCCCCGGCCCGCTGGGACAATTCAAACAAAGCTGGAGTGTGGCGCGTTTGGCGGAACGGTTTGCGCGTGAGGACGGGCAGACCGCCTCCATTCAGCCCAATGCTCCTAACGACGCTACATAGGAAGTGACAAAACATGGCAGTTTTCCGCATAGAACGGACGCTGGACTATACCGTAATGAGCAACCACCACCTGAAGGACACAGCCCTGAGTTTGAAAGCCAAGGGGCTGCTGTCCATGATGCTCTCCCTGCCGGACGAGTGGAATTACACCACACGGGGCCTTGCGGCCATCTGCAAGGAGGGCGTGGACGCCATCGGCGGGGCGCTGCGTGAGCTGGAAAAGGCGGGCTACATCGTCCGCCGCCAGCTTCGCGGTCCTGGAGGACGCATTAGCGACACGGAGTACACCATCTACGAAAAGCCCTGCCCCGGTGCGGAGGAACCGCCAGAGGAACCAGGACCAGATACGACCCCGCCAGATACGGGCGCACCAGATACGGCTTTCCCGTATCTGGTGGAACCGGATATGGTGGAGCCATCTACGGAAAAGCCCGCAGAATTAAATACTAAGAGATCAAATATTCAAAAATCAAATACGCATCTATCAAATACTCATTCATTCGTTCTTTCCACACCTGAGCTGGAAGGAATGAAGGACGTGTATGAGAAGCGAGAGGAAATTCGGGAACAGATCGAGTATGACCTGATTTGCACTCCGGTCAACCGGACCCAGGTGGACGAGTTTGTGGAGCTGATGCTGGAGGTGGCTATGACCCGCAGCCCTACCATCAAGATCGGACGGGACGCGGAATACCCCACCGCCTTTGTGCAGCAGCGGTTTGAGCAGATCACCTCCAGCCATATCGAGAAGGTTCTGGACGGCATCAGCGAGAACAACACCCGCGTCTGGAACGCCAAGGCTTATCTGCTGGCCGCCCTGTTCAATGCCCCCAGTTCCACGGATAACCACTACACCATGCTGGTCAACCACGATTTCCACCACGACTACGGCGGCTGAACAGGCCGCCTTATTTTATGCCCGGAATAGCTGGGAGAAAGGATTTGCCATGAAACGACCTCTGGCCTATATCACCGCCCCCTGGGGCGAGAACGAGTATGAGAACACCGAGAACGCGGCCCGCTGGTGCCGTCAGGTGTACGACGCGGGTTTTTCCCCGGTCTGCCCCCTGCTGTTCCTGCCGCTGTTCCTGGAGGACGGCATCCCCCAGGAGCACAAGGACAGCATCGACATGGCCCGCGACTACCTCCGGCGCGCCCGTGTGCTGGTGGTCTGCGGCGGCAAGGTGGACGAGACAGTGAAAAACGACATCGCCACCGCCGAGCGCCTGCGGATCACCGCCACCACGCTGGACGGGATTCTCACCGTCAAGGGACAGGGGCGGAGCCATTGACCCACTGCCGTTTGTTGCGGCGGCTGCGGGTCCCGCCTTAGCGCCTTGGCTTACTCTACCTAACCCCAAACCCATTCACCCACAAAGGAGGATAATGAACATGCGCATAAGATACCGTTACGCCCGCTCTTTGTTGGCGGGCTTTCTGGCCGTCGTGCTGCTGTTTTCCTTGGTACCTGCGGCATCTGCCGCTCAACAAAACAGCTATCATGACCCTGCTGAGAATTGGAAAGAGGCGTTGGACCGTACCAACGAGTTGGATGCCAATGCTGTTGTGACCCACGAGACCTTCGACTGTGCCTATTGCAATCAGGCGAGAGATTTTATCGTCTATCGTACTCCAGAGTATACCCGTACAGGGGAAACGGCGCTGAATCGAGGCGTTAAGTTTTCAGATGGGACAATGCTGGACGGAAAACAGCATGGCAGCTTGGATGACGGGACCCCTGGAGTGGATGCCTATTTTACAGGTTATCATTGGACAAAGGCAGTTTGCCAATCTTGTGGAACTATCAATGCCAATATGGGAACATACAGTTATTCCTATGACAAAAATGTTTATTGGCTTTTTGACTGTGCCGCCAACTTCTTTGAGGACCTGCCGGAGAGCGTCGAGATTGAGCAGGTAGACCGGGAGTACCACCGTGTTATCACCACGGGCGGCCAGTATTGCGGCTTCTGTTACGGCACCTACCACACAGAGGACGCCACGCTGGAGCGTCACCACATGGAGACCAGCATCCGGCCGGAGCTGGCCCACCAGCGGTTTGTGGAAATGGATACCTGCGCCGACTGCGGCTATGCCAAAACATCCTACACCGCCGCCAAAGCGGTTGTGGCGGACTACTACGGCGTGGCGGACGGCGCGCCCCACACTGTTACCGTCTCCGATCTCTCCGAGGCGGGCGTGACCACCGCCGTCCGCTACGGGCACAGCGCCGACGCCTGCACCCTGACCTCCGCCCCCAACTACACCGAGGCGGGCAACTACACTGTCTACTACGAGATCACCTACACCTATGCGGACACCGATATGGTGGAGGACGGCGTGGCCTATGTCCACCTGACCGCCACGGCGGACGGCTCCTGCGGCTGTGGCTGCGGGGACCCGGACTGCGACTGCCAGGACCCGGATTGTGATGGGGGTTGCTGCAATCAGGACTGTGAGCATCACTTTGTCTGCCATGATACTGTGGCCCCCAGCTGTATGGCCCTGGGCTATGACCGCCTGATGTGTACCGAGTGCGGCAAGATGGTCAAGGCCAACTACAAGGATTCCCTGGGCCACGCCTATCAGAGCGTAGTGGTCCGGGAGGCCACCTGCGAGACGCCGGGCAAGACCATGGACATCTGTGAGCGGTGTGGTAACGTCAAGGAGAGCACCATCCCGCAGACGGAGCATGAGTATGAGACGCAGGTGCTCCCGGCCACCTGCACCAGTCCCGGCTATACCCTGAACGAGTGCGCGGTCTGCGGAGACCGGCACATCACCGACCTTACTCCGGCGCTGTCCCACGACTATGCCGCCAAAACCATTCCGGCAGGCTGCGAGACCGGGGGCAAGACCGTCCACACCTGCGCTGGCTGCGGTTCCACCTTTGTGACGGACTACACGGAGCCGCTGGGCCATAGCTGGGACGAGGGTACGCTTGTTACCGACGCCACCTGTACCGGCGAGGGCATCATGGAATATACTTGCACCCGCTGCGGCGCGACCCGCCTGGAAGGAGACGCGGCTGCGGGCCATATTCCCGGCGACGCCGCCACCTGCACCACCCCCCAGCTCTGTACCAAGTGTGGCGCTGTGATTAAAAATACCCTGGGCCATGACTATCAGGAGGACGTGACCGCGCCCACCTGCACGGCCATGGGCTTTACCACCTTCACCTGTTCCCGCTGCGGCGATACCTACGACGGGGCCTACACCAACCCCACGGGCCATACGCCAAGTGAGTGGATCGTGGACAAGGAGCCGGACCAGGACAGCGCGGGCAGCCGTCATAAGGAGTGTACGGTCTGCGGCGAGGTGCTGGAGACGGAGGAACTGGAAAAGCTGTATGCTTCCAGCACTACGGATGAGCACGGCGAAGCTGTGGTGGGCCGCTATCTGGTGATCGTCACCGACACCGACAGCAAGGCCCCGGTCTCCGGCGCGGCGGTGGAGCTGGGCGGCGAGGAGCACCTGTCCATCCGCCTGCCGGACCGCCGCCTGCTGGACTACGCCGACCAGACCACCATCACCGTCCTGCTGGCGGAGCCGGAGCCCCTCGTAGAGGGGCTGGCGGTCTCTGTCACGGACAAGAACGCCAACTACTGCGGCGGCAAGACGGACAAGGCGGGCCAGCTCACGGTCCCCGGTTCCTCTGGGACTACCAATGAGGACGGCGATGCCACGATAGGCTATGAGGACGCGGACGGCAGCCGCTGGACGCTGACCGTCCAGGTGGAGCGCACCGAGACCGGACGGCCCATTGCGGACGCTGCGGTAAGCGTGGGCCGGACCGGGAATATCACCGCCTCTCTGCCCAAGGGCCAGGATATGGACAGCCGCCACCGCGTCACCGTGACCGTCACCGACCAGGAGACCACTCCTCAGAAGAATGTCACCGTAATTGTCAAGAGCGACCTGGGCGGCACAGCCCAGGGACAGACCAACAAGGACGGCGAGCTGACCGTCCCCGCCGCCGACAGCGCCTACACCGATGATACCGGCACCGCTGTGGTGGGCCAGTACACTGTAATCGTCACTGATACGGCGGAAAAGCCGGTAAAGGGCGCGCTGGTGACGCTGCTGGCTGGTGAGGACGGCGAAAGGGACGCCTTTACCGTGCTGCTGCCGGACGGCCGTCTGCTGGACGGCAACGACCAGACGGTGGTGACGGTCCTCCTGCCCACCGCCAAGCCCGCCACGGGCCTGAATGTGGAGGTCTCCGACGAGCAGCGCAACCATGCGGCCAGGGACACCGACAAGAAGGGTCAGATCACGGTCCCCAACGCCTCCGGCTCTGCCGGTGAGATCATCGGCACGGACACCGGGGACGAGGACAAGTCCAACACCGTCAATGTGGATGTGGCCGACCAGGATGGAAAGCCCGTGGAGGACGCGGAGATCACTGTGGACAAGGACGGCGCGGTTTCCGTCACCCTGCCGGACGATTTTACCTTTGACGAGGACGGCCCTGTAACCGTCACTGTCACGGACAACCAGGGCGAGGCCAAGCCCGGCGTCTCTGTCACCGTGGAGGATGGAGGTGGCACCACCGCCGCCGGTGAAACCGGCAAGGACGGCAAGGTAACGCTCCCCGCCGCCTATCACTTTGCCTACCTTGTGGGCTATGGGGACGGCACCATCGGCCCGGACCGCAATATGACGCGGGGCGAGGCGGCCGCCGTATTTGCCCGCATCCTCTCCGAAGCGCGGGGGGACGAGTTGGAGGGCCTGCGGCGCAGCCGGTTCCCGGACGTGCGCCGGGATGCGTGGTACGCGGACTATGTGGCCTATCTGGAAAAGCTGGGCGTAGTAGTTGGCTACCCGGACGGCCTGTTCCATGCCGAGGCCACCATCACCCGTGAGCAGTTTGTGGCGATGAGCATCCGGCTGGACGAGTGGATGGAGCTGGAGACCTATAACAGCAAGCGGGGCAGCTTCCCCGATGTGCCCGGTTCCCACTGGGCGGCGGACTACATTCAGGAGGCCACCCGGAACGGCTGGATCGTGGGTTATACGGACGGCCTGTTCCACGGCAGAGACTGTATTACCCGCGCCGAGGTTGCAGCCATTGTCAACCGGATGCTGGGCCGCACGGCGGACGAGCGTTTTATCCGGCACCATGAGGACGAGCTGACCACCTTCCGCGACCTCCAGAACCCCCATTACTGGGCTTACTACGATCTGATGGAGGCCGCTAACGGCCACACCATCGTCACCGGCGCGGAGGATGAGACCTGGCATGAAGTGAGATAAGCGTTCCGCCTGGGGCGGTCCCTCCGGGGCCGCCCCACTCCTGCGAAGGTGAGGTGAGTAGATGCAGGAGGACGTGGAACAGAAAACTTTGATGCTGATTGTCAACGGCAGCAAATTCACCGGGCGTCTGCTGAAAGCGGCGATCACCAAGTATATGGCCTACCGCAAGGAGGTCAAGCTGGAAAAGCAGAGAAAACGGGAGATGCCGGTGGCCCACCGGGGCAAGCAGACGGTGAAGTAGCTCACACAGCAAAATCAAGGGGTCTCCAATATCGACATTCAGGACAAGGAGATCCGGCAATTTGAGCGGATTGCGCGAAAGTACGGCGTGGATTATGCGGTCAAGAAGGATCGGAGCACATCGCCGCCCAAGTACATGATCTTCTTCAAGGGCCGCGACGCCGACGCCATCACCGCCGCCTTTCAGGAGTACATGGGCCGGAAGCTGCGCCGGGAGACCCGGACCTCCGTGCTGGAACGGCTGGAGCAGTACAAGGATATGGCCCGGAACACCGTGGAGAAGGTACGAAAGAAGGTGCTGGAGCGGTGAGACAGGTCAACTTGAAAAAATATGTCCTCCCCAATCTCCCGTACCTGTTCGTGGGCCTCTATGCCACCAAGCTGGGGCAGGCATGGCGGCTTTCGTCCGGGATGGAGTTTGCGGACAAGGTACTGCACCTGATGGACGGCTTTGCCACCGCGTTTCAGTCCGCCGCCCCCAGTTTTCACCCCTCCGATCTGTTGGTGGGCCTGTGCTGTGGGGCGGGCCTGCGGCTGGCAGTCTACATCAAAGGCAAAAACGCCAAGAAATACCGCCACGGCACGGAGTATGGGAGCGCCCGCTGGGGAACGGCCAAGGACATCCAGCCCTTTGTGGACCCGGTTTTCGAGAATAACGCCATTTTGACGCAGACCGAGCAGATCACCATGAACAACCGCCCCAAGGACCCCAAGACGGCCCGGAATAAGAATTTCCTTATTATCGGCGGGAGCGGCAGCGGCAAGACCCGGTTCTGGCTCAAGCCGAACCTGATGCAATGCGACAGCGAGACCTACCCCTGTTCGTTTGTGGTCACAGACCCAAAGGGTAGTATCGTCGTTGAGTGCGGGAAAATGCTGCGGCGCAAGGGCTACCGCATCAAGATCATGAACACCATAAACTTCAAGAAGTCCCACCACTATAACCCGTTTTCGTACATCCATAGCGAGAAGGACATTTTGAAGCTGGTGAACTGCCTCATTGTCAACACCAAGGGTGAGGGCGGAAAGTCCGGGGACGATTTCTGGCTGAAGGCCGAGATGCTGCTTTATACGGCACTCATCGGCTACATCCACTACGAGGCCCCGGAGGAGGAACAGAACTTCTCCACGCTGCTGGAGATGATAAACGCCATGGAGGTTCGGGAGGACGACGAGGAATTTAAGAACGCCGTCGATCTGATGTTTGACGAGCTGAAAGAACGGGACCCTGGCCACTTTGCCGTGCGGCAGTATGCCAAATATAAGCTGGCGGCGGGTGTTGTATGCTCTAAAAGACTTCTTAATCAAGCGGTTGGGAAGTCTCTTAGAACACACAACCTAAAACCGAAGAAAGGAGCGCAAGTTATGAGAAAAAATGAGAAAATCACAGCTCTGTACGAACGACTGAGCCGTGATGACTTTGGCAAAGATGATGACCAACAGCGTGAGAGCAACTCCATATCCAATCAAGAGTTACTATGTAGAGGGTGGTTTCTCCCACCTAATACATATGACTGCGGCTCATTTGTGGTGAATGGAACAGCAGTTGTAGGAAAGGAGGCCAAAAGCCTTATAACCGCTGCAAATCAACACAAAAAGGAGCTGATTTATATGAAATCGATATTTGAGCAGATGGGCGGCACTTACCGTCAGGAGGGCGATTATCTCATTCCAAACCTTGCACTGCCAGAGGAACCGGAATACCAGATTGGCAAGTATGGGCGTATGCGCCGCAGCTATCTGAAAGAACATCGTCCTGTTCTCTACGCAAACCTGCTCACAAGCGGAACGCTGCATCGGCACCTCGCCGAGATCGACCAAGCCTGCAACGAGCGCATGGAAATCATCGTTTCCGATATGGCAAGGCAGGAAGATGTGACCGAAGCGCTCAAAGCCGCCGACCAGATGGAATAGGTGCGCCGCATTCTGGTGACGCTGCTGGTGGCCTCCCTGTGCGGCCTCATCCGTGCCTACGGCGGCTTCGAGAGCATCCTCGCCTTCATCCGCCGGGTGTTCCGCGGCAAGCGGGGCGGCCAGCTGGGCATCGGCCTGCTGGTGGGCCTCATGGATATCGCCACCGCCAACAACACCGTGGCCATCGTCATGGCAGGCCCCATCGCCAAGGAGGTGGAGGAGGAATACGGCATCAGCCCCAAGCGCTCCGCCTCCCGGCTGGACACCTTCTCCTGCATCTTTCAGGGCATCATCCCCTACGGCGCCCAGATGCTGGTGGCCATTTCCACCTGCGCAACCCTCGGCTACGCCATCAGCGCCTTTGACATCATCCCCCTGCTGTTCTATCCCTTCCTGCTGTGCCTGTCCAGCCTGCTGTTCATCCTGTTTGACAAGAAATAAAGCGTCTCATTTCGTGTGCTTACAGCGAGAGCCCACCTTCTCAAGAAGGTGGGCTCTCGGCGTAATGCTTCCGCGATACCTGTATGACGCGGTGCTGTGGCCGCTGTCCACTGAAATCGCCATGTAAAAAAGACAGCTTCCAAGGGATATAGGTTTAAGCGCGGCAAATGCTCCGGCACACACTCTGCCAGAAGCCGCCGGTTGGCTCCCCCTTATTCTTCCTTCAGGTGCTCCTCCATCGTTTACAGGTATTACTGAAGCGACAGACCGTTGATCGCCTTTTCCATCTGCTCCAGAGCCTTTGTCAGGGTACACCGGGGACAGGCCACATTCATGCGCAGAAAAGCCTCACCCTGTTTACCGAATTCATAGCCGGCGCAGAACGCCACCTTGGCCTCATTGATCATGAAATGCTCCAGCGCCATGCCCCGGTAGGGCAGCTGGGAGCAGTCCAGCCAGACCAGATACGTACCCTCGGAGGGGATCATACGGATCTGAGGAATGCGCTCCCGCAGGAACTGATCCAGATACGCCTTGTTGTCGGAGACGTAGGCGATGGCCTGATCCAGCCACTCCTCGCCGTCGTTGTAGGCGGCTATGAGGGCGGCCATGCCGAAGATGTTGTCCAGCCGCGTCTGGGCAATGGACATCTCCTCGTTGAACTTGCACCGCAGGTCGTCGTCCGCCAGCACCAGGGTGGCCATACCCAGTCCGCCCAGATTGAAGCCCTTGTTGGAGGAGTAGCAGACCATGGAATGGCGCAGCACCTCCTCGCCCAGCAGACCAAAGGTGGTGTGGGGATGCTCCGGCGGCACGAAGTCGCAGTGGATCTCGTCCACCAGCATGAAGATGTTGTGCCGCAGACAGATCTCCGCCACGCCCTCCAGCTCCTGACGGGTCCATACCCGGCCGGTGGGGTTGTGGGGGCTGGAGAGCACCAGTACCTTCACGCTGGAGGCAGCCTTGGCCTCCATATCGGCGAAGTCAAAGGTGTAGCGCCCATCCTTCCAGACCAGCGGCGTCTCTACCAGCTTCCGGCCGCCCCGGGTGACCATGTCAAACAGCGGGTCGTAGTTGGGCATGGGTACCATGACCCTGTCGCCGGGCTTGGTGAGGATGCGCAGCATCACGTTCATGGCGTAGATCACGCCGGGAGGCGCAAAGGCCAGATGCTCATAGTTGACCTCAAAGCCATGGCGCTTTTTCAGCCAGCCCATCACCGCGTCATAATAGGGCTGCTGGCGCACGCCGTAGCCGTAAACCGGATGGGCGGCGCGCTTCTGCACAGCCTCCACGATGCAGGGAGCGCAGGCGAAATCCATGTCCGCCACCCACATGGGGATCACATCGTCCCGGCCGAAATAGTCCATATCGCAGTCCCACTTAAAGGAGAAGGTATTTCTGCGATTGATGGGGGTATCAAAATCGTATCTCATACAGCGCCACCGACCAGTGCAACGACGATCCACAGAATGATGGACACTGCCGCCGCCAGCAGCGCATAGGGCAGCTGGGTGCGGACGTGGTCAATGTGGTCGCAGGCGGCGCCCAGAGAGGAGAGCACCGTGGTGTCGGAAACGGGGGAGCAATGGTCGCCGAACAGACCGCCGCTGACAACGGCGCCCACAGCGGCGTAGACCAGCGTACCCAGCTGACCGCCGGTGAAGGAGTAGGCCATGGGAACGGCGATGGGAATGCAGATAGCGAAGGTGCCCCAGGAGGAGCCGGTGAAGAAGGAGATCACGGAGCCCGCGATGAAGGCCACAGACAGGAACAGGGCGGGGGTCATCCAGCTCTCGCAGACGCCCAGCAGGAAGTCGGCGGCGCCCATGGACTTGGTGATGGTGTTGATGCAGTAGGCCAGAGCCAGGATCAGCGTGGCGGACATGACGCTCTTCATGCCCTGCACGGCGGTGTTCACCAGATCGGTCACACTCTTGAACACCTTGCGGATGCTCAGCTCGATGGACATATAGATCACGGTGATGATGAAGCACTCCAGGATCTTCACGCCGCCCTTGGCGATGTACGTCCAGATGGCGGTGGCTACCAGAATAATGATGGGGATCAGGAAGTCCAGCATGACGTTGGGCTTTACATCACTGTCGTTGCCCTTCTGCAGCTCCTCCAGCTCGGTGCCCATCATGGGAACGGCGCCGTCACGCAGCAGCTTGCCGGTGGTGCGGGCGCGCTGCTCCGCCTTGCGCATGGGCCCGAAGTCGGGGAAGATCTCCAGTGCGGAGAGTAGTGTGATGAGCACCATCAGAATCGCGTAGAAGTTAAAGGGGATGGCGCTGATGTAGACGCTCACGCCCTGCTCGTTAGAGGTCACAGGGCCGCCCAGATCCGCCACCAGACCGGCCACGTAGGCGCCCCATGCCATGAAGGGCATCAGGGTACACACGGAGGCGCAGGTGGAGTCGAGGAGGAAGGCCAGCTTCTCTCTGGGCACACGCATCTCATCCGTCAAGGGACGCATGACCACGCCGCGCAGCAGGGGGCTCATGTAGTCGTCGATGGTGAACAGGCCGATGAACCAGGTGGCCAGCTTTACGCTGCGGGGGGATTTCACCTTACCGGCGATCATCTCCGCAAACGCCTTGACCACGCCCGCCTTCATGAAGAACGCGATCATAATGCCGATGAATACCTGAATGAGCAGGATCCAGATGAAGTCCTCGTTGCCCAGAGCCTCCTCCGCCAGAGCGGAGAAGCCGAAGGCGGGGTCATGCCCCAGCAGCAGAACGCCGGAGAGACAGCCCATGAACAGGGCAAAGACCGCGTCCTTCTTCCAAAATGCCAGCAGCAGGGTAAGCGCAAGGGGAATCAATGACAAGATACCGTAGTTTGCAGCTTCCATTACAAATACCTCCTTAAAAATATAACGCGGGGGGGATGATATTGAGCCTCCCTTCTGATAATTTTGTTATATTCCTGATTATAATTTATCACACTGCCCTTGTCAACCTTGCATAAGTGCCAAGAAGTTTGATAATTTTTTGTCTAAATCGCTGCTTTAAAGGCTCTTTTCGCCTCGCTCTGCAAAAAAAATGTTATATCCCCGCCGCTTTCCAGCATATTAGGTGTTGATTTATCCATTCATTTTCGATATACTGACTTTCAGCAGCACTATGTGACAGTTTTTTATCAGGCAAGAATTATTGTTGAGAAAGTAGGGATACAGTGAGCAACTACGCCAGTCTTGAGCGATACATTCCTCTGGTGGAATTTATGGGGAAGATCTGCGGAAAGAATTATGAGATCATCCTCCATGACGTTTCCACGCCGGAGCGCTCGGTGATTGCCGCCTGCAACGAGCATCTCAGCGGCCGCCGCGTGGGCGACCCCATGACGGAGTTGGCCAAGGAACTGCTGCGAACCGGAGCCTATAAGGAGCACGACTATGTGGCCAACTACGAGGGCCGCACCCGGGGAGGCAAGCGTTTCGTTTCTTCCACCTATTTCATTAAGGAAAAGGGTCATCTGGTGGGGCTGATCTGCGTGAACCACGATGTGGAAGATATTCTGGTGCTCTCGGAGCATCTTTCTAACCTGCTTCATTCCTTTTCTCTTCCGCAAGAGGAGGAAAGCTCCGCCTATACCGAAAACCTGGATGATTCCATCCCGGAGCTGTCCAGCAATCTGATCCACTCCACCATCCTCGGCTATGGTATCCCCTCCGATGCCATGCATACCGCCGACAAGCTGGAGATACTCCGCTCTCTGGAAGCGCAGGGCGTATTCCAGACCAAGGGCTCCATCGGACAGGTCGCCAGGGAACTGCACATCTCCGAACCCACGGTCTACCGCTACCTGCGGCGTATCCGCAGCGAAGCAACATAATCTTCCGCCGCGGCGCTTCACCCGCAGGCGGGACGCTCTGACGTCTCGATGCATAAAGCGGCCGGCCACGGCTACGGCGTTCTGACAAAGACCCCAGAGCTTGTCCGCGAGGAGATCGAGGGCATGATGGCCGAGGCTGTGGCGGCGGCAAAAACAGCCGCACCTCCGGTACTTCCCGATCACTTCCACGTGGAGGTCACCTATGTACACCATTATGACGCCTATGGATGCTCCCACTATCCCGGCGCCAGCCTCATCTCTCCCACCACCGTGGCCTTTGATGCCGATGATTACGGTGATGTGCTGCGCTTTTTCTACTTTGTGATCTAAGAAACGTAGGTATATGCTATGGCTGTTATTGCCTATCAATACCGCGGTGATCTGGTGGATCAGATCCACCGGGGACATATCGCGGTAACGGATCACACAGGCAAGATCCTTTGGAAGCTCGGTGATCCGGAGCGTCTTACGTTTGCCCGCTCCTCCGCCAAGCCCCTTCAGGCGATCCCCGTGGCAGAAAGCGGTGCGCTGGAGCATTATGGTATTACCCCGCAGGAACTGGCCGTCATCTGTTCCTCCCACAACGGAGAGCCCTTTCATGTAAAGGCCGTGGAGAGCATCCTGCACAAGGCAGGTCTCTCCCCTGATCAGCTGTGCTGCGGGTCGGAATACCCCATGTATGTCCCCGCCGAGGACGCCTTGAAGATCGCCGGCATCCCCCGGGCGCCCATCTACTGCGACTGCTCCGGAAAGCACGCCGGTATGCTCATCACCGCCCGCCATTTAGGGGAGTCTTTGGAAGGCTATACTGCTTTGGAGCACCCCGTCCAGCAGCGTATCCTCTCGGTGTTCGCTGAAATGTGCGGCGTAGAGACCTCCGATGTCCAGTTGGCCGTGGACGGCTGCGGCGTTCCGGTCCACGCGCTGCCCCTTTACCGGCTGGCACAGGGCTACGCCCGCATGTCCCTGCCCACGCTTTTTGACCCCACCCAGGCCGCTGTCCTCCGGCGCATCACATCCGCCATGACAGCACATCCGGAAATGGTGGCGGGAACCGATCGCATCTGCACCCAGCTGATGGCCGCCTTCGGCGACCGAATCTTCTGTAAATCAGGCGCCAGCGCATTCTATGCCGTGGGCATCAAGGATAAGGGAATCGGCATTGCCCTCAAAATGGAGGACGGCGCCTCCTCCATCGTCCCGTATGCCATCCTCTCGGTTCTCACCCAGCTCGGCGTCATCACGCCGGAGGAAGCCTGTTCTCTGCCCCGCTACCACGACAAAAACCTTTACAACAACCACCACGCCGTCGTGGGCCGCACCGAGCTGGCCTTTCAACTGGAGCAGCTCTGCTAACGGCACGGACTGCACGCAAAACAGAGCGCATCTGTCCTCTTGCCAGAAAGCAGCATAAACAAAACCACCCGCTTATATGCTCTGCCGTAAGTTCGGCGTGGATGTGAAGAACTTCGCCATTGACCGTATTCCGGAGGAGCTGGCGGGCAAGTCCCCTAAGGAAATTCGTGCGGAGCTTTCCAAGACCCGTTCTGCGATGAGCGAGATCGGCTCCCGTGTGTCGGAGGAAATCTACCGTCGCCGTGCTGACAGAAACAAGGAACAGGAAAGATGAGGTGTGAGCGATGAAAGAGGAACGCTATCACATCGCCTTGGACGATTATGAACACGGCGTAGTGATTCGAGCTTTGAACGATTCCAAAACCGAACTGATGCATGAGGGTAAATCCACCGATGCTGTGGACGATCTTATCATCAAGGTCGGGTATGCCCCAAAGAAAAAGTTCAAGGTAATCGAGCGAAAGGAAAGCTCCGGTCGTGAATCGAGATAACGACAGACAGACCTCCATCATTCTCGCCGTACTCGGCATCCTGCCGATTGTGTGGCTCGGACTTCTCATTGCACCATCCGTTAAGGGTGGCTTGCCGGAGATACTGCCGAGCTTGATGAATGTGATGAGCGACCCATTTCATATAGAGCTTTGCGAGGACAGCGTAAAAGCTGTCCTCGTTTTGCTTCTCTGCTATGGAATGGGCATCGGGATCTACTTCTCTACACGCAGGAACTACCGACGCCGAGAGGAACACGGCAGCGCAAAATGGGGCAATGCCAAAGCCGTGGACAAGAAATACCGGCAGAACCCACCGTCCGAAAACAAGCTGATGACGCAGGCAGTCCGTATCGGACTCAACGGCAAAAAACCGCCGCAATCTGAACACCCTTGTCTGCGGCGGTTCCGGTGCCGGTAAGACACGCTTTTACTGCAAACCGAATCTGATGCAGGCGAACACCAGCTTCGTAATTCTTGACCCGAACGGTTACACTATAAGAGGATAGAAAAAAAGAGCGTTTCACAAACGAAGATTCCTTGAAGAAGGGAAGTCAAAACCGTGGCTAAGAAAGAAGAAATCAAAATCACAGCCTTGTATGAGCGTCTGTCAAGGGACGATGAACAGGCCGGGGAATCAAACTCCATCCAGAATCAAGAGTTAATATGTAAAGGGTGGTTTCTGCCACCTAATACATATGACTGCGGCTCATTTGTGGTGAATGGAACAGCAGTTGTAGGAAAGGAGTAAAAACACCTTATAACCGCTGGAAATCAACACGCAAAGGAGCTAATTTTTATGAAATCACTGTTTGAGCAAATGGGCGGCACATACCGGCAAGAGGGCGATTACCTTATCCCAAACCTCTATTTGCCAGATGAGCCGGACTACCAGATCGGCAAGTATGGGCGTATGCGCCGTAGCTATCTGAAAGCTCATCGACCTGTTCTCTATGCAAACTATCTTACGAGCGGAACACTGCACCAGCATCTTGCCGAGATCGACCAAGCCTGCAATGAGCGTATGGAAATCATCGTTTCTGCTATGGCAAAGCAAGAGGGTGTGACCGAAGCGCTCAAAGCCGCCGACCAGATGGAATGGGTACGCCGGATGAACAACATCCGCAGCCGTGCCGAGGAAATCGTTCTGACCGAGCTTGTATATGAATGACAAATGCCCGTTATTGGCTGTATGGCCGATAACGGGCATTTCTGCGTTTTAATCCTTTTCCTCGGTGCTGGCTACAAGTCGGTCAAAATCGCTCTGATACAGCTGATCCTGAATGACACGGTACTGCTCAAACTCGCTTTCCGCAAAGGCTTTTGCAATGGCGGCGGTGACCTTTCCTTTATCTCGCAGAATCTCTGCATCGTTGAATTGCAGAAAAGCGTCCAGCTTGGAGGCCCAATCTGCCATGGTCATAGGGATATGCCGTCTGGCCTGCCGGGTGGCGTAGTCCAGATACATGGTGACGATTTCGTTCAGCTCCTGCATTTCATCCATGGATAAGTAATTTTTTGCAACGGACACATCTGCCTTGACAATCTTGCCGTCAGGAGCATTCTTCCATGAGGTCAGCCCCATGTGTTCCTTGGTGTGATCGGCTCGTGCCATAATGACCTCTGCCGCTGTGCCGCCATGGACGGCATAGTGCATCTTATTCTGAACTGTGGCAAAGAAATCCTTTGTGGTCTGGCTATCGAGAGAGTAGTCCACCGCGGTGGCGTAAATATCCGTGATTTTCTGGTAAAAGCGCCGTTCGCTGGCCCGAATCTCCTGAATCTCGGAAATCAGGTGATCGAAGTAGTCCTCATCAAAAATCTGCCCATTGATGAGCCTGCTCTTATCCAGCACATACCCCTGCTTGGTGAAGGTGTCCAGCACCTTGGTTGCCCACTGACGGAACTGCGTGGCTCTGCCGGAATTGATCCGATAGCCTACGGCTATGATGGCGGGCAAAGAGTAGAACTTATAGTGATAGGTTTTTCCGTTATCCGCAACTTGTGCAAAATTTGCACAAGTTGCATCTTCGGATAATTCACCGCTTTCATATACATTTTTCAGATGCTTTGTCACAACGCTCCGGTCTACATCAAAAAGCTGTGCAATGGCCTTTTGGGTCAGCCAAACATCGTGATCCTGTACCCGTACCTCAATGCCATCCTCATGAGCATCTTTCGTGAACACAAGGAAATCCACTGTGCTGTTGCGGATTTGCAGTTTATCCTTCTTGGCGTCTGCCATATCGTTTCACCTCAATCTTCTTCGCTGGTTTTCTTCCCCCGGCTCTTATAGACATTATACTGATTCTTGCACCGGGCGCTGCAAAATGCGGAATTGGCCCGACTGCCGAGGAACACCTTCTGGCAGTGCTTGCACAGCCGCAGGGGTTTTGCATCGTCCACCATCATAAAGCTGAACATCATCTGGATGCCCAGCAGCAACGAATGGAAGTCCCAATAGATCGTGGGCTTCTCCAGCAGTTCAATATGATAGGTAGGCGCAATGCCGCCGAAGGCAGCCATGGCCTTGCGGTAAAGATTTCTTGTGTCCTCATCAATGCTGTCGTAGTCATTGTAGTACAGAATGGAGGTGGTCAGCGTGAATGCCCAATCCTTGAACTGCTGTGCTACCCAGTCATACGGCTCGGCGTACTCCCGCTGAAAGCTCATGTTCTTCGCCATTGGCTCATCCATGAAGGTCATTGTCAGGGCGATCATCATATTATCCCCGGAAACACTCCAACTGGATTCCACACCCTTTTTCACCACATCCAATTTATCGAAGGGATAGAACAGAGCAAGATAATCCTCTGTCGCCATGCTTTCTTCCTTGATGAAGTGATTCTTCGGCAGATAGACTGCCTCATAGTCCATAAATGACGGCATGGTGGGCAGTGCCGTCATCAGCCCCAACAGACCGTAGTGGGTCACAAAAGTCAAAATTGCCTTTTCCACCGCATCCTCCGGGCTGCGGTTCATCATCAGCATCCCTACGTTCAGCGCCTCCAACACCATCTCGGAGGATTCTTTCAGCGGGTTATAGATGTCGGGCTTTGCCGTTTTCTCCGGCGTAATATAGCGTTTTCCGGTCTTGCCGGTCTTGATCTCATAGCGGTCATACCGCACCCAATGGGAACGGGATTGCGCAAACAGATTGTTCATGACGTCGATCCTCTCAACTCGTAATCCAACTATATATTAACCATATTACTATTGTATCAACCGTCCTTGACATCGTCAAGGGTGGTTTTCTTTTTTCTCGGCTTCGTTTTGTTCTCCCGGCGGATCACGGCATCCTTGCCCCTGGTTTGCAGCAGCGCTTCATATTCCTCCATGAACTCGCGCTCCCGCAGGGTAAGGCCATGATCGTTTTCCAGCTTTTCGCTCAGACGCTCATACATCCGCTTTTGCAGCTTTTTCTGAATGGTCATCCGCAGCTTTCGGATGTTCCGGTCGGACTGCCCACGGATGGCGGCAAGCCGTGCGGTGCTGTATTGCTTGACGAACAGGTAATACAGCACTTCTTTCTGTTCATCACTGAGGGTGAAAAAGAGCTTGGAGAGAAAGCGGTTAGCTGTCAGCTCGTGCAGCTCGTAGGGGCAGGAGAAGAGGATGTCGAGAAAGTTTCCCTGACAGAGCTGACGGAACCTTGGCAGATTCATCCAGAGGGGAGCAATCTTCGGATCAGGTACAGCCTGAAACTCCAACGGCACGTCTCCACGCAGATTTTCGTGGTCACGCTCCCGGCGCTCCCGGTTCCTGTCCAGCTTGTTCCATTCGTCTACCACAGTCAGAAAATCCGATTCTGTCCGGGCCGCTTCCTCCAGCCGCCGCAGAGCCTCGGCGCGAATTTCCCGCTTGAGCCGTTTTTCGCTGGTGGGCGCGGCTTCCTCTTCCTCGTCCTCCAGCTCAGCATGATAGTCTCTGGGGTGCTCGTCCTGCTCCAGCTCGCTCTCCAGTTCCTGTGTGCGTTCCTCTGCAAGCGCTTCTTCCAGCGTCTCATCCACCGGCGCAGTGTCAGACGAATCCTCCCAATCGGCAAAGCCGTCCGCATCTATTTCAAGACCAGTTTCCTCTATTTGCTCCTCGGCATCTTCTTCCTCATCGGAAAAATCATCATCCAGCAGCAGCTCATCCTCCCAAAGTTCCACGACAGCTTCACCTCCCCGAAAAAATATTTTTCTTTTTTTCAAAAACAGTTCCGATTTACACCCTGTATTTCTCCTATTAGTAGAGGAAGTAATCTTAGCACAAGTTACACAGATTACTTATGAGGCGGTTTGCAGAGAAAAGGAGGATATGGAGCATGGAAAAGCAACCGAAAGACACGGTTGGCTTACAGCCAACGGAACCAAACACATTATATCAAGAACCAACCAATCACGCAAGGAGGATGCCTATGGAGCAGAACAAACGAGAACAGTTTATCATCCGCCGCATCGGCGGCACCACCTACAAGGTCAGAGTCGTGTTCAACGAAAGTGGCGGCGAGACCATGGAGGATAAAATTTTGCGGATTGTACGCAATGATATGGTTACAAACGACGGAACCTATGGTATAATGGAGACACCACAAATGAGCCGACAGTCTGAAAGGAGCGCATCATGAGCGTGAAACAGACTGAAAGCAAAATTACCGCTCTCTATGAGCGGCTGTCCCGCGACGATGACAACGCCGGGGATAGCAATTCCATCGTGAATCAGAAAAAATACCTCGAAAGCTATGCCCAGCAGAGGGGCTACACCAACTGCCGTCACTATACCGACGACGGCTGGAGCGGCGGCAATTTTGAACGCCCAGCTTGGAAACAGCTGGTTGCAGACATCGAGGCCGGGAAGGTAGCCCATGTCATTGTCAAGGATATGAGCCGGGCGGGGCGTGACTATCTGCAAACCGGATTTTACACGGAGGTATTCTTCCGACAGCACGGCGTCCACTTTGTGGCCATCGCCAACGGCGTGGACAGTGATGACCAGAACAGCAACGAGTTTGCGCCCTTCCTCAACATCATGAACGAATGGTATCTTCGTGACCTGAGCCGCAAGCAGAAAACCGCCATTCGGGTCAAGGGGGAATCCGGCAAGCCAACCACCAACTGTGCCATCTACGGCTATAAGAAAGACCCGGAGAACAAATACCACTGGCTGATCGACGAGGAAGCGGCTGCCGTGGTGCGGCGCATTTTCCGATTAACCATCGAGGGCAAGGGCCACTACGATATTGCCCGTATTCTCTTTGAGGATAAGGTGGAAACGCCTGCTGTGTACTTCGGTAAGCAGGGCAAGGGTATCTGGAAAAGCAAAGAGGAATTTTCCAATCCCTATAACTGGAGCGGCTATGTCGTGGGACAGATCCTCTCCAAGCCGGAGTATATGGGGCATACGGTGAATTTTCGCTCCCACAAGCAGTCCTATAAAGATAAAAACGCCGTAATGAATCCCAAGGAGGATTGGCTGATCTTTGAAGATACCCACGAGGCCATTGTGGACAGAGAAACATGGGAGCTTGCCCAGAAGCTCCGCAAGACGCCCAAGCGCATCGACACGCTGGGTGAGGCGAATCCCCTGACAGGGCTTGTGTTCTGTGCTGACTGTGGAGCAAAGATGTATAACCACCGCTCCAAAGGCGGCACGGAGAATAATCCCTATCCCTCTGATTTCTTCGATTGTTCCTCCTATACCCTCGCCCGCCAGAAAAGAACTGCCGCCTGCTGCGGCCATTATATCACGACCAAGGCCCTGCGTACCCTGATTCTGGACACCATCCGCACGGTCAGCACCTTCGCAATTTCCAATCAGGCGGCGTTTATGGAAAAGGTGCGCTCTGCCTCCCAGTTCCGGCAGACGGAAGCGGCCAAAGATGCCAAGCGAAAGCTGAGCAAGGACAAAAAGCGCATTGCCGAGTTGGACACCATCATCAAAAAGCTCTATGAATCCTTTGCTGTCGGACGCATCACCGATGAACGCTTTGACAGTCTGCTGGCGGATTACGAAGCCGAGCAGAAAACGCTGCAAGTTTCTGTCACAGAAGCGGAAGAAAGGCTGTCCGCTTTCGCAGAGGACAGTGCCCGTGTGGAGCAGTTTCTGGAGCTGGCAAGGAAGTATACCGATTTTTCTGAGCTGACCACGCCCATGATCAACGAGTTTATTGAGAAAATCATCGTCCATGCCCCGGAGCGTATCGATGGCGACCGGGTGCAGGAGGTGGAAATTCACCTTCGCTTTATCGGGCAGTTTGAGTTACCCGCACCGGAGCTGACCGAGGAAGAAATCAAGCGGCAGGAGTTTTTGAAGAAAGAGCGCATTCGCAGCCGGGAGCGCTACCAGAAGTTGAAATCTGGGGAACGCACCGTGGGCGTTCCAGTTACGCTGACCTGCAAGTGCTGCGGGCAGGAATTTGCATCCAAGCGGACGAACACCCTGTTCTGCGGCCCCAACTGCCGTGCGAAATTCTACCGTCAGGAGGCGGCAGAGGGCCGCAGCCGGGCGTGTACCTGCGAAAACTGCGGCAAGGAGTTTATCACAACAAGGTCAGACGTGAAATATTGCAGTGACGATTGTCGGTATGCAGCACAGATCAAGCGGCAGGGCGCACGAAAGAAAGCCTTGCGAGAAGCTAAGAACGAGAAAGAAACGAAAACAACATAAGAAGAGACGCAGACGGCGGCTTGCCCCAGATCGGGCAGGCCGCCGTTTTTGCGCAGAAATGGAGGTATCATGCGTATTTTTGAAATCATAAAAGAAAACGTCAATCTGCGGGAAGCGGCAGAGCTGTACGGAATCGATGTAAACAGGTATGGCAAAGCGCTTTGTCCCTTTCACAACGACCGGCACCCCAGTCTGTATGTGGCGGACGATCATTATTATTGTTTTGCCTGCGGGGAACACGGGGATGTGATCGACTTTGTAGGCAGACTGTTTCAGCTTTCGCCGTATAACGCGGCGCGGAAGCTGATGGCAGATTTTCATCTCAGCCCGGACAAACCGCCCAGCGCAGCGGCGCTACACGCAAAGCGCATCCGAACAGAAGCACAGCAGCTCATGGAAAACGAGCGGCTGTGCTTTTCTGTTCTGTCAGATTACGCCCGTGTCCTGCGGGACTGGAAGATGCGGTATACGCCGCAGTCGCCTGACGTGCCTGTTCACGCCTGGTTCGTGGAAGCCTGTCACAAGCTCGACCAGGCGGAATATTACTTGGATATTCTTTGTGCTGGCGATTCTTTTGAACGTGCCGAAGTGGTGCAGCAGCAGATGGCAGGGGGAAAGCTGGACAGGCTGCGGCAGCGCTTAGAAAAAATTCACAAGGAGGAAATCGAAGATGGATATGACACCGCAGGCGTGGCCTGACTGGTACGACGGCAAACACATCAATGAAGTGCTGTTCTGCCAGCAGTTTTTGGACAAGCACCCCATGAAATGTGTGCGTGGGCGGCTGTTCACGGTGGATGGGCTGATTGAGGACGAGGGACAAATCGGCAATCTCATTCTGGAGGAAATCTCCGGAGTTCTGACCTCCGGGCTGTCCAAAGTTGTGACAAATCTGCTTGCCAGCATCAAGCTGCAAGCGTATTCGCCGCCGCTGCCCATTGAGACCGACCGTATCCATGTTTCCAACGGAACGTATTTCATAGACGGCAGCTTTACCGTCGTCAAGAGCTACTGCAACAACCGACTGACGGTTGCCTACAACCCTGACGCGCCCACTCCGAAAAAGTGGCTGCAATTCCTGTCCGAGCTGCTGCAACCGGAGGACATTCCCACCTTGCAGGAGTTTTTAGGCTACTGTCTGCTGCCAACCACCAAGGGACAGAAGATGCTCATGCTCATCGGCAAGGGCGGCGAGGGTAAAAGCCGCATCGGTCTTGTCATGCGCTCGCTGCTGGGCGACAGCATGAATACCACCAGCATCCAGAAGGTGGAGAGCAACCGGTTCAGCCGTGCGGATTTGGAAAACAAGCTCCTGATGGTAGATGACGATATGGATATGAGCGCTCTGCCCAAGACCAACTATATCAAATCCATCGTGACCTCCGAGTGCAAGATGGATATGGAGCGCAAGGGTGTTCAGAGCTATCAAAGTCAACTCTATGTCCGCTTTCTCTGCTTCGGCAACGGTGCGCTGACCGCCCTGCACGACAAGTCCGACGGTTTCTTTCGCCGCCAGATCGTGCTGACCACCAAAGACCGGCCCGCAGGCAGAGCAGACGATCCGTTTCTGGTGGACAAGCTGCTGCGGGAAAAGGAGGGCATCTTCCTCTGGTGTCTGGAGGGGCTGCACCGGCTGATCGGGGACAACTATCAGTTCACAGTCAGCTCAAAGGCCAAAGAAAATATGGAGACGGTCAAGCGCAGCAGCAACAATGTGATTGAGTTTCTGCAATCCGAGGGCTATATCCGCTTTCGGGCAGACAGCGAGGCCAGCTCCAAGGCGATCTATGAAGCCTACACAAGATGGTGCGACGATAATGCGCAGAAGCCCATGTCTGCCAACCGGGTCAGCTCTGAGCTTGCACAAAATGAGCGGCTTTACAACGTGGAGGCCACCAACAATGTCCACGTCGGCGGCAAGCGGGTGCGTGGCTTTATGGGCATTGAGGTAGTCAATCCGCTGCCGTATTGAAAACGAGAAACGGACTTCAAAATTGCCGTACACGCCGTACACTCTGTACGGCTGTTTTTGATTCCATCCTAAAAAACCCCTTTTGCTTGTGCGCACCGTGAAGCATTTCACGGCAGCGTGTAAAATCTGTCGCCAAATCGGCGGCCGGTACGCAAAACCGGCGTACAGAAGCGTACAGAAGGCGGGCTTGCCGTACCAAACCGTACACCGACGGCTCTATTTTGCTATTCCAAAATCAATGCTTGTGAAATCCGTGAAGATTTTTGCCGCAGGTCGAACGGACTGCACCATCCGGTGATTTACCGAAGCGCGAAGGCGCTGCACCTGACGGCGGCATATTCTGCCGTTCCGTATGCTCTCACACAGAACGATGAAGCCGATAGGGCGAAGTTGTGAACAGGGCATCACGGACGGAAATCTGAGCGGATTTGCGGCATGGCAGATTTTTCACTGCAAAGCGCACACAGTTCACTTACTCAAAAACCAATATCACGAAAAATGGAGGTAAAAAGTTGATGAAATCCAATCTGAGAAATGAGATCAAGTCGTACATCGTCCGTCAGGGCATGACCATGCAGGAGGTGGTCGATCTGCTGCGGGACGAACACGGCTGGTCTGACAGCGTTTCCAACCTTTCAAACAAGCTCCAGCGGGAGTCCCTACGCTACACGGAGGCTGTCCAGCTTGCCGACGCACTGGGGTACGAAATCGTCTGGCAACGGAGAAAGTGAGGAGGGATTTTTATGACAGAGGCAGAGAAGAAACTGTTGCAGGCGCAGCACCGATTGGAGGAAGCGCAGGCACGGGATCGGGTCAAGGAACGAAAGATGCGAACGCGCAGGCTCATTCAGGAGGGTGCGATTCTGGAAAAGGTGCTGCCAGAGGTTCAAACTATTGAGCTGTCTGAGCTGGAGGGGTATCTTTCACGGAAACTAGGAAAACAAATCTAAATTTCAGATAGGAGGTCTCCGGGAAATCGGGGGCCTCCTTCTTTTTTCTCCCGTAAGGGCGCACTTACTCACCACCTGCTAAAGCAGGCGGTGGTAGCCCTCCCGTTGGTCGGGCACGTGCGCTCTCCGAGGGGGATTGCGGCTCCTGCGGGAGCCGCTGGACAAGGCTGCATTTCTACCAAACTGCCAGCCTTGCCCATGCAGTCGGCGCAGGGGTTTCCACTTTGGAAGCCCCTGTTCATGGGGTGGTATATTGCCACCCCATCCCGCCGCCTGCCTGCGTCAACCTGCCACCGGCAGCTTGGCACAGATACAGGGGTGGAACGATTTGTTCCACCCCTGCTGGCGGTACGTCGTATCTCACGACGTACCTGTTGCAATCGAGTACGGAAGAAGGGTTGCTGCGTTTCACAGTAGCCCTTCAGAAAGGACGGTAGACAATGGCGATTTATCATTTGGAGGCCAAAATAGTCAGCCGTGGAGCTGGGCGCTCCGCCGTGGCGGCTGCGGCCTATCTGAGCTGTTCCCGGATGCTCAACGAGTATGACGGGGTGCAGCATGACTATACCCGTAAACAGGGGCTTGGGTGGCGGCAGGTTTTTCTGCCAGCCACCGCCCCCGCAGAATGGCAGGATCGGGAAACCCTGTGGAACGCCGTGGAGGAAACCGAAACCGCAAAGGACAGCCGCCTCGCCCGTGAATTTGTGGCGGCGCTGCCCATAGAACTGAGCCGGGAGGAACAAATTCAGCTCCTGCAAGATTTCATCAAGGAGCAGTTTGTAGCAGACGGAATGTGCGCCGATGCTGCCATCCATGACCCATATCCTCCCGGACACAATCCCCATGCCCACATCCTGCTGACAGTGCGCCCGCTGGATGAAAAGGGAAAATGGCAGTACAAGACCGAGAAAGAATATCTCTGTGTCAAAGACGGCGAGGAACGGGGCTTTACCGCCGCCGAGTTCAAGCAGGCACAGGCCGACGGATGGGAGAAGCAGTACCAGTATAAAGTAGGCAAAAAGAAGGTGTATATGACCCCGTCCGCAGCGCAGGCACAGGGTTATGAAAGGATATCTAAGTATCCCAAAAGCACCAAATATGGCAGGCAGAATCCCATCACGGAACGATGGAACAGCGACGAGCAGCTTGTCCTCTGGCGTCAGGCATGGGCGGATGTGACCAATCTTCATTTGGAGCGCACTGGGCACGAAGAACGCATCGACCACCGCAGCCATGCTGAGCGTGGCCTGCTGGAGCGGCCTACGGTCCATGAGGGTGTGGTTGCCAGAGCTATGGATAAAAAGGGTATCATCTCTGACCGGTGCGAACTGAACCGGCAGATCAAGGCGGACAATGCCCTGCTCCGGGAACTGAGAGGACAGGTCAAAAAGCTGGCGCAGGCAGTCAAAAATACCATCCCGGCACTTGCCGATGCCATGGAGAATCTGCGTAAAAATCTACTGCTGTTCTGCTATCAGCTGGGGTATCTCCGCAAGGGTAAGGAACGCCTGAACACTTCGCTGAATACGCTGCGCCCAGCCCTCGCACAGTACAATCAGGTTGCAAAGGACATTCGAGATAAGACGAAAGAGCGCCGCAGCGTGCTTTCCGAGAAAAAGGCGCTCTCTGCTGTCCATGTGTTCCGGCACCGGGAACTGGCGGCTAAGATAGCGGCTCTGACGGAGGATTTGGAAGAACTGCGTTCGGAAAAGAATCTGCTTCTGGCGTCGTTGGCATATACCGAGGAAGATGCTGCCGAACAATTCCCTAAAGACATTGCCGCCATGGAGCAGAGCCTGAAACGGCTGGAAGAACGGGAACAGAAATATTCTGCCGAACTGGACGCTGCCCTGAACGAGTATGCCGGGCTTCGGGAGCAGGCACAGGGCTTCGATCCGGTGCAACTGTATGAAGCAAGGCAGGCCATCCGCCCCGGCAAGGAGCAGGAAGCGGAGAGCCGGGCACAGCAGGTCTACGGCGAAAAGTACAGCCCGCTTTTGATGTTTGACAGCAAAAAGGCGGTTTCCCGTATGCTTCATGAGGATATGGAGCGACAGGCGGTACGGAGAATGATGCGACGGGCGCAGGAAGGACAGCAAATTCCCCAAAAGAAAAAAGATAAGGGACAGGAACGGTAATGCCGTTCCTGTCCCACTTACCTATTTCATCTTTAATTTGGAAACATAGCAGCCATTTCTTCCGGGGTTTCTTTCATTCCTCTTTGAAACCACACTTCAATCCACCCATATAGGGTGTAAGCGACATAGGCAGAGGCATAGGCGGCCTGTGCGGGTTGTTCCGGCTTTGGAGCATATATTTCAAGGAGCACATTCTTCAACAAATAGATGAGCCCACGCTCGCTCAGCAGGCCGTAGAAATCCCGGTATTTTTCCAAGTGGAGAAAGAGCTCCCTTACCATTTGCGATATCGTTTTAGGCGGGTTGCTCTCATAGGTGTCGATCCACTCCGAGAACAGCTTATGGATATAGACGTTCAAAACATCTTCTTTCACTTCAAAATTACGGTAAAAGGTTGCTCGTCCAACCTGAGCGTGGCTGCACAGCTCGCTGATGGAAATATCATTCAGCGGTTTATCTTTTAATAACTCCAAAAGAGATTCGGTAATATGGGTAATCACATAAAGGTTTCTTCCCTCGTTGCTCATAGGTGATACATTTTTACTGGTTTGTCTCATTTTTCTGCTTCTCCTTGCAAATTAACAGCCTGAATGATACAATAGTAACGCCGATACAAATGTATATTCAATATGGTATCACATAAAAATCGGAAAGTCAAGAAAAGGAAGAAATGAAATCATGACATTACTGCAAAAAAGGCTGATCATCCTGCTGGTTGTCATAATTGTTGCTGCCGTTTTGGGACGATTGGTTGTGCGTGCTTTTCTCAATCTATTGGTGGGTGGCACGCTGTTTGGAGGAAATTTCCTATGAGCAAAAGTAAAACAAAGAAAAAAGGGAGAGTTATGTGGGGATTCATCTATGTTGTGGTATTCCTTACCGCTTTTCTCGCCTCGGTGGTAATGAAAATGACCGCTGACCCGTTTCACGGGAAGTATACAGTAAAATGGGATGAAAGCGTAGGAACAGTCTATGCGGATTTGTCCTATGGGGAGGGCGCAGCGAATAAATTTGATCTCTACGTTCCTGCGGATAGCAGCCGGGACAGCTATGGTCTGGCGGTCTATCTCCATGCAGGCGGTTTTACCACCGGGGACAAGCAGGATGATCAGGCCATGCTGCAATGGCTCTGCTCCAAGGGCTATGTAGCGGCAGGTATCAACTACACTCTGAGGGATGAAGCGCATCCCGAAGCAAGCGTATACAGCCAGTCCGTGGAGATTAGGGACAGTATTCCCCATGTGATTGCCGAGGCAGAAAAGCTGGGATATAAGGTGGATAAAATGGCGATCTCCGGCGGCTCGGCTGGCGGAACACTGGCACTGCTGTATGCCTATCGGGATGCAGAGCAATCACCCGTGCCGGTGAAGATGGTGTTTGAAGCGGTTGGGCCTGCCAGCTTCCACCATGAAGATTGGAAAAACTACGGCTTGGATCAAAATACCGAAGCTGCAGCAAATTTGTTCAGTGTGATGTCGGGAAACGCTATCACGGAAGAAATGATTACATCCGGCAGTTATGACGAACAAGTCAAGGACATTTCCGCTGATATGTGGGTGAATGAAAACACGGTTCCCACCGTCTGTGCGTATGGCGCACAGGATAAGGTGTGCCCGTTTGACAGTGTCAAGCATTTGGTGAACGCTCTGGAAGCGAATGATGTGCCGCACGAATACTTTGAACTGACCCATTCCGGGCACGCTTTGCAAAACGACAACAAGCTGTATGCGGCATACATGGATGCAGTCGAAGATTATCTCGCCCGATATATACCTGTGAAGTAAATAATGATTTTTTACAGACGCTCTTGGATGCCCTAAGGCACCGGGTTGGGCGTATGGTTTGAAAGAAAATACGAGTTTGGAGGAAAACAAGTCCGTGAAAAAAGTTATGATGACAGTATTCAAAATTGTTCTTATATTAATTGCGGTGGTCGTTGTTGGGGTCGTTGCATTGATTTTATTCGCTCTGCACAAAGAATCCAATTACTATAAATACACAGAAGCAGTTGGAGAAATCGAGCAAAAATATACGGCATTCGGGGATAAAGAAGTATCCTGTCAGGAATATGACGCAAATGATGATGTCATTGGGAAATATGCAGTTTGGTATCCCTCTGAGCTTGAAAGCAGCAATACCCAATACCCCGTTGTCATATTTGCAAATGGGACAGGAAGTACCTTGTCTACCTATAAACCGTTCCTAACGCACCTATCTTCGTGGGGCTTTATTTCTGTTGGGAACGATGATGAAAACACGAGGACTGGCGCTTCCCTGGAGGAAACGATAAAATTCCTGATTGCAGAGAACGAAAAGAAGGACAGCATTTTTTATCACAAAATCGACTTAGACAATATTGGGATTGCGGGACACTCTCAAGGTGGACCGGCGGTGTTCAACATGGTCACCAATCAGGAACACGGATCTATGGTTAAGGCCTTATATGCGGCAAGTGCAACATCATCTTACCACACAATGGTTATGGCCGATGGATGGGAATATGATATTTCAAGAGTAAATATTCCAACCTTCTTAACAGCAGGGACTGGCAGTTGGGATGCGGGGAATGCTACAAGCAAGGAGCAAGTTACCGACGATAAAAACGGCGTAGCACAGGGGATTTGCCCGCTGTGGTCTTTGCAGGAGAATTACAGCCTGCTCCCTGAAACAGTAGATAAAGTGATTGCAAGAAAGAAAAATGTAGACCATGGCGACTCATACAAGCAGTTTGACGGTTATATGACGGCATGGTTTGTGTACCATTTGCAAGGTGACACAGAAGCCGGGAAAGCGTTTGCCATTGGAGGAGAATTGTCTGCCAACAGCCTATATCAAGATGTACAGACAAATATCAATGAATAAAGTTTATGGAACAGCGCAGTTCATATGCTGTTCCAAAGATATGAAGCGGCATCCGAAGCACTTGTGGGCGAGGATGCCGAACTTCTTTCAGTATGCTCTATCAGGATGTAGGACAGGATGTAGGAAAGAATTAGTATATGCCTAATTTGAAAAAATTATATGTCATGCGTGTTTTATGGTGAAAATACCCTTGACAAATCGCTTTTCAAAAGGCAATGTTGGAGGAGTTCGCCGCACGGCAGGGCTTTACAAACCTTGTCCATTTCACGGACGATGGCATTAGCGGCACCTGCTTTGACCGTCCCGGATTTTTAGCAATGATGAAAGAGGTTGAAGCCGGGAATGTGGAGTATCTGTGTATCAAGGACATGAGCCGCATGGGTCGTGACTATCTGAAAGTCGGTCAGATTATGGAAATTCTGCGTCAGCGTGGCGTTCGCCTTATCGCCATCAATGACGGCGTGGACAGTGCCAGAGGGGACGATGATTTTACCCCTTTCCGCAACATTATGAACGAGTATTACGCCAGAGACACCAGCCGTAAAATCCGTTCCACTTTCCAGTCAAAAGGCAAGTCCGGCAAGCACCTCACAGGCACGGTCATTTACGGCTATCTCTGGAACGAAGCCAGAGACCAATGGTTGGTTGACCCCGAAGCCGCTGATGTGGTCAAGCGCATCTTTGCCATGACGATTGACGGCTACGGTCCGTATCAGATCGCCAGCAAACTGAAATCGGAAAAGGTGCTTATTCCGTCTGCTTACCTTGCCCAACACGGCGAGGGCGTGAACAAAAACAAGACTTTCAAAGATGTGTACGGCTGGGGTTCTTCCACCATCTGCAACATTCTTGAAAAGCGTGAATATCTGGGACACACCATCAACTTCAAGACCCGCAAGCACTTCAAGGACAAGAAAAGCCATTATGTCCCGGAGGACGAATGGACAATTTTCGAGAATACCCATGAGCCTATCATTGACCAGCAGACCTTTGACCTTGTGCAGAAAATCCGTGGGAATGTCAGACGCTATCCGGACGGCTGGGGCGAAGCAGCTCCCCTCACAGGCTTGCTTTATTGTGCCGATTGCGGCGGCAAGATGTATGTCCACCGCACCAACAACGGCAAGCGAATTTCTCAATACACTTGCTCACAGTACACCAAAGTCCCTTGCGGAACGCTCTGCCCCACACAGCACCGTATCAATGAAGATGTGGTACTGTCCCTTATCTCTGAAATGCTGAAAGCCATTGCCGAGTATGCGAAGCATGACAGAGCCGAGTTTGTCCGTGTGGTGCAGGAAGCGCAGTCCAGCCAGCAGACGGCAGAGGTCAAGAAACAGCGTACACGCCTTGCCACCGCCAAGCAGAGAGTGTCCGAGCTGGAAGTCCTGCTCTGTAAAATCTATGAGGACAACATTTTGGGAAAGCTGTCCGACAGCAGATACGCCACTCTGGACGCTCAATACGAAAAGGAGCAGACCGAGCTTACCGCTGAAATCTCTGCTCTGGAAAAGGCAGTCAAGAGCTATGAGAAGCACGAAAAGGACGCTGACCGTTTTATCGATCTGATTGACAAATACGAGAACTTCGACAAGCTGACGATTGCCATGCTCAATGAATTTATCGAGAAAATCCTTGTGCATGAGCGTGACCGCAAGGGCAGTATTCAGACCACACAGGAGGTTGAGATTTACTTCAATTTCGTTGGGCGTTTCGTTCCCCCGGCGTTTGGAGAAGTGGAGCTTATCCCGGAGGAATTGGAGGAAATCCGCAAGCGTGAGGAACGCAAGGACAGACTTCATCAGAACTACTTGAAGCGGAAAGCCAGCGGAGCGCAGAAGCGATACGAGGATAAAATCAAGGAGAAGAAAAAGGCAGAAATTGAAGCCAAGAAAGCCGCCATTCGTGCAGAGGACATTGCAAAGGGCGTGTTCGTTCCGGTCAGCCAGCTACCCACACGAGAGCCGCAGAAAGGAGTACAGACAGCATGAACATCACTTACTCGCAGAATGGAGATTATCGAATCCCCAACATCGTTATCCGCAAGACCAAGCCCATCGGACACTACGGCAGACTTCGCAAAGCCTATTTAGAAACTTACCGTCCCGTCCTGTTCAATGAGCTGGTCTTGTCTGACACGCTCTATGAGCATTGCGCCGAGATTGACGAAGCGGCACGAAATCGCATGGAGCTGATCGTGCCGGAGCTGGTGAAGCGCAACGGCGTGACCGAGCAACTGAAAGCCGAAAACCAAATGGAATGGGTGCGGCAGATGAACGCTTGCAAGGCACAGGCAGAGGAGATTGTGAAAGCGGAATTGATTTATGATTGAGCGAGGAAGTCCGGGCAGAAAACTGTTCGGACTTTTCTTATATATTCCAAAGTTGCGGTAGAATTGTTCACAAGTTTTATGGTATAATTTGAATGCGAAAATTGAGCAACAAATCGGAAGTTGCAGAGGAGAATGTACTATGAAATGTCCATATTGCCAAGAAGAAATGCAGCTGGGCTATATCCCTAACGGGGGACAGCCTGTGCAATGGATTCCGAACGGAGAAAGACCATCGGTTCTCTCTTTTTCAATTGCAGAACAGGGAGTTCCCCTAATAAATCAGTTCAAACCGTTAAAAGCGAATGGATATAAAGCGGAAGCGCATTATTGTTCAAATTGTAAGGTAATCATTGCACCGACAAAAAACTGATTACGGAATGTCAACTTCCAGTTTGTCGAAGTGATAAAAGCCCTTTAGGAACTAAAGGGCGCACTTCTATACTCTCTGTCGAGAGTAGTGCGTCCTGCGGAGCTTCATTCTCCGTCAGCAGAAGAAAACTGCATGACCGAGAATGTTGCGTCACTTCGTTCCGTCAAGGTGGCTACACCCCCTTGCGCCGCTAAAGCGGCTATCCCCTGTGGACTTGCCGTCCGCAAACGGTTTTGACAAACCGTTCGCCGCCAGCAAGTTTGAAAATCAAGAATCTTAATTTGATAAAGGAGTGTGATTCTATGAAAAAGAAATTACCCATAATCCTCTTGGGTGTTATTTTGGCTTGTGTGTTGGTTTTCGGTTTCCTTTATGCAAACAATGACATTGGTAAAACCGCAAACAGTTTAGAAGCAGACATTCGCCAATCTCAAAAAATTTTGGATGATTGGATTGTTGATGGAAGCATTTCCGACACAATGGCTGCATTTATTTCTTACCCACAGGACAAGACAGACCACACTTTTTCTGTCTATGTAAATCGCCCTGGCTTGTCTTTTGGATATTTCTTCCGTGGTGGTGGAGATATAGTTGAGGTTGATGATTACATTGCAGAGTTTGTTGTTGAGGGAAATAACGAAAGGGCATTTATCTCAATGAATACCCAAAATATTGTTCGACTTGAAGTAGATGATGGCAACGGCATTCAGGTGATTGATATTGATAGTGGCAAGCCTTTCGCCATTGTCCTGCCCCTCAATGTAGGAAACATCTGTTTCTATGATACGAATGGAAATGTTGTGGAATATCTTCGCCAACAACTTTGACCAACTTCAATTTACCGAACTGAACACAACAACTGAATACCGAAAAACTGACCGTTGACTGGTCGCACTATGCGAAAAGTTGACGGTCTTTTTTTATCCCCAAAATCAAAAAAGGAGGTCAATTACAATGACAAAACCGAAAACCCTCGACCAGCTCCAAGCCGAAAAGGAGCAAGCCGAGACGCAGCTTGCACAGGAACAGCACAAGCTGGAGCGTCTTGAGAATAGAAAGAAGTATCTGGAGAAAGGCGAACGCACCAAGCGCACCCACCGCCTTTGCAATCTGGGCGGCACGGTTGAGAGTCTTGCCCCGGAGGTCAAAGATCTCACACGCACCGAAATGACAGAGCTGATGGAACACATCTTTTCTCTGTCCGAAGTCCAGCGAGCCGTCCGTCACATGGCGATTACTCACACCAACCAAGCGAACAGAGAAAAGGAGTTGAAAGCCGATGGCACTATTTCATCTGAGCGTCACGCAGACTAAGCGAAGCGCAGGACAGTCCGCTATCGCTTCTGCCGCCTACCGAGCCGGGGCGCGATTGTATAGCGAGTATTACGGCGAATACAGCGACTACACCAGAAAGGGCGGCGTGATCTGCTCTGACATTCTCCTGCCGTCCCATGCACCGCCCGAATACGCAGACCGCCAGACCCTATGGAACGCCGTGGAAAAAGCCGAGCGTGGAAAGAACGCCCAGCTTGCATACAGCTTTGACATTGCCTTGCAGAATGAATTTTCCCTTGAGGAAAACATCGCTCTTGCAAGGCAATTTTTGTTGGAGAACTTTGTGAGCCGGGGCATGGTGGTTGACTTCGCCGTACACCAGCCAGACCGTGAGGACGGCGGCATACCCAATCCACATTTTCATGTGCTTTGCCCTATCCGCCCCATCGAGCAGAACGGCAAATGGGGGCTAAAGCAACGCCGGGTGTATGAGCTGGACGAGGACGGCAACCGTATTCGAGACGCAAACGGAAAGTTTGTGTTCAACGCCGTTCCCACTACCGACTGGGGCAGTCCCGAAACGCTGGAATACTGGCGGCAGACATGGGCGGAGCTATGCAATGGCAAGTTTGCGGAAAAGGGGCTTGACGTTCGTATCGACCACCGAAGCTATGAGCGTCAGGGCGTGGAGCTTCTTCCCACCGTCCACGAGGGCGCAACCGTCCGGGCAATGGAGAAGAAAGGCATACGCACCGAGAAAGGCGAGTTCAACCGCTGGATCAAGGCAACCAATGCCGTTATCCGGGACATCAAGAAGAAAATCGCTCTCCTGTTCGATTGGATTGCCGAAGCAAAAGCGGAGATTGCCAAGCCGCAGGCACCCGACCTTGTTTCTCTGCTGAACGCCTATTACACCCAGCGCAGAGCCGGGGCGTATTCGCAGAAAGACAAGGTCAGCAATCTAAAGGAGATGAATGAGACTTTCAATTATCTCCGGGCAAACGGGATTTACTCCCTTGAGGATTTGGAACACCGTGTCAGCGAACACAGTGCTGCCACAGAGAGCTTGAAGAAAACGCTGGACGAACAGACCGCTCGAATGAAAGCGATTAAGCGGCTCTATGACAGCTCTGCTGCTTTCCAGAGCTTGAAGCCTGTCTATGACGGCTTGCAGAAAATCAAGTTTGAGAAGCCCAGAGCCAAGTACAAGGCAGAGCATGAAACGGAACTGAAACAGTTCTACGCCGCCAGACGCAAGCTGACCGGAGAATTCCCGGACGGCAAGGTGGATATGAAAAAGCTGACCGAAGAGTATGACGAGCTGGAACAGGCGCACAACACCACCTATGGCGAGTTTAAGACCGTCAGAGACGATTTACACCGTCTTTGGAAGGTCAAGTCATGTGTAGATACTGCCGCCCGATTTAACGAGCGTACAGAGGAACAAATGCTCCAAAATCGACCCCAAACACGACACAAAAAGGAGGATATATCCCGATGAATTACACCCAACCACAGATTGATCGGGCGAACGCCGTCAGTCTGGAAGATTTTCTCCGTACACAGGGAGAGACGCTTATCAAAAGCGGACGAGAATACCGCTGGAAAGAACATGACAGCCTGACCGTCCGGGGAAACAAGTGGTTTCGCCACAGCCAGAGCAAGGGCGGCTATCCCATTGATTTTGTCATGGAGTTTTACGGCAAGTCCTTTCCCGAAGCTGTCCAGCTCCTGACCGGCGAAAGCGGCGAGGGGCAGACCGAAGCCAGCACAACACCGCCCACAGCGTTTCACTTGCCCTTGCACAACAGAACAGCCGACAGAGCAATTCAATTTCTTTGCGAAAGCCGAGGTCTCAACAAAACGCTTGTTGAGGCTTTTCTTCTTTCCGGGGATATTTACGAGGAAGCAAAGCGGCACAATGTTGTGTTTGTCGGCAGAGACCGAAGCGGTACGCCGAGATACGCCCATGTGCGAGGAACGGCAGACCCATTCAGACAGGACATTGCCGGGTCTGACAAATCCTATCCGTTCCACTATGAGGGAAACGGCAACCAGCTCTTTGTCTTTGAAGCACCGATTGACCTTTTGTCCTTTATCTGCCTTTATCCGCAGGACTGGCAGACAAGGAGCTACCTTGCCCTGGGCGGCGTTTCGGGAAAAGCCCTTGACCGTTTTCTTTCTGAACGCAAGGACACCCAAAAAGTGTTCCTCTGCCTTGACAGCGACACCGCAGGAAGCGAAGCCTGTACCCGACTGGCACAGTCCATTCCCAGCGAGATCGCCGTCATTCGCCTTGTCCCGGCAAGGAAAGACTGGAACGATGTTCTCCGTCAGCAAGGGGACATTCCGAGCCGCAAATTTATAGCGGAAACAATCACGCTGCGAGAGCTGCCCACCGCCCAGCCTGTCCCCATGCTCCGTATGGTAGATGTGGAGCTGACGAGCGTGGATTGGCTATGGTTTCCCTATATCCCCTTTGGAAAGCTGACGATTATACAGGGCAACCCCGGCGAGGGCAAGACCTACTTTGCCATGCGTCTTGCGGCGGCTTGCACCAACCGAAAGCCCTTGCCCGGTATGGAAACCCTTGAGCCTTTCAATATCATCTATCAGACCGCCGAGGACGGTCTGGGCGATACTGTTAAGCCCCGATTGATGGAAGCAGACGCAGACCTCGAAAAAGTGCTTGTCATTGATGACAGGGATACGCCGCTGACCCTTGCCGATGAACGCATAGCAAGGGCAATCCGGGAAAACAACGCAAGGCTGGTTATCATTGACCCGGTACAGGCGTTTCTGGGCGCAGATGTGGACATGAACAGGGCAAACGAGGTGCGCCCGATATTCCGCAGTCTGGGAGACATTGCACAGGCTACCGGGTGCGCTATCGTGCTGATTGGACACCTGAACAAAGCCGCAGGAACGCAAAGCACCTATCGGGGATTAGGGTCTATCGACATTACGGCGGCAGTCCGCAGTCTGCTTTTTATCGGCAAGCTGAAGGACAGCCCCACAACGAGGGTGCTTATCCATGAGAAAAGCTCCCTTGCGCCGCCCGGACAGTCCCTTGCCTTTTCTCTGGGAGACGAGAAAGGCTTTGAATGGATAGGAGCTTATGACATTACCGCTGACGAGCTTCTTGCCGGGACAGACACCGCCAAGACCGAAAGCAAGACCGCACAGGCAGAAGCACTGATACTGGAACTGCTGGCAGACGGAAAGCGTATGCCGAGCGCAGAGCTGGAAAAGGCAGTCAATGAGCGTGGGATTTCCTCACGCACCATGAGAACGGCAAAAAGCCGTATCGGAGACAGGCTTGTGACCGAGAAAGACGGCACAGCATGGGTCTGCTATCTCCGAGACTGACAGCAGGAACACGGCAAGCGTGGCAAAGACGGCAAGGTTTTTATAGATACCTTAGTGTTGCCGCCTTGCCTTGTTCCCTCATACCGACACCGCCCGATGATGAACAGTCACCGGGCATTTTTCATTTACAGGAGGATTTTGAATGAACAACAATACCGCAACCAACACCGCCACTTGCCCGACTGTCAGAAAGCAGATTGGCAAGACCACCTATATCGTCCGTGTCCATTTCAGCGAGACCGCAAAAGAGACGATGGAGGACAAAATCAAGCGTCTGCTGCGTGAGGAAGTCCGCAAAATGTAACTTCTTTTTGAATTTGATGAAAAAGTCCTTGACTTTTCGTCTCTGGCAAAACTGCCAAGAGCATACTGGTGAGCTGCGGCGCACGGCTGGCCCCATTTGACATCGGCGAGCTGCGGGAGCTGACCGCCTATGACGAGCTGGAGCTGGACACCCTGGGAGATCGCAAGACCGCCCTGTTTTTCATTATGAGCGACACGGACGACACGTTTAACTTTTTAATCAGCATGGCCTACACCCAGCTATTCAACCTGCTGTGTGAGAAGGCCGACGACGTGTACGGCGGGCGGCTGCCCATCCATGTCCGGTGCCTCATTGACGAGGCCGCGAACATCGGGCAAATTCCCCGGCTGGAGAAGCTGGTGGCAACCATCCGAAGCCGGGAGATTTCCGCCTGTCTGGTCCTCCAGGCACAGTCCCAGCTCAAGGCGCTCTATCGGGACAACGCGGACACTATCATTGGAAACATGGACGCAAGGCTGTTCCTGGGCGGTTCAGAACCCACCACCCTCAAGGAGCTGTCCGCTGCGCTGGGCAAGGAGACCATCGACACCTACAATACCGGAGAGAGCAGGGGGCGGGAGACCTCCCACTCCCTGAATTATCAGAAGCTGGGCAAGGAGCTTGCCAGCATGGATGAGCTGGCAGTCCTGGACGGCGGCAAGTGTATTCTCCAACTGCGCGGCGTCCGGCCTTTCCTGTCGGACAAGTACGACATCACGAAGCACCCCAACTACAAGTATCTGTCGGACAGCGACAAGCGAAACGCCTTTGACATAGAGCGTTTCCTGTCCGTCCGGCTGAAGCCAAAAGCCGAGGAGGTCTACGACGTGTACGAGGTAGACCTGACGGACGAGGAGGCCGCCACCGCGTAGGCGGAGCGGCCTATTCCGCAAAAAGGAGGAAAGTGTGTACCTTCCAAAATCTTTTGAATTTTCGGAGGTACTATATGGATTTTTTCAAGAGCGCAATCGAAGTGCTCCAGACCCTGGTGATCGCCCTGGGCGCTGGCCTTGGCGTGTGGGGCGTCATTAACCTTTTGGAAGGTTATGGTAATGATAACCCCGGCGCGAAATCACAGGGAATGAAGCAGCTCATGGCGGGCGCGGGTGTCGCCATCGTTGGCATGGTGCTGGTGCCCCTGCTCTCCGGCCTCTTTACCACCTGATTGGGCAAAGAGAGGCCGCACCCGGTCTCCTGGCCGGGTGCGGCCCCCCTGACCCTGACGGTGTGATAGGAGGTGCCTACCCTTGGATTTTATTATACAGGTCCTCACTGACTGGCTGAAGGAAATCCTGGTCAGCGGCATCATGGGCAACCTGACCGGCATGTTTGATGAGGTCAATCAGAAGGTCGGCGAGGTCTCTACGCAGGTCGGGCTTACCCCCCAGGCATGGAACCGCGATATTTTCAGCATGGTCCAAAACCTTTCGGAGACGGTCATGGTGCCCATAGCCGGGGTCATTCTGGCCTTTGTGATGACCTTGGAGCTGATCCAGCTCATTGTGGACAAGAACAACTTCCACGACATTGAAAGCGCGGTGTTCTTCAAGTGGATTTTCAAATCCGCCTGCGCCATCCTCATTGTCACCAATACCTGGGATATTGTGATGGGGGTCTTTGATGTGGCGCAGGGCATGGTGAATAACGCCTCCGGCGTTATCATCGGAGACACCGCTATCGACATCTCCAGCGTGACCGCAGACCTGGAGGCCCGGCTGATGGAGATGGACCTGGGGCCGCTGTTCGGCCTGTGGTTCCAATCCCTCTTTGTGGGCATTACCATGTGGGCGCTGGTGATCTGCATTTTCATTATTACATTCGGGAGAATGATTGAGATATATTTGGTCACGTCTGTGGCCCCTGTCCCCATGGCGACCATGATGAACCACGAATGGGGCCAGATGGGGCAAAACTATCTGCGCAGCCTGTTTGCCCTGGGCTTCCAGGCGTTTCTTATCATCGTCTGTGTTGCCATCTACGCGGTATTGGTGCAGAACATTGCCCTGGACGGCGATGTGAGCTATGCCATCTGGACGTGCATGGGCTACACGGTACTGCTGTGTTTCATGCTCTTTAAGACGAGCAGCATGGCAAAATCCGTATTCAATGCCCATTAACCAATGGAAAGGGTGATTTTATGGCCTATGTTTCGGTCCCCAAGGACCTGACAAAAGTAAAAACGAAGGTCGCTTTCAACCTGACGAAGCGACAACTGATCTGCTTCGGCAGCGGCGCGCTCATCGGCGTTCCGCTGTTCTTTTTCCTCCGGGGTAGCCTGGGCACCAGCACCGCCGCTCTGGTGATGGTGCTCACCATGCTCCCGTTTTTCTTTCTGGCGATGTACGAGCGTAACGGCCAGCCGCTGGAGAAGGTGGTCCGGCAGTTTGTGCGCCTGTACTTCCTGCGCCCGAAAAAGCGCCCCTATAAGACCAACAACTTTTACGCCGCCCTTGCGCGGCAGGACCAATTAGACCGGGAGGTGTATCGCATTGTTCAAGGCAAAAAAGCAAACGCCTGCCAAGGACGCGCCGGGAAAAGGCCGCCGCAGGCTGACCCGCGCCGAGCGCCGGGAGATCGACGCGGCCATCCGCAGGGCGGCCCGGACCGATAAAAAGGAGCTGTCCGCCCAGGACAGCATCCCCTATCAACGTATGTGGCCGGACGGCGTGTGCCGGGTCACGGACACCTACTACACCAAGACGGTGCAGTTTCAGGACATCAATTACCAGCTCAGTCAGAACGAGGACAAGGCGGCCATTTTCGAGGGGTGGTGTGATTTCCTGAACTATTTTGACAGCTCCATCCGCTTCCAGTTTTCCTTCCTTAATCTGGCGGCCACCAGGGAGAGCTATGAGAAGCGCATCGTGATCCCGCCCCAGGGGGACGATTTTGACAGCATCCGGGCGGAGTACACGGAAATGCTGCAAAACCAGCTTGCCAGAGGAAATAACGGTCTGGTCAAGACCAAGTACCTCACCTTCGGCGTCGACGCGGAGAGTATCCAGTCGGCCAAGCCCCGGCTGGAGCGCATCGAGACCGATTTGCTCAACCACTTCAAGCGGCTGGGCGTGTCCGCCGCGCCTCTCAACGGTGCGGAGCGCCTGTGCCTGCTGCATAGTATCTTCCACATGGACGAGCCGGAACCATTTCGCTTTTCCTGGGACTGGCTGGCTCCCTCTGGCCTGTCTACCAAGGACTTCATCGCCCCCACACCCCTGGAATTTCCGGGCGGCAAGACCTTCCGTATGGGTCGGAAGTTCGGCGCGGTTTCCTTCCTCCAAATCCTGGCCCCGGAGCTGAATGACCGTATTCTGGCGGATTTCCTGGATATGGAGTCCAGTCTTGTGGTGTCCATGCACGTCCAGTCTGTGGATCAGGTCAGCGCCATCAAGACCATCAAGCGTAAGATCACCGACCTGGACCGCACCAAGATCGAGGAACAGAAAAAAGCGGTCCGGGCCGGGTATGACATGGACATCATCCCCTCAGACCTTGCCACCTACGGCGAGGAGGCCAAGAAGCTGCTGCAAGACCTCCAGAGCCGGAATGAGCGCATGTTCCTGGTGGCGTTCCTGCTGATGAACACGGCGGAGAGCCGGAAGCAACTGGACAACAACATGTTCCAGGCCGGTTCCACCGCGCAGAAGCACAACTGCCGTCTGGTGCCCCTGGACCTTCAGCCGGAGGAAGGGCTGATGAGCTGCCTGCCCCTGGGTCTCAATCAGGTGGAGATACAGCGGGGGCTTACCTCGTCCAGCACAGCTATCTTTGTGCCCTTTACCACCCAGGAGCTGTTCCAGACCAGCCCCGAAGCCCTTTACTACGGCATCAACGCCCTGTCCAACAACCTTATCATGGTGGACCGGAAACTGCTCAAAAACCCCAACGGCCTCATTCTCGGCACCCCCGGCTCCGGCAAGTCGTTCAGCTCCAAGCGGGAGATCACCAACGTGTTTCTCGTCACGGAGGACGACGTGCTGGTCTGTGACCCGGAGGACGAGGTGCGACACGAAGTCGCGTAATTGAATTGCTGAACAAGCTGCCCTATCCATTTGGGGTAATCCTACCACAGCCTGCGTCGCTGGTAACGGCGGGGTGGGAAGCCTGTGGGACAACGTGGGAAAGCTGCGAGCCTAACGTAGCCGTACTGCCAGGATAAGTGTGCCATGGAGAACGTAACGTGAATCATCGCAAGGGTCGTTACAGGGAATAGGCGAAATCAGGCTGACACGCCTACACCAAAAGGTGCGGAGGTGGCCGTGGGAACTTTCGCAATCCCCCGGCAAATGGACATCATTCCTCCCGGCTCAAAGATGGCTCCTAAAGCACGCACAATTATTCAATACGCGGAACGTGGTAAACCCTATGTGTTCCTCTAATTCAATGAGAGGTATCGACCCCGTAAGGGGAAGAAATGACACAGAGGGTAGAGGAACGGGATAAAAAGCGAACGGCTCTGCTGTAATGGTGGAGCATAGGGGCTCTGCCCTGACCTGAAAGGGTGCTGACTTATCCCACGGTATTTCATAGCAAGAAAAGGAGGTAAACCTATGAACGGTAATTGTTCAACGACGAAGCGGAAACGCTCTGAGAGATTGCCGAACGCGGCAAAGCTGGCATTCCAGTGGAATCATGTAGATTGGAAAAAAGCCGAGGCCGAGGTTAATAGGCTGCAAGCCCGGATTGCTAAGGCGACCAAAGAAAAGAAATGGAACACAGTAAAACGACTGCAATATCTGCTTACGCATTCGTACTACGCAAAACTGCTGGCGGTCCAAAAAGTAACCACCAACAAAGGGAAAAACACACCCGGTATCGACAAACAACGGTGGAGCACACCTGCGCAAAAGATGTGGGCGGTGTTGTCCCTGACGGATAAGAACTACAAAGCCAGTCCCCTCCGCCGGGTATACATCGACAAGAAGAACAAAAAGGCGAAACGCCCTCTTGGGATTCCCACGATGTATGACCGGGCCATGCAGGCGCTCTATGCGCTGGCACTGGACCCCGTGGCAGAAACGGCGGCAGATCCCCGCTCTTTCGGATTCAGAAAGGGACGGTGCTGTCAGGATGCCTGTGAATATATTTTTGCGGACATGAGCCGCAGAAACGTCAGTCCACAGTGGGTACTGGAAGGTGACATCAAGGGTTGCTTCGACCATATCAGCCATCAGTGGCTGATTGACAACATCCCCATGGACAAGTCAATTTTGAAGCAATTCCTGAAAGCCGGCTTTGTATTTCAGGGTGAGCTGTTTCCCACAGAGGCGGGTACGCCCCAAGGCGGCATTATCTCTCCGATTCTGGCGAATATGGCGCTGGATGGGATGCAAAAGCTGCTCTCCGACCGGTTCCATACCAACCGGCTGGGCAAAGTGGACAATCGGTTCCGCAACGCCCACAAGGTAAATCTGGTGCGGTATGCCGATGATTTTATCGTAACGGCGGCCACAAAGGAAATTGCCGAAGAGGCCAAAGAACTGATTCGTGATTTCCTGAAAACCAGAGGTCTGGAACTGTCTGAGGAGAAAACGCTCATCACCCACATTGATGACGGATTTGATATGCTGGGCTGGACTTTCCGGAAATTTAACGGAAAGCTCATTGTGAAGCCGTCAAAAAAGTCTTTGAAAGCATTCACGGCCAGCTTGTCTGAAACCATCCTTGGACGCGGTAAGGCTTGGAAACAGAACCTTCTGATTGAAAAGCTGAACCAACAAATCCGGGGCTGGACGAACTATCATCGATCGGTCTGTGCCAGTGAGGCGTTTACGCACATCGACTATGTTCTCTATGAACTGCTGTGGAGGTGGGCCAAACGCCGTCACCCCCACAAGGGGAAATGGTGGGTATCCACAAACTACTGGCACCGCAGAGGAAACCGAAACTGGGTATTCTCCACGGAGGACAAAGAACTTCTGCGGGTGGATCACATTCCTATTATCCGACATACAAAAGTACGAATGGACGCCAATCCCTACCTGGAGCCGGAATATTTTCATGCCAGGCAATTCAGCCGCGGCATGAAGCGTTTTACCGGCAGGTTCAAACAGATTTGGAAGAATCAAAACGGATGTTGCCATCATTGTGGGCTTCCGATGGACATTCAGGACGAAAGAGAAATCTTTTTCAAGGTCCCGAAATCCAAAGGCGGCAAAGAGGAGGTGCGCAATATGGCCTATGTCCACAAATACTGTAACCAACTCTACTTTGAGCGCCGCGCGAAAGCGTGATGAAATGCTTGAGCCGTATGAGTGGAAACGCTCACGTACGGTTCTTAGACGGGAAGGGGCGAGTAATCGCCCCGACCTAGTCGACTACGCCCCACTGGTCAAGCGCCTGGGCGGGCAAGTGGTAAAAATCTCCCCCACTAGCACCCAGTATGTCAACCCCATGGACATCAACCTCAACTACTCGGACGACGACAACCCCCTGGCCCTCAAGGTGGACTTCCTGCTCTCCTTCTGCGATATCGTGGTGGGCAGCAAGGACGGCCTCCAGCCGGTGGAGAAAACGGTCATTGACCGCTGTGTGCGGAATGTGTACCGCCCCTACCTGGCAGACCCGGACCCAGCCCGGATGCCCATTCTCCAGGACCTCTACGACGAGCTGCTGGCTCAGCCGGAAACGGAGGCCCAGCGCATCGCGGCGGCGCTGGAGCTGTATGTCACCGGCTCCCTCAACGTGTTCAACCACCGGACCAACGTGGAGCTGACCAACCGGCTGGTGTGCTTCAACATCAAGGAGCTGGGCAAGCAGCTCAAGCAGCTGGGGATGCTGGTCATTCAGGACCAGGTGTGGAACCGGGTCACGGTCAACCGGGCGGCGGGAAAGACCACTCGCTACTATGTAGACGAGTTCCACCTGCTGCTCAAGGGGGAGCTGGCAAGCTGGAGTGTGGAGATTTGGAAGCGATTTCGCAAATGGGGCGGCATCCCCACCGGGATCACGCAGAATATCAAGGACCTGCTGGCCTCCCGCGAGATCGAAAATATCTTCGAGAACTCGGACTTCATCTATATGCTCAATCAGGCGGCGGGGGACCGGCAGATTTTAGCCAAGCAGCTCAACATCAGCCCCCACCAGCTCTCCTATGTGACCCATTCCAGCGAGGGTGAGGGGCTGCTGTTCTACGGCAACGTGATTCTGCCCTTTATAGACCGCTTTCCCAAGGACACGGAGCTTTACAGGATCATGACCACCAAGCCCCAGGAGGTGTCTGGTTGAGACGAGAGCCGCGCTTGCAGTTTACGAAAGAGGAACGGGAAAATCCCGCCCTGGAAAAGCCCATCCGCAAAGTGGATCGGGCGGCGGACCGGGCGGATGAGGCCCAGGTGAAGGTCCCCAAGCGGAAGGTCAAGCAGCGCACCGTGGACCCGGAGACCGGGGCCGTCACGGTGCGCTTGCAGTTTGAGGACAAGAAGCCGCCCTCCAAGCTCCAACATGCGCTGCGGGATGCCCCGGCAGATACGGTGCTGGGCGCGGTGCATCGGGAGGTCCGGCAGAGTGAGGCGGACAATGTGGGAGTGGAGAGCGCCCATAAGACGGAGGAGGCGGCAGAGAGCGCCGGGCGTCTGGTCCGGGCTGGGTATCGCTCCCAAAAGCTGCGCCCCTACCGCAAGGCGGCTGCGGCAGAGCGGAAGCTGGAAAAGGCGAACGTCAATGCCCTATATCAAAAGAGCCTGGAAGAGAACCCCGGCCTTTCTAGTAATCCGCTGTCTCGTTGGCAGCAGAAGCAGGCCATCAAGCGGCAGTATGCCGCCGCCCGCCGCGCCGGTCAGACCGCCGCCACCGTTGGGCAGACTACCGCGCACACGGCCCAGTCTACAAAGAAGGCGGCGAAAAAGAGCCGTCAGGCGGCAGACTTTGCGCGGAGGCACAAAAAGGGCCTTCTGATTGCTGCGGGCCTGTTTCTGGTAGTCGCGTTCTTCCTCAACTGCATGTCCTCCTGTTCCGTGCTGGTGCAGGGCGGCATGTCTGGCATCGCCAGCACCACCTATCCCTCTACCGACGAGGCCATGCTGGGCGCGGAGGCCGCCTATGCTGGGATGGAGGCGGAGCTGCAAAACTACCTGGACACCTACGAGAGTACCCATTCCTACGACGAATACCACTTCGACCTGGACGAGATCGGGCATGACCCCTATGTGCTCATTTCTATCCTCACCGCCTATCATCAGGGAGAGTGGACGCTGGACGAGGTACAAGTGACGCTGGATATGCTCTTTGAGAAGCAGTATATCCTTACCGAGCGTGTCGTGGTGGAGACCCGGCATGATAGCGAGGGGGACCCCTACTCCTGGTACATCTGCTATGTAACGCTGGAAAATACCGACCTGTCCCACCTGCCGGTCTACATCATGGGCGAGGACCAGCTTTCCATGTATGCCGTCTATATGGCGACCCTGGGCAACCGCCCGGACCTGTTCCCGCAGAGCCAGTACCCCAACGCCTCCCAAAAGGAGGACTATCTGGACTACGACGTGCCCCCGGAGGCATTGGAGGACGAGCAGTTTGCCGCCATGCTGGAGGAGGCGGAGAAATACCTGGGCTACCCCTATGTTTGGGGTGGGTCCAGCCCCTCCACCTCCTTTGACTGCTCCGGCTACGTGTCCTGGGTGCTCAATCACAGCGGCTGGGATGTGGGGCGGCTGGGGGCGCAGGGCCTGTGCAACATCTGCACCCCCGTCACCGCCGCCAATGCCAAGCCGGGCGATCTGGTGTTCTTCAAAGGGACCTATGATACGCCGGGGGTCTCTCACTGTGGCATCTATGTGGGGAATGGCATGATGATCCACTGTGGGTCCCCAATCTCTTACGCAAACCTGAATACAAGCTACTGGCAGGAGCACCTATATTGCTATGGCCGCCTGCCCTGAGAGGAGTGTTTTCATTGAACCCGAAAATCACAAAACTGCTGGCGGAGCGGGAGAAAAACAGCGAGAAGATCGCCAAGCTCAACGCCCGCAACGACGAGATCGACAAACAGGTGACGGAGCTGGAGAACCTGGATATTGTGGGCATTGTCCGGCGCATGGGCGTGACGCCGGACGAGCTGGCCGCGCTCATGCAGGCGGCCCGTCCGTCCGGGCCGCAGTCTGCCGACCCTGCGGAAAAGGAGGAGGCAAACTATGAGGAAACTTAAAACTCGTCTGTTCACCGGCCTGTTGGCCGTGATGCTGTGCTGCACCGCCTTGACCCCTGCCGCTTTCGCCTACGCCGAGGACCCGGAGGAAGGAACTTCGGAGAAACCCGTCACCGGGGGCGTGGAGCCGGAACCCCTGACCCCGGAGGGCAACCTAACCATCGTGGACGACATTGAGGGTGACGCTGCCGGGGATAAGCAGTTTATCACCGTCCAGACCAAGAGCGGCAATACCTTTTATATTATTGTGGACCGGGCGGCGGACGGTGAGAACACCGTCTATTTCCTGAACGCCGTAGACGAGGCCGACCTGATGGCGCTCATGGAGGACGGGGAACCCGCCGCATGTTCCTGCATGGAGAAGTGCGCGGCTGGGGCAGTCAACACCGCCTGCCCGGTGTGTGCGGTCAACATGACCGAGTGCGCGGGAAAGGAGGCGGAGCCGGAACCCACCCCGGAACCGGAGGAAACGCCGGAGCCGGAGAAAGGGGTAGGCGGCCTGAACCCCGCCGTGCTGCTGGCTGTCCTGGTCCTGCTGGGCGGCGGTGGGGCGCTGGCCTACTTCAAGCTGGTCAAGGGCAAACAGGCCAGCACCAGGGGCAGCGCCGATCTGGATGATTATGACTACGGCGAGGGCGAGGAGGACGCCGATGCGGAGCCGGACGAGCCGGAGACGGAGGACGAGGAACTGTGAGATGCTTCACTGACAGCCCCTATGAACGGACGATGATGCCGGCCACACGTAGGCCGCGTCCATCCCGCCCTGCTCCTGTCCCAAAGGGCACCCCTGCCACGGCTGCAAGCGTTTTGGGGAGGGCTGCGTCCTGCCCTGTCACCGGGGCGTCATGCAGCTTTATCCAGCAAAAGTATGAAAAGAGACGGCCCGCCAAGCGGCAGGCCGTCCTTCATACCCTGATTCATATTGCGTTCTCGAAAATTGTGATCCCCGTGGCGTGAATTTCCCAGTCCAATGGGGAGCCGCGTTCAATATGGGTCACGTCAAACACATCTACCGGCCTTTCAGTGACTTGCCGGATCGCCTCCATAAGCCCCACGAACTTCATGCCGCGCAGGTGGCTGTCTACCAGAAGGTCTATATCACTTTCCTGTGTGGCTGTCCCCTGAGCGATGGAACCGAACAGGACAGCACGGGAGACCCCATATTGCTCAAAGACCGGCGCAAGGGCAACTTGCGCATCACGAACCGTCCAGATCATGTTCAGAAATAGGAGGTCCGAAACAGCTTGGGGTAATCTGTCGCGCCGTGGGCAATATGGTACACGACCACCGTATCGCCCAGGAGACGGTAGATCACCAGATATTTACCCGCCAGGATATAGCGATACCCTCCGACACGCAACTGCTCATCCCGGACCGGCGGGCCGGAGAGCGGAAAACGCGTCAACTGCTCCATGGCATCGTAGATTTTATCGGTGATTTCTTGAGCGGACCGGGGGCCGGAGAGGGCCATGTGGACACGCGCAATTTCCTCTAGTTCTGCCTGGGCGGGCGCTAAAATATCCAGCTTACAGATCCTGTCCATAGATGGCCTCCAGACGCTTCCGGGATTCCTCGATGGAATAGACCGGCTGGCCGGACAACCGCGCCTGCTCCGCCGCCTCTATCTTTGCCCGCAGCTTCAAAACTTCTTCCCGGCGCTCATAGGCGTCAATGCTCATAATGACCAGATCGCCCTCGCCATTCTTTGTAATGTAGATGGGCGCATCCTCCGTGTGGGCCAAGTCGGAGATGGAGCCGTAATCATTCCGCAGAGCGGTGGATGGCTTGATAATCATAGCAAAACCTCCAATTATATTTTCTTGATAGTATTCTATCATTATTATACAGGCCGTGCAAGCGTTTTATGCTGCTTGAAAAAGGAGTGAGACAAACTTGTATCAGTTGGTAATTGCGGAAAAGCCCTCGGTAGCCCAAAGTCTGGCCGCCGTGCTGGGGGCTGGACAGCGCCGGGAGGGGTATCTGGAAGGAAACGGCTGGCTGGTGAGCTGGTGTGTGGGGCATTTGGCGGAGCTGGCGGACGCCGCCGCGTATAACCCGGCCTACGCCAAGTGGCGGAAGGAGGACCTGCCCATCCTGCCGGAGAGCTGGCGGTTTACCATCGCCAAGGACAAGCGGGACCAGTTTGACGTACTGCGGACCCTCCTTCGGCGGGAGGACGTGTCCGAGGTGGTCAATGCCTGCGACGCGGGCCGCGAGGGGGAGCTGATTTTCCGCACGGTCTATGCCCTGGCAGGCTGCTCCAAGCCCATCTCCCGGCTGTGGATTTCCTCCATGGAGGACGAGGCCATTCGGGAGGGCTTTGCCCATCTGCGCCCCGGACGGGAGTATGACGGGCTGCATCAGGCCGCCCTCTGCCGGTCCAAGGCGGACTGGCTGGTGGGCATCAACGCCACCCGGCTGTTCTCCCTGCTCTATGGCTGCACTCTGAACATTGGCCGCGTGGTCTCCCCCACGCTGGCGCTGGTGGTCCAGCGGGAGGCGGAGATCGCCACGTTCCAGCCGGAGCCGTTCTACATGGTGGAGCTGGACTGTGACGGTCTCTCCCTGGCCGGGGACCGGAAGGCCAGCAAGAAAGAGGCGCAGGAGGCCGCCGCCCGGTGCCAGGGCAGCGCCGCCGTGGTCCAGTCTGTGGAGCGGTGGGAGAAAACGGAGAAGCCACCCGCCCTTTTTGATCTGACCACCCTCCAGCGGGAGGCCAACCGCACCCTGGGCTACACCGCCCAACAGACGCTGGACTACCTGCAAGCCCTCTATGACAAGAAGCTCTCTACTTACCCCCGGACGGACAGCCGGTATCTGACGGACGATATGGAGGCGGGCGTCCCGGCACTGGTCGAGGCGGCTGCCTCCATTTGCGGTGTGACCGCGCCGGAGACGGTGCTGGCCGGACAGGTCTGCGACAGCGCCAGGGTCAGCGACCACCATGCCGTGGTGCCCACGGCCAGCGCGGGCAAGGCGGATCTGGAGGCCCTGCCCATTGGGGAACGGGAGATACTGCGGCTAGTGTCTTTGGGCCTGCTCCGGGCCGTCTGCCCGCCCTGCCGCTCTGCGGAGACCTGCATCACGGCGGTATGCGGCGGAGACCCCTATACCGTCAAGTGGAGGTCGGTTCTGTCCCCCGGCTGGAAGGTATACGCGCAGACGGCAGACGCGGAGGCTGGGAGCGGGCCGGATGGACTGACGGAAGGGCAGACGCTGCCGGTGGCCGCCGCCCAGGTCAAGTCCGGCAAGACCACGCCGCCCAAGCACCACACCGAGGACTCCCTGCTCTCCGCCATGGAGATGGCGGGCAAGGAGGATATGCCGGAAGATGCCGAGAGGCAGGGCATTGGCACACCGGCCACCCGCGCCGCTATTCTGGAAAAACTGGTGTCCGCTGGTTTTGTGGAGCGGAAAAGGGCAAAGAAAACCGTCTCTCTCCTGCCCACCCCCCTGGGCACGGCGCTCATCACGGTGCTGCCGGAGCAGTTACAGTCTCCCACGCTGACCGCCGAGTGGGAGCACCGGCTGAAAGAGGTAGAGCGCGGGACACTGGCCCCCGGCGATTTCATGGACGAGATCGCCGCCATGCTGCGGGAACTGGTGGAGACCTGCCGCCCGGTAGAGGGCAGCGCGGTTCTGTTCCCCTCCACCCGCGAGGCGGTGGGCCGCTGCCCACGGTGCGGCGGGACCGTCACCGAGGGCAGGCAGGGCTTTTTCTGTGAAAACCGGGCCTGCGGTTTCGCCATCTGGAAAAACAGCAAGTGGTGGGAAAACAAAAAGAAAACGCCCACTAAGGCTATTGTCGCCGCGCTGCTGAAGGACGGACGCACCCAGATCTCCGGTCTGTGGTCGGAAAAGACCGGCAAGACCTATACGGCCACGGTGGCACTCACGGACGACGGGACGCGGGCCAGCTTCCGGCTGGAGTTCAGCCATGAATGACCCGCCCCGTATGACCGAGGCCCAGCTTCGCCGGGCCAGACGGCTGATCCGGTCCCTGTGCGCCAACTGCAACGGCGGCAACTGCCTTCTGCTGGACGATGGGTATGAGCCGTGCCCCTGCCCACAGATGCTCACCTGCTCCGTACTCTGCCGGTACTTCCGCGCCGCCGTCCTGCCCGCAGACCGGGAGCTGCAAGCGGAGATTATGGCAGACAGCCGGAGGCGGTGCCGGGAGTGCAGGCGGCCCTTTGTCCCCAAGGCGAAAAATACCCTATACTGCCCGGAGTGCGCCGCACGAAGGACCCGCCGCAGCAAGCGCGAGTGGGCGGCCCGGAACAAGGGCAGACCTTAGAAAAAGCGGCCGCTGAAAAGGCCGGATTTCCGGGGCTTTTCAGCGGTAAAACCGGAGCGGGAAACCACTTTCCCAGGCAGCCCACAAAACGCATTTACTTTTTCTATTTTTCAATCCAAACCACCCCCGCACGGGACGGTGTTTCCCGTCCTGTGCGGGGGCATTTTTTATGTGCAGAAAGGAGCGCCTTATGGCAAAGAAAAGCTATCCCAGCCGCGAGGAACGTATGAAGGACCTGAACCAGCGGCTGGAGCAGGGCATCCGGGACGTGTTTGAAAGCGAGCGGTTTCGGGATTACCTCGCCGTCATGTCCCGGTTTCACACCTATTCCGCCCGCAACGTCCTTCTCATCCACATGCAGCGGCCCAACGCCACCCGTGTAGCCAGCGCCAAGCGGTGGAAGGAACAGTTTGAGCGGTTCATCAACAAGGGGGAAAAGGCCATTTATATCATGGCTCCTATTCCCATCGTCAAAACGGTGGAGCGGCAGAAGCTGGACCCGGACACCAAAGCGCCGGTGCTGGACGAGGACGGTCAGGTTATCACAGAGAAACGGGAGGTGCAGGTGCCACGGTTCCGCCCGGTGCCGGTGTTCGACGTGTCTCAGACCAACGGCAAGCCCCTCCCACAGCTGGCCCAGGACCTGACCGGCGATGTAGAGCAGTACGAGGCGTTTATGGAGGCCCTGCGCCGGACCGCGCCGGTGCCTATGGAGATCAAGCCCATGGCGGAGAACCTGGACGGCTATTTCAGTCTGGACGAGCAGAGCATTTCCATCCGGGCGGGTATGAGCGAGGTCCAGACGGTATGCGCCGCTGTCCATGAGATCACCCACTCCATCCTCCATAATCAGAGGGGTGTGCGTGAGGACAAGGCGGTGCGGACCGCCCAGGAGCTGGAGGCGGAGAGCGTGTCCTATGTGGTCTGCCAGTATTGCGGCGTTGAGACCGGGGCCAACAGCTTCGGCTACCTTGCGTCCTGGAGCAAGGACAAGGAACTGTCCGAGCTGCGCGCCTGTCTGGCGACCATCAATAAGACAGCCAATCAGCTCATCGGTGAGATTGACCGCCACTTCGCCGAGGTCTGCAAGGAGCGCGGCATTGAGCTGGAACAGGAAAATGCGCCGAAAATTTCGGCGAATTTCGAGGGGCTGGACACGCCGGAACAGTTTGCCGCCGCCCTCTACGATTACATGGCGGAGCTGGAAGCCGCCGGGATGCTGCAACACCCCTATTCGCTGGACCCCAGGGAGCAGGCGATTGTGGAGATCATGGAGGAGCTGCGGGCGGGCCATTTTGCCGACATCCGTAATACGCTGGACCGTGTAGGAGAGCAGACAGGATTGCCCACCGCTGTGGCAATGCTGGATCGGCTGGAGAAATTGAGCGACATCCGGGACCAGGGCCTGACCTTCCGCTTGGAGGCTAACCCCAACGCCACCTCCTATCAGGACCAGGGCTATCTCCAGGCCGGCGAATGGAACGGCGACAGTTACATTCCCCGCGAGGTGATTTATGTCGGTCCAACAGACCGATGCCGGGAGCTGCTGTATCAGTTGGAGGCGGGAGACATGACCGCCCGGCAGGTGCGGGCACTGGACCAGACGGATTCCAAAGAGCTGGAGGCCCTGTATCTGCTGGACGACGCCGCTTATCTCCATATCCAGCTTCGGGACGAGGGCTACGACTACACCCTCTACGACAAGGAGACCATGCGGCTGCGGGACGGCGGCGTAATCGACGCGGAGGACGTGGCGCTCTCTCCCATCAAGCACCCCCTGGCCGCCGTGCGGGAGGAAGTGTTCGACACCATGGGAGAGAGGCCGGAGAAGGTGGAGGCGGTTCCCTTGGAGCTGGTGGAAAAGTTGCAGGAGGCCCAACTGGAACCGCCTGCGGTTTCCAGCCGCGAAAAGCTGATCGAGCACTTTGCCGCCGAGGACGCGGTGCTGTTTGATACGGAGCTGGACACCTACCCCATGCCGGACCCCTCCATGAGCATGGAACATCTGACCGAAGCCGGTTATACGGAGAATGACCTGCTTCCGCTCTCCCTGGATACGGCGGAGCTTATGTATGGCAGCGATTTCACCGTCTATCTCATCCGCCCCGGCGAGAACCCGGAGATGGTCTTTGACGAGACGGACTTTGATAACCACGACGGCCTCTTTGCCGTTCCCCGCGAGGAATGGGAGGCCAGCCCGGATTTTGACGATGCCATCCAGAACCGTCTCCGTGAGGAGGAACAGCAGAGGCGGGAGGCGGCCTTTCTGGACCACCAGGGGGATTGCTTCGCCCTCTATCAGCTTCACCGTGGGCCGGAGCTGAGGGACCTGCGCGATATCTCTCTGGAGCGCCTTCGGGCGGAGGGCGCGTCCCCCCGGAAGGGCAACTATGATCTGGTCTACACCGCCCCGCTCACCGGCCAGGGTGACACCCTTCAGCAGCTCGATCAGCTTTGGCATCGCTTCAAAGAGGACCACCCGGCGGACTACCACAGCCCCAGCATGAGCATCAGCGACATCGTGGTGCTCAAGCAGGGCGGCGTGTTATCCTGCCACTATGTAGACCAGTACGCCTTTTCCGAGCTGCCCGGCTTTTTCTCCGGGCGCAACCCCCTCCGGGCCGCCGAGGACAGCCTGGAGCAGAACGACAACCAGCTCGACGGCATCCTCAACAACACTCCCAGCGTGGCCGAGCTGGAGGCCCAGGTCAAGGCCGGTCAGCAGGTTTCCCTTGTAGACCTTGCGCAAGCGGTCCATAAGGAGCAGACGGAAAAGAAAAAATCTGTGGTGGCACAGCTTAGAACTGCACCACCAGCACAGGAGCAGAGGAAAAAACAGCGGAAAAAAGCACAGAAAGGGAGCGATAACCATGAAGCACTTTACCTATGAGGAAATGGAACTGATGAGCATTTACGACCCCGGCACCAGGGAGGGCCTGATTGCCAACCTGGAGGAGATGCGGGGATACCTGGAGCCGGACGAGACGGAGCTGCGGGAGCTGACGGACAGCGCGCTGGAAAAGCTGCGGGAACTGAGCGACGCGGACTATGAGCAGTTGGAACTTATCCCGGACTTTATGGACTGACCGGCAGGGGGCGGCGCACAGCCGTCCCCTGTGCTATTTACCATCCGAAGGGAGGTTTTGAGCATGGCAAACAGAGCACAGTTTTATGAGCAGATGGCGGCCAGGACCGCCGAGCAGATCACCGGAAGCTATCAGGAGTGGACGGCTTTTCTCGCCACCGCCGCCCGCCTCTATAAATACCCCTACCATGAGCAGCTTATGATCTATGCCCAGCGCCCGGAGGCCACGGCCTGCGCGGAGTATGACTTTTGGAACAAACGGATGCGCCGGTATGTCCGGCGCGGGTCCAGGGGCATCGCCCTGGTGGATAGCAGCGGCGAAAAGCCCAGCCTGCGCTATGTGTTCGACGTGGCGGACACAGGCGGCGGAGACAATGCACGCCGCCCCTATCTCTGGCAGTTACAGGACGAGCACATGGACACGGTACTGCGGGCTTTGGAGGCCCGCTATGAGGTTTCCGGCGCGAACGGTTTGGAATATCAGCTGGAGCTTGTAGCGGATCGGCTGGCAAAGGACTATTGGGAGGACCACCAACGGGATATTCTCGGCATCATTGAAGATTCGTTTCTGGAGGAATATGATGATTACAACGTAGGGGCGTCGTTCCGAAGCGCCGCCTCCACCAGCATCACCTATACGCTGATGGCCCGCTGCGGGCTGGACCCGGAGCAGTATTTCGGGCATGAGGACTTTCTGAGCGTCTTTGACTGGAATACCCCCGCCGCCGTCTCCGCCCTGGGCACGGCGGTCAGCGAGGTCAGCGAACAGGTGCTGCGCCACATTGAAGTCACCATCAAACGCTATGAGCGGGAGAAAATCACGGAAAGGAGCCAGAACCATGGAGAACGAGCTGACTTACACACAGAACGGGGACTATCTGATCCCGGACCTGAAGCTGACGGAGGAGCCGGAGGCGGCACCGCTGGGCAAGTACGGGAGGATGCGCAGGCAGCATCTGAAGGAGCACCGGCCCATCCTGTTTCAGAAGCTGGTGCTGGAGGGGAAGCTGTACCCGCACCTGCGGGAGATCGACGAGACGGCCCACCGGCGTCTGTCCGAGATGATGCCGCAGATGGCGAAGGAGGCGGGCGTGACGGAGGCGTTGAAAGCAGCAGACCCAATGAAGTGGGCGGGCCTGATGAACACCCTGAAAGCGCAGGCGGAGGAGATCATCCTGAACGAGCTGGTATTCAGCTAACCGGACAGGAACAACAACTGACCCTGTTCCCCTCGGAACAGGAACAGCGGCAGTCTATCGCGGAAGCGGAGAGCGTGGAAACGCCCTCCGCTTTTTCCATCTCCGACGCGGAGTGGGACGCGGAGCTGCGCCGGGGGTCCGGCAATCTGGACGGCAAGCTGCGGATTTACGCCCTGTTCCTGGGGATGCCGGACACAAAGGCCGCCGTAGCCTTTTTGAAGCAGGAATACGGGTCCTTTTACTCCCACAGCCAAACCTATCAGGACGGAAGCCACGGGACGGTGATCTATACCACGAAAGACATCGAGTTCAGGCGTTACCAGCCCGGCGGGTCCATACACATCCCATGGAGCCGGGCGGCGGCACGGCTGAAGGAGCTGGCATCCGCTCAGGACTATTTCACTCCGGTGGAAAAAGGCCGCTGGGACGCTATCGTGCGGGGCTTTCAGCAGCGCGGGGAACCGCTGCCGCCCCCGGTGCCCCGCGCCCCCTATCCGCCTCCCATGCAGCCGGAGCAGCTTACCTTGGACGCACTCATCACGCAGCCCGCCGCTGAGACCGTCAGCCCGCCGCCTGCCTCCCTGCCGCCCTTCCACGAAAAGTATCTCCCGGAAATTCTGCGCCATGAAGATGGGAGCGCCACCTGGGAGGCCCTGACCAAGTTCTTTGCCGACCACCCGGAGGAACATCTGCGGGTCAGCTATCTGCGCCTGCGGTTTGGCGAGGTCCTGCATCAGTACCCGGCCAGCGATGGGACCACCATCGGTTTTCGTGGTTTCCCGGACCAGTTCCATGTGTGGGAGGGCAATTATCTCAACCCTACCGCTATTACCCGCCTGACCTGGGGGGAGGTCTGCCTGTTGGCGGAAAAGGAGATCGCACGGGACAAGGAGCAGGCCATTCCCGCTCATGAGGCCGAAGCCGGTGCGGACGAGGCAAGGACGCCTGACAGCCCGGAGGTCCCGCACCAGCCGGAAATCCCTACCACGGACCGCCATGGGGCGCTGACCCAGGCGGACATTGACGCGGCCCTGCGGGACTGGAACGGGGACATGGAGAGCAAGCGGGCCGTGGTCCGCTACATGAAGGAGCATGGGCGGGAAAAAGACACCGCCGCATGGCTGCAACAGGAGTATGGCGACAGCCTGCCCGCGTTCCCGGTCACGGCGGACGGCGCTGCGGGCGATGTGCCGTGGCCCAAGGTCCAGCGCCGGATCGCCCAGCTCATTCAGCGGGACGAGTTCTTCACCGAGCAAGAACAGGACAACTTTGAAAATATTGACCCGGTGGAGATACGGGAGCGGCTGGCCGAGCGCGGCATTGTGGACGGCAAGGTAGTGGACCCGGAAAAACTGGGCAGCGACCCCTTTATTCGTCAGGTCATGGCTGATGTGGAGCGGGCCACTGGTACAGATGCGTTGGAGACCTATACCACCAAGGGCGGCCATACCTACCGGCCAGGGGACGCTTTAGACAGTCACACGGATGAAAACGATTCGGTCATTCGTTTGGTGATCGACCATGTGGACGAGGAGCATGTCTGGTACACGACCCCTGACATGCCGGAGCGCGGCGTGGCCGAGATGTTCCGGCCCCTGTTTGAGACGTATCTGGACAATGGTGTATTTCAGCCTGCGTCCGCGCCGGAGATCGTCAAAGTGCCAGAACTGGGGCCGTCCCCAACCGTCCGGGAGATTTACGAGCATTATCTGCCCATTGTGCGGGAAAAGGTGCTTTCAGATCAGGCATACCGGAACGCCGTACAGAACTCGGACCGGGAAAACGCCATGCTTGAGGGTGAGGAGGCCATCAAACGGGCGGTGCTGTCTATTGAGGACCCCAATTTTATGCGCCTCTATTATGACCTGACCGGCTTTCACAACAGTCTCCACCAGACCGTGTTGGAGGAGACCTATGCCGCCCTGACGGAACCGGCCCAGCCGGACTTGTCAGGCCAGCCGGTGTCCCGCAACGGCGATACCATCATCATCGGGGCCGGGGAGCCAACCCATGAAGTAGACCTTGCGGTTTCTGACGAGGAATGGACAGAGATACAGGAGGCCATCCCGGAGGATGGAGCGGTGCCGGGGGTAATCACCATTGACGGCAAGCCCCGCGACCCGCTGGCCTCAGCCTACGGCGCTGGGGATTTTGTCTATCTGGAGGATAGGGAGTACAAGATCGCCTCCCTGGAACGGGGACAGGTGGAGCTTCTGGACCCCACGCTGGCCTATCCCGTCAACCGGCTGGAGACGCGAGAGAACTTTGAGCGGTTGCTGAAGCAGGACCAGCGCAACGGCGCAATTACCGAGTTCCTACCCGCTGATTTAGAGCGGTTCGACCAGGACTTGCGGGAGGTGCTGGCCTCCGGCCTGCTGAAAGACCGGGACAAGGACTATGTTTCCCGGTGGTTGCGGAACGGCGAGGGCAACACCAAGCTCTCCCAGCGTCTCTCCGCCCAGTTCTCGGGCCGGGTGGAGACCATGGGCCTTGTGACCGGCGAGGCGGCGGACTACCGGACGACCACCACCGGCATGGAAGCCGAGATCATCTGGGACGATGACAAGATACTTGCCACCGTCTCCGCCTCCTGGAAAGAGCTGGCCGCCGTCCTCCGCGCCCTGTATCAACAGGAGCTGGACGGCTTTTCCCACACGCCGGTTCAGCGGGAGGCGGTGCATCTGACGGGCACCCCAACTTATCAGGTGGGCGACCATGTGGTGCTGCCCGCGCCCGACCAGGAGATCAGCGGCGCCATCGGCCACATTGGCGAGCAGGAAATCCGCATTGATACCGGCCCTTACGCATGGAGCCAGCAGATGGTCAGCCGCGGTCAATTCGAGGAATGGCTGCGGCAGGACGAGCGCAACGCGGGACTGTTCCAGCCGGAGGTCCGGGAGACGGCGGAACCGGCGTACACCACGCAGACCACCGCTGTCTATCCAGGGGATAAAAACCACCTGCCCTATGACGTTGTGGTGCAGACCATCCGCACCGGCGAACCGGAGCGGCTAGGGCCGGGTCCCTCCATGCCTCCGGCTGGCAACTTCCACATCACAGACGACCATTTGGGTGAGGGCGGGCCGAAGGAGAAGTACCGGAGGAATGTGGAAGCCATCCGCACCCTGAAAGCGATTGAGCTGGAGGGGCGCGGCGCAACGGAGGCGGAACAGGAGGTCCTCTCCCGCTATGTGGGCTGGGGCGGTCTGCCCCAAGTCTTTGACCAGGACAAGGAGGACTGGCACACAGAATATGCAGAGCTGAAGGGGCTGCTGGACGAGAGCGAATACGCCGCCGCCCGGTCCTCCACCCTGAACGCCCACTATACCAGTCCAACCGTTATCAAGGCGGTCTATGAGGCCCTGGGTAATTTCGGCTTCCAGAAGGGCAATATTCTGGAACCCTCCTGCGGCGTCGGCAACTTCTTCGGCCTGCTGCCGGAGGCCATGGCGGGCAGTCAGCTCTACGGCGTGGAGCTGGACAGCATCACCGGGCGCATCGCGTCCCTCCTCTATCCAGAGGCCCGGATCGCCGTGCGCGGGTTTGAAAAGGTACACTTTCCAAACAGCTTTTTTGATGTGGCAGTCGGCAACGTGCCCTTTGGACAGTACCCGGTCAATGACCCGGCCTACAACAAGCTGGGCTTCCACATCCATAACTATTTCTTTGCCAAGGCGCTGGACCAGGTACGTCCGGGCGGCATCGTGGCGTTTCTCACCTCCCGTTATACCCTGGACGCCAAGGACGAGAAGGTACGCCGGTATCTGGCGCAGCGGGCCGAGCTGCTGGGGGCTGTCCGCCTGCCCAACAATGCGTTCAAGGCCAACGCCGGGACGGAAGTAGTCTCCGACATCATCTTCCTGCAAAAGCGGGACCACCTCATCGACATTGTGCCGGACTGGGTGCGGACCCGTGAGACGGCGGAGGGCTTCACCATCAACCACTATTTCACAGCGCACCCGGAGATGGTACTGGGGCGGGCCGCTTCGGAGAGCACCCAGTATGGGCACCAGGACTATACCGTGCTCCCCATCGAGGGCGCGGACCTTGCCCAGCAGCTCCATGAAGCGGTGGGGCGCATCCACGGCCAAATCCCGGAAGTGGAGGTGCCGGAACTGGGCGATGAGGAAGAACCCGTATCGGAGGCCGCCATCCCCGCAGACCCCAATGTGAAGAACTACTCCTACACCGTGGTGGACGGCGAGGTGTACTTCCGGGAGAACAGCATCATGGTAAAGCCCCGGCTGAACGCCACCGCCACGGCCCGCGTGATCGGCATGGTGGAACTGCGGGATTGCGTCAACCGCTTGATCGACCTGCAAATGGACGACGCGGACGCGCTCTCCATTCAGGCCGAGCAGAAAAAGCTCAACACCCTCTATGACGCCTTCACCGCCCGCTTCGGCCTTATCAGCAACCGGGGCAACGAGCTGGCCTTTTCAGACGATAACTCCTACTACCTGTTATCTTCTTTGGAAGTGCTGGACGAGGACGGCAATCTCCAGCGCAAGGCGGATATGTTCACCAAGCGGACCATCCAGCCCCACCGGGCTGTTACCCATGTGGACACCGCTTCCGAGGCCCTGGCCGTCTCTATCTCAGAAAAGGCGCGGGTAGACATGCCCTACATGGCCCAGCTCACCGGCAAGACTGAGGCGGAGCTGGCCGCCGAGCTGCGGGGCATCATTTTCCGCGTCCCCAATGAGACGGACGGCGCGGGCGGTCCCCAGTACGCGGCGGCAGACGAATACCTCTCCGGCAACGTCCGGCAGAAGCTGGTGGAGGCGCAGAGGGCAGCAGACGCGGACCCCATGTATCAGGACAATGTGGAGGCGCTGCGGCAGGCGCTTCCCAAGGACCTGGACGCCTCCGAGATCGACCTGCGCCTGGGCGCGACGTGGATCGACCAGAAGTATATCCAGCAGTTCATGTATGAGATCTTGCAGACGCCGGGGTATCTGCGCGGGAGAATACGGGTCCTGTATTCCCAGTTTACAGTGGAGTGGTCTGTCACCAACAAGACCGCCATCCCCTACGACGATGTGGCGGCCTACATGAACTTCGGCACAGAGCGGGCCAGCGCCTACCGCATCCTGGAGGACACCCTGAACCTGCGGGATGTCCGCATTTACGATACCATCCGGGACGGCGACACCGAGCGCCGGGTGCTCAACCAGAAAGAGACCACCCTGGCCCAGCAGAAACAGCAGGCCCTCAAGGACGCTTTCAAGGACTGGATTTGGAAGGAACCCCAGCGCCGTCAGGAGCTGGTACGCTCCTACAATGAACGCTTCAACGCCATTCGGCCCCGCGAGTACGATGGGAAACACATCGTATTTACCGGCATGAACCCGGAGATCACCCTGCGGGAGCATCAGCGCAACGCGATTGCCCACATTCTCTACGGAAAGAACACCCTTCTGGCCCATGAGGTGGGCGCGGGCAAGACCTTTGAAATGGTGGCCGCCGCCATGGAGAGCAAGCGCCTGGGCCTGTGCCGCAAGTCTCTCTTTGCCGTGCCCAACCATCTGGTGGAACAGTGGGCCTCCGAGTTTCTGCGCCTCTATCCCGCCGCCAATATCCTCGTCACCACCAAAAAAGATTTTGAGGCCCGCAACCGCAAGCGGTTCTGCGCCAAAATTGCCACAGGTGACTACGACGCCGTGATTATGGGGCACTCCCAGTTCGAGCGTCTGCCGGTTTCCATGGCGCGCCGGGAACGGCTGATTGAGGAGCAGATCGCGGAGATTGAGGACGGCATCGCGGAGCTGGAGGCCAGCGGTGCGGAGCGGTACACCATCAAGCAGCTGGAGCGGATGAAAAAGTCCCTGACTGTACGCCTGGAAAAGCTCCACACCACCGCCCGGAAGGACAGCGTTGTGACCTTTGAGCAGCTTGGCGTGGACCGCCTCTTTGTAGACGAGGCGCACAGCTATAAAAACCTGTTCCTCTACACCAAAATGCGCAACGTGGCGGGCCTCTCCACCAGCGATGCACAGAAGTCCAGCGATATGCTGCTGAAATGCCGGTACATCAACGAGATCACAGGCGGCAAGGGCGTGGTGTTCGCTACCGGCACCCCGGTTTCCAACAGCATGACCGAGCTTTACACCATGCAGCGGTATCTCCAGGTAGACCTTCTGGAAAAGACCCACTTGAGCCACTTTGACAACTGGGCCTCCATTTTCGGGGAGACGGTGACGGCCATTGAGCTGGCCCCGGAGGGCACCGGCTACCGGGCACGGACCCGGTTCGCCCACTTCTTCAACTTGCCGGAGCTCATGTCCATGTTCAAGGAGACGGCGGACATCAAGACCGCCGACCAGCTCAACCTCCCCACCCCCAAGGCAGTCTACCATGTGGAGAAGGCCGAACCATCCGAGCATCAAAAGGCCATGGTGCAGGACCTTTCTGAACGGGCCTCGAAGGTACATGCGGGGATTGACCCACATATCGACAATATGCTCAAGATCACGTCGGACGGGCGCAAGCTGGGCCTGGATCAGCGGCTTATCAATCCCATGCTCCCGGATAACCCCGACAGCAAGGTGAACATGTGTGTGAACAACATTCTCCGCATCTGGCGGGAGGGGCAGGCGGACAAGCTGACCCAGCTTGTGTTCTGCGATATTTCCACGCCCAAGTCCAAAGCCGCCGCTCAGCGGGACAGGAGCGCGATGGCGGTGGGAGATAAAATCGCGGGAGGCGCAGACCTCCACGCGCTGGTGGACAGCCTGAACGACGTGAAGCTGGACGCGCCCTTTTCCGTCTATGAGGACATCCGGGACAAGCTGATCGCCGGGGGTATCCCCGCCCAGGAGATCGCCTTTATCCACGATGCCAACACCGACGCCCACAAAAAGGAGCTGTTTTCCAAGGTCCGGCGCGGACAGGTGCGGGTGCTCATGGGCAGCACATTCAAAATGGGCGCGGGCATGAACGTCCAGGATAGGCTCATCGCCCTGCACGACCTGGACTGCCCCTGGCGGCCCGGAGACCTGGAGCAGCGCAAAGGGCGCATCGTCCGGCAGGGCAACCGGAACCAGGAAGTGCATATCTACCGCTATGTCACCGAGGGCACCTTCGATCCCTACTTGTGGCAGACGGTGGAGAACAAGCAGAAGTTCATCTCTCAGATCATGACCTCCAAATCCCCGGTGCGTTCCTGCGAGGACGTGGACGAGACCGCCCTTTCCTATGCGGAGATCAAGGCCATTTGCGCGGGCGATCCCCTCATCCGGGAGAAGATGGACCTGGACATTGATGTGTCCCGCCTGCGTATCCTGAAAGCGGACCACCAGAGCAAGCAGTTCCAGATGGAGGACAATGTGCTGCGCTATTTCCCGGAGCAGATCAGGGAGTGCGAGGGCTTTATCGCCGGATTTCAGAAAGACATGGAGACCCTGGCCGCCCATCCCCATCCCATCGTCACCAGGGGCGGTGAGGACGGCAAGGCGGTAGAAGTGGAAAAGGGCTTCGCCGGGATGGTGGTCCGGGGCGACACCCTGACGGACAAGGACAACGCGGGTGCGGCCCTTTTGGGGGCCTGCAAGGAGGTCAAGACCCCGGAGCTGACAGAGATCGGCAGTTACCGGGGCTTTACCATGTTCCTGTCCGTGGAGAATTTCGGCAGCGACTTCATTCTAACCTTAAAGGGGGAAATGTCCCACCGGACCAAACTGGGCCCGGATGCCAGGGGCAACCTGCTCCGTATTGATAATACCCTTGCCGATATACACAGCCGCATGGAGGGCGTACAGGTGCGGTTGAGCAACCTGCGGGAGCAGCTTGCGGCGGCGAAAAAGGAGCTGGGTAAGCCCTTCCCCCAGGAGGCGGAGCTGGCGGCCAAGAGCGCCCGGCTGGCCGAACTGAACGCCCAGCTTGACATGGGCGCACAGCGCAAGCCCGCGTCCCGGGAGCGGGGCATGGTCAAGAGCTCACGCCCCTCCGTGCTGGAGGGCCTGAAACGGCCCGCGCCGCCCAGGACAGCGGAGAAAAAACATCAGGAGGAGGTACGATGAACATGACACCAGAGGAAATGAACACACAGCTCTATGAAAAACTGACCGCCGAGCAGGCCAAGTACCGGGACTGGCTGATGGGCCAGCCGCCGGAGGAAATTCTGAACCACGCCTATGAATATGCGGTGCGGGAGGACATCCTGGCGGCGGCGGAGCTGATGGATATGCCCCAAGCCCAGGCCGCCGCGCTGCTGGCTGTGTCCTCGCCCATGGAGGCCATCTATGGGGAGTGGACAGAACGGAAAAGTTCTGACTTGGACCCTATGCTGGACTGTATTTCGAACCGGGCCTACGCCGCCCTCCAAGCCCAGCGGGAGCTGCCTGTGTACCGCTATCCCGGAGGCTATGCCCATGAGCACGGGGAGCTGGAGCAATACCGGGCCTCCCGCAAGGCCGACATTGCCTGCAAGGAGGCCATAGAGTCCGCGATTACGGAGCACTACCGGGACAACTGCCTGGGCCGGGAAGCCGTCTCCCAGGTGGTGGAGCAGTTCGGCTATGAGCGGGTGCTTCACGTCCTTGCCAATACGGTCCGGCATAAAGAGTGGGACGGGCGGATTTCCCAAGGCAACAAGGCGTGGGCCAGGACGGTTCCCGTCTTTGAGGACCTGGATGCTTGGGGGAATGACCGCAACAAAGAGTTTGTCGTGGACCGCAGCCATCCCGGTATCATCGACCTGTTTGTGGATATGGTGCGGCATGAGTATCTGCTGACCCAACCCCTCACCAAAGACGACATTCGGGCCGAGGCCGCCCGTATCCTCTCCGCGTTCCAGGCAGCGCGGGGGCCCAACAGCCCCAGCGGCACCCACTTCATGGTCCAGGTCTCCCCGGACTTCCTGGCCCGTGCCAACAGTAAGAACCAGAACCGGCTTGTCTCTATGCTGCCCTTCCGCTCCCTGTCAATCTCCACACTGGAGGGGCGCAAAGGCGTCTATGCCCTGATTACCAAAGACGAGGACCGCGCCCAATCCCTGCGGCTGCGCAAGCCCTCCGTGCGGAAAAAGCTGAGTGAGACGAAAGCCGAGCCGGGGCACACGGACAAGAAAAAGGTCAGGGAACAGGAGCGGTAAGCATGGCGAAGCGCACCAGAAATGTGCCGGTCCTCTTTTGGGTCTCACCCCAGGAGATGGAGCTGATCCGGCAGAAAATGGCCCAGTTCGGGACGGACAATCTCAGCGCATACCTGCGCAAGATGGCGATAGACGGCTATGTGCTCCAACTGGATTTGCCGGAGCTGAAGGAGCTGGTGAGCCTGCTGCGCCGGTCCAGCAACAATTTGAACCAGCTCACCCGCCGCGTCCATGAGACCGGGCGCTTTTATGACGCGGACCTGGAGGATTTGCGGCAGGGGTATGAACGCCTGTGGTCAGCGGCGGGGCATGTGCTCTCCCAGCTTTCCAAGCTGGAATAGGCCGAAAAAAATTCGCCGAAATTTTCGGCGAATTTCCGCATCGTTGTGGCTGGCCCCAGCCTATGGTAAGATGAGAGTGTAAAAAGACGCCAAGGAGGAATGAGATATGAGGTTACTGTTAAAGATATTCGCGGCCCCCCTGATTGCGGCCCTGGCCCTGCTGGTCTGGATTTGCTCCGGCCTGCTCTACTGCACCGCCTTTATATTCGGCCTCGCGGGGACCATTGTGGCGATCCTGGGTGTGGCGGTGCTCGTCACCTACTCAGTTCAAAACGGCATCATTCTCCTGGTGATTGCCTTCCTCGTCTCTCCCATGGGACTGCCTATGGCTGCGGCGTGGCTGCTGGGAAAGCTCCAGGCCCTGCGCTATACCATTCAGGACTGGATTTACGGATAAGTCAAACAAAAACGGCCCCGACGCTCAAGAAGCGCCGGGGCTGTTCTTATATGTACGCGCCAGGAAAGTCCAATGGTATGAAGTCAAGTAGGTGATGCAAGAAAATTTTAAGCGAAACAGAGTAAAAAGCACTGTGTAGACAGCAAAAAGGCAACACCAACCAAAGCCCTGTCCCTGAGAAATTTTGAAACAGGGCCTATGAGTCAGAGTGGCAAGCTGCGCTCTCAGCCCTCCGGCGGGATATACAGGCGGTTGTCCTTTAGCAGCCGAAAGACCAACCGGACCAGTTTTCTGGCAGTTAAAGCGAGTGCGCGTTTATGCTGGTACTTGTTGACCTCTTTGAATTTGAGGTCATAGTAACGCCGGAACTCGGAGTCGCATCTTCTCACGGAGTTGGCGGCTTCCAGCAGGTAGTAGCGGAGATAGCGGTTGCCGGATTTAATCATTCTGGAGTGTTCGGCCTCGAAGTCGCCAGACTGGCTCCTGTTCCAGACAAGGCCGGCGTATTTGGCAACCGAGGCTTGGGAATCAAAACGGTGGATATCACCAATCTCAGCAATGATACCGGCGGAGTAGACCTTGCCAATACCGGGGATGGAGGTCAAAGTGTTCGGAATGATTTCAAACTGCTGTTCAATGGCCTTATCTAATACTTTGACCTGCCCTTTCAAGGCGCGCATGGAGGCAATAGAAACAGCCATTGCTTGGTTTACAGTGTCGTTTACTGTTTTGGGCAGCCGATAGGAGCCTTTGGCTGCAGCCCGAACTGCCTTGGCGGTAGCATCCGGGTCAGCAAATTTGCCACGGCCTGTTTCAGTAATAAAGGCAGTCAGTTCCTCCAGGTCGGCATTCGCCAAGTCATCCACGGTTTCAAAGTGTTCCATGAGTGCGATGGTGGTGGCGCTGGTGTTCTGAATGTCTTTGTCCTGGGCCATGCCGGAGCATTTGAGGAATAAGTAGTTGGCGAACCGCTGCTTCTCCCGGGTCAAGTTTTGGATGACATCAAATCTGGCTCTGGTAAGGGTTTGCAGGGCTTTGTAGCGGTAATCGTCCATGTAGACCTCCCTGTTGATTCTGCCGAAACGGAGATGGTCGGCAATCACAAAGGCGTCCACCCAGTCGTTCTTTGGCAGGTCAGAATAGGCTTCCTTGAATTTCCGCACCTGCTTTGGATTTAGAACATGGATTTTCCTCTGAAACCGCCCCAAGCGGCCATCCTCACGAAGAGCATAGACTAGGCTGTCCCCGTAGATGGAGGTGGCCTCCAGGCCAATCACCACACGCTCAAGCTGCATGGAGCCAAGTGCCGATACGATTCTCTCTGATAACAGTTTAGCACCGCCAAGGTTATTCTGCACGGAGAAGCTGGAGTGTTTGCTGCCGTCCGGTTTCATCAGGTAGGCCACATTGTTCTTGCTGCTCACATCAATGCCAACGAATAGTGGATTCACAATTTTCACCTCCCCGCATGGAGATTTCAGGCCAGCAGGCTTTGAGATACCCATGATAACCGGAGCATCTGGCACCCTCGCTTATCAGAATCATTCCTGGGCAGACCAATGCGATAGCCCTCACTGCTGAAAGGGCGGTCTTGTCCCAGGCAAACAGCCAATGAGTTTGCAGCTAACTTCCGGTTCAGGGGAACAGACTTTCAGTGAAGTAGCCTTACGGCTCAACCGGAGGACTCAGAACTTGACCCTGCTGTCCTACAGCTATTGTATCACGGGCACCTCAAAGCCTGCTGATACCTGAAACTATTAACTTTGAAACTTATTATACGAGGAGGACTTCTTTTGGCAACCACCCGCATCATGCCCCTGCACACCGGCAAGGGCCGGAGCGTGGGCAACGCTATCCGCGATATTCTGGACTATGTTGAGAACCCGGACAAAACCGACCGGGGCAGGCTCATTACGGCCCATGGCTGCAACGGCCCTATCGCGGACGCGGAGTTTCTGTTCAGCAAGCAGCAATACCTCGCCAGGACCGGCAGGCGGCGGGGCGCGGACGATGTGATCGCCTACCATGTCCGGCAGGCGTTTGTGCCTGGAGAGGTCACGCCGGAGGAGGCCAACCGCATCGGCGTGGAGTTTGCCAGACGCTTTACCAAGGACGATCATGCCTTTATCGTCTGCACCCACATAGATCGTGCGCACGTCCATAATCACATCATTTGGAACTCCACCTCGCTGGACTGCACCCGCAAGTTCCGCAACTTTTGGGGCAGCACTCGCGCCGTGCGGCGGTTGAGTGATACCCTGTGCATTGAAAACGGCCTGTCCATTGTGGAGGACCCAAAACCCAAGGGCCAGACCTACGACAAGTGGCTGGGCACCCAGGCCAAGCCCTCCCACCGGGAGCTGCTGCGGCAGGCCATTGACAGGGCCATGGAGCGCGGGCCGGAGGACCTGGAGGCCCTTTTGAAGCTGCTGCAAGAGGCGGGCTTTTCCGCCAAACGGCGGGGCAAAGATATTGCGTTCCGAGCACCCGGCTGGAAAAATGTTGTCTGCCTGAAAACCCTGGGAGACGGCTATGGGGAAGCCGACCTGTGTGCCGCGCTCACTGGGAAGCACAAGCATGTCCCGGCCCGGAGAGCCGCCCCTGCTCCGGCTGTCCCGAAGGTCAATCTGCTGGTGGACATTCAGGCCAAGCTCCGCGCCGGTAAGGGGGCCGGATATGCGCGGTGGGCCAGCAAATTCAACCTGAAACAGATGGCGCAGACCCTGAACTATCTCAACGATCATGGCCTTCTGGATTACAAGGTGCTGGCGGAAAAGACGGTGGCAGCCACGGCACGGCGCAACGAGCTGTCCGAGAAAATCAAGGCGGCGGAGAAGCGTATGGCGGAGATCGCCGTGCTGCGAACCCACATCGTCAACTACGCCAAGACCCGCGACACCTATGCCGCCTACCGTAAGGCTGGCTACTCCCCAAAGTTCCGTTCTGAGCACGAGGCCGACATCCTGCTCCATCAGGCGGCAAAGCAGGCATTTGATCAGCTGAACGTCAAGAAGCTGCCAAAGATGAAAGCCTTGCAGGCCGAGTACGCCGCGCTGCTGGCGGAGAAAAAGGAGGCCTACGCAGAGCTGCGCAAGGCCCGCGACGAGGCGCGGGAGCTGCTGACCGTCAAGGCCAATGTGGACCGCGTTTTGCAGGACACCGGGCGCGGCATCGCGCAGGAAAAAGAGCACAGCCAGCGGTGAGCTGACCGTGCTCTTTAGCGTCCGCAGGACGCGTAGCCAGCTCCGGTACAGAGCTGTTCAAGGGGGCTTGGGGGTGCTGCCCACAACAAGCAGACGGGCGCGTGTATTAACACAGGCATTGCTTGCCACTATCAATTAGAAATGTCGAAATGATACATCGAATTGGCGGATTCGTCACTTAGTCCAGTCACCTTCATAGGAATCCCAATAGGGAATGTAAAAATCAACCTTCTCTCCAGTCCAAGGACAACTTCTACGGCAACGAGTATGAGCGCAGAAGGTCATCGTAGCGGTATCATTCTGATCCACAAGACCGACATGGCCGGCGTTCGTACCATCACTATTCAGCCAGTTAATGATGCTTCCGGCAAAGGCTTCTTTTTCGTTGGTACTGTGGAAGAAAAGGCCATTGTTGGTCAAATACTGGCGGATGCCATTCCCAGCATTGCCTGTTGTTTTCCAGGGCTCAGTATATGGCTTCCATTTACTGTCTGTAGGAAGCCCACCATAAACGAGGCATTGAGAGACAAAATTTGTGCAATCATTTGACGCATAAAATGTATACTCTGGATTGTGGCATGTAGCATGATCATACAAGGAACCGTTCGTGCATGACCAGTCGCGTGCATAGTCACGTGCGCGGACACGATCATAATTTTTGATTACAGAGTTGATGGTTGAGGCCCGAGTACTAGGAGTAGCCATTCTCTCGGTAATATTCAGAATAGCGGCTTGGCCGGATTCCATCATAGCCTGATTGCTGTCAGGAGCAAGTTCCTTTGCAGGAACATTCTCATTCATACCGACATATTCGATGTTATCAATCCCGATGGCCTGTGCTGCATTTGAGCGGGCTGTTGCTATAGGGACTGTTACTTGAAGCTCAATGTAAGTATCCTGAGCTACCCCGATATAGTTGTCTTCCAGGTCCGCTTTTTTCGCATCAATATAGGCACTGGCTGCGCTGATTTCATCTGGATCTGTCAACTCCGTCAATGCAATCTCAAGGCCCTGGATATACGGCATATCCTCAGCACAGGTAGCCTTGAGTGTACGGTCAAAGGATACAACAACGTCAACAATGATATTGCCCATATCATCATAGGTTGAATTTTGGACTTCAGCTTCCGCGTTGGTGATGGTATAGAGATCTTCATAGAGAGCGGTGACCTCAGACAGGGCCTTCTCTGCAATGGCGGAATTGTCAACAGGTTCAGCCGCAAAAGCGGTTGCTGACCCAATCATTGTAAGGGCCATAATGCAACAAAGTAGCCTCTTCATAAGTATACCTCCTTCTGTAAATTGAGTGTTTCCGGCAGAGTAGCAGTATCTATTCAGAACACTATCCCCCCTTTACACAGCGTCTCCTGCCCCCTGAATCTCGTGACATTTTCTGTGTCTATGGTTTGCTGTAACCTAGGTTCATGATGACAAGGTCAAAAGCATCTGCTGAATGCCTGCTTTGAGTATGGTCAATTAAGAATGTTTTCCGCCAGCCAGTTCTCAAAGTCAATTTTATACATTTCTTTGTTTCCGTCAGCTGAAAACTCGGTTGTGTATCCGCCTAAAGATGTGAATTTGCCGCCATCCATTTGGACAACATACGTGGTAACCGCGTTTATAACCAACCAGCCGTCCTTCAATGTATCTTCAAACACAATAACTGCCTCAGGATTGTCGGCTTTTACACTATATTTTAGTGAATACAGAATATAGGTGGTTCCATTTTCTTGGAACACTTCTGCCATCTGAATAGAATCGATACGTGAATCACTGAATGTACTCGGGGTACTAGTATAAGCCCCTTGGAGTTTTGTGATTATGGCTTTCTGGTCAGATACAAATGCCTCGGCCAGAGGGGTTATATCCTTTAGAATGGACTGTCCATATAGGCGGTAAATAAGTATTGCAGCCTGCTCAATGCTCACATTGGCTTTAGGTGCAAGAGTGTTGTCAGAAGTGCCGTTAATAATTCCACAGCCAACCATGGAACTCATAGCATCCTTAGCCCAGTTAGATACTTGTGCATTGTCGGAAAACTTTGTAAGAGAAGCAGTGTCTAGATTATTATTTGGATTTGTGTATTGGATTGCACGATAGAGCATTGTTGCAACTTCTTCTCTGGTAATTAAGCGGTTTGGAGAGAAGCTTGTTCCATCTCCAGTTCCTTTAACGATTCCGACTACAGCCGACTTCTGCGCTGCGATACTTGTAGTATCTGTGAATTTTACGGAACTTCCATCAATGGTGTCACCTGTGGCCTTTTCCACACAGTTGACAACGAGTTCCGAAAATTGGAGGCGTGTAATGTCCCTCGTGTAATCAGTTCCAAGGGTATCTGTTAGAAGTCCGAGTCGCGCTGCCCTTCCGACATCAGGGACAGCCCAATCATTTATCTTAGTTTCTGGTAAAGCGGTCGCTTGGGCAAATGTTGTTAAAGATAGCATTAAAGCGAGGATAGATGCGATGATACACTTTTTCATAATAATCACCATACTAAGGCCTAATTATTTTCGGTTTGCTAACCATATTTAATGCTTTCCTGTATACCCCCATTCTTCCATCATGCTCTTGCATTCCAGCGGTCGCTCATTAAAGCTCCCTCTATTTTAATACCAGAAATGCTTCCTAAAATATTTCACCAAAATAAAAATATTGGCGGCTTAATGCCGCCAATATTTTTGAGCTATCTTTTCGCAGTAACTACAGGGGAGGTGGGAGTGGTACGACTGTCACCGCCATTTGCATCTTTGGCAAAAACTTCGGCTGTCACACGATATTGGTGCCCGATGGTCCCCGGATATGAGAGGGTTCTGCTGTAGGTGGAGCGATTTTCGGCGGTCATCCAGCTTTGGCCTTCATATTCTCTGGCCGTGCTCCAAGTCTTTCCGCCATCGTCGGACTCCTCTAACAAAATATAGCTGGCACCCAGCTCTGATACACTTTTATTTGCAACGACAAAAATCGACATTTCAATAGCTCCGTTGTTACTTGCGGACACTGTGGCCGAATACCTTGTAAGATAGAGGCTTGCCCGCTCAACCGCCGAAGCATGGATAACAAAACCTGTGCAGAAGGCCAGCATAAAAATTGCCGCACAGATGCAACGCAGAGATTTTTTCATAGTTGACTGTTCCTCCCCTAAGCATAGATGGAGTCAATAATTGCGATCATTTCTTTTTCACTTATTGGTCCCGTAATGGAGCATTCACAGTTACCATTTACCCAAGCAGACAACTGCACACTCAGATTTGACATAATATAGTGAGTAATACCATTTTGAATATACTCAACGACAGAGGAGCCGTCCTTTTCAAAGGTGGATGAGGTAAAGGTACCATCCTTCCGATAGGAATACAGAAAAGAAAGGGTGTTCTGCTCCTTACTATAAGACGCACTAAATATGATTTCTGTGTCTGAGGGACTGACTTCCACATAGTCCAGTGTGTACCCCTCGGGTATCCAAGACGGGGCTAACGGATCAGAAATGGAGTAAGCATCAAAGGCATCCTGAAGCGTGGAGTATTGTTCCAGCTCGTAGAATCCATCTCCATTTGAGACTGTGTGGTAAGTGGGAGCCGCAGAAGCTTTTGGAGCAACAAAGTGAAAGGTTTCCTCGGTCCAACGACCGAGTGCACCAAACACGTCGATACCTGCGGCCTGGGCACCGAACATACCGAGAACCCCGACAATGGCGGCTGCGGCGACAAGTTGGGGAATGGCTTTGCGAAAACGGAACTTGTGAGAAAAGGACCTAGAGTGCTTTGGATTAGGTAAAATATCATCTGCATCAAACAGAATTGAGTGCTTGGAACGGAACTGATTCCATGATGATTCAACATCAAACTGTTTTGGGAGAGGGGCCTTTTCATCCAGGGCTTCCAAATAAGCATCAACCAGCTCTTCATCGTAGGTCTGGTCGGTCATGCTGTCCAGTTTGGCCTCTAACTCAGTCAACAATTCCTCTGCTGATTTATCATGGAGATGCCCTTTGGATTGAGAGACGCCCCTCATTTCCTCTCTTGATTGATGCGGAGTACGTTTCTTCTCAGGCATCGTGACACCTCCTTCATAGAAATACCAGAAAAAAGAGTCAAAACATTACATCAATTCTGAAAAATCTTTTTCTTTTTCTGATAGTTTTTTATAGTGCTTTTTTGCACGAAACATTTGAGTCCGGCAGGTTAAGATAGGAATTTTGAGCCGGGCAGATAGTTCTTCGTAGGTCAACCCATCCTCGAAAAACCAAACAAGGAGATCTTGTTCTCGTTGGGTAAGGCCGGGTGGGAGCATGTCCCGGAGGGAAAGAATTTGGACGGGCGGAGCAGTCAGATGTTCTAGCTGGTCAATTATTTCGACTTCGTGATCCACACGGTTCTGATTAGTACTAATTGTTTGTAGAATCAAAAAGTGGACTGCCTTCATCAGCCACCCAACAGGATTGGGGTGACACTTCACAAGCTCAATTTTCTCAATTAGTGCCAGAAATGCCTCCTGCACAATATCCTGTGCCGCCTCTGCATCCTCTAAACGCCGAAGAACTACTTTATACAGTTTGGGTGCGTTATATCTATAGAGTTCCTGTACCCATGCCTCATCAGCTTGATTCATAGGCCCCCCTCCTTCTTTGTGGTAATAGTATCCTTATTGTACTGAATAGTTGACTGAAATGCAAATCCATCATTTGATAATATCGGAAAAGAGACGTACCTGCTTGACTAACAGGTCGTGATAGTCTGGAGGAATAGATGCAAGAGCATCTGCTAAGTCGTTTGGAATTGGTGCAGTTCCGCTACCAAATAGGAGGAAATCAGTAGAGACGCCCAGTGCACAGGACATCCTTCCAAGTGATTCAAGGGAAAGGCCGCTTTGCCCATTCTCTACACAGGCTAAGAATCGGGCGCTGACATCTGTTTTTTCAGACAACGTTTCACGTGACCACTTCAATTCCTCACGTCGGTTCCTGATACGCTGACCCATTTCGACGTGAAGCGATTTCTTCTCTTTCACGGCAACGCCCTCCATTAGAGTATTTGCATTACAAATATTCTAATGGTTATTATTTCAGCATAAAATGAAGTAATACAAATGAATTATTTGCAAAACAGTACATCAAAGAGCATAGATACCTGAAATATTTTTGTGCTCTCCTAAAGTAAATAAATGGGGGTATTGTGCTTCACAGCAAGGTCAGCGATGAAGGACACTTTATCACCGACCTTATTTGTGTTTGGAGAGAACAAGCGTCTTGTGATGTGAGGAAGAAATTGTAGGCAATCAGGCACCCCTGGGTGCCGCTCTCCTCCCAAATCAATTTATCTGAGCCATATAAATTGTTTGGAGGGAGCTACCATGTTTGACCGAAAAAGCGACTACGCATTGAATAAAAGGCACCCTGATTCCATCGTGTGCAAGAGCGTGACAGACGTACATATTTACTTGACCCGTGCAGACTTCTCCTCTGAGGCGGACTTTCTGAAGTGGAAGGAATGGTCTGACCGGAACTACCATCAGATGGATAAGGCCGGACGCGGTTTCTATGATAACTGCCTGCCACTGGATGAGCGGATAGATTCTATGGAGCCATCCGCAGAGGAGTTACTGCTGAGAGATATTGAGCAGGCAGGCCAGGAGGCAAACTGTGCTGTGCTCATGGCAAAGATCAAAAGCTGTTTGAGCACGACACAGTTCCGCCGCCTGTGGATGCACTACGCCGAAGGCAAAAGTGTTACTGAAATTGCAGCGATTGAAGGGGTCTCAAAGGCCGGAATATCTCTTGCCCTTCGCGCTGCAAGAAAAAAAGTCGAAAAGATGCTCGAAATGACTTAACAAATGGGGTGTTTTTACGTGCTTAGTGAAGGACATACTTTCCTCATTTCCTTCTACAAGTAAATACACGGTATTGCAGGTACAACCCCGCGTGAACAGCGACGTAAGGAGCGCCGCCATGACAGCCAGCTTTGGGAGGTGATGGACAAGCTGGCCGAGCGATCTACGCAGTCCTTAGACCCGGCATGGCACACCGGGCGCGACGACAGCGTGGGGGCATAATGAGACTTTCGTAACGACCTCCCACGTCAGAGGGGGAACCCTGCGGCGCACGCCCAGAGCGACGCTGCGGAGTTTTGACAGCCCTGCCAAGGGCGGCCTGCAATATCCCTGTCACTGGGGGCGCGTGGCAAATACGGTGAATTGATATAAACAAGCACGGAGACAGCCGCGCCAGAGTACGCCGCGTGTTATAACGGCCCGACAGTCCTGGCGCGGCTGTTTTATTGATATAGGAATTTATGGGAGGTGCCTCGTTGGAACAGACGCGTTTTCACCATAAAATGGCAGTTTGCTTAATTCACGTTTTATATGAAAAAGGCGAGATCCCGCGTAGCGTCTATAAGGAAGCCCTGCGAATCGCAGAGGCAGATCGGCATCCTTAACAAATCTCCAAGAGAAGATTATTCTTTGCATTGGAGGTGACTGATATGAAATCAGTATTCAAGACGCTAGACCGCAACCGGCCGCGAAAAATGGTTTTCTATGGGCGGGTCTCCACGGAACATGAGGCCCAGCTTGCAGCCCTGAAAAATCAGATGCAATGGTACGATGACCAGGAGCGCTATCATCCCAATTGGACAGTGGTGGATCGATATATTGATGAAGGAATTACAGGCACGCAAGCAAAAAAGCGCCCTGCTTTCATGAAGATGCTGGAGGACGCAAGGCAAGGGAAATTTGACCTAATCGTGACCCGTGAAGTGTGTCGCTTTGCACGCAATACCGTTGATGCGCTGGTATCTGTACGTGAACTAAAGAAGCTCGACATAGAAGTATATTTTGTAGAGGATAATATTTGGACTCTGGATGGAGACGGGGAGCTTCGCCTCACCATCATGGCGACGCTGGCCCAGGAGGAGAGTCGCAAAATCTCCGAACGAGTGCTGGCCGGGCAGGCCATCAGCCGTCAAAATGGGGTCTTGTATGGTACAGGGAATATTATAGGATATGACCGGGTAGGAAGTACCTACGTCATCAATGAGCCACAGGCAGAAATCATTAGACTGATTTATTCCATGTACTTGGATGGATATGGCGAAAAGGCGATAGTCAATGAATTGACGAGACGTGGTTGCCAGAACGGACGTGGTGAAGTAAAGTGGGATTGTAGCAAGGTGGGGCGCATTCTAAAAAATGCAACATATAAGGGCTACATCGGTTACAATAAATCTGTGACGGTGGATTTCTTGGAGCATCGGCGCATCACAAACCATGATACCAGTCAGCACACGCTTATCAAAGGCGACTTCCCAGCGATTATCTCAGAGGAGGATTGGAATCGTTGCGCGGAAATTCGTGAAAGTAGAATTCAGTCTATGCCGCAGTTAGGTGGAGGTACACGTAAGTTCGGTCGTAACCCATCGAAATTTTTATGGTCTAAAAAGCTGCGGTGCTCATGTGGGTGCTCATTCCAGCGGTTTCACTGGAGAACGAATAAAAGGGACGGGAAAGAGGTCTACGGATACCAATGCTACAGCCATCGAAATGGGGCGTCTTTGCAATATATGATGGACAATGGATTGACAGATGAGCACACCTGCCAAATCCGCTCTATCTGCGATTGGAAACTGGATCTTATGGCAAAGACGGTTCTGGAAAATGTATGGATAGACCGCCGGGCCGCAGTCATAGAGGTATGCAAGATACTTGCTCAGTGTGGGAAGGAATCACATCAAGAGGAGCATCAAGAGCATAAGAGACTAGAGGCACGTGCTCAAAAGCTGAAAACTCGGCTGCAAAATCTAATCGAAATGAGAGCGGATGGAGAACTCTCAAAAGAAGAATTTATGAGCCAAAAGTCTGAGATTGCCGAGCAGCTTCAAGCAATAGAGAGTCAAAGAACTACCATACCTGTTCAAAAGCAACCTGTATTGAATGTTGAAAAGATCAGAGACACGCTGAACTGCCTCATTGATTTTACACAGCCCAAGCTGGATGAGATGCTACTGGACAAAGTGGTAGACCGAGTTATTCCAATCACGAACGACCATTTTCGGTGGGAGCTAAACCTGCTGTCAGGGGAGCACAATGCTGTTGAATGTAGCATTAAAGGCAGAAAAAATAAAGCTTCCGTGTCGATAGAGGAAACGGTTCGGAGTGATACTTTAAGCAATATTTCCTCTGAAAAAATCGCCCCTACAGGTGGGCCGCTGGACAGGCCGCCATCAAGAACCCCCGCTAAGGGCGAGCATTTATAAAGTAAACAGGAGCGCCGCCCATTTGGGCGGCGCTCCTGCTGTTAGGAGGAAAGTTTTTGCGTCGGAAGGCGGTTAGGCCCCAAAGAGACGCAGTTTACAATCTATAATAAAGGAAGAAGGGCAATCCAGGTTTGCTGCCCTCCTTAAATTTCAATAACAGACCTGGCCTACGTAAAAAATTATAGATGAAGTGTAATATTTTGATCCTCCAGACTGATATAGAGACAAAGAGATCCAACAGGAAGCTATTCTTGAAATGTGCGTGCATAAAACACATAGAAGGGGTGAGCCCAATGGGAATGATTTAAGCGCCTGCTATGAGCAAAGTACACGACCAGCGGCAAAGAACCCATCATCCAGTCCCCGATAGGGAAATGAAAATGGGAGGATTCAAAATGATGCTGAAGAAAAAAAGGGGTTATATTGGAATACCAACGGTTTTGGTGCTTGCAGTGCTCCTGTCGCTTCTGTCGCCAATGGCACTGGCAACCAGTCTGACAGATACCATTTCTGAAACGGGCATTACCGCTGTAGTGGAATATGAACCCGGCACGGAAGTCTCGCAGATGCCGTTTTTTAATGGGCTGGCTACAAGAGGAGAAGACGCGCCAAATGTGACCGCAGAATTTAGCTATAATTTAGTTTTGAATGAAACTGCGGAAAACATTAAGGCGTCCGTGGAACTCCAATTCTACAGTGGAGACACGACGTATGAGACTCATCTGGAGGGCCAACTGGAGCAAGTAGAACTTTCTGATGACATTACTCTAATTGAAGGGGGGCCGCTGGAGGGCGAGATCTCCATAGGCACAGAAACCTACCATATTATGTCTTCGTTCCAGAAACGGATAGGTACGGAAGGGGCCTGTTTAGGTATTTCAATGAAAAAACAAGATAGTGAGGAGTTCCCTGTATTTCTTAGAGTCGGTGAATCCGTTTATACAGACGAGATAAAAGCACTGCATCCTCTATATTCCGAAGATACGAATGATTTAGATGGTCAGTTAGCGCTGGCAAGTACCCCTACGACGCCAAAAGGATATAAAAAAGTGGAAGTGTTTACCCTGCCGGTGCCAAAAAATAACTACGGACTCAGTGGGCCGGGAATGGATTTTTACGCATACTTTAAACCGGAAGGGGCTATTTCTGAGGCAGGGAATGACACTAGATATAGTCTTTTGCTACTTGCGCCATATACTTACTGTGAAGAATTATCGGATCAAGTAGATTTAGCAAATGTTTATTTGAGTCAGGTTAAAATTATCGGTACTACCACAAAGGATTGTGCTTTTCTCAGATTTTATGAAGCCCCGCCGGGGGTGGATACTGGTGAATCGGATACAGTATTTTCTCTCTTATCAGCTGCTTTATCCATTTTGGGCATTTTTAAAGATGCCGCAGGGTATGTTGGTGTAGTACTAGAAACCTTAAATACGATACTGCCACAAGCAAGTAAAATGGAAATCGACCCATTTGGAACAGAGGCTATTTTTAAAATGGGACTTAGTGTCGCAGACCAGGGCATAAATTTTGATGTAGTTCCGGCAGCAGTATGCTTCCGAATGGATCCTGGAGAGCACAAGACTTACGAAGTAGAGATCGAACCTACGGTGGAATATATATATCGATCCTATGAAACGCTATACTATTTTGACGTAAATACAGTAACTACATTAGAGCTTGACTGTTAACACCAAGGTAAATATGAAATTAAAGAGCGTGCATAGCACACGAGTAGGTTTTTTTACTTCATTAGGTTGTTTGATATTTCTCTTGATTGCATCTCTGATATCAGGCGAGGTGTTCTTTGGATCGGCCATAGTCACAGTGAATTGTGTATGGCTGGGACGATATGCTCGTCCTAAATGTCCTTACTGTGAAAAGCGATTTCCAATGTGGGGGCGAAATATCACAGTGTGCCCTCATTGCGGCAAACATTTTAAGGAAGAGGAAACAGACGAGTTCTAATAAACCGGCTGATGGAATGCGAAGTCATTCCATCAGCCGGTTATAATACAAATAAACGATCATTACAAAATAGAAAAAATATAGTTGGTAATAGAGCTATTTATCTTTTTGCCGTAACCGCGGAGGAGGTGGGAGTGGTACGGCTGTCGATGCCGTTGGCGTCTCTGGCAAAGACATCCGCCGTTACCCGGTATTGATGTCCGATGGTTCCCTGATACGAAAGGGTCCTGCTGTAGCTGGAGCGGTTTTCGGCGGTCATCCAGCTTTCGCCCTCGTACTCTTTGGCGGTGCTCCAGGTCCTTCCGCCATCGTCGGACTCCTCCAACAAAATGTAGCTGGCGCCCAGTTCTGAAACACGTTGATTTGCGACGACGGAAATCGTTATTTCAACGGCGCCGCGGTCACCCGCGAAAAGCGTGGCAGAATATCTCGTAAGATAGGAACTTGCCCGCTCAACCGCCGAAGCATGGATGACGAAGCCTGTGCAGAAGGCCAGCGCAAAAATTGCTGCACAGATGCAGCGCAGAGATTTTTTCATAGTTGACTGCTCCTCTCTTATGTATAAATAGAATCAATGATTGTGATCATTTCCTGTTCGGTCAACGGTCCCGTAATAGAGCACTCACAGGTACCGTTCACCCAGGCAGCCACCCGTACATTCACATTCGACATGATGTAGTGGACAATGCCGTTTTTGGTGTACTCGATCACAGAGGAACCATCTTTTTCAAAGATGGATGAGGAAAAGGTGCCGTCCATTCGATAGGAATACATAAGGTTCAGGATGCTCTGACCGCTGCTGTAGGAGGCAGTGAATACGACCTGTCCGGTTGAAGGGCTGGCCTCCACATAGTCCAGCACATACCCCTCCGGAATCCAGGACGGGGCCAGCGGTTCAGAAATGGAGTGGGCGTCAAAAGCATCCTGAAGCGTGGGGTATTGCTCCACTTCGTAGATCAGAACCCCATCAATGTCAACAGGAACTGCGGAAACCGCGGAAGTTGCAGGGCCTGCCGGGGCAGCAAAGCGGAATGTCTCCTCCGTCCATCGCCCGATTGCACCGAACACGTCGATGCCAGCGGCCTGTGCACAAAACATAGTGAATACGGCGACGATGGCCGCAACAACGACAACTCTTGCGAAGGCTCTGCGGAAACGGAATCCATGAGATCCTCTTTGGGGAACCTCCGGTTTGGGCAAAATGTCCTCGTCGAATAAAATCGCATGCTGTGAACGGAACTTTTCCCATGACCGTTCCACATCAAAATCTTTTTCGAGAGGAGCTTTTTTGTCCAGGGCGGCCAGATAGGAGTCAATCACATCCTCATCATAGGTAAGGTCTGTCATTTCATCCATCCTGGCTTCCAGCTCTGTCAACAGCTCGTCCGCTGTTTTGTCGCACAGATGTCCTTGGATTTGAGAGACGTTGCCCTTCCCTCTGCCCGACTGGTGTGGGGCTCGTTTCTTCTCGGGCATCATGACACCTCCTTCTTAGGAATATCAGAAAGACTGATAGAAACATTACATCAATTCTGAAAAATCTGTTTCTTTTTCCGCCAGCTTTTTATAGTGTTGCTTTGCCCGGAACATCTGAGTCCGGCAGGTCAGGATCGGAATCTTCAGCCGTGCAGAAATCTCCTCGTAGGACAGCCCTTCCTCATAGAACCAGACCAACAGATCCTGTTCCCGCTGGGTGAGGCCCGGCGGCAGTATATCGCGCAGAGAAAAAAACTGTTTTGGAGGGGCGCTGATTTGAGTGATTTGTTCCTCTATGGAAATTTCATGGCTAGATTGCTTCTGGTTCCTGTCCATAGAATGGCGGATTAGGTTTTGAACGACTTTCATCAGCCACCCGGAGGGGTTTGGATGAACTCTTACGGTATCAAACCGAGCCAGGAGCAATAAGAATGCCTCCTGTACGACATTCTCAGCCTCGTCTTTATCGCCCAGCCGGCGGAAAGCGACCTTATACAGTTTGAGGGCATTGGCTTCATAAAGTTCCTTCACCCATGCTTCATCTGCTGGACTCATAAGCATCTCTCCTCCCGGTTGGCTGGTACCGGCTCCATTTTACCGAAGCAGGCTGGAAAATGCAATCCCGCCCCCGGTTTCCAGCCAAAACCGGGAGCGGGCGTTTTTACGGCAGAAAGGGCTTGAGGTACTCGGCCATGGAGCGGGACATCTCGCGGGAGAAATCGGAGTTGTACTTGCGCTTGCAGAAGGCGTCCAGCCACGCACCGTAGGGCCGGGCTCCGGCGTTGTCGGCCAGCATAGCCTCCAGCTCGGCCGGCTCCATGCGGCGGTAGGCGTTCTCGTGGACGATGTGCTCCAAGGCGCGGCGGCGGGGCTTTTCCCGCTCCTGCTGTTGCTGTGTGGGGTAGCCAAACACCAGCAGGGCGGCGGGCACCACGTACTCCGGCAGGCGGAGCAGGGTCCGGTGGGTCTCCACCTGCTCCAGAATGTCGCCGATGTAGCAGGAGCCGATGCCCAGGCTCCATGCGGCGGTGACGGCGTTCTGGGCGGCGATATTGGCGTCGGACAGGGCCAGCCACAGGTCGCCCGGCCCGGGGCGGCGGGGGGAACAGCCCCCGGCGGCAAAGGCGTCGTACCACTTCTGGCAGTCGGCGCAGAAAAGGAGCACCAGCGGGGCCTGGGCGATGAAGGGCTGGTGGTCGCAGGTGTCGGCCAACGTGTCCTTGACGGCCTGGTCGGTAATGTCTAAAATGGTATAGAGCTGCTGGTTCCCCGCCGTGGGGGCGGCGCAGGCCGCCTCCAGGATGGCCCGCCGGGCCTCCGGGGAAATGGGCCGGTCCAGAAAGGCCCGCACCGACTTGCGGGCGTGGAGCTGGGACAGAACTTCGTTCATAAAAATCCCTCCTAGGATGTGATGGTGTGAAAGAGATGCAGTTTACCGTGGAGCGGGGCGGCCCGCTGCTGCCCTTCCTGCTGGAGCACGTGAAGGGGAGCCGCAACCATGTCAAGTCGCTGCTCGCCCGGGGGCAGGTGCAGGTGGATGGGGCGGCCGTCCGCCGCCACGACCACCCCCTCGCCCCCGGCCAGCGGGTGAGCGTGCTCGCCCAGGGGGCGGAGGCGCGGCGGGCCCCCTTCCCGGTGCTCTATGAGGACGGGCGCATCCTAGTCATTGACAAGCCCTCCGGCCTGCTGAGCATGGCCAGCGACCGGGAGAAGGTGCGCACCGCCTACCGCATGGCGGGGGAGTACGTGCGCCGCACCAGGCCCGGAGGGCGGGTGTTCATCGTCCACCGGCTGGACCGCGACACCTCCGGCGTGCTCCTGTTCGCCAAAGACGAGGAGGCCAAGCGGGCCTACCAGGAGCACTGGGATGCGCTGGTGCGCCGCCGGGGCTATCTGGCGGTGGTGGAGGGCCGGCCCCCCAGGGAGGAGGACACCATCCGCACCCTTCTGCGGGAGAACGCCGCCCACAAGGTCTACTCCGTCCGCTCCGGCGGCAAGGAGGCGGTGACCCACTACCGCACCATCCAGGCGGGGCGGGAGTACACCCTGCTGGAGGTGGACATCGACACCGGGCGCAAGAACCAGATCCGCGCCCACCTGAGCGAGCTGGGCTGCCCCGTGGCGGGAGACCGGGACTACGGCGCGGCCGCCAGCCCGCTGGGCCGCCTGTGCCTCCACGCCCACGAGCTGGCTCTGACCGACCCCTTCACCGGGGAGGAGAGGACGTTCCGCTCCGGGGCCCCCCGGGGCTTCCGCGCGCTGGTCTGCTAGAGACCCAGCCGGGCCCGGGCCTGGGTGCGGAACTCCACCAGCTCGGGATAGCGGTAGAAAAAGTTCAGCTTCTCCTCCCAGACGGCATCCCCCTCCGGGGCGTCCCACAGGACAAAGTAGGTGAAGCTCTCCGCAATGTCCTCCGACGGGTCGGTGGAGGCGTAGTCGGTGACGAAATCCGCCTGGTGCCGGAGGTAAAAGCCATAGCTGTCCGGATTGGCCAGGCGGTCATGCAGGTAGTCCGTCCAGAAGGCGTGGTAGAAGTCATCCAGATAGGAGCCGGACCGGGCGACCATGCCCTCCTCGCAGTACCGGGCGCCGCTCTCCGGAGCGCCGTAGTCCGCCTGGGTGTCGTTGAGGGTGAGGTAGTGGGTATACTCGTGGAGGACGGTTTCGGTAAACCAGTCCAACTCCCCGGCATCCGCCGGGTCCACTGCCAGTTCCCACCGCGTCCCTGTGTCATCCAGGGGGGAAACATAGGCCAGGGTTTCATCCAGACCGTCGGTAAAGACAGTGAAGCGGGAAAAGCCGTCCAGGGCACCCTCGGGCAGAAGGGCGTTCACCTGTGCCCACAGGGAACGGTAGATATCCTCCCCAGAGGTCAGCCGGAGGCCGCCGTCCGGCTCCACGGCATAGTCGGCCAGCGGGCGCTCGGCGGGAGAGGCATAGCCCCAGGACCCGCCGCCCCCCAGGTATTTGAGCGTGTACCGCTCATAGAGCCGGTTGAGGCGGTCCACCAGATTGGCCTCCTCAGTGGACAACCGCCACCGATTTTCCCCCTCCCGGGCTTGGCGCAGGGGGAGGAGCTGTTCCACAAGGGTATGCACGTGGGCCAGCTCCGCCTCGGAGAGCAGGCCGTCCAGCTCCCCGAGCTGGGCGGAGGCCAGCGCATCGGCGGCTGGATTTTCCACAGATACGCCAGAGGATGTGGAAAACTTCTCCGGTTGTTTGCAGCCAGCCAGGAGAAGCAGGGGGAGCAGCGCCAGGAGGGCGCGGCGCTTGACCATGGGATCACCTCCGTGTTGGATTATTTCCGCCATTGTACCACAGGACGGTGAAAAAGAGAAGGGCGGCGGGACGCTTAATGCGTCCCGCCGCCACAGACTGTCGATAAACCCTCTATCTGAAGGATTCGGAGGGAAAGATAGTGTGAAGGAAAACCGTCAGGGTTGTCTTTCACGTCCAATCAAACGACTTTTGAGCACTTTTTTGAAGTGTTCAAAAGTCCAGCAGCTTGTCGAAAGGACTTTTTCGACAAGCTGGGGCGGGGGGACGCTTAATGCGTCCCGCCGCCATAGCGTTTCAGCAGGGCCTGAAATTCCGGCTCGTCCTGGAGGAAAGCCAGTTCGGGCTCCCGCTGGAGCTCCAGCAGCAGGCCGGGCAACAGAACGGACCCGACGGCCACCTGCGTGCCGGGTAGAAGGTGGGGATAGAGCCCCCCGCCGTCCCAGGAGCGGTTGAGCGCCTCCAGCATATCCCGCAAGGCAGACAGGGCGGCCGTCTTGTCCCCCTCTGCCGCGGCCTGTTGGAGCCGTCCGGAGGAGGCGACGCCGGGAATGAGGGCGTAACGCTCCACCGTCTCCTCAATGAGGGCGGCCAGCCGGGCCCCGTCCTCCAGCCGCTCCGCCTGGAGGGCCAGCTCCTGAAGGCTGACCAATGACTCGTAGACCTCCGTCGCGGCATTGAGCAGCCGCCGCTCCCACAGCTCCGCGGCCTCCTCCCCACGGCCTGTCCGGCGGAGCAGCCCCGCCTGCAAAGCGTCCCGGTGGGGCCAGCGGTCGGACAGGGAGGAGAGCAGCTCCTCCGCCGCGGCGTACTCCTCCCGCCTCATGTGTCTGCCGATGAGCAGGTGGAGGGCCTGGTCCCGGATATCCGGCTCCTCGCTGTCGGCCAGAGCGCGGTACAGAGGCTCCAGACGGCGCTCGTAGGGCTCCGGCTCGGCCACGCCCAGGGTGAAGAACAGGCCGTTCAGCGTCATGGCCAGAGAGATGGTCAGGCGGTCGCACCCGGGCCACCGGTGGAGCAGCTCCTCCGCCCGCAGAAAGGCCGCATCGATGCCCCTGCTCTGGGCCAGGGTGTAAAGCTCCTCTGTAAACGCGGCGATCTCTGCACCGGTCAACTCCTCCCGGAAGGAGAGCAGAGTGTTCAGATCGGTGTCCAGCAGGCGGGCCAGCGGGGCCAGCAGGGCGAGATCGGGGCAGCATGCGCCCCGCTCCCACTTGTTTACCGCCGGGCCGCTTACCCCCAGGGCCTGGGCCACCTGCTCCTGGGTCAGCCCCTTTGCCCGCCGCAGGCGGCGGATCGTTTCGTTCAATTTCATACAGACGCCTCCTTGCTGCGCGAGAGCGGGTGGGCCGCCCCTGCGGTTCTATCCTAGCAGACGGCGGAGCGGAGGGCAAGGGCGCGGTGTTCAGGTTTTGGCCGGGAAAAGAAAACCGGAGGTTAAACCGTGCGGGGCCGCCTCTCATGAGGCGGCCCCGCACGGCGTTTCAGAATGGAAATTATATGGAAAGGGAAAAAGCGCAAAATCAGAGCTTGACCACCCAGCCGAAGGGATCGGGCCGGGTACCCCACTGGATGCCGGTGAGGGTGTCATACAGGCGCTGGGCCAGGGGGCCGATCTTGCCGCCGTTGACCACCACGTGCTGGTCCTCCCAGCCCATCTCGCCGATGGGGGAGATGACGGCGGCGGTGCCAGTGCCCCAGGCCTCTTTCAGCGTGCCGTCGGCCCCGGCGTCAAAGAGTTCCTGGGCGGTGATCAGCCGCTCCTCCACCTTCAGCCCCCAGGACTTCAGCAGCTCCAGGCAGGACTTGCGGGTGATGCCGGGCAGAACCGAGCCGGTGAGCTCCGGGGTGAGCACGGTATCGCCTACCTGGAACATGACGTTCATGGAGCCCACTTCCTCAATATACTTCCGGTGAACGCCGTCCAGCCAGAGCACCTGGGCGTAGCCGTTCTGCTCCGCCCGCTCCCCGGCGCGGATGGAGGCGGCGTAGTTGCCGCCGCACTTGGTGTAGCCGGTGCCGCCCTTGACGGCGCGGACGTCCTCGTTCTCCACATAGATCTTCACCGGGTTGATTCCCTCGGCGTAGTATGCGCCCACCGGGCAGGTGATGATGCAGAACAGGTAGTCGTGGGCGGCGTGCACGCCCAGGGAGGGAGTGGTGGCGATGATGAAGGGACGGATATACAGGGAGGTGCCCGGCTTGGAGGGCACCCAGCCGGCCTCCAGGCGCACGAGCTGCTCAATGGCGGCCAAGGCGTCCTCCTCCGGCAGGGGGGGGATGCACATGCGCTCACAGGAGGAGTTGATGCGCCGGACGTTCTCCATGGGGCGGAAGAGCTGCACCCCGCCGTCGGGGCCGCGGTAGGCCTTCAGGCCCTCAAAGACCTCCTGGGCATAGTGGAGCACCATGGCGGAGGGCTCCAGGGCGAGGGGGCCGTAGGGCACGATGCGCCCGTCGTGCCAGCCCTGGCCGGCGGTGTAGTCCATGATAAACATATGGTCGGTAAAGGTCTTGCCGAAGACCAGCGTGTCGGGATCGGGCTTCGGCTTGAGCACCGCGGCGCGCTGCACGGGATATTCCTTCATGGGAATGCCTCCTCGATCGTTCATTTGTTTTCCAAAAGTATGGCAGTACAGGGGAAAAAAGAATGTAAAGCATGATACAATACCCGGAATATTCTATCACAAGGCAAGAACCAGGGCAAGCGGGCTTGTTTTTGGGGCGGCCCTTTGATATAATAATATCTCTTATTATGTGTGTTCTGCACCGAACGACCTGCTTGGGAGGTGTCTCAATGCGGAAAAACAAGCTGACCCATCTGCTGGAGCCCAGCCTGCGGCTCTACTTTGTGTTCCTGCTCCTCTTCGCCGCGGTGTCGGCCCTGTTCAGCGTGGCAGTGGCGGTGATCGAGGCGGCGGTGGTGGCGGTGCTCTACCTCTACTTCCGGCGCAGCAACGCCCAGAGGCAGAAGGAGATCATCAAATACATCGAGAGCGTCACCTGCAACATGGATACGGCTACCAAGGATACCATGGTCAACGCCCCGCTGCCCATGGTGATCTTCCGGCCGGAGAACGACGAGGTCATCTGGTCCAACGACCGCTTTCTCCAGCTCACCGGCGAGCGGGAGCACCTGTTCGACACCAAAATTACCGCGGCGGTGCCCGACTTCTCCTCCCGCTGGCTTATGGAGGGGAAAACCGAGTGCCCCACCGAGGTGCGCATCGGGGAACGGCGCTTCCTGGTCTTCGGCCACCTGGTCCGCACCGAGGATCAGGGCGGGCGGGGCTACCTGGCCACCACCTACTGGGTGGACGTCACCGACTTCGCCCAGGTGCGGGACATCTACTATTCCACCCGGCCGGTGGTGGGGATTCTCACCGTGGACAACTATGAGGAGCTGATGAAGGGGGCCACCGATTCCGCCCGCTCCGCCATGCGCAGCGGCATCGACGAACGGCTGGCCCAGTGGGTGGCCCCGGCTCAGGGGCTGTTCTGCCGGTACGAGCGGGACCGCTACCTCTTTGTCTTTGAGGAGCGGTTTCTGGCCCAGTTTCAGGAGGGCAAGTTCTCCATCCTGGAGACGGTGCGGGAGGTGGTCAGCCCCTCGGGCATCCAGGCCACCCTGTCCATCGGCGTCGGCAAGGACGCCGAGACGTTGGCCGAGCTGTTCCAGTACGCGGCCCTGTCGGTGGAGATGGCCCTGAGCCGGGGCGGCGACCAGGTGGTGGTCAAGAACAAGTTCAACTTCGAGTTCTACGGCGGCCGCACCAAGGAGCTGGAGAAGCGCACCAAGGTTAAGAGCCGGGTCATGGCCAACGCCCTGGGCGAGCTGATGGCCGACGCCTCCCGGGTGTTTGTCATGGGCCACAAGTACCCCGACATGGACTGCATCGGCGCCGCCGCCGGCGTGTGCGCCATGGCCCGGAAGAAGGGCGCGCCGGTGCACATCATCAAGGAGGCCGGGCAGAACCCGGCCAGCGAGATGTCCGAGCGGCTGGGGGGGCTGGGCGAGTACAAGGATGTGTTCCTCTCCCAGCAGGATGCCATCCTGCTGGCCGACGCCAACTGCCTGCTGGTGGTGGTGGACACCAACCGGCCCGAGCAGGTGGTGAGCCAGGATCTGCTGGAGGCAGTGCACAAGGTGGCGGTGATCGACCACCACCGCCGGGCCTCCTCCTATATTGCCGACGCGGCCCTCAATTTCCACGAGCCCTACGCCTCCTCCGCCAGCGAGCTGGTCACCGAGCTGCTCCAGTACCTGCTGGAGCCCGCCGACCTGCTCAAGACCGAGGCGGAGGCCCTGCTGGCCGGGATGGTACTGGACACCAAGCAGTTTACCATGCGTACCGGCAGCCGCACCTTTGAGGCCGCCGCCTTTCTCCGCCGCTCGGGTGCGGACACCGGCGACGTCAAGAAGCTGTTCCAGAACGACCTGGAGGGCACCATCGCCAAGTACGACATTATTCAGAACGCCAAAATGTACCATGAGGGCATTGCCGTAGCCAAGGTGGACCACACCGTGGGCCGCATTACCGCCGCCCAGGCCGCCGACGAGCTGCTCAACATCTCGGGCATCGACACCTCCTTCGTCCTCTTCCCCGACCAGGAGGGGCGGGTGATCCTCTCCGCCCGCAGCATGGGGGACGTGAACGTACAGGTGGTGCTGGAGAAGCTGGGCGGCGGCGGCAACGCCGCCACCGCCGGCGCCCAGGTGCCGGGCAAAGGCGTGGACGAGGTCAACGATATGCTCCTCCAGGCCATTGACGCATATCTCGAGGAGGAGTGAGAACTGTGAAACGACCGCTGGTGCTGTTGGCGGCCGGCCTGGCGCTGGTTCTGGGTGCCTGCACCGCCCCGGCGGCAGAGGCCCCCACGCCCCCGGCGGAGGTCACTCCGGCCTCGACGGAGGCCCCAGCTCCGGCGGAGCCCCCCATCCCGGACTGGATGGCGGACCAGCCGGCGCCCGCTTTCCTGGACGCGGAGCAGCAGGCGCTCTTCCTGCGGGCGTACAGCGCCGCCAGCTTCCTCATGGGCTGCTCCACCAGCGGCGTGGACAGCTATCCCCTGGACGGCGGCGATCCGCCGGAGCTGGGGGACTATGAGACGGTCACCCTGGACAGCGGCTGGACCTATCTGGTGGCCCAGGGGCGGTACGCCCGGTGGGAGGACTTCCAGGCCATGCTGGACGGCATCTTCACCCCGGCGTACCAGGAGGAGCTGCTGTGGACGGAGAATATGGACGGGGAGCGATTCCCCATCTTCACCGCCGATGGGGAGGGCCGGACATGCTTCCTGGAGCTGGAGCGGGGCAGCAGCCTGGAGTATGGCTGGGCCGATGTGCCGGACACCTATGAGCTGGTGAGCCAGAGCGAGGACGCTGTGGAGTTTTACTTGGTGGGGCATTACGCCGATCTGACCGTGCAGCCGGATGAGACGGGCGCCCGCCCGCTCAGCACAGAGCGCTGGCCCATTCGCATGGAGCGCACCGCCGACGGCTGGCGGGTGTCGGAATTTCACGTGCCCTATTGAATAAGTTTTGAGATTTGGAAAGGAAGTTATCCCAATGAAAGTGATTTTGCAGCAGGACGTGAAGGGTCAGGGCAAGAAGGGCCAGATGATCGAGGCCAGCGACGGCTACGCCCGCAATTTTCTCCTGCCCCGGAAGCTGGCGGTGCCCGCCACGGCGGAGAACGTCAACACCATGAAGATGCAGGAGAAGGCCAAAAAGGCCCAGGAGGCCGCCGAGAAGGCGGAGGCAGAGGCCACCGCCGCCAAGCTCAAGGAGCTGACCGTGAAGGTAGTGGCCAAGGGCGGCAACGGCGGGCGGCTGTTCGGCGCAGTGACCAGCAAGGAGATCGCCGACGCCCTCCAGGCCCAGCACGGCATCGCCATCCCCAAGACCAAGATCGTCCAGGACGAGCCCATCAAGGCCTTCGGCGGCTATGAGCTGAAGGTCAAGCTGGGGTACGAGGTCACCGGCACCCTCAAGGTGGTCGTGGCCGAGGCCTGAACCGGGAACGGGAGGGCAAAGAGGCCGTCCCTGTATACGCTCAGCCGGTCTGCCCTGGGTAGGGGCGGCCTTTATGGCCGCCCGCGGGCGCTCACAGGGGTCGCCCCTGCGGCGTTTGTGTTTTATCCCGCCCGCATTTCATGCTCCCGGAGGTGAGGAACATGCCAAGTGAAGAGGAGCTTTTGACCCGGCAGATGCCCCACAGCACTGAGGCCGAGCAGTCCGTGCTCGGCTCCATGCTCATTGACGCCCGCTGCGTGCCCGAGGTGATCGAGGCCCTCCGGCCGGAGGACTTCTATCTGCGCACCAACCGGGAGATCTATGAGACCATCTACTCCATGTTCAACTTCTCCCTCACCATCGACCCGGTGACGGTGCTGGAGCACATGAAGCAGAACGGGGTGTACGACGAGAACACCTCCCGCAATTACGTCCTCCAGCTCATGGAGATCACCCCCACGGCGGCCAACGTGAAGGAGTACGTGGCCATCGTCAAGGACAAGGCCCTGCTGCGGCGCATCGCCGAGACGGCGGGAGAGCTGACTGCCATGGTGCAAGAGGGCACCGGCACCGCCCAGGAGGTGCTGGAGGCGGCGGAGCAGCGCATCTACGCCATCCGCCAGGGCCGGTCCGCCCAGGGTCTGGCCCACATCTCCAGCGTCATCCTCAATGTGTACGAGCGGCTCAACGAGCTGGCCGCCAGCGACTCGGCGGTACCCGGCCTGTCCACCGGCCTGCCCGACGTGGATATGGCCATCTCGGGGCTGAACAAGTCCGATCTGATCCTCCTGGCCGCCCGCCCCGGCATGGGCAAGACCTCCTTCGCCCTGAACATGCTCCTCCACGCGGGCAAGTTCTCCGGCAAGACGGTGGTCTTCTTCTCCCTGGAGATGAGCCGGGAGCAGCTGGCCATGCGCCTCATCTCCGGCGAGAGCTTTGTGGACAACAAAAAGCTGGTCACCGGCAAGCTGGGGGAGGAGGACTGGACCAAGATCGCCGCCGCCTCGGCGGCCCTCAACCAGACGCAGATTTTAATCGACGACAACCCCTCCCTCTCCGTGGCCGATATGAACGCCAAGTGCCGCCGGGTGGATAATCTGGGGCTGGTGGTCATAGACTACCTCCAGCTTATGACCTCCGCCGGCGGGCCCACCCGCAGCGGCGACAACCGCCAGCAGATCGTCTCCGACATCTCCCGCGCCCTGAAGATCATGGCCAAGGAGCTGAACGTGCCGGTGGTGTGCCTGTCCCAGCTCTCCCGCGGCCCGGAGAGCCGCTCCGACAAGCGGCCCATGCTCTCCGACCTGCGTGAGTCGGGCGCCATCGAGCAGGACGCCGACATCGTTATGTTCCTCTACCGGGACGACTACTACAACGACAGCGACGAGAACCACAACCTGGCCGAGTGCATCATCGCCAAGAACCGCCACGGCGAGACCCGCACCGTGGAGCTCCAGTGGCTGCCCGAGTACACCACCTTCTCGTCCATCGACCGGAGGCACAGCGAATATTGACGCGGAATGGGGCGATGTAGGCATCGCCCCCTACGTAGGGGCGAATGCCCACATCCGCCCACCGTAAAGTCTAATGGTATGAAGTCAAGAGGGTGATGGCAGGAAAAATCGAGAATAAATGCAGGAAAACAGTTGCGTAGGCAGAAAAAAGGCAACACGAACCTAAGCCCTGCCCCCTAAGATTTTTTGAAACAGGGCGGGAGCGCCAGAGTTGCGAGTGGTGTACTCAGCTCTCCGGCGGGATATACAGGCGGTTGTCCTTCAGCAGCCGAAAGACCAACCGAACCAGTTTTCTGGCAGTTAAAGCGAGTGCGCGTTTATGCTGGTACTTGTTGACCTCTTTAAATTTGAGGTCGTAGTAGCGCCGGAACTCGGAGTCGCATCTTCTCACAGAGTTGGCGGCTTCCAGCAGATAGTAGCGGAGATAGCGGTTGCCGGATTTAATCATTCGGGAATGCTCCGCTTCAAATTCACCGGACTGATTTTTGTGCCAGACAAGGCCGGCAAACTTGGCAACGGAGGCTTGAGAATCAAACCGGTGAATGTCGCCGATTTCAGCGATGATGCCGGCGGAGTAAACCTTGCCAATGCCGGGAATGGAAGTCAGGGTATTGGGGATGATTTCAAACTGCTGCTCAATGGCCTTGTCCAAAACCTTGACTTGCTCTTTCAAGGCCCGCATAGAGGCAATGGAGACAGACATGGCCTGATTCACGGTGTCATTTACCGTTTTGGGTAGACGATAGGAGCCCTTGGCAGCAGCTCGCACCGCTTTGGCCGTGGCAGCTGGATCTGCAAATCTTCCACGCCCTGTTTCTGTAACGAAGGCGGTCAGTTCTTCCAGATCAGAGTTTGCCAGATCATCCACTGTTTCAAAGCGCTCCATGAGCGCAATCGTGGTGGAGCTGGAATTAGCAATATCCTTATCTTGGGCCATGCCGGAGCATTTGAGAAACAGGTAGTTGGCAAACCGCTGTTTTTCACGAGTCAGATTTTGAATGACCTCAAATCTGGCCCGCGTCAGGGTTTGGAGTGCTTTGTAACGGTAATCATCCATGTAGACCTCCCTGGCGATTCTGCCAAAACGCAGATGGTCGGCAATCACAAAGGCGTCCACCCAGTCGTTCTTAGGCAGGTCAGGATAGGCTTCCTTGAATTTCCGCACCTGCTTGGGGTTAAGGACATGAATCTTTCGCTGGAACTTCCCCAGTCTGCCATCTTCTCGGAGAGCGTAGACAAGGCTGTCCCCGTAGATAGAGGTGGCCTCCAGACCGATCACAACATCACTGAGCTGCATGGAGCCGAGTGCCGATACGATTCTTTCTGACAACAGTTTAGCCCCGCCAAGGTTGTTCTGCACAGAAAAACTGGAGTACTTGCTGCCGTCTGGTTTCATCAGGTAGGCCACATTGTTCCTGCTGCTCACATCAATACCAACGAATAATGGGTTCATAATTTTCACCTCCCCGCATGGAGATTTTAGGCCAGCAGGCTTTGAGATACCCATGATAACCGGAGCATCCGCAACCTCGCCTATCAGAATCATTCCAGAGCAGGCCGATGCGATATCCCTCACTGCTGAAAGGGCGGCCTACACTCGGGCAAACAGCCAATGAGTTTGCAGCTAACTTCCGGCTCAGGGGAACGGACTTTCCATGAAGCAACCTTTCGGTTCAACGGGAGATTTCAGAACTTAACCCTGCTGTCCTACAGCTATTGTATCATGGGCATCTCTAAGCCTGCTGATATCTAATCTAACAAGTGCACTAAGCAGACACACTTACAAAACGGTCTGCAAATCATATTATACGAGGAGACTTTATGCTGGAAACCATCAAAGCCCTGACAACCGAATACGACATGCTCCCCCGGGGGGGCACGGTGCTGTGCGCCGTGTCCGGCGGTGCGGATTCCATGTGCCTGCTTCACCTGCTCCACACCTGGGCCGGAGAGGGGGGCTTCCGGGTGGCGGCCGCCCACTACAACCACAACCTGCGCGGGGCCGAATCCGACCGGGACGCCGCCTTTGTGGCGGAGTGGTGCGCCGGGCAGGACATCCCCTGCGTCATTGGCGCGGGCGACGTGGCCCATGAGGCCAGGGCCCGGGGCCTGGGGGTGGAGGAGACCGCCCGCCAGATGCGCTATGAATTCCTGCGGGGGGCGGCGGACGCCATGGGCTGTGGACGCATCGCCACCGCCCACAGCGCCGACGACAACCTGGAAACCCTGCTGCTCCACTTGGTGCGGGGGGCGGGGCTTCATGGCCTGGCGGGTATCCCGCCCCGGCGGGGAGTGGTGGTGCGCCCCCTGCTCACCACCTCCCGGGCGGAGATTGTGGCCTACCTGGAGGCCAACGGCGTGGCCCACGTGGAGGACAGCAGCAACACCGACGAGGGCTACGCCCGCAACCGCATCCGCCGCCAGGTGGTGCCGGTGCTGCGTCAGCTCAATCCCCGCCTCACTGAGAGCGCGGCGGAGACCATGGGCTACCTGCGCACCGACAACGACTATCTGAACGCCCAGGCCGCCGCGGCCTGTCAGAACGCCCGGTGGGCGGAGGACGACCTGGTGATCGAGGCCAGGTACATCGCCCAGCTCCCGGCGGCTATCGCCCCCCGTGCGGTGCGCCGCCTGCTGGAGATGATGGGGGACGGCAGCACCAACTGCTCCGCCGCCCACCTCAAGGCGGTGGTGGAGCTGGCCCGGGGAGACGACCCCTCCGCCGTGGTGTTCCTGCCCGGCGGACGGCTGGCTCAGCGGGTATACAGGGAGCTGCTGCTCACCACCCAGTCCGACCCCCTGCCCCCCTTTCTGCCCACGCCTCTGGCCCTGGACGGTGAGACCGAGGTGGAGGGCACGCCCTGGCGGGTGCGCTGCCGCCCGGTACGCTGCCCGGACGAGAGCGAGCGGAAGCCCGGGGCCCTGTATCTGGCCCAGGGGGCGCTGGAGGGTCCCCTGGTGCTCCGCCCCCGGCAGACGGGAGACGCGGTTACCCTGCCCGGGCGGGGTGGAACCAAGACGCTAAAAAAGCTGTTTATTGACGAAAAGGTGCCCCGCCGGGAGCGGGAGCGGATTCCGGTTCTGGCCGACGGCCGGGGCGTGGCCGCGGTGGCGGGCTTCGGGCCTGAGCAGAGCCGGACGGCCGTCCCTGGACAGGCGGCCTATGAGCTGTTATTCTGGAAGAAAGAGTGAGGGAGAGGTATGGAACACATGCTGGACAAGGACGTGGAGCGGGTGCTCTTTTCCGAGGAGGAGCTGCACCGGCGGGTGGCGGAGATCGCCGCCGAGATCGACCGGGACTACGCAGGGAGGGAGCCCCTGCTGGTCAGCGTATTGCGGGGCTCCTTCGTGTTTATGGCGGACCTGGTGCGCCAGATCCACCTGCCCTGCACCGTGGACTTCATGGCGGTGTCCTCCTATGGGGCGGGCACGGCCAGCTCCGGGCAGGTCAGGATCATCAAGGATCTCAGCGAGCACATCGAGGGCCGCGACGTGATCGTGGTGGAGGACATTCTGGACAGCGGCAACACCCTGAGCTATCTGCTCCAGCTCCTCCAGGCCCGCAGCCCCGCCTCCGTGCGGCTGTGCACCCTGCTGGATAAGCCCTCCCGCCGCACCAAGGAGGTGGAGCTGCACTACTCCGGCTTTACCATCCCCGACTACTTTGTGGTGGGCTACGGGCTGGACTATGCGGAAAAATACCGCAACCTGCCCTACATAGGCATTCTTAAGCCCTGTGTGTACGGAGGAGAGGAATAACGGGCGCCTGAGGCGCCCAATCTGCCCGGAAAGGACGTGTCCGCAGTTTGAAACGAAACGGAAGCCTGCGCGATGTGGGCTTTTACCTGCTCATCGCCGTGGTTCTGCTGATGACCATCTTCGCCCTCCGGGGCGGGATGGGGAATCAGGAGAAGGTCACCTATGCCCAGGTGCGCCAGCTGCTGGAGCAGCAGATGGTGAGCCGGGTCTCCCTGGAGGACAATACCGTGACCCTGTACCTGAAGGAGCCCCAGGGCGGCCAGAGTGTGCTCACCTATCAGATCGGCAACCCGGACTGGTTCTACCAGGACTTTAACGACCTCATTGTGGAACAGAAGCGGCAGGGGATCATCACCGACTACGACTATCCCCAGGGTTGGGTGCCTCCCTACTGGATGAGCTTTATCCCGTGGATCGTCATCCTGGTGGTGTTCGGCCTGCTGTGGTACTTCATGTTCCTGCGCCAGGCCGGGGCCGGCGGGGGCGGAGGAGGCGGCGGCGGTGTGGACCGCACCGCCCGCTTCGGCCGCGCCCGCACCCGCACCGGCGCCGACGAGCAGAAGAAGGTCACCTTTGAGGACGTGGCCGGCGCCGAGGAGGAGAAGGGGGAGCTCCAGGAGATTGTGGAGTTCCTCCGGGACCCCAAGCGGTTTCTGGAGCTGGGGGCCCGCATCCCCAAGGGCGTGCTGCTGGTGGGCCCGCCGGGCACCGGCAAGACCCTGCTGGCCAAGGCCGTGGCCGGCGAGGCGGGGGTTCACTTCCTCTCCATCTCCGGCTCCGACTTTGTGGAGCTCTACGTGGGCGTGGGCGCCTCCCGCGTCCGCGACCTGTTTGACCAGGCCAAGAAGAACGCCCCCGCCATCGTCTTTATCGACGAGATCGACGCCGTGGGCCGCCAGCGCGGCGCCGGCCTGGGCGGCGGCCACGACGAGCGGGAGCAGACCCTCAACCAGCTCCTGGTGGAGATGGACGGCTTCGGCAACAATGAGGGCGTGGTGGTCATGGCGGCCACCAACCGGCAGGATATCCTGGACCCCGCCCTCCTGCGCCCCGGCCGCTTCGACCGGCAGGTATACGTGGGACACCCCGACATCAAGGGCCGGGAGGCCATCCTGAAGGTCCATGCCCGCAACAAGCCCCTGGGGGACGACGTGTCCCTGGCGGAGCTGGCCAAGGGCACCGGCGGTTTCACCGGCGCCGATCTGGAGAACCTGATGAACGAGGCCGCCCTCCTGGCCGCCCGCAGACACCACCGCTTCATCAGCATGGCCGAGCTCAACGAGGCGGTGATCAAGGTGATCGCCGGGCCGGAGAAGAAGAGCCGGGTGGTCATCGAGCGGGAGCGGAAGCTCACCGCCTACCACGAGGCGGGCCACGCCATTGTCATCCACGACCTGCCCACCCAGGACCCGGTGCATGAGATCACCATCATCCCCCGGGGCATGGCCGGCGGCATGACCATCTCCCTGCCCCAGGAGGACGTGACCTTCCAGACCAGGCAGCAGCTCACCGAGCGCATCGCCGTCTGCCTGGGCGGCCGGGCCGCCGAGCAGTTGGCTTTGGGGGACATCTCCACCGGCGCGGGCAACGACCTGCAAAAGGCCAGCGCCATCGCCCGCAACATGGTCACCCGCTACGGCATGAGCGAGAAGGTGGGCAATGTGGTCTTCGACTCCGGCCACGACGAGGTATTCATCGGCCGCTCCATGGCCCAGACCAAGAACTACTCCGAGGAGGTGGCTGCCCTCATCGATGAGGAGGTGAAGGCCCTGGTGGACGGGGCCTACGCCCGCTGCGGGGAGATCCTCACCCATCGCCGGAGGGAGCTGGACATCGTGGCGGAGTATCTGCTCCAGTACGAGAACATGGACGCCAAGACCTTCGAGCAGGTCTTTACCGACCCGGCGGCGCTCCAGCCCCCGGCGGCCTATCAGGCTGTGGAGGCCGAGGCGGAGCAGGACGCCCGCGAGGAGGAGGAGCATGGCGTGGATTGAGTGCGTGCTGGGCGACATCACCCGGATTGAGGCCGATGCCATCGTCAACGCCGCCAACCGCACCCTGCTGGGGGGCGGCGGTGTGGACGGAGCCATCCACCGGGCGGCCGGCCCGGAGCTATTGGCCGAGTGCCGTACCCTCCACGGCTGTGAGACCGGGCAGGCCAAGATTACAAAGGGTTATAAATTGCCCGCAAAATACGTGATTCACACCCCCGGCCCCATCTGGAAGGGGGGCGGCCACGGAGAGGCGGAGCTCCTGGCCTCCTGCTACCGGAGCAGCCTGACCCTGGCCGTGGAGCACAGCTGCCGGACGGTGGCCTTTCCCGCCATCTCCGCCGGGGTGTACGGCTACCCGCTGGCGGAGGCGGCCGCCATCGCGGTGAATACAGTGCGTGATTTTGCGGCGCAGGATAACACATTGGAGACCGTCACCTTTGTCTGCTTTCTGCCCGAGGTCAAGGCGGCCTTCGACCAGGCCCTCCGCGAACCATAAACCAGCCCCCCGGCGCCGGCCGGGGGGCTTTTTGTCCGGCCGACCGGGCAGATCCCGCGGGGGCGGAGGCAAAACGTAAGAAAACCGTAAAAGACGGCGGGGCAAAACCCTGCTATAATAGAGATAAATTTGTGGAAAGGAGGGGGAAGCATGCCCGTAGAGACTCCGGTACGCCGCCGGCGGCGGGTGAGGCACCGGCCCCGGCTGATTCCGTGTCTGCTGGCCCTGGTGGCGGTGCTGCTGGTCATCAAGTGGATCGACCCCTTCGCCCCCGGGGAGCGCCCCCTGCCGGAGACGCCGGACTGGATCACGGTGGAGCTGCTCCCCCTCAACGAGTTCTCCCGGCCCGGCACGCCTCTGGAGGAGGTCAACGGCATCGTCATCCACTACGTGGGCAACCCGGGTACCACGGCGGCGCAGAACCACAGCTTTTTCACCAACCTGGCCCAGACGGGGGAGACCTACGCCTCCAGCCACTTCCTGGTGGGGCTGGACGGAGAGGTGCTCCAGAACGTCCCGCTCAACGAGGTGGCCTACTGCTCCAACCAGCGCAACGACGACACGATCTCCATCGAGTGCTGCCACCCGGACGACAGCGGGGAATTCACCTCTGCCACCTATGAGTCCCTGGTGCGTCTCACCCGCTGGCTCATGGAGGAGTACGGCCTCGACACCAGCCAGGTGATCCGCCACTATGATGTGACGGGGAAGCTCTGCCCCAAAGCCTTTGTGGAGCGCCCCGAGGCGTGGGAGCAGTTTCAGGCGGACTTGAAGAAATAGTCCTGTTTATTGGACAGTGCATTTCCTATACTGTACTCACAACGAGACAGAAAGGAGCGCTGACCAATGAATTACGAGATTCGCTATGTACGTGGGCATGTGGAGGTTTACGACCAGATGGGCCGCTTCCGGTTCTCCGCCGACTCCGAGTGGGAGGCGCTGGAGGAGCTGGAGCAGGACTCCGCCGCATAGAGACAAAACAACAGGCGCGCCCGGCTATGCCGGGCGCGCCTGCCCATATGAGAGAGCTGTTTCAGTCCGGGATATAGGCCCGGATACGAAGGGTAACGCCCAAGTCCTCGGTCAGCCTGCGGCAGCGGGTGATCTCCTCCGGCGTCTTGTCCTTGTCCACGATGGTCATGACCACGTGGGGCACGTACTCCTTGCACTCCCGGGCAAAGTCCAGCATGGCGTCCCACGCCTGCATGCCCTGGCGGGGCTTGGTGACGGCGCAGTACTCCTCCGGCGTGGAGCCGTTGAGGGAGATGGAGATGGTGTCGACGCGCCCCTGGAGCAGGGGGGCCACGTCCCGGCCCAGGAACAGGTTGGCGTGGCCGTTGGTGTTGATGCGCACCGGTGGCAGGTTGGGCACCCGCTTTTTCAGCTCGTCCACCAGCCACACGATGTCGTCGGTGCGGTACATGGGCTCTCCGAAGCCGCAGAACACCAGCTCCCGGTACTGGGAGAAGTCCCGGGCCAGCAGGTTGTCCAGGGCTTCCTGCCGGGTGGGCTCGTGCTCCAGCCACAGGTTGTCGGCGTAGATGGAGCCCTTGTGGCCGTTGTGGCGCAGGCAGAATACGCAGGCGCAGTCGCACCTGTTGGTGAGGTTCACGTAGAGCGCGCCCTCATACTCATAGGAAATGGTCATCATAGTGGATTACCTCCCTTATCAATTCAGATCCAGGACGGACGGGCGGCCGGGGGCCGTCCGCCCCTCAGGCGATGCCGAAGAACTTCTTGCCGTTCTCCAGGGTAACGGCCTCCACCTCGTCCCGAGTGAGGCCCCGGAGCTGGGCCACCGTCTCGGCGGAGCGGGCGATCATGGTGGAGTCGCACCGCTGGCCCCGGTACGGCTCGGGGGCCATGTAGGGGGCGTCGGTCTCCAGCATCAGCCGCTCCAGGGGCAGCCAGCGGAGAATGTCGGGGGCCCGGCGGGCGTTCTTGAAGGTGATGTTGCCGGTGAAGGAGAGCATCCAGCCCCGGTCTACCAGCACCCTAGCGTCCTCCAGGCTGCCGGAGTAGCAGTGGAACACCCCCCGGACGCCGGGGTGGGCGCGGACGATGTCCAGGCAGTCCCGGTGGGCGTCCCGGTCGTGGACGATGGCGGGGAGGTTGAGTTCCTCCGCCAGGGAGAGCTGGGCGTCGAAAAAGTCCCGGGAGTTGGCCCGCTCCTCCGGCGTCTTGAGCCAGTAGTAGTCCAGGCCGATCTCCCCCACCGCCACCACCTTCGGGTGGGCGCACAGGGCCTTGACGGCGTCCAGGTCGGAGAGGGCCGCCCCCTCCAGATTCTCCGGGTGGTATCCGGCGGCGGCGTAGAGAAAGCCGTACCGCTCCGCCAGGGCGATGGACTGGCGGGAGGACTCCGGGTCGCAGCCGGGGCAGACCACCAGGGCCACCCCCCGGCCGGGGAGGGAGGCGAGCAGCGCGGCCCGGTCGGCGTCGAAGGCCTCGTCGTAGTAGTGGGCGTGGGTGTCAAAAATCATAGGGCAGACCTCACAGTGTTGGGATGGGTTCTCCCTCTATGATAGCGCGGAACGGGGAAAAATACAAGAAGGCGGCGCGGTTTTCCGCGCCGCCTTCTTCAGAGGGGCAGGGTGAGGGCCGCCCGGGCCCCCCGGCCGGTGTTGGACAGCTCCAGCGTCCCGCCGTGGCGGCGGGCGGTCTGGCGGGCGAAGGTGAGACCCATGCCCATGTGGCCCTCCCGGGGCCGGCTGGCGTCGCCGGTGTAAAAGCCCCGCCCCGCCCGGGCCAGGGCCTCGGGGGAGAAGCCGGGGCCGGAGTCCTCCACGGCCACGGTGAGTACGGCCTCCTCCACATACGCCGACAGGCGCACCGCGCCCCCCTCCGGGGTGAAGCGGGCGGCGTTGTCCAGCAGGTTGAGCACCGCCCGGTCCAACTCTGACCGGAACAGGGTACAGGGGCGGGAGGCGGGGCAGTCCAGAGAAAAGCGCAGCCCCCTGGGGGCGCACAGGCCGCGCCCAGCGGCCGCCCAGCCCTCCGCCAGCGCGGACAGCTCCGCCGTCGCCCGTCCGCCCGCCTCCGCCGGGCCCCCGGTGGCGGTGAGGGCGCGCAGCTGCTCCATATAGTCCCGGATACGTCCGGCGCTGCGGAGAATGGCGTCCACGCGCTCCCGCTGGGCGGGGGAGAGGGCGTCCTCCTCCAGCAGCTCCGCGCTGCCGCTGACGATGGACAGGGGGGTCTTGAGGTCGTGGGCCAGGGCGGCCAGCGCCTGGGTGCGCTCCTGCTCCATGGCCCACTGCTCGGACAGAGACCGGGCCAGGGCCTGCCGGAGCTGCTCCATGGCGGCCAGGCTCTCCCCCAGCTCCCGCACCCGGGCGCCCCCGTCCAGGGGGACGTCCAGCCGCCGGGCGGCGATGGCCCCGGTGGCGGCGGTGAGGAGGGCGGCGTCCCGCCGGAGCCGGCCGGCGAAGTGCCGGGTGGAGAGGGCCCCGGCGGCCAGCCAGGCCGCCAGCAGCACCGCCGTGGCGCAGGTCTGGAACTCCGGGAGGCTCTCCTGGAGCGCGGGGGAGCCGTAGGGCATGGAGTAGTCGAACTGGAGCAGGCACACCGTGCCGTCGGGGAGCTGGGCGGAGCGGTGGTACTGCTGGTAGGGGAAGCCGTGGAGGGTGCGGTCGCCCTCCAGCGCGGCCCGGGCATAGCCCAGGCGCCGCCCGTCCATGCCGCGCTGCCCCACCACCTGGGCGGAGCCGTCAAAGGTGGCCCAGCGGTAGTAGTGGGGCAGCTCCGCCGGGGTCAGCTCCCCGGCCTCCAGGGCGCGGACCAGCCCGTCCGCCTGCCCGGCGGCGGTGCCCGCCGGGAGGACAAAGCCGCTGCGGAGCAGGGCGGACAGGCCGCCCCACCAGAGGACGGCCAGCAGCACCACCGCTCCGCCGGTGACGAGCAGGTAGCGCCAGAACAGGGCGGTGAGCCCCGTCCGCCGCCTCATGCGCTTTCCCATTTGTAGCCCACCCCCCACACGGTCTGGATGGGGGAGAGCCCCACGGCCCGCAGCTTGGCGCGGATGTTCTTGATGTGCTCCGTGATGGCGGAGGAGTCCGCCGTGCCGTCAAAGCCGAATACCGCCTCGTAGATCTGCTCCTTGGTGAAGGTCTGGGCGGGGTGGGCGGCGAGATGGGCGCAGATGGCATACTCGCTTCGGGTCAGGTGCAGCGGTTCCTCCCCGCAGTAGACGGCCCGCTCCTCCAGATCGAAGTCCAGCCCGCCGCGGCGGATGCGGCTGCGGGGCGCCCGGGACTCCCGCCGCAGGTGAGCGGCCACCCGGGCCCGCAGCTCCGCGATGCGGAAGGGCTTGGACAGGTAGTCGTCCCCGCCCAGCCCCAGGCCGGTGAGCACGTCGGCCTCCTCGGTCTTGGCGGTGAGAAAAAGAATGGGGCAGGCGGCCAGGGCGCGGATGCGGCGGCAGGTGGCAAAGCCGTCCTCCCCCGGCATCATCACGTCCAGGAGAATGCAGTCCGCCCAGCGGCAGTGGGCCTCGCTCACCGCCCCGCCGCGGTCGAGGAGGGAGACCTGGTGTCCGTCCCGCTCCAGGGCGGTTTTCAGCAGGGCGCGGAGATCCCCGTCGTCGTCCACCACCAGAATATGGGCCATGGATACCACCTCAGTTCAGCAGAAGATAGAGCCCCCACGACAGGGCGTAGAGGATGTAGATATGGGCGGGATAGAAGGCGTAGAACAGCCGCTTGTGGCCCCCGCCCCGCTGCCCATTATAGCACAGCATGAGGGGCGCGGCCAGGATGCCGTAGATCTCGTAGTACCGGGTGAAGAGCTGCGTCCACGCAAAGTCGGGCATCTGGGAGGCCATGAGGCCCATATACACCACCCCGTAGAGGAAGTAGAACACGGCGAAGGCCAGTACCTGCGCCCTCCGGTTCCGGCGGAACAGGTAGAGCACCAGCCCCATGGCCAGCACCGGCCAACTGCTGTCCCCGGTGACGCCCCAGATGGGGAGGACGGTGTAGCAGGCGATGCCCAGCGGGGAGGCCAGGGCGGGGAGCGCCGCCAGCAGCCCGGTGGCCAGAAAGGGCCAGGCCAGGGGGAGGAGGAACGCCGCCAGGCCCCGGACCATGCGCCTCTGCCCCAGCCAGTCGATGCCCTGGAATATCACCATGAGAATGACAAAGGTGGTCATCATGCCGTTGGTGGGGTAGAACCCGTCAGGCCGCACCAGCAGTCCGCCGAAGGCCATAAGCAGCAGCAGGGTGGACATGGCGGTGGAGAGGACGTAGACCCTTGCGAAGTACCGCTTCCGGCTGTGGGTGTGGGTGAAGCCCTCCACCAGGCAGAACAGGAACAGGGGCGCGCCCAGCCGCCCCACCATACTGAACCACTCGGGGACGCACCCGGTAAAGCTGAAAAAGTAGTGAATGTGGTCCAACACCATGGTGACCAGGGCGATCCATTTCAGCCCCGTCTCGGACAACCCCCGGGCGGGGGTGATATGATGTGTTTCCATTGAGGACAGCTCCTTTTTGTGGTCTGTCCACAGGATAGCAGGTAATTCTAAGGAATCTCTAAGGATATCGAAAAAGGCGGTCTTGACAGGGGAAGGGATGTATGGTAGGATAGCAGCCGGAACACGGGAATGAGGTTCTCCCGGGGCGCTGGCCCGAACCGCCGCTTGGCTGATGACTTCTGCAAGAGATTGCAGGGGGCATTGGCTTTTTTTCTGCCCTCTGGAGAGGAATAATTTGTTATGTTAACCAGTCTCGCCTATGTGCTGCTGCTGGGCATGGCCCTGGGGGCCATGGCCAGCAGGCTCCGCCTGCCGTCCCTGGTGGGGATGCTGCTGGCGGGGATTCTGCTGGGGCCCTGCGTACTTAACCTGCTCAGCCCATCCCTGTTAGGTATTTCCGCAGACCTGCGGCAGCTCGCCCTGGTGATCATCCTCACCCGGGCGGGCCTGTCCCTGGAGCTGGAGGATCTGCGCCGGGCCGGGCGGCCCGCCGTGCTGCTGTGCTTCGTGCCCGCTTCCTTTGAGGTGCTGGGCATGGTGCTGCTGGCTCCCCGGCTGCTGGGGGTGGACGTGTTGGACGCCGCCATTATGGGCGCAGTGGTGGGGGCGGTGTCCCCCGCGGTCATCGTTCCCCGGATGCTCAGGCTGATGGAGGAGGGCTATGGCGCAGACAAGGGCATCCCCCAGATGATTCTCGCCGGGGCCTCGGTGGACGATGTGTTCGTCATCGTCCTCTTTACCTCCTTTACCGGCATGGCTCAGGGAGGCAGCTTTTCCCCTGCGGCCCTGGCGGGGGTGCCGGTATCCATTGTGCTGGGTGGGGCGGCGGGCCTGGGGCTGGGATACGTCCTGGCTAAATGCTTCACCCGCTTCCACCTGCGGGACTCGGCCAAGGTGGTGGTGCTGCTGGCGCTGGCTTTCCTGCTGGTTGCCCTGGAGGACGCGGCGGAGGGGGTGGTCCCCTTCTCCGGGCTGCTGGCTGTTCTGGGGACGGGCCTGGGCCTGCGCCGTTGGCGGAGGCCGGCGGCGGAGCGGCTCACTGCCAAGTTCGGTAAGCTGTGGGTGGCGGCCGAGGTGATGCTCTTTGTCCTGGTGGGGGCCGAGGTGGACATCGGCTACGCCGCGGCGGCAGGGCTGGCCGCCGTGGCCACGGTGCTGGGGGTGCTGTGTTTCCGGGCCGTGGGGGTGCTCCTCTGCGTGGCGGGGAGCCGCCTGAGCGGACGGGAGCGGCTGTTTGCCGTGCTGGCCTATCTGCCCAAAGCTACAGTGCAGGCCGCCATCGGCGGTGTCCCTCTGGCCATGGGCCTGGCCTGTGGGCAGGTGGTGCTCACCGTGGCGGTAGTCGCTATCCTGGTCACTGCCCCCTTGGGGGCCCTGGCCATCGACCTGAGCTTCCGGCGCCTGCTGCGCCGGGACAGGGGATAGAGAACAGCAAGGGGCGCGCCTGCAAACGCAGGCGCGCCCCCTCTGTTTATACAGGATGCGCTCAGCACAGCTTGGCGCCGGCGGGGATAGCGTCGTCCACCATAACCAGGTGGAGCTTCTCCTCCCCGTGCTCGGTGTGGACGGCGGAGAGCAGCATGCCGCAGCTCTCCTGCCCCATCATCTTGCGGGGGGGAAGGTTGATAATGGCTACCAGGGTCTTGCCCACCAGTTCCTCCGGCTTGTAGTACATGGCGATGCCGGAGAGGATCTGGCGGTCAGTCCCGGAACCGTCGTCCAGGATGAACCTGAGGAGCTTGGCGCTCTTTTTCACGCTCTCACACGCCTTGACCTTCACGGCCCGGAAGTCGCTCTTGCAGAAGGTGTCGAAGTCCACGCTCTCCTGGGCGAAGGGCTCCACCTCCACGGCGGGGAGGGCGGCCCTGCGGGCCTCGGCCTGCAGCTCGTCCAGGGCGGCCAGCTCCTTCTCCACGTCGATGCGGGGGAACAGGTTCTCCCCCTTGCTCACCGCCGCGCCGGCGGGGAGCAGGCCCCACGCTCCGGCGGACTCCCAGGTGCGCGCGCCTTCGTCTACGCCGAGCTGGGCGAAGATCTTTCCGCAGGTCTCGGGCATAAAGGGGGTGAGCAGTACGGCGGAAAGGCGCACGCACTCCAGCAGATTGTAGAGCACGTGGGCCAGGCGGGGCTTCTGGGCCTCGTCCTTGGCCAGTGCCCAGGGCTTGTTCTCGTCGATATACTTGTTGGCCCGGCCGATGAGCTTGAACACCTCCACCAGGGCGTCCTGGAAGGCGTAGTGCTCCATCTGCGCCTCGTAGCGGCCCCGCAGGCCGGCGGCCAGGGCGATGAGCTCCACGTCGTACTTCCGGGGGTCGTCCTCCGGGAAGTCCATGGAGAGGTTCACCTCGCCCTGGGCCTGGGTCAGCATGGCGGCCAGCTCCGCCTCGTCCCCGGTGGCGCCGCAGCCCTCCGGCAGGCGCTCGCCGAAGTACTTGCCCACCATGGCGGTGGTGCGGCTGACCAGGTTGCCCAGGTCGTTGGCCAGGTCGGTGTTGATGCGGCCGATGAGGGCCTCGTTGGAGAAGTTGCCGTCGGTGCCGAAGGGGAACTCCCGCAGCAGGAAGTAGCGCAGGGCGTCCACCCCGTAGCGCTCGGCCAGCAGGTAGGGGTCCACCACGTTGCCCTTGGACTTGCTCATCTTGCCGCCGTCCAGCAGCAGCCAGCCGTGGCCGTACACCTTCTTGGGCAGGGGCAGGCCCAGGGCCATGAGGATGGCGGGCCAGATGATGGAGTGGAAGCGCACGATCTCCTTGCCCACAAAGTGCACGTCGGCGGGCCAGAACTTCTCAAAGTCGTGGTAGCGGCCGTTGCCGTAGCCCAGGGCGTTGATGTAGTTGGACAGGGCGTCGATCCACACATACACCACGTGGCCGGGGTCGAAGTCCACCGGCACGCCCCAGGAGAAGGAGGTGCGGGAGACGCACAGATCCTCCAGGCCGGGCTTGATGAAGTTGTTCACCATCTCATTGACCCGGCTGCGGGGCTCCAGGAAGTCGGTGTCCTCCAGCAGATGCCGGATGCGGTCGGCGTACTTGGACAGGCGGAAGAAGTAGGCCTCCTCCTCGGCATCCACCACGTCCCGGCCGCAGTCGGGGCACTTGCCGTCCTTGAGCTGGGTCTCCGTCCAGAAGGATTCGCAGGGCTTGCAATACTTGCCCACATATTTGCCCTTGTAGATGTCCCCCTGCTCATAGAGCTGCTTGAAGATCTTCTGCACGGACTCCACGTGGTAGTCGTCGGTGGTGCGGATGAACCGGTCGTTGGAGATGTTCATCAGCCTCCACAGGTCGAGCACGCCCCGGGGGCCCTCCACGATGTGGTCGACAAACTCCTTGGGGGATACGCCGGCCTCCTTGGCCTTGTCCTCGATCTTCTGGCCGTGCTCGTCAGTGCCGGTGAGGAACATGACCTCACAGCCCCGCAGGCGCTTGTAGCGGGCCATGGCGTCGGTGGCCACGGTGCAGTAGGTGTGGCCGATGTGCAGCTTGTCCGAGGGGTAGTAGATCGGGGTGGTGATATAGAATTTCTCAGGATTCATCGGGCGTTCCCTCCGTTGTATCGTTTTCGGCCCGGGCCAGGAGCTCCGGCCGGCCGGCATTGTACAGAAGCGTCACCGTGGACGAGAGCAAATAGAGGATGGCGAAGCCATAGAGCAGCGTCGTGGCCAGATCGTGCTGGTCGGCCAGGGTGGTCAGGCAGAAGTAGATCCCCAGCAGGGAGAACAGCCCAGCCCAGAACACCCGGCCCCGCTCAAAGGAGAAGCCGGCGTGGAAGTAGAGTCCCAGCAGGGAGGCGATGATGGCGAAAAGCTCATACACATAGTCCAGCTGCACCGGATCTCCGGCCCGCACCTGGTAGGCGGCGATCAGCCACACGCAGCAGGTGTAGGCGGGCATCAGCAGGGTGAAGCTGTACTTGCCCCTGTCCAGGCCCTTAAAGCTGTTCTGCGCCGTCTGCATTACGCAGAAGAAGGAGACCGCCGCCAGGGCGGCCAGCAGCAGGCGGGTGTAGACGGTGTTGGTCCCCTGGACAAAGGAGAGCACCATCAGCACCGCCGCCCCCAAGAGCAGGAAGGCGGAGAGCACCATAGCGGTGGCGTACAGGGTGTTTCCCTTGGCCTGAAAGGCCTCGTCGTAGCCGGTGAAGGAGGGGTATTTGCCCCGGCAGAGCAGGGCCAGAACCGCCGCCATGGCAACCGAAAGGGCGATGAGGGCGAGAGTGGCCGGGGCGCCGGGAATGGGTAAGCCGGTGTCCGCCTCAAAGGCCGTGGCCAGCTCCCAGCGGCGCAGGACAAAGCCGGCCCCGCCGCCAGCCACCGCCACGGCGGGCAGCAGAATTTCTTTTCGCATGAAAACCACCCTTTCCGGATGAAATGAATTCAAATCCATAGTATAGCACACTTTGGCGGAAAGTGCACGATTTTTCTTACAGGCGCAGGCCCTTGATGTCCTTGATGCGGGAGAGGATGATGTTGCAGCTCAGGCTGGCAACGCCGGGCAGACGGTGGATGACCCGGTCCAGAAAGTCCTCCAGTTCCCCCTGGCCAGCCGCCACGGCGTGGACGTGGAGCTTGTTGCGGCCGGACACCTGGTAGATCTGGGTCACGGTATCGCTGGCGCGCAGGGTATCCACCACCGCGCTGAATTGGGCGGGCTCTACCTCAAGCTCAAAGTAGCAGGACACAGCACCGCTGATCTTCTGGGGATTGACAATGGTGGTGTACTCCTCGATCACGCCCCGCTCCTCCAGGGCGCGGACGCGGGCCTTCACCGCCACACGGGACAGCCCAACCGCCTGGCCCAGATCTGAGTAGGACATACGGGCGTTGTGGATGAGCAGCTCCACCAGCCGCCGGTCGATGTCGTCCAGACCACTTAAAAACAACGCCTCCGCCCCCTCTATCTGTCAAGCTGTGTTTGTTATCTTATCCCGGCTGAAGAAAAAAGGCAAGTATAGCCTTGTATTTTTCCTCTGGATTTGCTATGATTCTTACGAAAAGAAAGATAAAACATTCAAAACGAAAGTGCGTGAGCCAATGCAGATGGATTTGACCCGGGGTGGAATCACCCGCCCTATGCTGCTGTTCGCCGGTCCCATGATCGCGGGCAACCTGCTCCAGCAGTGCTACAACATTGCCGACACTCTCATTGTGGGCCGGGCGCTGGGGGCGTCGGCCCTGGCGTCGGTGGGGTTCTCCTTTACCCTGATGACCTTTCTCACCTCGGTGCTGCTGGGCCTGTGCATGGGCAGCGGCGCCCTGTGGTCCATGCTCTACGGCGCGGAGCGGGAGGAGGAGCTGAAGCGGTGCCTCTTCGCCTCCTTTGTGTTTATCGGCGCTGTGGCGGTGCTGCTCAACGTGGGAGTGCTGGCCCTGCTGGAGCCGGTGATGACCCTGCTGCGCATCCCCGCCGGGGCCTGGGACGAGACCCGGGCCTACCTGCGGGTGGTGCTGCTGGGCGTCTGCTTCACCTTCCTCTATAACTACTTCGCCTGCCTGCTGCGCTCGGTGGGCAACTCCGTGGCCCCGCTGGCCTTTCTGGCCGTGTCCACCGTCCTCAACATCGGGCTGGATCTCTGGTTTGTCCTGGGACTGGGCTGGGGGGTGGCCGGGGCCGCGGGGGCCACGGTGCTCGCCCAGGGGGTGTCCGCCGCCGGTATCGCCCTCTACGGCTGGCGGCGGGTGCCCCTGCTCCGGCTGGAGCGGCGGCACTGTAAGGTGTCCCGGGGGGAGCTGGGGCGCATCATGAACTACTCCCTGCTCACCTGCGTGCAGCAGTCGGTGATGAACTTCGGCATCCTGATGGTGCAGGGGCTGGTGAACTCCTTCGGGGTGAACGTGATGGCCGCCTTTGCCGCCGCCGTCAAGATCGACGCCTTCGCCTACCTGCCCGTCCAGGACTTCGGCAACGCCTTCTCCACCTTCGTGGCCCAGAACACCGGCGCGCAGAAGGCGGAGCGCATCCGAAAGGGGATCCGCTCCGCCCTGTGGGTGTCCGTGGGCTTCTGCCTGGTCAGCTCCCTGCTGGTGTGCCTCTTCGCCGCCCCCCTCATGGGCCTGTTTGTGGAGCCCGGCGAGACGGAGATTATCGCCGTGGGGGTGGAGTACCTGCGCATTGAGGGCATGTGCTACTGCGGCATCGGCATCCTGTTTTTGCTCTACGGCCTGTTCCGCGGCCTGGGGCGGCCCGGCGTGTCGGTGGTGCTCACCGTGGTCTCCCTGGGGACGCGGGTGGCCCTGGCCTACCTGCTGGCCCCCATCCCCGCCGTGGGCCTGAAGGGCATCTGGTGGGCGGTACCCATCGGCTGGGTACTGGCCGATCTGGCCGGGCTGGTGCTCTACCGGAGAAAACCCCTTCCGGCGGAAACGGCCTGCGCGCCGGAGGGATAAAAAAACCGCCGCGGACGGAACGCCAGTCCGCGGCGGTTTTTGCTATTCCGGTCAATCAGTCGGCCTTCTGGCTCTCCAGGTACTCGTCGTAGGTCATCTTGCGGTCGATGAGCTTGCCGTCGGAGGTGAAGTCGAACACCCGGTTGGCCACGGTCTGCACCAGCTGGTGGTCGTGGGAGGCGAAGAGCACGTTGCACTTGACGGCCTCCAGGCCGTTGTTCAGGGCGGCGATGGACTCCAGATCCAGGTGGTTGGTGGGCTGGTCAAGCAGCAGCACGTTGGCCCCGGAGAGCATCATCCGGGAGAGCATGCACCGCACCTTCTCGCCGCCGGAGAGCACCTTGACGGGCTTGTAAACCTCGTCGCCGGAGAAGAGCATCCGGCCCAGGAAACCCCGCAGATAGGCCTCGTGGGGGTCGGAAGACCACTGCCGCAGCCACTCCACCAGATTGTCGTCGCAGTCCTTGAAGAACTTGGTGTTGTCCTTAGGGAAGTAGGAGAAGGTGGCGGTCTGGCCCCACTTGACGGTGCCCTCGTCGGGCTCCAGCTCGCCGGTGAGGATCTGGAACAGGGCGGTCTGGGCGTTCTCGTTGTCGCCCACGAAGGCGATCTTGTCCCCGTGGCCCACGATGAAGCTCACCTTGTCCAGCACCTTCACTCCGTCGATGGTCTTGCTGACGTCGGTGACGAAGAGGATGTCCTTGCCCACCTCTCGGTCGGGAGAGAAGGCCACCCAGGGGTAGCGGCGGGAGGAGGCGGGGATCTCCTCCAGGGTGATCTTCTCCAGCAGTTTGCGCCGGGCGGTGGCCTGCTTGCTCTTGGACTTGTTGGCGGAGAAGCGGGAGATGAACTCCTTCAGCTCCTGGGCCTTCTCCTCGTTCTTCTTGTTCTGGTTCTTCATCAGGTTCTGCATGAGCTGGGAGGCGTCGTACCAGAAGTCGTAGTTGCCCACGTACATCTTGATCTTGTTGTAGTCGATGTCCACGATGTGGGTGCAGATGGTGTTGAGGAAGTGGCGGTCGTGGCTGACCACAATCACCGTGCCCTCAAAGTCCAGCAGGAAGTCCTCCAGCCAGTTCACCGCGTTGATGTCCAGGTTGTTGGTGGGCTCGTCCAGCAGCAGGATGTCCGGATTGCCGAACAGGGCCTGGGCCAGCAGCACCTTCACCTTCAGCCGGGCGTCCAGGGTGGCCATGTCGTTGGAATGGAACTCGGTGCCCACGCCCAGGCCCTGGAGGATGCGGCTGGCGTCGCTCTCGGCCTCCCAGCCGCCCAGCTCGGCGTACTCCTCCTCCAGCTCGCAGGCGCGGATGCCGTCGGCCTCGGTCATCTCCTCCTTGGCATAGAGGGCCTCCTTCTCCTTGCCGATGTCGTAGAGGCGCTGGTTGCCCATGATGACGGTGTCCATGACGTTGTAGGCGTTGTAGGCGTTCTGATCCTGCTTGAGCACCGACATGCGGGTCTTGGGCAGGATGGAGACCTCGCCGGAGGTGGGCTCCAGCTCGCCGGAGAGGATTTTCAGGAAGGTGGATTTACCCGCGCCGTTGGCGCCGATGATGCCGTAGCAGTTGCCCTTGGTGAACTGGAGATCCACGTGGGAAAAGAGGGGCTGGCCGCTGTAGGCCAGGCCCAGGTCGGAAACTGTAATCATGTCGTACTCCTTTTTATGCGAAAATCATCATACGGAGCGGATTATATCACAGATTGCTCAAAGGGGCCAGAGAAAAATTGGACAAGACGGCCGTATGAAGGGAATGGATCGTTCAAAGCTCTGGCGGAGTCCGGTAAAATACGCAAGGAAAGGGCCGCGCCCCAGGCGCGGCCCTTTGCTGACGGAAAGCGGTTACGCGGCGGTGATGGCCAAAACGCCCTCCACCAGGGCGGACTCCGCGCCCAGCTGGGCGAGGAAGCCTTCGGCCAGATAGTAGTTGCCGTTGACGAGTACGGCGGGCTGGCTCACCGCAGTGCCGTCCACGGTGAGAGTCAGGCTGACGGCCTCGCCGGTGGGGGCGGAGCCGGGCAGGGCCAGGGCCTCGCCCTCGTAGGCGGAGCCGGTGGCGACGGCCACACTGCCGTCCCACGTCACATTGAACTGGGCGCCGGTGCCCTTCAGGGCAAAGGCGAGGTCGCGCAGGCGGTAGTAGGTATTCCCCTGGGCGTCGAAAGCCGTGGCCACGTCTTTGGCCGCGCCGTTTACGGTCACGGTGAGAGTCTCGGCCTTTGCCTTGGCCTGGGCCACCAGGGAATCATAGTCGGACAGGTTGTAGCTCTCGGCGTAGGGGGTGTCCAGCAGGCCGGCGTTGATGTAGCCCACCAGCTCCGCCCGACGGGGGTCGTCCTCGCTCAGATCCACGCCCACGATCTTCCAGTTGTGGTCCACCTCGGGGGCCACGGGGGAGTGCTCGGCAAAGTAGGCCACGATCATATCCCGGATGGAGTTGGAGGACTCCCACTCCTTGGTGCCGGAGATAATGCTCTGGGCCTTCAGGGCGGAGGAGTAGCGGTAATTATTCACCGCCAGGGTCAGCTCCTGGTCGTCCTGGAGGGGTGCGCCGTGGAACATGACGTTCTGGATGCGCTGGCCCTTGGGCTGGGACAGGTCGATCTCATAGTCCACGCCGGCAAACATATCGTAGAGGTAGTCGGGGTACTCGGGGTCGAAGGAGATATTGATATCCCCCTCCTGCCACTGGTTGTAGCACTCGGCGGACCACTCCATGTAAGCCTTGAGCTCCGCGCCGGTGACGCTCACCCGGTAAAGGGTGTTGTCAAACTTGTAGATGTCGAAGATGTTGCCGTAGTTGATGTCGCCCTTGGGCAGATCGCTGGTGCCCTTGAAGAGGGCGGCGGCGGAGACGTCGGCGCCGGAGTTCTCCAGCTGGACGGTGTTGATCAGATCCATGACGGCGGTATCCATCACCCGGCCGGCGGGGATGCCGCGGATCTCGTTCTCAGGCTGGAAGCGGGCGGTAGTGCTTCCCAGGGACGCGCCGCCCTCGCCCTCGTCGCCGGAGCCGCCGCCGTTGATGTAGTCGATGGTCTTCTGATGGGCCTCGGCCACCAGGGGGATCTCCCGGAGCTCCTGGCTGGGGGTCACGCCGGTCATATCCACAATCTCCACCGAGCTGTCAATGATCTGATTGTCGGCGTCCAGGGTCAGATCAAAGCGGGCGATGTCCCGGCCGCCGTTGCGCACGCCGCCGATGACGGTGGAGCCCTGCTTCTCGTTGACCACCACGTGGTTGTGGGCCACCTGGAGCACGTCGATCTCCGGGTTGTCGTCCAGAATCTTCTGGGCGGAGTCGGAGCCGCCCTCCTCGTCAAATTCGGCGTACATGCCCATGTGGGCGGACACCATGATTACGTCGGCCTGGTCGCCGATCTCGTCGATGGCCTTGCCGACGGCCACGTTGGCGGCCTCATAGACGGCGTCGTCAATGCCGTCCTTGCCGCTGTCCCAGATGGGGACATCCGGGGTGACCACGCCGATGACGGCCAGCTTCACGCCGCCCCGCTCCACAATCGTCCAGCCCGCGCCGGTGACCGGCTCGCCCTGGGCGCCGGTGACGTTGGCGGCCAGAACCGGGAAGCTGGCCTGTCCCAGAATGGACTGCATGGTGGGGATGCCCCAGTTGAACTCGTGGTTGCCCAGGGTCATGGCGTCATAGCCCATGTAGTTCATGGCGGTGACGACCGGATGGGGCTCCTCCGGGGTCTTGTTATACAGATCGTCGGTCATGATGGTGCCCTGGATGTCGTCGCCGGCGTCGACGAGGAAGGTGTTGGGGTTCTCGGCCCGCACTTGCTGGATGTAGGTGTAGAGCCTGGCCATGCCGTTGTTGTCGGTCTCCGCGTTGTCTTCGTAGGAATAGCCCCAGATATTTCCGTGCATGTCTGAGGTGCCCAGGATGGTGATGTGCTTCTCGCCCTCTGCCTCAGCCGCAAAGGCGGCGGGCAGCAGGGATGCCAGCAGAGCTGCCGACGCCAGCAGGGAGAGCAGATGTCTTCCGCGGTGCTTTTTCATACGAGAGGGGTCCTCCTGATTTTATATTTGCCAGGCCATGTCCCCTGGCTGGTATCTTAATGGTAACACGGTCCGCCTGGCAAGTCACCTGATTTTTTCTTTATTTACAAAATTTTTTCTCAGCAATGACTTTGCCGGCGGGTTTCCATTTTCCCATTTCTATGCTATAGTGCAGATGATATCGCGTTTCCCGGCCCAACCGGGCGGGAAAGGAGAGGAGAGAGCTGACATGGGAGAGGGCGCGCGCTGTCCCTGGGCAAAAACGGAGCATGAGATTTTGTACCACGACACGGAGTGGTGCCGGCCCTGCCGGGACGACCAGGCGCTGTTCGAGCTGCTGGAGCTGGAGGGCTTTCAGGCCGGGCTGAGCTGGAAGCTGATTCTGGAGCGGCGGGCAGCCCTGCGGGCGGCCTTCGCGGATTTTGAGCCGGCAGCGCTGGCCGGGTGGGGGGAGGACGAGGTGGAGGCCGCTCTGGCCGCCCCCGGCGTCATCAAAAACAGGAGCAAGGCCCGCTGCGCCGTCACCAATGCCCGGGCCTTTCTGGCCGTGGCGGAGGAGTGGGGCAGCTTTGCCCGCTACCTCTGGCACTGGGTGGACGGCGTGCCGGTGGACCACCGGCTGGAGCGGCCGGAGGACATGCCCGCCGAGGACGACCTGTCCCGCCGGGTGAGCGCCGACCTGAAAAAGCGGGGCTTCCGCTTTGTGGGGCCGGTGATTGTCTACTCCTACCTCCAGGGGGCGGGGCTCATCAACGACCATCTGGTGACCTGCCCATGGCACGGAGAGGGACTATAATTTGCAGGATTGCTTGCAAAATAAAACGGATGGTGCTATGATGTCCCTATAAAATGAAGGACTGCTTGCGAGGAGGCACCTGTACCATGAGCATCCAATACCGCTCCGAGCACGACTCCGTGGGGGAGAGGTCTGTCCCCAAGGACGTCTACTACGGCGTCCAGTCCCTGCGGGCGGCGGAGAACTTTCCCATCACCGGGCTGGCCGTACATCCGGAGCAGATCAACTCCATCGCGGAGATCAAGAAGGCCTCCGCCATCACCAACCTGGAGATCGGCCTGCTGGACAAGCGGGTGGCCGACGCCATCGTGCGGGCCTGCGATGAGATTGCGGCGGGCCGGCTCCACGAGGCGTTCATCGTGGACCCCATCCAGGGCGGCGCGGGCACCAGCCTGAACATGAACGCCAACGAGGTCATCGCCAACCGGGCCATCGAGCTGCTGGGCGGGGAGAAGGGGGACTACGCCCTGGTCAACCCCAACGACCACGTCAACTACGGCCAGTCCACCAACGATGTGTTCCCCTCGGCGGGCAAGCTGGCGGTGCTCAAGCTGCTGGTGCGGGCCCAGATCCAGCTCGAGCGGCTCTCTGAGGCCCTGGAGGCCAAGGCGGAGGAGTTTGACGACGTGCTCAAGATGGGCCGCACGCAGATGCAGGACGCGGTGCCCATCCGTCTGGGGCAGGAGTTCCGGGCCTACAGCCGGGCGGTGCGCCGGGACATCGCCCGCTTCGAGCGGGCCAAGGACGAGATGCGCCGCCTCAACATGGGGGGCACCGCCATCGGCACCGGCATCAACGCCGACGAGCGGTATCTGCGCCGCATCATCCCCAACCTGTCCAAGGTCACCGGGCTTGAGCTGGTGCAGGCCTCCGACCTCATCGACGCCACCCAGAACCTGGACGGGCTCGTGGCCGTGTCCGGCGCGGTTAAGACCTGCGCCGTCAACCTGTCCAAGATGTCCAACGACCTGCGGCTCATGTCCTCCGGCCCCCGCTGCGGCTTCAGCGAGATCAACCTGCCGCCCCGGCAGAACGGCTCCTCCATCATGCCGGGGAAGGTCAACCCCGTCATCCCCGAGGTGGTCAGCCAGGTGGCCTTCAACATCATCGGAAACGACGTCACCGTCACCATGGCCGCCGAGGCGGGCCAGCTGGAGCTCAACGCCTTCGAGCCCATCATCTTCTACAACCTGATCCAGAGCGTGGAGACCCTGACCTACGCGGTACATACCTTTGTGGACAACTGCGTCACCGGCATCACCGCCAACCGGGAGCGGTGCCGGGACATGGTGGAGCACAGCGTGGGCATCATCACCGCCCTGTGCCCCCACGTGGGCTATGAGAAGGCCGCCGAGGTGGCCAAGCGGGCCATCGAGACCGGCGCGCCGGTGCGGCGGCTCATTCTGGAGGAGGGCCTGCTGGACGAGGCGGCCCTGGACAAAATTCTGGACCCCTACTCCATGACGGAGCCCGGCATCTCCGGCAAGGAGCTGCTGGAGGGGTGAACGGCCGGGGCCCCCGCCCGTGCGGAGGCCCAATTTCCTGTCATACCTTCCACAAAGGAGCGAGGTTCTGTGGAAAAGTCTCTGTTTACCTGCCCCATCTGCGCCGCCCCCCTGGAGCGGGGGGAGCGGGCCTATGCCTGCCCCAACGGCCACGCCTACGACAAGGCCAGAGAGGGGTATGTCCATCTGCTGCCCGCCAACAAAAAGCACTCCAAGGCCCCCGGCGACGACAAGGGCATGGCGGAGGCCCGCCGCCGGTTTCTCTCCGGGGGATACTACGGCCACCTGCTGGCCGCCCTGTGCGCCCTGGGGGCGGAGTACGCCCCGCCAGGGGAGGCGGTGCTGGACTCGGGCTGCGGCGAGGGGTACTACACCGCCGGACTGTGGGAGGCCCTGGGCCGCCCGCCCCTGGCGGGAATCGACCTGTCCAAGCCGTCGGTGCGCCTGGCCGCCCGGCGGGTGCCGGAGGGGGAGTTCGCCGTGGCCTCCGCCTACCATCTGCCTCTGGCGGATGCCTCGGTGGGGCTGGTGCTCAACTGCTTCTCCCCCCTGGCCCTGGACGAGTTCCGGCGGGTGCTCCGCCCCGGCGGGGCCTTCCTCTATGTGGTGCCCGCCGCCGACCACCTGTGGGAGCTCAAGCAGGTGCTCTACGACCAGCCCTACCGCAACCGGGAGGAGGACGTCCCCTACGAGGGCTTCTCCTACGAGCGGGTGGAGCCGGTGGAGGCGGTGGTGGACGTGGCGGGGGAGGCGCTGCGCGACCTGTTCCAGATGACCCCCTATTACTGGAAGACCCCCAGGGAGGGGGCGGAGCGGCTGGCCGCCCTGGACGGTCTGCGGGTACGGGCCTCCTTCCGCGTCCATGTGTTCCGGCGCAGGTAGGGGCCGGACACTGGCCGGGTTTTATGTGCTGTGCGTTCAACTGTAGGGGCGGCCTCTTTTGCCTCTCTGAGGCAATTCACCTTCTGCCTACATCGGCCCGCCTTATGCCGGGCTGGCGCGCCTTCCATGGGAACCCTTTTTGACACCTGCTTTCTTGTCAAGCCTCCGGCGGGCCCCTTTCTGAGCGGCCAGAAAGGGGCGAAAGAGCCGGTTGGGAAGGGGGAATTTCGATTTTCCCCCTTCCCAACGCCCATCCCCCTTGAAACGACCAAGAAGGGGGAATTGCGATTCCCCCTTCTTGGAGTTTCCCCCGAGCCGTCCTGCTGGCGGCTTTCCGACGGCGGGGGCTTACGTTGTAACGCCCCCGCCGCTCCGGATGGGCTGGCATACCCTCCCTTCCTGGGGGGTACATCCAATAGGGGGGCCGCAGCCCCCCTGATTGGCCGTTTCAAGGGGTGGGGTGTCGGGGCGGGGGAAATCGGAATCCCCCGCCCCGACCCGTCTTTCCCCCCGCTTTCTTCGGCAAGAAAGCGGGGCCGCCGGAGGCATGACAAGAAAGCAGATATAAAGAGGGGGAGTATGGAAGGCGCGCCGACACGGTGCAGGGCGGGCCGATGTGGGCATCGGCGCCTACGAAAGGCCGACGGTGGTGACAAGCCCTTGTAGGGGCGGCCTTTATGGCCGCCCGCGGGCGACCACAAGGGTCGCCCCTACGCGGAGAGGAGCGGCCGTGCTTTACGATTTGCCTTACAATATGTAGTGCTTACAAAGCCCACAGATTGCCATACAGTAGAGATGGTGATTTGTATGGGAAGAAAATTTCAACTGCCCTCCATTCCGGAGACAACGCCCAAGAACATACGTTTTCCCAATGAAATTATTCAGCAGGTGGACGAGGTGATCCAGGGGACAAACGTGACGTTTTCCCGCTTTGTAATTGAGGCGACGCGGGTGGCGCTGGAGAATATGAAGGAGGACGGGGAAGATGGTGAATGACTGGGAATCGGCCTTTGAGGCGTGCCCGCCCTACGGCGAGGGAAAGGGGGCCTATGGCCCCGAGGACACGGCCCTTTTGACGGAGATGGAGCGCACGCTGGAGAAGCTGCTGCCCTGGCTGGAGGCGGAGGGGGTTTACCTCCTGAACGAGTATCTGGAGGTCTACCGCCGCTATGCCCGCCGGAGCAGCCGCTACTACTTTTACCGCGGGAGCCTCTACGGGGCCCGGGAGGCCCTGGAGATCTGGGCGGAGGAGCACGGCGGGAGCGGCGGCGCACTTGCGTAATGGGCGGGGCTATGATATAGTATTGGCGCGAGACAGGCCGGAGCCGCTTCCGGCCGATGGATTTGAGGTCGCGCCCCCGCGGTGAGGCGGGCGTTTGGGTACGAAACGGGGTTTCGGCTGCCTGTGGGGACCTTGAATCAGGCAAAACGAAACGAAAGGATGTTTGTACCCGAATGGAAATCAACGGCGAGCAGGTGAACGGGACCAAAACCTACGCGGAGCTGGGGCTGTCCGAGGCCATCATGAGGGCCATTGAAAAGAAGGGCTATGTCCAGGCCACCCCCGTCCAGGCGGGGGCGATCCCCTATTTCATGGAGTGGAAGGATGTCATTGCCAAGGCCCCCACCGGCACGGGCAAGACCTTTGCCTTCGGCATCCCCATGGTGGAGCACATCGACCCGGAATGCGCCGACGTGCAGGGCCTGGTGCTGGCCCCCACCCGGGAGCTGGCGGTGCAGATCCAGGAGGAGCTGCGGGATCTGTGCGAGTTCAAGGAGGGGGTGCGCACCGTCTGCCTCTACGGCGGGGCCCCCATCGACAGGCAGATCAACACCCTGAAAAAGAAGCCCCAGATCGTGGTGGCCACCCCCGGCCGCCTCATGGACCACATGAAGCGCCGCACCGTCCGGCTGGACAAGGTGCAGACCGTGGTGCTGGACGAGGCCGACCGGATGCTGGACATGGGCTTCGTGCGGGACGTGACCCGTATCCTGGATCAGCTCAAGCACCGCAGAAACCTGGGCATGTTTTCCGCCACCATCAGCCGGGAGGTCATGGACATCTCCTGGGTGTACCAGCGGGACCCGGTGGAGATCACCGTCCGCCCGGTGGAGGAGTCCAAGCCGGACATCACCCAGTACCGCATTGATCTGGATGGCCGGGAGCAGAAGCTGGACACCATCGCGGCCCTCATCACCCACGGGGAGTACGAGCGGGCCATCGCCTTCTGCAACACCAAGAACATGACCGACCGGCTGGCCGGCCTGCTGAAGATGCGGGGCATCTCCTGCGAGGCCATCCACGGCGACATTCAGCAGCGCATCCGGGAGAAGACCCTGGAGAAGTTCAAGCGGGGCGAGATCAAGGTGCTGGTGGCCACCGACGTGGCCGCCCGAGGCCTGGACATCGACGACGTGGACGCGGTGTTCAACTACGACGTGCCCGACGAGCTGGAGAACTACACCCACCGCATCGGCCGCACCGGCCGGGCCAAGCGCCACGGCGTGGCCTACACCTTCATCGCCACCATCACCGAGGGCATCCGCATGGACGATATCGTGCGCAACACCAAGGCGGAGGTGCAGCGGCTCAGATACGACGCCGACGGCTGCCTCATGCTGGTGGAGGACGGCAAATAATTTTCATGGATTTTTAAGAAAGCCCGAAGGACTTTTTAACCCCTCCCGTGGTATCCTATGTCCAGAATTCGAAATCACCTCGGGAGGATTTTCAGATGAACGAGACAAAAAAGCTGTACCGGCTGGATCACGGCGCTCTGGCTGGCGTGTGCGGCGGCGTGGCCGAGTACTTTAATGTGGACGCCAACTTGGTGCGCCTCATCTGGGTGGCGCTGTGCTTCGCGGGCACCGCAGGGCTGTGGCTCTATGTGGCGGCGGCCTTGCTGCTGCCCAAGAAGAGCCAGGTCTACCCCGGCTGGTGAGGACAACGGAAAATACGGTACGGCGGCCGCCCCTCGGGCGGCCGCCGTGCTTCTGTTATCGGTATTCGGAGGAGGCATTGACATGAATTTTTATGAGCGGGTCTATGAGCTGGTCCGGCGCATCCCGGCGGGGAAGTGCGCCTCCTACGGGCAGCTCGCCCTGATGCTGGGCAATCCCAGGGCCTCCCGGGCGGTGGGCCACGCCATGCGGGCCTGCCGCACGCCCGGCGTGCCCTGCCACCGGGTGGTGCGTGCCGACGGCTCCACCACCCCAGCATTTGGCCCCGGCGTCCAGCGGGCGATGCTGGAGGCAGAGGGGGTGCCCTTCACCGCCGACGGCCGGGTGGAGCTGGGCGGCTGCCGGTGGGACGGTGCCTGACGGGTTTTGCTTGCCATTTGCGGACGGGCGTGATATCATTTCGGCATACTAGGAATTTAAGGAGACGAAACCTGCATGATCGAATTCCATGCGCCCACCCCGGCGGACAAGGCCTGGGTGGATGAACTGCTCGCCCGGGGCAACTACCGGGGGTGCGACTATAACTTTACCAATCTCTACGTCTGGAGCCGGGCCTATAACCAGCGCATCGCCCGGGTGGACGATTTTCTGGTGACCCATGTGTGCGGCCGCCTGGGGTGCAGCTATATGTACCCTGCGGGCTCCGGAGACATTGCTGCCGTCATCCGTGCGCTGGAGGCCGACGCGGCGGAGAAGGGGGAGCCCCTGCGCCTGGTGTGCCTCACGCCCCGGCAGATGGCGGAGCTGGAGGAATTTTTCCCCGGCCGGTTTGCCTACACCGCGGACCGGGACGGCTACGACTACCTTTACGAGGTGGAGCGGCTGGCCGAGCTGGGGGGCAAGAAGCTCCACGCCAAGCGCAACCACATCAACCGCTTTGTAGAGAACAACCCCACCTGGACCTACGAGGAGATCACCCCGGCCACCCTGCCCGAGTGCCTGGAGATGGACAAGGAGTGGTACCGCCGCTCCCTCCAGCGGGAGGGAGACGCCGAGGAGCGGGATCTGGGAGACGAGGGAATTGCCCTGCGCACCGCCATGGAGCACTATGAGGGGCTGGGCCTTGAGGGCGGCCTCATCCGGGTATACGGCGAGGTGGTGGCCTTCACCATCGGTGACAGGCTGTCCGCCGACACCTACGACGTGCACTTCGAGAAGGCCTACGGCGAGCTTCAGGGGGCCTACGCCATGATCAACCGGGAGTTCGCCCGCTGGGTGCGGGCCCGCCACCCGGAGATCCGGTACCTCAACCGGGAGGACGACATGGGCGTGGAGGGCCTGCGCAAAGCCAAGCAGAGCTATTACCCCGACCTGATGGTGGAAAAGCACACGGCGGTTATGAAGTGACGGTTTTTGAAGCGATAAGAAAGGAGCAGCTTATGTTGGAGATGCGTCCCGGCCGTCCGGAGGAGGTTCCGGCCCAGAAGGCGCTGTGGAAGGCGGCCTTCGGGGACGAGGACCGCTATATCGACTGGTTCTACGAGTGCTGCGGGGCCTCAGCCGACGTTCTTGAGGTGGTGGAGGAGGGGCGGCTGGCCTCCATGCTGGCCCTGCTGCCCCAGACGTTGATCCTGCCCGGCGGCGGAACCGCCTCGGGCTGGTATATCTACGCCCTGGCCACCGCCCCCGGGGCGCGCAGCAAGGGCTACGGCCGGCAGCTTCTCCGCTTCGTGGACGGCTATCTGGCCGAGCGGGGAGCGGACTGCGTTACCACTGTGCCCGCCGAGCCAAGCCTGTTCAAATTCTTCGGTACAGTGGGCTTTGCGCCCTGCTTTTCCACCCGGAAGCTGGAGCTGCTCAAGAGCATGCTCCAGCCCGCGGCGGAGGGTGACCGGGCAGAACCCGTGGAGCCGGGGGAGTACAACGCCATCCGGCGCCGCCTGCTGGAGGGGGCGCCCGCCGTGGACTACCCGGAGGAGCTGATCCGCTACCAGCAGGGCATGGGCCGCCTGTCGGGGGGCGGGCTGTACCGGTTGAGCGTGGACGGCGGGGAGGGCTGCGCCGCCGCCGAGTACACCGACGGGGAGAGTGTGCTGTTCAAGGAGCTGCTGCTGTCCCCGGACAAGATGGGCCGCGGGCTGGCGGCGCTGGAACGGGTGCTCCCCGGGGCGCGCTGCTATGTGCGCACCCCTGCCCTGTGGGATGGCATGAAGGGTAGCTACCTCCAGCCCTTCGGCATGATTAAGTGGTACAGCGCCGAAAAGCGGGCGCTCTGGGGGGAGGGCACCCACGGCTATATGGGCCTGGGCTTCGACTGAGCGGGGCCCATGGCGGGCGCGGACATCGGTCCGTGCCCGCCTTTTTGCAATTTATGCAGAAAAGCGATTCAAGCGGTGGGAATTGCATGCCCGGCCGAAATTGCATAAAAAGGGCGAATAGGTGAATAATATACGGAATATTTAAATTCCACACTATGAAAAAAGGCGGTTTTTTGGCTGGCACAACTCGAAAAGCGTCTGACAGCGAAATAATATGTGGACAGATAAGTGGAAAATTGTCTTTGTATGAAGGACACATGCAAGATTAGGGGGAGTTTCCATCAAATTTGGAGGGCCATACTCTTGACGCATGGGACAAATTACGATAAAATGGAGAAACACTTACGATGGGGCAGTTTCGATTGCGTGAACAGAGAATAATATGGGAAGTGAAAGAATGGCAAAATACATTGTGAAACGGGTGATCATGGCCCTCATCACCATTCTGGTCGTTGCCTGCGTCACCTTCGTCCTGATGATGTCCGTGCCGGGCAGCCCGTTCAACGACGAAAAGATTACGCCGGAGCAGAAGGCGGCCATGGAGGCCAAGTACGGGATGGATGACCCCCTTGGAGTTCAGATGCTGCGCTACCTCAAGGGAGTCATCGTGGACCAGGACTTCGGTGTCTCCCTGAAGATGCAGAAGGACCGTCCGGTGCTGGACATCATCACGGAGAAGTTCCCCCTCTCCGCAAAGATCGGCGTCATCGCCCTGGTATGGGCCGTGGCGGTGGGCATACCATTGGGCTGTCTGGCGGCCTACAACCGGGGAAAATGGGTGGACAGCGTCTTACGGGTGGTGTGTACCCTGGGTGTGTCCATGCCCGGCTTCGTGGTGGCCACCTTCCTGCTGATGCTTTTCTGCAATGATGGGGCGCCCTTTAAATTCATGGGCATCAACGTTATTTTTGACGCCTCCCAGGGGGCCAAGGCCTACCTGATGCCCTGTCTGGCCCTGGGCCTTTACCCCATGTGCTATATTGCCCGCCTGACCCGCTCCTCCATGCTGGACGCCCTGGGCCAGGACTATATCAAGACCGCGCGGGCCAAGGGTCTGCTGACTCCCAGGATCATCTTCAAGCACGCCCTGCGCAATGGTGTCATCCCCGTCATCACCTACCTGGGCCCCCTCACCGCCTTCACCCTGGTGGGCGGCTTCGTGGTGGAGACCGTCTACACCATTCCCGGCCTGGGCCGCTATCTGGTGCAGTCCGTGCAGAACCGCGACTACTTCATCATCATGGGCACCACCATCTTCCTGGCGACCCTGGTGGTCATCATGAACCTGGTGGTTGACATCCTCTACCGCGTGGTGGACCCCCGCATCGATCTGACGAAAGGAGAGTAAAAATGGCAGAGAAACAGAAAAAAGCTGTCTTTGGCTCCCTTCAGCCCGATGTGGACCCCCTGCTGGAGCTGAACGACCTGACGGCGGCGGACTTCGCCCCGGCTACCAGCGGGGAGAAGGAGGACTTCATCCAGCAGCGCAAGAGCGTATCCTACTGGGCGGATGCCTGGCGCCGCCTGCGCAAGAACGTGGTGGCCATGGTGGCCCTGGGCGTGATTGTACTGTTGGTGCTGTTCGCTTTTGTTGGCCCCATGCTGGTACCCTACGGATACGACCAGTTCAACGCCGGCGCAGAGAACCTCTACCCCTGGCATTACTCCCTTGAGGCCCAACAGGCCTATAAGGAGGCCACCTCCTCCCAGGACCCCGACGAGGCCGTTGCCGCCGCTGAAGCGGAGGCGGCCGCCCGCGGCGAGGAGCTCAGCAGCAAGGACAAGGCGCTCATCCGCGCCCAGGCCAAGGCCGGCGGCGGCGCCGAGTACGAGGGTATGAGCGAGGAGGAGATCTACAAGGCCCTGGGCTACTCCGCCCAGCCCTTCGGCTACTCCAACGACGAGCTGCAGCGCATCGCCGACGGCGAGAAGGTGTTCCCCCATGTGTTCGGCACCGACCGCTACGGCCGCGATATCATGGTGCGCACCATGTTTGCCACCCGAGTGTCCATGATCATCGGCCTCACCGCCGCGCTGATCGTGCTGGTCATTGGTGCGCTCTACGGCTCCATCTCCGGCTTCTTCGGCGGTACGGTGGATGTGGTCATGCAGCGCATCGTGGACGTTATCTACTCCCTGCCTGACGTGCTGATCATCCTGCTCATCGCCACGGCCATGGGCCCCCATGTCACCCAGTTCATCACCGACCACCAGGGCTTCTTCCTGGCGGAGTTCTTTAAGAAGGTGGGCCCCAACCTGATGGGCATGTTCATTGCCTTTGCCTGCCTGTATTGGGTGGGTATGAGCCGCATCATCCGCGGCCAGATCCTCACCCTCAAGAAACAGGAATACGTGACCGCGGCCCGTGCCCTGGGCGCCTCCAGCGGCCGGATCATCAAGCGGCACCTGCTGCCCAACTGCATCGGCCAGATCGTGGCCACCACCTGCCTGCAGATCCCGTCCGCCATCTTCACAGAGTCCTTCATGTCCTTCCTGGGCGTGGGCGTGCTGGCTCCCCTGACCAGCCTGGGCTCCATGTGCTCCGACGCGCTGGGCGGCATCAGCACCTACCCCTACCGTTTGATCATTCCCGCTATCATCATCAGCATTATGATCCTGTCCTTCAACCTGTTTGGCGACGGCCTGCGGGACGCCCTGGATCCCCGTCTGAAGAAATAAGAGAGGAGGAGACAATCAATGGAACAGAACGAAAAGTCCGGCAAGCTGCTGGAAGTCAAGGATCTGCGGGTCTCCTTCTTTACCCCCGCAGGTGAGGTCAAGGCCGTCAGCGGCATCAGCTATGACCTGGATTACGACGAGGTCATGGGCATTGTGGGCGAGTCCGGCTCCGGCAAGAGCCAGGAGGCTTACTCCATCATGGGCCTGCTCCAGTCCCCCGGCAAGGTCATCGGCGGTTCCATCACCTTCGAGGGCCGGGATGTCCTGGCCTTCAGCAAGAAGGAGATGGCCTCCTTCCGGGGCAGCGAGGTGGCCATGATTTTCCAGAACCCAATGACCTGCCTCAATCCCGTTTACACCGTGGGCAACCAGCTCATCGAGGCCCTGCGGGCCCACGACAAGAAAATCTCCAAGGCCGACGCCGCCAAGCGGGCCATGGAGATGCTGGAGCTGGTGGGCATCAACAACGTGGCCAAGCGGATGAAGCAGTACCCTCACGAGTTCTCCGGCGGCATGCGCCAGCGTGTCATGATCGCCATGGGCCTCATCTGCCACCCCAAGCTGCTGATTGCCGACGAGCCCACCACTGCTCTGGACGTGACCATTCAGGCCCAGATTCTGGAGCTCATGAAGGAGCTCCAGAAGAAGACTCACATGGGCATTATCTTCATCACCCACAACCTGGGCGTGGTGGCTGAGATCTGCGACAAGGTCTCCGTCATGTATGCCGGCAAGATCGTGGAGCAGGGGCCGGTGGACGACATCTTCTACAAGCCCGGCCACCCCTACACCGTGGGCCTGCTGCGCTCCATGCCCCGCGTGGACGCCGAGAGCTATGAGCGGCTGATCCCCATCGAGGGTACGCCCGTGGACATGCTCAATCCCCCCGAGGGCTGCCCCTTCGCCCCCCGGTGTGAGCATGCCATGAAGATCTGCCTGCAGAAGATGCCCCCCTACGTGGAGCTGGGCGAGGGCCACCGCTCCGCCTGCTGGCTGCGGGTGCAGGATCAGCTCGACAAGGCCGGACAGGAGAAGCCGGTACAGGATCAGGAGGTGAGCGGCCGTGAGTGAGAAGAATGACATCCTGGTTCAAGTGGACCACCTGAAAAAATACTTTCCGGTCAAGGGCGTTCACGGGCCCGGCGTCCAGGCGGTGGAGGACGTGTCCCTCTTTATCCGCCGGGGCGAGACCCTGGGTCTGGTGGGTGAGTCCGGCTGCGGCAAGACCACCCTGGGCCGAACCATTCTCCAGCTCTACACCCCCACCTCCGGCCGCATCGAGTACGGCGGCGAAACCATTTTCGAGGGACAGGATCCCTGGCCCGCCGGTGAGAACGGTGAGAAGCAGCACGTCAAGGTTCCCAAGTGCAGGCAGGTCAATATGCTGCCCTACCGCCGCAAGATGCAGATTATCTTCCAGGACCCCTCCGCCTCTCTGGACCCCCGCATGACAGTGGGCGAGATCATCGGCGAAGCTCTGGACATCCATAAGCTCTGCTCCTCAAAAGCCGAGCGCACCGACCGGATCAAAGAGCTGCTGGGCATGGTGGGCCTGAACACCGAGCACGCAAACCGCTATCCACACGAGTTCTCCGGCGGCCAGCAGCAGCGCGTGGGCATTGCCCGCGCCCTGGCAGTCAAGCCCGAGTTCATCGTCTGCGACGAGCCCATCTCCGCTCTGGATGTGTCCATCCAGTCCCAGGTGGTCAACATGCTGGAGGACATGCAGCAGGAGCTGGGCCTGACGTACCTGTTCATTGCCCACGACCTGTCGGTGGTGCGCCATATCTCCAACCGCATCGGCGTCATGTACCTGGGCTCCCTGGTGGAGCTGGCCGAGAGCTATGAGCTCAACAAGAATCCTCTCCACCCCTACACCAAGACCCTGCTTTCCGCCGTTCCGGTGCCAGACCCCGAGGTCAGCCGCCAGCGCCAGCGCATCGTGCTGGAGGGCGATATTCCCTCCCCCATGCACCCGCCCAAGGGCTGCCGGTTCCACACCCGCTGCCCTTACGCCACCGACAAGTGCAAGGAGGCCGTGCCGGAGTTCAAGGAGCACGCGCCTGGGCACTGGGCTGCGTGCCATCTGCTGGGGTAAGCGAGGTTCCGGCACAGTGGTTTTGCCGACGGCGGGGGCAAGCCCCCGCCCTACGTGACGGTCGGTTTCGGTCCCCCTCGGAGAGCGGAGGGGGTATCGCGCCGCAGGCGCGTATCCAGGGGGAACTGGTTCCCCCTGGAAGGCGCGGCGTTGAAGCGAAGCGACACATTTCCCGCAGGAAATGTCCGTGACTTTACTGGGCTGGCTGTCATCTGCTGGGCTGATTTCAGAGCCTTGCCGTGATTTGGAGCAGACAGTATCTGGTAAAGTGCGGCTTTACAAAGCGTCTGCCATGTGCTATAATGTAGACTATTAAAGACAAATGTATTTTTGCAATGGACAGGGGTACCCCTGTCCGCTGCCCCGGAACGGGGCAGCGATACATAGTGTATCAATGCTTTTGGGCATTTTGGTACAAAATAGAGGATCACAATTGATTGGAGGTACAAAGCGAATGAAGAAGAGCAGAGTCCTTGCTCTGGGCCTGACCGCTGCGCTGTCCGTGTCCCTGCTGGCCGGCTGCGGCACCGGAGATACCCAGACCACCCCGGCTCCCGAGGGGAGCACTCCCGTGGAGACCGGCACCACCGGTGCTGCGAACGAGCTGAACGTGTGCTTCGCGTCCGAGCCCGAGACCATGGATCCCAGCATGAACCGTACTGTGGACGGCAACGTTATGATTACCCACCTGTTTGAGGGCCTCTACAAGTGGGTGGACAGCGATCCCTCCGGCGACGGGCGCAACGGTGCTACCGCCGTGCTGGAGCCCGGCATGGCCGCCGAGGAGCCCACTGTCACTCCGAATGAGGACGGTACCTATACCTACACCTTCAAGCTGCGTGAGGATGCCAAGTGGTCTGACGGCCAGCCCGTGACCGCCAACGACTTCGTGTACTCCTGGCGCCGCCTGGTGGATCCCGCCACCGCCTCTCCCTACAACACCATTATCGCCATGGTAAAGAACGCCAACGAGATCATCGCCGGCGAGCTGCCCAAGGAGGAGCTGGGCGTCGCCGCTCCCGACGAGCACACCTTTGAGGTCACTCTGACCTACAACTGCCCTTACTTCCTGGACATCTGCGCGTTCCCCAACTGCATGCCTCTGCGTGAGGACATCGTGGAGGGCAACGCCACCTGGACCCAGGATCCCAGCACCTATGTGACCAACGGCGCGTTCAAGATGGCCTCCTGGACCCACGACGCCGAGATCGTCATGGTGCCCAACGAGAACTACTATGACGCCTCCAGCATCACCCTGGAGAAGCTGACCTTCAAGCTGATGGACGATGCCAACGCCCAGCTCACCGCGTTCAAGAACGGCGACCTGGACTACATGCAGAATCCTCCCCCGGATGAGATGGCCACGCTGCTGACTGACGGCACCGTGATCCCCGGCGACTATCTGGGCAGCTACTACGCCTGCTTCAACAACACCAAGGAGCCCTTCAACGATCCCCTGGTGCGCAAGGCTTTCTCCCTGGCTATCGACCGCAACTACATCGTGGAGCAAGTGACGCAGGCCGGCGAGATTGCCGCTGACGCCTGGGTGCCCGTGAGCGTGGTAGACGCCGAGGGTACCTCCGGCGACGATTTCCGCACCGTGGGCGGCAGCTACTGGAGCGTGTCCAAGGACGACTATGAGGCCAACTGCGAGGAGGCCCGGAAGCTGCTGGCCGAGGCCGGTTATGAGAACGGCGTGGGCTTCCCCGAGACCACCTACCTGTACAACACCGACGACAAGCACCAGGCCGTGGCCGAGGCCCTCCAGTCCATGTGGAAGAACGTCCTGGGCGTTGAGGTCACTCTGAATAACCAGGACTGGAACGTGTTCCTGGAGACCCGTTCCAAGGGCGACTACAGCATCTGCCGCAACGGCTGGATTGCCGACTACAACGACCCCGTGTCCTTCCTGGATATGTTCATGACCGACAACGGCAACAACGACGCTCACTACTCCAACGCGGAGTACGACGCCATCATGACCAAGGTCCTGAGCGACTCCGACGCTGCTGGCCGTATGGAGCTGATGCACCAGGCCGAGGATCTGCTCGTGGGCGAGGACCAGGCCATTGCCCCCCTGTATTATTACTCTCAGCCTTACATGGTGGCGGACGATGTCCACGGCATGTACTACACCCCGCTGGGCAACTTCCTGTTCTTCCACGCTACCAAGGGTTAAATTCCTCTCTGATTGGACAAAAGGGCGGAGCCGCATGGCTCCGCCCTTTCTTTTTTGTGTGCTTTGACGAATGAATAAATATTGCATTTTTATGAATATGATGTATAATAAGAACATCAAAAAAGCCCACGCAGGGCACACAAGGAATAGGAGAGAATGCACTATGAAAAGTAAGAAGCTGGCCGCCCTCGGCCTGACCGCAGTTCTGTCCCTCGGTCTGCTGACCGCCTGCTCCGGAGGCAGCGACGACACCAACGAAACCCCCGCCGGCAGCACGCCCCCTGTGACAGAAAGCGGCGCTCCCGCCGCCGACAGTCCCGCCAACTGGACCTCAGTGGCCGACCTGGAAGGCGCCAAAATCGCCGTTCAGGAGGGCACCACCGGCAATGATGTGGCCTCTGCCATCCCCGATGCCGAGGTCAGCGCCTTTAAGGCCGTGGCTCAGTGCGGCATGGAGCTGATCAACGGCCGCGTGGACTGTGTAATCGTGGATACCCACCCCGCCCAGTCCCTGGTAGACGCTAACCCCGATAAGCTGATGGTGCTGGACTTCCCCGCCTCCGAGGAGACGGAGACCTACGCCATCGCCACCCAGAAGAACGACACGGGCGCCGCCCTGGCCGAGGAGTTCAACACCGCCATGGCCACCCTCCAGGAGAACGGCACCTTTGACGCTCTGGTGGATAAGTACATCTCCAAGAATGAGGACGCCCAGCTCCCCGAGCTGAAGACCGTGGAGAACCCCAAGGGCGCCCTGGTGATGGGCACTAACTGCGAGTTCGAGCCCTTTGAGTACCTGGACGAGAACGGCGATCCCACTGGCTTCGACGTGGGCTTTGCTCAGTACCTGTGCGCCGAGATGGGCTATACCCTGACCATCGAGAACATGGACTTTGACGCCCTGATCCCCGCCCTCCAGTCCGGCCGCATCGACTTCATCGCCGCCGGCCTGACCCGGGACGAGGAGCGGGAGAAGAACGCCAACTTCACCGACGGCTACTACGAGGCCATCCAGTCCATCGTGGTCGCCAAGCCCGCCGCGTAATTTACAGCATAAACCAGTCAAACGGGAAAGCCTGCGCCGCCCTGTGCGGAGCAGGCTCTCCTGCGCCACGCGCACATTCCAATTCTGAACAAGGAGGCAGAGACTTTCCGTGGATATTATGAACGGACTCCTCGGCTTCGGGGATAAACTCTACCAGGCGTTCCTCGTGGAGGATCGCTGGCGGCTCTATCTGGACGGCCTGGGGGTCACCCTGGGCATCACTCTGGGCGCCATCTGCATCAGCACGGTGCTGGGCATGGTGCTCTGCCTGATGAAAATGTCCCGGCACAGAATCCTGCGCTGGCCCGCCCAGGCCTACATCGATATCATCCGCGGCATTCCTGTGGTGGTGCAGCTGCTGATTATGTACAATGTCGTGCTGCTGAACGTCACCGACAACAAGATGGTGGTTGCGGTCATCGCCTTCGGCCTGAACTCGTCGGCCTATATGGCGGAGATCTACCGCTCCGGCATCAACGCGGTGGATCCCGGGCAGATGGAGGCCGGCCGCTCCCTGGGCCTGTCCAAGGTGCAGACCATGTGGAGCGTCATCTTCCCCCAGGCGCTGAAGAACTGCCTACCCACCTATACCAGTGAGTTCATTGTCCTGGTGAAGGAGACCGCCGTGGTGGGCTACATCGCCCTGACTGACCTGACCAAGGTGTACTCCGCCATTCAGAGCAAGACCTACGACGCCTTCGGCCCCCTGTTCATCATTGCCGTGGCCTATTTCTGCATCACCAAGGTGCTGTCCATCGTATTTTCCAAAATGGAGAGGAGGCTGAGGGAAAGTGATCGCCGTTGAACATCTGACCAAGCGCTTCGGGCGGAATCTGGTGCTGGATGACATCTCCGAGACCATCCGCGAGGGGGAGAAGGTGGTCGTCATCGGACCCTCCGGCTCCGGAAAGTCCACCTTCCTGCGCTGCCTCAACCTGCTGGAGCAGCCCACCAAGGGCACCATCACCTTTGACGGCACCGTCATCACCGACCCCAAGGTGAATATCGACGCCATCCGCCGCCAGATGGGCATGGTCTTCCAGCACTTCAACCTCTTCCCCAACATGACCATCCGCAAGAACATCACCCTGGCCCCGGTCAAGACCAAGCTCATGGGGCAGGAGGAGGCCGACGCGCTGGCCCTCTCCCTGCTGAAGCGGGTCAATCTGGAGGACAAGGCGGACGCCTATCCCAACCAGCTCTCCGGCGGCCAGAAGCAGCGCATCGCCATTGTGCGGGCCCTGGCCATGAAGCCCAAGGTCATGCTCTTTGATGAGCCCACCTCCGCCCTGGACCCCGAGATGGTGGGCGAGGTGCTGGAGGTCATGAAGGAGCTGGCCGACGAGGGCATGACCATGGTGGTGGTCACCCACGAGATGGGCTTTGCCCGGGAGGTGGGCACCCGAGTCCTGTTCATGGACGGCGGCCACATCCTGGAGCAGAACGAGCCCCACGCCTTTTTCGCCAATCCGAAGGAGGAGCGCACCAAGGAGTTTTTGTCCAAGGTGCTCTGATGCAGAAACAAAAAAGGTACGCCCCGCAGGGGCGTACCTTTTTCTTGTTTGCGTGGGCTTATTCGGCGGAGATCATATAGTAATAGACCGGCTGACCGCCGGAGAGCAAGGTGATCTCGGCGTTGGGACAGCACTCGGTAAAGAGCTTGAGGGCCTTCTGGGCCTCCTTCTCGCTGACGTCCTCGCCGTAGAAGATGTTGATGAATTCGGCGCTCTGCTGGGCCTCGGCCTCCGCCAGGCGGCGGAGCAGCTTCTCCAGCTTCCGGTCAGTGCCGAAGAGCTGGTGCTCCGTCAGGGCCAGATAGTCGCCCCGCTTGATGGCAAAGCCGTCGAAGTCGCTGTCCCGGGCGGCGTAGGTAATCTCGGAGGTGTGCACCCGGCCGATGGCCTCCGCCATGGCGGCGCGGTTGTCCTCCACCTCCGCCTCGGGGTCCATCACCATCAGGGCGGAGATGCCCTGGGGGATCGTCTTGGTGGGGAGCACCACCACCTGCTTGCCCTCCACCAGGCGGACGCACTGCTCGGCCGCCATGATGATGTTCTTGTTGTTGGGCAGGACGAAGACCACCTCGGCGGGGGTAGCATCGATCTCCCGCAGGATGTCGTCGGTGGAGGGGTTCATGGTCTGGCCGCCGCTGATGACGCCGTCGGCCCCCAGATCGCGGAACACCGCGGCCAGGCCGTCGCCCGCCGCCACGGCCACCACGCCGTACTTCTTCTCCGGCGGGGCGATCTTCCGTACCCCGTGATTCCCCTCCAGCTCGGCCTCCACCGCGTCCAGATCGTCGGTGCTCTGGATGTGGCGGCCGGCGGCCAGATCCTCCGCCTGGGTGCGCATGTTCTCAATCTTGGCCAGCTCCAGGGTGCCGTACTTCTGGGCCTCGGTGAGGGCGGCGCCGGGGATGTCGGTGTGGACGTGGACCTTGAAGCAGTCGTCGTCCTCGCCGATGACCAGACTGTCGCCGATGCTGTTCAGATAGGCCTCAAAGGCCTCCAGCCCCTTGTGGGGAGAGGTTTTGCGGACAATGAACACGGTGTCGAAGGTGAAGGTGATCTCCTCCGCGGCAATGGCCGCGTAGTCGGTCTTGCTCTCCGCCTTCGCCTCCCCCTCGCTGTCCCCCTCGGGCATGGGCACGCCCCGCAGGGAGTCCAGCATGCCCTGGAGGATCACCAGGAAGCCCTTGCCGCCGGCGTCCACCACACCGGCCTTCTTCAGGACGGGGTTCATCTCGGTGGTGTGCTCCAGGGCGAGCTGTCCCTCGGCGATGGCGGCCTCCAGCACGGCCTCCGGGTCGTTGGGGGTTTGGCGGGCCGCGTCGGCTGCCCTGGCCGCCGTCAGGCGGGAGACGGTGAGGATGGTGCCCTCGGCGGGCTTCATCACCGCCTTGTAGGCGGCGGCCACGCCGAAATCCAGGGCGATGGCCAGATCGCGGCCGTCGATGGTGTCCTTGTCCTTGACCGCCTTGGCAAAGCCGCGGAAGAGCAGGGACAGGATGACGCCGGAGTTGCCCCGGGCGCCCCGCAGCAGGGCGGAGGCGTTGGTGGCGGCGGCCTCCCCCACGGTGCGGGGCTGCTTCTTGCGCAGCTCCGCCGCGGCGGTGCCGAGGGTCAGGCTCATGTTGGTGCCGGTGTCCCCGTCGGGCACGGGGAAGACGTTGAGTTCGTTGATCTGCTGCTTCTGCAGATTGAGGGAGGCCGCCGCATGGATCATGGCCTGGGCAAACGACGCTCCGTCAATGCTCTCTCTCATATCGGTTGTTCCTTCCTTTCGATGGGCGCGGGCCGTTTCAGCCGATGACCATGGAGTCGATGCACACATCCACGCTGCGCACCTCGGCGCCCGTGGTGCGGCTGACGATATAGCGAACCTCGCTCATGATGGAGCGGCTTACCGCCATCAGGTTGACGCCGTTGTCCACCATAATATGCAGCTCGATGGAGACGGAGGAGTCCTCGTTGTAAGTGACCTTGACGCCCTTACCCATGGACTCCCGGCGGAGCAGATGCACCAGACCGTCCGTCTTGGAGCGCATCGCCATGCCCTTGACGCCGTAGCAGTTGGTGGCAGCCGCACCGGTGATGTTGGTGAACACGTCGCTGCTGATGGTGATCTCGCCCTTTTCGGTTTGGAGCTTCATGGACGCATCCTTCCTTTCCGTGGGAAAATGCAAGCGTACACCCGCCGGAGCGGGGGCAGAATGGATCCCATTTGTTCTCTTATTGTATTCTATTTTGCCTCAAATTACAAGGGAAAAAAGTTTCAAGAAAGTGGGAGGGGACACTTGTATTTTGCACCGGAAACGTGTACACTGGAAGCATACGGCACAGAGTGTCAACGCAGAAGGAGGCTTTCTGTCCATGAAGAAGTTGTTCGGGGCCCTTGTGAAGCTCTTTTCCCTGCTGGCTGTCCTGGGCGCACTGCTCTATGCGGCGGTGCTCTACTGGGACAAGATCATGGCCGTGGTGGCCAAGCTGAGAGGCATGCTGCCCGGCCTGTCCACCGCCGCTGTGGACGACTCCGAGGCGGAGGACTACGCCGACTGGGAGATGTAACCGCATCGGGGGCCGCTATGGTCACATAATTTTGTTATGTGACCATAGCGGCCCTTTTTCATGCCCTGCGGGCCTTTACTTACCGAAAACCGATGTGATATAATAACACCAATATTTTGATACGTCATGTTTGAAACCAGAAAGGAGGAGGCGTCCGTGGAGGAAATCCGCGAGCTGAAGGAGCGCCTCGAGCGTGAGCGCCCGGTGGAGTGGGAGGCATTTCCCGACATCGGCCTGTATATGGACCAGCTCATTTCCTATATGCCCCGTCAGCTCATCCACTATGGGGAGGGGGAGAGCCTTACCTCCGCCATGGTCAACAACTATATCAAGGACGGGGCCATGCCCCGGGCCGAGGGAAAGCGGTACTCCCGCACCCACCTGGCCTATCTGACCGCCCTGTGCGCCCTCAAGCAGGTGCTCTCGGTGAAGGACGCGGGGCTGCTGCTGGCTGCCGCGTCGGAGGGGCGGCCGCCCCAGAAGCTGTACGAACAGTTTCGGGAGGAGCTGGACCGGGCGCTGGACGTGACGGCGGGCAGCCTGGACGGCAGCGCCGAGGCGGAGGAGCTGCCCGGCCTGGCCCTGGCCCTCGCTCTGCGCAGCTATGCCGACCGGCTGGCCTGTCAGCGGATTCTGGAACTGCTGCGGGAGCGGCGGCCCCAGCCGGAGAAGAACCGAAAATAACCGGGCGTGCCCGGTATGTGTGAATACTGGAGGTAATTTGCAGATGAATGATTATGTCCTGCTGACCGACTCGTCGGCCGATCTGACGGACGCGCTGGTAAAGGAACTGGGGGTGGAGGTGCTGCCCCTGTCCTTTACCATGAGGAACAAGACCTACCGCAACTGGCCGGACAACCGGGAGATCGACCCGAAGGACTTCTACCGCCAGCTCCGGGAGGGGGAGATGGCCACCACCTCGGCGGTCAATGTGTCCGACTTCACCGAGACCATAGAGCCCCACCTGAAGGAGGGGAGGGACGTGCTGGTGGTGGCCTTCTCCTCCGGCCTGTCCGCCACCTGCCACTCCGCCCAGATCGCCGCCCAGGAGCTCTCCGAGCAGTATCCGGAGCGGAAGGTGTATGTGGTGGACTCCCTGTGCGCCTCCCTGGGCCAGGGCCTGCTGGTGTGGTACGCCGCCCGCATGAAGAACGAGGGCAGGGGCATCGGCGAGGTGCGGGACTGGCTGGAGGAGAACAAACTTCACCTGTGCCACTGGTTTACGGTGGACGACCTCCACTTCCTCAAGCGGGGCGGCCGCATTTCCTCCGCGACCGCCGTACTGGGCACCATGCTGTCCATCAAGCCTGTCATGCATGTGGACGACGAGGGCCACCTGACAAAGGTGGGCACCGCCCGGGGCCGCAATGCATCCCTCAAGGCCCTGGTGGACCATATGGCGGAGACCGCCATCGACCCGGCGGGCCAGACCGTTTTCATCAGCCACGGCGACTGCGAGGGGGACGCCAACAGGGTGGCCGAGGACGTGAAGCGCCGCTTCGGCGTGCAGACCGTGGTGCTCAACAACGTTGGCCCCGTCATCGGCGCCCACTCCGGCCCGGGCACCGTGGCCCTGTTCTTCCTGGGGAGGCACCGCTGATGGAGGACGTGAAGTGGCTGGAGGTGACCCTGGACACCACCGAGGCGGAGCTGGACGCCCTCTGCGCCCGGCTTACCGGCAACGGGGTCACCGGGCTGGCCATCGAGGACGAGGAGGACTTCAAGACCTTTCTGGAGCAGAACCACCAGTACTGGGACTACGTGGACGACGGCCTGCTGGCCCGCATGAAGGGCGTCTGCCGGGTGAAGTTCTACATCACCGACGACGCCGACGGCCGGAAGCAGCTTGAGGGATGGCTGGCGGGCATCGACCAACCCTATTCGCTCGCCAGCCTGGGGGACAACGACTGGGCCCACTCCTGGCAGAAGTACTACAAGCCCATGCCGGTGGGGGAGAGGCTCTACATCGTGCCCGAGTGGGAGCGGGGAGAGCCCGTCCCGGCGGGGAAAGCGCCCCTGTACCTCAATCCCGGCCTCACCTTCGGCACCGGGAGCCACGCCTCCACCCAGCTCTGCCTCATGGGGCTGGAGCGGTACACCGTCCCCGGAAAGCCGGTGCTGGATCTGGGCTGCGGTAGCGGTATCCTCTCCATCGCCGCCCTGGTCCTGGGGGCTTCCGCGGCGGCGGCAGTGGATATTGATCCCAAGGCGGTGGACGTGGCCTACGAGAATGCCGCCCTCAACGGCATCGGGCGGGACCGCTATACCGTGCGGGCGGGCAATGTCCTCACCGACGGGGCCTTGGTGGCCGAGCTGGCCCGGCAGAAGTACGCCCTGGTGCTGGCCAACATCGTGGCCGACGTGATCATACCCCTGTCCGCCCGGGCGGGGGAATTCCTGGACACGGACGGGGTGTTCCTGTGCTCCGGCATCATCGACACCCGGGCCGGCGAGGTGGAGGCCGCCCTGGAGCGGAATGGCCTGGCCGTGTTTGAGCGGCGGGAGCAGAACGGCTGGGTGGCCCTGGCCGCCCGTGCGGCCCGGTAGCGGAGTTCAAGATGGGGGTGCGCGCCAGCCTGGTGCGCACCCCCATCTTTGTCAAAAGGTATGACGAGAAATCCTCCTTGTGGATTTTGGCGGACGGCATTATAATGAGACGAAATGGACTGAAAACGAGGAGGGAACCCCATTGAAGGAGAACCTGATCATCATTCACGGGGGCGGCCCCACCGCCGTGCTCAACTGCTCCCTGTATGGGGCGGTCCGGGAGGCCCAGGCCAGCGGCCTGGTGGAGCATGTTTACGGCGCTGTGGGCGGCACCGGCGGACTGCTGAAGGAGAAGCTGCTGGACTTCGGCTCTGTGCCCGAGGAGGAGCTGGAGCGGCTGCCCACCACCCCCGCCACCGCCATCGGCACCTCCCGGGATGCCCTGGAGGCGGAGGACTACGCCCGCATGGCGGATATCCTGGCGGAGAAGCACATCCGCTACGTGCTGATGAACGGCGGCAACGGCACCATGGACGCCTGCGGCAAGCTGGCGGCGGTGTGCCGGGACAGGGGGATCTCCGTCATGGGCATCCCCAAGACCATGGACAACGACATCGCTGTCACTGACCACTGCCCCGGCTTCGGCAGCGTGGCCCGCTACATGGCGGGCACGGTGCGGGAACTGGGGGTGGACGTGCGCAGCCTGCCCATCCACGTGGTGGTGCTGGAGGCTCTGGGCCGCAACGCGGGCTGGACCACGGCCGCCGCCGCCCTGGCCCGGGAGCAGGAGGGCGACGCGCCCCACCTGCTCTACCCTCCCGAGCGGCCGTTTCATGAGGACGAGTTCCTGGACAGGGTGGGCGATATGTACCGCAAGCTGGGCGGCGTGGTCGTGGTGGCCAGCGAGGGTCTCCACGACGACGAGGGCAAGCCCATCGTGCCCCCCATCTTCCAGACCGGGCGCTCCACGTACTTCGGAGATGTGTCCTCCCATCTGGCGCAGATGGTGGTGCGGCGGCTGGGCATCAAGGCCCGCAGCGAGAAGCCGGGCATCCTGGCCCGGGCCTCCATCGCCTGGCAGTCCCCGGTGGATGCCGCCGAAGCAGAGGAGGCGGGCCGCGCGGCCTGCCGGGCGGTGCTGGCCGGGGAGACGGGGCAGATGGTGGCCTTCCGCCGCCTGTCCTCCGCGCCCTACCGCTGCGAGACCTTCCTGGTGCCCATTGAGGAGGTCATGCTGGGCGAGCGGGTGCTCCCGGCGGAGTACCTCGCCGCCGGCGGAACCGACGTGACCGAAGCCTTCTGCGGCTGGTGCCGGCCCCTGCTGGGGCCGGAGCTGCCGTCCATGGCGCGGCTGTTCTGAACCTGCGGTTCCCAATGAACCCGGCCGGAGCGTTTGCTCCGGCCGGGTTTTTGATGCAGCGCCGGAGAAAGTATGATAAAACTTCATACTTTTCGAAACCGGCTGGTTTTTGTATACTGAAAAGCAACAAAGGAGGCTCGGTTTCGATGCGACTGAAAAAATCGTCTTTCTGGAGCAAAATACCCAACTGGGTATGGGTGCTCATTTCACTGGCCGTTGCGATTGCAATCTGGCTGTTCGCCGCCTATACGTGGCCACTGGTGTTCGCTACACCGAAAGCTGTGGTGGATGCCTTTATCAGTAAGGCCGCCAGCGGCGTTTTGTGGGGCCATGTGTGGGCCAGTCTGTCCCGTGTACTGTCCGGCTTTGCCATCGCGTTTGTAGTATCTATCCCGGTGGCGTTCCTCATGGCGTGGTATGACCCCTTTCGCCACGTGGTGGAGCCCTGGATTCAGTTTATCCGCAACATCCCCCCGCTGGCCTATGTGTTCCTGATCATCGCAGCACTGGGTGTAGGCCAGGTCAGTAAAGTCACCGTCATCTTCATCGCCGCGTTCCTGGTCATGGTTATCACCATCTATCAGGGCGTCAAGGGAGTGGACACCACCCTGATCAAGGCGGCCCGTGTACTGGGCGCCAAGCAGAAGGACATTTTCTTCAAAATTACCATCCCGGCCTCCACTCCCTTCATCCTGGTCGCAGCCCGGCTGGGCCTGTCCACCTCCATGACCACTCTGATGGCCTCTGAGATTGTGGGCGGCGACAAGGGCATCGGCATGATGATTCAGCAGGCCAATGGATACTACCAGATGGACGTAATGCTCATGGGAATCATTCTTCTGGGTATTATCGGCATCTGCTTTGAAAAGATTGTGAAATTCCTTGAGAGGAGGTTTACGGGATGGCAGGAAACCATTCAGCAGTAAAGGTACATATCGACCACGTCGTCAAGAAGTTTAACGGCCGCAACGGTGAGATGGTGGCCCTCAACGGCGTGGATATGGATATTCATGAAAATGAGTTTATCTGTGTTGTCGGCCCTTCCGGCTGCGGTAAGTCCACCTTGCTCAATATTATCGGCGGACTGGAGACCCCTACCGAGGGCAAGGTTTTGGTAGATGGCGCAGAGGTTACAGGTCCCGGCCCCGACCGTGGCATCGTGTTCCAGCAGTACGCCCTGTTTCCCTGGCTCACCGTGGAGAAGAACGTCCAGTTTGGGCTCAAGCTCCAGGGTAAGAGCAAGGAGGAGGCCGAGGAGCTGGCCCACAAGTATTTGAAGATGGTGGATCTGGAGGGCTTCGCCAAGGCCTACCCCAAAGAGCTCTCCGGCGGCATGAAGCAACGCGTCGCCATCGCCCGCGCCTACGCGGTCAATCCCAAGGTGCTGCTGATGGATGAGCCTTTCGGCGCCCTGGACGCACAGACCCGTACCCAACTCCAGCAGGAGCTGCTCAACACCTGGGAGAAGGAGCAGAAGACCTGCTTCTTCATCACCCACGACGTAGAGGAGGCCATCATTCTGGCCCAGCGGGTGGTCATCATGTGTGCCCGCCCCGGCCGTGTCAAGGAGATTGTGGACATCGACATCCCCTATCCCCGCGATCAGGAGACCAAGATGAGTCCTCGATTCCTGGAACTGAAGAATCACATCTGGAGTCAGGTCTATCAGGAGTACCTCTCTGTCCGCAAGTAAGTATGATTGTTCCGGGATGAGCCGGATCATCATAAATAATTAAGGAGGAACTATCATGAAGAAGAAACTGCTCTCTCTTGCACTGGCCTGCGGAATGGTATTCTCCCTGGCCGCCTGCGGGACTCCCGCCAACAATGAGTCCCCAGCGCCCAACACCGAGTCCCCTGCCATCGGCACCGAGACCCCCGCGGCCGACACCCCCACCTATGAGCCCGCCACCGTCCGCGTGGCGTACATGCCCAACCTGGGCTCCGCCGGCTCCCTGTTTGTGGGCATTGAGCAGGGCTACTTTGAGGAAGTGGGCCTGACCGTTGAGACCTTTGAGTTCCAGGGCGGCCCCGCCGAAATTGCCGCCATGGCCTCCGGCGACATTGACATTTCCCAGATCGGCCACGGTGCCCATAAGCTGTGCATTCAGGGCGAGGCAAAAATCTTCCAGATGGATCACACCACCTCCCTGTCGGATGTGGTGGTGGGCAACAAGGCCAAGGGCATTGAAACCATCGAGGATCTGAAGGGCAAGACTGTTGCTGTGTCCTCCGGCACCTCCTCTGAGATTATTCTGGAGCAGGCCCTGGCCCGTGCCGGCATGACCATGGATGATATCAACACCGTAGAGATGACCGTGGACGGTATGACCACCGCCATGATCTCCGGGCAGATTGACGCCGCCGCCTCCTGGTCCCCCAATACCGTCACCCTGCAGAACGCTCTGGGCGACAACTACGTGGATCTGGGCACCAACGCCGACTTCCTGGACAGCGCCATCTTCCCCTCCAGCTACATTTGTACCCCTGAGTACGCCGAGGCCAACCACGACATCCTGGTGCGTTTTGCCCAGGCCCTGGACAAGGCTCATGACTGGCGCGCTGCCCATCCCGAGGAGATGGCCAAGCTGCTGGCCAAGGAGCTGGACGCCCCCGAGGACACCATGCTGGCCGCAGTTGGCGAGGCCGACTGGCAGACCATCACCGAGGTCTGCGGCGACATGGACGCCATCAAGACGGTCTATGAGACCCAGCAGGGCATTTTCCTGGATAATGGCACCATTACCGAGAATGTTCCTGTGGAGGACTATGTGCTCTTTGATGTAATGCAGGAGGCTTACGACGCCTACAGCGCCGCGAAGTAAATGACTGCCAACCCCGCCGGGGCTCCGTATTTGGCGGAGCCCCGGCGCTCTTTGTGTTATGCGTTGCACTGGCGGAGAGAACGCGATATAATAAAGAACTGAATCCACGCAGGGGGGAGAGGCACCGTGCTGATTCTCGTACTGATACTGTGTCTGGCCACATCGCTGTATGTGGCTCTGCGGCGTAAGGACTCGCTCTCCCTGTATTTGCTGGGCATGAGTGTGTGTAACCTGGTCATGTTTGCGGGCATCATTGTCTATATCGCGGCCATCGGCGGCACAGCAGCCCAACAGCGGGAGTTCCTGTTTCTGGTTCCAAAGCTGCAGGTGTGGCTCCATGCGCTTCCAATCCCTATGGACCGGCTGGGCTATGTGGTGGCAGTAGGCCGCTCCCTGTTTCCCCTGTTTGCCCTACAGGCCGCACTGGAGGCCACTATGATCCCGGCCCTCCGGCGCAGGATGAAAAGCCTGCGCCTTGCGGCATGTGTGGTACCGGCATTGTCCCTCGTTTATTATTATCCGGCCGTGTTTCGCACGGTGGTGAGTGGGCGCTTCTGGCTCCTGCCGCTGACCATTCACGTTTCGCTGACCTGGATCATCCTTTATCTGGCGGCGGCGGGTCTGCTGTTTTTCCAGGAGTACCATGCCACCACCATGCCAGTTTTCAAGCGCAACACCCGCTATGTGCTGCTCTCCTTCGCCAGTATCTCCACCCTCTACCTGCTCTACGCCAGCAAGGATCCGGCACAGATCTACAACATGTTCATCTCCGAGTATATCCGCCTGGGCATCAGCAGCTACATCAGCGGGGCGCTGCCCGCCCTGGGGTGGATCATCCTGGGTCTGTGCACGGTGTTCTTTGTGGTGCTGGGCAGCTACAATCTGGTGCGCTATACCCAGCTTACCTATGACGACACCCGGCAGGATATGATCCTCAAGCGGAAGTTCGACGCGGCGGGCACCGGAGTATCCGTCTTTGTCCACGGGGTAAAGAACCAGCTCCTGTCCAGCCGGGTGCTCCACAAGAAGCTGTCCCGGGCTTTGGCAGGGGACCCTCCGGACATGGCGCAGGTGCGCGCCTGCGCCGTTCAGCTCAACGAGCTGAACGAGGGAATGCTGCGGAGGATGGACGAGCTCTACCGCACGGTCAAGAACAACTCCATTGCCCTCACGGCCGTGCCGGTGGAGGGGCTGGTGGAGGCGGCGGTGGAGCGGTTTCACGGCAAGTACCCCGGCCAGCCGGTTCGCCTGGATGTGGGCACCGACCGATTGGTGCTGGCGGATCTCAGCCACCTGAGCGAGGCGGTGTGCAACCTGCTGTGCAATGGGTATGAGGCGGCCGTTCAGGCGGGGCGGGAGGAGCCGCAGGTGGTGCTTCGTGTCCGCGCCGAGCGCATGTGGACCGTGCTGGAGGTGGAGGACAACGGCCCGGGCATCCCGCCGGAGCGCCAGGGCAAGATTTTCGAGCCCTTTGTCACCAGCAAAAACACCAATTACAACTGGGGCATGGGCCTGTACTATGTGCGGAAGATCGTCCGCAGCCACCTGGGCCGCCTGCGCCTGGAGAGCCGCGACGGGGAGGGGGCCCGGTTCCAGATCATGCTGCCCCTCTACGACCCCCGTCAGAAGGAGTGATCACACAATGGCAAAGATAATCCGGGTGATGGTGGCGGAGGACTTCCCCCTGCTGCGGGAGGACTTCTGCGACGTGGTATCCGCCCAGAGCGATATGGAGGTGGTGGGCTCCGCCGCCTCCGGAGAGGAGATCGCTTCCCTGGCGGACACCGTCCCCTGCGACGTGATTCTGATGGACATCGAAATGGAGACCATCGACGCGGGCATCCGGGCCGCCGAGGTCATCACGGCGCGGCACCCGGAGGTCAAAATCCTGTTCCTCACCGCCCATGAGACCGACGACATGATCACCAGCGCCATGGGCACCGGCGCGGTGGACTATGTGGTGAAGGGCTGTGAGGAGGAGAGGCTGCTGGAGCACATCCGCCGGGCCAGCGAGGGGCGGGCGGAGCTGGACCCAAAGATCCAGAACACCGTCATGCAGGAGTACGCCCGTCTGCGCCGCAGCGAGCGCTCCCTGATTTTCTTCATCAACAACGTGGCCCACCTGACGCCGGCGGAGCACGAGCTGGTCAAGCTGCTGCTCCAGGACAAGAAGGTGGCGGAGATCGCCAGGCTCCGCTGCGTGGAGGTGGTGACCATTAAGACCCAGATCAAGGGCCTGCTGGGCAAGTTCGGCTGCTCCCGCACCAAGGAGATCGTCAAGATGATCCGCCAGATGAATTTGGAGCACCTGTTTCAATGACAAAAGGAGGTACGACTATGGACTACTATCATATTTCCGCCCAGGAGCTGGGCAAGGGCGCCAAGCTCCCCATCCTCAAGCTGGGCGACTCCGGCGAGGTCTTTTACGAGATGGCCGCCGAGATGTGCGCTGCCATCCGCGCCAACAACGCCGCCGGAAAGCCCACCGTCTTTATCTGCCCGGTGGGACCGGTGGGGCAGTACCCCATCTTCGTGCGGCTGGTCAACCGGGAGCAGCTCTCCCTGAGGAACTGCTGGTTCATCAACATGGACGAGTACCTCACCGACGACGGCCAGTGGATCGCCGAGGAGAATCCCCTGTCCTTCCGGGGCTTCATGGCCCGGGAGGTATATGGCAAGATCGCCCCGGAGCTGCTCATGCCCGAGGAGCAGCGGGTCTTCCCCGATCCCAACGACCTGGGCCGCATCCCCGCCCTGATCGAGGAGCTGGGCGGCGTGGACATCGCCTTCGGCGGCATCGGCATCACCGGCCACCTGGCCTTCAACGAGCCCCAGCCGGAGTTGACGGCTGAACAGTTCGCCCAGCTCCCCACCCGGGTGCTGGACATCCACCCGGAGACGAGGGCCACCAACTGCGTGGGCGACCTGGGCGGCGCGCTGGAGGATATGCCCAGGAAGTGCGTCACCATTGGCATGAAAGAGATTCTGGGGGCGCGGAAGCTGCGCCTGGGCGTGTTCCGGGACTGGCACCGGGCCGTGTGCCGCCGGGCGGCCTACGGCGAGGTGACCGCCGCGTTCCCCGCCACCCTGGCCCAGAACCACCCCGACGCCCTGCTCTACGTCAACGCCAACGCCGCCCAGACGGCCTATTGAGGAGGCCGCCATGGACAACTCCTTTTATCTGAAAAACGGCTCCGTCCTGTGGAACGGGGCCTTTACCCCCCTGGACATGGCGGTGGAGGACGGGCACATCACCGCCCTGAGCCGCGGGCACCACAATGAGAAGGGCCTGCCGGAGGTGGACGCCGCCGGATTGCGGGTGCTGCCCGGTTTTCTGGACCTGCACACCCACGGCGCCGCCGGGGTGGACGTGAACGCCGCCGACGCCGAGGGCCTGCGCACGATCGGCCGGTTCTTCGCCTCCCAGGGCGTCACCGGCTGGCTGTGCTCGGTGCTCACCGACACGCCGGAGCAGACCCTCTGGTGCATGGAGCAGGCCAGGCAGGTCATCGAGGGCGGCCCCTGCGGCGGGGCGGCCCTGCTGGGCGTCCACCTGGAGGGCCCCTGCCTGTCCTCCGAGTACAAGGGGGCCATGCCCGAGCACCTGCTGATGCACACCGCCGACGCGGAGCTCTTTGCCAAGTATCAGAAGGCCTCCGGCGGCCACGTGCGCTATACCACCCTGGCCCCCGAGATCCCCGGCGTGCCCGGGCTGATCCCCCGCCTCAACGCCATGGGCATCGTCTGCGCCATGGGCCACAGCGGCGCGGGCTACGACCAGTGCGCGGCCTGTGTGGACGCCGGTGTGCGTTCGGTCACCCATCTGGGCAACGCCATGCGGCTGTTCCACCAGCACGACCCCGCCATCTTCGGCGTGGCCCTGGAGCGGGATGTGTACGTGGAGGCCATCTGCGACGGCCGCCACCTCCACCCGGGCACCGTGCGCCTCTACCTCAAGGCCAAGGGGTACGACCGGGTGGTAGCCGTCACCGACTCCATCATGGCCGCCGGCCTGCCCGACGGCAGTTACAAGCTGGGAGTCAACGACGTAATTGTGGAGAACGGGGACGCCAAGCTGCCCAACGGCGTCCGGGCCGGCTCCACCCTCACCATGGCCCAGGCCCTGCGCAACCTCATGGCCTTCACCGGGGAGGGGGCGGAGACCGTCTCCCGCCTCATGACCGCCAACCCCGCCCGCCTCATGGGCTGGGCCGGCAAGGGGGAGCTGGACGTGGGAAAGGACGCCGATCTGGTCCTGCTGGACGGCGATTACCAGGTGGCCCGCACCGTGGTGGGCGGGCGCACCGTCTATACAAGATAAGGGAATAACCGAAAGGAGAATTGCTATGCCTCTGGTACCTCTGCGTCCGGTTCTGGACGCCACCGTGAAATATGGCTATGCCCAGGGGGCCTTCAACGTCAACGCCGTGGCCCAGGCCGAGGCGGTCATCGCCGTACACGAGATGTTCCGCTCCCCGGCCATTCTGCAGGGGGCCGACCTGGCCAACGCCTTCATGGGCGGCCGGGTGGACTTTGCAAACGGCACCCTGGAGGACAAGAAGAAGGGGGCCCGCAACATCGCCGAGGCGGTGAAGAAGTTTGCCGAGCAAAGCCCCATCCCCGTGGTGCTCCACCTGGATCACGGCAAGAACTTCGACTCCTGCGTGGCCGCCATTGAGGGGGGGTACACCTCCGTGATGATCGACGGCTCCGCCCTCCCCTTTGAGGAGAATGTGGAGCTCACCCGCGAGGTGGTCAAGTACGCCCACGCCCGCGGCGTGTCCGTGGAGGGCGAGCTGGGCGTGCTGGCCGGCGTGGAGGACCACGTCTTTGCCGCCAACTCCACCTACACCAACCCCCTCTCCGCCATTGAGTTCTTCAAAAAGACCGGGGTGGACGCCCTGGCCATCAGCTACGGCACCATGCACGGCGCCAGCAAGGGCAAGGACGTGAAGCTGCGGAAGGAGATCCCCATCGCCATCAAGGAGTGCATGAACCACGAGGGCATCCAGGGCGCCCTGGTGTCCCACGGCTCCTCCACCGTTCCCCAGTATATCGTCAATGAGATCAACGCCCTGGGCGGGAACATCCAGAACGCCTACGGCATCTCCAAGGAGGAGCTGAAGGCGGCCATCCCCTGCGGCATCGGCAAGATCAACGTGGACACCGACATCCGCCTGGCCGTCACCCGCAACTTCCGCGAGCTGTTCCGCGACCACCCGGAGCTGAAGGAGGACGCCAGGGTGGGCGGCGTCTGGAAGCTGCTGGACGAGAAGCGGGATGCCTTTGATCCCCGCGCCTTCCTGGCGCCCATCATGGACACCGTCATGTACGGCACTGGCGACGAGGGGGCCGTGGCTCTCATTACCGACGCCATGCGCCGTGGCGTGAAGGAGGCCGTGGGCACCCTGATTGTGGAGTTCGGCAGCTACGGCAAGGCCCCCCTGGTGGAGCCGGCCACCCTGGAGGACATGGCGGCCCGCTACGCCAAGGAGGGCTGAGCATGGACGGCATCACCCTGTCCTTTACCGACGCGCGGCCGGTGCTGGCCCCCGGCGCGCTGGAGGAGCAGGTGCGCGCCGCCGCGCCCCTGCTGGCCGAGGCGGCGGCGGGAGAGGAGCGGTACCGGGACAACCTGGGCTGGCACAGTGTGGACGAGGCGGCCGGGCCCGAGCGGGTGGACTTCCTGCTGGAGCAGGCGGCGCGGGTGCGGGCCGACGCCGATGCCTTCGTGGTCATCGGAATCGGCGGCTCCAACCAGGCGTCCCGGGCCGCCGTCAAGGCCCTGCGGCCGGAGGGGGGCCCCGCCATTCTGTGGGCGGGCAACACCATCTCCGCCTGCGAGATGGCCCGCACTCTGCGGGAGCTGGACGGATATCAATCCATCTACATCGACTGCATCGCCAAGAACTTTGAGACCCTGGAGCCGGGGATTGCCTTCCGGGTGTTGCGCCAGTACCTGGAGCGGCGCTACGGCGCGGAGGGCGCGGCAAAGCGCATCTTCGCTACCGGCACGCCGGGCTCCACCCTCCACCAGCTCTGCCTCGACCAGGGCTATACGTTCCTCACATTCCCCGAGACCATCGGCGGGCGGTACTCGGTGGGCAGCGACGTGGGGCTCTTCCCAATGGCGGTGGCCGGGGTGGACATCCGCGCGCTGGTGCAGGGGATGCGGGACATGCGGGATACCCTCCTCGCCGCCCCGGCGGAGGAGAACCCGGCCCTGCGCTACGCCTGCCTGCGCCGGCTGCTGCTGGAGCACGGCTACCGCCTGGAGATGCTCTCCTTTTTCGAACCCCGGCTGGATTACTTCGCCAAGTGGTGGATTCAGCTCTTCGCCGAGAGCGAGGGCAAGGAGGGCAACGCCCTGTACCCGGTGGCGGCCTCCAACTCGGAGGATCTCCACTCCATCGGCCAGTTCATCCAGGAGGGCAGTCCCATCCTCTTCGAGACCTTCGTGGAGGTGCGCGCCCGCGACGCGTCGGTGCTCCTGCCCCCCGAGGCCAAGAAGGACTACTTTGACTACCTGACGGGCATGGACTTCTGGGACATCAACAACACCGCCCGCCAGGCCACCATGCGGGCCCACGGCGACCGGGGCATCCCCTGCATGAACCTCTCCATCCCCGCCATCGACGCCCACACCCTGGGCGGGCTGTTCTATTTCTTCCTCTTTGCCTGCTATCTCTCCTGCAAGCTGCTGGGCGTCAACCCCTTCAACCAGCCGGGCGTGGAGGGCTACAAGGGCTATATGTTTCAAAATTTGGGAAAGCCGGGTGTCAACTGAATGAAACACATTTTTTTGAATCTCAAGCGTTTTGACGTGCCGGTGGAGCTGGGCGGGGTCAACCGCCTGGCCCCCGTGGCCGAGTGGGGCAGGGCCATTGTGGCCGGGACCCAGCAGGGCCTGACGGGCTATGACCCGGCGGAAGCGGAGTTTGTGGACTTCTTCCCGGAGGCCCACCTGATTCCCGCGGCCGCGGCCCGCACCGCCGACAGCCGGGTGGAGCTGGGCTGCCAGGGGGTCTTCCGGGCCGACACCGCAGTGGGCGGCAACTTCGGCGCCTTCACCACCAACCGGCCCGCCCACGCCGCCGCCGCCCTGGGCTGCGGCTGGGTCCTCATCGGCCACTGCGAGGAGCGCAACGACAAGGCGGGCATCCTGGCGGAGGCCGGCGTCACCGACACCGCCGCCGTCAACCGCCTGCTCAACCAGGAGGTGAAGGCCGCCCAGGCCGCGGGGCTCAAGGTGCTCTACTGCATCGGCGAGAAGAGCGAGGAGCAGGAGGCCTGGCAGCAGGTGCTGGGCGACCAGCTCGCCATCGGCCTGGACGGGACGGACAAGAGCCGGGTGGTCATCGCCTACGAGCCCATCTGGTCCATCGGGCCCGGCAAGACCCCGGCCGACAAGCCCTACATCGAGAAGATCGCCCGCTTCGTCAAGGAGCGCACCGGCGGCCTGGACGTGGTGTACGGCGGCGGCCTCAAGGCGGACAACGCCGCCATGCTGGCCTCCATCGCGGACATCGACGGCGGCCTCATCGCCCTGACCCGGTTCAGCGGCGAGATCGGCTTCTACCCCGAGGAGTATCTGGAAATCATCCGCCTGTATCTGGGCCATTGAGGACGGAGGTAAATTATGAAACTGGAATTTGAATACGGGCAGGGCCTGCTGGGCGCGGAGCTGCCCGACAGCACCGATATCTTCATCCCCGGGGAGACAGTAGCGGATCCGCCCTGTCTGCCCCAGGACTGGGACAGCCTGTACGCCGCTACCCTGGCGTCCATCCGCAACCCCATCGGCATGCCCCCGCTGAAGGAGCTGGCCGGGCCGGGCAAGTCGGTGGTCATCGTCATTCCGGACATCGTCAAGGGGGGCAACCAGCCCACCAGCCACCGGAAGGTGGCCATCCGTGCCTGCCTGGACGAGCTGTACGCCGCCGGGGTGGAGCAGAAGGACGTGCTGCTGCTGTTCTCCAACGGCCTGCACCCCCGGGCCACCGTGGCCGAGATGCAGACCATCCTGGGCCCCGAGCTGTTCGGCGAGTTCTACCCCACCGGCCAGATCACCAGCCACGACAGCGAGGACTACGACCACCTGGTAGACCTTGGCTACACCGCCCAGGGCGACCACGTGATCATGAACAAGTACGTCTACGACGCGGACGTGGCGGTGCTCATCGGGCACACCCAGGGCAACCCCTACGGCGGCTACTCCGGCGGCTATAAGCACTGCGCCACCGGCATCTCCCACTGGCGGAGCATCTCCGCCCACCACGTGCCCCAGGTCATGCACCGGCAGGACTTCGTGCCCGTGTCCACGAACAGCGAGATGCGGCACAAGTTCGACCAGCAGGGCATGCGGATGGAGGAGAAGATGGGCAAGAAGTTCTTCTGCTGCGACGCCGTGCTGGACACCAAGAGCCGCCAGATCGAGATTCACTCCGGCTGGGCCAGGGAGATGCAGCCCGTGTCCTGGAAGATGGCGGACAAGCGCACCTACGTCCACTGGGCGGAGAAGAAGTACGACATCATCGTCTTCGGCATGCCCACCAACTTCCACTACGGCAACGGCATGGGCACCAACCCCATCCAGATGATGCAGGCCCTGTCCGCCCAGGTCATCCGCCACAGGCGCATCATGAGCGACCGGTGCGTGTTCATCGTGTCCTCCATCTGCGACGGCTACTTCCACGACGAGCGCTGGCCCTACCTGCGGGAGCTGTACGACCTGTTCCAGCACGACTACATGAACATCCTCCCCGACATGAACCGGTACGGCGAGTACTTCGCCACCAAGGAGGAGTACATCCGCAAGTACCGCTTCGCCAACGCCTTCCACCCCTTCCACGGCTTCTCCATGATGAGCTGCGGCCATCTGGCCGAGGAGCACACCAGCGCCATCTACATCGTGGGCGCCCGGGAGCCGGGCATCGCCCGCGGCATGGGCCTCAAGACCCGCGCCACCTTCGAGGAGGCCCTGGCCGACGCCATGCGCAAGTACACCGGCCCCAACCCCAACATCCTGGCCCTGCCCCGCACCTTCACCACCGCCGCCGTCCACCTCTGCATGAAGGACCCCGCCCTCAACTCCGCCCCCGTGGGCGGCGCCCCCTGCGGCGGCTGAGCCGGCGCTGAATTCCATCGAAAGAAGGCGTTCCCTTGCAGTACGTGCTCTACTTCCTCATCGCCATCGGCGCCACCACGGTGGGCTCCCTCACCGGCATGGGCGGCGGCGTCATCATCAAGCCGCTGATGGACGTGCTCCACGGCTTTGATGTGCAGACCATCGGCGTGCTCTCCTCCCTGACGGTGTTCTCCATGTCGGTGGTGTCCATCGGCAAGCAGATGCTGGCCCGTACCAAAATCCCCTTCGGCACCGCCATCCCCCTGGCCCTGGGCTCGGTGATGGGCGGTCTGGCGGGGGAGAAGCTGCTCCAGGTGATCGTGGACGCCCTCCGGGCCAACTCCGCCGTCACCGTGGTGCAGAACGTGGTGCTCTCCCTGCTCATCTTGGCCGTGTTCCTCTACATGAAGAACAAGAGCCGCATCCCCAGCCAGGAGCTGCGGGGCGTGGTGGTGTCCCTGCTGGTGGGCGTCTTCCTGGGCATCTGCTCCTCCTTCCTGGGCATCGGCGGCGGGCCCATCAACGTGGCCCTCATCATCTACCTGTTCTCCTTTGACACCAAGACGGCCACGGTGTGCTCCCTGGTGACCATCCTCTTCGCCCAGATCTCCAAGCTGACCACCGTGGCCCTCACCACCGGCTTCGGGGTGTTCGACCTGTCCATCGCCCCTGTGATGATCGTGGGCGCCATCGCTGGCGGCTTTATCGGGGCCAGCCTCAACAAGAAGTGCTCCGAGGCGGCGGTGGAGAAGGCCTTCAACGCCGTCCAGCTCCTGGTGCTGGCCATCTCCATCTTCAATATCGTCCGCAATCTGGCCGCCTGAGGCGGTTGCCTCTCCGTGCAGGTCCCCGGCTTGACAAAGCCGGGGACCTGTGCTATGGTTGAGAGCGTATCACAGCAAGGAGAACAGCCAATGAACTTTCATCTGACTGACAAACGGGTAAAAAGACTCCGCTCTGCACAATCCGAACCGGTGAAACATTGTGCAGAGCTGCGCGGCTGAACCGCGGTTGGGTTTCATCGGGAAGCGGTAGGGCGGCCCAGAGGGCGCTCCGGCTTCCCGTACCCATTTTGCAGGCGATGGACGATGTTTCGTCCATCGCTTTTTTGAACCGCAGAGGAGCGCGGGCAGAGGGGCGAGGGCCCCTCTGCCCGCTTTCGTTTTTCAGAAAGGATGACAAGCAATACCATGAGTTTGTTGGAGATCACGGGGCTGACCCACGCCTTTGGCGGGCAGCCTCTGTTTCAGAATGCTGCCTTTGCCCTCCACCGGGGGGAGCACGTAGGCGTGGTGGGCCGGAACGGAGCAGGAAAGAGCACCCTGCTCAAGCTGTGTACCGGCCAACTGGTGCCCGACGGGGGGCGGATTGTGTGGCAGGGCGGTATCCGGGTGGGCTGCCTGGACCAGTATGCCGCCCTGAACCCGGAGCACACTATGGGGGAGGTGCTGCACGGGGCCTTCCGGGCCCTCTACGCGCTGGAGCGGGCCATGACAGAGCTGTACGACCGGGCGGCGGAGGGCGACGGGGCGGCCCTGGCCGCCGCGGCCCGGCGGCAGGAGGAGCTGGAGGCCCGTGGGTTTTACGAGGTGGACACCCGTGTGGAGAAGGCGGCGGCGGGACTGGGGCTGGCGGAGCTGGGGCTGGACCGCCCGGTGGGGGAATTGAGCGGCGGCCAGCGGGCCAAGCTGCTCCTGGCCAGGCTGCTGCTGGAGGAGCCGGACGTGCTGCTGCTGGACGAGCCCACCAACTTTCTGGACCAGGAGCAGGCAGCGTGGCTGGCGGACACGCTGACAGGGCTGGAGCGGGCCTTCCTGGCGGTGTCCCACGATGCCGCCTTTCTGAACCGGGCCGTCACCGCCGTCTGCGCGGTGGAGGGGCGGCGCCTCACCAAGTATCCGGGGAACTACGCCGCCTATCAGGCCAAAAAGGAGTGCCTGGAGGGGGAGCACCTCCGGCAGTATACCGCCCAGCAGCGGGAGATCGCGCGGACGGAGGCCTATATCCGCAAAAACCGGGCGGGCCGCAACGCGAAGATGGCCCGGGGGCGGCAGAAGAGGCTGGACCGTCTGGAGCGGCTGGCGGCGCCGGAGGGCCGGAGCGCCCCGCCGGTGTTCGAGTTCCAGCCGCTGCCCGCGGGCCGGACGGGAGACCTGGAGGTGGTGGGACTGTCGGTAGGGTACCGCAGTCCGGTGCTGGAGGGGCTGGACCTCTCCGTGCATGCCGGACAGAAGGTGGTGCTGACCGGGTTTAACGGAGTGGGAAAATCCACCCTGCTCAACACCCTGGCGGGCCGGCTACCCCCTCTGGCCGGGCGCTTCCGCTTCTCGGAGCAGGCGGCGCTGGGCTATTTCCCCCAGGCCCTGGCCTGGACGGATGGAACACGGACGCCGGAGGAGCTGGTGACCGGCGCCTTTCCCGCCCTGGACCGGCAGGAGGCCCGGAGGGCGCTGGCCCGGTGCGGCGTCCGGCAGGAGCACGCCCTCCAGGCCGTGGCGACGCTGAGCGGCGGCGAGCAGGCCCGGGTCAAGCTGTGCCTGCTCACCCTGCGGCCCTGCAACTTTCTCCTGCTGGACGAGCCCACCAACCACCTGGACAGGGCGGCCAAGGAGGCCCTGGCCCGGGCGCTGGACCGGTTCCCGGGCACGGTGCTTCTGGTGTCCCACGAGGCGGACTTCTACCGGGCTTGGGCGCAGCGCGTGGTGGAAATCGGGGGAAAGGGGCGATAGCATTTTTCCGCCCCCTGTGGTAAAATAGAGCGTGGTAAAGCGAGGTGTATCTATGCCGAGAACAGCAACGGTAAAGCGCCTGACCTTCCCGGAGGGGCGGCGGGTGCTGGCCATCAGCGACATCCACGGCAATCTGCCGTTTCTCAAGGGCGTGCTGGCCGCCGCCCATTACGGCCCCGATGACATCCTGGTGCTGGTGGGCGACCTGGTGGAGAAGGGGCCGGACAGCCTCACCACCCTCCGGTTCATCATGGAGCTGGCGGAGTGGAACACGGTGTACGGCCTGCGGGGCAACTGCGACAACCTGGTGAGCGAGTTTGTGGCCGCGCGAGGGGAGGAGGAGCGGTTCTACCGCCACTATGTGGACGTGTGGCGGGACCGCTGTCTGCTGGTGCAGATGGGGCACGCCGCCGGCTTCGAGACCCGGGGGCCGGAGGAGCTGCCCGCTCTGCGGGAGGTGGTGCGGGCCCGCTTCGGCCCGGAGCTGGCCTTCCTGGAGGCCATGCCGGAGATCCTGCTCACCCCCGACTACCTCTTCGTCCACGGCGGCGTGGCCGACGAGGCGCACCTGGAGGGGCTGGACGCCTGGAAGTGCATGAAAAACGACGACTTTCTCTCCCAGGGACACTCCTTCCGGCGGTGGTGCATCGTGGGCCACTGGCCGGTGACCCTCTATCACCCCCACGTTCCCTCCGCCGCCCCGCTGCTGGCGGAGGGGCGGCATATCGCCTCCATCGACGGCGGCTGCTCCCTCAAGGTGGACGGCCAGCTCAACGCCCTGGTGCTGCCGGAAAGGCCCGGCGGGGCCTTCTCCTGGTTCGCCTACGACGGCCTGCCTACCGCCACCGCCCTGGACCCCCAGGCCCCGTCGGCGGACTCGGTAAACATCCGCTGGGGCCGCAACGCCCTGGAGGTGCTGGAGCGGGGGGCGGAGCTCTCCCTCTGCCGCCACCTGGAGACCGGCCGGGTCTTGGAGGTGCTCACCGAGTATCTCTATGTGGACCGGGGAGTGACCCGGTGTGAGGACTCCACCGACTACCGTCTGGCGGTGCGCCCCGGCGACACCCTCTCGGTGGTGCGGCGCATCTCCGACCGGGCGCTGGTGAAGAAGGACGGTGTCACCGGCTGGTACTTCGGACGGCTGGCCCACTAGGTGCTGCCATCCCGGCAGAACGGTCGCAGCCAACAACAGAACTCCGTTATGGCGGGCTGATCGGTACGAATTTTTCTCTTGACAACCAAAAGAAAAATAATATAATAATAGTAATTATTATTATTTAAGGAGAATCAATATGGATATAAAAGGGACGCGTACCGAGCAGAACCTGTGGAATGCCTTCAGCGGGGAGTCTATGGCCCGCAATAAGTATCTCTTTTTTGCCGACAAGGCCCGGCAGGAGGGTTATGCTGAAGTGGCCGAGCTCTTTGAGCGGATGGCACAGAATGAAGGAGTCCACGGCAAACTGATGTATCAGAGGCTGTGCGGCATCGGCAGCACGGCGGACAACCTTCAGGAGGCGATGACCGGGGAATATGGGGAGTGGACCAAGCTCTATCCCGGCTATGCCCAAACCGCCCGCGAGGAGGGGCTGGACGAGATCGCGGTGCTCTTTGAGCAGATTTCTCAAATTGAGAAGGACCATGAATTCCGTTTTATGAGTGCCTTGGCAGGGCTCAAGCGCAACCATCCGGCAAAGGAGTCCGAACCCATGTCCCAGGAGCAGGTGGTCACAGTAGACGGTTACCGCTGTGTGTTCTGTGGCGCTGTCTTCGACCACCGGCCGGATGTGTGCGGCGTCTGTGAGGCCATTGGAGCCTTTGAGCCGACAACATACCGGAAAAAGGTGAGCCGGTAACCAAATAGAAGAAAAAAGCTTGACTTATCAGATTTGTGCTGATATACTATCAGAGCCGCTTTGAATGGGAACGAAGCGCGGAGACGCCTGAGAGCAGGGCAGCAGCAAAACACGCAGACTGAGAGCAGGCCGGACGCAGTCTGGCAGCAGTTTCAGCGGAGTGTTGAGCCGTTGGCCGTCGCGGAGGGTGCGCAGCGCGACAAACAAGTGAGGGAAACCTCCTCCCCCGACAGCGAGCCCGTAATGAAGGAGTTGAAACTACATGCATGCGATCATCGAGACCGGCGGCAAGCAGTACAAGGTGACCGAGGGTGATACCCTGTTCATCGAGAAGCTGGCCAGCGAGGCCGGCGAGAACGTGACCTTCGACAAGGTTCTGGCTGTCATCGACGGCGACAAGATCACCGTGGGCACTCCCGTGGTGGAGGGCGCCAAGGTGGACGCCTCCGTGGTGAAGAACGGCAAGGGCAAGAAGGTCATCGTCTTCAAGTACAAGCCGAAGAAGGGCTACCGCCGCAAGCAGGGCCACCGTCAGCCCTACACCAAGGTGACCATCGGCAAGATCTCCGTGTAAGATGACCACCGTCACCTTTCACATGGAGGGAGAGCGCATTGTGGGCTTCACCGTGCAGGGCCACAGTGGCTACGCCGATGAGGGAAGCGATATTATCTGCGCCGCAGTCACCAGCGCCGTCCGCCTGACCGAGTGCGCCGTCAACGACGTGCTGGGCCTGGGGGCATCGGTCAAGGTGCGGGAGAGCGACGCTTCCATCACCATGAAAATCCCCGGCGGCCTGAGCGAGGCCAATGAGACCACCTGTCAGACCCTTCTGGCGGCTCTCATGGTTCACTTTGCCAGCCTGCACGAGGAGTATCCCGACCATATCAGCGTGATGGAGGAGGAATGACCTCCGTCACGGCGACGTTTTTAACACACAAGTTTGGAGGTGTGACACCATGCTGAACATCGGTCTTCAGTTCTTCGCCCACAAGAAGGGCGTCGGCTCCACCCGCAACGGCCGCGATTCCGAGGCCAAGCGTCTGGGCGTGAAGCGGGGTGACGGTCAGTTCGTCCTGGCCGGCAACATCCTGGTCCGCCAGCGGGGCACCCATATCCACCCCGGCGTCAATGTCGGCAAGGGCAGCGACGACACCCTGTTCGCCATGAAGAGCGGCAGAGTCAAGTTTGAGCGCCTGGGCAAGGACCGCAAGCAGGTCTCTATCGTTGAGATCGCCCAGTAAATATGGGTAAACTAGCCCCGGACGGATTCCCGTTCGGGGCTTATTTTATCGGGGCGCAGGCTCCGGGCGGCCGCAAGGGCCGCCCCTATGGGACGAGCCACCCTGTGGCAAGGAGGTTTTTATGGCAGCACCCTTTGTAGATACCGCCCGCATCACCGTCAAGGCGGGCAGCGGCGGCAACGGCGCGGTGGCCTTCCACCGGGAGAAGTACGTGGCCGCGGGCGGCCCCGACGGCGGCGACGGCGGCCGGGGCGGCAGCGTGATTCTGGAGATCAACGAGCATATGTCCACCCTGATGGACTTCCGCTATAAGCGCAAGTATGTGGCCGCCAACGGCATGGACGGCCAAGGCAAGCGCTGCTCGGGCAAGGACGGGGAGGATCTGGTCATCAAGGTCCCCCGCGGCACGGTGGTGCGGGACGCGGAGACGGGCGAGATTATCTGCGACATGTCCCAAACCGACCGCTTTGTACTGGCCAGGGGTGGGAACGGGGGCTGGGGCAACAAGCACTTCGCCACCCCCACCCGGCAGGTGCCCCGCTTTGCCAAGGCGGGCCTGCCTGGCCAGGAGCGGCAGGTGATTCTGGAGCTCAAGCTGCTGGCCGACGTGGGCCTGGTGGGCTTCCCCAATGTGGGCAAGTCCACCCTCCTCTCTGTGGTGAGCAAGGCCCGGCCCAAGATCGCCAACTACCATTTCACCACCTTGTTTCCCAATCTGGGCGTGGTGTATGTGGAGGAGGGTGTCTCCTTCGTCCTGGCCGACATCCCCGGCATCATCGAGGGGGCGGCTGAGGGGGCGGGCCTGGGCCACGACTTCCTGCGGCACATCGACCGCTGCCGCCTGCTTATCCACGTGGTGGACGTGTCGGGCAGCGAGGGCCGCGACCCGGTGGCCGACTTTGAGGCCATCCAGGCCGAGCTGAAGGAGTACGGCTCCGGGCTGGAGAACCGTCCCATGCTGGTGGCGGGCAACAAGGTGGACATTGCCGCTGACCGCTCCGCTCTGGAGGCCCTGAGAACCCATGTGGAGGGCCTGGGCCTGCCCTTCTATGAGATCTCCGCCGCCGCCCAGCAGGGCACCCGGGAGCTGATGTACGCCGCCGCCCGGGAGCTGGAGCACCTGCCGCCCATCACGGTGTACGAGCCCACCTATGTGGAGCGCCCGCCGGAGGTGGACATGTCCGAGCCCCTGGAGATCACCCACGAGGACGACACCTGGCTGGTGGAGGGCCCCTGGCTCCAGCGGCTCATGGCCAACGTCAACTTCGGGGACTACGAGTCCCGAAACTGGTTTGACAGGATGCTTCGCCAGTCCGGCCTGTTTGACCGGCTGGAGGAGATGGGAATTCAGGACGGGGACATCGTCTCCCTCTATAACCTGGAATTCGAGTACCAGCGGTAAAGCAGAGCGGCCGGTCCGGCTACGGACCGGCCGCTCTGCTGATTTGGCGGGAACTGCCGGTTGACAAAGAGGGGGGCTATCCCGTAAAGTAGAGGACAGAAACGGACTGGAAAAGGGGGCAATTGAATGAGACAGAACCGACACTGGGGCCGCAGGCTGGCGGCTTTGGCCTTGACGGCCGCGCTGACGGGTTCCGCCGCGCCCGCCCTGGCCGCGGGGGACTACTGGGACGTGGACCGGTTGGACTGGTACTATGACCGCTGGATCGACAACGGCGCAGAGGCCTGGTATCGGGAGGCCACGGCCTATGCCTTGGATAACAGCCTGATTCTCCCCTTCGGGAGGAGCTTTGAGGGCGGCGAGGTGCTTAATCGGGGCCAGTTTGTGGCCATACTCAGCCGCCTGGAGGGCATTGACAGGGACGCGGTGGAGCAGACGGGGCAATTTACCGATGTGACGGCTGCCGACTACTTTGCTCCCGCAGTCTACTGGGCCAGTGCCAGCGGCGTGGTGGAGGGCGCCTCCGCCACTACCTTTCACCCGGAGGGTACCATCACCCGGGAGCAGGTGGCCACCCTGCTGGCGCGCTATCTGGAGGAAAAGGGCGTCATTCTGCCCGACGACGCCGGCGCCCCGGCGCGCTTTCAGGACACTGCTTCCATCAGCGGATGGGCGGCGGAGAGCGTGGAGGAGATGCGGCGGTGCGGCCTGATGGAGGGGGACAGCGCCGGGCGGATGAACCCGGCCCGGCCGGTGACCCGGGCGGAGGGCGTGACCCTGTTCATGCGTCTGACCAAGCAGCTCCAGGCCGCCGGCGCGGAGGTGGGCCTGGACGGCCCCGCCACCCCTGCGGCGCTTGAAGACATCACGTTTACCGTGGAGCGCACCGAGATGGCGGTGGGGGAGCGGCAGCAGCTCACCTACGGCTTCCCTATGGGGGCCGTTGTACCCGGCCCACTGAGCTTTGACGCCTACTGCACCTCCGACTCCAGCCGGGAGGTGGTGACGGTCAGCGGCACCGGCCTCATCACAGCGGTGGCCCCCGGCCAGGCGGCTGTGGTGCTGAAGATGGAACAGGGCGGTGACAGCGGGGTACATATCAAGACGGTGCTGCTTACCGTGTCGGGGGAGGAAAACCCGGAGCGGCCGGAGCCCGAAGGTCCCACGGAGGAGGCGGTCTATGCCGCCATTACCGCGCTGAAGGCCGACTACCCAGAGGGAATGCGTTGGACGAACGACAACTTTTACGCCTCCCAGGCGCTGCGCTCCGGCGGCTACGGCTGTGAGGGCTTTGCCCTCATCTGTAGTGATGCGGCCTTTGGTACGCTGCCCGCCCGCACTCACCGGAGCTTTGAGGCCATCCGCGTGGGAGATATGATCCGCATCGGCGACTACCACACGGTGGTGGTGCTGGAAAAGAAGGAGAACTCGGTGATGGTCACCGAGGGCAACTACAACAGCTCCATCCACTGGGGCCGGGAGATCACCCGGAGCTCTCTGGAACGGGAGGGCTTCTCCGTGCGCACCCGCTACCCGGCATAACGAACAGGAGCGGAGGCCCAGGTGGGCCTCCGCTCCTCAGGCTGTCAATAGACCCTCCTGTCAAAGGGGTCGGAGGGAAGGATAGTGTGAAAGGGAACCGTCAGGGTTCCCTTTCGCGTTGGATCAAACGACCTTTTGCAACTTTTTCAGAGTTTCAACAGGTTCGTCAGCCTGTCGAAAAGACTTTTTCGACAGGCTGAGGAGCGGAGACCCAGGTGGGCCTCCACGCCGGTGTCCTCTTTCAAACGCCCTCAAAGACGGCGCAGAGATTGCCCGTCAGCAGGCGGTCGATGTCCGCCCGGCTCAGGCCCCGCTCCTCCAGAAGCGGGAGCACCCGGCGGTGAATGAAGGTGTAATCCTCCTCCAGATGCAGCCAGTCGGAGTGCTTGGTGGTCTCCCAACTGTCCCAGAAGGCCAGGTAGGCGGCCAAATCATGGCTGAGCAGCAGCCGATGGCCCCAGCCGGCCCGGCACAGGGCGGCGATGGTGTCCACCCGGGGCTCCAGGCCCAGGTCCCGGTCGCAGAAGCCGAAGCGGTCCATGCCCAGCCAGCAGCCCCGCTCCAGCATGGCGGTCAGGTACTCCAGGTTGTCGGTGTCGCCGCTGTGGCCCAGGATCACCCGGGAGGCGGGCACGCCGCAGGAGGCCAGCAGGTCGAGAATCGCCCCGCCGGCGGCCGTGGAGGGGTCATGGTGGCAGAACAGAGGCAGGCCGGTCTCCTTCGCCACCCGGCCGGTGGCGTGGAGCACCTTTTGCAGCAGGGGAGTGAGGCCGCCGCGGCCCACACCGGCCTTGAGTATGCCGGGTTTGCTGCCGGTGCCGGAGATGCCGTCGGCGCAGTCGCCCATCAGCAGGTCGTAGATCTCCTCCTCGTCCCGGAAGTACAGCCAGGGCTCCTCCTGGTAGTAGAAGCCGGTGGAGGCGATGAAGTTCAGGCCGGTGCGGCGGGCCACCTCCCGGATCAGGCGGATATCCCGGCCCAGGTTGACGGGGGTGCCGTCCACCACAGTGCGCACGCCCAGGGCTTTGGCCTTGCCGAGCTGTCCCGCGGCGATCTCGGCCACTTGGTCAAACTCAAAGAAGCGGGCGCCGAAATTCATGCGCATGGACCAGTCGGCACAGGTGATGTGCTCATGCATCAGGGTCTGGCCCAGTTCAGCGGTGTCGATGGGGCCCAGAACGCCTTGGATCATCATAGGGATTCCTCCTGTCTGTTATTGCTGCCTCTATTATAACACAGGGGAATGGCCGGGCCCTATATGATCTCTTTATAGGGGTATATGCGCGGCCTATGGACGGGCGGTTATCCGGCGCTGACGGGGAGGACGATGTCTCCCACGGTGACGGAGGCCACCTCGTCCAGGGGGCGCAGCTCGTCGAAGATCCGGCTCTTCTGGCAGACGGTCTCCCCGTCTCCGGGGGTGATGCCGCCGCCGGCGTTGGTGAGATCCTGGGTGGTGCCGTCGGTGTAGGTGATCACCACGGGCAGGGACTCAAAGTAGCGGTAGCTCTGCTCCCGGTCATACTCGTTCTCCCGGCCGCTCTCCCGGTTTTCGCTCCACACCAGCTCCTGATGGACGGTGTAGTCCACCTGGATGGACAGGGGAGAGAGGGTGACGCCATCCAGGGTGGCGTCCATGCCGTTGAGGGTGAAGGACTGGCCGGCGGGCAGGGAGATGGAGGAGTCCTCAAAGGCAAAGTCGAATTTCAGCCTCCAGGTGCCCTCAGCCAGTGTCTCGCTGGTGCGGTAGTCGTTGTCCGTGTAGACCGACAGATCCTGGAACTTGACGGAGGCGGTGCCCGGCTTGAGGGGCTGGTCCTGAGTCATCATCTCCACGAACTGGATGGCGTTGTCGGCGGGGTCGGCGTCATAGAACCAGGAGGAGCCGTGCGCCCCGCCGCCGGATGTGCGCACCTGAGTGCCGTAATTGCGGAATCTCAGGGGGAGCAGGCCATCCCGTTCGGCTCCGGCCGCCAGCGTCTCGTCGCTGACCAGGGGGGAACCGTCGTCCCGGCGGATGGAGTAGACGATGGCGTAGGAGTAGGTGTCCCCCATGATGGCATCGGCGGTGATGGTGACGCCGTTGCTGGTGGCGCTGGCCCCGATGGGGTAGCCGATGCGGTCGATGATCTCCGTCTCGGCGGGGCCGCCGCCGAACAAGCCGGCAAAGGCGTCCCCGGCGCTGCCCAGGGCGCCGGTGGCCCCCGCCACCCCCAGGCTGAGCGCCAGGGCGGCGGCCACCCCCACCGCCGCGAAGCGGCGGAACCGGAGGGGGCGGCGGACGGAGGAGACCGGCCCGGCCTCCATCAGGCGGTCCACCATCTCCTGCTTCTGCTCCTGGGTAAAGTGGAGCCGGTCCATGGAATCCCGATAGCGGTTGCTCATGTCATTCCCTCGCTTTCTAAGAGTGTGCGGAGCTGCTGGCGTCCGCGGTTGAGCTGGGTGGAAACGGTGGCGGGCTTTTCGCCCAGAAGCTGGGCGATCTCCCGGGCGGCGTAGCCCTCGTAGTAGTACAGGTAAATAACGGTGCGGTATTTGGGGGGAAGCAGGTTGACGGCGGAGAGAAGACTGCCCTCCTCCTCCGCGGGGGCGGGTACGGCCTCCGCCGCGTCCAGGGCTACGGTAGCGCGCCGCCAGCCGCTTTTCAGATGGTCCTTGCACAGGTTGACCGCCGTGCGGATGATCCAGGCCTTCTCATGCTCCGGAGAGGAAAAGGCCTGGGGCTTTTGGAGCAGCTTGAGAAAGACCGTCTGGCAGATATCCTGGGCGTCGTCGGTGCTCTTGAGGTAGGTGTAGCTCAGGCGGAGGATCAGGTCGGAATAGGCGTGCACCAGCCGTTCGGCCTCCCCGCGGTCCAGTGTGACGGGCATGTGTCTCACATCCTTTGCCATTGAGTCAAAGCGCTTTCACCCCTAATACGATTGAGAGGCGGGAAATCTTTCACCCGGGCGCAAAAAAGAAGCGGAAGCCCAGCGGCTTCCGCTTCTCCAGCCTTCAGGGGCGGCCGTCTCCGGCGGGCGCGTCATCCCCGTCGGTGTGGAGAAACTTCTTGATGACGAAGATCAGGGCCACGGCGGCCACGCCCAGCAGGGTGTCCACCGCGCTGGAGTGGTTGACCACAAGCTGCCGGGCGATGGCAAAGAGCAGCACGTCGGTGACCGCCCGGGGGGTGTGGAGCATCAGCATTTTGACAAATTCGATGCCCACCACGATGGTCATGGCGTCGGCGAAGAAGGCGTCGGCGCTGAAGCTCCCCCCCAGCACCTGGGAAAGGGTTCCCTCCCCCAGAAGGAACAGCTCCAGCAGGGTGACGGCCAGAATGAGGACGGCGACCACCAGCTCCAGAACCCAGGCCGCCTTGAGCAGGCGCTTGACAAAGTTTGAATGCATGGGACTCTCCTTTTTTGATCCTTACCAATTGTACTCCCAGTATAGCGAAAGCCGGTGCGCCCGTCAACCGGAAAAGGTATAAGGGGGGGCAGAATGGCCCATAATGGAAAATTAGATTGACTTAAAGGTGAGACTATGCTATGATAACAGCAGTTGAAAAGGGAGTAGTTTGAAGGTATGCCGTCAACACCACGGTCCGGGTTTCCGGCCTGGCGGCATGCGCCCAATGCGGTAACAAGACTTTTCGACAACTGCTGTGGCATGCAGCGGTTGGCGGAAGGTCTTTTTTTGTCGCCTCTCCGCCGGAGAACACTGGGAAAGGAACGAGTGATATGACACAGGCCTATTACAGAAAGACACCGCAGCAGGCCCTGGAGGCGCAGAACGCCTCCGCGGAGGGGCTGTCCGCCCAGGAGGCCCGCCGCCGGGCGGAGCAGTACGGCCCCAACAAGCTCTCCGAGGGAAAGAAAAAGAGCACGCTCCAGGTCTTTCTGGAGCAGTTCAAGGATCTCATGGTACTCATACTCATTATCGCAGCGGTGATCTCCGCCTTCTCCGGCAATGTGGAGAGCACCATCGTCATCTTCGCCGTGCTGGTGCTCAACGCGATCCTGGGCACCGTCCAGTATGAGAAGGCGGAGAAGTCCCTGGAGAGTCTCAAGGCCATGGCCTCCCCCACGGCCAAGGTGATGCGGGGCGGTGTGCGGGTGGAGATCCCCTCCGCCGACGTGGTGCCCGGCGACATCGTCCTGCTGGAGGCCGGGGACATGGTGGTGGCCGATGGCCGGGTGCTGGAGAACTTCTCCCTCAAGGTCAACGAGTCCTCCCTCACCGGCGAGAGCGAGGGCGTGGACAAGACGGCCGAGGCCATCGATGCCGACCAGGTGGCCCTGGGCGACCAGAAGAACATGGTGTTCTCCGGCTCCCTGGTGACCTACGGCCGGGCCACGGTGCTGGTCACCGGCACCGGCATGGACACCGAGCTGGGCAAGATCGCCGCCCTCATGAACCAGACCCAGCAGCGCAAGACCCCCCTGCAGCAGAGCCTGGACAGCTTCTCCGCCAAGCTGGCCATGGTCATCATGGCCATCTGCGCGGTGGTGTTTGCCCTGTCCATCTTCCGCACCGGCATGGGCATTTTGGACTCCCTCATGTTTGCCGTGGCCCTGGCCGTGGCCGCTATCCCCGAGGCCCTGTCCTCCATTGTCACCATCGTGTTGGCCATGGGCACCCAGAAGATGGCCCGCCAGAACGCTATTATGAAGGATCTCAAGGCGGTGGAGAGCCTGGGCTCCGTCTCCGTCATCTGCTCGGACAAGACGGGCACCCTGACCCAGAACAAGATGACCCCTCAGAAGGTGTACGCCGACGGCTCCCTGCTGGAGGGAGAGGATCTGAGCCTGGTCAACGACGTACAGAGGCTGCTGCTCAAGGCGGCCCTGCTGGCCAGCGACGCCACCAACAACGAGAAGGAGGGCACCGCCATCGGCGATCCCACCGAGGTGGCCCTGGTGATGCTGGGCGAAAAGTTCGGCGTGGACGAGGAGAGCTACCGCGCCCAGCACCCCCGTCTGGGCGAGTTGGCCTTTGACTCCGACCGCAAGCTGATGAGCACCCTCCACGACATTGATGGGGTGCCTACCCTCTTCACCAAAGGAGCCATCGACGTGCTGCTGAACCGCTCCACCCACCTGCTCACCCGGGAGGGGAAGGTGGAGATGACCCCCGAGCGGAGGGAGGAGCTGGCCCGGGTCAACATGGAGCTGTCCATGGAGGGCCTGCGGGTGCTGGCTTTCGCCTATAAGGAGCTGGACGCCGTGCGCCCCCTCACCCTGGAGGATGAGAACGGCTTTACCTTCATTGGCCTCATCTCCATGATCGACCCGCCCCGGCCCGAGGCCGTCCAGGCCGTGGCCGACGCCAAGCGGGGCGGCATCCGCACCATCATGATTACCGGCGATCACAAGGTGACCGCCTCCGCCATCGCCCGGCAGCTCGGCATCTTCCGGGACGGGGACGAGGCGGTGTCCGGCGTGGAGCTGGACGGCATGACTGACACTGAGCTGGACGAGCGCCTGCCCCGCATTTCGGTCTACGCCCGGGTATCCCCGGAGCATAAGATCCGCATCGTCAACGCCTGGCAGCGCCGGGGCAATATCGTGTCCATGACCGGCGACGGCGTCAACGATGCCCCCGCCCTCAAAAAGGCGGACATCGGAGTGGCCATGGGCATCACCGGCACGGAGGTGTCCAAGGACGCCGCCTCCATGATCCTGGCCGACGACAACTTTGCCACCATCGTCAAGGCGGTGGTCAACGGCCGCAGCGTCTACGCCAACATCAAAAACGCCATCCAGTTCCTTCTCTCGGGCAACACCGCCGGCATTTTCTGCGTGCTCTACGCTTCCCTGCTGGCCCTGCCCGTGCCCTTCCAGCCGGTGCACCTGCTGTTCATCAACCTGCTCACCGATTCCCTGCCCGCCATCGCCATCGGCATGGAGCCCGCCCGGAAGGGCCTGCTGGACCAAAAGCCCCGGGACCCCAGGGAGCCCATTCTCAACCGGCCCCTCCTGGCCCGCATCGGCGGCCAGGGCCTGCTTATCGCCATCGTCACCATGATCGCCTTCTACCTGGGCTACCAGGGGGGCGACGCTGTGATGGCCTCCACCATGGCTTTCGCTACCCTCACTCTGGCCCGCCTGTTCCATGGCTTCAACTGCCGGGGCTCCGAGTCCATTTTCCGGCTGAAGCTATCCACCAACAAGTACTCCGTCCTGGCCTTCCTTGCCGGTGTGGTGCTTCTGCTGCTGGTGCTCTTCACCCCCGGGCTCAAGAGCCTCTTTATGGTGGCCCCCGCCTTCGGCTTTGCCAACCTGGGCGAGATCGTCCTGCTGGCCTTCCTGCCCACCCTGGTGATCCAGCTCGTCAAGCTCGTCTGCGACGCCCGCCGGGGGAAATAAACGTATATAACGAGAGCCGCGGCCCGCTGTTTGCGGGCCGCGGCCTTTTATTGTATGCTGTCCAGGGCGAAGAGGGCGGCGCCCAGGGCACCGCAGAGATCCGGCTCGGGGGGGAGCCACAGGGGCGCGCCCAGACGGGCCTCCAGCGCCTCCGTCACGCCCCGGTTGCGGGCCACGCCGCCGGTCATCATATAGGGCCCTTTGGCCCCCGCGCGGCTGGCCAGGGCGGCGGTCTTGGCGGCCACCGACTGGTTCAGGCCGTGGACAATGTCGGCGGCGGAGTGGTTGTCCGCGATGAGGGACACCACCTCCGACTCGGCAAAGACGGTGCACATGCTGGAGATGGTCAGCTCCTGCTCCCAGTGCAGGCCGACGCGGGCCATCTCATCCAGGTTCAGCTCCAGGGTGCGGGCCATCAGCTCCAGGAACCGTCCGGTGCCGGCGGCGCACTTGTCGTTCATCACAAAGTTGGTCACGCCGCCCGACTCGTCCAGACAGATGACCTTGCTGTCCTGGCCGCCGATGTCCACGATGGCCCGGGCCTCCGGGTACAGGCGGTGGGCCCCCCGGGCGTGGCAGGTGATCTCGGTCACCTGCCCGGTGGCGAAGGGGATGTTGTTCCGGCCGTAGCCGGTGGCCACGATGGCGGCCATGTCCTCCGGGGTGAAGCCGCCCAGGGCGGCGAAGGCCTTCTCCGCGCCCTGGCTGGCCTTTGGGCCGGTGCGGACGATGGCGGAGGCGGCCACGTTCCCCGCCCGGTCGAGCACCACCACGTTGGTGGTGGTGGAGCCGCTGTCGATGCCCGCCACATAGGCCCCCCGCCGGGCGGCGGAAGCAGGGGCGGGGCGGAGCTCCAGCCCCTCCAGAAAGGCCTCCAGCCGGGTGGAGAGCTGCCCGCTGGACAGGGGGGTGAAGTCGGTCTCCACCTTGAGCAGGGGCAGGGCGGTGCGCCTGCGCAGGTTCTCGTACTCGAAGGCGTAGAAGTCGCAGAACTTGACGGTGTGGTACACCAGGCCCTTGAGGCCGGGGTGGTTCAGCAGCTCCTCCCGGCGGCCCACCGCGTCCATGCGCAGGCAGGGGATCTGCCCCAGCAGAGCCCCGGCGTACCAGTCCAGCAGGCCGTCCAGGCCGTCCAGCCCCTCCGGCGGGGGCGGCAGGCTCCGGTTGCCGCCGCAGGTCAGATCGGCCACCGGCAGGGGGGAGACCCGCCGCAGGGCCTCCAGCAGGCCCGCCCCGGCCCGCGCCCCGGTGACGGCCAGGAAGGGGCCGTCCGGCAGGGGGACAGGGGGCGCGAAGGCGGCCCGGAGGGCCGCTTCGTCCAGGGTGGCGCCCCGGTAGGCCCCGTACTCCGCCGCCAGCCGCTCCAGCTCCCCCCGGAGCCGGGCCTTGGCGCAGCCGTCGTCGTGGTGGGGAAGGTCCAGCAGGAAGAGGAAATCCAGCCCGCCCTGGGCGCGGAGCACGTCGTAGCAGCGGCGGATGGAGTCGCAGCAGTTGACCAGCACCAGCTCCCTCACGCCGTCCCGGCGGCACTCCTCCAGCACCGCCTTGGCGTGGCAGCAGAAGTGGTTGTGGGTCAGCGCCTCGGCGTGGGAGAAGGCGTTAGCCTCCCGGTTGAGAAGGGCCGGCTGGCCGCCCAGGGCGGCCAGCAGCTCCACGGGGGTGTATTTACAGGTATATCCGATCATCTGCATCCCTCCAGCAGCTCCAGAAAGGCCTGGAGCCGGGTGACCATCTGGCCGTCGTTCACGTTGCCGCTGTCGCAGCCATCCCCATCCAGCACCAGGGTGGGGAACCCGGCGGCCTCCAGCCGGCGTTTGACGAGCTGGGCCGCGCCGGAGGTCTGCTTGCAGCCCCAGTGGCAGAAGTACACCGCCCCGTCGGCCCGGAGGAGGCGGGCCAGCTCCGCTGCCCGCTCCGCCCGGCGCTCCGCACCGCCGTTGAAGGAGGAGCAGACCAGCCGCCGGGCCATGGACTCATAGGGGCGCTCCGGCTCGGGGAGCACATCGGCATCCAGGGCCATGTCGCACCCCACAATCTCCACGTCGGGGCGGAAGTTCAGCAGGGCGCGCAGGCTGTCCTGCCAGTGGGGGAGGGTGTGCAGCCACAGAATCCGCTTTCCACGCCGCCCCTCCGGCAGGGCGGCCACCTGGGCGCAGAGCTGCTCGGTGTAGCGCAGGGCCTCCGGCGAACCCAGCATGGAGTGGGTGGCGAAGACGGAGAGCATCTCGGAGGTCATCTCGTCAGAGAGGGAGCGCTCCGCCCGCAGGGACAGGTAGCGGTGGTAGCCCTCCACGGTGGCCCGGGAGCGGGCCACCGCGGCCCGCAGCGCGTCCTCCTCCAGGGGGCGCCCCCCGTGGGCCTGGACAAAGGCCGCCATGGCCCGGAGCTGTTCGGCCACCTGGGCGACACTCTCCTCCGAGGGGGCGTAGGGCACGTCCACCGTGAAGCGTGGGACGTCCCAGAACTCCGCCAGCCGGCGGAAGGTGAGCTGGTTGGCGTCGCAGGCCAGGGAGGTGTTGAGGATGAACCGGGGCCTGGCCATGACGCCGGTCTCGGCCAGGCCAAGCAGGATTTTGTGGTAGGAGCAGTAGCTCTCCGGCACGCCCCGCTCCTCCGCCGCCTCCACGAACACCCGCTCCGCCGCCGTGGACACCAGATAGCAGGACAGCCCCTCGGGCAGCACCGGGGGGATGTTCAGGGCGTGGAGCACCTCGCAGGGGAGGAAGATGTTGACGCAGGCCGCCCGGCCGGGGCGGCCCAGGGCGGCGGCCATGGAGCGGGCCGTGTCCCCCTGCATGGCGCACCGGGCGGGGAGCACGTTTTTGGGCGGGAAGTACTTCATCTGTACCCCCACCAGGGTGTAGGCCGTGCGGAGCAGGGCGCGGGCACGGTCAGGGTGCCCGGCCACCTGGCGGGAGATCAAGCGGCCCAGGGCCTCGATGGAAGAGCTTGGCATAGAGACTCCTTTCCGAAAAAACGGGCCGCCCGCTCGGGCGGCCCGAAGCATAGGGTTCTTTCTTACAGAGGCTTCAAGGAATCGTAAGAAAATCTTTCTTGCCAGCGGCGCGGGATATTTGCTATTCTATACCCACGCAGACGAAAGAGAGGTTTTTCTATGGAAATCATATGCAGTACCACTTATGACCGGAGGGCGCTGTCTGCGCTGGCCAGGGCTCTGCGTAAAACCGTCCGCAGGACGCGCTCACGGCTGCTGCGCGTCTGGTGCTGGGTGCTCCTGGTGCTGAGCCTGCTGTCGGCCTGGGTTTCCTGGGGCGAGTGGGGAACTGTGGCGCTCAATGGGGCGGTGGCCGTCCTGATGCTGGCCGTTCTGCTGGGGGAGGACGCAATCAACGCCTTCTTTGCCAGGCGGAACGCCCTGCCGGGGATGGAGGTGTGCACGGTGCGCTTTTTGGAGGAACACTATGAGACCAAAATCGCCGGCGCGGCCACTCAATGGCAATATAGCAAGCTCCTCCGGCTGGCGGAGAATGACCGTTACCTGGTGCTCATTCTGGGAAAGAACCACGGCCAGCTCTGCGACAAGGAGGAGCTGACAGGCGCCGCCCCGGAGGAGCTGCGCGCTTTCCTGGAGCAAAGGACGGGGCTGACGGTTGAACGGTTCCGATAGCGGGGGCCGCCGCGTGTGCGGCGCACAAGTGTTTTGCCGGAGGCAAAACCTTGGCGGAGGGGCAATTCAGTTGCCCCGAGCATAAAAAAGAACTACGGAATCCAGAAACGAAAACGGGACGGCCATCGGCCGTCCCGTTTTCGTTTCTGGAGCAGGTGACGAGGCTCGAACTCGCTACCTCCACCTTGGCAAGGTGGCGCTCTACCAGATGAGCTACACCTGCAAGCGACGGATTATATTATAGCGAACCGTTCCGCCGCTGTCAAGGGGTTAATTCAAATTTTCTGCATTTTCTTCCGCGCCCTCCCACACGTAGCCCAGGGAGAGAAGATCGGCGGCGGAATAGGTGGTGCCGGAGGCGTCGCGGGTGAGATCGACATAGTGGGCGCCGCCGTCGGCGGTGAGCTGGTTCCAGAAGTGGGGTTCGCCGTTCAGAGTACCCTCCACCAGAACGGAGCCAACCTCCATCTTCCCGCTGAGGAGCTGAAAGGTCAGGGCCAGCCCCTCGCTGTCCGCCCCGTCGCCCAGCAGGGCGTCCCAGGCGGTGGAGCCGCCGTCCGGCCGGGCGCGGACGTGCTCCCGAACCAGGGAAAAGAGCTCGGCCTGCCGGGCGGAGGGGGAGAGCTGATGGGGCCGGAGAGGGAGCACCAGGGCATCTGCCGTGCTCTGGAGGTCATCGCTCTTTTGACGCAGCGCCTGGGTGTCCTCGGGATAGGTGAGCAGGATCTCCACAATGCGCTGCTGCCCGCCGGAGGCGGGGTAGAGGGAGACGGTAAACTCCGGCATGCCCAGGGCGCCGGCGGGCTCGTCGTAGTAGGCCTGCCGCACCAGGGCGGCAATGGAGTCGGCGCTCTCAGTGAAGTAGCCCACCCGCAGGGCCACCTCGCTCTGAAAATCAGCCAGGGCGGCGCGCACCTCGTCCCGGATGGCGCTGGTGCCGGTGACGTTGACCAAGCTGCGTATCTGCTCCCGGGTGCGGCGGTAGGAAATGGTAATGGTGGCCTCATAGGTGGTGAGCACCTTGGTGCAGTCGTTTTTGATAAAGTCCACCGCATAGGCCCCCAGAGGGTCGTCCTTGGCCACCTCCAGGCAGGCCCGGTTGAGATCCTCCTCCACATCCCCGTCATAGTCGTCGGTAAGCTGAATCAGCCCCTTTTCTGTCCCCTGGGAGACAAAAAACAGCACGGTGTTGACCAGCTCGGAATAGGTGCCCGCCTGGACGGCGGAGGAGTCCTCGGCCGTGGCCGGACGCTCCGTGTGCGGCTCCACCACTGCATAGGGGTTCTCCAGAAGGGAGGAGCAGCCGGTGAGCAGCAGGGCGCAGCTCAACGCCAGCGCCGCCGCCATGCCTCGTTTCAATGCCACGCCCTCCTCTCCTCAGTAGCCCAGAGGCTCGTTGACCAGCACCACCTCGGCCCGGCCGATGCCGGTGGGCCTCTCCCACAGCACCACCAGGGCGCGGCAGATGCGCTCCGGGCTTTTGCAGTCATAGCATTTGTCCCCCCGGACGGCGCAGGGAGTCTTTTTGCCCAGCCGCCGGGCGTTTTTGGGGGAGGCCACGTTGCGGGCCCGCCAGAGGGCGGCGTCGTAGTCGGGAGCCAGCTTGTTGACGCCCACGATAAAGTAGACCTCCTCATGGCCGAAGATGGTGGAGGCCACCCGGTTGCCCGTGCCGTCGATGTTGATGAGCTCGCCGGTCTCCGCCAGGGCGTTGACCGAGGTCAGATAGACCGGGGCGGCGGCTGCGTCTGCGAAGCTGTCCCCCAGCCAGTGGCTGCGCACCACGGCGTGGCTCTGGAGCCGATCGAGGAGGCCCAGCTCCTTGAGGGTGATGGAGCCGCCGTGCCCCACCGTTTTGCCGTCCAGCCTGCGGTCCAGGTAGTCCGCGGCCTCCGCCGCCGTGTCGAAGCAGGTCACATCGAAGCCGTGGGCCTCCAGATTTTTGCGTACCTTCTCAAAACCGGGCATAAACAGGTCGCCTTTCCAGCGTAAAATGACAGAGCACAGGGGGTTATCCGCCTGCGGGCAAAAAAGCAGGGCATATGCAGGGCGGGGGGTGTCCAGGGGCGCGTTCCCCCGCCCCTGGACAGCTCAGAGATCGTTGTGCTTATACTCCCGGAAGCCGTCGCCCAGGATCTCGTGGGCCTCGCACACGATCAGGAAGGCGTTGGGGTCGATGCTCTTGACGGTCTGCTTGAGGGCCACGATCTGCTTCTGCTTGAAGGCCACCAGCAGCACCTTCTTGTCCTCCCCGGACCAGCCGCCCTCGCCGTGGAGAAGGGTGACGCCCCGGTCCATATCGTGAATAATGGCGTGGGAAATCTGGTCGTAGGCGTCGCTGATGATATAGGCCACCTTGGCGTTGTCCATGCCGTAGAGCACCTGGTCCATGACGAAGGAGGAGATATACAGGGCCACCACGCCGTAGAGGGCGCTGTAGATGTTGCGGAAGGCGACGGCCACCGCCACAATGACCAGCAGATCCACCGCCAGAAGCAGCCGCCCCATGGGCAGCCAGGCCAGCTTCAGCTTGAGCAGGCGGGCAATGAGATCGGTGCCGCCGGTGGTGGCGCCCTGGAGAAACACCACGCCCAGGGAGCCGCCCATGATCACGCCGCCGAAGATGCACCCCAGAATGGGCTCCATAGGCTCAAAGGTGTGGATCATGTGGAGAATGTCGATGAAAATGGAGGAGATGAACATGGAGTAAAGGGAGGACACCAGCAGGTGCCCGCCCAGCAGCTTCCACCCCAGCAGGAACAGGGGGATGTTCAGGATGATGACCACGGTGCCGATGGGAGCCCAGGGGAGGATGTGGTTGATGATCTGGCCCACGCCGGTGATGCCGCCGAAGCCGATCTGGTTGGGCTCGTAGCACCAGTTGAAGCCCACGGCGTACACCGCAGACGCCAGGGTGATCCACAGATAGGGAAGGACATACTGCTTTGCGACACGATTCATAGCCGATACCTTCTTTATTTTATTCCAGTAACGTCATCTGCTCCTCGGCCCGGTCCTCCGGCCGGAGCAGCATGCCCGCGATGGGCAGGGAGCGGGCCCGGTAGCGGGCGGCGTTGACGATGGTGGTGTCCGCCAGGGGGCGGGCGTCGGCCACCTTGTACTTGGGCTTGAGGGTCATGACGTTGACCCCCTGGGTGGAGCGGGTGGTCTTGGGGGTGAGGGCGGCGGTGTGGAAGACCACCACCCGGCCCTCGGTGGAGGTCACCGCCATCTCCGTGTCCTCTGTCAGCAGGCAGGCCGCCGCCAGGGGGGACTTGTCGGAGTAAGCGCCCGTGAGCTTCTTGCGGCGGGTCTGGGTCTGATAGGCCGACAGGGCCACCCGGGCCACCTTGCCGTTTTCAAAGAAGAACAGCAGGTGGCCGGAGTAGTCGGCGGTGACACAGGCCCACACGAAGCCCTCGCCGGGATCCATGCCCAGCTTGGTGGGCAAAAAGTCGCCCAGCAGGCTGGCCTTGGAGTCGTCGAAGTCGCTCAGGCGGGCCTTGTAGCACTGCTGCCGGTCGGTAAAGACCAGCAGCTCGTCCCGGTTGGAGGCCTCCCACTGGAGCCAGGGGCCGTCCCCCTCCTTGTACTTCTGCTCCCCGCTCATGCGCAGGGACTGGGGGGTGATCTTCTTGAAGTAGCCCTCCCGGGAGCAGAACACGTGCACCGGGTAGTCCGGGGTCTCGTCCTCCGCGTCCTCCGCGGCGGCGGTCTGGTACTCGTAGACGATCTCCGTCCGCCGGGGGACGGCGTACTTCTTCTGCACCGCCTGGAGCTCGGCCACGATGAGCTTCTTGATGCGGCCGGGGTTGTTCACGATGTCCTGGAGGTCGGCGATCTCCTCCTCCAGCCCGGCCACCTCCTCAATGCGCTTGAGGATGTACTCCTTGTTGATGTTGCGCAGCTTGATGTCGGCCACGTACTCGGCCTGCACGTCGTCGATGCCGAAGCCGATCATCAGGTTGGGCACCACCTGGTCGTCCTCCTCGGTCTCCCGGATGATTTTGATGGCCCGGTCGATGTCCAGCAGGATCTTTTTCAGGCCGCGGAGCAGGTGTAGCTTGTCCTGCTTCTTCTTCATCACGAAGTAGGTGCGCCGCCGCACCCCCTCCATGCGCCAGCCCGTCCACTCGTCCAGAATCTCCCGCACCCCCATCACCCGGGGCATACCCGCAATGAGGATGTTGAAGTTGCAGGAGAAGGAGTCTTGGAGGGTGGTGGAGCGGAAGAGCCGGGTCATCAGCTTGTCCGGATCGGCCCCCCGCTTGAGATCGATGGTGATCTTGAGGCCGTTCAGGTCGGTCTCGTCCCGCATGTCGGCGATCTCCCGGATCTTGCCCCCCTTCACCAGCTCGGCCACCTTGTCCATGATGGCCTCCACCGTGGTGGTGTAGGGGATCTCGTAGATCTCGATGAGGTTTTCGCCCTTGAGGTAGCGCCACTTGGCCCGCACCTGGAAGGAGCCGCGGCCCGTCTCATAGATCTGCCGAAGGGCCCCCTCGTCGTAGAGCAGCTCGCCGCCGGTGGGGAAGTCGGGGGCCTTCAGGTGGTCCAGCAGGTTCACCTGGGGGTTCTTCAGAAAGGCCACCGTGGCGTCGCACACCTCGCCCAGATTGAAGCCGCACAGGTTGGAGGCCATGCCCACGGCGATGCCCTGGTTGGCGCTCACCAGCACGTTGGGGAAGGTGGTGGGCAGCAGGGTGGGCTCCTGCATGGAGCCGTCGTAGTTGTCTACAAAGTCCACCGTGTCCTGGTCGATGTCGCGGAACAGCTCGGCGCAGATGGAGTCCAGCCGCACCTCGGTGTACCGGCTGGCCGCCCAGGCCATGTCCCGGGAGTACACCTTGCCGAAGTTACCCTTGGAGTCCACCAGGGGGTGGAGCAGGGCCCCGTAACCCCGGCTGAGGCGCACCATGGTGTCGTAGATGGCCACGTCGCCGTGGGGGTTGAGCTTCATGGTCTGGCCCACCACGTTGGCGCTCTTGGTGCGGGCGCCCCCCAGCAGGTGCATCTGGTACATGGTGTAAAGCAGCTTGCGGTGGGAGGGCTTGAACCCGTCGATCTCCGGGATGGCCCGGGAGACGATGACGCTCATGGCGTAGGGCATGTAGTTGATCTCCAGCGTCTCGGTGATGGGCTGTTCCAGCACCTCGGGCCGCAGGCCCATGACGTTGGGGTTGATTACCTTCTTTGCCCCCTCCTCGGGGGCCTTCTTTTTGGGCATTGGTATCAGTCCTTATTCAGAATCCAGTTCAGAGGATTGTCGGCGATAGATTGGCGGGTTTCGGCCGGATCGGCGTCATTTCGGATGATAGGGCCGTAATAGCCGGACTGCCACAGGCCTTTCCGGGCGCTCCGACGGCTGACCGCGGCCTTGAACTGCTGCACGGCCCGGGAAACGGTCTGCTTGGAACGGTCAGCCGCCCTATATAGCGGCCGTATGCCCGGTCAGGAGATGTCCGCCAGCTCCAGATACTTGTAGCCGTTCTCCGCGATGTGGTCTTTTCTGCCCTGGAGGTTGTCCCCCAGCAGCAGGTCGAAGACGGCGGCGGTGCGCTCCACGTCCTCGGGCATGACCTTGATGAGCCGCCGTGTCTCCGGGTTCATGGTGGTGAGCCACATCATGTCCGGCTCGTTCTCGCCCAGGCCCTTGGAGCGGTTGATGGAGCACTTCCTGCCCGCCAGCTCCCCGCCCACGATCTCGTTCTTCTCCGCGTCGGAGTAGGCGAACCAGGTCTTGTCCTTGTAGGTGATCTCATACAGGGGGGACTCGGCGATATACACGTACCCCCGCTGGATGAGGGTGGGGGTGAGGCGGTAGAGCATGGTGAGAATGAGGGTGCGGATCTGGAAGCCGTCCACGTCGGCGTCGGTGCAGATGACCACCTTGTTCCACCGCAGGTTCATCAGATCGAAGGCGGCCATGTCCTTGGCGTGCTTGTCGTGCACCTCCACGCCGCAGCCCAGCACCTTCAGGAGGTCGGTGATGATCTCGCTCTTGAAGATCTTGGCGTAGTCGGCCTTGAGGCAGTTGAGGATTTTACCCCGGACGGGCATGATGCCCTGGAACTCCGCGTCCCGGGAGAGCTTGACGCTGCCCAGAGCCGAGTCGCCCTCCACGATGTAGAGCTCCCGGCGGGTGGTGTCCTTCGTCCGGCAGTCCACAAACTTCTGTACCCGGTTGGCGATGTCCACACTGCCGGAGAGCTTTTTCTTGATGTTCAGCCGGGTGCGCTCGGCGTTCTCCCGGCTGCGCTTGTTGATGAGCACCTGCTCGGCGATCTTCCCTGCGTCCAGGGGATTCTCAATGAAGTAGACCTCCAACTGGGCCCGCAGAAACTCGGTCATGGCCTCCTGGACAAACTTGTTGTTGATGGCCTTCTTGGTCTGGTTCTCGTAGGAGGTCTGGGTGGAGAAGTTGTTGCTCACCAGCACCAGGCAGTCCTCCACGTCGGCCCAGGTGATCTTGCTCTCGCTCTTCTGGTATTTGCCCTGGGCCTTGAGGTAGGCGTCGATGCCATTCACGAAGGCGGACTTCACCGCCTTCTCCGGGGAGCCGCCGTGCTCCAGCCAGGAGGAGTTGTGGTAGTGCTCGATAATCTGCACCGTGTTGGAGAAGCAGAAGGAGACGGAGAGCTTCACCTTGTACTCGGGCTTGTCCGCCCGGTCCCGGCCCCGCCGCTCGGTCTGCCAGAACACGGGCAGGGTGAGGGAGTTCTCCCCCGCCAGCTCCTTCACATAGTCCTCAATGCCGTTTTCGTACTGGAAGTCGGTGGTCTCGAACTTCCCCCCCACCTGGTTGCGGAAGCGGAAGGTGACCCCGGCGTTGACCACCGCCTGGCGCTTGAGCACGTCGGTGTAGTACTCCACGGGGATATTGATGTCGGTAAACACATCCAGATCCGGCTTCCAGCGGAAGCGGGAGCCGGTCTTTTTGCCGGAGTAGGGCTCCTTTTTCAGGCCGCCCACGTTCTCGCCCTTCTCGAAGTGGAGGGTGTACTCAAAGCCGTCCCGGTGGATCACCGCATCAAAGTACGCGCTGGCGTACTGGGTGGCGCAGGAGCCCAGGCCGTTGAGGCCCAGGGAGTACTCGTAGTTGTCGCCGTCGTTGTTGTTGTACTTGCCGCCGGCGTACAGCTCGCAGAACACCAGCTCCCAGTTGAACTTCTGCTCCTTCTCGTTCCAGTCCACCGGGCAGCCCCGGCCGAAGTCCTCCACCTCGATGGAGTGATCCTCATACCGGGTGACGGTGATCAGGGAGCCGTGGCCCTCCCGGGCCTCGTCGATGGCGTTGGACAGGATCTCAAAGACCGCGTGCTCACAGCCCTCCAGCCCGTCGGAGCCGAAGATCACCGCCGGGCGCTTGCGTACCCGGTCGGCCCCCTTCAGGGAGGAAATGGAGTCGTTTCCGTAATTTTTGGGGGAATTGCTTTTCGCCATGGGCCTCTCCTCGCTCGTTCCAAAATCAGAAAATTACATCTTATTATATTACTCCAAACCGGCCCAAAGTGTCAAGAAAACGCGAAAGGCCGCCGGACATTGTCCGGCGGCCTTTCTGCGCCTGACCCCGCTTCGTCGCGGGGCGGGCGGCTTTGTTTGGACAGCTTGCGCTTCCTTTCGCCTTTCGCCAGAGGGTGAGCTCACCCGGCACCGGCTTAAAAGGAGATGCAAGGAGGAACAGGCCTCTTTCCTGTCCGGGCATAGTATGTGCACAGGACGGAGCGCCATACGCGGAAAATTTTGGTTTAGGCTCCGGCATATTTGTCCAGACTGGACATACCATGAGATGGGAAACCAAAAACAAAGGAGGCGCCGTTATGGCGGAGGAGGCCAGAGTGTTTTTCCTGCGGAAAAGACGGGAGCGGGCGGAGGATACCGAGCGGCGGGCGCTGTTGGAGGGGCTGGGACAGACCCGCAGCCTCATTGCCCAGGCCTATGCGGGCTTTAACGCCGCCAAGGACCCGGATCTGATCGAGTCCTATGTCTTTGAGATCAATGCCCTCCAGGCCCGGTACTCCTACCTGCTGCGGCGGGTCAAGGAGCTAGACGGGGAGGCGCAGGCGCAGCCGGGATAACTGCGGGGGGAACCCGCCGCCAAGGGACTGGCAGAGGAAAGCTGGGAGGGGATGGCGGTGGAAACCTTGCTCAATGCCCTGCCCTGGATTGTGGGCGGGTTGATCCTGATTTTGCTGTTGGCGGCCCTGCGGCGGCCGCTGGAGTGGCTGGTGCGTCTGGCCGCGCGGACGGGCGTGGGCCTGGCCGCCCTGTGGGCGTTGAGCGGTGTGGGCGGCCTGGTGGGCCTCCACCTGGGGGTCAATCTGGTCAACGCTCTGGTGCTCGGCGTGCTGGGCGTGCCCGGCTTTGGGCTCCTGTTGATGCTTAACTGGGCGCTGGCGGTGTGAATGCAGAAGAGGGGCGGGCGCTGCGGCGCCCGCCTGGGGTTGCCATTAAGCCTTTCTGCCGAGGTGTTCGGAGGGAAGAATAGTGTGAAAGGGAACCGTCAGGGTTCCCTTTCGCGTTGGATCAAACGACTTTTTGAAACTTTTTTAGAGTTTCAAAAAGTCCAGCAGCCTGTCGAAAATACCTTTTCGACAGGCTGGGGCGGGCGCTGCGGCGCCCGCCCCTCTTTCGCTGTGCGCCCGGCTGTGGGGGCGTTTTTGCAGGGCGGCGGGCGTTTTATTCAGCGGTTGTTCACACATTTGTAAAATCCATGTCGTAGAATGGGGACAGCCTAACAAGATTGGGAGTGAATGCCTTGAAAAAGCGATGGACGGCGCTGGCCTGTACCCTGTGTCTGTGTGCCAGCCTGACCCTGCCCGCGGCAGCCGCGGGCGGGTATACAGATGTGCCCGGCGGGGCGTGGTATGAGTCGGCAGTCAATGAGGTGACCGAAAAGGGCTATATGACCGGCGTGAGCGAGAGCCAGTTTGCCCCTACCGCCAACGTAACCCGGGCCACGGTAGTGACCGTGCTGTGGCGGATGGAGGGTTCGCCGGCCCCCACGGCCACCGTCTCCTTTGGGGACGTGTCCCCCGGGGCGTGGTATGCCCAGCCGGTGGCCTGGGCCAAGGAGAACGGAATTGCCAACGGCGACAGCCGGGGGGACTTCAAGCCGGATCAATCCGTCACACGCCAGGAGCTGGCGGCCTTCCTCACCCGCTTTGACCAATACCGGGGCGTACCGCTGGCCGAGGGCTCCCTCAACCTGTACTCCGACGCCAACATGACCGGCGTCTGGGCGGTGGAGAGCATGCGCCACGCGGTGGGCATGGGCTGGCTGGAGGGGGACGGCGGCAGGCTGCTGCCCGGCGGCGTGGCTACCCGCGCCCAACTGGCCGTGATTCTCCAGCGCCTTACCACCCAGGCCATGGGCTGAGGCGGTTCTGTGGATGCGCGTGACAGGAGGGAGTATTGACCGATGGAACAGCCCAATATTTTCATGTCCTATCTGCGGGTGACACAGCACATGTCCCAGCAGTTCCGCAGCCACTTCGGCCGGCTGGACCTGACCTTTCCCCAGGCCCTGGTGCTCACGGTGCTGGGGGAGGATGGGCCGGTACCCATCAGCGCCCTGGCCGAGCGCACCGGAAGCGCCAACAGCACGGTGTCGGGCATTGTGGACCGGCTGGAAAAGCTGGGGCTGGCCAGACGGCAGCGCAGCGAGACGGACCGGCGGGTGATCTATGTCTGCGCTACGGAGAAGTACAACGCCCTGCGGGCCAAGGCGGCCACTGACGTGAGCGGATATTTCAGCTCCCTGCTCAGCGGCATGAGCCAGGAGGACCGGGCCATGATCGCCGCCGCTTTCCAGAAGCTGGACGACGCGCTGCTTCAGGCTGGGACAGAGCAGTCCGGACCGTGATAGAACGGGCAAAAAACGGCCAAGCTATTCAGGCGTGGCCGGGTGAATGCCGCGAAGAGGGGGGACGCCGGTGAGGCGCAACGGATACGATTCCTACCACGGACGCAGCCGCGTCCGCACCTTTTTGAAAGTGCTGATTGTCCTGCTGCTGGTCGTGCTGGCGGTGGCGGTGGGTGCTCTGCTGTGGCTCGAGCCATACATCGACTACTCTGCCAACGGCATTAAAATCAATCTGCCCTTTTTCCAGCAGAAGGAGCCGGCGCCTGCTACGGGCGCCCCGGTGGTGGTGACCACGCCGGAGCCCACACCCACACCGGAACCGGAGGAGGACTTCCGGGGGATTCTGCTGCCCAATTCCGCCCTCTATGACGGCACCGCCGCCCAGCAGGTGGAGGCGGCCGGCGCCACCGCCGCTCTCTTTGACATGAAGGCGGACGACGGCAGCCTGGGCTATATCTCCGGGCTGGCCCTGGCCATCCAGGCGGAGGCATCCGCCGCCGACCCGGCCCTCAACGCGGCCATCCAGCTCCTCAACGGCGGAGAGGTGTATACCGTGGCCCGGGTGTCCTGCTTCCGGGACAACCTTGTGCCCCGCAGCGACATGTCTCTGGCCATCCACACCAACGCGGGCAACTGGCGGGACAGCGGCGATACCCGCTGGCTCAGCCCGGCCAATGAGAGCGCCCGCCAATATGTGGTGGGCGTGTGCCGGGAGTTGGCGGCCCTGGGCTTTGATGAGATCCTGCTGGACAACTGGGCCTTCCCCACCGACGGGGAACTGGGCTGGATTAAGGCCGATGCCAACTATCCCGCTGACGGCCGGACCGCCGCGCTGGAGGTCTTTCTCGAGGAGGTGCGCGCCGGACTGGCGGAGTTCCCGGAGGTAAAGGTGTCCCTGGTGACCACCGCCTCCGCCGCCGCAGGCGGGGCGGTGGAGAGCGGCCAGACCGCCGCTCTGCTGGAGCGCGCCGACCGCGTATTGGTGCGCCTGGGGGAGGGGGAGACCCTGCCCCGGCTGAACCAGACCCCGGTGGTGCCCGTGCTGGAGCAGGCGGGGCAGGCCCGGGAGGACTGGGCCGTGCTGGCCATGACAGGCGAATAATGCCCAAAAGCGGACGCATAGCCCTATGCGTCCGCTTTTTTCGTCGGCTCCCAGCGGAAGAGGCAGAAGGAAAACGAATTATGTTAAAAAGTAAACTTATAATTTTAAACTTGAAATTCTCTCCGATTTGAAGTATCATTCATATATCATCGGGAAAATTTGTTTCGGGCGACCCGGATGATAGAGAAAGGCGGTGAGAGCATGTCTCTGGAAGCAATGAAGCAGGTGACCGAGGCCGAGGAGGCCAACCGGGCCCGCAGGGCGGAGGCCCAGGCGGAGGCCAAACGGCTGGTGGCCGAGGCGGAACGGGCGGGGAAGGCCCGCTTGGCGGAGGCCCGCGCCCAGGCAGAGGCCCAGGCGAGGGAGCTGATGCGGCAGGCTGAGGCCAAGGCGGCCGAACACGCGTCGGAGGTGATGGCCCAGACCCGGAAATCCTGCGACGCCCTGCGGGCCCAGGCGGAGGCCCGCCTGGCGGACGCCGCTGAGAGCATCGTGAGAAGGGTAGTGAAAACGAATGTCCATTGTTAAAATGAAGCGGCTGCGGCTTATCGGCATGCAGGCCGAGCGGGAGAGCCTGCTGCGGCTGCTTCAGCACATGGGCTGTGTGGAGATTGACGAGCCGCCCCATCTGGGGGACGACCCGGAGTGGGCTGCCCTGACGCGGCCGGACCCCGGGGCGCTGAACGCGGCCCGGGACGCGCGGGCCCGTGTGGAGGGGGCGCTCAAAACCTTGAAAAAATACGGCCCCAAGCAGAAGGGCGGGCTGCTCAAGCCCCGGCCGGTGGTCACAGAGGGGGAGCTCTTTGACGACGCGGCTTATGAGGCCGGCCTGGCGGACGCCGGGCGGCTGGGGGAGCTGGAGCGGCGGATCACCGCCCTCTATGCCGAGCAGAACAAGCTGCGCACCCAGCGGCTGGCTCTGGCGCCCTGGCTGGCGCTGGACATCCCGCTGGAGACGGCCTCCACCCCGGAGGTGGCGGTGTCCTTCGGCACCGTGGCCGCCTCCGCCGACCTGGACGCGCTGGAGCGGGAGCTGGCGGAGAAAAGTGAGCTGACCCAGGTGCTCCGGGCCGGGGCAGACACGCAGCTGCAATACCTGGTGTTCCTCTGCCACCGCAGCGCGGAGGAGGCCTGCCAGGAGGTGCTCAAGGAGTACGGCTTCTCCCGGGCGGCCCTGCGGGGCTGGACCGGAACGGCGGCCGAGAACGACAAACGGCTGGAGGCCGGGCAGGCGGAGGCCGCCCGTACACTGGAGGAGGCCATTGCCGCGGTGGCCGGCTTCGCCCCCAGGCGGGCGGCGCTGGAGCTGTGCCTGGACCGGGCGGTCCAGGAGATCGCCCGGGAGGAGGCCAAGAGCCGCCTGCTGGACTCCGGGACGGCCTTCTACCTGGACGGGTGGGTGCCCGTGCCCGAGGAGGAGAAGCTGCTGCGCAAGCTGGGGGAGTTCACCTGCTGCTGGGAGACGTCCGACCCGGCGCCGGAGGACTACCCGGTGGTGCCCGTCAAGCTCAAGAGCAACGCCATCACCGAGCCGCTGACCACCATCACGGAGATGTACTCCCTGCCCGCCTACGACGGGGTGGATCCCAACGGCCTGATGGCCCCGTTCTATATCTTCTTCTTCGGCTTCATGTTTGCGGATCTGGGCTACGGCCTGCTTCTGGCGGGCGCCTGCCTGTTCATCCAGCATAAGGTGCGGCCCAAGGGCGGCTTCGGCCAGCTCATCCGGCTGATGACCATGTGCGGCGTCTCGTCGGCGGTGATCGGGCTGCTAACCGGCGGATTTTTCTCCGACTTTCTGGTGCAGTTCACCGGCATGCTGGGCCTGCCCCAGCCGGCCGTCCCCTTCCTCTCCGTGCCGGAGGGCAGCGGCCTGCCCGCCCCTCTGCTCAACGTGATGGAGGACCCCATGACCGTGCTGGTCTTTGCCCTGGCGGTAGGCTTCGTGCAGATTGTGGTGGGCATGGCGGTCAAGTTCTGGATGCTCTGCCGGGACGGCCAGGTGTGGGATGCCGTGTGGGACGTCGGCACCTGGTGGGTGATCTTTGCGGGCATCGGGCTGTTTGCCCTGAACCTGACCGGCGTTTCCTCCGTAGGCAGCGTGGCCGGCATCCCTGTGGTGCTGGTGCTGGGCTGCCTGATGCTGCTGGCCCAGGGCCGCAGCGCCAAGGGCTTCGGCAAGGTGACGGCGGTGATCGGCGCGGTCTACAACGGCGTGACGGGGTACTTTGGGGACATCCTCTCCTACTCCCGCCTGATGGTCATGATGCTGGCCGGCTCGGTGATCGGGCAGGTGTTCAACATCCTGGGCGCCATGCCCGGCGGCGGCCTGCCCCCGGCGGTGGGGATTCCCATCTTCTTCGTGATTTTTATTGTGGGCCACGCCTTCAACATCGGCCTGAACGTGATCGGCACCTACGTGCACACGTCCCGCCTGCAATATCTGGAGTTCTTCAAGCAGTTCTACAAGGAGGGCGGACGCCCCTGGCGGCCCCTGAACATTGCGACCAAGTTTGTCGATATTAAGGAGGAACAGTAACATGACGATCGGTGAATTTCTGACCCAGTACGCGGGTGCGTTCTTTGGCTTCCTGGGCGCGGCGCTGGCCGCCGGCCTGGCCTGTGTGGGCTCCGCCAAGGGCACCGGCATCGCCGGTGAGGCGGGCGCCGGCCTGCTGGCCGAGGACCCCTCCCAGTTCTCCAAGTGTATGATCCTGCAGGTCATCCCCGGCACCCAGGGCCTGTACGGGCTGGTCATCGGCTTTTTGGCCCTGATGAAAATGGGCCTGTTCGACGGCACCGTGGCCGAGCTGTCCATCGCCAACGGCCTGCTGATTCTGGCCGCCTGCCTGCCCATGGCCATCGGCGGCCTGCTCTCCGGCATCGCCCAGGGCCGGGTGGCCGCCGCCTCGGTCAACATTGTGGCTAAGAACCCCAACGACTGGTCCAAGGGCATGGTGCTGTGTATCATCGTGGAGTTCTACGCCATCCTGTCCCTGCTCATCTCCTTCCTGATGATCATGTTCGGCTTCTGAGCGGAGGCGGCTATGGACGGAATTGAGAAAATCACCGGGCGCATTGCGGCCGACACCGAGGCGGAGATCGCCTCCATCCAGGCCGAGGCCCGGCGGCAGGCCGACGAGATCACCGCCCGCTACGAGGCCCAGGCCAAGCGGGAGGCGGAGGAGATCGCGGCCCGCGGCCGCCGCAGCGCGGAGGAGCGCCAGGCGCGGCTTGCCAGCGTGGCCCAGTTGGACGCCCGCAAGCTGGAGCTGGCCGCCAAGCAGGAGATGCTGGCCAAGGCCTACGACAGGGCCATGGAGCGGCTGACAAGCCTGCCGGACGGGGAATACGTAGGGCTGCTGGCGGGGCTGGCGGCGGAGGCGTCGTCCACGGGACGGGAGGAGGTCATTCTGTCCCAGAAGGACCGGGCGCGCTATGGCAAGCAGGTGGTCACCCAGGCCAACGAGAGGCTGGGAGACGGCCATTTGACCCTGTCTGTCCAGACCCGGCCCATCCGGGGCGGGCTGATTCTCAGCGACGGGGACGTGGAAGTGAACTGCACCTTTGAAACACTGGTGCGCCTCCTGCGGGGCGAGATGGACCGGACGGTTGTGGAGGTGCTCTTTGGCTGAGCGCTCCGATAGGGAGGCGAAAACTTGAGTAAGATCAGAGACACGGATTATTTGACCATCTCAGCCCGCGTGCGGGCGATGGAGAACCGCCTGGTGACCCGGGAGCGGATGGAGCGGATGGTGGAGGCCCGCAGCGACGACGAGGCGGTGAAGGTGCTGGCCGAGTGCGGCTATGAGGAGCTGCCGGCCCTGACCAACCGTGGGCTGGACGAGCTGCTCTCGGCGGCGCGGGCGGCCCTGTACCGGGAGCTGGGCGGCGCAGTACCCGACAAACGGCTGGTGGAGCTGTTTCAGATGAAGTACGACTACCACAACGCCAAGGCCCTGGTAAAGGGGGCCGCGGTGGGGGCGGACGCCGACCGGCTGCTGATGGAGGGCGGGCGGTGGAGCGCCGCCCAGGTGAAGGAGGCCTTTCAGCGGGACAGCCTGCGGGAGTTCACCGGCCCCTTCCGCCGGGCGGTTGTGCAGGCCCGGGAGACCCTCAATGGTGGAAATGACCCTCAACTGGCCGACTTTGTGCTGGACCGGGCCTATTTTGCGGAGATGGCGGAGACGGCCCGCGCGGTGGGCAGCCCCTTCCTGGAGGGGTATGTGCGGCTGCTCATCGACGCCGCCAACCTGCGCTCCGCCGTCCGGTGCGCCCGGATGGGGAAGGGGAGCGACTTTTTGAGCCAGGTACTCCTGCCCGGGGGAAATGTGGAGGCCCACGTGCTCACGTCAGGCAAGGGCAATGATCTGGCGGCGGTGTTCCGGGCCGGTCCCCTCAGTGATGCGGCGGCGGCCGGCGCGGCCCTCACCGCTCCCGGCAGCGGGGAGCTCACCGCCTTTGAGCGGCTGTGCGACGACGCGGTGATGGGCTACCTGGCCCAGGCCCGCCGCATCCCCTTTGGGGAGCAGGCGGTGGTAGGCTATCTGTACGCCCGGGAGGCGGAGTTCACCGCCATCCGCACCATCCTCTCCGGCCGTATGGCCGGGCTGGACGCGGACACTATTCGGGAAAGGCTGCGTGAGGCCTATGTCTAACTATAAAATCGCGGTGCTGGGCGACAAGGACAGCGTGCTGGGCTTCAAGGCCCTGGGGCTGGACGTGTTCCCGGCGGAGAGCGCGGAGGAGGCAAAGCGCACCCTTCACGCTCTGGCGAAGGAGAACTACGCGGTGGTGTACCTGACCGAGGGGTACGCGGCCCACATGGAGGCGGAGCTGGAGCGGTACAAGGACGCGCTGACCCCCGCGATCATCCTGATTCCCGGCAAGGATGGCTCCCTGGGCATCGGTATGGCCAACGTCAAGCGGGCCGTGGAGCGGGCCGTGGGCGCGGATATTTTGTAGCTCCCCCTACGCCCGTAACGCGTTGGGCGCCCTGTAGGGGCGGGTGCCCACACCCGCCCGCGCCGAAGACGGAGCAGGCCGAGGGAGCGGATCATCGGCAATGGCCGGAAGGACGGGCGACCATGAAGGTCGCCCCTACGTCCGGAACGCCCTGCGGTAGGGGCGGCCTTTATGGCCGTCCGGACCCCCGGCGGAGCCCAACGAAGTGGGTCCGGCGGGGAGGAGGAGGCGCAACGGAACGAGTGAGCGTTCCCGTTTACGGGGACGCGAAGGATGTGCAGTTTGCGCCGACGAGAAAGAAGGTTGAAGCATTGAGCGGAAAAATTGTCAAGGTCTCCGGCCCGCTGGTGGTGGCGACGGGGCTGAAGGACGCCAACATGGCCGACGTGGTGCGGGTGGGCGAGCAGCGCCTGATCGGCGAGATTCTGAACATGAACGGCGATGCGGCGTCCATCCAGGTGTACGAGGAGACCTCCGGCCTGGGCCCCGGCGCGGTGGTGGAGACCACCGGCGCGCCCATGAGCGTGGAGCTGGGCCCCGGCATCATTGAGAACATCTACGACGGCATCCAGCGCCCCCTGGAGGGCATCATGCGGAAGGCGGGGAACAACAACCTGCCCCGGGGCGTGGAGGTGCCCGCCCTGGATCGGGAGAAGAAGTGGGACTTCACCGCCGTGGCCAGGCCCGGCGACAAGGTCACCGGAGGCGACGTGCTGGGCACCGTCCAGGAGACCAGTGTGGTGCTCCACAAGATCATGGTGCCCCCCACCCTGTCCGGCACCATCGAGTCCATCCAGTCCGGTTCCTTCACGGTGCTGGACACGGTGGCGGTGCTGGTGGACGGGAAGGGGGAGAAGCACGCGCTGACCATGGTGCAGAAGTGGCCCGTCCGCGTAGGGCGGCCCTACAAGCACAAGTATCCCCCCAGAACCCCGCTGCTCTCCGGCCAGCGCATCGTGGACGCCCTGTTCCCCGTGGCCAAGGGCGGCACCGCCGCCATCCCCGGGCCCTTCGGCTCGGGCAAGACGGTGATGCAGCACCAGCTGGCCAAGTGGTCGGACGTGGACATCGTGGTCTACATCGGCTGCGGCGAACGGGGCAACGAGATGACCGACGTGCTGCGGGAGTTCCCCGAGCTGGTGGACCCCCGCACCGGCGAGTCCCTGATGAAGCGGACGGTTCTGATCGCCAACACCTCCGACATGCCGGTGGCCGCCCGTGAGGCCTCCATCTATACCGGCATCACCATCGCCGAGTACTTCCGTGACATGGGGTACGACGTGGCCGTCATCGCCGACTCCACCTCCCGCTGGGCCGAGGCCCTGCGCGAGATGTCCGGCCGCCTGGAGGAGATGCCCGGCGAGGAGGGCTATCCGGCCTACCTGTCCTCCCGCCTGGCCCAGTTCTATGAGCGGGCGGGCATGGTGGAGTGCATCGGCTCCGACGGGCACCGCCGGGGCTCCCTGACCGCGGTGGGTGCGGTGTCGCCCCCCGGCGGCGACCTGTCCGAGCCGGTCAGCCAGGCCACCATGCGCATCGTCAAGGTGTTCTGGGCCCTGGACGCCTCCCTGGCCTACAAGCGCCACTTCCCGGCCATCAACTGGCTCAACTCCTACTCCCTGTACCTGGACTCCCTCAAGCCCTGGTATGACGAGCACCTGGGGCCCCAGTTCATGGTGAACCGCGACAAGGCCATGTCCATCCTTCAGGAGGAGGCCAGCCTCAACGAGATTGTGCAGCTAGTGGGCAAGGACTCCCTGTCCGCCGCCGACCAGCTCACCCTGGAGACCGCCAAGATGCTGCGGGAGGATTTCCTCCAGCAGAACGGCTTTATGGAGGTGGACTGGTACTCCAGCTACGAGCGCCAGGACAAGATGATCCAGATGATTCTGGATTACGACAAGCTGTGCCGCGCCGCCATTGAGAAGGGTGCCGCCACCGCCGAGCTGTTCGCCATCCCCTTCCGGGAGCAGATGGGCCGGGCCAAGAGCGTGCCGGACGACCGGTACGCCGCCGTCTACGCCGACATGGCCCGGGAGATGGAGGAGCAGATCGCGGACATCGCCGCCCGGGGAGGTGCTGAGGAATGATCAAGGAATACCGTACCATACAGGAGGTCAACGGCCCCCTGATGGTGGTGCGCCGGGTGTCCGGCGTCACCTACGACGAGCTGGGGGAGATTGAGCTGCCCGACGGCACCGTGCGCCGCTGCCAGGTGCTGGAGGTCAACGGCGACAACGCCGTGGTTCAGCTCTTTGAGTCCTCCGCGGGCATCAACCTGGCCGAGTCCAAGGTGCGCTTCCTGGGCCACCCCCTCCAGCTGGGCGTGTCCGGCGACATGCTGGGCCGGGTGTTCAACGGCATGGGCAAGCCCATCGACGGCGGCCCGGAGATCCTGGCCGAGGAGTACCGGGACATCAACGGCCTGCCCATGAACCCCGCCGCCCGGGACTACCCCAACGAGTTCATCCAGACGGGCATCTCCACCATCGACGGCCTGAATACCCTGGTGCGCGGCCAGAAGCTGCCCATCTTCTCCGGCTCCGGCCTGCCCCACGCGGCCCTGGCCGCCCAGATCGCCCGGCAGGCCCGTGTGCTGGGGGACGACGCGGGCAACTTCGCCGTGGTCTTTGCCGCCATCGGCATCACCTTCGAGGAGTCCGACTTCTTCGTACAGGAGTTCCGCCGCACCGGCGCCATCGACCGGACGGTGCTCTTCACCAACCTGGCCAACGATCCGGCGGTGGAGCGCATCGCCACCCCCCGCATGGCCCTCACCGCCGCCGAGTACCTGGCCTTCGAGAAGGGCATGCACGTGCTGGTCATCATGACCGACATCACCAACTACGCCGAGGCCCTGCGCGAGGTGTCCGCCGCCAAGAAGGAGGTGCCCGGACGCCGGGGCTACCCCGGCTACCTCTACACCAACCTGGCCACCCTCTATGAGCGGGCGGGGCGGCAGCTGGGCAAGAGCGGCTCCATCACCCTCATCCCCATCCTTACCATGCCCGAGGACGACAAGACCCACCCCATCCCCGATCTGACCGGCTATATCACCGAGGGACAGATCATCCTCTCCCGGGAGCTCTACCGCAAGGGCATTATCCCGCCGGTGGACGTGCTGCCCTCCCTGTCCCGCCTGAAGGACAAGGGCGTGGGCCCCGGCAAGACGCGGGAGGACCACGCGGGCACCATGAACCAGCTCTTTGCCGCCTATTCCACCGGCAAGGAGAACAAGGAGCTCATGAGCATCCTGGGCGAGGCCGCCCTGTCCCCCACCGACCTCCAGTACGCCAAGTTCGCTGACGAGTTCGAAAAGCGCTACGTGGCCCAGGGCAGCGACGAGAACCGCTCCATCGAGGAGACTCTGGATCTGGGCTGGGAGCTGCTGAGCATCCTGCCCAAGGCGGAGCTCAAGCGCATCAAGCCGGAGTTCATTGAGAAATACCTCCCGAAAAAGGAGGGGTAATCCATGCCCGCGATTAACGTGAACCCCATACGGCCGGCCGCATGGGGGCCCCGGGATTTCCCATCCTCGGGCGGAATGAATCCGCCCTGCGGAAATCGCCTGCGGCGATTTTGCGGCGCAAAGGCGCCGTCCCCGCGCGGCGGGGCCCCTCTGAAGTCTGATGGTGGCGCAAGGAGAGGAGGGGTAAGCCATGCCTGCGATTAACGTAAACCCCACCCGGCAGGAGCTGACGCGGCTGAAAACCCGGCTGAGAACCTCCATCCGGGGCCACAAGCTGCTCAAGGACAAGCGCGACGAGCTCATGAAGCAGTTCATGGACGTGGTGCGGGAGAACCGGGCCCTGCGGAAGAGGGTGGAGGAGGGGCTGATGCGCGCCCACGGCTCCTTCACCGTGGCCTCCGCCCTCATGTCCACCGAGATGCTGGAGCAGGCCCTGCTCTACCCCAAGCAGAGCGTGGAGCTGGACATGACCTTCCAGAACATCATGAGCGTCAATGTGCCGGTGTACCACTTCAAGACCAAGAGCGACGACGCCGGGGAAATCTACCCCTACGGCTTCGCCACCACCTCCGGCGAACTGGACGGCGCCGTGGAGGCCCTGTCCGGCGTGCTCCAGGATATGCTCCGCCTGGCGGAGATCGAAAAGACCTCCCAGCTCCTGGCCGAGGAGATCGAGAAGACCCGCCGCCGGGTCAACGCCCTGGAGTATGTAAAGATCCCCCAAATGGAGGAGGCCATCCAGTATATTACCATGAAGCTGGACGAGAACGAGCGCGCCAACACCATCCGCCTCATGAAGGTCAAGGACATGTTACTGAAAGAGGCCATTGAAGAGAAGCGGGAGGCCGACGAGCGAGCCATCGAGGCCTTCGGCGGCCGCACAGGGGCGCCGGAGGAGACGTAAAGCAGCAAAAGGACGGACGTGCGCCGGTTCGGCGCCGTCCGTCCTTTTTTGACAGAGGGGAAATTCTGCGGTATAATCACAGACTATACCCTTAGATTCAGGAGAATACCCCATGAAACGAAGCATTTCGATTCCAACCGACACCTTGTGGCAGGCGGGCTTCCTGCTGCTGACCCCGTTCACCGCCGCCTGGCTCATGCAGTTCACCTACGGCGTCCTGCCCTGGGCCATGCTCTTTCCGGCGCTGCTGGCCAACGCCCTGTGCATCGCCCTGCTGTACTGGCCCCTGTGTGGTCTGACCGGGCGCATCGCCCCCTGCTGCATCGGCATCCACATCGCCTCCGGTGCGTGGGGCGCGGCCAACTGCTTTGTCCAGTCCTTCCGGGGCACCCCCATCCTGCCCTGGGATCTCTCCGCCCTGGGCACCGCCGCCGATGTGGCGGGGAGCTACCGCTTTACGCCCACGTGGCAGATGCTGGCGGCCGTCGCCCTGGCGGCGGCCCTGGTTGTGTTCCTCCATCCGGAGAAACACAAGGCCCGCCTGCGCCTCACCGGAACGCGGCGGCCCCTGCGGCTGGTGTGCCTGGGGGCGGGGCTGGCCTGCCTCCTGCTCCTGTTCCCCACCGGGCGGCTGGAGCGTTTCGGTGTTAAGACCGATGTGTGGGACCCCGCCGGCTCCTACCGTGCTGGCGGCTGCCTGGCGGTATTCCTCCGCAACACGGAGTTCCTCGAGGTGGAGGAGCCGGAGGACGTCACGCCGGAGCGGCTGGAACAGATCATGGCCGGCGTGGAGCCGCCGGAGCCGGCGGCGGTTTCCGTGGAGCGGCCCAATATTGTGGCCATCATGAACGAGTCCTGGGCCGACTTTGAGGACTACGGAAACCTGACCCTCAGCGCCAGCGTCACCAACTACATCCGCTCCCTGGACAACGCGGTGTATGGCCACGCCTACACCTCGGTGTTCGGCGCGGGCACCAGCGCCAGCGAGTTCGAGTTCCTCACCGGCAACTCCATGGCCTTCCTGCCCTCGGGCAGCATCCCCTACCAGCAGTATGTGCTGGGGCCCACCGCCTCCCTGGCCTCCATTCTGAAGGCGGAGGGCTATTCCACCCTGGCCTTCCACCCTGGGGAGCGGGCCTCGTGGCAGCGAGATCGGGCCTACCCCCGGCTGGGCTTCGACTCCTACAAGTGCGGCGACGACATGGATGTGCCCCAGACCTTCGAGCACGGCTACGTCAGCGACCAGTCCGACTTTGAACAGATTATCTGGGAGCTTGAGCACAAGGAGGAGGGGAAGCCTCTGTTCCTGTTCAACGTCACCATCCAGAACCACGGCGGCTATACCGTGCCGGACTACCCGGCGCAGGTCACCGTAGCCGACGCGCCGGGGGAGTACCCCATGGCGGAGCAGTACCTCACCCTGGCGGGCAAGACCGACGCGGCCTTCCGCGCCCTGGTGGAGTATCTCCGGGTCTTTGACGAGCCCACCATCGTGATTATGTTCGGGGATCACCAGCCCTCGGTGGAGCAGGGCTTCCTCGATCTGGCCTACGGCGTCACCCAGGAGCAGATGACTATGGAGCAGTATATGGGCAAATACTATGTGCCCTTTGTCATCTGGGCCAACTATCCCCTGCCCGGGACGGGGCCGGAGACGACCAGCCTCAACTTCCTGGGCCAGTACCTCCTGCGGTACGCGGGCATTGCGGGCACCCCCTACGGGGACTTCCTGTGGCAGCTCCAGGAGGAGCTGCCCGCCCTCACCTTCGTGGGCTATACGGACGCGGCGGGCCGGGCCTACAGCCATCTGGAGACCAACGATTTCACCGCCCGGATTGAGGACTACCAGCGCCTCCAGTACAACAACCTGTTCGGCGGGCAAGACCGGCTGGCGGCCTTCTTTGACCCGGAGAGCGGAGGGGCAACCGGCGGTTGACAAAAGGAAACGGCGGCTTGGTTGCCAAAGGGGCTCCTGTTCGGCTATACTGGGAGGCAGAGAGGGGAGGGGGGGCCTGTGACCCTTGGGCAGCGTATTCAGGCGGAGCGGAAGCGGCTGGGCCTGTCCCAGGAGGGCCTGGGGGAGGCGCTGGGCGTCACCCGGCAGGCCATCTCCAAATGGGAGGCCGACGGCGCGGTGCCGGAGGTGGACAAGCTGGTGGCCCTGAGCCGCCTGTTTCACCTCCCGGTAGGGGTGCTGCTGGGGGTAGAGGAGGCGGCGGCCGCCGAACCGCCCCGGCCCGTACCCAGGTGGAAAAGGCGGCTGTGGCCCCTGCTGTCGGCGGCGCTGGGCGCGGTATGCGTCGTGCTGGTCCTAAGGGTGAACACCCTTCAAAGCGGCCAGGCCGACCGGCTTTTGGCCGCCGCCCTGGCGGACGGCCGGATGTGGCAGGTGGAGGAGCGGGGAGTCGCCGCCCTGGGGGAGGACGGCACCTTTTGCTGGCGGCTCCGGGCCGTCCCCGAGGTGGAGGCGCCGGGGTTGGGCCTGTCGGTGACGGCGGAGGGGGGCGGAGAGCGATTCACCGCCCGGGCCGACCGGGACGGCCTGGCCTATGAGGCGGAGCTGCGCCTTCCTCTGGGTGAGGAGTACCATTTCACGCTGCGGACGCGCACTCCCTCCGGCGCGGAGTACCGGCAGGAGCTGGGAGAGTGGACCGTGACCGCCGAAGCCCTGGCCCCGCTGGAGCTGACGGCGCGGAAGGGGAAGGGCGGAACCCTGTCCGGCGGGATATGGACCTGGGACGGGAGTATTTGGGCGGCCTGTGTGCCCCCCGAGGGCTCCTTAGTGACAGTAGAGCGCGCCGTCCTTCGCCAGTACCGGAACGGCGCGCCGGAGTGGGAACAGTCCCTTCCGGTGGAGCACGGCCGCCTGGAGGCCGATGTATCAGATTTCCAGCGTCAAACCCGAGTGGAGGCAGGGGACGAGGTGCTCCTGCTGGTGGAGGCGGTGGACAGTCTGGGCCGGACCTGTACCCGCCAAGTGGAGGGGGCGGCCTTTTCAGATGGCCCCTCCGGCCTGGAGTGGGCGGCGTTCCCATGACCGGGCACAAAAAGGAACCCCCGCGGACTCGCGGGGGTTCCTTTTTGCTTATTCCTTGGGCTTGCCCTCGGGGCCGAACTCCATGCCGCCGCCGTTGGGGGGCTGGGGCTCGCCGCCGCTCAGGGGGATGGGGTCGGAGACGGGCTCTGCCGGGGGCCCGACCGTTCCTTTCCCGTCCGGGTCGGGGAAGTTGTCCGCCAGGGCAGGGTCGCGGCCCTCCAGAATAGCCACCATCTCCGCGCCGGTGATGGTCTCCTTCTCCAGCAGGTACTCCACCACCTTGTCCATGTCCTCCCGGCTGTGGGAGAGGATCTCCACTGCCTTCTTGTAGCAGGCGTCGATGAGATCCCGCACCGCCCGGTCCATGGCGGCGGCGGTGTCCTGGGCGCAGTCGATGCCGTAGCCGCCGTCCAGGTACTGGCTGCGGCGGGAGGCCAGGGCCATCATGCCGAACTCGTCGCTCATGCCGAACATGGCCACCATGTTGCGGGCGATGCCGGTGGCGTCCTGGATATCCTGGGCCGCGCCGTTGGTCATGGTGTGCAGTACCAGCTCCTCCGCCACGCGGCCGCCCATGGAGACGGTGATCTGGGCCAGCAGCTCATCTCTGGTGTGCAGGTGCTTGTCCTCCTCCGGCAGGTGGAGCGTATAGCCAAGGGCGCCCTGGGTATGGGGGACGATGGTGATCTTGCTCACCGGCTCGGCGTGCTTCTGCCTGTAGGCCACCATGGCGTGGCCCACCTCGTGGTAGGCCACCAGCTTCTTCTCAAACTCGCTGAGGACGCTGCCCTTCTTCTCCGCGCCGGCGATGACCAGCTCGAAGGCGGCCAGCAGATCCTCCTGGTTGACCGCCTTGCGGCCCAGGCGGACAGCCCGCAGGGCGGCCTCGTTGACCAGGTTGGCCAGGTCGGCGCCCACGGTGCCCGCGGTGGCGATGGCGATCTTGCGGAGGTTCACGTCCTCGGCCAGACGGATATTGCGGGTGTGCACCTGGAGGGTGGCCAGACGGCCGGCCAGGTTGGGCCGGTCCACGATGATGCGCCGGTCGAAGCGGCCGGGGCGGAGCAGGGCCTGGTCCAGCACCTCGGGCCGGTTGGTGGCGGCCAGCAGGATGACGCCCTTGGTAGGGTCAAAGCCGTCCATCTCGGCCAGAAGCTGGTTGAGGGTCTGCTCCCGCTCGTCGTTGCCGCCCATGCGGTTGTCGCGGGACTTGCCGATGGTGTCGATCTCGTCGATGAACACGATGCAGGGGGCCATCTTGTTGGCCTCCTTGAACAGGTCGCGGACGCGGGCGGCGCCCATACCCACGAACATCTCCACGAAGTCGGAGCCGGAGATGGAGAAGAAGGGGACGTTGGCCTCTCCGGCCACGGCCTTGGCCAGCAGGGTCTTGCCGGTGCCCGGCGGGCCCACCAGCAGCGCGCCCTTGGGCAGCTTGGCGCCGATTTCCGTATACTTCTGGGGGGTGTGGAGGAAGTCGATGATCTCCACCAGGGACTCCTTGGCCTCATCCTGGCCGGCCACATCCTTGAAGGTGACGCCGGTCTTGCGCTCCACGTAGACCTTGGCGTTGGATTTGCCCAGGTTGCCGATGCCGCCGCCCATCTTGCCGGCCATCCCACGCATCAGCAGGGAGAAGACCACCATAATGAGCACCATGGGCAGCACCCAGGACAGCAGCACCGACAGAATGGGGTTGATGGGCTCCACGTATTCGGGGCCGAAGTTGGTAATGCCGTGGGCCTCCATGAGGGCTACGAGTTCCGGAATGTCATCAGTCAGGGGGGCGCAGAAGTAGACCAGGGACTCCCTGCCGCCGGCGCTCTGGGCCTGATTCTGGCTCTGGACCGGCTGCTGCTGGGGGGCTGTCCCGTCCAACAGGGGCAGGTCCAGCACTCCGCCGGTGGTCCCGCTCTCCTGGGGCGCCTGAGCGGCCTGACTGTCCTGCCCGCCCTCCTCCGGCGTGCGGACGGTCACCTCTCCGTCCTCGCCGACGGAGAGAGAGTAGCCCTCCTTCAGCGTGAGGGTGTACTTGCCGCTTGCCATAACCACGGACTCCACGGCATCCTGCATGATTAGCTGGCGGAACTGGCCGTAGGACACCTCCACGGAATTGGCCTGCTGTAGCCTGGATGTGGCCAGGTTGACCAGCAGGGTGAGAACCAGGGCCCACAGCAGGATAGAGACGATGGCCGTCATATTGCGCTTGTTGCCGCCGCCCTTGCCCCGGTTGTTGTTCTGATTGGAGTTCAAGTCTCGTTCCTCCTTGATGGGAAACATTCAATATTCAAAGTAATTATAGTTATAGCACAAGGAGTTTGAAAAAACAAGGAACGGCGCGGCGAAACCTGTAAACTTTCTATGAAAAACAAGGGGGGAGGCCCACCGCTCTTTTTGCAGGAATGCGGCAATTTTGGCTTTTTTGATCCGCCGTCTTGTGGTATACTGTTGTCCAGTATCGGACCAATGAGAAAGGCAGGACAGACCATGAAGGAGCGCAGACCGGCCCCCAGCGGGGAGGCCGACGGCATCATCGAGGGCCGCAACGCCGTGACCGAGGCCCTGCGGGCGGGCACCCCTATCGACAAGATCTATCTGGCCCGGGGGGAGACCGACGCGGCCCTGGGGCACATCGCCTCCACCGCCCGCTCCAAGGGCGTTGTGGTGGTGGAGTGCGATCGGCGCAAGCTGGACGGCATGAGCCGCACCCACTCCCACCAGGGGGTGATCGCCCTAGCGGCGGTGCGGGAGTACGCCAGCGTGGACGACATCCTGGAGGCCGCCCGGGCCAAGGGGGAGCCCCCCCTGATCGTGGTGTGCGACGAGCTGAGCGACCCCCACAACCTGGGGGCGGTGATCCGCACCGCCGAGTGCGCGGGGGCTCACGGCGTCATCATTCCCAAACGCCGCTCCGCCGGCCTGACCGCCGTGGTGGCCAAGACCTCCGCCGGGGCGGTGAGCCACGTGCCCGTGGCCCGGGTGGCCAACCTGCCCGCCCTGCTCAAGGAGCTCAAGGAGGCGGGCGTGTGGGTGTTCGGCACCGCCGCCGACGGGGACCGGCTCCTGTACGACGCGGATTTGAAGGGCCCGGCCGCCATCGTCATCGGCAGCGAGGGGGACGGCATGGGCCGCCTTGTGGCCGAGACCTGCGACTTCAAGGTGCGCATACCCATGCGGGGGAAGCTCAACTCCCTCAACGCTTCCGCGGCGGCGGCCATCCTGCTCTATGAGGCCGTGCGGCAGAGAATGGAATAAGCGGGACGGAAAGGCGGCGGCCTCTATGGCCGCCCGCGCATCCAAATTATGCAAAGCAGGTGAGAACCATGTCCAAGGACCGGGACGACGAACGGAATACAGGTATGCCCGGCGAGGAGACGTTCTCCCTGGAGGAGATTCTGGCGGAGTTCGGCGGCGGCGCGGCCAAGCCGCGGTGGAAGGAGGACACCATCCCCTTTCCGGTGACGCCCCGTTCCCAGCGCACGGCGCCGTCTCCCGCCGGGCCGCCCGGGCCGGGCAAGGTGGTGTCTTTCCCGGCGGGCCGGCGGGAGGCTCCCCCCCCCCGCTCCGCCGCCTCAACCGGAGCCGGAGGAGCCGCCAGAGGACGGGGACAAGGTGTTGGAGTTCCCCGGTGAGGAGGGGCCGGCATCGGACAACCCCATTGCCGAGGGTCTCAACCGCCTGTTTCAGAAGGCGGACGACTACGCCGGACACATGTTTGAGGAGGAGGGCAAGGAGGACGACGAGGAGGTGCGCCGGGCGGAGGAGTACATCCCCGGCACCGACGAGGAGGAGCCGGAGGAGGTCTTCCGGGAGCGCCGCCCCCGCCGCCAGCCGCCCCCCGCCCCGGATCTGCCCGCGGCGGAGCTGGCCCGGCGGTACGGCAAGGGCCTCAAGTCCATGGGGGTACGCTCGGTGCTGGTGTTCCTGCTGCTTCTGCCCGCCCTCTACCTGACCCTGGGGCTGTTCCCCTACCCGGCCGTGCTCACCCCGGAGTTGCGGGTGCTTGCCCTGGCGGGTATCCAGGGGGCGGCCATGCTGCTGGGGCTGGATGTGCTCATGCGGGGGCTGTTCCGACTGCTGCGGCTGGAGCTGGGCATGGATACGCTGCTGGTCTTCGCCGCCGCGGCCACCCTGGCCGACGCGCTGACCATGTACCGCCTGGACCCCCGGGACGGTCAGATGCCCTACTGCGCGGCCATTGTGCTGGGGATATTCTTTCTCCTGCGGGGCGCCAGGCGAAAGCGGCGTGGTCTGCGCATGGCCTGCCGAACGGCGGCCTCCGCCGCCCAACCCTATCTGGTCACCCTGGACGAGGGCAAGTGGAATGGCTGGGACACCTACGCCAAGTGGTCGGGGGAGCCCATCGGCTTCGGCCGCCAGATGCAGGCCGCCGACGGGGCGGAGCGGATCTTCCACCGGGTCTGCCCGCTGCTGTTCATCGCGTGCCTTCTGCTCAGTGTGGTGGCCTCCATCGGCCGGGGCGCGCCGGAACGGCTGCTCTGGTGCCTGTCCGCCATGCTCACCGCCTGCGCCTCCCTGTCCGGGGCGCTGTGCTTCGCCCTGCCGTGGCTGAGCCTTACCCAGCGGCTGAGCAAGTCGGGGGCCGCCATCGCCGGGTGGGACGGGGTCACTGCCACCGGCGGCAGCGGCATCCTGCTCAACGACACCGACTTTTTCCCGCCGGGCTGCGTGTCCCTCAACGGCATCAAGATCTTTGGGGACTTTCCGGTGGACAAGGTGGTGTCCGACACCGCCACCCTTATCCGGGACGCGGGCTGCGGGCTGGACAAGCTCTTCCACGACCTGCTCCGCGCCCAGGGGTGCGTGTACCGCCGCGCCTCCGACTTCTGCGTGTATGAGGGCGGCCTGTCCGCCGTCATCCGCGACCAGCAGGTGCTGGTGGGCTCGGCGTCCTTCATGCACCTGATGGAGATCACCCTGCCCCAGGGGCTCAACGTGAAAAACGCGGTGTTCTGCGCCATCGACGGGGAGCTGGCGGGCATATTCGCCCTCAACTACACGCTCCACGGGGCGCTGGAGCCGTCGCTGAACAGCCTCATCCGCAACCGGGTCACGCCGGTGATGGCCACCCGCGACTTCAACCTGATCCCCGCCATGCTGCGCCAGCGCTTCAAGCTGCCGGTGGACAAGATGGAGTTCCCGGCGGTGGAACGGCGGCGGGAGCTGTCCGATGAGGAGCAGCCCCACAGCGACATCCTCACCGCCGTCCTCTGCCGTGAGGGGGTGGCCCCCTACTCCGAGGCCGTGGTGGGGGCGGCCCGGCTGCGCCGGGCGGTGCGCACCGCCGCAGTGCTGGCCTGCCTGGGTGCTGTGGCGGGGCTGCTGCTGGCCTTCTACCTCACCTTTGTATGCTCCTACGCCTCCCTGTCCGCCGCCAACCTGCTGGTGTTCCTGTTGATGTGGCTGGTGCCCACCCCGCTGATTGCCGGTATGGTGAACAAATATTGAACAAAAGAGGCTCCGTCCGGCTGGATGGAGCCTCTTTTGTAAACAATATGTAAATAGCGCCGTGGGCGCGTTGACTTTTGGAGGGAGAGCGCCTATGATTCCTTCGTACCCAAAATAATGTTTCAAACCGGGGAGGAATTTTGATTTGAAAGAACTGAAGGACAGTGAGATAAAGACTTCGCCCCCCAAAAAGCCGCTGATCTTCTACTATCTGGCGGCGCTGATTGTGCTGATGCTGCTGAACGTGTTTCTCTTCCCGTCCCTGCTGGAGCGCCAGGTGGTGGAGGTGCCGTACAGCCAGTTTTTGACCATGGTGGACGGCGGCCAGGTGGAGCAGGTGGCCCTGGATGAGACGAGCCGGGAGATCGTATTCATTGCGAAGGACGACGGCGGCCGGGAGGGCTATTACAAGACCGGCGTCTGGCCGGATGACGGCCAGCGGCTGCTGGCCCAGCTCCAGGCGGAGGAGGGGATCACCTTCACCGCGGAGATTCCCACCCAGGCCAATCCCATCCTCTCCTTTCTGGTGAGCTGGATTCTTCCCATTGTGATCTTTATCGTCATTGGGGAGCTGCTCTCCCGCTGGATGATGAAGCGCATGGGCGGCCTGCCCGGCGGGATGGGCAACGCCATGACCTTCGGCAAGTCGGGGGCCAAGGTCTACGTGGAGGAGGCGTCCACCGGCGTATCCTTTGCCGACGTGGCCGGCCAGGACGAGGCCAAGGAGTCGTTGATGGAGGTGGTGGACTTCCTCCACGGGCCGGAGAAGTACGCCGCCATCGGTGCCCATCTGCCCAAGGGCGTGCTGCTGGTAGGGCCGCCGGGCACCGGCAAGACCCTGCTGGCCAAGGCAGTGGCCGGGGAGGCCAAGGTGCCCTTCTTCTCCATCTCCGGCTCGGAATTTGTGGAGATGTTCGTGGGCATGGGCGCGGCCAAGGTGCGGGATCTGTTCAAGCAGGCGGGGGAGAAGGCCCCCTGCATCGTGTTCATCGACGAGATCGACGCCATCGGCAAGAAGCGGGACACCGGCGGCCTGGGCGGCAACGACGAGCGGGAGCAGACCCTCAACCAATTGCTGGCCGAGATGGACGGCTTTGACTCCAGCAAGGGCGTCGTCCTTCTGGCCGCCACCAACCGGCCGGAGTCCCTGGACCCTGCCCTGCTGCGCCCGGGCCGGTTTGACCGGCGGGTGCCGGTGGAGCTGCCCGATCTCCAGGGGCGCATCGCCATTCTGAAGGTGCACGGGAGGCGGGTTCATATTGACGGGGACGTGGACTGGAGCGCCATCGCCCGGGCCACCGCCGGCGCCTCCGGCGCGGAGCTGGCCAACATCGTCAACGAGGGCGCCCTGCGGGCCGTCCGCCTGGGGCGGAAGACCGTCACCCAGGCCGATTTGGAGGAGAGCGTGGAGACCGTCATCGCCGGGGCCCAGCGGAAGAACGCGGTCATCTCCCCCCAGGAGAAGCAGATTGTCTCCCACCACGAGGTGGGCCATGCCCTGGTGGCCGCCCTCCAGTCCCACTCTGCCCCCGTTACCAAGATCACCATCATCCCCCGCACCTCCGGCGCCCTGGGGTACACCATGCAGGTGGACGAGGGGGAGAAGATGCTCATGAGCCGCACCGAGCTGGAGAACAAGCTGGCCACCCTCACCGGCGGCCGGGCCGCCGAGGAACTGATCTTCGGCCCGGACAACATGACCACCGGCGCCTCCAACGACATCGAGCAGGCCACCAAGCTGGCCCGGGCCATGATCACCCGCTACGGCATGACGGAGGAGTTCGACATGGTGGCGCTGGAGACGGTGCAGAACCAGTACCTGGGGGGCGACGCCGCCCTGTCCTGCTCGGCTGAGACGGCCGCCGCAGTCGACCGCCAGGTGGTGGAGCTGGTACGCGCGGCCCACCAGAAGGCTCTCGGACTGCTGCGGGAGAACGAGTCCAAGCTCCGGGAGCTGGCCGGCTACCTCCTGGAGAAGGAGACGATCACCGGCGAGGAGTTCATGGAGCGGCTCCGGACATAACAGACATATCAGCCGCCCCCCGCGCCTCTGGCGCGGGGGGCGGCTGTGCTTGGGCTTCAGCGCCCGGACAGGGCCTTCCAAAGCTTTTTCTGGTTGGGCAGCATCTTCCGGGGCGGGGTGAGCGCCCGGTAGCGCTCCGCCAGCTCCGCCCGGCGGGCGGGGGCCAGAAGGGGGAGCAGCGGGGCGGCAAAGCCCTCAAAGGCGGCCAGGGAAAACTCGGTGGCGCCGTTTTTGGGCCGGGGATAGAGGAGCATCAGCTCCAGGGCCTGGGCGGCCAGACGGTCGGCCTCCTCCGCCGGGCAGGCCGCAAGCTGGGTTTTCAGTGCCTCCACATGGACGGGCAGCTCTTCAGCGAAGGCGTCCACCAGACTGCCCAGCTTGGGATTGCCGTCCGAGTGGAGGAAGAAGCCGATGGCCTCCCCCAAGCTGGCCCTGCGGGCCTCCGGAAGCGCGTCCAGGAACCGGCTGTAGGCGTTCTGAAGGGCTTCCAGGGCCTGAACCGGAGTCTGGGGAGCGGCAGATTCCATAAACGATCCCTCCTTTGGGCAACATTATACGGCCCGGCCGGCCAAAAAACAAGTGCCCCGCCAGCCGGCGGGGCACTTGTTATGGACGGACAGGTTAGGCCTGGGCCTCCACATAGGCGTGGAAGGCGGCCTCGCCGGCGTCGGCGTTCTCGGCGATGAGGTAGAACACATAGCCGTCCTCCACCAGAATGCGGGCGTCCTCCACCTTGGGCAGGTTCTGGGCCAGGTACCAGGAGAAGGTGTCGTGCTGGGACTGGCGGTGGGCCTCCAGGGCCTCCTTCACGGCGGTCTCATCGGCGCCGTCGGCCAGCTTGGCCAGCACCATGATGTCAGGGGTGGTGTTCATGGAGGTGAAGCAGATGGCCTGCTCAAAGGTGTCCTCGGGCAGCTGGAAGAGGGTCGCCACCTCTGCGTTGTCGCTCCGCATGCCGAAGGCCATGCCGCTCTCCTCGCGGATCTGATAGGCGGTCTTCACCATGGGGTCGTTGTTGGGGGTGGTGATGTCGATGCGGTTGACATCCAGTTCGGGGTTCCGGTCTACCGTGTAGCCCTCCAGCATGGACAGAACGCCCGCCTCTACAAAGGTGATGCCGTCCGCCACCTGGGCGGTGGATTTCACCTGTTGGTCGTCCAGCCAAACACTGTTGTCAGCGAACTTGACGGTGATGCGGTTGTCCCCGAAGGTGAACCAGCTCTCGTTGTTCTCCTCATCCCAGTAGGCGGAGCCGTGGTCGGCCTCGGCCAGCAGGCGCAGGGGGAGCAGCTCCTCCCCGGAGACGCCGGGGATGCCGGTGAGATCCAGGGTTTCTCCATTGAGCACGATGGTCTGGCCGTAGCCGGTGTCGGCGGGGGCGATCACCAGTTCCGGCTCCTCCGCGGCCAGGGCGGGCAGGGCCATGGCCCCGGTGAGGGTGAGGGTAAGGGCAAGCGTACCGAGTTTCTTCATTTGGATTCTCCTTTGCAGTTTGGGTTTGCACGCTCCTTAGACGAGAAGGCGGAGAAAAAGTTCCCGCTGGAGGAAAAATTATTTGGATACCGGCGCGAAGGTTCCACCCACCAGGGCGCAGAGGGCTGCCGGAGCCAGCTCCACCTGGGCTCCGATTTTCCCGGCGCTGACCACGATGGCGTCCAGTCCTTCCACGCTCCCGTCCAGCACGGTGGGAAAAGGCTTTTTCATCCCCACCGGGGAGCAGCCCCCGTGGACGTAGCCGGTGAGAGGGAGCAGCCTGGCCTGAGGGATCATCTCGATGGACTTCTCTCCCACAGCCCGGGCGGCCGCTTTCAGATCCAGCGAGCGGAGTACAGGGATGATAAAGACGTAGTGCTGGCGGCTGGCCCCCTGGGTCACCAGGGTCTTGCACACCGAGGCGGGGTCCCGGTCAAGGAGGGCGGCCACGCTGGCCCCGTCCACCGCGCCGTTGGGGTGGGCGTAGTGGTGTGGAGTGTAAGGCACCCTTTTTTGGTCTAAAATACGCATCACATTGGTCTTTTCTTCGGCCATGGTTGTCCGCTCCTGTCGGTTATGGTATGATCCTATATCATACTACAAACGAGGAGACGATGCAAATGCTGGATACAAAGGGATGCCGGGGGCAGCTCATGAACATTGCCCAGCGGCTTTTGTCCATTGACAGCCCCAGCGGCTTTACGGACCAGGTGGTGCGGGAGGCGGAGCAAATCGCCCGGGACCACGGCTACGCCGTCCGCCGCACCAACAAGGGAAACCTGGTGGTGTCGGTGCCCGGCCGGGAAAAGGGGAAGCGCGTCGGCCTGTGCGCCCACATCGACACCCTGGGCCTCATGGTGCGCTCCATCACCGCCGACGGCATGCTGATGACCACCAGAATCGGCGGGCCCATCCTGCCCACCCTGGACGGGGAGTACTGCCGCATCCACACCAGGGACGGCCGGATATACACCGGAACCATCCTGTCTCTGTCCCCGGCGGCCCACGTCTTTGACGACGTGCTCACCCGCCCGCGGGACGAGAAGAACCTGGCCGTGCGCATCGACGAGGTGGTGGAGGACCGGGCCGGCGTGGAGGCCCTGGGCATCGCCCCCGGTGACTTCGTGTGCATCGACCCCAAGACCGTGGTCACCGACAGCGGCTTCCTCAAGTCCCGGTTTATCGACGACAAGGGGAGCGCAGCCTGTCTGCTCACCCTGCTGAGGCTGATGCACATCGCCGGGCAGCGGCCCCGGTACGATACCGAGGTGTGCTTCACCGTCCATGAGGAGGTGGGCCACGGAGGGGCCACCCTGCCCCAGGTGGACGAGCTGCTGGCGGTGGACATGGGCTGCGTGGGGGACGACTTGAGCTGCACCGAGCGCCAGGTGTCCATCTGCGCCAAGGACAACGGCGGCCCCTACGACTATGGCATGGTCACCCGCCTGGTGGAGCTGGCCCGGGCCAACGCCATCCCCTACGCGGTGGACATCTACCCCCACTACTCCTCTGACATCACCGTGGCCTGGCACGCGGGCATGGACGCCCGGGGCGCCCTCATCGGCCCCGGCGTCCACGCCTCCCACGGCATGGAGCGGACGCACTTTGAGGGGATGAAGGCGACGATCGACCTGGTGGCGCTCTATCTGGAGCTGGGCTGAGGGGCGGCCGCGTCCGCTCCATGCGCGCCGGGTGGCGGCAAAAAATCGCCGCTGAACGGCGTCTTGCCTTGTCACAAGGCTGAGAGTTTGATATAATAAAGGGTAATTTTGAGGGAAGGGGGCATACGGCCGTGAAATACAAGCAGTGGAACCGGGCGGCCAGTGCCCCTCAGGCGCGGGCCGCCATGGAGGCGGCGGGGGTGCCGCCCCTGGCGGCGCTGACCCTCTGCGCCCGCGGGCTGGACACCCCGGAGAAGGCCAGCGCCTTTCTGGACGCCGGCCGGGGCCAGCTCCTGGACCCGTTTCTCATGAAGGACATGGACCGGGCCGCGGCGCGGGTGCGCCGGGCGCTGGCGGCGGGGGAACACATCGCGGTCTACGGCGACTACGACGTGGACGGCATCACCTCCACCTGCCTGCTCACCGACTTCCTCCGCCGGGAGGGGGGGACGGTGATCCCCTATATCCCCGACCGGATGGAGGAGGGCTACGGCCTCAACCGGGAGGCGGTGGCCGCCCTCCGGGGCCAGGGGGTGGGCCTCATCGTCACGGTGGACTGCGGCATCACCGCCGTGGAGGAGGCGGCCTGCGCCGCCTCCCTGGGGGTGGAGCTGGTGATCACCGACCACCACGAGTGCAAGGCCGCCCTGCCCGCCGCCGCGGCGGTGGTGGACCCCCGCCGGGCCGGCTGCCCCTATCCCTTCAAGTGCCTGGCCGGGGTGGGGGTGGCCCTCAAGCTGGTGTTGGCCCTGGGCGGCCCGGCCCGGCGGGACGAGCTGCTGGAGCGCTACGCCGATCTGGCGGCCATCGGCACGGTGGCCGATGTCATGAGCCTGACGGGAGAGAACCGCACCATTGTGCGCCTGGGGCTGGAGGCCCTGCGCCGCACCGGGCGGCCTGGGCTGCGGGCCCTGCTCCACGAGGCGGGGCTGGATGAGCGGCCCCTTACCGCCACGGCCATCGGCTACACCCTGGCCCCCCGCATCAATGCCTCCGGGCGGATGGGGTGCGCCTCCCTGGCTGGGGAGCTGCTCCTCACGGACGATCCGGCCCGGGGGGAGGAACTCTCCCGGGCCCTGTGCGACCTCAACCGGGAGCGGCAGGCCATTGAGGCGGAGATCTATACCGAGTGCCAGGCCATGGCCGAGGCCCTGCCCCAGCCGCAGAGGCACGCCCTGGTGCTGGCCGGGGAGCAATGGCACCAGGGGGTGGTGGGCATCGTGGCCTCCCGTCTGGCGGAGAAGTACTCCTGCCCGGCGTTTATGATCTGCCTGCAGGACGGCAAGGGCAAGGGCTCCTGCCGCTCCTTCGCGGGCTTCAACCTGTTCGCCGCCCTGGAGCGCTGCGCCCCCCTGCTGGAGGGCTTCGGCGGCCATGCCCTGGCGGCGGGCTTCACCATCCGGGAGGAGAATATCCCGGCCTTTGCCGCCGCCATGAACGACTATGTCTGCGCCTGTACCGGCGGGGAGGAGATGGTTTCCGCCCTGGACATCGACGGGGAGCTGGACGATGTGGGCCTGCTCACCCTGGAGGGAGTGGAGGGCCTGGAGCTGCTGGAGCCCTACGGCGCGGGCAACCCAAAGCCGGTGTTCTCCCTGTCTGGCTGCCTGGTTTCCGCCGTGAACGAGGTGGGCGGCGGGCGGCACCTGAAGCTGAAGCTGACCGCGTCCGGCCGGTCGTTCGACGCCATTTTCTTCTCGGCCACCGCCGAGGAGGCAGGGGTGGGGCCGGGCGACCGGGTGGACGTGGCTTTCACGCCCCAGATCAACGAGTACCGGGGGTGGCGGAGCGTCCAGCTCCAGCTCTGCGATCTGCGCCCCGCCCTCACCCGGGCCCAGGCCGAGCGGGCCCTGTACGAGAAGTTCCGCCGGGGGGAGCCCCTCACCCGGCAGGAGGCGGAGGCCCTGCTGCCCAGCCGGGAGGAGTTCGTCACCCTGTGGCGCTACCTGAAGGGCCACGCGGGGCAGGCCCCGCTGGAGGCCACGGCCCACCGCCTGGCCCGCAGCATCGCCCGCTCCGCCGGCCGGCGGGAGACGGTGATGCGCACCCTGGTGTGCCTGGAGGTCTTTGACGAGCGGGGGCTCATCCGCCTGGAGCACACCACCGACCACCTGCACATCGCCCTGCGCAGCGTGGACGGCAAGGTGAATCTGGACGATTCCTGTATCATGCGGAAATTGCGGCATATATTATCCAACGGGTGAGCCGGCCGGGCCGCCCGCTGGCATTCTGATTGCTTTACGTGAGGTGGCTGGTATGGACCCCATCCTGGAGCGCTATCAGGCGCTGGAGGATAAAATCAAGGAATACAACCCGGCGCTGGATGCCCAGCGCCTGTTCCGCGCGTTCACCTACGCCGACAACGCCCACGCCGGACAGCTGCGCAAGGACGGCTCCCCCTATATCACCCACCCCCTGGCAGTGGCGGAGATTGTGGCGGAGCTGGAGCTGGATACCGACTCCATCATCGCCGCCCTGCTCCACGACTGCATCGAGGACACCGGGGCCACCCACGAGGAGATCGCCAAGCTCTTCGGCGCCACGGTGGCCGATCTGGTGGAGGGGGTCACCAAGCTGACCCGGGTGCAGTACACCTCCAAGGAAGAGGAGCAGATGGAGAACCTGCGCAAGATGCTCATGGCCATGGCCAAGGACATCCGGGTGATCCTCATCAAAATCTGCGACCGGCTGCACAACATGCGCACCATGGAGTACCAGAGCGCCCGCAAGCAGAAGGAGAAGGCCCTGGAAACCATGGAGATCTATGCGCCCATCGCCCACCGCCTGGGCATGCAGCGCATCAAGTGGGAGCTGGAGGACACCTCCCTGCAATACCTGGATCCCATCGGCTACAGGGAGATTGCCGACGAGCTGGCCGCCCGCTCCTCCGCCCATGAGGAGTTTCTGGCGGGCATCCAGAAGCGCATCCAGGACCGGCTGGACGAGGAGGGCATCCGCTGCACCATCTACGGCCGGGTGAAGCATATCTACTCCATCTACCGCAAGATGTATACCCAGAACAAGACCATGGACGAGATCTTCGACCTCTATGCCTTCCGGGTCATCGTCGACGACATGCCCGAGTGCTACAATGTCCTGGGCGTCATCCACGACCTGTTCAACCCCGTGCTGGGCCGGTTCAAGGACTATATCTCCACCCCCAAGCCCAACGGCTACCAGTCCCTCCACACCACCGTCATCGGCCGGGAGGGCATCCCCTTCGAGGTGCAGATCCGCACCTGGGAGATGCACCACACCGCCGAGTACGGCATCGCCGCCCACTGGAAGTACAAGCAGGGCATGGCCAACGCCAAGCTGGGCACCGAGGAGGCCTTCGAGTGGGTGCGCAAGCTGCTGGAGAGCCAGCAGGACGTGGACGCCGAGGAGTTCGTGCGCACCATGCGGGTGGATCTCTTCGCCGACGAGGTGTTCGTCTTCACCCCCCGCGGGGACGTGATCAACCTGCCCGCCGGGGCCACCCCCATCGACTTCGCCTACAACATCCACTCCGCCGTGGGCAACCACATGACCGGGGCCAAGGTCAACGGCCGCATGGTCACCTTCGACACCCCGCTGAAAAACGGCGACATCGTGGAGGTCATCACCTCCAAGTCGGCCCACGGCCCCAGCCGGGACTGGATGAAGATCTGCAAGTCCAACGAGGCCCGCAACAAGATCCGCCAGTGGTTCAAGAAGGAGCGGCGGGAGGAGAACATCGCCACCGGCCGCGCCTCCTTCGAGTCGGAGCTCAAGCACGTGGGCCTCTCCCTGGCCGCCATCACCGCCGAGGACGTGCTCCCCTTCATCCTCAGGAAGGTGCGCTTCGGCACCCTGGACGAGCTGTACGCCGCCATCGGCTACGGCGGCATGTCCGCCCAGAAGGCGGTGGTGCGGGTCAAGGACGAGATGGCCCGCCTGGACCGGCTCCACGCCGAGCAGTCGGCCGCCGCCCAAGAGCCCATTCACCCCTCCACCTCCAACCCGCCCACCGTCCCCATCCGTGGGGGCAAGACCAGCCAGTCGGGCATCATTGTGGAGGGCATTGACAACTGCCTGGTCAAGTTCGCCAAGTGCTGCACCCCCGTGCCCGGCGATCCGGTGGTGGGCTTTATCACCCGGGGCTTCGGCGTGTCGGTCCACCGGGCGGACTGCCCCAACGCCTCCGACGCCAAGCGGGCGGAGGAGCCGGGCCGCTGGATCAGGGTGGACTGGGCCACCGGGGAGCTGGCCTCCTACCAGACCGCCCTGGACATCTCCGCCAAGGACCGGGACGGCCTGACCCTGGACGTGGCCATGACCCTCTCCGCCGCCAAGGTCAAGACCACCAGCCTGTCCGCCCGCTCCATGCCGGACGGCTACGCCACCGTCAGCATCGTCCTGGAGGTCAAAAATCAGGAGGAGCTGACCAACGTGATCAACAAGCTGGGGCAGATCCAGGGCGTGTATCAGGTGAAACGGGCCAGCGGCTAGGTCTAGGGGGTATCCAATACCCCCTAGATACGAGCCTGCGTGCCGGCAAAGCCGGCGACTTGGCTCGATACCCCCGGTTTCGCGCCTTGTGGCGCGGGTCGGGGTGTCTTTCCGGGAAGCACCCGCAAGGGGTACGCCGTATCCGTAGGGCGGCAAAGCCGCCAACGGCTACGCAGTAAATTCCCGGAAAGACGAATTTTGAATTGATTTCCGCCCTGGCGGGCGGAAACTCTGCGAGGCCGTAGGGGCGGATATCATCCGCCCGCCCGGTTTAAGGAGAATGGAATATGACTAAGATAGAGAACATGCGGGAGGACAGCGGCCTGGGCCGGCTGCTCTCCGAGTGCTTCGCCGGGGGCGAGCGGCTCCGGCGGGAGCTGCGCCTGAGCGCGGAGCAGGCCGAGGAGCTGGCCGCCGCCTATCCCGCCGACGTGCGGCCCATGGGCGGGAGCTGGTATGAGATTACGTTCCAGGGGGCGTTTACCTATGGCAATTGAGTTTGTGCCCGTTCTGCTGGGCTCCGACATCAATGCGTACAGCATGGCCCGGGCCTTTCACGAGGCCTACGGCGTAAAGACCATCGTCTACGGCATGTTCCCCGCCAGCGTGTGCGCGGGGAGCAGGATCATCGACTACCGGGTGCGGGAGCACAATGACCGGGTGGACAAGGTGCTGGAGAACGTCACCGAGGTGGCCCGTGAGTTTCCCGACAAGAAGATTCTGGTGCTGGGCTGCGGGGACAACTACCTCAACGCCATCTCCGCCAATCTGCCCCGCTACCCGGAAAACGTCATCGCCCCCTATGTGAGCCTGGACATGCTGGAGACGCTGATCCACAAGGAGAAGTTCTACGAGCTGTGCGACCGGTACGGCATCGACCACCCGGCCACGGTGGTGTACCACAAGGGCATGGGCCACGCGTTCGAGCTGCCCTTTGACGGCCCCTTCGTGGTCAAGCCCGCCGAGTCGGACACCTACTGGAAGCACCCCTTCCCCACCCAGAAGAAGGCCTACATCCTCCAGACCCGGGCGGAGGTGGACGCGGTCATCGACCAGATCTACGGGGCGGGGTATGAGGACGCGCTGATCCTCCAGGACTTCATCCCCGGGGACGACAGCTTTATGCGGGTGGTGACCAACTACTCCGGCGCGGACGGGAAGGTGCGCCTCATGTGCGTGGGCCACGTCCTGCTGGAGGAGCACACCGGCCACGCCATCGGCAACCACGCGGTGATCATCACCGAGCCGGAGCCGGAGCTGTGTGAGAAGCTGCGGGGCTTCCTGGAGGCCATCGGCTTTGTGGGCTTCTCCAACTTCGACATCAAGTACGACCAGCGGGACGGCAAGTTCAAGGCCTTTGAGATCAACTGCCGCCAGGGCCGCAGCAACTACTACGTCACCGGCGCGGGGTACAACCTGGCCAAGTACCTGGTGGAGGATGTCATCGAGCACAAGCCCTGCGCCTTGACCGTGACCCAAAACCGCCATCTGTGGTGGGTCATCCCCCCCAAGGTGGCCTACGACTACGTCAATCCCCGGTACCACCAGGAGATGCGCGCCTTGGAGCGGGCCAATGCCGCGGTCAACCCCCTGTTCTACCGGCCGGACAACGGCCTGATGCACAAGCTGCGCATCCTCCGGGGCCAGCACCGCTACGTGGGCTGGTATGCCTCGTGCATGGAGAAAGTAAAATGACAAAACAGCGCCTCGGCATTTTGGGCGGCATGGGCCGCCCCACCCGGCTTGCGCCGTGCGGGGACCCCGATGATCTCATCTGCTCGGGGCAAATGAATTGCCCCGGCATCAAGGTTTTGGCCGTCGGCCAAAACGCTTGTGACGCCGCACTCGCGGCGTCGGGTCCCATGCCGCTGCATGACAGGAGGGACGGGTATGTCTGAACAGCGCCTCGGCATTTTAGGCGGCATGGGCCCCCAGGCCACCCAGGACTTCTACCAGCGGATTCTGGATCGCACCGACGCCTCCTGCGACCAGGAGCATCTGCCCACTCTGATCTGGAGCGATACCTCCATGCCCGACCGCACCGCCGCCATCCTGGGCGGGGACGCGGAGGGCTGCTACCGCCGCCTGCTGGACGGGGCCAGACTGCTGGAGCGGGGCGGCTGCACCGCCCTGGCCATCCCCTGCAACACCTCCCACTACTTTGCCGACCGCCTCCAGGGGGATATCGCCATCCCCCTCATCCACATGCCCCGGGAGACCGTGGCCGTGCTGGCGGCGGACGGGAAAAAGCGGGTGGGCATCCTGGCCACCGACGGCACGGTTCAGACCGGCATCTACCAGAGGGAGTGCGCCGCCCGGGGTATTGAGGCCGTGGCGCCCCCGGCCGACGTGCAGAAGCTGGTCATGAGTATCATCTACGACGAGATCAAGCGGGGCGAGAAGGGCTCCCGGGAGAAGTTCGCGGCCATCGACCGCTGGCTGCGCGCCTCCGGCTGCGACGCGGCCATCCTGGGCTGTACCGAGCTGTCCGTCTACCGCACCTACCACGGCCTGCCCGACTACTATCTGGACGCCATGGAAATCCTGGCGGAAAGGTGTATCACCGCCTGCGGCTATAAGCTGCGCATGGTATAGGGGAGAGCAGCGGGTGGGTGTGGGCACCCGCCCCTACGTTTACGCCCCGCAAGAGCGACACAGTAGGGGCGGAGACGAACCCCGCCCCTGTGCCTTTGCACCACAGGCCCCCGTAGGGGCCGATGCCCACATCGGCCCGCGCGTTCGGCCTTCCCAAAAATGATTGACTGGTGGTGAATCCGTATGTCCAACCGAACCCGTCTGCCCTTGGGGGACTATTATCAGCTCCTGCTCCGCCATGGACTGCTGGCGGACGCGGCCCCTCTGACCGCCGACCTGACCCACCCGGTGTCCCTGGTGTCCTGTGACTCCAAGCTGGTCATCCCCAACACCCTCTTTGTCTGCAAGGGGGTCAAATTTAAGGAGGAGTACCTCCGCTCCGCTATGGAACAGGGGGCCTTCGCCTATGTCAGCGAGCGGGAGTATCCCGCCGTCCCCCTGCCCTGCATCCGGGTCACCGATATCCGGAAGGCCATGGGCCTCTTGGCCGACCGGGCCTACGGCCATCCCTCCGGGGCGCTGCGGATCACCGGCATCACCGGCACCAAGGGCAAGACCACCACGGCCTATTATATCAAGTCCATCGTGGATGCCTGGCTGGCCGGACAGGGCCACCGGGAGAGCGCCCTGCTGTCCACCATCGTCACCGACGACGGGGTGGAGCGCAGGCCCGCCAAGCTGACCACGCCGGAGCCGCTGGATCTCCAGCGCCACCTCTGGAACGCGGTGTCGGCGGGGGCGGACTATCTGACCATGGAGGTGTCCAGCCAGGCCCTCAAGTACGGCCGGGTGATCGGGGTGGAGCTGGCCTGCGCGGTGTTTCTCAATATCGGGGAGGACCACATCTCCCCGGTGGAGCACCCTGATCTGGAGGACTACCTCAACTCCAAGCTGCTGATCTTTCGGCAGGCCCGGAGCGCCTGTGTCTGCCTGGACTGCGACCATGTGGAGCGGGTGCGCGCCGCGGCGGCCGCCTGCCCCCGGGTGGTGACCTTCTCCCAGAAGTTCCCCTCCGCCGACGTGTACGGCGCCCAGGTGCGCAAGGAGGGGGACCGCATTGCCTTCCATGTGCGCACCCCCCGCTATGAGCGGGAGCTGGCCATTTCCACACCGGGCCTGTTCAATGTGGAAAACGCCCTGGCCGCCGTGGCGGCGGCGGAGGTCTACGGCATTCCCGCCGAGGCGGTGGCCGCCGGACTGGTGCGGGCCTTCGTGCCCGGCCGCATGGAGCACTATGTCAGCGCCGACGGGGAGATTTCGGTGATTGTGGACTACTCCCACAACGGCATGAGCCTACAGAACGCCCTGCGCTCCGTCCGGGCGGAGTACCCCGGCCGGGAGCTGACCGTCCTCTTCGGCTGCACCGGCGGCAAGGGCATCGACCGCCGGGAGGGCATGGGCAACGCCGCCGGAGAGTGGGCCGACCGGATTATCCTCACCGAGGACGACCCCGGCCCCGAGGAGGTGGAGGCCATCTGCGCCGATATCGGCGTGTTCCTCACTGCCCACGGCAAGGATTACACCGTGATCCCCAACCGGGAGGCGGCGGTGGAGACCGCCATCCTGGGCGCCCTCCGCCCGGCGGTGGTGTTGCTGGCGGGCAAGGGATGCGAGGAGGCCCAGAAGCGGAAGAACGGCCCGGAGCCCTGCATCCCGGACGGGACGCTGGCCCGGCGGGCGCTGGACAAGTACAATGCTGGATAAGTGGTTCGCAGCCGCCGGGGCCGCCGCCTGGGGCGGCGTGGCCTTCCGGCGGCTGCTTCCGTTTTTGTCCACCGGTGCCCGGGAGAAGGTGGAAACCCTCTGCCCCGCTCCAGAGACTGTCCTGGTGGCGGCCTTCCCCTACTACGCCGGGGAGCGGCCGGGCAACCTGTCCCTCTACGCCCGGGGGGAGGACTACCACCGGGTGCTCACCCGGCGGCTGAATACGGTGTGTGATGCCCTGCGCCGGAAATACCCGGGGGAATCGTTTGTCCCCGCCGCCGACAACTCCCCCCTACCGGAGCGGGAGGCCGCCTGGCTGGCAGGCATCGGCCTGCGGGGGAAAAACGGCCTGCTGATCCTGCCGCCCTACGGCACCTATGTATTTCTGGGTACCATTCTCACCGGGGCGGCGCTGGACGTGCCGGAGCGCCCCGCCGCGCCGGACTGCCCCGACTGTGGGGCCTGCCGGGCGGCCTGTCCCGCCGGGGCCCTGGGGGAAGGGGGGGCGGACGTGTCCCGCTGTCTGTCCGAGCTGACCCAGAAAAAGGGGGCGCTGACGGAGGAGGAGACCGCCCGGCTGAGGGTCCACCCGTTGATTTGGGGCTGTGACTTCTGCCAGCGGGCCTGTCCCTACAATGCCGCCCCGGCCCGCTCGCCGCTGCCCGAGTTTTCCACATCTCTGGTAGACGCTCTGGAAAACTCCGATCTCGAGGGGCTCACCAACCGCACGTTCCGGGATAAGTACGGGGGTCGGGCCTTCGCCTGGCGGGGCCCCGGCCCTCTGCGGCGCAATCTCGGGCTGAAAGAGGAATAAAACCGCCTTTCCCGTCCAAACTAGCAGTAAAGTTTGGGAGAAAGGCGGTTTTGTCATGCAAGTACGCGATCTTATGAACCCCAGCGTGGTCTCCATCACCCCCAGCGAGTCGGCCTCCCTGGCGGCCCGGCTCCTGTCCCGGCACAACGTGGGCTCCCTGCCCGTCTGCGGTGAGGACGGCGGCCTGCGGGGCATTGTCACCGACCGGGACATCATCCTGCGCTGCGTGGCGGCGGAGGAGGACCCCCTCAAGACCCAGGTGAAGGACATCATGACCCGCAACTGCGCGGTGGTGTCCCCCGACGACGACGCCAGGGAGGCCACCCGGCTCATGGCGGCCAAGCAGGTGCGCCGCCTCCCCGTGCTGGAGGGGGGCAAGGTGGTGGGGATGGTCTCCCTGGGGGACCTGGCCCAGTGCCGCCAGTTCGACATGGAGGCCAGCAAGGCCCTCTGCGAGATCTCCGACCAGGTAAAGCACGGCTACGTGGAGTAGTCGTTTCCCCGGCAGACTGAAAACCGCCCCCGGAGCATGCTCCGGGGGCGGAAATCATGTTGCGGCAATCAGCCCTTTTTCTTGGAGGCCTCGCGCATGCGGGCCGCGTGGTCCAGCAGGCGCTTGCGCAGGCGCAGGGATTCGGGAGTGACCTCCAGCAGCTCGTCATCGGCCAGAAACTCCAGGCACTGCTCCAGGCTCATCTGGCGGGGCGGGGTGAGCCGCAGGGCGTCGTCGGAGCCGGAGGCGCGCATGTTGGTCAACTGCTTCTTTTTGCAGATGTTAACCGAGATGTCCTCCTGTTTGGGGGTCTCGCCCACCACCATGCCGGCATAGACGGGCACGCCCGCGCCGATGAACAGCACACCACGCTCCTGGGCGTTGTAGAGGCCGTAGGTGACGCTCTCACCGGTCTCGAAGGACACCAGGGAACCGGAGTTGCGGCGCTGGATCTCGCCCTTCATGGGGGCATAGGAGTCAAAGACCGAGGCCATGATGCCCTCGCCCTTGGTGTCGGTGAGGAACTCGTTGCGGTAGCCGAACAGGCCGCGGGAGGGCACCAGGAACTCCAGCTTCATCCGATCACCCACCGGAGTCATCTCCAGAAGGTCGCCCTTGCGGGCGCCGATCTTCTCGATGACCGCGCCCACGCTGTCGCTGGGTACGTCCACCACCAGACGCTCCACCGGCTCGCACATTTTGCCGTCAATCTCCTGGTAGAGCACGCGGGGGGGGGGAGACCTGGAACTCGTAGCCCTCCCGGCGCATGGTCTCGATGAGGATGGACAGGCTCATCTCGCCCCGGCCCGCCACGTTGAAGGCGTCGGTGGAGTCGGTCTCGGTGACCCGCAGGGACACGTCCTTCATGGTCTCGCGGAACAGCCGCTCCCGGATCTGGCGGGAGGTGACGAACTTGCCCTCCTTGCCCGCGAAGGGGGAGTCGTTAACGGAGAAGGTCATCTCGATGGTGGGGGCGGAGATCTTCACAAACTCGATGGGCTCCACCGCGTCGGGGGCGCAGATGGTGTCGCCGATGGTGATCTCGCCGATGCCGCTCATGGCGATGATGTTGCCGGCGGTGGCCTCGGTCACCGGCACCCGGCCCAGGCCGTCAAACTGATAGAGGGCGGTGGCCTTGGCCTTCTGAGGCGCGGCGTCGGGCTGGTGGAAGTTGCACACCGCGATCTCCTGGTTCTGCTTTACAGTGCCCCGCTCGATGCGACCGATGGCGATGCGGCCCACAAACTCGTTGTAGTCAATGGAGGAGACCAGCATCTGGAAGGGGGCCTCCGTGTCCGCCTCCGGGGCGGGGATATAGTTGAGGATGGTCTCAAACAGGGGCACCAGGTCGGTGCCAGGCACGTCGGGGGAGTAGGAGGCGGTGCCCTGGCGGCCGGAGCAGAACAGGGTGGGGGACTCAAACTGCTCGTCGGTGGCGTTCAGATCCAGCAGCAGCTCCAGCACCTCGTCCATGACCTCGTGGATGCGCTGGTCGGGGCGGTCCACCTTGTTGACCACCACGATGACCTTGTGGCCCAGCTCCAGTGCCTTGCTCAGCACAAAACGGGTCTGGGGCATGGGACCCTCGGCGGCGTCCACCAGCAGGATGACGCCGTTGACCATCTTGAGGATCCGCTCCACCTCGCCGCCAAAATCGGCGTGGCCCGGCGTGTCCACGATGTTGATCTTCACGTCCTTGTAGTGGACGGCGGTGTTCTTGGCCAGAATGGTGATGCCGCGCTCCCGCTCCAGATCGTTGGAGTCCATGACCCGCTCCACCGTGGCCTGGTTCTCGCGGTAGATGCCGCCCTGCTTGAGCATTTCGTCCACCAGGGTGGTCTTGCCGTGGTCGACGTGGGCGATAATGGCGACGTTTCTCAGCTTCGTATCTTGCAAAGTGGTGCACCTCTCAATTTATTCCGAAATCTGTCCCTATCATTGAAAGCTCGACCACATATTATACCGTAGAACAGTAACGCGCGCAACTGATTTTGCAAAAAAAACGTCCAAATCGGGGGACAAAAACACCCCTTGCCGTTGACAGGCGCGGGGAATTGGGGTACAATATCAAAGCATCTGCGCGCCAGTTTTTCCACAATTTCATATGCGCCTGTAGCTCAGCAGGATAGAGCGACCGCCTCCTAATAATCAGGTCATCAAAGTCCTGGGAGGCGGATCGCTCCATCCTTGACCATGAAAAATCGAATATGTCTCCGTAGCTCAGTTGGATAGAGCACACGCCTCCTAAGCGTGGGGCCGGCAGTTCAAATCTGCCCGGGGACGCCATAAATGCCGTAACCGCAAGAGGTTGCGGCATTTTCCTTATCTTTTTTCGCTACGAGGATTAGAACAGATTTCCTTTTTATCATTGGTTAGAGTGGAGACTTCTTACTCCCATCTGCTCAAATTTCCATCACAGGACTCGAACGATTTTTATGCCAAACTTGAAAAAATTGCTCATTTTGCTAATGAGCACTGCCGCAGCGTTTTGTGTCGTCTCATGCCTTCCTGTGTATTTATGCACCAATCAGTTTTTTTGCTAACTGGTTCATAATCTGTTCTCCATACTGCTCAACAAACTTTTTCGTGAAGGCATCCATGAGTTCGGGTTTAGCCTCCAACTGCTTCAGCAGAATTTCAGAGTCAGGTTCAGCAGCGGCGCTTTCTGCGCGAAGCCTTTGCTCAACGCCACGCAAATCCGCGTTCGCATAAAAGGCCATTTCGAATTTCTGGGCGTTGATCTTCCGATCCTCATCCAAGATGTGTGCGTAAACCTGGGTAACCATGTCGCTTTGTGCATGACCGGTATCACCCTGCGTTGCCTTAACATCTCCCTTATTGATTTTCAGCTTATAAGTTGTGCTGGAGTGACGGAGAGAATGAAAAACAACATTTGGAAGACCAGCGGATTTTTTCAATCGTTCAAACTGATTTCCAATAATCCGATCTTCACAGGGGCGGCCCGTTTCCTGCGCCAAAACCAGATTGTAGTCGATATAGTCATCGCCCATAAACTCCTTGAGCTTGTCCTGTTTCTCTTTCCATTCCCGCAAGATAAAGGCAAGAGTTCGCGGAATCCAAACCTTACGAATGCTGCTTTCTGTTTTAGGCTTTTTCAAAACGAGCCGCGTGGAAGACTTCCCGCCCATCAAGCGCGGGAATACAAAGAGGATGTCCTTTTCGCCAACTGCGTTGATAGCCTTCTGGTCAACACGGGCCAGCTCTTTTTCAATCCAGACGAAGGCATCATCCCGAGCGATTTCTTCATCTGATATATGAACACAGTCCCATGTAAGGCCGGTGATTTCGCCCATCCGCATGGAGCAGGCAAAGGCCAGGTTGATTGCGACATACAGCTTTCCATCCGAGCAGTGGTTGAGAGCATCTCGAATAATATCGGCAGTCCAGATGGCTCTGACCTTTTTCTCCCGCTTGGGCAAGATTGCATCCTCGAACGGATTTTTACCAATAATGTCCCAGCGGACAGCCTGATGAAATGCACAGCGCATCAGCTTAATAATCTTTTCAATGGTGCATGGCGTAACAAAGTCTGTCCGTGCATGTCTGTATGGAGTTTCGATTGGAGGCGTTTTCTGCAGCTTCTGGATGAATTGATCCACTGACCTGCGATTGATGTCCTGCACAATTTCGTCCCCAATCAACGGGTTAATGTAATTGCTGATTAAGCCATTATTAGAAGCATAAACAGACAGTCCCCATCTTTTGGTTCCATATAGTTCTACAAAGTCTCGCAGAAAATCTTTTACGGTCAGTTCACTGGGCGGAATAAAAGTGCCGTTATTGATCTCATTTTCAACCGCGGCTTTCCGCTTCAACGCCTCTTTTTTGGTTATAAAAGTTTCCCACTTTTGTTTCTTCTCACCTTTTGAGTCATCATAGGTGTAGACAACAGCATATTTCTTACCGCGTTTCTGTATTGATGCCATAGTTGTAGGCTCCCTTCCAAATCAATCGGAACCATCAAGCCATTCGTCAAAGGACTTTCTGGAAATCCTCAATTTAGTCCCTATGCGTACAGATTTGAATGCTCCGCTGGCGCACAGGTTATAGATGGAGCGTTTGCTGACGCCCAGGATCTCAGCAGCCTCTGAAACGGAATAGCTCCGTTTTTCTGCATTATTCCGATCTGTGTTTTCAAGAAATTGTTTATCAGCCACGAATAGCCTCCTTTCTGTGTGGCCGACAAAGAAGCCTACGATTCCCTACATATATCATATACGCTTTCTCTGCCGCCACATCAACAAAAAAGTAAAAAACAAGGCGTTCGATTCCAAATATTTAAGTAAGCTGTCCCAGGTCACTTCCTGCGCCGGGGCTTTCCGCCGCGTATTGCCAGGGCCTGCTATGCAGTATTTCAACCGTGGGTGAGCACACAAAGTCTCCGCACACTATCCGCGCTCCCTGTATAACCCCTGAAACAGAGTTATTCTTTTTTCAAAGTACAAAGGCGTACAGATCAGCATGGAACATCCTGCTATATCTGTACGCCCTATAAATAGGAAAATGGTGCAGGAATTTCTGCACACATTACATGCTTTCTCAAAAACTTTTTGAGAAAGTAAAAGCACGCGCTCGAAACACTAAATATAGATATTCATTCTTGACTAAATCAATATATTGTGCTATCCTGTACTTGTAATTGATTTTTGTGCGTTCCCCATGTGGGATACAGATCTTGTATCTGTACGGCAAGGCTCAAAGCCCTGCATTGCACACGCAGTTAAGATTGTATTTGTGCCAGTAGTATTGCTGCGCCCATTCGGGCCAGTATATTACTGGCTTTTTTTATTTTTCGGGGGTTTCCCCATCAGCGAGGATGACATTGGTTCATAGGCAACTATGGACAACAGGCGTTTTGCCCTTTGTCATGCTCGCTTTTTTGTCGCCCAAATGCCGGAAACGGCTTTGAGGATATATCAAACTACAGAAAGGCAGGTAACACGCATGAATGTAAAAAAGCGAAGGCAGGAGCCTATGGCAAAAAGGAAATGGCCTTTGGAGAACTGGCAGCATCAGAAGGTGCCCAAATCCAGCCAAGTCCATAGTCCAATGATTCGAGTACACGCTATTCCCCGCCGAACACGGAGGGGGTGCTAAAGATGCCGGCGAGCAATGTGGCCGCCGAAAAGCGAAGTCAACCCAAAATTTTGGTGGAAACGGCGGGCCTGTCCGAAGAGGAATGGCTTGCATACCGCCGGAAAGGGATTGGCGGCAGTGATGTGGCGGCTCTGCTGGGGATTTCACCCTGGCGGACGGCAAGAGACCTCTATTTTGACAAACTGAATATCGTAGCAGTCGAAGATAATGAGGACAACTGGGTTGCCCTGGAAATGGGGCACCTGTTGGAGCCGTTGGTGGCGAAGATATTCCAACACCGCACAGGGTACAAGGTCTATCAGATCAAAAAAATGTTCCAGCACCCGCAGTATTCGTGGATGCTGGCCGATGTGGACTATTTTGTGGAATTGCCGGATGGCAGTACCGCAATTCTGGAGATTAAAACGACAAATTATAACGCAAGGGATAACTGGTGGCTAAACGGTGAAGAAACTGTTCCCGTCTATTATGAAACCCAAGGGCGGCACTATATGGCTGTCATGAATGTGGACCGCTGCTTCTTCTGCTGCCTGTATGGCAACAACGAGGAAGAAACCATTATTCGTGAAATCCGGCGGGACGAGTCCTATGAGGAGGAGATGATTTTCCTGGAGCAGTATTTCTGGGAAAACCATGTTCTTACCAGGACGCCGCCGCCTTATACCGAAGATGGTGATCTGGTGCTTGAAAGCGTGCGCCGGCATACGGGCTCCGCGGATCAGGACGCTCCCGTTGTAACGCTTGATTTGAGCCTGACAGCCAAATTGATGCGCTATCTCCAGCTTCAGGAGCAGAAGAAACTCACGGAAGCGGGCAGCCAAGAGATTGAGGCGGATATGAAGCGGCTGAAAGCGGCGCTGGTTGCGGAAATGGGCAAGAGCTGCAAGGCCGTTTGCCAACAGGATGGGGTGAACTATATTGTCACCTACAATCCAGTGAGAACGCCCGGCATTGACAAAGACAATCTGATACGGCTGAAGCTGGATCACCCTGATATTTACGAGCAGTATGTAACCGTTTCAGAATCCCGAAGGTTCAGTGTGAAAATTGATACCAAGACGGCATGAGAAAGGAGGAAAATGATTTGATCCATAGAGGAACTTATGATGGGACAATTTACTATAATCCTGCAAATAAGTTCTGCATCATCAGTGTAAAAACCGCGGAGAAGGATGTACCCCAAGAAGCCAGGTCTACCCGCCGACGCAAGGATCATCTGATTCGGTTTGTGGCAACCGGCTACGAACTGCCCCGCACAGATGCGGTAGAACTGGAACTGGATGGCGAATGGAAAAAAGGAAAGTATGGGATGCAGCTTCAGGTGGAGCAATGGCATGAAATTGTCCCTCAAACCAAGAGTGGAGTGGAAGGCTATCTGGCCTCTGGCCTTATCAAAGGCATTGGGCCGGCGCTCGCCAAACAGATCGTATCACGCTTCGGCGTGGAGACACTGGACATTCTGCAAAATCGCCCGGAGCGGCTGCTGGAGATCAAAGGCATCACGGAGAATAAGCTGGAGGCCATCAAGACCTCATATGCAGAGAGCCGGATGCTGCAAGACCTGATGACGCTGCTCTCCCCGTTCAAGATTACACCGAAAACAGCGCAGAAGATTTATCAGTTTTTCGGCCCGGCCAGCGTGGACATTTTGAAAAAGAGTCCGTTTGAGCTTTGCCAAATATCCGGTTTTGGCTTTTTAAGGGTGGATGCCATCGTTCAGAAAAACGGAGGCGACCTGCGCGCCCCTATGCGAATCAAAGGCGCCTTGTTCTGGGCGTTGGAGGATAGCAAGGGGAAAAACGGACATTTGTTTTTGACCAGTGAGGCTTTGCAAAAAGAGGCGCTCCAATTACTCAACGCTAAAATCCCTATTCCTTCGCTTCGGCTCCATGCACAAGAGGTCAGCGATGTCCTCGAAGATATGATCCTGCATGGAGAGGTCGTATCCGTCAAAGGAGACATTTATCTTCCCCGTGTGTTTGCACAAGAGGATGAAACCGCCCGCCGGATTGCGATGCGTGTGGTGGAGCCTCCTGCTCCGGAGAAGATCGAACAAATTTTGGAGCAGGTCAAACGAGAAATTGGATTGGCGCTGTCCTCAAAACAGGAAGCGGCTGTGTATGCAGCCTATCGCCACAATCTTTCCATCATCACAGGCTCCCCGGGCACCGGCAAGACAACCGTGCTGAAAACAATTTTGGAGGTCTACCGCCGCCTGCATCCCCAGGGAGAGATCGCCTTGATGGCGCCGACAGGCCGAGCCAGCCGGCGTATGGCGGAAAGCACCGGGGTTGATAAGGCCAAAACGCTGCACAGCATTTTGGGGCTCGCCAGCGAGGAAGATGAAATAAAACGCAACAACACCCAAGAGCCGCTTTCGGCCGATTTGATCATTGTGGACGAGTTTTCCATGGTGGACATGTGGCTGGCAAATAAATTTTTCTCACGCATCAAAGGTGGAGCACGGGTCATTCTTGTCGGAGACCCGGATCAGCTTCCCAGTGTAGGCGCCGGGAATGTGTTCCGCGAACTGATTGACTGCGGCCTTATCACCGTGACGGTGCTGGATCAGATTTTCCGTCAGTCCAAGGACAGCCTGATTGCCTACAACGCCAAATTCATTAACGAAGGCAACACCAAGCTGTACTACGGCCAGGATTTCGTTTTCATGACAAGCAACAATCAGGCGGAAGCCGCTGAACGAATTGTTGCCCGCTACTGCCGGGAGATCGAGGAAAGTGGGATTGACCGGGTGCAGATTCTGTCGCCTTTCCGCTCGGACGGCGCGGCCTCTGCGGAACAGCTCAACGAAGCGATCCGCGAAGTGGTCAACCCGTTTCGTTCCGCCGAGGAAGAAATCAAAATCGGCGTCAAGGTATTCAGGGTCAATGACCGGATCATGCAGACCAAAAACACTGCCAAGGTATCCAATGGCGACCTGGGATTCATCCGCTATATCAAAAATGATGAAGATGGAACTCGCGTTGGACTTGACTTCGGTGTGGGCCGTGAGTTGGAGTACGGCATAGAGGATATGGTCAATCTGGACCTCGCCTATGCCACCACGATTCATAAAGCAATGGGCAGCGAGTACGATACGGTCATTATGCCGCTCTTAAAGGCACATACTGTCATGCTCTATCGAAATCTGCTCTACACTGGCATTACCCGCGCAAAAAAGCGTGTGGTGCTCATCGGTCAAAAGCAGGTACTGTTCATGGCAATCCATCGCAACGAGATCGGCAAACGCAACACGCTTCTGGGTGAGCGCATCCACCTGTACTATAAGGCGTACGCCCGGCGGGCCGGTATTCCCGTTCCGGCGGACTTGGAAAAAGAATTGAAGCACGCAGGCTAAAAATGTGACGCAAGGTGCAGAAAAATGCCCAGCGTCCCCTATTTATTATACAGGAAGGAGTTTATGAAGATGAGTGACAACAACAATAATGCAAAAACGATGTACGAGGCCGTTCCTGCCGCTGCGGAACTGAACAAGGTACCGGGGTTCGACCCGCTGAAGTTCCTCCGGCGTGCCGGGGACTCCATGAAATTGGACTTACCCTATCAGAAACTCTGGTTCCGAATGGCACACCCCAACGGGCGTATGCGTCTGACGGCCATGAGGATCACAGAGCAGATGGCGATTTTCGAGGCCAAGGTATTTCTGGACCGCAGTGACGCGGAGCCGTTCAGCGTGAGCGTTGCCCAGCAGACCATGCAGGATAGCAGGGACTTTGTGAAGGCAGCTCAAAATGAGGCGTTGAGCCAGGCCCTTTCGGACGCTGGATTTGGTATCCAGCTTGTGAGCGCCGACACTCATGCCGCTTCTGTACAGAAAGCGGCGCCTGTGAGTAAAACGCAGCCCTCTGCCATTACTCCGCCTGTGAGCACTGTGTTGCCGCAGGAGCCCTCCAGCGCCTCGCAGAAGGCCGCTGTTCTTTCCGAGGGTAATTCCGTTTCCGGGGGCACACAAACGCCACAGAGGGCATCTGAAAACGCAGAAACAGCAAGAACGAAGATTCAGCCTGCAGCAACTCCGGCCCATGAGCAGAGTTTGCCGGTAAGCCCTACTACAAACACGGATACGCTGCCAGCGGATTCCGCGCCAACGACAGAGCAGCCGGAAAACAGCAAGACAGCGGAGGAATTGCCAATTCATCTCCCTGCGGAAGAACTGCCAGTTCAGCGCCCTGCGGAGGATCTGACAGTCGCCAAGGAGGCACAGGAGGTCCCCGAAGCCAAAGTCGTACAAGAGGCCCCTGCATACACCCCGGATATGCCAGTAGAGGATATTCTGAAGGTGATGACGCTGGAACAGGCACAGGAGGTCGTTGTGGACAGCGGCGTATGCCGGGGGCTGACTATCGCAGAGGTGGCGAAGAAGCGGCCTGTCAATCTGCGTTTCTATTTGACTCCGGGCAACAAAAGCAAGGACAACATCGTTCGGGCTGCCGCCCAGCTGGTCCTCAATTCACTTCAGAAGGCCGGTTGATGCGAAGCCCTGGCTCGGGTATGAAGGGAGGAATGACAAATGGGCTCATACCCGGATGAATTTCCTTTCGGCATCATGGAAGTTGTCAATCTATTAAACCTGCGCATCAGGCGTCAACAGGCGGACAGCATCTATGTGGACTGCCCGTTCTGCGGTGACCGCCAGGGGCGGATGAATGTCAATTTCGTCAAGAATGTCTGGCGGTGCAACTACTGCAATGCACATGGCGGAATGCTGGCGCTGTATGCTGAACTTAATCATACGACAACATCCGATGCCTACTGGGAGATTGCAGAAGCTCTGTGTGACAATATCCAAGAGGAACACGCACGCTCCGGGAATGAAGCCCAACAACGGCCGGCCAGCCCATGCCCTTCAACTTCGGGGGCCTGGGCTGCCCCTGCCAGTCATTCTTCTTCCGAGCGAAAAACAGTACCACAGTCGAATAAGGCCAGTCCAGCAGAGATCCACCAGACGCTATCCCTGCTGCTTGCTCAACTTACGCTGCGGCCGGCGCATCGGGAGCATCTGCGCTCCCCTAAACGCGGGCTGTCTGATGAGCAGATTGACGCACTGGGCGTTAAGAGTACCCCACCGCATTTTCTATGCCGGTCTATTACAGAACGGCTGATCAAGCAGGGATGCAAGGTACAGGGAGTGCCGGGATTTTATCGGGATGACGGCGGACATTGGACTATGGCTTTTTATCAAAAAACAGCCGGCATCCTGATCCCTGCCATCGGCTTTGACGGCATGTTGCAGGGATTCCAAATCAAACTGGATATACCGCTGAAAAACAAGGATGATCCGCCGGAAAAGCCGGGAGCAAAATATATCTGGTTTTCGTCTTCCTCAAAAAAGGGCGGAACAGGATCGGGCAGCCCGGTACATCTGGTAGGAAATCCATCTGCCCGTGTCGTTTATGTGATTGAAGGACTTTTGAAGGCAGACATCTCCCATTACCTGACCGGGCGTACTTTCGTTGCGATTGCCGGCGCAAATAACACCAGTCCGTTGGACTCTATGTTTGCGTTGCTGGCGCAGAGTGGTACAGAGGAGATCATTGAAGCCCACGACATGGACAAGTACAACAACAAAATGATCATGGCCGGGGCATCTAAAATTTACTTAATGGCGCAAAAGCACGGCATGAATTGTCGTCGGTTGACTTGGAATCCCAATTATAAAGGGTTTGATGACTGGCAGCTGGCTTTGCGCCAGGGCAGTCAGCGGCAAAAGGAAATTGAAAAGTTGAGTTTCAAAGAGCAGTATCTGCGCGGGCTGTGCAAGCTGGCCCACATTGAGGACTGCGTGGAACAGTGGCAGCACCGGGCCGAGCAAGACACCGGACTGACAGAGTATCTGGGGCTGACAGGGGAGGAACATAAAACCTTCCTGTGCGGCGGCCGGGACGCTCTTGCCGCCCTGTTGGAGCTACAGCGGCGAAAACAAAGGTTTGTACTTTATCAACTTCAACTGGACGAAGAGAACGCGATCCCATTTGCTTTCAAGGATATTACAGCGTTAAAAGCGGCTGGTTATGAACAGCCGCCTGCGGCGATGTACTATGTGGCAGGAAGTGGAGAAATCTACTGCCCAGCGGAGGAATCGGATGACACACTTTTGAAGCGCCTGTTTGCCGACTGCCGGGAGCGGCTGCCTGAAGGCTGCCGCGGGCGGCCAATGGCGATTTCCGATGTAGTGGAACTGAATCACGGTGCCAAGCGGGCGTATTATTATGTAAGTGGACAAGACCAGTTTAGACAAGTAAAGTTTTCCCCTATGCTCGCAAAGAAGGAAATTCCAGAAAAGACACAAGAGAGGTTTTGATGGTTGTCGTGAGTGAGACAAAGGAGAGCCAGCTTTTGGCGCTCCTGGAGCAATGCGTCCATCTGGACGCTGATGTGCGGCCCCGTACAGAAAAAGGCTTTTTCACGGTGACAGTTCCGCCGCCGTGGAACGGTCCAGCGCGCAGGGAAGCTCAAGCAATACAGGATCAAATCAAGGAATGGTCAAAGCAATATCCGAATGTGGTGTGTTACTGCTTTGACGGTTACAGTACATTGGTTTATGTGCTGTAAAACAATGTGGCAAAGGCATGGGATGGGCATTGGCCTGTTCCGTGCCTTTTTTATGAAACGACGGAAAGGAGATCACTATGGGATATTTTTCAGAAATGGCACTGAACAAGCAGGAGGAACTCGGACTTCCCGCAGAACAAGTACCGGCTGGAGACGCCTTTGAGGATGAGGAAACTTTTGACGAGCTGCCGGTGCCGTCGGCCAGCCGTTCAGCGGTTTCCCCTGCCGTGGAGACACCGCCATCACCCGCATTTGATGCAGACGATGGGGCCGAGGAATTGGCAGAAATGAACAGAGACGATGCTTCCGAGGCAGAGGGCGCGGATGGGGACGATGCCGGTAAAGAGCAGGAGGCGCCCGCCAAGGCCGATGTAACCACCGATGCGGACGAGGAAAAACGCCGTGCCGAGCATGAGGCAGCTGAAGCCAAGCGCAAAGCAGAATGGGAAGCCCGGCAGGCTGAAAAGAAAAAGGCCGAGCAGGAGCAGTTGGAGCGTCTGGCCGCGATGAGCGACGACGAGGTGGTGAACGCCTCCATGCAGCGGGTCAGCACAGATACAGAAAAACTGACCCGGCGCAACATGAAGGAGTGTGTGGCAGAATTTATCCAAACCAAGTGCCTGGAGGATATTGCTTTCGCACGCCTCACCATGCACCCGCGCAAGTCAATGATCCACTGTTTCCAGTACATCAGCCGCAAGGCGTGGGACTACATTCAGGATGAACTCAAAGCAAGCGGCATTCAGCCAGGTCCGGGCAGCCAAGGGTATGGCTGTGATGTTCCGGACGATCTGTGCTACCAGTGGGCAGAGGATTATTTCCGCGACCCAGACGCCAAAGAGGATCATGAGAAAGAAGAAAAGTTTGTACCGAACCCCTACTATGGAAAAGATTTCGCCAGAACCACCAAAAAGAAGCAGAAGGAAAAGAAAAAGGCAGAAGCCAAACCGAAGCCTGTGCAGAAGGAAAAGCCTGCCAACGATGGTCAGTTGTCGCTGCTGGATCTCGGCATGGCAAAGGCAGGTTAAGGGGGTGCAGCATGATTGCATATAAAGGATTTCTTCCTGGCCTGATTTGCCGAGACTACCAGTTTAAGATGGGACTCAATGTAACAGAAAAGGCCAACTGCGCTCATAATGGGTTTCACTGTGCTGAGGACCCGCTGGATTGCTTGAGCTATTACGGAGATATAAACCACGCAGAATACTATATTGTCGATGCCGGCGGAGACATTGACGAAGATGGTGTCGATTCCAAAATTTCCTGTACAGAGTTGACAATTTTGAAACGGCTGACAAAAAAAGAACTTTTCCTCCATGGCCTTGCTTTTATGGCAGACCACCCGAAGCGGAAGTGGAACAGCAATATAAAGGCGGACAAAGCTGAAGCGTGGAATGGCTATGCAGCGGTGCGCGGCGCCGACCCTATTGCAAAAGGGACTCGGAACGGAGATGTACTTGCTTTTGCAAAAGAGGACGGCACTACCGGCGGCATCCAGCAGATCGTGGTGGCGGAGATTGACGGGAAAACGCTCCAACCAGGAATTTGGTATGGAGTGGAGCTTGAAAAAAGGATGGTGAACTAAATTGAAGAAATCTGTACTTCTGGCAATGCCGAAATTGACGGCAACGCCGGAGATGAAACAGGCAGCAATAGCGGATGAGCCGAAACAGCATGAAAGCCCCTATGGCTATCGCTATGTTGAACGGACCTACTATCCATATATGAACTGCGTCGTTCGGGATGGCATCCTCAAAGCGGCTTTTTATCTGCCGGAACATCTGCGGCTGGATGGCAACAATCCTGCTTATGAAGTGTTCCTTGACAAGAAAGCGCACCAGTTTCTGACTTACGACCATTTAGAGAAAAAATGGCGGGACGCCAAACTGGACAGGCTGAATTGGCCGGGTAGAAACTATTATGCCACCTGCTGGGCCAGCGAGAAAGATACTGCCATAGTACAGGACTATCTTTGTGGGGAACGCGGCGGTGATCTCGGTATCCTTGATTTTCAGAGAAATGTACGGGACGAACAGTTGGAGCAGAGACACAAACGAATTACCGGCGCGTGGGATCAGGATCTGGCTCAGGTGCCTGAGCTGCCCAAGGATTGGACGCGCTGGATTGATAAGGTAGCTGTACGGGAAAATTTCATCTTCTATCGTTATAAACGCGGTGGAGCCAAATCAGGGTACTGCACTTTTTGCGGGAAAGAGGTCCCTATATCCGGGCATCCATATCACAATAAGAAAGGACGCTGTGCCTGCTGCCGGCATCCCATTGTATTCAAAGCCCTGGGGCGCGCCGGGTATATTCGGACAGAAAAGGACTATGCTTATCTGATTCAGCGGTGCAAGGATGGCTTTGTTCTCCGTGAATTCTGGGCAGAGAGGACTTACTGGAAAGACAGTCTGCCCTCTGGAAAGCCTTACTGGCATGAGTTTCGCCGTTCGATTTATGACCGCAGTGGAGAAATACGCTCTTACTATTGGGGCGTGTATTGCCAGCGGGAAACACGCTGGATTTCCGGTAATCCCTGCTACTATAGTTACTGTGGCAATCAGACAGGCAGGGTCTATGGCAAGAGCCTTCCCTGCATGGAACAGAAGGAGCTGTTCGGCACTGGCCTTGTGCAGTGGATACGCACCCATCCGGTGACTGATCCGGAAAAGTATTTGGCTGTTTGGAAGCGGATGCCGAAGATGGAGCAGATTTGGAAGGCAGACTTGCCGAGGCTGACAAAAGAATGCTTTGAACATTGTGATTCTGTGCGGGAACGGATACTCTATCCAAATGAGACGCGACTGATTCGAGCATTGGGATTAGACGGCCCCAAATTCCGCCGTCTGCGGCAGATAAATGGCGATACGGAAGACCTGGCATGGTTGCAGCTTGAAAAGCGGACCAATCAACGCATACCGGATGAACTGTTTCGCTGGTTTAAAAAAGAACGGATCAGCGCCAAAGATATTCTGTTCATCGCGGACCGCATGAGTCCGATTCAGATCCGAAACTATCTGCAAAAACAGAAGCCGTATTTTGACGGAAGTTGTCGGCAGGCGTTGACCACATGGCAGGACTACCTTGCTATGGCAGAGCGTCTGCATATCGACACCAGCGATGAAATTATCTATCGTGCGCGTAAATTGCGTCAGCGGCATGATGAACTGGTTATCCAGTGTGAGGCTGGAAGCCTAGAGCTTCAAGCAGAGAACATGGACAAGAAGTACCCCCATGTTCGCTCCATCTGCGAGGAATTGCAGAAAAAGTATGCCTATGCAGATGAAGATTATCTGGTCATTGCCCCTCAAAATACTTTTGATATTATCAAAGAGGGACGGATGCTTCACCATTGTGTCGGGAATGACGGCGCCGGCGAGCGGTACTATGACCGCATCGAGCGCCGGGAGAGCTTCATCATGTTTCTGCGCCGAGCGGAGGAACCAGAAGATCCCTATTACACACTGGAGATTGAGCCGGACGGCACTGTGCGTCAAAAACGCACGCTGTTTGACCGCCAGCACGAGGACATCGAGCAGGCGACGGAATTTCTGCAGAAGTGGCAAAAAGTCATTGCGGCACGGCTCACAGGCCAAGATTTGAAGCTGGCCGAGCAGAGCCGCGTCCTGCGCAACGAAGAGTTTATCCAAATGAAGAAAGATCGAGTGGTCATCCATACCGGGCACCTTGCCGGCCATTTGCTGGCAGATGTGCTTTTGGCTGACTTGATGGAAAACAAAGAAGTCGTGCAGCAGCAGGAGCTCCCTGCGGCTGCATGATACAGGTACAATGGCCGGGCGTCCTTTGAGGGCGTCCGGCCAACTGTTGCAAGGAGGCTTTATGAGAAAAACATCTTTTGAGTACCACATCCACGGTTACCGCTATGCACCGGAGAGCTTCCACATCTATAAAGGACTGCCGGGGCAGGAAAAGACGGAACTCCCCCTGTCGGATGAGCAGCGTTATCAGATGGGGTATCTTTATCTGACGCAGGGCATCAAGAGCGCCGTAGACTATGTGAAGCATATCGAGCGGGAGCGGGAGCGCAAGTGCCGCCTGTATATGACCTACGGCTTTATGCTCAAAGAAAATCCGCGCAGTTATGTGTACTGTGCGGACCTGCGATGCAGGGAGAACGACCCGCTGGCGGTGCGCCTGCATACCCTGCGCGCATTCCGGGAGCATCTGGCCCAGAGCGGAGGCCGTATTGAGCAGAGCGTGGAGTGCGAACTGGATGGGCGTTACCGCCCTATCCATACGCGAAAGAATTATGTGACTGCGGACTTTGACCGGCCCATTGTGGTCTGGCTGAATATCAGATAGAAGGAGAAGAAAATGAAACAGATTGGAAATTTAGCAATCGTCTGCGCCCAGCGGCCTGATGTGTTGATGCAGATTTACGGTGGGACCGTGAGCATCCATATAGGTGAAGGGCCGGAGCGGGCCACTCTCTCCGCTGCGTGGGAGGATGACAACACCATTCAGGACATGATCAGGGAATTAAACTTTGGGCGTTATGCCGCCCATCCACGGAAGAAGGAAGAAGGTGCAGCATGATCAAAAATTTGAATCAGCTCAAACGCAGGCTGCGGCCGGGCACACGCTTGGAGGTCACCGGCCACTGCCGGCCCGGATGCATCGGCCAACTGCGGGAGGTCACATGGGTCAATACCCAGGGTGTTTACACCAAAATTCTCAATCCGCCCGATCCGCGCATCAATGCGGCAAACGATGGGCGGGGCTCCATAATGTGGTGGGGTGCAGCCAGCACCTGGTCATTTGAGGACGGCGTGTGCAGTTCATATACGAATCAAACAAAAACGGCGGAAACGCTGATTATGGCGTTCCGTGTTTTGGATGAGGAGGCGGCCTGATGGAACAGAATACTTTGAGAAAGCAGCGGGAACTGACCGACCGGCTCAACCGTTACCGCAACGAATACTATAACTACAACAATCCCAGCGTCAGCGATGAGGTCTATGACCGGCTCTTTGATGAACTTCACAAACTGGAACAGGAGACGGGCATCCAGATGTCGAACTCTCCCACTGTTACCGTGGGCTATCCCGTGGTAGGCAAGTTGGAGAAAACCGCCCATAAAATCCCGCTCCTTTCTCTGGATAAAGTAAAAAGCAGCGTAGACCTGTGCCGGTTTATGGGCGAGCATCAGGTGATGATCATGCTCAAGTTGGACGGCCTTACCATCAAACTGACCTATGAGAACGGCGAACTGGTGGAAGCGGCCACACGGGGCGACGGTGATGAGGGTGAGATCGTCACTCACAACGCCAGAGCAATCAGTGGGATTCCAGCTCATGTTCAGTACCCAGGGCGTCTGGTAGTCACCGGCGAGGCGTTTATCCGTCCCAGTGATTTTGAGCGCCTGAATACTTCGATAGTGGATGAGAATGGTGAAACCTACAAGAATGGCCGTAATCTGGCGGCTGGCTCGGTGCGCCTGCGGGATGCCGGCGAGTGCATGGAACGGTGCGTGACCTTCATGCCCTTCAATGTTCTGGAGGGTTTTGATGATCTGCCCCGCAAGTCGGAACGCCTCAAAGAGCTTCGGCCGCTGGGCTTTACCCCGTGCAAATATCTGGTGACGAAGCGGCCATTGACACAGGCGGAAACCGAGGACGGCATCAAGCAGCTGCAGCAGTATGCAAAAGACAGCGATATTCCCATCGACGGCATCGTTGTAACCTACAATGATATTGCCTTTTCCAAAGGCTGCGGACGCACAGGACATCACTATAAGGACGGGCTGGCGTTCAAATTTGAGGACGAGCTGTTTAAGACAACGCTTCGTTCCATCGAGTGGACGCCGGGACGGACTGGTGAGATTGCGCCTGTAGCCATCTTTGCTCCAGTAGAAATCGAAGGATGCGAAGTGACGCGGGCCAGCCTGCACAATCTGTCCTTCATTGAGGACCTGGAGCTGATGCCGGGCAACCGCATACTGGTCAGCAAGCGGAATATGATCATTCCGCATGTGGAGGAAAACATGGACAGGGGCGGTTTCAATCTGGAAGCGGCGTTCCCGCACCAGTGCCCCTGCTGCGGCCAGCCGACCCGCGTTCATGAAACCAAAGGGCGGGATGAAAACGGCAAGGAGCGGATCATCAAGACTCTGTTCTGCGACAATGCCGCCTGCGAGACACGGAAACTCAAAAAGTTTGTCCATTTTGTCAGCAAGAAGGCGATGAACATTGAGGGGCTGTCCGAGGCGACGCTGGAAAAACTGATTGGCCGTGGATGGATTCACAGCTATCTGGATCTATACCGGCTGGATCAGCACCGGGATGAAATTATCCGCATGGAGGGCTTTGGCGTAAAGTCCTGGCAGCGCCTGTGGGATGCTGTCCAGCAGAGCCGCAACACCACCTTTGAACGGTATGTGATTGCCATGGACATTCCCATGATCGGCAACACAGCCAGCGGTGTTCTCTGCCGGGAGTTCCATGGCAGTCTTGAAGAATTTCGGGACGCGGTTTATACGGGCTATGACTTCCGCCAGCTCCCTGATTTTGGAGAGACGCTGCACAACAATATCCATGAATGGTTCTGCAATGAAGAAAATTTTTGTATTTGGGAGGAATTACAGATGATGATGAACATCCAGAAGCCGGCCGCGGCCAACAATCAGGCAGTCGGCCAGGACACTCCATTTGCCGGGAAGAACATTGTGGTGACAGGCAAAGTAGAGCCCTATACCCGCGATGAGATGAACAGCCTGATCGCCTCTCTGGGCGCTGTGGCCGGCAGTTCGGTGAGCCGCAAGACCGATTATCTGGTCTGCGGTGAGAAGGCCGGCAGCAAACTGTCCAAGGCACAGGAGTTGGGCATTCGGGTGCTGACGCCGAATGAGTTTTTCAATATGGCTGGTGTGGCTTAAAAGAAAACAGGTCAAAAAATAACAAGGGAGAGGGCTGCGGGTGCGGTCCTCCCCTTCTTTATCGGCAAAGGAGATGTTTCAGCATGAAAGGCAGTTACTTTGTTCCGCAGGTGGGGCAGGTTTATCAAAACCGAAATGACAGGAGTTATCTATGCCTGTCTGTGGAAAAAAGGCCCCTATTAAACGATACCACCGCACAGATGCGGCGAACTTCTGATGGATGGACTCTGACGGCTCATGGTCTTATCCGTTATGAAGATGGAACGATTGAGTGGAATTACTCTACTGGAGGCAGATGGAGCGAATCAAAGTGAGGAGGGAGCGAAGATGAATAACGAATTTCTGCCAGCCTACAAGGTATATCAACAGGTCATTGATCTTGAACTGTACTATGCGTTTGTAGATCTTGTCGTACACACCTCTCAAGAAGAAAAAGCCTGGGAGATCTATCGAAATATTGTGGACACGCAAATCTGGCAACAAAAGGCAGAAGGACAGAATTATTTTGAAGCCTATAACCTCCGTTACCCCGGCGAGGTCCTGGAACGGTTTGAAGAGAAGCTGGGAAAAGATGTCCGCATTATTCGTGCGTTGGCGCTGGCACTGGGGAAAACCCGTGCGCTTCAGTCAGACAATATGTTTGTTGGAAATCAGCGCGGCAGTTTTCTCCAGATGATCCGGCGGACTTCCAATGGAGATGTGTACCTGCAAGGGGCTCTTTATCTGTTGGAAACAGATATGCCCCGCCGACACGCCCTGCTGGATGAACTGGCTGCCACAGAATATGCCAAGACCGAGGATGCCTTGTTTGTCCTGTCTCTGTTCGATGACCAGGAGGAAGGGTACCGCACTATGCACAGCCAGCTTCTCCGATTGCTGGGGAAAGAACGCACGCTTTCCCTGCCTGAAAACTGCGGCGTGCTGGAATGGCTGGTCCAGCATTATGCTCCGTATATCAAGTCGTATCGCGGAAAGTCAGATCTTGTTTTGCGAACACTGACGAAGTTTTTCAGAATGAACATGAAACCGGACAGCCGGGAGTTTTCAATCCTGACAGATGCCGGCTACAGCGGTGAGGAAATTATACTGACCAATTCCCTTTGTGTGTGGGCAGACAGAATCCCGGACAGGATCTCCTGGAACGGGACCACCGCAGAAAAAATCGCATCGGCGTGCTGCCAAATGCTCTTAAACCAACCGGATGGACTGTCGGAAGGGCTCTATGCCTATGTTGGATGGTTGTTTGGCCGCTATGAAAGGTTTGCTGTCCAGTACAATGGGTATCCAAATCTCTGGGAGGCGATTAAAAAAGAACTCATACCATCCGCACCACAGACAATGATCTGGATGCTGAAAACCGTCAAAAAGGAATTCCCGTATCGCTTTGACGCCTTTGACCCCCAGTACGATATTCTGGCAAAAGAAGTGCCGCAAGGCGATTACTGGGAACTGTTTACAGATCAGATGCTCTGCTCTTGTGGAAAAACGCCAATTATTCAATGGCTGGCAAGATACCGGGAATTAACGGGCGCTGATTACTGTGATGGCTTCCAGGAATGGCACCGTTCCTCCGATAGAGCTTTTGCTCTGCTGGTAGAGAGAAAAGAAATCCGGCTGTGGCAGTTTTTTGAACAGCATCAGGAAGACGGCCCCTCTGCGCAGTCGATGAAACTGCTCTTGGGATATGCCATGAATATCTCCAGCTGGCAGGGCTTCCGTTTTGTCCGGCGTCTGCTGCAGAAATACACTCCAGTGCAGCTCCAGAAGTTTTTTGGGGAGCGGTTTTTCTTTCATGAACTTTTTGTAAGGGGTAATCGGTACAGCAGCAGAGACTATGAGTTTTTTATCAAACGCTCTTTCCTGACAGAAGAGCAGCATCGGCAGCTCTTTGAATGGATCGAGGCTTCTTTTTTCCAAATGGAGCCGAAATGCTATCAAGAGTTTATCTGGTGCGCTTTACAAGATTCGGATGTGCAGCGGCTATACGACAGGCGGCTGCTTGCGTCCGTTTTGCGAAGCCTTTTATCCAGCGGGAAGTACACAGGTGGCCGTGCGGACCATCTAAAGGAAAAATTCTACAGTAAGGAAGAGCTGGAAGCCGATCAAAAAGCCGACGCTGAAAAAGCGGAACGGGAGGAACGCCTTCGCCGGGAGCAGGAGCACCAGAAGAAATGCGAACGGTTGGAGCAGACCTATGACGGTACGATGTCTTCTCTAAAAGAGTTTACAAAAAGTTTCTATTACGACAGGGATGTGAAAGAAGCCCTGGATATGGTGTACGAAAAGCTACGGGAACAGCCTGCGGGCTGCGCGGCGGCATTTGCAGCGGACGAATTAGAACAATTTTTCAAGTTGTGCGGTGATTTGGCACGATACAATCCAGGAGACGAACAGAAAATTTTGAATATGGCAAGAACAATGATGGGAGGTCTTGCGGCATGATCTATGCGGAAAAGCATTTATCTTTGTTGTCCCGAATGGGGCGCGATGGGCTGCAGCTGCGTTTCACTGGAGAATTTCCAGAAGAAATACTGGATCAGACCTGTAAAAAAATCGAAGATATGGGTCTGCAAGAGCAGATTCGCAAGGAAGAAGCCACGCAAATCCAGAGGGAATTGATTCAAGTTCCAGAATTTGCGGAATTATATCAGGCTCTGTGCGCACATGGAATAGCGGTATCTGTTATTCAGACGATGCTCCATGCGGCAAGCAGCTATCAGGAGCACTTGTCCCAATATCCGAAGGAGCAGGTGCTGGAGGCGGCGGTGCTGGATCTCAAGCCTTCCCTGAAATTTGAGTACATGAAACACTACCAGCCGCTGGTGCGGTATGAAGAAGAGGAGCAGGCCGTCGCAGACAACCTGGATACCTTCCCTGTTCTGGAGTGGCAGGAAATCTCTCCGCTGACGGAACATCAGCGTTCAATGATGCGTCTGCCGTTTCTTGGCACTTATCTATTCAACTGGCACGACCATGAGCGGAAGGCTGTAGAGCTGTTGGAGCAGAATCTGCCCCTCCAGAAAATCCTGATGATGAACTATGTGTGGGGAGTGGAGTTGTTTCTGGATGCGGACAGTCTGAAAAATCTCAAATGGCTGCAAATGCCGGATGTAGAAAAATTCCGCCGGCTGATGGAAGCCTTCGAGTATGATGCGGAAGATTTATCGGAATTCTGGACGCTCTGGCTGGAAAACCGGGCCGGACAATATGATGTCGAATGGTGGCTGAGTCAGCTGTTGCCCATCAGCAAAGAGCGGCGGCAGAAAATCCTGCAAAGCAGGCTGAGTTATCTCAATGCCCTTTACGCTGGCTGCCTTCACATCAATTTTGAACAAGTAGAGTATTTTCAAGTCCAGCTCCTTATCTATGCGGTGGAGCATAAGAAAAAGCATTTTTTGAATCTGGTGAATCAGAACAGCGAACTATTTTTCTCGCTGGGGCGGTATTCGCTCTTATTTGTGAGTGGCTTCTGCGAACGCTGTAATCTCAATTCACTGACGGTTAAGAACTTAAAGGACAGTGATTCTATTGAACGGACAACCAGCTACTTTGAACTTTTGGAAGAGGGCCAGCAATATACCTTTGAGGAACTGCGTCTGCTGTGGCACCAAGAGGAAGTATATGTAAGACTGTACGCCAAACTCTCCCCGCTCTCCGTGGACCAGAGGATGCTCACGATCCGGCAGCTGATAAAGCGGGATCTTGTCAGCCAGAATATCGGAGATGAGGCGCTGGAACAGGTAACTCAATGCTTGCTGGAAAAGCCGTTTGGAGCTTGGTATGAGAAAGATTTCGGGCATATCCGGGGACTGACGCGGCAGACTGCAATGCTTATGCTGCAGCACTATCCGGAGATTCAGGCATTTATCCCGGAATTTCGGGCAGAGGCGGATGCGGTTTTCGCGGTCAGCAACGCTTCCAAGATCACAGGCTTTTCAAACTGGAGTCAGGTGTGCGGCTCAATACTGGTTACCGATCAGAATTGGGCCTATCTGAAAGAAAACATGGGATTTTCCGAGGAGTTCGTCCGCGAGTATCAGCCGGGGATTGTGAATTTCCTGCTCCGGGGCGGCAGCTCGATGGTCCGCCCGCTGTATAACGAATTGCAGTATAGGAACGAAAGTGAAAAAAACTGCGAGGCGCTCCGGCGTATTGTACAGGCAGAGCTGATGGGCCAGTTCTATAAACTGAAATACTTTGCTGGTGATTTAAAGCAGGAAATCCATTACCCAATTCAAGAGGCGCGGGAAGATGTCTGGAAACAGAATCTCTCTTTGACCAGACTGGGCCTTATGGCGAAAGAGGTGGATGATTTTTACCACACAATCCGCATGGGCGAGCTTCCGCACTTTACCTGCTTATCCTGCTATCAGGGCAGCCAGAGGGACTGCCTTTTGGCCGCATTCGATAGCAACAAAAAAATCATTCTGGTTTACAAAGACGAGAGCGTAGTAGCACGGGCGTGTCTCCGGCTGACGAAAGGCTCTTTCCAGCAGCCATCAACGCTCAATTTTGAATTTGCTGATCTGTCCAAAGAAGATGTTCCCACAGGCAGTCACGCATACAGTGAGAAGCTGGTGCTGTTTCTGGAACACATTTATACCTCTGGATTGAAGAAAAGTGAAGAGACGGCGGCAAAAGAAATGGTAGTGGCACTGGCAACGCAGAAAGCGGAAGAACTCGACGCAGTTGCGGTGCTGTCAAATCAGTATCGCGGATGCTATCCCAGTGGGCGGTATGTCAGCGCCCCAATCTATATCTACATCTCAAAGTCCAAAAATGGGCGCCAGTATCTTGATTCTCTGGGAGGCGCTGCAGTGACTTTGGCAGAGGAACAGTATAAGCAAGAATCGTTTTTGGTAGAACGGGCCGCACTGGACCGAGCCCATGCGGCATGACAGGAGGTTTCTTTATGATGTTTGACAGTGTTTTGGTAAAAGTATCCTGCAGTGAAGAACTGCTGTATCTCCACACCATATCCCGGAGGCATAAATCCCCGTACCGCTTTGCAATCCTGCGTGATACGCTGGAGCAGTTGGAGCGGGAGCCGGGGCGTCAGATCATCGTGGCTGACTGCGGCTGCTATGCCGCCCTTCGGCTCACACGGGCACTGGACGGCGAGATGCTGGTGATCCGCTTTTCCTGGCTGCAAAGCGCCGGCGCGGACAGTTTGCGCGGCTACGAGGAGTGGGTGCGGCTGCCCTACCGCCGCTTCCACGAGTGTGTGGAGGCCGGGACGGATATGGCCGGATGGAACTGGAGCCAGCTCTCCGTGCCGGAGAAGGTGACTCGCCGCTTTGAATTTCACAGCAGGCAGAATCTCCATCAAATCGCCCAGCGGCCGCTCCTGCGGCACAAGCTGGGGAAAACTCTGGAACACCATTTCCAGTGGCGGGATGCGGAGAAGATCCTCATTTATGATGACGGTGCGCCGTACAGCTTCTTCTTTGAAGAGGTCACGCCCCGGGGCACGGGAATCTGCGGCGGCATCATTCTGCATGGTGCGGATAACCTGCAGAAAGCCCAGTACAGCGTCCACACCTAATTATAACAGGGAGGTACATACCATGACGATCATTAAAATAAATGGCGGCTTCTGGGGATGGGAGCCAATAGAGACGCTGGAGCGGCTTTATCCGCTGTTTGAACAGTACACATTGGACCCGATCTATGAGTGGTACGGGAATTTTGTAAATCGGAAGCCGGAGTGGCAGCGGTCAGAAGAGCGTCAGGCTTATCAGGGCTGCACGGTAATTTCGGGACGGTTTCTGCATTATGGGAACTTTTTCTATATCGTCACCGATGAGGAAGAACTGATCCAGCGTTTTGAGCGCCTGGTGGCGGACAACAAGGCCACACAGGCATACCAGGACGAGAGGAAAGTCTGCTTCCCGTGCAGCGAGTGCAACCAGTGGTCGGCTGCCAGCGGGCTCTGCGGACTGACTGGCCGTTATAGACAACCCCAGTGGGAGTGTTTTGCGCGATATGTTCTGCCGAAGGGGAAAGTCGAAGGTGACGGCGCAAATATGCGCATTGAACTTCCGATCCCGGAAAAGGCAGGAAAGAAAGCGGTGCTTATCGACCGCGGCCAATGGGAGGTTTAACAATGGATTGGAGCAAAGTCCACAGGAAACTCGCTGGCCGCTTCAGGCTTCTGGAGCGTCGAAATGAGGATGGAGATTGTGTGATCCACTGTTTCGGCTCTTTGGGCCAAACGGGAGTGAATAACGATGATGTTCGCTATATATGCGGCTTCTATAGTCTTCCCTATAGAGAGGACTGGCGCAGAGAAGAAGCCCGCGATGCCGGCGACAGTTTTTATATCCTGATTAAGACGGATGACTGAAAAGTGCTTTGTCTGCCCTTATCAAAAGCATAGGGCAGAATCCGTGTAAATTCGTAACAGGGCCGGGCGGAGGAAAATTCCTCTACCCGGCCCTTCTTTTTGGGGCTGACATGGCCCGTGTCAAATCAAGCGAAATCATTTTACGGTATTTCATAATCGGACGGCCGTATGCTCTTTTGGTCTCAATTTTCTATTATACTTCGACCTCATCTTCTTGTGTTTTGATATGCTGTGTGGTACTCTTTTACCATACGCACATCTTATTTATGCACAAAGGAAAGGTGATCTTAAAATGGCAGAAGCCGAGAACAAGCGTCAGCGCCGTACCCCGCAAGAGAGAGCGAATGAACTGGATGAAAAAATCACGAAGATAAATCAGTCCATCAATGAGCTGGAGGAGAAAAAGAAAACTGTTGTAGAAGAGTACGATGCGAAGATCACCGCAGCAAAGGAACGCATCAAATCTCTGGAGGCAAAAAAGCAGGAGATCCTTGCTCCCAAGGCTCCCCGAAAGCCCCGTAAGACGAAAAAGCAGAAAATTCAAGAGATTGTGAAGCTGGCAATGAAAAATGGTATGTCGGTAGAGGAAGTCGCCAGCCAGCTCCATGTGGAAGTTGAAAGCTAAACAGTTTTGATAGAAAAGCAGCATCGCCTCGAATGTATCAGGACGATGCTGCTTTTTATGGTGCAGGCCGACTATTCCACGCCCCTGATTTTTCGATGATACCGTTGTAGATAAAAACTTTCCTGCTTTTTTGTTGAGAAAGGCGTCATACAGGCGTAAAGGATATGTATAAAGCAAAAAAGGAGGCAATTATCTATGTTAATTGGTGTCGATCATGGCAACAAACAAATCAAAACCGTTCATGGCGAGCCCTTTGTGTCTGGACTGCAGCAGAGCCTGACCCGGCCGTTCGGCCAGAGCCTGCAATACTGTGGTACTTATTACACACTGTCCAATGAGCGTATTCCGTTCCACAAGGATAAGACGGAGGATGACCGATTTTTTGTCCTTACACTGATTGCTATTGCAGAAGAGATAACCGCCCGGGGAATTGGTGAAAAAGAACAGCAGCACATCCAGTTGGCTGTTGGTCTGCCCCCGGCACATTTTGGCTCTCAAGCAGAGAAATTCACCGTCTACTTTCAAGGCCGCGGGCTTGTTGAGTTTATGTATGGAGACAAACACTACACCATCAGCATTGAGGATGTGGCCTGCTATCCCCAGGCATACGCAGCTGCGGCCACAATGCTGCACGCCCTGCTGGATGACCCAAAGGCAGTCGTATTGGATATTGGAGGCTTTACAGCGGATTATCTGTTGTTGAAAAACGGAAAAGCCGACCTCGCTTCCTGCGATTCGCTGGAAAACGGCGTTATCCTGTTATACAATAAGATCAGGTCCAGAGGAAATGCAGAGCTGGATTTGCTGTTGGATGAGGGCGATGTGGATGCCATCCTCATGGGCAGACGGACACAGTACCCGGCCGAGGCCGTACAGCTTGTGGAGCGACTGGCGCAGGAGTTTGTCAACGACTTGTTCAGCACTTTACGAGAGCGGATGTTGGATTTGCGCTATTGCAAAGTGGTGTTTGTGGGCGGCGGCGCTATTCTGCTGCGCCGGCAGATCGAGGATTCCGGCAAGGTGGGAACGCCTCTGTTCGTCACGAACATCAACGCCAATGCAGCTGGATTTGAATACCTGTACCGGCTTGAAACAGTGGGCAGGTGACAATCATGACGGCCAAAAAAGAAAGGGGGCGCTTCTCCCTGCGGTTCAATATCGGTGACCCAGTGCAGCGAGCCGCAGTTGAACTGCTGGAACTACAACCGCCCCACAGTAAAGCCCAGTATATTGCAAATGCGCTTGTGTACTATAACACTCATTTTTCTGACGATCCGCAGCCGTTAAAAGTGCCAGCCATTGACCGTGCGGCCATTGAAGCGATAGTGCGAGAAATTATGCGTCAGGATGAGCAGGCTTCGGATAAGGCAGTTTCGACCGGGGAATCCTCTCCTCCAAAGAAAAATAAAATAGCCCTGCCGCCGCAGGAACAGACGACAGAGCCATCAGAGGGAGCATCCGAAGTTGATGATATGACCCGCAATCTGATCGCCAGCACCATGGCGGCTTTCCGTAGAAATGGCTAAAAAAGAGGTATGGGAGCGAAGCTGTGCCGACTCTCATACCTCTTCCTTTTCCTGTATGGCAGCAATAAAGTGATCGATAATCTGTTCCAAGTGGCGGTATTGGCTGGGTGTCAATGTGGAAATCTTCTGCTGGAGCAACGAAGTGTCTGCTTCAAGAATTTTACCACGCAGTAAATAGTCTGCGCTGATGCCAAGTGCTTCACAGATCTTCAGCATGGTTTCCGGGCGCATCGCTTTTTGCCCCATTTCCGCATACGAGATGGTTTGCGATGTGAGATGCGTCAAATTTGCCAAAGTCTCCTGTGTCATATTTAATTGTTTTCTTCGCTCCAGAATCCGCTGGCCCATTTCTTTCAAAAGCTCACTCATTCGCAATCCTCCATACTATAGTTACATTTTATCCACTATAGCATGAAAAATTAAGCGACTATGGTTGAGTTTAATCAACCATAGCATATATAATGATCGTAAGATGAAAAATTTGGAGGAAAAACAAGTGAAAATATGTTCGTGTGCGGTGATTGGTCAACACCCTACCCGCTTCAAATTCAAATACAATGAATATATGACCTCATGCAAGCGCATAAAAAAGCGGATGCATGATGTATTTGTGTCACTTTACCAGCGCGGTGTGCGCTGCTTTTTCGTTGGGGGCGCTCTGGGAGTAGACATGTGGGCAGGCGAAATCCTGTTGGATATGCAGCGCCAGGTAGAATATCGGGAATTGGATGTTGTGATGGTCTGCCCCTTCTCCGGCCATGATGTCCGATGGGACCCAAAGAGCCAGGCACGGCAGCGAAAACTCCGAGAGGGCTGTGCCAAGGTGCTGATGGGATCAGAACACCCAGGAGCCGAAGGGTATAAAAAACGCACGGAATATATGATGGGGCAGGCCGACTATGTTGTAGCTGTTTATGATAATGATCCGAAACATTACAGCGGAGTGGAGACAGCGATAGGGATCGCTGAAAAAAGAAACTTGTCAATAGTGTTGATTCATCCAGACACAGGAATTATAAACATAGTAGATCATTACAGAGAGAGGCATACGGATTAGGCAAAATATGTTACTGTTCTCCAAAAAACTAAAAAGGTGTGCGGTTTTGGTAATACGAAGCCACCTTGACTGTCGAGGAAAAATCGGGTATCATCTGATTAGCGATAGCTAACTTGGACGAGTTAGAAAGAGGTGGGTTATGTCACATAGCAGTCTATATCTTACCAATCTTTATAACGATTTGATAACCAATACCCCTCAGACAATCACTATGGACATTCCTTCAGAAGTCGGGCAAGGCCAAATTTCTCAAACAAAAATCAAGCACGGCGTTATCCTCTCAGACTGGAAAATGTGCTATCAATCCGATATGAATGTGCAGGGTCCTGTTAGTGGAGAATATATGCAAATCATTTTCTGCCTGAATGATGGAATTTCATGGGGGATAATGAATGAGAATCGTTCTATTACTATACAGAAAAATGAGTCTTGTATCTATGCTGGACATGATGGCACAGAATACATCTGCTACAAAAAAGACAGTAACTTCTCATTCAAAAGCATTAAAATCCCAATTCCCTACTTTTCACAACTCCTTGCTGATTACTTTGACGGACAGGAAATTACAGTCTATGAAAAGAAGCTCCTGAATGGTATTGCCAAAGTCTCTGTCACACCAATTATGGAGCAAATACTGTCGGAAACAAGCAAATTTTCTCAATACCGCGGGGGGCTGGGCTATCTCTATTTGGACGGCAAACTGTTGGAGCTGCTGTCCATCTATCTGGGAGAAGTTTTGGAATTGGACATTCTGATGGGCAAAAATATTTCCATGTCCCGGACGGAGCGGACTGCCATCATGGAAGCGAAACGGATCATCGACAGCCAGCTCGCCTTTGCCCCCTCTTGTGAAGAACTGTCTCAACAGGTACATCTGAGTCTGACCAAGCTGACACGGGGATTCTCTTCCTTCTACGGTATGCCGATCCATCAATATGTTATTGAGCAGCGATTGACACAGGCGGCGCAACTGCTGTTAGACGGAGACTGGAATGTGGGGGAGGTCGCTGCGATTGTAGGGTATGGAAAACCGAGCAACTTTGCGGCGGCCTTCAAGAAAAAATACGGTGTTGCACCCAAACATTACAGGGAGACACGCTTCAACCACACAAAGCAGTGACCTTTAACTGCTTTTGGGTGAAAATGGGCAGGTTTTGGGTCGAATTAGAAAGGCATAACTGATACAATATGCGTTGAGGTTAGTAAGTGCTAACCTCAACGCATATTGTTGTTTAGAGGAGGCAAAGCATGAAACAGAAGTTGAATGCGAAAGATTTTATCCTGATTGGCGTCCTGACCGCCCTCATGTGGATCATCTGCATGATTATCAGCACCATTATGAGTGTGGCCGGCCCAGTGACCAATGTGTTCTATCCATCCGTTGTCGCGATCCCCAATGGCATCGTGATGATGCTCTTACTGGCAAAGGTACCGAAAAAGGGCGTTTTCACCATCTGCTCCGCAATCCAGGCTATCCTGTTCCTGCTGGTGGGCGCTTTCTGGTTTATCCCCATCGGCTTGGTCATTGGCGGTGTGATCTGCGATTTCCTGGTCATGGGCCGGAAAGAAATCACCATGAAGTCCATGACCGTGGCCTACGCCCTGTTCAGCGCCATTTTTGCCTTCAGCGCCATCTGCCCCATCAAGTTCCTCCAGAGTGCCTTTGTGGGCGCCATGGAGAAGAACAACATTGCCCAGGAGTACATAGACGGGATGCTGAATATCACCTCCGTCCCCATGCTGGTGGTCATCGTTGCGGCCGGTTTGGTGGGTGGCCTGATCGGCGCCGTGATTGGGCAGAAGGCTTTGAAGAAGCACTTTATAAAAGCCGGGCTCGTTTCAGTCAAATAACAAGGCACAGCCCCTCGGCAGTCAATCAGACGAACGCAGGCAAGCGGGCTGCCTGATCTCAGGGCGCGGGGCCATTTTCAGCCCCGCGCTTTGATTTGGATAGGGAGGCATTGGAATGGAAGAATCACAAATCAAACAAATCATTGAACAGCAGCCCCTTCATGGGTCAGCACTGTTAGATCCCCGCTGCAAGATTTTACTTTTGGTCTGTATCGGGTTTGTCAGTTACTTTTTGGCCGGGGAGGTGGTCAGCCTTGCGCTCATGCTGGTGTATGGCCTGTTTATTGCCGTGGGGAACGGCGGAAAGTGGGCCTTGAAGATGATTGTGGTCTACATCATCGTTGCCTATCTCAACGCCCTGCTCCGCTATGTGCAGGTGCCGGTACTGAGTGTGATTATGAGCGTGTTCGGCGTGACGCTTTTGAAGCTGATCCCCATTGTGATGATGGGCCTTTGGATTTTGCGGACCACCTATATGGACGACCTGATGGTGGCGCTCCAGCGGATGCGGCTTCCCCAGGCGGTGACGATCCCGTTGGTGGTCATGTTCCGCTATATTCCCACCCTGCGGATTGAATACCGGCAGATCCGCAGCACCATGGACATCCGGGGGATCAGCGATACCTGGTGGAAACGGGTATCTCATCCTCTTGCCACCATCGAGTATATTTTAATTCCCCTGCTGATGCGGTGTCTGAAGGTCACGGACGAGTTGGCTGCCTCCGGTACCACCCGGGGGCTGGAACTGGAGTGCAAACGGTACGCCCTGCGCCCCATTCGCTTCTCCTGGCCGGAGATTCTGGTGTCCCTGCTGGGCGTCCTCTTTCTGGCGGCGCTGCTGTTCCTGGACCAGACCCGAATCGGGGAAATCATCTTGTGGAGGGTGTGACATGATCTCGTTTCAGAATTTCAGCTTTCGCTATGAAGAGAGCAAGGACTTTACCCTCCGTGGCATTGATATGACGGTGCAGACCGGCGAATTTATCCTCCTGACCGGGCGAAGCGGCTGTGGCAAGACCACGCTGATCCGCTCACTCAACGGCCTGATCCCGCACTTTTATCCCGGTGAGATACAGGGCGACCTTGTGATGGATGGGCGCTCCCTGCTGGAAATGAAGCCCGCACAGCTGGCCGGGCAGGTGGGGACGGTATTTCAGGACCCGCGCTCCCAGTTCTTCATGACGGACACTACGCGGGAACTGGCCTTTGGCTGTGAAAATATGGGCCTCCCCCGTGAGGAAACCATTGACCGCATCGCAAAAGCCGCAAAGGATCTGGAACTGGCGGACTACCTAAACCGGAGTATCTTTGCCCTGTCCAGCGGAGAGAAGCAGCAGATCGCCGTGGGCTCGGTCTATGCGCTTTCACCGAGGGTCTATATCTTCGACGAGCCCTCCGCAAATCTGGACTACGCGGCCACCAAACGGCTTGCGGAGATTATGGGAAAATTGAAGCGGGACGGATACACCATCTTTGTGGTGGAGCACCGCTTTTACTATCTGCGTGATTTAATCGACCGGGTATTTCTCATACAAAACGGGAAAATCGAACAGGAATTTACAAGGGAGCAGTTCTGTTCCTTACCGGAGGAAACGCGCATATCCTATGGGCTGCGGACTGCATATCCGGAGCGGGATGCAGAGCATGATCAGGAGAAAGAACGCCGCCCCATGGGGAAACACCTGCTGAGTGTGCAGGGTCTTTCCTTTGCTTATCCGAAAGAGCAGGAGGTCTTTCGGAATGTCAGCTTTGAAGCCCACGCTGGGGATGTGATCGGCATCCTGGGCCATAATGGAGCGGGCAAGACCACCCTCTTGTCCATCCTGACCGGCCTCTTGAAGCAGCGGAACGGCGAGATCACCTTTGACGGCAGGAAGCTCACTCCACGCCAGCGCCGGGCGCTGTCCTATCTGGTCATGCAGGACACGGATTACCAGCTCTTTGCCAGCAGTGTGGAGGAAGAACTCTCCCTGGGGATTCGGGAGAACTGCAAAGAGAAGGTGGACGCCGCGCTGGAGGCGCTGGAGCTGTCCGAATACCGGGAGCAGCACCCGGCGGCCCTCTCCGGCGGGCAGAAGCAGCGGGTCACCATTGGCGCGGCCATCGTCAAGGGCAGCCCGGTGATCTATTTTGACGAGCCCACCAGCGGCCTGGACTATGACTCCATGGTGCGGGTCAGCCGGCTGATTGAGCAGTTGTCCGCTTCCGGCGTGATCGTGTTTGTGGTTTCCCACGACTTCGAGTTTATCGTCCGGACCTGTACGGAGGTGGTCCAGCTGGATGACCAGGGGGCTATTCAAAACCACCGGCTCACACCGGAGATATTGAAAGCTCTGTCGGAACAGTATTTTCATTGATGGGAGGTTGAAATCATGTTTCAAAAGGTATTTGAATACGCAGGGCCGCATAAAAAGGGCCTCTACGCGGCCACAGTGGTGGTGCTGGTCAGCGTTTTGATGGGCGTCCTGCCCTTTGTGCTGGCCTACCAAGTGATTGCTCCGCTGGTGATGGGAGCGGAACTTGACGCTTCATTTCTCATCCTGCGGGTGGCTTTGGTGCTGGTGTGCCTGGTCTTGCAGGCTGTTCTCTATGGCTGGGGGCTCAATCTTTCGCACAAGGCCGCCTATGACACGCTGCTCCGGCTGCGGACCGCCCTGCAAAAGCGGTTTGAGAAGCTGCCTCTGGGCGTGATCCAAGACAAGGGCACCGGCACAGTCAAAAAGCTGTTTGTCGATGATGTGGACAGTCTGGAGGTCCTGCTGGCCCACTCCATGCCGGAGGGGATCGCAAACCTGATGGTCCCCATCGCGGTCTATGTGGCTATGTTTTTCGTGGACTGGAAGCTGGCGCTGCTGTCCCTGGCCTCCATCCCTATCAGCCTGATCGCCATGATGACCATGTACTCGGTTGGCATGAAGAAAATGGGGCCCTACTATATGGCCGGCCAGAAGATGAACAACACTATCATTGAGTACATCAACGGCATGGAGGTTGTCAAGGTATTCAACAAGGACGCGGACTCCTATGAGCGGTTTCGCAAGGATGTTTCGGATTACCGGGATTATACTCTGGCCTGGTACAAGGCGGCATGGCCCTGGATGGCAATTTATAGCAGCCTCCTGCCCTGCACTGTGATTTTGACCCTGCCGCTGGGGGCGTGGTTTGTCCTCTCCGGCTGGTCAGCTCTGCCGGACCTGATTTTGGTGCTGTGCCTCTCCCTGAGCATCGGGATGCCGCTCCTCAAATCCCTGGGTTTCCTGCCCACCATGCCCCAGCTCAACTACAAAATTTCTGCGCTGGAGCAGGTTTTGGATGCGCCGGAGCTTCAGCAGACGCCGGACAGCTTCCACGGCAAGGACGATACCATCGTTTATGACCATGTTTCCTTTGGCTACACCAAGACACAGCCCGGCCCGGACGGAAAGCCCATGGTGGTGGAGGATGAGGTACTCCACGACATCAGCTTTACGGCCAAGGCCGGACAGAAAACGGCCCTGGTGGGAGAGTCCGGCTCGGGCAAGAGCACTCTGGCAAAACTGCTGATCCACTACTATGACCCGCAGAAAGGCAGCATCTCTATCGGCGGGCAGAAGCTGTGCGACATGAGTCTGGAAGCCCTGAACAGCCGTATTTCCTATGTGGCGCAGGATCAATACCTGTTCAACACCTCTCTGCTGGAGAATATCCGCATTGGACGGTTGAACGCTACCGATGAGGAGGTCTTGGAGGCAGCGCGCAAGGCCCAGTGCATGGAGTTTCTGGAGAAGCTGCCCCAAGGAATTCACTCCATGGCGGGCGATGCGGGTAAGATGCTCTCCGGCGGTCAGCGCCAGCGCATATCTCTGGCCCGTGCCATCCTGAAGGACGCCCCTATTGTGGTGCTTGACGAGGCCACCGCCTACGCCGATCCCGAGAACGAGGAAAAGATGGAGGCGGCGATTGCGGAGCTGGTGAAGGGCAAGACTCTGGTGGTCATCGCCCATAAGCTGCCCGCGATTATGAACGCCGATCAAATTTGCGTCGTAGACCACGGCAAACTGGTTGCGGCAGGAAAGCATCAGGATCTGATCCAGTCCTGCCCGGAATATCAAAAGCTGTGGAAGGCGGCCCAGGACAGCGCCGAATGGAACATACATACCGCAAAGGAGGGAAACTAAATGTTTGCACTGTTTTCAAGGATTTTGAAACTTGCCGGTCCATATAAAGGGCGTATTCAGGGCGCTTTTGCCTGCGCGTTTGTGGAGTCGATCCTGTCTAAAATGCCGATCTTCCTGGCCTTTGTGGTGTTGAGCGGCTTTGCCGCCGGAACATTGACCGGACAGACCTGCCTCTATGTGGGCCTTGGCCTCGCGGCGGCCGTGCTGGTGCAGATGCTGGTCCACTATCTCAGCGACAGCCTCCAGAGTGCGGCGGGCTACCTGATGTTTGCCGAGAAGCGCATGGAGCTGGGCGGACACCTGCGGAAACTGCCCATGGGCTACTTCACCTCCGGCAATATCGGCAAAATCAGTTCTGTCCTCAGCACCGACATGGTGTTTATTGAAGAAGTCGCCATGAGCACGCTGGGCAACATGATGAGCTATCTGCTCTCATCCCTGGTCCTGCTGGCGTTCATGTTCTATCTGAATTGGCAGCTGGGCTTGATCGCGGCCCTTGTGACCATCCTGGCGTGGCTGGTTTCCAGAGGGATGAACAAGGTTTCCCTGCGGGAAGCCGCTGGCCGTCAGGAGCAGAGCGAACGGCTGACGGACGCGGTGCTGTCCTTTGTGGAGGGCATCGGAGTCATCAAGAGCTATAACCTGCTGGGTGAGAAGTCGGAAGAACTGACCGGCAATTTCAAGCGGTCCAGAAATACATCCCTCGCCTTTGAACGGAAGATGACCCCGTGGACCATGGGGCTGAATGTCCTTTATGGAATCGGGATAGCCGCGATTTTTGGCCTGTCGGTCTTTCTGGAGCGGAGCGGCATTCTTTCTCTGGCCTATGTGCTGGGCGTCCTCCTGTTCGTCTTTGACCTGTTCGGGCCGCTCAAGGCGCTCTATGGCGAGGCGTCCCGTCTGACCGTGATGAACGCTGCCCTGGACCGCATTGAGGCTGTATTGGAGGAGCCGGAGCTCCCGGACACAGGAAGACAGCATATCCCGCCCCAGACACAGCCCGGACAGCCGGAAGTGCGGTTTCATGATGTGGCCTTTGCCTACCAGGACAAGGAGGTGCTGCACCACATCAGCTTCTCTATGCGCCCAAATAGCATGACCGCTCTTGTGGGGCCCTCCGGCGGCGGGAAGTCCACCATCGCCAATCTGCTGGCCCGGCTGTGGGATGTGAAAAGCGGCAGTGTTGCCATCCGGGGCGTGGACACCCGACAAGTCCCCCTTGCGGAGCTGATGGACCACATCAGCATGGTCTTTCAACGCGTGTATCTCTTTCAGGACACAATCTATAACAACATCAGTATGGGCAAGCCAGACGCCACCGAGGATGAGGTCTATGAGGCGGCGAGGAAAGCCCGCTGCTACGATTTCATCATGGCTCTGCCCGATGGATTTCAGACTGTGGTGGGAGAGGGCGGCGCAACCCTCTCCGGCGGTGAGAAACAGCGCATTTCTATCGCCCGCTGTATTTTGAAAGACGCTCCCATTGTAATTTTGGACGAGGCGACCGCCAGCGTGGACACTGACAATGAGAGCTATATTCAGGAGGCTATCTCCGAACTGGTAAAGGGTAAGACCCTGCTGGTCATTGCCCACCGTTTGAATACCATCCGGAACGCCGACCAGATTTTGGTCATCAGCGACGGACGGATCTCGCAGCATGGCACCCATGAGGAATTGATGGAACAACCCGGTATTTATCAGGATTTCGTCCGTATCCGTATGAACTCTGCCGGTTGGAGCCTGTCTTGATGGAGAGGAGCTCCCCATGAAACAATTACACGCATCTGGCGAAGATTATCTGGAAGCAATCCTTGTCTTAAAGAGGAAGAAAGGCATGGTGCGCTCCGTAGATGTGGCTCGGCACCTTGAAGTATCGAAACCCAGCGTGTGTCATGCGGTAGCCACCTTGAAAGAGGGTGGGTTTCTCACCATGGACGAAGACTCTTTCCTGCACCTGACAGATTTGGGCCGAGAGGTTGCCGAAAAAACTTATGAGAAGCACTGCTTTTTCACCCGTCTGCTGGTGGATGCAGGTGTAGAGCCAAAGGCCGCCGAGCAGGATGCCTGCCGCATGGAGCACGCAATCAGCGATGACAGTTTTCAAAAAATTAAATCAGGGCTACAGGACAAGTAAAAGTGGTCTGGCAGTCGAGGTTATCGGAGGTGATGTAGTGGGAAAACTGTTCATATTATCAGTCGAAGAAGATGATCTTGAAACCGCAGAGAAAATCATGGCCTTCATAGAGTCAACAGAACTGGTCATGTGTACGGATATTCCCTCTGCCCCTCTGCGCTACAAGGCTTTATGTATCGACGCTGCGTGCCGTCAAGTGTTTTGGCAGGGCAAATTCATAGAGCTGACCCCTATGGAGTTCGATGTATTTCATTTGCTTGCCCGGCGGCCCGGACGGGTATTTTCACAAAGGGAGATCTATGAGTTCGCCGCCCCTGATTCGTTTGATAGTAGCTGGACGGGGATCTCCAGCATCATTTACAAGCTGCGCCATAAACTGAACGCTGACTTCATCCAAACCGTGTATGGGAAGGGCTATAAATTCTTGCCGCCGTGACATCATCATTAAAGCACCTAAATGGGGAGCCTTCAGATCAGAAGACTCCCTCTTTTAGCATAGATAGGCACATCCTTATGCTTCATCTATTTATCGAGAATAGGGAGCTTGTTCAATGGTAGTGATAATATAGAAGAAATTGCGTTTTTGGATAAAGCATTATATAATACTTTGCATATAAAGGGTGTTTGCAAGGAGGGAAAATGCGTGATTAGCGATTTTAATGTGGACCCGACTGCGTTCTACAATATATATAAAACCAGGGATACGCCAGAAAATATAAAGTCACTTCTTTGCGAAGGTAACGAATCAGGCGAAGGGGTAATGCAATGCTTTGAGATTGCACCAGGCATACAGATAACATATAACGATTTGAATATGGACTCTTGTTTCCGTCCCCTCCGCTTTGAGAAAAATTTTTTGCAGATCAACCACTGTCTGGAAGGGTGCTACGAATGTGAACTGGAAGGTGGCGCAGTCAGCTTCTTGGGGGAAGGTGACCTCTGTGTGGATTACCTATCCAAAGATAAACAGGTATTCCTTGGCTCCCGTATCCCTCTGAAAAAATACCGGGGTATCACGGTGCTTCTGGAGATGGAAACGGCGCAGAAGACCCTGGACAATGGATTCCAGCAGGCAAACATCAATTTGGAGCAGATCAAAGACCGCCTATGTTCCGATGGCCGTTCTCTCATCATCAAGTCCAAGCATGAGATCGACCATATTTTCAGCGAGCTGTACTCGGTGGATGAGCGTATTCAAATCCCGTACTTCTGGATCAAGGTCATTGAGCTTTTGTTGTTTTTGAGTCTTCTGGACGGCAGTTCAGTTCGGCATCCGCAGCAGTTTTCCGCTGATATATCCAAGAGGACCCAGGAAGTCTATCAGTACATTATTGAAAATCCCTTTATGAAAGAAACTATTCCAGATTTGGCCTGTATGTTTGGTGTAGCGGAGTCCAGTCTGAAAAGATGTTTTAAGTCCATCGCCGGAATCTCCATCGGCGCCTTTGTCAAGTCCAAACGAATAGAGGCGGCCGCGGAAATGTTGATTTCAGAGCCCACTTTGAGTATTGGAGAAGTCGGCAGTGCTGCAGGTTACGAAAATCAAAGCAAGTTCTCCGCCGCTTTTAAGTCTGTCCTCGGCGTGACGCCGCAGGCATACCGTTACAAACACATTTGACCTGATTGGAGTAAAATCCGACCTGTCTGGTTATATACTGTACTTCTTTGGTGTGTTATCATAGATTGCGTGCCAACAGATAGTACAACTGGTAAGGAGCCGCTGTACTGCGGCTCCTTTTTTTAATTGACAGTTAGCGAAACCTAACCAAAAAGGGAGGATTTGAAGTGGGGAATGTGGGAGAGTTGGGCAGACGCATTGGAAAACGGCTTCTCAATTTTATTCTCGTTGTCTGGGGCGTTGTTACCCTCAGTTTTTGCCTACAGGTTTTTACAGGGACAGACCCAGCAGAGATGATTGTCCGTAAAGTCAATGTGTTGGCAACTGAAGAGCAGATTCAAGCAGTGCGCGAGAGCCTGGGACTGGATGCGCCCTTTCTGGAACGCTATACCGACTACATAAAAGGAGTGCTGACAGGGGATTTGGGGACGGCCATTACTAACCGCCAGCCAGTCATTGAGAATATCAAAGACGCGCTTCCTGTGACCTGTACATTGATTGTAATGGCGATGGTCTGGGTAATTCTTTTTACGGTGCTGCTCTCTGCAATCTCGGTCATACGAAAAGGCGGCATTTTCGACAATGTAACCCGTATCGTCTGCATCATCGGGATATGTGTTCCGAGTTTTTGGCTGGCCCTCCTTCTGCTGGCGGCTTTCGCCGTCCAGATTCCTATTTTTGATGTTATATCGGATGGCAGCTTCAAATCGCTGATCTTGCCCTCCGCGGCAATGGCGGTCCCTATTATCTGCATTGCCACCCGTGTACTTCGGGCCGCGGTACTGAGCGAGTTAAAAAGCGACTATGTGACCTACGCCAGAGCAAGAGGTCTCTCTAACACGCAGATTGTCTATGGCGAGGTGCTGCGGAATGCTCTCCCGGCCGCCATTACTTTGTTTGCCCAGTATTGCGCTGCCCTCTTTGGAACCTCCGCACTGGTGGAGAGCGTTTTCTCCATTCAAGGGCTTGGCATTTACCTAATGGAATCCTGTGAAAGTATGGATGTTTACGGAATCTCCGGCTCTATTTTGGTATGCGGCGTACTATTTGTCTTATTCAACACTCTGGCGGATGTGCTTTCCTGCGTCATTTGCCCGGCATATAGGAGGAGAACTGCATGAAACGGAAAGGGCAAATCATCGTCGGCCTAGTGCTGATCCTTATTTTTGTATTCATGGCATTGGCGGCTCCTCTGCTGGCTCCCAATGACCCCAATGCCACAAACCTTGCGCTGAAGAACGCAGCTCCCTCTGCGGAATATCCCCTCGGCTGTGACCAGATGGGACGGTGTGAATTATCCAGGCTACTCTATGGGGCGCGGTATTCCCTGGGGTTATCTATTCCGGTTTTAGTTTTTCTGGCGGCTGTTGCCCTCTTGGTAGGATGCTATTCCAGCTACAAAGGCGGGTTGTTGGATGAGGTCATGCGGATACTCTGTGATATTCTTATGGCTTTCCCCCTTATTGTAATCGCCATGGCTCTTGTATCGGCGGTGGACAACTCGGTTGCCAGTGTAATGATTGCCATTGGGGTTTCCATGCTGGCATGGTTTCTGCGAATGGTGCGTTCTTACGCCAAAACGGAGTGCGGCAAAGAGTACATCGAGGCGGCCCGGATTTCAGGGGCCTCCAGCCTCCGTATTGTTCTCCAGCACCTGCTCCCTAATGTCTTTCCGCAATTCGTGGTATATTTTACGACTGGAATCGCCACAGCCATCATGTCTGTCTCCAGCTTTGCCTTCTTGGGTGTGGGCCTGATTGCCGGAACGCCGGAATGGGGCGCCATGCTCAACGAGGCCCGGAATAGTGTCTACTCCAATCCTGCACTCCTGATTTACCCCGGCATCTGCCTGATCGTCTGCTGTGCGGGCTTCAATTTGTTGGGCGAGGGCCTCCGGGACGCCATCGGGAAGGAGGATGATATTCGTGTCGCTTGAAATTAAAGATCTGAACATCACCCTGTCTTCCGATGATCCGGTCGTAGAAAATATATCCTTCCAGCTCGAAAAAGGTGAAATGCTCTCCATCGTTGGCAGTTCCGGCGCAGGCAAGACCACCATCTGCAAAGCGGTCATGGGATTGCTGGGCAACGCTTATCGCGCCAAGGGATCTATTTTATTTCATGGGCGGGAACTGCTCACCCTGCTGGACAGGGAGCGGCGTACCATCTACGGAAAAGAGATTTGCCTGATTATGCAGAATCCTATGACCGCCTTCAATCCCTCTATCCGTGTAGCCCGTCAACTGGAAAAAACCTATCAGCTTCATCACAGTAAGACCTCCCGGAAAGAAATGTATGAAATTTTCTCAAATCTCTTGCAGCGACTTGGACTGGAGGATACAACCCGTATCTTGAACAGTTACCCGTTTACCCTGTCCGGCGGAATGCTCCAGCGGCTGATGATAGCGGCTGCTCTGATGAATAAGCCGTCGCTTCTGGTAGCAGATGAGGCTACCACTGCCATTGACGCATGTAATCGGATCGGGCTGATGCGGGAACTGAAAGGCTTCTGTCGTGAGGGAATGTCAGTTCTGTTTGTAACCCATGACCTGCGTTCAGCCTCAGTATCAGACCGTATTCTTGTCATGGATCATGGACAAGTCGTTGAACAGGGCGCGGCAGAACAGATCTTAACCGCGCCCCAAAAAGACTATACCAAACATTTGCTAAATGCTTGCCAGTTAGAAAGGAGGGAGTGGATTTGATTGAATTAAAAGATGTGAGCTGTTCCTTTTCCGACCGTTTGGCACACAAGGGCTGTTTTACCGCTGTTTCTTCTATGACAGCAAACTTTGAAGATGGCGGCCGATATGCTATTGTTGGGGAGTCTGGTTCCGGCAAGACGACCTTGGCCCGAATGATTGCCGGGCTGCAGCGCCCCAGCACCGGGACGATTTCTGTGGATGGTTCTCTGGTCTATGGGCGGACAAGGGCGGGAAAAGAACATTTCAAAAAAGTGCAGATTATCCAGCAAAACTCCGCTTCGGCGCTGGACCCCAAACTTCCGATAGGGCGATCTATTGAGGAGCCGCTACTGTGCTTCTTTCAGATGGGAAAAGTACAGCGGCGGGAGCGGTGCAGACAGCTCATGGAGCTCTGTAACCTTCCGGGGGACTACTACACCCGACTGCCCTCCGAGTTGTCGGGCGGCGAACAGAAACGGGTGGCAATCGCTCGGGCGCTGGCCGCAGAGCCGCAATGCCTCATCTTTGATGAGGCGACCAATGGTTTCGATTTGCCTTTGCGAAAGAAGATCATCGACGAGATTATTGACCTACAGCATCGACTTGGCTTTACGCTGATCTTCATTACCCACGACATGGAATTGGCCGTAGTGGTGGCGGACGAAATCTTTGTTATGAGAAATTCTAATCTGGTGGAGCACACAGCCTTCTCTGGTGACTATTCTGTATTCCAGAATCCATACAGCAGGATGTTGCTGGAGGCCAGCGGCTTGACTGATGTTCCGTCAGATCGGAATAATAAAATGAAAGAAAGGATTGTTTTGCAATGAGAATGAAACGAATTACCGCTGCACTGACGGCGGCAGTCATGGCGGTCTCGCTGGCCGCCTGCTCCAACAACGCCGACCCTGTAGGTGAAAGCAGCCAGCCCTCACAGACCGATACAGAATCCCAAGCGGTCCATCTGAACTTGGCGGAAAGCTGGGACTTCCAGTATTTCTATACCATCATCACCCCAGAAGTTTCCTCTTCCAGCGGATACGACATTACCTATTATCTGACCAGTTTTTACGATACCCTGTTTGAGTACAATACGGACGGTGAGGTGGTAGGTGTACTGGCCGAGGATTGGGCTATGAGCGAAGATGGAAAAACCTATACTTTCCAGATTAAGCAGGGGGTAAAATTCTCCGATGGCTCTGACTTGACTGCGGAAGATGTGGCGAAATCTATTCTGGCTGTCCCGGTGAATCTGGGACAGTATAATGGCTCCTATGGCCGCCTGTCTACCATCATTGAAGATGCAGTAGTTGTAGACGAATATACTGTGGAGCTTCACCTGACCCAGCCCTACTATAATACTCTGCGTGAACTGTGTCTTGCCAATCCCTTTGGCATTGTATCCAGCGAGCAATTCAATGAAGATTTGACCGCAAAAGATACCTTCCGGACAGCGACCTATGGCACTGGGCCCTATATGTACGCTGGTGATAACGATGGGCAGACCTGGAATTTTGGCCGCAACCCCAATTACTGGGGCGAGGCACCTGATGTAGACAGCTTCTCCATCAAGTATATTCCCGATAATGATGCAAAGATTCTGGCGATGCAGAACGGCGAGGTGGATTTCCTCTCCGGCATCAAGAATATCTCTGCTGAAAGTTTTGAGCAGATGGAGCAGACCGAAGGCTTCCAAGCTCAGGCGGATGAAAAGTCTCTCCAGACCTACTATGTAGGATACAATCTGAGCGATCCCATCTTTGGCGACCAAACAGTTCGTGAAGCAATTTCTTCTGCCGTTGATAAGGATGCTATTGTCGAGAGCATCTATGGCGGCCTGTACGACAAGGCAGACACCTTCTTTTCACGCAGCCTGCCCTATTGTGATGTGGAGCAGACGGTATATAATTTTGACCTGGACCACGCCAATCAGATCCTGGATGAAGCGGGTTATACTGATACCGATGGCGACGGTATTCGTGAAAAGGATGGTGTGAAGCTGTCGGCCTCGTTCATGTATCAGACAGGCTCCGCTTCGGATGACAACCTTGTTGTGTATATCTGCGACCAAGCAAGCAAAATCGGCATTGAACTGACACCGCAATCCGCCCAGATGATGGATTGGTATGCCATGGTTCAGAGTGGCGAGTATGGCCTTACGATCTTCAAGACCCAGGGCGGCTATTATGACCCGGCCAGCGTGGTGACGAACATCAATCCCGCCACCTCTATGGACCCCATCCTGATGCAAATTGGCGTTTCCCAGCCGGAGATTGCCGCTTTAGTGGATGAACTGGACTCTTCCGCCGATGAAGCTCGCATTCAGGAGATTTACAGCACTATTTTGACTACTATGGCGGACCAGTGCTTGACCACACCGCTAATTTATACCCGGCAGTTGACTGTGTACAGCGATACCGTGTCAAGTTATACCTTCCCGACTGACGCCAGCTTTACCTCTGTGCAAAATATCCATCTGAAGTAATTCATCATTATACGCCAAAAGGAGCAGACTGCCAAAAGTCTGCTCCTTTTGGCTTGGCCTGATTGGAGCATGAATATACCCGAAAGGTCGTAGACTCTGACAAGCGAAACAGTTAAACTTAAAGCATAAGGTTAGCAAGGACTAATCAAGATTTGAAAAGGAGGGCTTTGTATCCATGAAACAAAAATCCGGCGGGATCAAACGGCTGATGGAGTTCACAGGAAAACACCGTGGATTGTTAACCGTTTCCCGCATTCTATCTGGCGTCAGTTCCGTTTTTATCTTGGGGCCATTCCTCTGCGTCTATTTTGCAGCGCGTGAGTTGGTGGCCGTCTTTACTGGAACGCCATTGGACACCCAAGGACTGGTACGCTGGGGCATCCTTGCCCTGATCCTGGAGCTGATTGGGCTGCTGCTCTACTTCGGTGCCCTGCTCTGCTCCCATGTGGTGGCGTTCCATACCGAGAAAAATCTGAAAATGGCGGCGCTGCGGCACCTTGCCAAAATGCCGATGGGTTATTTTGACTTAAACCCCAGCGGTAAACTGCGGAAAATCATTGATGAAAACAGCTTCCAGACAGAAACCTTTATCGCTCACCAGCTTCCGGATCTGGTAGGTGCGCAGGTCACAATGGTCATCAGCCTGATCCTGATGCTGGCCTTTGACTGGCGGGTAGGCGTTCCCCTCCTGCTGCTTTTTGGCATTGGATTCTTCCTGCAAGGCTCCCTGATGGGGAAAGACGGCATGAAATTCATGCAGACTTATCAGGATTCCCTGGAAACAATGAATCATGAGGCGGTGGAGTACATACGAGGGATTTCCGTGGTCAAGGTATTCGGCCAAACGGTGCAGTCCATCACTAAATTCCATAACGCCATCAAATCCTATCGGAAGTTTGCGTTGGCCTATACCATGTCCTGCAAGAAGGGGATGGTAGCATTTAACTCAGTTATTAACTCCAGCTTTTTGGTGCTGGTCCCTACGGCACTCATTATCGGCCTCGTGTCTGCGGATTTGGCGGGCTTTATGCAGAGCTTCCTATTCTACCTGATTTTTTCCCCGGCGTGCGCGGTTATGCTCAACAAGATCATGTATATGACCAGCTACAAAATGCAGGCGGAGGAATCCATGCGGCGCATTGATATGATCTTGACTGCGGAGCCGCAAGCGGAAGCGCCCGTCCCGAAGCATCCGAAGATCTACGATGTATCCTTTGAAAATGTGACCTTTGCATACGAAAATACAGATCACCCGGCTGTTTCTCATTTGAACTTTACCGCCAAAGCAGGGACAACCACCGCTCTTGTAGGGCACTCTGGCTCTGGTAAGAGCACTACGGCCAGCCTGATCCCCCGTTTCTATGATGTGCAGGAAGGGGCAGTCAAAATCGGTGGTGTGGACATCCGTGAGATTGCCCATGCTGATTTGATGAAGATGGTGGCTTTCGTGTTCCAAGACCCCAAGCTGTTCAAGGACAGTCTGCTGGAAAATATCCGGGCTGGCCGGCCCACGGCTACGCGGGAGGAGGTCCTGCGGGCGGCGCACATGGCCCAGTGTGACGATATTCTGGAGAAATTCCCTGATGGTATTGACACGGTGGTAGGAAGCAAGGGCGTATATCTGTCCGGCGGTGAGACACAGCGTATTGCCATTGCCCGCGCAATTCTCAAGGACGCGCCCATCGTGGTCTTGGACGAGGCGACCGCCTACGCTGATCCCGAGAATGAGCAGCAGATTCAGCAGGCGTTTGAGGGCCTTGTAACGGGGAAAACCGTTATTATGATCGCTCACCGGCTCTCCACTGTTCAGGATGCCAACCTCATCTTGGTAATGAAAAACGGCGAACTGACGGAGAGCGGCACACACGACGCGTTAGTACAGCAGAACGGCGAGTATGCCAAGATGTGGGCGAACTACACCAAGACAACCAAGTGGCACATCGGAAATGAGGTGAAAGTATGCTGAAGCGTATGTTTGCCCTGAGCGATCAGGGGGCAAAAGATTTGAACAAAGGGATTGCTGCTACTACACTCAGCAACCTGTGCCTGATTGCGCCAGTCAGTCTGCTGGTTATGGTGGTGTGGGAACTGTTGAATGTGATTTCTGGCTCCGAGAGCAGCATACAGGATAACATTCCACTGTTTATCGGCATGACGGTAGTGCTGTTCATCGTCGTGTTTTTGACCCAGTGGCTCCAGTACAACAAGACCTATACAGTGGCCTATGAGGAAAGTGCCAACCGCCGCATTGTTTTGGCGGAGAAGCTGCGGAAACTACCGTTGTCCTTCTTTGGAAAGCGTGACCTCTCTGACTTAACAACTACCATCATGGGGGACTGTACCGCACTGGAGCGTGTATTCTCTAACGCTATTCCGCAGTTGTTCGGGACCGTGTTCATGTTTATCATTACGGCCATCGGCCTGCTGATACTCGACTGGCGAATGGGGTTGTGTATCGTAGCGCCGGTGCCTGTGGCGGCCCTGGTAGTCTTTGCGGCGCGGAAAGCTCAATCCAATGCGGAGAGCGCCAATATGGATGCCAAGCGTGCTGCCTACGATGGTGTGCAGGAGTATCTGGACACGATTCAAGAGCTGAAGTCTTGTTCCCGTGAAGATGAATATCTGGAGGGGCTGGAGAAAAAGCTGGATTATGTTGTTCGCTGTTCCTTCCGCAATGAGATCGCCCCCGGAGCGGCAACGACTACAGCTCAGTTTATCCTTCGTTTCGGTCTGGTGGCTGTCTTGCTGGTGGGCGGCTGGCTGGTGGCGGCCGGCTCCCTCTCTATTCCCATGTTCGTCCTGTATCTACTGTTTGCCGGCCGTATTTATGACCCCTTTACCAGTTGTTTTATGCTGATGGCAGAGATTTTCTCTTCCCTGGTCAGCGTAACACGCATGAAGCAGATCGACGCTACCCCGGAACAGACGGGAACGAATGTCTGCAATAATAAGGGCTATGACATTGAATTTAAGAATGTGGTTTTCTCGTACAATAAAGAGCCTGTCTTAAAAGGCGTGTCCTTTGTGGCAAAGCAGGGCGAGGTTACGGCCTTGGTGGGACCCTCCGGCAGCGGCAAGTCCACGGCCTCCAAGTTGGCGGCCCGTTTCTGGGACGCCGACTCCGGTTCGATTACCCTGGGCGGTGTAGATGTAAAGACGGTGGAGCCAGAAACCTTGTTCAAAAACTATGCCATTGTATTCCAGGATGTGATGCTCTTTGACGAAAGTGTTATGGAGAACATCCGGCTGGGCCGGGGTGATGCCACAGATGAAGAAGTCATGGCTGCGGCCAGGGCCGCCCAGTGTGAGGAGTTTATCAAGCGGCTGCCCCAGGGCTACCAGACCAATATCGGAGAAAACGGCAGCGCCCTGTCTGGAGGTGAGCGCCAGCGGATTTCGATTGCTCGCGCCCTGCTCAAAAATGCGCCTATTGTCCTGCTGGATGAGGCAACAGCTTCCATGGATGCCGAGAGCGAAACGCTGGTGCAGGACGCATTATCAGTACTGCTGAAAGATAAAACGGTCATGGTGATTGCCCATCGTATGAGGACGGTGGCGAATGCCGATAAGATTGTTGTACTGGATGATGGTAAGGTCAGTGAGATGGGTACCCCAACAGAACTGATGGCAAAGGGCGGATTGTACGCTCATCTTGTGGAGCTTCAGCAGGGACGGTAGTTTCTATCTTCTGCGCCCATTGAAAATGAAGGTGGGCGGTATGTTTTCTCTACTTGTACGACTTGCATGGGAGGATCAGATGAAAAAGGAAAAGAACACTACACCTTCGGGTGAGGATTATTTAGAAGCCATACTGATCCTTCAGCGGCAGAAAGGGCTGGTACGCCCGGTAGATATAGCGCGCCATATGGAGTTCAGTAAGCCAAGCATTACTCACGCCATTACAACGCTTCAGCGAGGAGGCTTTGTAGAGAAAGACAAAGAAGGCTTTATCCGACTGACTGATATAGGCCGGGAGGTAGCAGAGCGTACCTATGAAAAACACTGCTTTTTCACCCAACTGTTGGTGGATGCAGGTGTAGAGCCAAAGACCGCCGAGCAGGACGCCTGCCGGATGGAACACGCAATCAGTGACGACAGTTTTCAGAAAATAAAATCGGGGCTACAGGGCAAGTAAAAGGTCCTCTATCAGTCGAGGTTATTGGGGGGATATAGTGGGAAAACTGTTCATATTATCGGTCGAAGAAGATGACCTTGAAACCGTTGAGAAAATCATGGCTCTCATAGCATCAACAGAACTTGCCATATGTACGGATGTTTCCTCTGCCCCTCTGCGCTACAAGGCTTTGTGTATCGACGCTGCGTGCCGTCAAGTGTTTTGGCAGGGCAAATTCATAGAGCTGACTCCTATGGAGTTCGATGTGTTTCATTTGCTTGCCCGACGGCCCGGACGGGTATTTTCACAAAGGGAGATCTATGAGTTCGCCGCCCCTGATTCGTTTGACAGTAGCTGGACGGGGATCTCCAGCATCATTTACAAGCTGCGCCATAAACTGAACGCTGACTTCATCCAAACCGTGTATGGGAAGGGCTATAAATTCTTGCCGCCGTGACATCATCATTAAAGCACCTAAATGGGGAGCCTCTAAACCAGAGGCTCCCCATTCGCTCCATAGTATTTCGTTATTTTGTAGCCTGTAACCCCGCCACATCAAAGAAGGCAGGCACATCACTAAATTCGTAACCGGCGATTTTATCGGTTCTATAGAGAATCAGGTCTTTGTAGTAGGTCAGCGGAATGTCAATCACATTGCCCAGGTCATAGTTGATGAGGTAGTTGTAGAGCTCCTGCACCTCGGTGGGATCGTCCGTCTGCTTAACGGCGGTGATAGCGTCAAAGAACTCCTGGGAGCCGTCCACCTGGCTCAGAGAGAAGGTGTGTGGGGTCATGGAGGGCATAGCGCCGAAGAAGCAGTGGGGAGAGGAATACTCATACTCGCCAATCCAATAAGTGATGTCGAAGTTGCCGGCCATCATCTCGGCGTACCACTCCATCTTCTCGCTGCCCTTGAGCTCCAGGCCGATGCCGACCTTCTCCAGCTGGCTCTTGAGCAGAGTAGCATAGGAGGAAACAAGAGAGTCCTGCGCTGTGTCATAGATAAAGGTCAGGTTGAGCGCCACACCATCTTTTTCCCGAATACCAGTCTCTTCATTCATGACCCAGCCAGCCTCATCCAGAAGGGCGGCAGCTTTTTCGGGATCATAGGGGTATGTTTCCGTCAGCTCAATGTCAGTGTAGGGCGTCCCCTCCGGGAAAGGCATCTCCGCAATCTGCTCATAGCCGTAGGTCAGGCCCTCGGAAAACTCTTCTTTGTTGATAGCATGGGACACCGCCTGACGGACTTTTGCATCCACCAGAGGGCCGCTGGAGGCGTTGAGGGTAATATCACGGGCGCGGGTGTCCTTTTCGGCAATCGCCCCCGCAACTCCATCCAGAGCGGTGGCCTGCTGGTAGTCCTGATAGGAAATCATAGAGCTGCCGTAAACCAGGTCGATCTCGCCAGTCTGGAGCGCCTGCAGGCGGGAAGTGGAATCGGGAATATACCGGGCGATGATCTCATCAAAATAGGGCGCCTCGCCCCAGTAGTTCTCGTTGCGGACAAAGCGGGTGTATTCGCCCGGCACATATTCTTCATAGATGTAGGGGCCAGTGCCAACATAACCTTGGACCGTCTGGAAGTCGCCCTCCACGATTTGATTGGGCGACTGCATTCCGCCCACATCCGGCCAGCAGAAGTCATAGGCATAAGCGTAGTAGGGATTTCCTGCTTCAGAATTACTCCGCCCAAGTGGATCTCCAGCGTCTGGCCCAGATGTGCTATATGAGCAAGTCGAAACTGACCTATCTGTTCCGTATGCTTTACGGCACCACGATTTATGAGTTTATCCTGGCCTGCCGGATCGACCGGGCAAAAGAACTGCTGGCTGACCGGGAAAAGAAAATCAGCGAGATTGCGGCCCTGGTTGGGTATGAGCGGCAAAGCAGCTTCTCCGCCGCGTTCCATCAGAAAACGGGCATCACGCCCAATGAGTTCCGCCGCCAATTCTGGAGTCAGTAAAACAGAATACCGTCTGGAAGCACGCCGCGATTGCGGCGTGCTTTTTTTGCAATCGGCCAAATCTGTTTCGGAATGTTCCAGACTTGGGCAGAAGCGATTGCGCTTTTTACAGGTGGACAGTATCATTTGGTTAGTTAGTGCAAACTTTTAATGGATAAGGAGATGGTGTGATGACCCAGAAGAAAAAAGCAGGGATCTCCAGACTTTTGGAGTTTGGAGGGCGTTATCGCTGGATGACGGTAGTGGCCTGCATATTATCCGGACTCAGCTCTGTGCTTATGCTGTGTCCCTTTTTGTGCATTTGGCTGGTCCTGCGGGATGTGTTGGCAGCCCTGCCGGATTTGAGCACGGTGGATGTGAAGGCGATGACCCTTTATGGCTGGGCCGCTCTGGGTCTGGCCGTAGGAGGCTTCCTTCTCTATTCACTGGCTCTTCTGTTTTCCCATCTGGGTGCGTTCCACACGGCCAAAAATATGCAGTCCCAGATCCTGCACCATCTGGCTTCGCTCCCGTTGGGCTTTTTCTCCCAGAACAGCAGCGGCAAACTGCGGAAAATTATCCATGAGAACACGGCGCAGACGGAAAACTTCCTGGCGCACCAGCTTCCGGATATGACCGGATCAGCCGTGACCGCTGTGACGATGCTGGTCATGCTCCTGTTCTTTGATTGGAGATTAGGCGGCTTGTCCATTCTTCTGCTGATTGCGGGGTTTATGGTACAGATGCTGATGACCAGCGAGAAATCCATGTCCTATATGCGGAAATACCAGGACGCTTCGGAACAGATGAACAATGAGGCGGTGGAGTATGTACGCGGTATCCCGGTGGTCAAGGTGTTCCAGCAGACGATCTACTCCTTTAAGAGCTTTTACGCCGCTATCATGTACTACAAGGACAATGTAACGGAATACGCGCTCTCCTGCCAGGGGCCGATGGTGGCCTTTAATGTCATCATCAACGCCTCCTTTGCTGTGCTGATTCCGGCAGGTATCCTCCTGATTGGCCCGGAACAGTACAGCGAGTTCCTGCTGGATTTGATTTTTTACATCCTGTTTACTTCCGGAAGTGCCGGCATCCTCAATAAAATCCTGTTTTCCGGCACATACCGGATGATGGCGCAGGAAGCGGTGCGGCGGGTTGACTCCCTGTTGGCAGAGGCTTCCGTGGTGGAGGACGCGCTTACACGGATACCGGATCGGAATGATGTGGAGTTCCGGGATGTGACCTTTACCTATCCGGGCACCAAAGCGCCCGCGCTCTTTCACCTGTCGTTCCAAGTCCCGGAGGGGAAAACTGTGGCTTTGGTAGGTGCTTCGGGCAGCGGAAAAACCACCGCCGCCACTCTGATTCCCCGGTTTTGGGATGTGCAGGAGGGGGCGGTCTGCATTGGAGGCGTTCCGGTTTCTCAAATCCCCAAGCAGGAGCTGATGAATCGCATCGCCTTTGTGTTTCAGGACAGTCAGCTGCTGAAGGCCAGCATTCTTGAAAATGTCCGCGCCTCCCGGCCGGATGCGACCAGAGAACAGGTGGTGGAGGCGCTCCGGTCTGCCCAGTGCGACGATATTTTGGAAAAGCTGCCAAAGGGCGTGGACACGGTGCTGGGGACCAAGGGCGTCTATCTCTCCGGTGGGGAACAGCAGCGCATCGCTCTTGCACGGGCCATCCTCAAGGATGCCCCCATCGTTCTGCTGGACGAGGCGACCGCTTTCGCTGATCCCGAGAACGAGCATAAAATTCAGATGGCATTTGAGCGCCTGACCCAAGGAAAAACCGTCCTGATGATTGCCCACCGGCTTCCCACCATTCAGAATGCCGACGAGATTTTGGTGTTGGAACAGGGCACCGCAGCGGAGCGGGGCACCCATGATTCGCTGATGGCGCGGAACGGGATCTACGCCTCCATGTGGAGAGATTATCAGACCTCGGTTGCCTGGAATATTGGAAAGGAGGGACACCATGCTTCGTAAACTCTTTGCCCTGACCGAACAGGGCGCAAAGGATATGAAAAAAGGAATCATCGCCTCGGTCTTCACCTCACTCAGTCTGATGCTGCCCATGGGACTGCTTTTAATGCTGGTGATGCAGCTACTCCAGCCGCTTTTGGGAATGGAAGCGGCCGCCCCCTCGCTGGGCGCCTATACGGGAATGTGTCTGGTGCTGTTGGTAATTATTTTCCTGACCCACTACATCCAGTACCGCTGTACTTACATTGCGGCTTATGCCGAAAGCGCCCAGCGGCGGATCGGCCTGGCCGAAAAATTACGCACCCTGCCGCTGTCTTTCTTTGGCAAGCGGGACCTTTCCGACCTGACCACTACCATGATGAGCGACTGCAATGACCTGGAACGGGTTTTTGCCTATACGATTCCCCAAATTTTCGGAACGGCCATCAGCTGCGTGATCGTCTGCCTGTGCCTGTTTTTCATGGACTGGAGAATGGCGCTGGCAATTTTGTCGCCCTTTGTCCTAGCGATCCTTGTCCTTGCGGGGAGCAAGCGCCTGCAAAACCACATGGACCTGAAAAAGATCCAATCCAAGCTGGACGCCGCCGATGGAATACAGGAGTTTCTGGAGAGCATCCGGGATTTGAAAGCCAACAATCAGGAGGATACCTACTTGGCAGGGCTGGATAAAAAGCTGGAGAAGATCGTACATACCTCCGTCTGCTATGAAATGACCAGCGGCCTGATGATTACTTCCTCGCAGATGCTCCTTCGATTGGGATTTCCGGCCACGGTGCTGGTGGGAACCCTGCTGTTGACACAGGGCGAACTGAATCTGTTCTTTTTCCTCATGTTCCTGGTGGCCGCTTCCCGCATTTATGACCCACTCAGCGGTGTGATGATGCAGCTCAGTGAGATCTTCAACGCAATGCTCCAGCTCCGCCGCATGAAGGCCATTGAACAGGAGCCCGCGCAGGGGGGTACAGCGGAGTATCAGGTCAAAGGCCACGATATTTGCTTTGACCATGTGGGCTTCCGGTATCAGGACGGTGAGGATGTGCTGTCCGATGTTACCTTCACCGCCAAGCAGGGCGAAGTGACCGCACTGGTCGGCCCCTCTGGAGGCGGCAAGAGCACCACGGCGAAGCTGGCCGCCCGCTTTTGGGATATTCAGAAAGGGACCATCACCATGGGCGGGGTGGACATCTCCACGGTGGACCCGGAAACACTGTTGAAGGACTATGCCATTGTGTTCCAGGATGTGGTGTTGTTTAACGATACCATCATGGGAAATATCCGTCTGGGCCGCAAGGACGCCACGGATGAGGAGGTCATGGCCGCGGCCAGGGCCTCCCAGTGCGATGAGTTTGTTCAGCGTCTGCCGGAGGGATACCAGACGGTAGTGGGCGAAAACGGCTCTACTCTGTCCGGGGGTGAACGCCAGCGTATTTCTATTGCCCGCGCTCTGTTGAAAAATGCCCCCATTGTTCTGTTGGACGAGGCGACCGCCTCTCTGGATGTAGAAAACGAAACCAGCCTCCAGACTGCGCTCTCCGCGCTGCTCAAGGATAAGACGGTTTTGGTTATCGCGCACCGGATGCGGACGGTGATGGGAGCCGATCATGTGGTGGTGCTGGCAGATGGTCATGTGGCGGAAGAAGGCACGCCGGAACAGCTGATGGAGCGGGGCGGGATGTTCCGCCGCATGGTGGAACTGCAAAGAGAGACCTCCAGCTGGCAGGTCGGCGGAAACCGGGGTGGCGCATGATGAAGCTGTACGCGTCAGGCGAAGATTATCTGGAGGCCATATTGGTACTTCAAAAAGAAAAAGGAATGGTGCGCTCCGTGGATGTGGCCCGGCACATGGGGTTGTCTAAGCCCAGTGTATGCCACGCAGTAGCAACCTTAAAAGAGGGCGGTTTCCTCACCATGGACGAGGACTTCTTTCTCCGCCTGACCGATGTGGGCCGGGAGGTAGCCGAGCAGACCTATGAGAAGCACTGCTTCTTTACCCGCTTGTTGACGGAGGCAGGCGTCGATCCAAAGACAGCGGAACAGGACGCCTGCCGCATGGAGCATGTGATCAGCGAGAATAGCTTTCGGCATCTAAAGCAAAGTATGGACAAAAAGAAATAGTCGCGGGAGGTGAAGCTGGTGACCGGGATGGCGGTACTGCAATACGGGAATTTGCGTATTGACCCCAATGAACGCAAGGTCTATGTAAGTGAACAGGTTGTGGAATTGACCACGATGGAGTTCAATATTTTATATTATCTGGCCTTACACCCTGGCTGGACCTTTACCCGGGAGCAGCTTTACCAGTATGCAATGTCCGATGATTTTGCCTCCGGCCTCGAAAGCGTCACCAGCCGGATCTACAAGATACGGAAGAAATTAAATATCAATGCGATTCAAACTGTACACGGATATGGTTATCGCTTTGAAAAGTAAGGGAACAAGAAAACGGTCTTTGTTTTATAGCAAGGGCCGTTTTCGATTTGTGCGGATAGGAAAACATCAATAATTCCAACCAAACGGAATAAAGTCGTCTAAACGGAATAGACAGGCAGGAAAGCCCTCGGTAAAATACATCATGTGAGATGGGCGCATGGCGTCCTATTTTTCACGAACGAAGTTAGCATAATCTAACCAAAAAGGAGAGAACATTATGTCTGAACCAGTCAAAGGCCGCGGGATGAGCGGCAAGGATGTCATTACCGTGGGGATTTTCTCCGCCATTTACTTTGTCATCAACTTTGCCTTTATGCTTCTGGGCGGGCTGCACCCGCTGCTGTGGATCTTGATGCCGGGCTTTATCGCTCTGTTTACCGGCATTCCATATCTCATGATGTGCGCCAAGGTGCAGAAGGTGGGCTCCGTCCTGCTGATGGGACTCATCACGGGCCTCATTTACTATGTCACCGGGCAATTCACCATTGTAATCCTGGTATCCTTCGTTCTGGCCTGCGGCTTGGCTGAAATTACCCGTGTCATCACCCACTACCGGAGCATGGCCGGCAACCTGGTATCCTTTGTGCTGTTCTCTGTGGGCATGGTGGGCTCTCCGCTCCCGATCTGGCTGATGCGGGAAGACTTCCTGCGGCAGATCACAGAACAGGGGATGCCAGCGGACTATGTGAACACTCTGGCGGCCCTTTCCTCCAATGGGATGCTGATCGTTCTGTTCCTGGCTCCTGTTGTTGGAGCGGTCATTGGCGGCATCCTTGCCCGCGCCATGTTCCGCAAGCACTTTGAAAAGGCTGGCCTGGTGTAAGATGGGGAACGGGAAGAAATCAATCTTTGACCCGAGAGCTGGACTGTGGATTCTGATCGCCGCCAATATCATCGCGTTCAGCGACCATACTCTGTGGGTGGAACTGGCACTGATTGCTCTGCTGCTGGCGTTGATGATCGTCCACAGAAGATTTACAATGGCAGTCAAATGGGCTGTTGGATATTGCGCCCTGCTGGTCTTTCAACAGGTGATCCTGCCGGCGTCGCCTATGATCATCGCCACCAGTTTTACCATCTTTGCCACCTATACCCGCCGGATGTTCCCCTGCCTGATGACCGGATCGCTGATGTTGAAATGCACTCCTCTGCGCTACCTGATCGTAGGGCTGCGGCAGTTACATATTCCCCAGAAGCTGATCGTGGCTATATCCGTGACGCTGCGGTACTTCCCCGCTATCCGGGAGGAGATCGGCCACATCCGGGACGCGATGAAGCTGCGGAATATCCGGGGACTCAGCCGCTTGGAGTGTACGGTGATGCCCCTCATGGTGTCCGCTACAGAGACGGCGGAGGAGCTCTCCGCGGCGGCTGTGACCCGAGGAATCGAAAATCCGGCCCGGAAGACCAGCGCCGTGTCCCTGCGTCTAATGCCAGCAGACCTGACGGGGATGCTGTTGGTCCTGGCCTTGCTGATAGGCTCATTTGTGGTACAATAAGGGGGAGTGACAGTGATAGGTTTGGAACAGGTTTCCTTTGGCTATGGAGAAAAACAGGAAACGCTTTCCCATGTCAGCGCCACTGTTGCCCGCGGAGAGTGCGTCCTGCTGTGCGGGGCCTCCGGCTGCGGAAAGACCACGGTGACGAAACTGATCAACGGCCTGATTCCGGCTTTTACTCCCGGATGCCGTCTGGAAGGGCGGGTGATGGTAAACGGGCTTGTGCCGCGGGAAACCCCCATGTATGAACTGGCCCAGCGGGTAGGCTCTGTGTTTCAAAATCCAAAGTCCCAGTTTTTTAATCTGGACACCGACAGCGAACTGGCCTTTGGGCTGGAAAATGAGGGCCGTCCGTCGGAAGAGATCCGCCGCCGTGTGGAGCAGGTCGCGGAAACACTGCACCTCCAGGAACTGCGCGGGAAAAACATCTTTTCTCTGTCCGGTGGGCAAAAGCAGCTTCTGGCCTTTGGCTCCGTCTATGCCATGGACCCTGAAATCTATGTGCTGGACGAGCCGACAGCCAATCTGGATCGGGAGGCCATTGCCCGACTTCACGACCAGATCGCCGCTTTAAAGCGGCAGGGCTGCACAATCGTGATGGCGGAGCATCGCCTGTACTTTCTCACCGATCTCATCGACCGGGCGTTTTATCTTCGGAGCGGGGTGCTGGAGCGCGTCTTCACCGGGGAGCAGTTTCGCAGCCTGCCAGACCCGGAGCGGGAAGCCCTGGGGCTGCGTACTCTGACCCCGGCGATATGCACGCTCCCCGCTGTGGAATCGGCCGGCAGCGAAGAAGGGCTGTCTGTGGAGGGCTTGACCTGCAGCTTCCGCAAAGGCGCTCCCGTGTTCCGGGACCTGTCTTTTTCCGCCCGCCCCGGCGAGGTGGTGGCAATCACCGGACCCAACGGCGTGGGCAAGACCACACTTTCCCGCTGCCTTTGCGGGCTGCTGAAAGAACAAGCGGGACAAATTCTGCTGAACGGAAAGCCTCTGGATCGAAAAGGCCGCCAGCGGTCGGCTTTCTGCGTCATGCAGGATGTAAACCATCAGCTGTTCTCCGACAGCGCGTGGGGAGAGTGCCGGATGTCCGCGCCGGAGGCATCTGACAATCAGATTTCGGAGGTGCTGGACAGCCTCCACCTGCTGTCCTTTCGGGAGCGGCATCCGATGTCTCTCTCCGGGGGGCAGAAGCAGAGGCTGGCAGTGGCTACGGCGCTGCTGTCGGAGAAGCCTGTGCTGATTTTTGACGAGCCTACCAGCGGTTTGGACTATGCCCGCATGGTGGAGGTGTCCGGGGTGATCCGCAGTCTGGCAAGGCATGGGCGGATTGTTCTGGTGGTCACCCATGACCAGGAATTCATGCAGAGAGCCTGTGACCGGGTGTTGCGATTGTAAAAGGAGAAATTTCATGCTGGAGCAAGTAATGGCAGACAACGGATTCCCTGTCCCGCTGGTGGAGGGTGGAAACTGCCGGGTCTTTCAGTTTCACAGCGGTACCGGAGAGGGGATCATGACACAATACGACCTGTTCCCCGGCGTATCCCTGATGTACAACGATTTCCATATGGAGAGCTATGATTCCGCGTTCCGTACAACGGAGGATCTGCTGTGCATTGATTACTGCCGCCAGGGGCGCATGGAGTACCCTGCCGGCCCGGATGCGTACTCCTATGTGGAGGCGGGCGACCTGAAGCTGGACCGGCGGCTGGAGCACCAGGGCCATTTTACCTTCCCCCTTGCCCATTATCACGGGATCACCGTTGGTTTTGCGCTCCCCCAGGCCGCCCAATCGCTGAAGGAGTGGATACGGGAATTTCCGGTGGATCTGGCCCGGCTCCAGGATAAATTCTGCGCCAGCCGCCATCCCAAGGTGCTCCATGGGGCGCCCTCCATTGATCACATTTTTCAGGAGCTCTACGCGGTGCCGGAACAGATCAAGCTCCCTTATTTCCGTATCAAGGTGCTGGAATTGCTCCTGTATCTGGACGCGCTGGAACTGCCAAAGGATGCGGAAAAGCCTTACTTCTATAAATCCCAGGTGGAAAAAGTGAAGGCCGTCCATCGCCTGTTGACGGAGGATCTGGAGCGGCACTATACGATTGCGGAATTGTCCGAAAGGTTTTCTGTCCCGGCTACGGCGCTGAAGGAGTGCTTCAAGTCGATTTATGGGCAGCCCATCAACACCTATATGCGTAATTTCCGCATGGACCAGGCCGCGCTTCTGCTCCAGCAGGAGTCTCAAATGGGAGTGGCAGAGATCGCCGGACGGGTAGGTTATGACAGCTCCAGCAAATTTGCCGCCGCATTCAAGGAAGTCAAGGGCAAGACGCCTCTGGAGTACCGGCGGGAAAGCCAATAAATTTTTCCGTCCAAACGGGACCAGACCGGCAGGACGGAGCGGACAGAGGAAGAAGAATTTCTTATAATCGTTGTAGTTAGCGCAAGCAAACTACAACGATTTTTCTTTGAGAGGAGTATTGCACATGAAGGAACGAACTTGGCTCGGTATCCTGCTCTCCTTCGCCGCACCCTGCCGGGGGAAGATGGCCGGGTCTGTGGTACTGGCGATTCTCAGTGTGGCCGGGGGCTTCGTACCGTATCTCGGCGTTTACCAGATCATCCGGCTCTTTCTGGAGCGTCAGGCGGACTGGGAGGGCATTGTATTTTGGTGCGGCGTGTGTCTGGCCGGCTATGCCGTCAAGGTGGCGGGATATGCCCTGTCCACCATGCTGGCCCATGTATCCGCCTACACGATTTTGGAGGGCCTGCGCCTTCAGGTGGCGGACCGGCTGATGGGGGCGCCGCTGGGCGAGGTGGAAAGCCGGCCCATTGGCTCCATGAAAAGCACCATCGTGGATCGTATTGAAGATGTGGAGCCGCCTCTGGCTCACATGATCCCGGAACTCAGTTCCAATCTTCTGCTGCCTCTGGTCGTGGTCATCGCCATGTTCGCCATCGACTGGCGGATGGGCCTTGCCCTGCTGGTGACCATCCCGGTGGCGCTCATCCCCATGACCTTCGGGATGCGGACCTATAACAAGAATTACGCCGCCTACATGGAGGCCAACGCCCATGTGAACAGCATGATCGTGGAATATGTAGAGGGCATTCAGGTGGTGAAAGCGTTCAGCCAGGGGGAGCGGTCCTATCAGAAATTCGCCCAGGCGGTGGCCTCATTCCGGGATTTCACTATGGGATGGTTCCGCTGCACCTGGGCTTCCATGAATCTGTGCCTGTCCATTCTGCCGACCACCCTGCTGGGGACGCTGCCAGCGGGCGTCGCGCTCTATCAGGCGGGGATACTGGACCCGGCCCAGGTGACGCTCTGCCTGATGCTGGCCCTGGGAATCGTGTCCCCCCTGATGAGCGCCACCGCCTTCATCAACTCCATGAAAAGTATGCAGTTTGCAGTAAAGGACACCCGTGAACTGCTGAATTTGCCCCAGCTTGCGCAAGCGGAGCAGAATGTCCATCTGGAAGGCAGCAGCATCCAGATGCGGGATGTATCTTTTTCCTATGGCGGGACAGAGGGCAAGGAGGTGCTTCGCCATCTGAACTTGACCATCCCACAGGGAAAATTCACTGCCCTGGTGGGGCCGTCCGGCGGCGGCAAGTCCACCATCGCCCGGCTGACCGCCCGGTTTTGGGATGTGACGGGAGGCTCCATCACCCTGGGCGGACAGGACATCCGCAAGCTCCCGCTGAAGCAGCTCTCCCAGTCCATCAGTTTCGTCACGCAGGACAACTTCCTCTTTGACTGTTCCCTGAAAGAGAACATCCGGCTGGGGCGTCCGGGGGCCTCGGACGAGGAAGTGCTGGCGGCTGCTCAGGCGGCCCAGTGCGAAGAATTCATTGGCCGGCTGGAGCATGGCTGGGATACGACGGCCGGAGACGCGGGCAAGCAGCTCTCCGGCGGGGAGCGTCAGCGCATCGCCATCGCCCGCGCCATTTTGAAGGACGCCCCCATTGTGATTTTGGACGAGGCGACCGCCTTCACTGATCCCGAGAATGAGGACAAAATCCAACGCTCCATTATGGCGCTTTCCAGGGGAAAAACGCTGCTGGTCATTGCCCACCGGCTCTCCACCATCCAGAACGCGGACCAGATCGTGGTGCTGGAGAAAGGGAGCGTTGCAGACTGTGGCACACAGGAAGAATTGCTGGGCCGCTGCCCGCTGTATCAGACCCTTTGGACGGCCCATGTGGGGGCACGAAACTGGGCGGTCACATCCGGCAAAAAGGAGGGGAATTGAGATGTTTCACAGCGTAGGACGCATTATGGGATGGGCAAAGAACTATCGAAAACGAATGATTCTGGGCTTTGTGTGCTCGTTTTTTGCAACATGGTGTACCGCGGGGCCGGTGATGCTGGCGGCCTGGGCCCTGGGGCGGATGATCGGGAACGCCTGGGGAGAGAATGAGCTTTCCGGCTCTCTCCCATGGCTGTGCTTATCTGGCATCGTCGTTCTGATCCTGCTGCGGTTTTTCTTCACCTATTGGAAAAACCGGCTTCAGGAGAGCATCGGAACGGAACGGGCGGCAGAGCAGCGGATGGAACTGGGAGATGTGCTGAAACGGGTGTCCCTTGGGTACTTTGCCAAAAACAATCTGGGGGACATTTTGGCGGCGCTCACCACGGAGTTGAGCACACTGGAACTCCAGAGTATGAAGATGGTGGACGCGGTGGTAAACGGCTATATTCAGGTGGCCGTGATCCTGCTGTGCGTGGCGATTTTCTGCCCGCCCGCCGCGCTGGTGGCGCTGATCGGCGTGCTGGTGTCCGCCTTTGCCCTGCGGGGGATCGGCCGTCAGAGCGCCCGCACCGCTCCTGTGAGCCACCGGGCTCAGGAGGCATTGTCCGGCGCGGCTGTCGAATATATCCATGGCCTGCCGGTGGTGAAGTCCTTTGGACAGGACGGGGTTTCCGTTCAGCGGTTCCGGGACGCCTGCCGGGACAATAAGGCCATCCGTATCAAAAACGAGTTTGGGTTCGTCCCCTGGAACTGTCTGCATCTGTTCGCTCTGCGGGCGGCATCCGTGGGGCTGGTGCTCGCCGCGGGCCAGCAGGCTTTGGCAGGCGCTTTACCGCTCCCGTATTTCCTGATGATTGCCCTGTTCTCCTTCACTATTTTCGGCAGTGTGGAGGCCATCAATGACGCGGCCCACATCCTGTCGGTGACAGATTCGGTGCTGGACCGGCTGGAGGAACTGGAACATACGGATTTCATTGACAAGGGCGGGAAAGAGGTCACGCCGGAACGGTTTGATGTGTCCCTCTCCCATGTATCCTTCGGGTATGGGAGCCGCGAGGTACTCCACGATGTGACCTTTACCGCACCCCAGGGGACCACTACCGCCATTGTGGGGCCGTCCGGCTCCGGCAAGAGCACGATATGCAATTTGGTAGCCCGCTTCTATGACGCGGACCGGGGTGCCGTGTCGGTGGGCGGCCACGATGTGAAAGAATTTACCTGCGAAAGCCTGCTGCGAAATATCTCCATGGTCTTTCAGAATGTGTATCTCTTCCAGGACAGCGTGGAGAACAATATCAAATTCGGCTGCCCGGATGCCACCCATGAGCAGGTGGTCGCTGCCGCCAAAGCTGCGTGCTACCATGACTTCATCTCGGCCCTGCCGAACGGCTATGACACCGTGGTTGGAGAGGGTGGCTCCACCCTCTCCGGCGGGGAGAAGCAGCGCATCTCCATCGCCCGGGCCATTTTGAAGGACGCCCCTATTGTCATCCTTGATGAAGCGACTGCCAGCGTAGACCCGGAGAATGAACACCTGATCCAACAGGCTCTGTCCGCTTTGACAAAGGGGAAAACCATCCTCACCATCGCCCACCGGCTGGCTACCATCCAGCACGCGGATCAGATCCTGGTGGTGGAGGATGGCCGTATCGCCCAGCGGGGTACCCATGCGGAACTAATGGCCCAGGGCGGCTTGTACCGGCGGTTTATTGAGATCCGGGAGCAGGCCGAGGGTTGGAGATTGGCGTGAAGAAAAGGGTAAAACAACGGCACGGTACATCACTCCATGCCTCCGGTGAAGACTATTTGGAGGCCGTATTGGTACTTCAAAAAGAAAAAAGAATGGTGCGCTCCGCAGATGTAGCACGACATCTTGGGGTTTCCAAGCCTAGCGTAAGTCATGCAGTGGCTATCTTGAAGGAGGGCGGTTTCCTCACCATGGACGGGGACTTCTTCCTCCGTCTGACAGATGTGGGCCGGGAGGTAGCCGAGCAGACCTACGAAAAACACTGCTTCTTTACCCGCTTGTTGACGGAGGCAGGTGTCGATCCAAAAACAGCGGAACAGGATGCCTGCCGCATGGAGCATGTGATTAGTGAGGGCAGTTTTCAGCATTTGAAAAAGAATATATTGGAAAAGAAATGATCGAGGAGGTGAAGCTGGTGATCGGGATGGCGGTACTGCAATACGGAAATTTGCGTATTGACCCAAATCAACGCAGGGTCTATGTAAATGAACAAGTTGTGGAGTTAACTACAATGGAGTTCAATATTCTATATTATCTGGCTTTACACCCCGGCTGGACCTTTACCCGGGAGCAGCTTTACCGATATGCGATGCCTGATGATTTTGCCTCCGGCCTCGAAAGCGTCACCAGCCGGATCTACAAGATACGGAAGAAATTAAATATCAATGCGATTCAAACGGTACACGGATACGGTTATCGTTTTGAGAAGTAAGAGAAACTGGTGATTGTAATAGCATATACTTAATAAAAACGCAGCTGCCAACCAAGGCAGCTGCGTTTTTTGTTTAATGAATAGAATACACCGACCCGCATACGGTTCAGCCGTTATAATTGTGGCTTGACAAATACAATCGTTTGATTTAAGATAATATCATTATTGGATAATATGATTATCGAAAAGAGGTGAACGAAATGCGTCCTGTAAACGAAAAGCTGCGGAAGGATCTGCTGGAAGCCGGGAAGCGCGAGTTTATGGAGAACGGCTTCCGGGGGGCATCCTTAAAAAGTATAGCAGCATCTCTTGGAGTAACAACTGGAGCGATTTACCGCTACTATACGGACAAGGAGGCACTGTTTGACGGATTGGTGAGAGAGCCAGCCCAAGAGCTGGTAGAGCGTTATCGGACCCTTCAGCAGACCTTTGCCGGCAGGAGTTTGGAGGAGCAGCTTCAAAAGCTCCCGGAGGTGCCGGACAAGGAAGCCTCCTGGATGATGGACTTTCTCTACGACCACTTTGACGCATTCAAGCTCATCGCCTGCTGTTCCTCCGGGACAAAGTACGAGCACTACCTGGATACCCTGGCGGAAATTGAGGATCACTCTGGACGGCTTCTGGTGGATCGAATGGTGGAAGCTGGCTACCCCATTCGCCGTCTGGATGATGAACTGATCCACATCATGTCCACCGCACTCTTCAACGGCATGTTTGAAACAATCCGCCATGATATGCCGCGGGAAAAAGCGATGGTTTATATGGATGACCTGCGGAATTTTTACTCCGCGGGCTGGTTCCGTCTCCTTGGAATACCCTTTGAATAAAGGGTTTTCCTTTTGATTTTAAGTTAGCACTTACTAACTATAAGAAAGGGGTTTTAAGCTATGGATAACAAGAAAGCGCCCTCACCCTTTGCTGTGCTGTGGGGTTGGGCAAGTGGTGAGCACGGCGGATTTTATGCTTCGGTAGCCCTGGCGGTGCTGGGGGTGGCCTGCGGTATGGCGCCATACTTCTGCGTGGCTGCTATGATTGGGCTGCTGCTGGAAGGAGGCGGCCTTGCGGAGTGCCTGCCCTGGTGCGGTCTGGCCCTGGCGGGCTATGCGGGAAAGGCGCTGTTTTCCACATGGTCTACCAGCCTGTCCCACACGGCCACCTATCACACGCTGCGGCGTGTGCGGCAAAATCTGCTCTCCAAACTGAGCCGGGTGCCCATGGGGACGATTCTGGACACGCCCTCCGGCCAGTATAAGACCACCATTGTTGACCGGGTGGAAGGGATGGAGCCCACTCTGGCCCATCTGCTGCCGGAGATGACCTCCAATCTGCTGGTGCCGGTGAGCATCGCGGTCTATATCTTCGTCCTGGATTGGCGAATGGGGCTCGCCTCCCTGGTGACCACGGTGATCGGGTTCACAGTAGCCTCCCAGAGCGGCAGGACCTACGCCGCCCGCTGGCAGGGCGCCGTGGAGGTGGGCCGCCGCATGGCAAATGCCATCGTGGAGTATGTGGGCGGCATCCAGGTGGTCAAGGCGTTCAGTCAGTCCGCAGGGTCTTACAAGCGGTACTCCGATGCCGTGACCGAGAACGCCCAATACTATGTGGACTGGATGGCGGACAACCAGAAGTATATGGCGGTCATGCAGGCGGTCATCCCCTCAGTGTTGCTACCCGTCCTGCCGGTGGGACTGCTGCTGTGGGGCAGCGGAAGCCTGAGCACCGCCGTATTCCTCACCATCGTCGTGCTGTCCCTGGGGCTTACCGGTCCTCTGGTATCAGCCATGACCTTTGTGGACGAATTGGCGGTGGTGGGTACCAATGTGGGTGAGATTTCCGCCATTCTGGAGGCTCCGGAGCTGGAGCGCCCCGCGGCAGAGACGAAGCTGAATGGGCTGGGTATCCGGCTGGATCATGTGTCCTTTGCCTACAAGCAGGAGGACGGTGAAGTGCTCCACGATGTAAGCCTGGACATCCGGCCGGGGACGGTCACCGCTCTGGTGGGTCCCTCCGGCTCCGGCAAGAGCACCATCGCCAAGCTCATCGCCGGCTTCTGGGATGTGACGGGCGGCTCTGTCGCCTTGGGCGGTGTGAATCTGCGGAAGATCCCGCTGGAGCAGCTCAACCGCCAGATTGCCTATGTATCTCAGGACAACTATCTCTTTGACCGCACGGTGCGGGACAACATCCGCATGGGCCGCCTGAACGCCACCGATGCGGAAGTCGAGGCGGTAGCCAAGGCGGCCGGGTGCGATGATTTCATCCGCCAACTAGATCAGGGCTACGACACCATCTGCGGCGGGGGCGGCGGCCACCTTTCCGGCGGCGAAAAGCAGCGCATTTCCATTGCCCGCGCCATGCTGAAGGATGCGCCCATCGTCATTCTCGATGAAGCTACCGCCAGCATCGACCCGGAGAATGAAGCGGTCATCCAGCAGGCCATCTCCCGTCTGACGGAGGGTAAGACGCTGATCGTCATTGCCCACCGGCTGGGCACGGTGGCCGGCGCGGACAACATCGTTGTGGTGGAAGATGGCCGAATCGTTGCTCAGGGGAAGCAGGAGGAGCTGCTGGCCTCCTGCCCGCTGTACCGGCAAATGTGGCAGTCCTATCTGGGCGTCCGGGACGGAGAGGAGGAATAAGAGATGTTCAGCGTACTTCGGAAAATTTCCGCCTTTGCGGGCAGCCGCAGGGGGCTTTTGAAAAAATCCATGCTCGTGGCTTTCCTGGGGGCTGTGTTCACCGCGTTCCAGTTCTGGGCCCTGATGCTGACCCTGGAGATCCTGGTGGCCGGCGCGAGCTTGAGCATATGGCCGGTGATCGGCGTCATGCTGGTCTCTGTAGCGGGACGGACCGCCTGCTCCTACTGGTCCACCAATGCGGAGACAGAGACGGGCTACTTCATGGTGGCAGAAAAACGGGTCCATATCGGAGATCGGCTGCGCTACATCCCCATGGGCTACTTCAATGACAACTCCTTGGGCAACATTACCGCCGTAGTCACCACCACACTGGGAGATGTGGAGAATAACGCCGCCCGCTGCCTGGTCAGCGTCATCGGCGGGTTTCTCAACACTCTGGCCATGAGTCTGGCAATCCTGCTTGTAGACTGGCGGCTCGGCCTGCTGGCTATCGGGGGGATTCTTGCCTATCTGCTGGTTGCGGAACTGAGCCAGCGGTCTCTGCTCAAGACGGGGCCTGCCCGCCAGCACGCCCAGATGAAGCTGGTGGAGGCGGTGCTGGAGTACATCCAGGGCATGAGTGTGGTAAAGGCTTACGGCTTAGATAAGGACAGCGGCCAGGCTGTGCAGAAAACCGTGGATGAAAGCTGTGAAAAGGCCCTGGGGCTGGAACACTCCGTAGCCCCCTGGATGGGCCTGCGGCAGATTACGGTGCGGGTGTTCGCCGTGGCGCTGGCTGTGTGCGCCCTGGTGCTCTATTCCGGCGGGAGCCTGCCTCTGACCCGGTGCCTGCTGATGCTTGTTGCCTCTTTCATGCTTTACGCGGAGCTGGAGAGCGCCGGCAATATGGCAGACAATCTACAGATGCTGGGCGCCTCTATGGATAAGGCCAACTCCATCGACGATACGCCGGTGATGGACATTGACGGGGCGGAACTCCAACCGGAGGATGCTTCTGTTCAGTTTGAGGATGTCTCTTTTTCCTATGGGGAGCGGACTATCCTGGATCATGTGAGCCTTACAGTCCCCGCCGGCAGCACCACCGCTGTGGTAGGCCCCTCCGGCGGCGGCAAGACCACTCTGTGCAATCTTATCGCCCGCTTCTGGGATGTTCAGGGCGGCAGGATCATCGTGGGCGGCCATGATGTGCGGGAGTACAAGCTGGACAGCCTGATGAAAAACATCTCTATGGTGTTTCAGTCGGTATATCTCTTCAACGACACGGTGGAGAACAACATCAAGTTCGGCCGCCCGGACGCCGCCCATGAGCAGGTGGTGGCCGCTGCCAAGGCCGCCTGCTGCCACGATTTTATCATGGCCCTGCCGGATGGCTACGACACGGTATTGGGAGAGGGCGGCGGCTCCCTCTCCGGGGGCGAGAAACAGCGTATCTCCATCGCCCGGGCCATGCTCAAGGATGCGCCCATCGTAATTCTGGACGAGGCCACGGCCAGCGTAGACCCCGAGAATGAAGCGGAACTCCAGGCCGCGATCTCCTCTCTGACAAAGGGAAAAACCCTGATTCTAATCGCTCACCGGCTGAAAACGGTGCGCAATGCCGACCAGATCCTGGTCCTCAATGGCGGGCACATTGTCCAGCGGGGTACTCATGAGGAACTGATCGCCCAACCTGGCCTGTATGCCGACTTTGTTCATGTCCGGGCCAAGGCCAACAGTTGGAAGCTGGAGGCTTGATGCGGCGGCTTATCTGCCTGCCGGACTCCGTTGTATCATGGGCTGGGGAGGGACTTCTATGGAATTGAATTTTGAGGGGATCGCAGTCGGAGCGGCCTCTCTGCTGGTGATTGGAGCCTTTCATCCGCTGGTAATCTGGTGTGAATACCACTTTTCTCAAAAGATTTGGCCGCTGTTTCTCCTGTGCGGGCTGATCTGCCTGGGTTTGGCGCTGTTTGCACATGGGCTGCTCTCTATTCTTTTGGGACTTGTGGGCGTGGCTTTTCTTTGGAGCATCCGGGAACTGAAAGAACAGGCACGGCGGGTAGAGCGGGGATGGTTTCCCCAAAATCCCAAGCGAACTTAACACAGGAGCGCCGGGGTATATTTTTTGTAGCGCGTCAGAGGAGGTGATGTGGTTGATGGAGTACAGCCAAGAGAAACGAGCCGGCTTGAATCATGTCCGCTTTGCGGACGAGGAGCTGATTAAAACCCAGGTTCTGCAGGGGGAGGCGGCTCAAACTATCATTCAGGGAGAGAATTGTTCTGTCTACAAGATGGAAAACGAAACCGGAGAGGGCGTCATTACCCGCTACCCAGTGTTCCCCGGAATCGAATTGCTCTATGATGATATTCATATGTCCTGCGGAGTGGCGCACCGGGAGGACCCCCGGGCCGACCTGCTGGAGATCAATCACTGCCGGCTTGGCCGGTTTGAGTGTGAATTTTCAGATGGGAGCGCAGTCTATCTGGGAGAGGGTGATCTGGCCGTCAATGTCATGACCAACCGGACCCGCGAGACCTGGTTCCCCCTGTCCCACTACCACGGCATCACCATCGCGGTGGATATTCCGGTGGCGGACAGAGTGCTGCGTCAGGTATCGGAGGCGTTGGGTGAAGGGCTGTACTGCGACCTCTTCGCCATGCGGGACCGTCTGTGCGCCCGCAACTCCTGCTTCATCATGCGGGCCACTGAGTCCATTCAGCACATTTTCTCTGAACTTTACCATGCGCCGGAAAATCTGCGGGCAGGCTATTTCAAGCTCAAGGTGATGGAGCTGTTCCTCTTCCTCGGCTCCCCGGAGATCACGGCACGCGGAGAAGAACGGCCGTATGTAGACCGGACCCAGGTGGAACAGATTAAATCAGTCCGGCAGTATCTGGTAGAGCACCTGGATCGCCGCATTACCCTGCAAGAACTCTCCCAGACCTTTTCCTTTCCGCTGACCTCCATGAAAAAGTGCTTCAAGGAGGTGTACGGAACCACCATCAATGCTTATCTGCAAGCCTACCGTATGCACACAGCGGCAGGGCTTCTGCGGGAAACGAAGCTGGATGTGACGGAAATCGCCGGCAAGGTGGGGTACCAGAACGCCAGTAAGTTTTCCGAGGTGTTCCGGCAGTACACAGGGCACACCCCAACGGAGTACCGAAAAACTTTTTGTCTGATAGGAGCAGACAGCGTCCTGCGGGAGTGGTGAAACAACAGAAAATCGTCTATAATGCCCTTGTACGCGGGGGTATCTGCCAGAAAGCGCATCGAGTTCGGTGCGCTTTTTCCTTGGCAGATGATTAGCAGTAACTAACTTTTGGAGGTGATCTTATGGCACAGCGGACCAGACGCTATCTCATTCGGCGGGCTGTTGTCGTCCTGCTGACCTTGTTTGCGGTCACGCTTCTTTCTTTTCTGCTGATGCGCCTCTCTCCCATTGATCCGGCCACAGCGTATGTGAAGCGCAATTCCGCCGTCGTCACCCAGGAGCAGATCGACGAAGCACGCGTCATGCTGGGCCTGGACAAGCCGCTGCCGGTGCAGTATTTCGATTGGGTGGTGGACGCGCTCCACATGGACTTCGGTATTTCCCTGGGGACAGGAAACCCGGTGACGGAGGAATTGGCGAAAACAGTACCCGTTACACTGACGGTGGTGGCCTATTCCGCTGTAATCATGTCCCTTGGGGTCCTGGGGGTGGGGATGCTGGGGTATCTCTGGCGGCAGAAAGCCGGAGGCATGATTCTCTCATTCCTGACCATGATCGGCATTTCCGTGCCCGGCTTCTATCTGGGGACTGCTTTCATCGACCTGTTTGCGGTGCGGCTGGGCTGGATCAGCGTCTCGGGGAACAGCGGTTTTGCTCGCTACTTTCCGGTGGCGCTCTGCCTGTCGGTCCTGGGGATCTGCTTCTATGGGCAGATGCTGGCGGCCTCTTTGGAACGAGAAATGGAGCAGGACTATGCCATGTACTTACGGTGCCGCGGACTGAGGGAAGGGCGCATCCTTCTGTTTCACGCATTCCCCCACGCCGTGGTGGACCTCTTACCCAGCTTCGCCCAGATGCTGGGGCTGTGCCTTGCCAATGCAGCCATTGTAGAGCGGGTGTTCTCCCTGTCCGGGCTGGGCTACCTGATCATTGACGCGGTGGTAAAGCGGGACTCGCCGGTGATCCACGCCGCAGTTCTGGTGTTGGCGCTGACACTGGTGCTTTTGGACACAGCGGCGGAGCTTTTACAATATGGCCTGAGAAGCGATATGCGGGCCGTGGGAGGCCGGGCATGAGAAAACATTCTTTTGTGGCAAAGGCTGGGCTGATTCTGCCGCTTCTGGTACTCTGCGTCTGTGCTTTTGGATTCCTGCTCGCCCCCAATGATCCCGATCTGGTGGATCTGACCAAGAAATTTCTATCCCCCTGTTCGGAGTTCCCTCTCGGCACGGACAATCTGGGGCGATGTGTGCTGTCCCGCCTGCTCTATGGCGGACGGACCACACTGGGGATCGTCCTGGTGGGCTCCGTCACGGTTTCCGTGTTGGGAACGCTGGCCGGCCTGCTCATGGGCGGCGGAAAGAACGGCAAAAACCTGATTTTGGAGGGGGTACTGAATGCGGTCACCGCAATCCCGCCCATCGCTTACCTGATCATTTTTATTGCCGCCTGGGGCAACAGCGTGTTCACTATGGTAGTGGCGGTGTCGGCCTCCCTGATGCTGCGGGTCATCAAGCTGGTCCAGACACGGACCGGGATTGAGCAGGGGAAAGCCTATGTGATGTGCGCGGTGGCCTCCGGTGCAAGGCCGCGCCGCATCCTGTTTGTCCATATCCTCCCCAATCTGGTCTGGGATGTCCTTCACTTTATCTGCCTCTCCTGCGCGGATATGACGCTGTCCATCGTCAGCTTTTCATTCATTGGCTTGGGCATGGGCGACAATGTAGTGGACTGGGGCAGCATGGTGTCGGAGACGCACCACTATCTGCTCTCTTATCCCGGCCTCACGCTGTACCCGGTTTTGATGATCGTGGTGTGTACCATGGCATTCCATACGCTGGGGCGCTGGATCGAAAGGAGGGTGTCCGCTCGTGCTTGAGGTACAAAACTTATCTGTAACGGCCCGGAACGGCGCCCAGCTTTTGAAGCAGATCTCTTTTCAACTCGAGACCGGAGAGGCTGTGGGCCTGACCGGGCAGAGCGGAGCGGGCAAGACCACGCTGCTCAAGGCCCTGCTCGGCATTTTAAGCGGCGGCTGCCAGGTCAGCGGCGGTACGATCCAGGTGGACGGACAATCGCTATGGGCCCTGTCCCCTCGGAAGCGTCGGGAGCTGTGCGGAACGACCCTGGGCTTTATCCCGCAAAACCCAATGACCGCCTTTGACCCCAGGCTCAAGCTGGGGCGGCAAATGGAGGAGACCCTGCGGTTGAGGACAGGCGTCTCCGGGAAAACATCGCTGGAGCGGGCGGAAACGCTTTTGGCGGATTTGGGATTGTCCCAGCCCCGGCGGGTGCTCAACAGCTACCCTGCCCAGCTCTCCGGCGGGATGCTGCAACGGGCGGCGGCCGCCCTGCTGCTGGCCCTGCATCCCAGATACATTTTAGCCGACGAGCCCACCTCCGCACTGGATGCGGAAAATCGGACGCTTTTGCTGGAGCTTCTGGAACAGCAGCGGGAAAGCGCTGGCATCTTGTTTATCTCCCACGATGTTGCCGCACTCCGCGCCCTCTGCGGGACGGTCTATGTGATGGAACACGGGATGCTGACCGAACAGGGGACGATGCAGGAACTTTTGGAACACCCAAAGCAGGCGTGGACCAAGGAATATGCCGCGGCAAACCGCCCGGTGAACAGGGAGGGATGGACATGGACGGACTGATTGCCGAGCACATCAGCAAAACCTACGCCGGCGCGCATGGGCTCTCCTTTGCCGCGCTCCGGGATGTGTCCCTTCACCTGGAGCCCGGTTCCTTCACCTCACTGGTGGGAGAGTCCGGCTCCGGGAAAAGCACCCTGGCCCGCCTGCTGGTCGGCATGGAGCCACCGGATCAGGGGACGATCTCCCTGGATGGAGAGGACACCTCCGGCTGGAACGCCGAGAATTGGAGAAAGCGGCGTACAAAACTCCAGGCGGTCTTTCAGGACGCCAGCGGGACGCTGAATCCCATGCGCTCTGTCCGCAGCAATGTGGAGGAGGCGATGGTCAATCTGACCTGCCTCTCAAAGCGGCAGCGCCGGGAGCGCATTGGCGAACTCATGGAACTGACCCACATGGAGGAGCGGCTTTTGGATGTCCCCGCCCGGCAGTTATCCGGCGGGGAGCAGCGGCGGCTCTCCCTGGTGCGGGCCATGTCCATCCGCCCCAAGTATCTCATTCTGGATGAAGTGCTCAGTGGTTTGGATTTGATCTCCGCCGATGCCGTCATGCGTGTCCTGGAACAATACCATCGGGAGTTCGACTGTGCTTTTTTGCTTATTACCCACGATATGGACAGCGCCTACCGCCTGTCCGACACCATTCTCACGATGCAAGCCGGACAGATTGTCCGTGTTGGCATAAAACAGTAATGAAAGGAAGAAACCCATGAAAAAGAGATTGCTTTCTCTTGCCCTGTGCGGCGCACTGCTCTGCGGCGCACTGGCAGGCTGCGGTGGAAATGAGACGCCCTCCACCTCGCAGGAACCGTCCTCCAGCCAGACGGCGGAGGAGCCCAAGATCCTGACCACTGCGGTCAGCGCGGAGCTGAACACCCTCTACCCCCTCAACATGGATGTGCAGAATAACATCGGCACAAAGCTCTGCTATGAGGGCCTTGTCAACTATGAGAACGGGGAGATCGTCCCCTGCCTGGCGGAGAGCTGGGAGTTTTCTGATGGCGGGAAGGCGCTGACCTTCCACCTGAAAGAAGGAGTTACTTTCCACGACGGAACGCCGTTCAATGCGGAGGCGGTCAAGACGGACTTTGAGTTTGCACACCCCAATCCCAATTTCAGCAATATCTCCGCTGTGGCCAAGGTGGAGAGCATTGAGGTCGTGGACGAGTACACGGTGACATTCCACTATCCCGGTCCCTACTTCGCCTATCTGATGGACTTTTGCTATCCGGAAACCATGGTCCTGGTATCTCCCGCCGTACTGGAGGAGGGGAACTACCAGTCCATGAATGGTGTGGTAGGCACCGGCCCCTATGTGTATGAGGAGATCGTGGACGGCGACTATGTCCGTTTTGTCCGCAACGAGAACTACTGGGGAGAACAGCCCTACTATGATGAAGTCATTGTCAAGTACATTCCCGACGCCTCCGCCCGGCTTCAGGCGCTCCAGAGCGGTGAGATCGACCTGATCTACGGCAGCGCACTTCTGACTTGGGATGACTATCAGCAGGCCACCTCCCTCCCCAATATCGCCGGCGCGGTGGCGGAGAGCGACTCCAAGACCCGCAACCTGGTGCTCAACGCCTCCGGCGTTCTGTCCGATTTGAAAGTGCGCGAAGCCGTAGCCTACGCCATCGACAAGGAAACCCTTTCTGAAGGGCTGACCTATGGCGAGGAAACTCCCGCCGACCACCTGTTCCCCGACGGCATCCCCTATACGGATGTGGAGCTGAATGTGGTCCGTACCTACGACCCTGAAAAAGCCAATGCGCTCCTGGATGAAGCCGGGTGGGTACTGAATGAGTCCACCGGTATTCGGGAAAAGGATGGGCAGGCACTGTCTTTGAAGTACACCTATGACTCCGGGGACGCGCTGAATAAGTCCCTGGCTACGGCGGTCAAGAGCCAGCTGGCGGCGGTAGGGATCAATGTGGAGACGGAAGGCCAGGAGATGATGACCTGGTGGCAGGAAGGCGTTGCCGGAAACTATGACCTCATCATGTGGAACACCGAGCAGCCCTATACCAGTCCTCACAACTACTTCATTCCCATGCTGTCCCGCTCTCCCCATGTGCCCAGTCTCCCCGCTGTGGAAGGCAGCGACGAGTTTCTGTCTCTGATTGAGGAGTTCCAGACTACGGATGACAGTGCCAGGGTTCAGGAGATTTTCGATGAACTGCTGAACTTCGACAACGACAATGTGTTGGATCTGCCCCTGCTGTTCGTCAAGGATATGATTGTCTACAACACGGACAAGATCGCGGGCTATGATTTTTCCAGCACGCCCATGTTCTTTGATGTGCGGCTGATCCAGCCAGCGGAGTGATGGACTATCAGAATATGAGACAAGGAGCCGGCCTGCTAAGACCGGCTCCTTGTCAAAGGATGTGTTTCCAAAGGAAAGGGGGCAGATTTGTTTGTCGTTGCACCAGTCCGGCGAGGACTACTTGGAAGCTATATTGATGCTCCAGAAAGAGAAAGGCATGGTGCGCTCCGTGGATGTGGCCCGGCACATGGGGGTGTCTAAACCCAGTGTATGCCACGCAGTAGCAACCTTAAAAAAGGGCGGTTTCCTCACCATGGACGGGGACTTCTTTCTCCGCCTGACTGATGTGGGCTGCGAGGTAGCCGAGCAGACCTATGAGAAACACTGCTTCTTTACCCGCTTGTTGACGGAGGCGGGTGTCGATCCAAAAACAGCGGAACAGGAGGCCTGCTGCATGGAACATGTGATTAGCGAGAATAGCTTTCGGCATCTAAAGCAAAGTATGGACAAAAAGAAATAGTCGCGGGAGGTGAGGCTGTTGACGGGGGTAGCTGTACTGCAATATGGGAATTTGCGTATTGACCCAAACCAACGCAGGGTCTATGTAAATGAACAAGTTGTGGAGTTAACTACAATGGAGTTCAATATTTTATATTATCTGGCCTTACACCCCGGCTGGACTTTTACCCGGGAGCAGCTTTACCAGTATGCAATGCCCAATGATTTTGCCTCTGGCCTTGAAAGCGTTACCAGCCGGATCTACAAGATACGGAAAAAACTAAATATCAATGCGATTCAAACGGTACACGGATACGGTTATCGCTTTGAGAAGTAGAAGTAAAAGGGAGCGGCCTTTGTTGATCAATGAAGGCTGCTCCCTTTTGCCGTGTTGAAAATTGGAATTAAAATGGAAAAAGTGAAAACTTAGTCAGAATTTGGTCAGATTTACCGAATACAATGGAGATAAATTCTAACCATATAGGCAACTTTCGAAAACGGGGGGAATGTGTATGAAAACTAAAAATCGAAATAGCAGAGGGAATTTTAAGTTGCGTTAGGCGGTCTTATTCTTAAATGAATGAGGCCGCCTTTTCTTTTAATTCCCGACAAAATTCTACAAAAAAATCAAATTACTGAACCTGGATCATTGGCAGACCTGCTGCCCGCTCTAATGGGCAATGCAGGTTCGTGTGCAAAGTGCGGTTCAGATGGCAAGGAGCCAAATGCGCATGGAAAGTTTGAAAACCATGCACATAAAAAGGTTCGTCGCCCATCTGCTTACATTTCGACACACAGTTTACTATCGAATATGGTTCTTCTGCCGCCCTTTTCGGAGGACAGGGCGGGAACATCACAAGACAAGTGACAAGCCTCCTCCTGCGGGCGTCGGAAGTCGTGACGGACTTCTTTATGTGTATCACACAGCCGATTGCTCACCTTTGTGGTGTGTGGTCGGCTGTGTTGTTTTATATAGAACACGAAGACGCCCATTAGTTCGGTGCCGATCCCCTCCAAATGTTCAAGATTCCCAAAAATTCTTGAACGATTTGGAGGACAAGACCATGCGGTATCGAAATAATGGACAGATAGAGGAAGAACTACAAATCAGATTTACAGGTTACTTAATCCAGGCAGTAAAACGCACTCGGCGCGATTACCTGAACATGCTCAACCAATACAGCAACAGTGAAATACTGACCGATACAACCTATACCACAGGACAGACTTTGGAACAAGAGGTTACAGAGCACCTTCCTCTATGGGATGTGATTGAAAGTAATGCGCTCTTCTATGCACTCAAGCGGCTGAATGAACGCGAGCGGTATGTGTTCCTGTCGCATGTTTTGGACAAATGCCCTTTTGACTTGATTGGTGTAAGACTGGGCCTGACTTATAAAGGTGCAGCCGCAGTCTATTACCGTGCTGTTCAAAAGTTGAGAAAAAGTATTGAGGGGGTGGAAAAACATGATATTTGAACAACTGTTGTTTCAGGCAAAAGAAGGTGATCTGGAGTCAATTACCGATATTTTGAATATGTATCGGCCCTTACTGCTCAAATATTCTGTAATTGACGGCCGGCTGGATGAGGATCTATACCAGGAGCAGTGCATTACATTGATGCGAGCCATCAAACTGTTCCGAATTTGAATTTATGAGAAAGGCTCCGAGACCTTTTGATCTCGGGGCCTTTCCCGTGGATTCAAGCAGGATGTACTAAGAGGGAAAAAATAAGCGCACAGCAGTAGTTGGATGCTGCTGTGCGCTTATTCCGATATAACCTATGGGCCTCACCTTTACGGGTGAGGCCACACTGCGGTAAAACTTACCCTACCACAATTTCCTTTTTGCCAGACCGCTCCGAAAAGAATCTCTGCAAAATGCTTATTGCAATTTTATTGCTCCTCTCCAGCGGCAGCCTTATCATAGTAGTAGATATAGGCGTTGTAATCCCGAAACCGAGTGATCAGCCGAATCCGGATGTACAAATGTGCCGTTTCAGAATAGAGGTTAAATTCAGTCGGATCACTGGTAGTCTCGGCATATCGGCAGAAGCGTTTCATGGTCTCCAGCGTCTTAAAGGCCGGTAACTTGAACAGGGTGTTTTGAAACTCATCGATCTCCTTTACCAGTTCTGGCGGCGTCTTTTTGCCGCTCTCATTGTGCCAGGTTGTCCACCAGCGGTATCCATCGTAATCCGAACGGGAATAAGCAAGTTCGCTGACGGGGCGTTCGATGAGCTGCATCGGAGGCTTGTAGGTGTGCTTGAACACTTCTGAAAAAGTGCAGGTCTGCACCAGATAACAGGTGGACTTTTCTGCGCTTTTCTTCAGATGTCCAGACTTGACGGCATCCCACTCCGCAAGGGGCAGGGGCGTATGGGCGGCATCCCGAAGGGCCTCATCCATGCCACAGGCTTCACAGATCTGCACATCCGCATAGCGGCTGAGGGCATTGACCATCAGGTGGGCTGCCAGAAGAGAGCCACACCGCAGGCATTTGGGAGGGGCCGCTGCATCGCCATGAGCATAAAGCTTTTTGTCTTGCTTCCAAGCGGCTTCCAGTAATTCTTTGGGATATAATTTGATTTTCATGGTAATGTCTCCTGACTTTGAATTTATGTTCAAAATTATATCGAGGTCTTCCCCCTGCTTCATAAATTGTTCAATCTATGCAACAGATTCGCTCATCGAAAAAAGAGTTCGCAGAGTTGCAGCCAGTTCCGTGCGGTTTTTGCAGGGGAGGCGATGACTGACGCCACAGTTATGCCCTTCTGAATTCATTTTGCAGATGGTGACACTCAACGCAGAGCCGTCGTGGCAGATCCACATCCGTCTGCCAGCAGCCGGGTCTTCTGCCACAATCCAGAGCGGGCGCTGGCGGGTCATATAAGACTGGTTGGCAGCCCGCCACCCGCTGTAATCAGAGTAGTGGAAGCCTGGAGCATCTAATTTGCGTTGGTTTAGCACCAAATAGACTTCCTTGTACTTCATGCGCTGCACCTCCCTTCCTGCAATGATAGATATTCAGCGTACCCCTCCGGGTCCAGTTCACGCAGGCGGTCTGCCCGGAAGCGGTACTCTGGATACTCACAGTAACCACTGCGCTGCGTTGCTCCGGTAGGGATAGCCAATCCGTGGCGGATCAGCCAGACCGGGAAATCGGCATCGCCATTGGTATCGATGAACGCGCAGTCTTTCCCCCGTTCCCCGTCCAGATTGACCGTCAGAGAGGCCCAGGGCTCCGCATAGCCATTTTCCCATGTGTGCATGGCAATCGCCAGGTTGCCGTCCATATAGGCGGATACCTTTAACTGGATAGGATGGACAGAGCCATACTTTTCATAAGGGAAAGTAAGAGGCCCTTGCCTACCCATGGCCGGCATTGGTTTTTGGGCTGGAACTGTACTGATGTTGGGTGTCAGATCCAGTTCCCAGCATATAGCGAGAATATCAGAATCGTCCACACGGTAGTTATATTTTTTGGCATACTTGGGGTGGAAGAGAAGCTGACCGTTCTCCACAACAAATTTGCCTTCCTTGGTGCCATAGGTGTACTGGCGGCCATCCAGAAGATGTTGCACCTTTTTGGCGTCCGCTTTGATCTTTCCTTTGTCGTACCATGTGGTGTACTGCACCGCAACCTCAAGATTAGGGTTTGAATGAAAGCGGGTTTCTAAAAACTGCAGGACGCGCCCGCAGACTGCTACCCGCTGTTCCACTGTTTGGGCAGAGTTGAAGGACAGTGTGAAATAGGAGTAATCCCGCCCAGACAATCCATAGCCGTGAAGCGTATTGCTGAAGTCGTTGCACCAGAAAAACAATTCCCAACGGGAACTTCCATAAGGCGCCGGATCTTCGGATTCATACTGATAGCAGATAAACTCCCTGGCAATGGCCGCCATGACAGAGGCCATCACAGCGTTTTTTGACTCAGCTGCCCGTTTGATCCTGCGGTGCGCCTCGTCAGGGCCGTCATCGCAAATCTGACGGTTTGCCTCCCGCTGCTCTGGGGTGTAGACATATTGGAGTCTAAGCGAATGGACATCTTCCCGGGCATAACCCCGGTCAATCCATTTTGCGCTGGAACTTTTGACAGAAGATTTGTCATGTAATATATTCATGGTGATTCTCCTTTTTGATTTGATGTAAATGCTTGTCGATAACTCGGCGAAGGTAGTCAATGAAAATTTTCATCGCAGTGACGGCCGGCCCCGCCATATTCCAGCAGGGCATAGTCGATACACCGGGCCGTCTCGCCCAAAGTGTTTTTCACGGCTTCTTCCACCACATCATCCGTATCTGGGCACTCCTGTTCGTTGTTAAGGCGTGTCAGCTCGTGGTGCAGCTCTTTCATCTGCTCTGGCGTTACCGGCTGGTCAGTTTGGACCAGTACATCAGCAAAGTCGCCGCAGCCATCAACATTCAATTCTCGGATCAGCAATACTCCCATAAACGATCCTCCTTCAACGGTCCTCGTGCCAATCATAAAGCAAAAGATCATGGCTGGAAGCCCTCGGTGGGAGAACAGCCGCCCGAAAACGATAATTTGTAAATACAAAGCCAGTGGGTTTGTGCGTGTACTGGACGGCAAGAATGTGATACTCCCGGCCCATCCAGTCGGCAGATTCCAGGACCTGTTCGGTTTCATTCCCAAAATCAAGGGCAAAAATCCAGTTATCCTGACAGCTGCTCGGGTCAGAGTAAGGCTCCCCGCCCGGCAGGAACAGGAGCTTTTGTTTCATATCTTCATAACTGTGGAGCCCCGGGTGTTTATTCAAGAACGCTTGTGCCAGTCGTTCCCTAAAGGTATAGAAGGGGATGAATGGTTTTTTGCCCTCGAAGTCCCCGTTTCCATCCAGAGCGATCACCTGCCCATCCGAGATGATCTCGATGATAACATCCTTTCGGATGCGGCAATCATTTTGATAATCATCCGGGGTAGAAGTGTACCATGTGCCATCAACCGTATCACGGTTGCAGTAGTAATAGGGTTGGTTTACAGATTGGAACACATCCTTGCAGAAGCCTGTGTCTTCAAACAGAAAAGTGAGCTGGATCGTTTTCATTCGAGTTTCCTCCGTAGTAATAATCATAGATTTTTCTTAGACCGCGCCGTATTTTGGCTTTGGTAGGACTGCCGGTGGCGATTCTCTGGCCAGAGCCAAACGCTGGCCCGAAAAACCAAATTTCGTAGTGGGTGCAGAGATGCCGCCCTTTTGTGTGGGCGCTTGAAACCGACCACATATAGGCGTCGCCGGACACCGTAAACTCCTTGGGATAGCAATATTCCCGCATTCCATCCGGCGAGAAATCATCCAGCGCCGCGGCATTCCCGGAACGGGGGTCTGCTTGCGGCTGAACGACCTCCCGAAGCCAGAGAAGAAAAGAAGACTCCCCGGCGCTCATACCGATTCCTCCGGCTTGCCGGCCTTTTCATAGTAGACCTTGCGAGTGCCGGCACCGCGAACTTGGAAGATAAAACCGGGCACCATCTCAGCCATCTTGTCAGCATACATTTTGGCGCGGCCACAATCTGGGATCAGCGTAGCATAAACCAGGCCGACCCCAACTTTTCCTTCATGCAAATTTATAGCGCCATAACAGCGGGCTCCAATTTTCTTCCCATAGACGATATAGTTCATCGCTTCCCGCCCTTTCTGTTAATACCAGATGAAAGTCTGGCCGCATAATACCTGAATGCGGTCCATAATGGCATCAACTTTCTTTTCGGAGAGGGGGACAGCTGCATTATTCCAGTGCCGAATCAATTCTTCCAGTGTGCGGTCTGGCGCCGACACACAGAAATCACAGCAAAAGTTATAGAGCGGCTGCCCGGTATAGGCTTCAAAGACGCTTTCAGTACCATCAGCAATCCGCTGTCTCTGGTTCCCACTGTAGTTGATACGGCCTAAATAGGCGGCGCCATAGCGTTCACGGTAGGCATCAATTATTTTGCGGTTCCAGTCGTTGTAGGTATCGTCACATTCGCGGATACCGAGATAGCCGCCGCAGCTGGCAGCATATAATCTCTGCATTTGGCGATAGTAGGAGAGGGCGTCTTTGGATTTTTGAATATGCACCTGTTGTTCTTGTTTCATCAGGGTAACCTCCTTAAAAAACAAGGGACCGGCAAACAGCAAATACACTGTTTGTCGATCCCTTTGTGATAGTGTCCCTTGCCAAATAGAAAGGCGTTTGTCAAATAAGAAAAAGTGTAGAGTTTTATTTCTGTGGAGCAACATTGAAAGTATCAATGATACAATACTGGCAGATCAATCAGAAAAATCTTTTAGGTGCTGAATGATCCATGCTTGCAGCTCGTGTTCTCCCGCACTGCCATTTGCAATAGAGATAAACATATCCGCAAGTTCGCCGGGCTTCAGTTCAAGAACATAGCCGTTCCATTTCAGCAGCAACTGCGTCATCATTGCGCCAATCCGTTTGTTACCATCAAGAAAGGCATGATTGGAGGCTAGTCCAAACCCTATTCTGGCTATTTTCGCAAGATCCGTTTCAAAAAGGTCAAAACCGGCAAAGGTTTGCAACGGAGCATTGACTGCGGCTTCCAGACTATTTCGGTCCCGAATACCGTCCAAACCACCTGAAGCTTTGATGATCCTGCTATGGACGGCGATAACATCTTCAACCGTCACCCAAATCATTCCGCCATCCTCTTATAGTCGTCAGCGAAAGAACTTAAAACCGCATCGGTATCCGCCAACATCTGCTCCCTTGAAATTTCCGCAGATGGTGTGTTAAGAGTTAAAGGAAACGGCATTCCATTATTGCGGACAAAGGCATTTGCAAAAATGTTGAATGCGGTGGATGTGGATATGCCCAGCTGCTCGCAGATGGCGGCCATTTGCGCTTTGACCTGACTATCTATTCTAAATGTCATATTGGTATCCATATAATCGACCTCCTTGCACTACAATTATACTACATATCATGTGCAAATGCAACGAGTAGGATGCTTAATTGAAGAAGGCCACGGGAACCAATCGTCTTTGAGGGAGTGCTGTATCATCTATGCGGCAGCTTCTGCGGGAGGCAGCTCGTTGATGATGGGAGCGGAAAGTAAAATGGCCGTTTCGGTATCTTCCATTAACAGCCACGCACCATCGCGCCAAACACAAGAAGTTGCCTTGTTGTAAATCTCCGGGACCTTATTGGGATCGTCGATGCACTCGCGGGTAACGAGCAGGCACATATGATCGAGATAGAAATAGTGAAGAGATTTTTCAATTTCCTCTCGTAAGGTATGAGCCAGGGCCGCAATTTCGTCCATATCCTGCCGCTGAAAAGCAGCCTCGGAAATCTTTTTCAGGCACTGTGTTTGCTGAATTGCTGCATCAATGTAGGTTTTGGCCTCGTCAAACAGGCTGCGCCGGATACGAATATCACATAGAGCTACATGACGGGTGTATTCGGTGGCCGCTTTGCAGATTTGCCCCCGCAGTTCTTCATAAGGTTTTTGGTACTTTGTTTTCAGCACTTCCAGCGATACGACTTCCAGATTTCTCCGAAGGGTATCCAAATGAATTTCAAGTGCCTTGCGTAATTCTTTTTCGTCCATAGTTTTTTCCTCCATTTCACAACAGAAATCACCAGCGTCCTATTTTTGTGAGGATGCCTGCTGATCATCCTGTAAAATATCCTGTGCGGCCTTGGATACTGCATCCCAGTAACACTCCCAATAGGTATCGCAGAGATCCAGGTAGTGGCTGATGCGCCCTTTGATGCCCGCATTGTGCAACAGTTGTTTTTTCTGATCTTCTGTCAGAGCCAGATACTCCGGCAAAGCTTGAGCTTTATCAAGAAAATCCTCCCGTGCGCACTCATCTTCATAGGCTGCCGCCACGGTGCGTATAAATTCAGGAGCCAGCGGCAGAGGCCGTTTTTCAATGGAGAGGTAAAAGTGGTTTTCGCAGTATTCCCCATCCAGATAGCACTCATAGCTTTCTGCGGTTTCTTCCTCTGCAAACTGACTCTTTTCACGCCATTTCTCAATGCAGCCGCTCTCCAGTTCGTTTTTCAGATCGTCATGAAATTGCCGCTGGGCATCCATTAAATTAGTGAACGGAGCCTCATAAGAGCCAAATTCCCCGTCAGTGGCCCAGTGCGAGACGACGACATAAAGCGTACCTTGGGGATACGCCTGCTCGGGAACGGCCAGAGGCGTCAACATTTCAGGCGCCATGATGACCAGTTCCAGCCCTAAATCCCCCACACGCTTTGGCGCACCATAGAGTTCAGAAAAAGTCTGCTCCAGTGCGCGGCGGGCAGCGGAAAGGCACGGCGGGTCAAATTTACAATAGATGTCCGGCGTATCATTTTCAGTTTCCCGGTCATCATCCGTGCGAATTTCAAGGATGCGCCCGAAGAGCCCGCTGTACTCACTCGCTTCATTGGCGAGGACGCGGCTGCCTACTGTGTAGGTGATGTTCTCATGTGAGAATTTCTCACCCGGTTTCTTATAAATCATAGTCCATTCCTCCCTTGAAGGGGAAAAAGCAAGTCCCCTTGATTCATCAATAAATGTGCCTTTATTATCCGCGTCGAAAATGACGGCACCGCTCGTAAACATGAAAATGAGCAGTGGAATAAAAGCGATATGCCTGCTGCTTTTTAGGCGGCAGCAGCCAACGGCGGATGGGCCGCTTGGCAGTACCGCAAACTGCAGGCTTTTGGCTTTTGAAGATTTTCATCATCCATATCCTCCTTGATAGACTGTACGCGAAATGGTGATCACCCTTCCTCCATGTCCTCGCCGGCCTCGATGATACCGCGCTTCCGTTTCAGCTCCGCGACTTTTCGCTTCCACTCTTTCTGCGACTGCTCGGCCCGCGCCCGTTCCGCTCGTTGATCTTCCGGGGAGAGTGCAGAAAACTCCCACTCCCGGCGATCTGCGTCAATATCCGCCATGATGCGGCGCACCAGGCGCAGAGCCAGTTCGCTCTTTGTCGGCGGCAGCTGCTCCATGGCAGCCTGCCCCTGCTGAAAAAGAAGCCGGTACCGGTCGTATTGAGCCTCGGTGATGAAACCCCATCCGAAGTCATCCTGGAGTTCCCGCTCGCTGTGGTATTGCATCACTTTCTCAAATTCAGCCTGCCGGGCGGCGCTTTCTCTCTCCACCGCACGGGCAAATTTTGCCTCGATGCGCTGCAGATCGCCAAGCACCTTCACACAGGCTGCTGCCTCCATCAAATAGCCGTGATCCCGCGGCTTCAGATACCTACTCATCCAGCACCTCCGTTTGCTCATCATCACAGCTTACCAAAGGGCAAGCGTAACTTTTATCAATGCTGGGCATGGTACATCCCATATCAGGATCATGACAATCACAATTCAAGCAGGGAACCAGTGGCTCCGGCTGAAGCCGGATTCCCAAAACGATGAATTCACTCCATCTTCCGCAGTGTGGGCAGGGGATTGTCCCGTTGTACGCATGGTCGATCTGCTCTTGTGTAACGGGGGAAATCTTATGGCAGCATTCGTTCCGCACATATACGATATGAGCGGCTCGCCAGACTTCTGGACGGTATCTCTTATTGAAAGGAAGGTAGCCGCCCCATTGCGGATTGTCAAAAACCCGGTCGATGTGTAGCTGAAGGGCTTCTTTTCGCAGTTCAGCGGCTGATGCCCCGATATAATTGTGTTCGCTGCACCATTGGATCAGATGCTTTAGCAGATGTGTCTCCCCATCGCGTTCGATGACAGCCTCCGCCAGCCTGCACCAGTCCTTTTCTTCAATCTCCCCAAGATTGGTTTTTACACCGTCCCACGGAAAACGCTTTTTATACCGGCCGGAGCCCGTGCTGTTACAGCGGAATACGCCGTATTGCCAGCGAATATCCTCATAGGTGATGGAAGAAAGGTCTACTCCGCTGGGTAGATGATAGTCTTCATATTTCATAGTTTTCAGTGCCTCATAATTTTCACAAAGGTCAGACTTTGCTTTACACAGTCTGAACGCTATTGTGAATCTCTCCGGTTTGCGCGGGGCCAGCAGACGCATTGGTGTCTTGGCAGGGGCTATCCGATGGAGGAATCTCGCCTCTCAAAACAAAAGGAAGAACTGCGTTCCAACTGGTCAGGGGAACTGGATTGCCGTCTATTTCCCGCAGAGCCTCATCCATCCAGCACTTTTCGCAGATATATGCATGAGCGTATCTGCTCAAACTGTTCAGGAAAAAATACAGCCCGGAGTATAATTCGTTGCGGCCGCATCGCGGGCAGAGAAGCTGCTGTTCCGTCTCCTGCAGAGGGCAAAGACGCTCAAGAAATCTCTTTGCTTCGTCTTCAGAAAGCTTCATATTGTGTCCTCCATTGCATTTCTTAAAATTTTATTGGCACCAACTTGGCCGATGCCGGTATAAGGTCAAGCCTGTTATGCGATGGATCTCTTTGTCGTTGGTGACTTGAATGAATCCTTTTTTGCGGGCCACAACCCTGACTTCCTCATTCATATCAAGACAAAATACTTGTTCCCCGTCCATCTTCCGGAGCTCTTGCGTGGTGAGGGGAACTTCAGCGGCAAATTTGTTTTCAGGCGGTATAAGCCCGGCTACCAGCATTTGTACTGCGGTCTGAAAACCGGACTCAAAAGCCTGCTCGGCCACAATGCTGCTGCACTCACCGGCGGCAAGCTGGTACGCTTCAAAGGCGGCCATGGCTTCCGGGGAATTGCCCATTTTCTGGCGCAGGAGTTCCTCTGCCATTGAAGCATTATGGTTAAGCTGCTTCTGGTGCTCGCTTTGTGTTTTGAACACGCTCGGCTCATAATCTCCATAGTAGAGGTCATGAAGGAAATCCGGATCAGCGACAAAATCGGCTGATAAGGACTGCTTGGGAGCAGACAGGTTTTCGGCGATTCGCTCCAGAGCCTTGATGAGACTGGGCAGCTGGGAATTAAAAAATCTGCGGCCATATTCTGTTTCGTGCAAATTCAAAATTCGTCACCTCCATATAGAGAAAAACCGCCAGTGCCTTCGGGCCTGTAGCGGTTTATGTGAGGCCCCAGAACAGGGACCGGCTTCTTGGTTGTTCATGAGGACAAACCGCCTGCTCCTTTAGGCGGCAGAGGTATCTGTCCCTGCAAAGTCACAACATACGATTTCGCATATTGGCGCGGTGCAATGCCAGTCATTTTTATAGTAGGCCGTGTCGATCCCTTGGTTAAACTCCAATAAAATCCCAGTCCTTTTTTCAAATGTTCTGGCACGCCCTTCCTGAAGCCAGCGATGGTCTTCCGTTCCGCTATATACGAATGGCGCGCTCATTTGCGGTATTATGAACGCACCTTCCTTTGCAATACGGGAGGCCGCCTCTATTACCATATATTCAAATTCGCCGCTCATGTAGCTTTTGCGGTAATTGTTTGCAATTCGGCCAAACGGCGGATTTGCAATCGCGAAGTCAAATTGGCCCAAGAGGTCAGGCAGAAAGGGATCAAGAACATCCGCGCATATCCATGTGGCCTCTGGCACAACTTTTTTACCAACCTCAACATAGTGCGGATTCAGTTCTACACAGGTAATATCGGCATAGCAGCGGCTGCGGTCACTGCATTCCAGCTGTGCCGCATAGCTCAGTACGCCGATTCCAGCACACAGGTCGATAATTCTGATCGTCTTTCCGTATAGGCACGGAATCTGGAGAGTAAAATCGTTGGCAAGTCCAAAAGGAGTAAAAAATGCACCGGACTTGCTATTGATGTGCTCCGCGTCTTCCCGGAAATTTTCAAAGATAAAAAGCTTATCTTCGTGGGAAAGGTGTTCTTTCTGCAGGAGACAAACCGCCTGATCGTGGAGCTGAATTTCTCTTTTGGTCAGCTTACTCATGGGTATCCTCCATTTATGTGGTTTGGTACAGTTTAGACAGTGAAACCTTCCATACTGCAGCGAAGAATGCAGTAGTCGGTCCGAAGGCTTTTCATGTGCCGCAGAATATCTTCTTTGGACTGGTAGCCCTCCAAATTCAATACCTGCCGTTCTGGACACCCCTTCTCGCTGGTCAAGTTGCAGTACCAGTACCCGCTTTTGGTCTGGTAGACCTTCCGATTTCTCTTGTGACCGGGAATCGTGAGCGTCAAATGCAGACCGCCGACGCCATACTCTGCATGAACGAGCATAAAAGTCGCTTTATACAGCTCGCGTTCTTCCTTTTCTACAAAACCGCAGAGATCAGGCAGCCTGGGGCACCTTCCAGATGTGTGGGGCATATCGCGCCGATTCCGTTGGAATTTTCCCCGGCACCAGCAATCCCGCACCTCGCATTTTTCACAATCCACAGCGCCATGAAGCGGTGGGAAATAGTGTTGCTGCTCCATCACATGGCCTCCTTAAAAACAGTCATTCTGCATTACTTTTTGGCAGGCCAAGTCCAAACCAGCTTTCAGCTGAGGCATGGCCTCCATGTATTGGGGAGTGATACCCAGGGCATCAAGCGTGTCTTGAACATCGCCGGTATAGCCGTATTCGTGGTTGGAAAGTTCAGTCAGGAACATTTCATAAATGAAATTGTCTCCAGCTTTATCAGCGGCAATGGCCTCCTCAAGCTCCTTGCGGTGCCGGGCAAACATTTCATGTAGCTTCGGCGCATCGCTTTTGCGGTAAAATCCACCGGTGCCAGCGATAGCATACACCTGATTCATGTCGGAAGGGCGCAGGCCGAGCCGGCGCATTCCCTCTGCGAACTGCTGTTTATCGAACGCAAAAAACATGGGAAAAGCGTTGACTTCCTCCTGCTGGCGATTCCGCAGCTCCTGATATTGATTTTTCATATTATGCGGCCTCCTTTTTCATCCGCTGTACAGACAGCCTGACACGCCATTCATCCGGGCGGGGCTGACTGCGGCAAATCCGTTCTAAAAGGTCTTTATTCGCACAAACAGCATATTGCTTCCACTGAGGCCCTGGCCCTTGACGGGTCAGGTGCTCCAAGGCATACATCATCACAGCACCCTACCTTTCCACCTCGAATTGCCGAAGCTTTTCTAACAGCAGGCGGGTGTTCTGCGCGTATTGCTCAAGGAACGGCTGATCCAAATCGAAGTTATAATATCGGTAAAACAGCACTTGGAAGGTCATCTGTTTGCATAGTTCCGGAGAGATCGAGCGCATCCGCTTACCGATTTCCGTGATAGCGGCATATTCCTGTTTCAAATACTCTTTCTCCACTCTGGGGAAATTGCGATAAAACCAGTCTTTGACGGAAACCTTTCCGCCGTTGAAATGATACTGCTGATTGCGGTCAAAGCAGAGGCAGTATTCAAAATCACGGCCCCGCTCGCCGGGTCCTACAGAAAAGGGATAGAGCCGGCAGGTCCGTGGGCGTACCTCGTAGATGCTGCATAATCCATCCTTCAGGAAAATACAGGAATCGTCCGGCCCCGTGGTTTTCAGCATGAAGATGGGAAAGCACTCTTGGGTCAGCGGCATAGGCTCGCAGTATCGGGTCAACACATCGTCTATAGTGCAGATGTTGGGATCACAGCCACGCAAATAGTTTGCCAACCGGTAGGCATCCAGGCTCTCCACCATCAAACTATCCTTGATATGACGGCAGCATTGTCCACACCTGCGGCACTGGTAGTCCACACAGTCTTTGGCATGAACGGACACTACTATTGTTTTTTGATCATCCATGACAATCCTCCGAAAAAAGGGCCGTGGCGGGAAATCCGTCACGGCCCAAAACATATAGGACAAGCTCTGTTGTCCCGGTATCTTCTTACAACCGCTTTACGCGCACGCGGCCAGACTCACCATCGGGAGCGGGTTGCAGGCCGCCAGCGGAAAAGGGGCCATTGAGAGGCAGTAATTGGAGTTGAGCGTTTCAAAGCGTACCATATCATCCGACTGATCGTGGATGACTACCACACGGGAGGTATGATAGATCTTACCACCCGCGTGAAGAAGGGCACCCTGCCCAATCACCAACGGACGCAGAAGTGCTCCGTGCATCACAATAGATTTTTTTGATTTCGTCATATACTTCGACCTCCATTCTGTTTGTAAGTGGATGGTTACTCGCGGCACAACCTCAAAAACACAGCATGGACCTCATCAAGAAGTTCCTGGATGCGCTTCATCGGTATTTTTTCGTGGCTGGAAATCTCCCTGATGCCATAGCCGTAACCCTTCATGCGGACAATTTTCATCTGTTGTTCGGAAACATGGGAAGCCAGGTCATGAAGCATCTGCTGCATTTCAAATTCCTGCATGAGACTGTCCTGACCCGGCAGCACCTCTTCCAGCGGCACGCCATCCGGATATAGGCCCAGATGGATACTGATAACTTCTGCATTACGCTTGCGGCGTGCTTGGGAACGAAAATAGTCGTAGATACATAAACGCATTCGATGCATAGCAATAGCAGCAAATGAATAGTGCTGCGCCGATTCATCAGAAAAGTAATCTTTGACAGCCTTCAAATATGGAAAAATAACTACATCATAGAACTCGTTCTCCGGCAGATGGTTGTCATTGAGAAATTTATAGACCAGGCCATGGTGTTCAGCGGCAAAATCCTGCTGTTCCTTTGTCAACGGTACTTCACACAACATAAATTTTCCTCCGTTCTAAATAAAAAAGGGATACCTCCGACTTACGCCGGAGGTGTCCCTTGATGATGTATCATGCGGCATTGCCGCAACAAAAATAGTTACGCCGGCAACTGTTCATAGTCGCCGTTGATCTCGCCGACCACATAGCTTCCATCCGAGGCCGGGGCCGCAGTGGCAGATTCCGGGATCTCATAGTCGCAATCGTTGGTCTGCTGTTCTTCATTGATCAGCGCCCGCTGAATATTGATCGCCTTGATCTGCTCCTTGAAGACATTGGCATAGGCGCGGATCTGGGCCAGCTCTTCCCCCTGGAAATCACGCAAAAGGCGGAAAGTTGCAACGCTGTAATCATTGCTGCCGTTGCTATCTTTCTTGAGGCCGATCTGGACCAGACTGCCATAGGTGGCACGCTGGCGATAGACAAAAGCCCTGTTCAGGAACTCCTTGAACGGCCTGATGCTGGTGGGCGGCAGGGAGACCAGCAGAGGCATATACTCACCACTGCGCAGCAGATAGAGATGCCTCATATTCTTGCACGCCTTGCCGCGGCCGCCATCCTTGGCCGATCCATACGCATTCATGGGGCAGGTAGCACACGCACCTCCCGGTACGCCAATCCCTGTTTTGCCATCCACAGAGGAGCAGAGCGGTTTGGTGTCTTCGTCATACTCGCTGCCTTCCGGCCACAGAGTATAGGCAGAGTGGTTGTAGAGGATGATGCCCTCCAGCGTCCGGGTATAATCCGGATTGTCGGGATCTTCCGTGGGAACTTCAAACTGCAGGGCGCCGCCGGCGGGGATCTTCACCCGCTGGAAGCTCATCATCTGAAGTCCATCCGCATCTTCTGCGATCTCATCGCGGCTGAAGTCGCCCTCCACCATCGCCGGAAGCAAGAATTTGTTCTGCTCGTTTGCGGCCACCATAGAAGTGTTCTGTTCGTACATAGTTCGTTCCTCCTGTTAATTTTTTGATGGATGGCAGCTATTTAAGCGGCCATCTGGTTGATTCGGCTCCACTGCCGTGCCGGCATGGAGAGAATGTTGTAGCCGATGCCTTCCAGCGCGGTTGCCCGGTCATAGTCCTTAACATCCTGGCTGTGGCGCGTTACGGCGTTGGACAGACCATATAAGGTCAGATCGTTGCCTTCAATCAACCGCTGCAGCACACCGGAGCTTTCATCGTCCGTGATGTGAAAATCCTTGCTTACGAGCTTCACAATGCCAGGGACAGCGGCAGTATTCATGGGGGCGTCCTTGGCTTCCCGCATCATGTTGACCACACGGGTAAAGCGCACCTCATCTACTACGGCCCGCACCGTGTCCTGGATCTTCATGGCGAAGGCTTTGTCATCGGCCTCCAGCGTCTTTTCCGAATACAGCTGGTAGTTCTCCGAAGCCTCATTGACACGGCCTACATGGTTGCGGCGCGTCTGGGCGTCGTTTACCACCATACCGTTGCTGCACACCAGACGATAGACCAGCGGCTGGATGCTCACCGAGCCCAGGCCTACCTCGCTATTGCTGATAATAATACCGGACTGCACGATGTCACCGGGTACGACCTCTGCCTCCAAACGGGTGTTGACAACCTTGATGTACATACGGCTGTCGGTGAGCTGGCAGCTCTCGAAGTGCATCCCTTCCATCTCCTGAAGGACTGGAAGGACAATCCCGGCAATATCGAGGTTGTCGATACGCCGGTAGCGGTTGCTGAGAAACGCCCGCGCTGTGCCGTCTATGGTGCGAACCATACGCACAGCCGGCTCCCGCTGGAACCAGGCATTCACATTCTGCGCCAGCAGCTCGGGGTATTCCTCCAGCATCTTGTCATAATAGGCTGCCGGGATCTTGAGGTGCGTTCCGATCTGCCTGTGTGCGATGGCGTTGACCTCCAGCGGCTCCACGGCATAATCACCGGATTGGTCGTAAGCGTTGAGATACAGCCCGCCACCAAAAGGCTCCAATCGGAGACTCCGGGTGTCCAGCATATAATCGGCCTTCAAATCGTTCTGCCGCTGGATTTCCTGTGCCATTTCCACAAGACTGATCCCTGATTTCATGTTATTTCACTCCCTTCTCATGACGATGGCGGTCACCAGGAGACCTGGATGCCCTGCGCTGTTGTTTCAGCAGCCAGACCGTTGCTCTCAAACACTTCCACCAGACGAGGCCAGTAGACCTTTGCCGGAAAGTTGGAAAGATGTTCCTGCGGGACAAGCTCTTCACCCTGCTGGATGCAGATGTCCCCGTTTTCTTTCAGTGTGAGTTTGCTGTGGCCGCGTGAGTTCAGGTCAGCAATCAGCGTCTCCATGACTGTGCGCCCGTTGTTCTCATACCAGATACGCGGGTCGATAGGCTGCTTGTTGGGCGGGATGTCTGCCTGTTCCCCCTGTTCCGTCCCCGCTTTAGACAGCGGTACGATCTTGAGCAGGTCACAGCGAATGGTTGCGTCCTTACCGAAGGTGATGTCCGCATGGTCGAACGCCTCCACATTGTAAAGGCGGATACGCCCTGTGCCGTTGCTGCGGATCAAATCCGCCGGTCTCTTTTCACACCACTCAAAGCAGGCGTTGGGAAAAGAGGAACGCAGATAAGTCAAAATCCGGTGGTTGGCATAGCGGAGCAGCAGATCGTCTGGTACAGGCCCTTCAAGCTCCGGCACCGTAAAGGTGTTCTGCGCGATACCCTCGGCATGGAGCTGGCGTTCCCTCTGCTGACGCTGACGGCGGCGCTTGGCCTGCTGCATATAGGGGAGCAGGAGGATCAGCACGACCCAAAGCCCCCAGAGGGTAAATACCCCTATCAGAAGCCACGCTTGCCAGGGTCCGCGTACCAAAGCCATGATGGCGATGACAGCACCGATCAGGATTGTGATGCTGCCGCTCAAAAGTCCTTTGTCGTTACTCATGTTGTTACCGTCCTTCCTTTTAAGTTTTGCTTGAAAACAAAAAAAGGGACCGCACCAAGCTTCAGTTCATTCTGAAAACTTGATACGGTCCCTCTTGCAGTGCCGGATTTTATTCCGGCAGGGATTCGCGGTCGCCGTCCATTACCTCAGAGGGGGCTGGAGCGGTTGCCGCCGCGTCAGAGTCATGCTGCTCATGTTCCGCTTTTGCTCTGGAAGATTGCCCAGGAAGAAAGCCAAAGTCCGTCAGCCATACTTTCAACTTTTTGACTGTGGCCCCGTCCTTTTGCCGTACATCCACCAGTTTCTGCGATCCAGTGAGCCAGATCATGCTTCCCTTTTTGACCTTGAGCCGTGTGAGCCGGGCAACCTGGTCGCCGCGGGCCCATACTTGATAGAAGTTCGGATGTTCACCTCCGGAGCGTTCCATCAAATCAAAACAAACATACGGCTGCTTTGACTGGCTCTCTTTGGGAGTAAGCTCGTGCATGACTCGGCCAAATACATAGATTTGTGCCATAACACTCCTTTCTTCGCCATCGGCGTTACTATCTATATATAAAAAGTGCCAGCGGATACCAACCCGAAAAGGGCGTGGCAATACCACTGACACTTGATACAGCATACAAACTTAACTGCGTGTGCAATGCAGGGCTTTTGGCCTTGCGGTACAGATGTTTCATCTGTATCCCACATGGGGAACGCACAAAAATCAATTACAAATTAAGTTTAACACCATATCTTGTATTTGTCAAGTGATATAATACTATATATAGATATTTTGGCCCGGCGAGTTACAATATGTGGTTCATGTGGCGGTAGTAATCATCCAACAGGTAGAATTTCAGTTCCTTGGCCCGGGGTGTACCATAGTTGAAGGTCAGCGCATAGAGATTGCCTGTTCCATCTATACCGAGGGGGCCGAGCCAGCAGTTAGCAGTGTTGCCGTTGAGATACCAGAGCTGAATGTCCTGGTAAGCATATTCCGAAACAAGCCCTGATGCGGCCAGACGCTGGGCGTCTTCGTCTTCAATCAGGGTGGAGGAAAGAAAACGGCGGTAAAGTTCATCCGGCAGGCCGAGAGCCTGTTGGTAGGTCAGCGGATTTGGGTGATTCAGCCACCAGCGGGTAACATCTTCAAAGGTGCGCAGATGCGGTTTAGCTCCAAGCGCCCGAAAGCTGCGGATGAACGATGTCACCTTGTCCGGGGATGGCGCAGAAGGGATCGGGATTTCACGCACTTCGTTGTCTGAGAAGGAAAAGGCAATCCGCTCACCGCATCTGTCCTCCAGGATGAGTGCGGAGCGGGATAATGGAGAGACCAGAAAGTGTTCCATAGCAAAGGTATGATCCAGAAACTGTTGGATTTTGTATTGCTCAATCGTGTGTGGCTTGTACATGGGGGTAGACCTCCTTTTTAGATTCTACCTATTAAATAGGGAAAATCCTCCGTTTTTCTGCAGCAAAATCAGACTTTGTAAAAATAGCGGATAGAAGAGTAAGAAAAAGAGATACGATGCTGTGGTTGTGGAGCCTGCACCGTATCTCTTTCCTATTTTGCCGTAGGTTTAGCCGTTCTCCTTAGCCTGTTCCTCTGGGACAGCCGGCTCACCAAGGGCCTCATATCCCAGGAAGCTGTTGGTGGAGAGAGCCGCGTCCAAATAGTCATTCCCGACCACAGGGCGGCTGCCGGTTTGAAAGTAGAAACGATATCGGGCGCCAATCTGAAACTTGGCGGACTTACTTAACAGTAAAGTGCGCTCCGCGCCTTGTTCATCTATCAGTTGGATTTTGCGATACCGCCTTATCACAGGAGAGATAACGCTGGAGCAGACGCCTTCTACGATCTCATACTGGCCCCGGGCGATGGTGCTCCATAAGCTCCTAACCAGTACCAGAGAGGCAAGAAAGATTATGCTGCCCAGTACCAGCAGGATATGGTCTGTGGTAATAATGAAGATGATTAGGCTGAGGGCAATGCTTGCGAGCCCAGCCAAAAAGGTCAACAAAATCTTTCGCCGCAGCACGAACGGGAATTGGTTCCATTGATTCTTCATGTGGTAATCCTCTCAAAAATGATTTGCTGGCGCAGGTAGAGGTTGGCAACGGCCAGCGTTACTGCCTGACTGCTCCGGCTGTTTTTCATTATGCCGGCGATATTATAGCAGGTGGTTTCGTCGTCGCCGTACACGGCCTCCATCAAGAACTGCTCATTGGGAAGATAGGCAACATCCTGCTCTACACACTTGATGATCTCGGCGGTGGACAGCAGAGCTTGCTGGGCCAGCCTCATAACACGGGTCTCATAGTCGGTACGCCGGTCTTTTTGGAATAATTTTAGCGCCTGTTGAATAGGGACTCGGCGGCCTGCCACCAGTTTGACAAATGAGATGCTCCTCATCAGCATTGATCCGCTGGCTGGAATAATGCCGAGAGAACTCAACAAATCATACAGAGCATCGTATTCCGTTTCACCGCAGCCAGATACCAGCAGACCTCGGGTGAGCAGCCGATTTACGCAGGCATCCCAAGAGCGGGAAATACAATCTCCCAGAGAGGACACCAGCTTGTCACACTGGAGGGAAATATCCTCTCGTTTAGAAATTCGCCAGTTTAGGGCGGTCCAAACGACCATTTCCTGCATATCCACCATGTAAGTTTGCCCGCCCAAGCGAATGACCGGGCAGGACCGGCCACAGCCATTCGTTTCCCGGTCCAGACGGCCGATTGCAGTATATAGGGTATTCTGTTCCATTCATCAGTACCTCCTTCTTTTATATATCCTTTACTGCGGAAAGGCCGCGGTTTTCAACAAATTCAGAGCAGGCTTTTCAGAAACTTGGAGTCTCTGCGCAGTTTTGCGGTGGAACGCGAGATCCATGCCCCCACATGGGAGGGCGGCACCTGATAAAGCTCCGCAATGTCTGTGACCCGCATTCCTTGAAGTTTGAGGGCAAGCGCCTCAATGCCAAGCCGGGTTACGCCATCGTAATCTTTTTTACAGGCATCCAGCAATGACAGAGTTTCTATCAGAGATACTTGGGTGTCAAAGGCGTCGGGCCGGGACTCCAGGGCCTCTCCGTCTGCCGCCAGTTCTCCATGTTCTCCAATAATAAGCCTGCTGAATTTTTTCTTCCTGTTGCAGATCGCCCGGCAATAGGACAGAAGCCCGTTTTTAACGACCGTTTTGGCGTAGGTAGAAAACTGGGCCCGTCCGTCATTCTTATAAGTAGACGCGGCTTTACAGAGCCAAAGGCACCCCTCTTGGAACAAGTCTCCATATTCCATACCGCAAATAGTTGGATTAACATGGATGTAGTCACAAATAACCCAATGTACGATGGGAAGATTCCGGGCAACAAGTTCCTGCTGCTGTTCTGTTAAACTGGTCATCGTTTCACCCCCCCCCTTTAAGCGGCCGAATGCAGATTGCCCAAAGGAGCAGCGGCTTTGTAACAGAGGCGAATTACCTCATCGCACATCCCGTCAGAAAACATGCCAATATGTGCCTGCTGGTCATTTAGTCCCAGTTTGGCCTGGAGCCAGATGTAGACCTCCCATTTTTCCATGTGACGGCTCTGCTGCAGATGTTCCAGCGCCCGGTGAGCCAGGATTCGTTTGTGCCGGAGATCCCCATTTGCCAGAGTCCCCATAGGCCGGTGTGTCCGGTCATGGGCACTCACATAGGCATCACAAGCCGGCCAGCGATCACAGAGATAGATATATTTGCCCTGGGAACGGCGGTTACAGCCATAGACTGTGCTGGCGGGGCGAAGAGAGGCGTTAGCATGGCAATAAGGGCATTGGATATGTTTTTGCTTCGTCATAAAAATCATCACCTCCAAATGCGTATAGATGACGGTGCAAAGGCGTCTTTCAGTGTGAAAAAACAGTGTTAATTGCAGCCCGGGTCCAGAGAAAGCTGTCTGAGCGCACAGGCGGAAGGGTCCGGTGTGTGCCATTCGATGTACTTGGAAAAGGCGGCGTCAAAGGCACGCCGGGACAAAATGGCGATGCACTCAGACGAATCCACAGTTTCCCCGGATAGTCTTTGGATGTCCTCGGCCGGGAGCAGCATAATCTGTCCACACTCATCCACAGCCAGAAGAAAACCGGAACAGGGCGTTGCCCGGCCGCACATACAGTCGCCGCAATCGCAGCTTACAAAGATGGCGTTGCGCCAGTTGCCGCGAACGGCCCGCAGGAAAGAATAAATTTTGCAGGATGATTTCATCCTCTACCTCCAATAGTCGTTTTTTCAAAAACTAAAAAAGCGGGGACCGGCCGTGGAAACCCACAGACCGATCCCCGCCGGTGATTTTAGCCAAACAGGCCCTCGATCTCGCTGGTGATACGCGGAATCACCGTGTCGTTGAAAATGAGGGTCAGGGCCGCCAGAAGAAGGGCGCCCAGCACCACGGCGATGATGATCTTAACAGCGTCCGAAATGTAAAAATCACCGCGCTGGTTGGAAAGCGCCATACGGGCACGAAGGGCCAGTGCATTCGCCTTGTTCTGGATACGGGTGGTAAAGTTTCTCATGGTAAGACCTCCTGAAATTTTATTGTTTTGATGTTGATGGTTTTATAAAAAGACTGCTCACCGCTCAAGAACGACGAATCGGTTTGAGCATGTCCTTTTTATTGGAAATGGGCCGGCTGGGATAGGCTTTCGGCTTTTGATACAGAAGCCAGCGGAAACGGCGCTTTTCTTCCCGTGCGCCGCCAGACGGGGAAAATTTTTTCTTAGGCATAAAAGTCTCCTTAAAACAAGGGCCGGCCTGTATATGACAGGCTGGCCCAGAAATAAATGACGGCAGCTGACTACCGCTACAAAAATCCGCTATAGAACAAGCACTTACCTCCTTTACACTGCAAGAGGTAGAAAAATGTGTTTTTTCTGCTTCATACATTCAGAAAAATGTGAAAAAATGAATTGCAAAACAAAGAAAAATGTGGACACCTCGAATGTGCATCATCATTTATCACGAATCTTCCGATGTATCTTGCAGAGAAAACCATAGAGCTCTTATAGGAAACGGCCCTCACATCCAGATGTGGGGCCGTTCCATTCGCAGTCCGATTATCCAAAGAAAGCGCCCAAGGAGCCCATAACCTCGGTACAGAGGACCACCAGGTAGATGATCATGATGCAGATGAGCATCATCATGGAGTAACGCTGGATCTTCTTGGGGCGCTTGGCCGCTTCCTTTTTTAAGTTGTTCTGCTCAATCTGTCTCATGTCAAAACAGATCATTTTAAAGTACATCCTCTGATCGTCGCCTCGCAATACGCCAATCAGTCCCCGGATCACATCGGACAGCATGGGGCTGCCGATGCGGGTTTCAAAATGGATGAGGGCGTTTTCATAGTTGCCGGTCTTCATATCGGCAATCGTCTGGTCCAGCTCCGCGCCGAAGTCCTTGCCCGCCACCCGGCGGTAGGAAGTAAGGATCTTCAACACATCCCGGTCATTTTCCAAATTCTGCCCGATGGTAAGGGCAAAGCGAGGGATCTCATTCTCAATGAGCTTGCGCCGCTTTTTCACAAAGTCAAAAACCTTATAATAGGTTGAAAACCACAGCGCCACGGCCAGACCAATCAGAACAGGCACCATAAGCGGTATCAAAAACGCCATCAGCAAAGAACTGAGGCCGACTGCCCCGGCTGTGACCCAGGCCCGGGCGGTGTAGACTTCCGGTGTCAGCTCCATGGCGGCAATGTCCAGCGCCCGCTGCAGTTTATTCCGCTTGAGCTTGTCCAGCTTCAGGTACGGAGCGATCAGGCCGGCGATTTTGGTGATATAGACATCCAGCAGTTTCTCGGCCTTTACGCCCTGCTGCTTGCGGGCCAGAAGCATCATACGGGAGGTACGCTTCGTGGGAATGTCTGCAAAGGCGCAAGTCAGGTTGTAGACGGCAAAACCGAAACAAATCACTGCTGTGAGAGCTAAAAGTGTCATGCGCTGTCACCTCCATATTCAATGGGCCTGCTCAGTTTCATGATCTGGGTCAGGGCAAACAGGATAATGGCTGCGCAGATTGCCAAAGCGATTTTGCCCGGCGTGGTGAAGAGCAGCGTGTGAAACCAATCTTCATTCAGGAAATAAAGCAGCGGTACATTGGCGATCACAAGGAACATCATTGTGATCGCCTCCCGGCGCGGCCCCTGCATCATAGCCTCCAGCTCCGACTGCACCACACGAACATCAGAAAACTTCTGGGCGATGGTAGGCAGCGTATTTTTCATGGCCCGGTCAGACTGGCACTGAATGAGGATGTCGCACCATTCATAGAATACCCGGTTGGGGACCTTCATCTTGAGGCTGTTGATGGCACTGGTAATATTGGCGTTGATCAACTCTGCCTCATAGACAAATGCCTCAAAATTGGCCTTCACCGGCTCATTGATGTAGGGCAGGTTTTCCTTGACTGCCCGGATCAGATCCTCCGTGCGCAGGTAGGAAGTGGTGATGATGGAGATAGCCGTTTCCAGCTCCTCATTCAGATGCTTTTTGTAACTGGCTGCGGTGCTGCGCAGATACCAAATCGGAGCAAGTGAAAATCCAATCCCTAAAATCGGGACCATGTACACATTGCCAATCAGCAGCGCCAGGGCGCCGCCCACCGCGAACAGGATCAGAGACAGCCGTTTGACTGCTTCATACCGGTCAGTCCGCCCGGTGCCTTTGAGAATCTGCTTCAATTCAAAGTCCTGATTAAAGAAGCCTTTGGCTGGAATTCCCATCAGAACATTCAGTTCATCGGTCAGAGTGGCCGACTTGCGCTGTGACCGGAAAAGCGCATCAATGAAATCGCCCGGCCGCACACCAAACAGCGTTAGGAGTCCAGCGGCGACGAGGGCGAAGCATATGATGTAAACCCACGGCATCCGTTCAACACCTCCTTGTCGTGCTCAAGAAATTCATCCAGCTCCTTATGGGAAATCCCATTGTCCAGGAGACGCTTCTGCAATGAGCTGGACATCTCGGAAACTTTTGTGTGGCGGCCGACCACAAGGGGCCGTCCATCTGCATCAACAGTGTTGTCCAGCACATTGTAAGAATAGAGGGTGCGGTAAATCAGCCGTTCGCCCTCACAGCTTTCCCCCTCGATGATCTCCATGATTTTACGGCTTCGGTCTTCCAGCTGCTTTGTGAACACGATGATTGGATAGGCTTCGACCATGATCTGCATCAAAACATCATCGCCCATCATATATTTTCGCTTTGCGAGCGTCATCATGCGCCGGTAAGTAGAAGCGCAGCTGTTAGAGTGGATTGTGGTGCAGACAGTATGGCCGGTACGGGAGCTTTCTGCAGCGGACAGGCTTTCTGCCGCAGACCGCATCTCACCGACGCCGATCACATCCGGGTGCTTACGAAGGACCCGTTCCAGCAGGAAGTCCTGGTTGATGTTCAAGGATGGATTTTCGCTGGGCCGGGTGAGCAGATGGACTACGGAATTCAGAATATTTCCTTTTTCGTCCCGCTTGACCAGATCAAATTCGCGGCTGCCTTCCTCAATCGTGATGAGGCGCCGGTTGTCAGGGACCTGGGATAACAGCCATGCCATGATGGTAGTTTTGCCGGAGCCGGTGGCCCCGGCAATGCAGACGGATACGCCATAGCGGATGCAGGCGGTCAGAAAATGAAGCATTTCCGCTGTTGCACTGCCGGAGTCCAGCAGCTTCTGCGCAGAAACCGTTTGTTGATTTACGATACGGATGGAAGCGTTGATCCCCACCTCCGGGTCAACAATCGGCGTCTTATCCACAGAGATACGCACATTCTTATCCAGAAATCCGATCACGCTGGGCATGGTATCGTCTATGACCATGCCGCAGGCGTTGAGCATACGCCGGACCACATCAATAGCGTGCTGTGGAGAGGAAAACTTGTCCGGGATCTTAACGCTGCGCCCGCCGGCTTCAATCACCTCAATGTCGTTGTAAGCATTGATGTTGACCTCCTCAATACCAGGCTTGTAAATCCACTTTTTCAGGAAAGAGTACCCGGCCATGTCCTCATAGAGCTTCTCGCACAGTTCCTCCGTGGTCAGCCCCTTGATGGCGTATTTTCGCTTGACGATGTACTGCACCATCAGTTCTTTCAAAAGGGAGGAGGCGCGGTCGGTATTTCCATCGCCGGCCTCTGCAATCGTGGCGGCGTGGTTTTCCGCAAAATACCGCTGTACATCTTCCAGAATCTGTTCATAGGTAAGGTCCTGATTGGCCGCAGGAGCGAAGAAAATGTCATTGAGATTATTCATCGGCAGTTTCCTCCTCAAAATGCTCGGTTTCGTTCCCATCATCCTCTGCGGCATGGTCAGCCAGCTCCATCTGCTCCAGCGCATCCAAAACTTTGTTGAGCGAAGCTGTATATTTGGGATTGCAGTATTTGATGGCCTGGAACATCCCGCCTTCGGTGGCGCAGCGGTCGATCTCCTTGCCATAGGGCAGAAGGCCGTCCCATCCGCCAATGATATGGCCCATCTCATCCAGCGCGTGGAAAGGGCGGGCCATGCCGGCAAAGGTCATGTGCTGATCGTAGTGGAAACGCCCGTCTCCCAACAGGGGCTGATGGGCCTTTAAGTAATTAACGCCCTTGAGATCAGGCGTCAGGATACGAATGACCAGATCCCCTGACTCAATGGCGGCAGGCGTGAACACATTCGTCATATTGGAACTGCAGTCCAGAATAACGAAATCCACAAGCCTTGCGGCGGCGTTGACCAGCTGGAGTACCATGGCGTACTTGACTTCCGGGTAGCTCAACGGATTTTCACCGGCAGCATAGCCCATCACGCCAATGAAGGGATAACTTTTGAGCACGGTAACATGGCTTGCCACCAAAGAGGTGTCGATCTCCACGCTGCTCAGTACCTGTCCTACGGAGGCGTTGGTCTGAATGATCTGCTCCGGTAGCCAAACCGGGAGCATAGGAACACTGATTTCCGCATTGATGATGATCGCTTTCCGCTTGTCGCGGGTCAGGGCTTTTGCCAGGATGCAGGAAAACATACTTTTTCCGCTCCCTGGGCTGCCCCAGACGGTAATGACTTTTCCCATAGGAAGCTCCTTTCCCAAGAGGTGGGATACCCCTTGACTTTTTCATTGTCAGGTGTATAATATAAATGAGATTATCATAAAATAGATTATGATAAAGGAGGTAGCAATATGAAATTTATCGGCAGACGCAGGGAGTTGGAATCCCTTGAAACCGCGTATCAAACAGACGGCGGCTTTGTTGTTATCTATGGCAGACGGCGCGTGGGAAAAACGACGCTTATCAAAGAGTTCATCAAAGACAAGCTCGCTTTTTACTTTCTCGCAACAGAGGAAGTAGAATCCCAGAGCATGAAGCGGCTTGCCAGTGTTGCCGCACGGATCACGAAAAATCCTATGCTGCAGAGAGTCGCATTTTCTGATTGGCTGGATTTGTTCCGTGTGATTTCGGAATACCGTCCGGAGGAGAAAAAAGTGCTCGTGATCGATGAGTTCCCGTATCTGGTCAAATCGAATCCGGCGTTCCCCTCCATTCTCCAAAACGCATGGGACGAGATCCTCAAGGACAGTAATGTGATGTTGATCCTCTGTGGCTCACTGATCGGAATGATGCAAAAGTATGCCCTCTCATATGACAGCCCGCTGTATGGGCGCCGGACCGCGCAGATCCGCCTTGCTCCGCTGCCATTCCCGGATGTGTATGCGGCACAGAGCCTTTCGTTTGAAGATGCGGTGAAGCAATACTCAATCACAGGCGGCGTACCCAAGTATCTGGAGTTCTTTAATGAGCGGGACGATTTGCTGCAGCAAGTGGAATCTGTTATCCTCTCGAAAAACGGCTTTTTATATGAGGAGCCCAACTTCCTGCTGAAAGATGAAGTGACCTCGGCCGTAAACTATTTTTCCATTATCCGAGTGATAGCGGAGGGCAATCATAAGCTGGGTAAAATCGCCGGCGCTATGGGGATCGAGACTTCCGGCCTGACGCCTTATCTCTCTACCCTCAGCGATTTGGGCTTTATCGTCAAGGACACGCCTGTGACGGAGAAAAATCCAGAGAAGTCCCGCAAAGGGCTTTACTTCATACAAGATAACTTTGTGCGCTTCTGGTTCCGGTATGTCTACCCGTATAAGGGAGAACTGGAATTGGATAACTCCCGGCTCGTCATGGACGAGATCGAAAAAGATTTTGAACAAAAGTTTGTAGCCTTTGCTTATGAGGATGTCTGCAGGGCCGTTTTTGCGGACTTGTGCAGAAACAGGGAAATTCCATTTACGCCATCCCGTATAGGGGCCTATTGGCTGAATGACCTTGACAGCGATACCGAAATCGATGTAATGGCGGTAGACCACCAGAATCATCAGGTCTTTGCCGGCGAATGCAAGTTCCATGTCAAGCCAGTGGATGCGCCGGTTTTCTTTGCCCTGCGGGACAAAGTGCAGGTGTCCGCAGAAATCCAATCAGCATTCAAAGGCTATCAGTTCCTCTACGGGGTGTTTTCCAAGAGCGGCTTTACTCCACGGCTGCTTGATATGGCCGGGCAGAATCCCAGCCTGTTCCTGATCAACGAGGACAAACTCATCCAAACAAATACCTAATGGTAAAACCAGGGCGGTGAAGCGATTCACCGCCCTGGTTATTTGCTATCCTCCTGGCCGCTTTCAGGGGAGACGGTTTCAGGCTCGCCCCCTTCGGTGTTTTCGGCGTCTCCTTCGGCGGCAGGCTCGCTGCTTTGCGCATCAGCGTTTTCCTCCACCAGCGTTTCCGGGAAGTAAATTTCCTGGAGCGTCTTGTCCTGTTCGGCCAGCAGTTCTTCAGCCAGCTGGTCATTGTTGCGGGAGATCAGGGCCACATGAGCTACGCCGTCGTTCTCCAGCTCAGTGATGATGCGGGCCTGCTCCGGGCTTGCCAGCACTGTGATGGTAGCAGACTGCTGCGGCTCTTCATCTTCTGCGGGCTCCTTGGTATTGTCCACATTGATGCCATCAGAATCCGTGACGGAAAGGACCTTGACAAAACGCAGTTCGGGTACTTCTTCCGCAGTCTCCAGGAAGTGATAGATGCGGACAATATCATTGGGCTGGAGCTTATCCGACAGCCCGGAGGCCAGTGTTTTTACGGTCAGAGAGATAGCAACCTTACCAGAGGGGATGTCGTTGAGCGCCACATCGGAGGAAACCGGGACGCTGCTCACCTTACTGGTGAGAATATAGTCGCCCGCAGCCAGATCCGCCGTCACATACAGGCCCTCCACATCATCAAGACTGTGAGCCACATTGACGGGAAGGTTGTAGCCGCCTACCTCCACAACCTCAGCGTTTTCTTTTGTGACCTGCTCGCCTTTGAGCACAGGCTGGGTGATACGGACAATTTCCGTTTTCCCGTTGGTCTGCCGGGCAATGGTGGGCAGAGCCACAAAAGCAATGACTGCTGCCAAAACCAGAGACAAAATACCGAAAATAAATCGGTTGTTGAGTTTCATAAGCACATTCTCCTGTCATAAAAATAGTTCAGCCAGCGTTGCAATCGAGCAGCCGCAGGCAAGAAAAGGTAAGAACGGGATGGCGATGGGCTGGCGGGGCCGGGAGAGCCTTCGGAACAGAAGGACCATCGGCATGGCAAAGACTGCGGCCACAAAGAAAACCAGAGCCATCCCGGAAGGACCGTAAATCAGCCCGAGTATCCCACAGAATTTAATGTCGCCTCCCCCAAGCCCAGTTCCACCCGTTGCCATGGCAGCAGCCAGAGGGATGCAAAAGCCAAGCAACGCCCCCGCCAAAGCCTCGGCAACGGCAGGCCAGAGCTGCCCGCAGTCCCCAATGAAACAGACCTTGAGCAACGGAGCCAGAGCGGCGAAGGGCATAAAAAAGGCGAGCGCCCGATCCGGCACCCGCCTATATAGAATATCGTAAACAGCAAAACCAGCCACAACAGAGAAAACGGTGAGCAGGTATGTCGGCCACAGGCTACTCGCGGTTGGTGTACCAATCATCATAAAGGCTCCCATCGATTGAAACATAGTCGTTCAGGTTGATGCTTAACATTCCATCAGGGGTCCAGGTGTCCCACACCTGTGTAAACACGGTGTAGTCTGTGGAATCCGGGAACCATAACGGACTGAAATGCACAGTCCGGTTATAGGTAGAGAACTCATTGGGCTGGAAGGTGAATTTGGCACTCCGGCCGCTGGACACCCGCTGCAGAAGGCGTAAGTATGTTTCGTACTGGAACTCGGGAAACACGGAAAATGCCGTCTGTGGATGGGTGATGTGGCTGGTGGGCGCGTCGGTGGAAAGGGTGGCTGTCACATCCTGCTTGACGCCATACCCGCTTTTCATTGACTTCCCAGAGGCCGTGGGCACAATATCATCCGGCATCAGGGACATCACACCGCTGATGGAGGCAGAATAGCCGGTGTACTCGTACTCCCAATAGCCTTCATCGACCCAGTGCCCCCAGTCATCGTGGTCACACCAAACCCAAACCGGTACCCAGTAGCAGCTCCATACACCCCAGTTGGCAGTGAGCTTCTGCGGCTCATTGGGGAGTGAGGACACGGTGTAGTTGGGGTTGGTATCCGTTGCTGTCGGATCTGGAGGGATATGTTCGTTCAAGTCCACGATCTCCGCAACAAAGGTATCTTGTGCGGTATAGGCCCCGCTGACGGAAACCGTGATGGTTACCGACTGTGGAGTGGAGGGCGTGTGCCATTTGACCCAGACCACCTGGCTGTCGTCTGCCGGGATGACTATATCGTTGACCCGGTAGGTGGTGCCGAGAATATGGAAGGTCACCGAGGCCGGATTGTCCGGTGTTAAATCTGTATCCGTCCGCAGAGTAACGGATGTGATCACATCCGTGTCTACCCGATATTCTACATCGGGCGCTTCAATTTCCCCTTCGGGCGGGCGCTCATCAAACCAGACAATGCCGACGCCCAGACTGCTGATGATGTCAGCGTTGCTCTGCTTGCTTGTGGTGCTGCCTGTCCATGCGGGCAGGCCGAGATCGCTAAATTCCAAAAACATCGACAGAGGCAGATTCTTGTGGGTGAGGGAAGTCATGGTTTTCCGAAGCGCCCCGCCAGATTTTTGGTCATACAGCGCCGCCTCTGTAGCGGTCATACAGTAATACTGGCCGTTATGCGTAAAGTAAGCAATGGGCTCAATCAGCAGCTTATAGTCGCCAGCGATCATCCGCTCATAGTCCACACCGGCCGCCTGGGCAACCATCTGGCAGGCATACTCCGAACAAAAATACCGCTTGATGGCCTCAATATTGCTCTGCCCCTTACTGCTGACGATGGTGGGCATAGACTGTGTTGGCCTTGTATAGTCATAACCTGCGCCTGATTGGGGAGTAAGTGCAGTGCCGGCAAGATACTGCAACTTGTTCACTTTTCCAAAGTGAACGACATTATTTTGAGATCGATTTGTAAAATCAATCGGTGAGGATATTGCGTTTCCGCTATCGGCATCCACAACGGTGATTCGCACACCATCATTTCCAGGATTCCAGAAATTAGAGGATGTGCCTTGGCCCATGCTGCCGCCACCACCGTCAATATTTCCGTTACCGCCCTCTGCAAACGCGGTGGAAGGGAGCAAACAAAATACCAGGGCAAGGCTGCACAGGAGGGCGAGAAGTCGCTTCAAATACATCACACTCCGTTCTTCTTAAAATAGAAAGGCCGCCACAATTCTGTGACGGCCAATCAGGGGTATATTCAGTTATAGATTGGTCAGCCCATATTGCCGACCTGCTTGTTGATGTCTCCATCGCTATCTCCAATAGTTTCTTGTCCATTACCGGGGACAATCCACCCAAACACTGGATCATACACAGCGCCGCTGCCATTGCTGGCCCCGGGGGCCGGCTCATTATTGGCCGGCTCCTTTTCCGCAGGGGGAGTGGTGACCTTGGGCACTTCCGGGTCAGGATTGACCGGATGATCTTCACCGGGGTCTTCCCGCTCGGTTTTCCCTTCTGGCGCGGGCGGGGGCGTTGTTTCCGGTTTCTCCGTGTCCGTGAAGTCGATCACGACTTCATCCTCAGTTTCGGAGGTCACCTTGGGGTACTCCTCTTCAGGACTGGAGGACTGGCCGGGCGCATAGGCTCCGGCGCCGCTCTCACCGTCTGTCTGTGTGCCGCCATCCGACCAATCGCTGGTCGTGCTGCTGGGCGGGGATTCTTCCGGCTTGAAATCTTCTGTGCGATCCCGGCTGGCAAACCAGCAGACACCCAGGATGGCAACACAGAGGACGGCCAGCGAAGTAACGATAAAGCCTTTGGATTGGAAAAACTTCTTCATGTGTGATACACTCCTTTTTTGCTGTTATATAAAGCCTATACTGTAGTTCTGGCTGAATTTTCAACAGCACGGCTAAAATTTGGTGTTGTGGTAGCCGGTCAGTTCTACCCGCTGGGTAATGGTGGGGTAACTGTGTCCAAACATCCGCACATAGAAGTCAACATCACAGTAAAAGATGTACTCCACACGGTCGCCCACCACATTGAATTCAAGGCTGATGTCGGAAACCGTGTAGTCATCGGTAGAGAGAGGGACCTTTTCAGCAAGGCCGCCGGCAACTGTGGCCTCCAGCATTTCTGTGTAGTCCCGGCTGGAGTAGAGGGTGCGTAAATACTCTTCAAAATTGGTTTCCCTCTGGGAGCGGTAAGTATCTGCGTAGATGGTGGCGCTCAGATTGTTCAGCTCCATTTTAGCCCCGTTGCGGATGTTGATGCAAGTAATTCTCACCGAAGCATACAGTAGCAGGAAAGAAATGAGCATGACAACTCCAACCACAAAGAAGCAGGCGAAGAAGGTGATCTCCCCCCGCTCGTTGCGGAGCGGCCGGTGCAGCTGTGAGAATAAACGCTTCATAGGCCACCTCACTTCCAGTAATGTTCGCTAACGCCGGAGCCGCGGGCCACCACCGTGATGTTGACCAGATCCAGATTCCAGAAGCCGCCCAGCTTGGCATCCCCCTCAATGGTAATATAGAAGGGCGTTCCCAACTGGATGGCCCGGGACATCCCGGAAGGTGTGGGAGATTTATATGTGGCGTCAATCGAATAGGTGATATTGTCGGCCCCCTCGATCTCCGAACAGAGGAAATCAAAGAGAGCATCCGTCTCGCTGTTGATGCCGCCGGACAACTGGATCTGCTTGACCATCTGATCGGCTGCATGGTCAAGCTCCTGTTTTGTAGAGATAATGCCGAACAAGTCGATGATAAAGGCCAGCAAAACAACGGCAATGAAGATAAACACCACCGTGGAAAAGTAGTTGGCCTCGCCCCGCTCATTTTTTAATGCACTGCGGAGCTTTTGCAGTATGCTATGGATAAAAACCACCACCTTTACTCAGAAATAAAAACAGCCGCTCCCGGCCGGAGCGGCTGCATTACAAATTTTTGACTGTACCAAGTATAACAGATATGGATTTACGGCTCAAGGGCAAGGCTGTGCCAATGCAAGGACAATCCTGTGCCAATTACAGCAGCGATTCCACCAGTTGATAAATATCGGTGAATGGATTGACGGCGATTCCAAACGGTTTGCTGCTGCCATTTTGAAGATGATATTGCTCTACACGCTTGGCATTCTGGAGAGCATTGGTTGTATGAGCAGACAACTGGGAATACACATCGCCGGTTTTCTCATAATCCGGAAGGTAAGTGGTCAAGGCATTCTTTACTGCAGGATAATCCTTGAAAAACTTAGTGGTGTACTGAAAGTGAAGCAGATACCAAAATTCAAAACAAGGATTAGAGAGCGCAATATGAATGCCCTTTGCATCAGCCATTTTCTGTGCTTTGGAGAGCAATTTGTCTTTGGCCGCGATAGGATCAGGGGTATTATAGTTCACATCACCGTCTGCAACGACCCATACAGCATCGCCATTGGATATAGAAAGCTGATTTTTGCTTTGGTATTCCACAGCTTTCCGAATCAGAGCGAGGTAATTGAACAATACGCCCCTCGTAGATGCGGTACTTCCCCTCGGCGTCCAAATCGAAATAAAAGGTCTGACGCTTCCGCATCATAGCCTCACGGCGGCTTGCGACAACGCTGCGGGTCTTGGAGTCGATGCCGCGCACCACAAAGTCAATGTCCGCCCCCAGCATATTCCCCAAAATCTTGTTTTGACGCAGCATCAGGTCGGCATACTCCTGGCCGGAAGGACTGCGGCCCAGATTGATCATCATCTCCTTAATGGGGATAATGATGCGGAATCCCTTGTAATCCACTACGGCCACAGTTTTGCGGTTGTCCAGCTGCTCAATGCCGCCCAGCTGACCTGTGAGGATGCGGCGGGTGCGGTAGGCGTTGTGGATCTCGTGCCAAATGACATCCTCGCGGTCTTCCTGTGTTTCCACCTCTTCACGACTGCGGATGGTCAGGATAGAGGCGTCACTGCGGTGTGTTACGGCGGTCCGGCGCAGAGCAGACGCAGTATCTACCGGCGCCTCCTCTTGGGGAGTGGTATCCTCTGAAATGGGTGTTTCTCCCTCATCAGGCGGCGCCGTATTCTCAACAGAGGCGAAAGATTCCACAGCCTGCTCTTCAGCAGCCGGAGCCTCCGCAGAGTCCTCATTCTCGCCATGTACGGGATCTTCCACAGGCGCCGCCTTTTTCCGCCGGGGTGCCCGCTTGGGCTTGGGGGGAGCCGGCTCCCCAGCAGTTTCGGAAACCGTCTCCGCCGGGATGCCATTTGCACCTTCAGCAGACAAATTGGAAGGAGTCTCTTCCTCACCGTCGCCATCCTCACCGGCCGCCGATCCGGCAGGCTCATCCGAATCGGAAGGGGCGCCAGAGGCCGTGCCGTCACCCTCGGGGGCAGCTTCATCAGACGCCTCCGTTTCCATAAACTCAAGGGGAGGGTCAGAGCCTTCCAAAGTGGCGTCGCCATCAGGTTGATCCGTAGAGGCGCTGTCATTGGTCTGATCCATAGAGGCCAGCAGCGCACTCAAATCGTCACTGTCAGGCGGCGCCGCCGCATCAGCCGGGGGGCCAGCGGAAGAAATGGTACCGTCCGCGGGGGCGGTGTTTTCAGGAACAGGAGTTTCCTGCTCCAGCAATACTTTTTTCTTGGTTGCCATAAAATTAACCTCCTATGTTTTGTATTAAGAAAGGATCGAGTCTTTATCTGTCGTGATGATGCCATTCGGAGCCTCTGCGGTTGGAACGGCTGCGGTCTGCTTGGTGCCGGTAGATGTGCTGGCCGCTTTCGGCTTTTTCTTCACTGGCTTTTTAGGTGCGGGGGTCTGCGGCTTTGGCTGTGCCGCAGAGGGCTTTGGCTGTTCCTGTTCCAGCCTGCGCCATTCGGGGATATGGGCGGATGCCTTGCAGGAACGGAGCTTGGATGCCTCCGGATGTTTGGAATAGTCCATTTTGTCTACCTTGAGAACTTTTTGCCCCCGGATGATGACCAGCGCCTGCTTGATAGGCAGCCGCAGAACTTCGTCTGGGGTGAGGACAGGCCGCTTGCCGACGCCGGAGGTCTCCCTGAATTCTGGTGTGTAATTAGAGATACGCCAGGTGCCCAACTGCTTGGATTTGCTGGATACCGATACAGAAGCCAGCCCCGTGCGGGAAGAAATAAACTCCGCCGTCAATTCATCTGTGCAGCCCAGGAACAACTGCGCGTCGCAGTTGCCCAGAATTTCCTGCCAGAGATTGAGAGGATACCGATTCTGCAAGCCCGCCAAGTTCTGAAACACACAGCTCATAGAGATATTTCTTGAACGAATGACGCTTAACCGGCGGGAGAGGTCCGGAATGGTGCCGCAGGCTGTTAATTCTTCACCCAGGACATGCACCGGTACCGGCAGTTTGCCTCCTTCGCAGTTCTTGTCTGCATACCGCACCAGCTTGATGAAGCAGAAGGACAGGAACAGGCTTGCCAGAAAGTCAAAGGTGCTGTCCTGGTCGCTGGTAACAAGGAAGTAGGCGCACCGCTCCTGGCCGGGCAGCTCCAAGTCAATTTCATCCCGGGTGGTGATCTTCTTAATCAGCTCCGACTGGAACACCTGCAGACGGGAGCCGAGGCCGATGATGACGCCGCTGCGGACTGTATCGCTGGCCTGCTTATACAAGCTGTATGGCGCTTTGGCCGGATGGGTGGGCGGCAAGTTCTCAAACAGGCTGTCCAAATCGGACTCGCCGCTTAAAGTCAGCAGCCGGTACACCTCTCCGATATTGCGGTTTTGCTCTGCATAACTCTGGTCCACATAGAGGACGAGGGCTTTCAGCAAGTTCATCTCGCAGGAATCCCAGAAATGGTCGCCCTTGCCGTTGTTGATGGTATTCTTAATGATGACATCTACAAAAAGCTGCGCCATCAGTTCCTGCCCCTCCACTTCGGAAAGGCAGTTCCAACTGTCCGAGTTTTCCGGATTGACCAAATTGAACACCTTGACACAGTACCCCTGATCCCGCAGATACTCGCTGGATTTTTCGTAGAGCTCACTTTTCGGATCTGAAATAATCAGGGATTCTCCGCGGACCGCCGCCTGAAGGATACGATTCATGCAAAAGGACCGGGTTTTCATGCTGCCGCTGGAGCCATACACAGCCAGATTGCCGTTGATATGGGGATTTTCGGGAATACAGACAGCCTTGTTGTCCAGCATTCCCAGTACAACGCCTTTATGCTTGCGCAGGTCAGGCACCAGATCCAACACACCGGCCATCTCCTTGCGGCTCATCCAGCCGGAAGTACCGTAGGTGCCCTTGGCCGAGTAAATGAAATTCCGGTCAGTATCATATTCGCCGGTATCGCTGTAGCCCATGCGCATGACCATGAGCAGCAAAATTGCCAACAGGCCGATGCAGATCAGGACACCGTACACTCCATAGGGCGGATGAAACACGGAGGCCAGACAGGTAAAAAAATCAGGCGACGCCATCGCCGGAGAAGTTCCGTCTCCGGGGATGCCGCCGCCCTGTTTCCACGCCGCGTAATTGCCAAACAGCTGTGCCAGGAAACCGCCTGCGTATAGAATCGCAAATACGGCGGCCGGCGCTGCTGCCAGACCTATGATCAGTTTCTTTTTGTTTATGGGAACAACCTCCCCTCGAATTTTGTAAAGTCAATGGTTTGCAGGTGTACCCGGTCACCGCAATAGCGGCGCAGCACATCTGCTTGAAAATCAAAGCAGATCAGCGTACCGGGGCGTTCCATCAGTTCGAGGGCGGTGTTGAAGCGCACGATCCGGGGCAGATCGCAGAAGTAACCGAACAGCACCGGCGTTCCATCCGGCTCTGCGGCATCCTGCTCCATGGCCCTGCCGGGATTGCCGGCGGAGAGGCCCTGTGACAGAATGCGGTCAAGTTCCGCGGTTTTCACAGGGTCACACAGTAACGCCAGTATCACCTCTCCCTGATGGTCATTGGTTAGGAAATAAAAGTGGTCGTAGCTGCCGTCCAGCATGAAGTAGTCATGCTTGGCCCCGCCGGTACTGGTGAGTATCTGGTAGGCCAGATCCATGCTGTCCCCCAATACCAGTCCATGTACCTGCTCGACACGGTACTGCTGGGCCAGACGCTGCTGGCATAGAATGTTCCAGAGGAGCGTTTTTACCCGCAGTTCGGATTTGTAGCGCCACTTCATCAGAGCGCCCCCGCTATTGTAGGTCACAAAGATGCCGGTGGGGACCAGCAGCACCCCTGCGAAGCGGGAGCTTCGGATCTGGGTGGCATCAGCCCCCAATTCCTTGACTTCGCGTGAACTGTAAAACACGGGATATGTTACAGCTTCGCCGCCAAAACCGGTCTGGGCAAAGACCTTCGGCTTTTCATCCGGGTAGAGCAGTACCCCGGCATTGCCCATAGTGATATAGGTTTCCGCGAGGCGGTGGAGCCGAAACCTCCGGTTTGCTTCGCTTTTGAGCCGGTTGGTTTCTGCGTCTCCTGTAAGGCAGAATGTAAAACGCTCGGGCCATCCGTCCAGCAGAACTAACTTGGCTTTGGCCCCCAGCCGATAGCCCCGGAGCCGGTCCCGGTAGTAGGTGCGCAGCAGTCCGGCCTTTTTGAGCGCAGTCACGACCGCCTCCAAGTAGTAAGGACTGGCGGGAAGGCGGTTGAGCTGGCTGGTGGGGAACTCTCCCGAAATAGCGGTCAGCGATAAAAGCCGGAACGGAAGCGTATCCGGCTGTGGAAAATAGTTGGTGCTTTTCCCAAGTAGTCACCTCCCTTGAAAGCACAGGATTTTTACCGTAATGACTGAGGACTTCGGTAAAAATAGGCTTCCCTATGAGGGAAAAAAGCCCGGAAAATCGGGCGTTTCAGCCGCTTCGCTGGATGTCGGGCTGGCGAAGGTCCAAAATGGTCAAAAATCCGAGATGGATTTTAGACTCGTTTTATGCTCTGTCAGCCATTGCGGAAAACGCTGCTTCTCCATGATGTAGATTTTTGTGCAATCCTGGTCGCCCAGTTCAGCCGTGTTATAGGCGTCGCACAACAGGCCGGTATCATCAGCCATCACAAAGGAAGAGAGAAGATCCAGTAATTGCTTTTCCGACAAATTATCGTAATCGCGTATCCGCCTGTCGGGAAGTGCCCGGTCATAGACCTGGGCGAAACAGACAACGCAATCGCGGTAATACGGAAGTGGGTGTTCTCTTGCGTATTGATCAAGGACAAAATAGAGCGGGTCCAACAGGAACTCATCGCTTTGCCGCTGTTTGCGCTTTGGCAGCAAACAGGGCAGCGTCACCTCCAGCACCCTGTCCTCGCAGTTGACAGTGATGCCGTGCGTTGCACCGGCGGATTTGAGATAGTCTCCTTTGCGGATGGTCGTGCTGGAATAAATCAGATGCCGCAGCCGGCAGGCAATCCGCTCTGCCCGCAAAGCGGCATCTATGGAAAGTGTTTCATAGTTGTCGGGGTAACGCTGGATGTCAGTGGTGTCCAGCGCGTACAGCGCATTACTCAGACGGGATATATCGTCGAGAATGCTTCCAATGCGGTGGGATATTAGTTTTCGATCCAATCATGTGCCTCCTGCTTTCTTGAAATAATTTGTCCGGCCTTCCTCGTCTACAGTACAAAATCCGGATATGCCCGGACAGTCAATTTTGGCGATTTGTGCCGGAGCATCGACCAGCATGATACGGCGGCTTCCCCCTTTGTTGCCCCGCAGAGCATGGCAGACAAGCGCCTCTTGCCCGGCGGCAATATAAGCGATCTCATACAATTCACCATCGGCAAAAAACACAAGTTTAACGGGAAAATCAGCCGGAGCGTGGTAATCTACCCGCCGGATGAAGTCCAGCAGGACCCACACTGCCCGGACAAGCACATGGTCGGTTTTTGGTGTTTGCCCTGCCAGGAAATAACCGCCGCCGTCTGTTTGAAAAATGCGGCCCTGCCTCTCCAAATGAGAGAGCAGGGCCTTTGCAGTATCTTCTTTGCCAGGGTGAAAACAAAGAAGCTGATGTTCACAGAGGCCGGGGTACATTGTTACAATCCGCAACAAGTCCGCAGCCTCGTTCCCATAGATTTCAGCCCTGGTCTTCATGGGGCTCACCTCCTTTATTAAAGGCGCCAATCAGACGCCTTCAAAGCGCATTGTTAAATAGGAATTGTGGAAAGACGCCATTAGAGCGTCAATCCGGCGTTTTTCGAGAACAGTAGGAAAAAAGGCGTCTTATAGGCGTATTGGAACTGTCAATGATGCGTTTTCCGGAGATTACAGCAATCCTCTTTATTGGGATTTACAAAATCTCTCCAGAATTGATAGTGTTCCGTTACATCTTCACAGATTGTCTTCTGCGGAATATGGATTTTTTCCACGATCCGCTGCTTTTCTTCCAAAGGAAGATGATAGTAGCCTCCTTGCCGCACGGTATATTTAGAGAAATCAACACCCCGAAACCACTGCTTAATCCACGAATTGACGCGCAGAAATTCAACCACACACCGCTCAATTCCCAAATCATTCAGCTTGTCGAAATCCATGTATTCCTCGATGATGGGACTTAATCGGATTGCTACATCATACCCTTCCGCTTGCAGAGCCTGAATTGCGCGGATGCGCTGACTGGGAGGACTGGCCTTTTCAAATTGGGCGGTTTGTGCATCGTCCAGGCAGGTCACAGTAATTTGAACATGGGCCAGTTCCTTGTCCAAGATCTCTAAATACTCCGGGGCAGCGGGAAGTGCAGACTTCGTGACGATGAGATAGCTTACCCCGCACAGATTCATCTCCTGGATGGTCTGGTAGGTAGTGCGGTACTGGAGTTCACAGGGCTGAAAACAGTCTGTCATGCCTCCAAGCCTGATGATGCTGCCGGATGGGAGCCTGCGGATTTTCCGCCGGACCTTTTCAATGTCTGCAACACGAGGATGCGCCGCATCCCATAATCCGCGAAAATGAAGCAATGAACGGGCATAGCAGTAGTTACAGTTGTGTTGACAGCCGCAGCCGTAAGTATCTAAACGGGTGTTATATTTGCATTTGTCGCCCTCGTTGCCTCCAACTTGCTTAAAGAAACTCTTAAACTCGCTTTATATCACCTCTAAATTCATTGTTTGATTACTTTATTGTCGGATACATTGGACTCACCTCATATAAAATTCTAAATGGTTGCGGAGGACGGTACTGCCCCGCCGTCTGTTGGTAAAGCATCCAACCATGTTCTTTACACTACTCTGCGCAATAAAGGGAGGCGCTTCCGCACCTCCCAGAGAAAATGCCTTTTAAGCGGAATCAGATTGTTCTTGGCGCTTGCGCTCCAAAAGTTCCCGTAGTTCCCTGCGGTCTGTGGTTATGAGATCTTTTTCCAATGGACTGGCCTTGAACTCCACCATGATATTGTTATTATTGGTGGAGATTAGGCCGCTGCCGCGCTCAAAGTGGGTGACCTCCATCGTTTCCGCATCAGACAGGTGCAGGGTCTCCTGGACCCGCTCTGCTTCATCGTCCTCCAAATTCAAAATGATTTTGGTTTTGCTGTTGTTGATGATGCCTTTCCCGAAACGGCCTTCGTCCAGATTGAAAAAGTCGTTAAGGTCCTGGCTGGCGCAGATCGCTGACCCACCAAAGCCGCGAACGGTTTTGAAAATCTCCAATACGAAATCGCCGGCCAGCCGGGTGCCGGTGGCTCCGGCGCCGGAAAGAAGCTGCCAGCACTCGTCAATAAAAATGGCTTTTTCCTCGGTGCGGTCAGCTTTGGCGCGGTCCCAGACAAAATCAAGGGCCACGAACATCCCCACAGTCAGCAAATCACCAGTAAGCGAGGAAATATCCAGTACGGTGTACTTATTATCCAGCCGCACATTGGTCTGCTTGTTAAAGGTACTGGCGGAGCCATTCACCAGACGGTTGAGGATATGGGCCATGCGAGTGGTTTCCGGGGCAGCCCTCAAAATCTCATACAGGTCACCCAGCACCGGCATCTCCCGGTAGCAGCCCGGATTGGCCGGGTCTTCCAGGGAGGCGTTGTCATGGGTGATGCCTTTGGCATTGTAAGTGCGGATCAGAGCCTCATCCAATAGTTGCCGTTCCTCGTGAGACATATCGGGTATCAACAGACTGAAGAATATGTGGAGTTGCTGGATTTTGGCGGCCAGTTCGGAGAGCTGGATTCCCGGCCCGTCCAGAAGCTCGCTGACCGACCGATCCACCTTGCGGATCTCCATCACATTGATGCAGTGCGGGCTGGCCGGGGAAATCTGGATAAACTCCCCGCCCACATTGGCACAGGCACGGTGGAATTCGTGCCCTTTCAGCGGCGCAATGATGAAAACGGGAATGTTTTTCCGCCTCATTCTTAACGCCATGAGCTGCATCGTAAAGGTCTTGCCTGCGCCGCTGGTACCCAGGATCGCCATATTGGCGTTCTTGTAAATCGCAGAGTTGAAAATATCCACGATGATGAGGGAACTGTTATATTTGTTGACCCCCAGAAGGATTCCATTGTCGTCGCACATCTCAAACGAAGTGAACGGATAGCAGCTGGCCGCGCCTCCAGTCAACAGGTTGCGCTTACCACGCTCGAACAGTCCCTTTTCCATGGAAACCAGCGGGAGGGCAGAACAAAATGCCTGCTCCTCCCGAAAATGGCAGTTGCAGACATCCATATCCTGCGAAAGCAGGAGCTTTTTTATTTCGCTGGCCTTCCACTCCAAGTCCTCCACAGAAGGGGCAGTCACAGTAATCAACAAGTTGAGATAATAGAAATCTTCGTTGTTCGCAAGGCCCTCCTTCAGAAAATAGCCGCTCCGAATAGCGCCGTCTATATCATCGAAGTCCGTGTTCGTGTCGCTGGCATCCTTGATTTTTGACCGGTTGATGCGGAGCTGCTGGCCGACCCGCTGAATAATGCGCTCTTTGGGTTGGCGTGAAAGAAACATATCGAGGTCAATGCCATCACCGGCATTGACGATCAAACTCAGCCAGCCCGCGGGCACCTGGGTTTTGTAACCATCTGATGGGACGAGCAGATAAGTATAGTACAGCCCATCTATGCAGAGATACCGTCCATGGGTGAAGTCGATGCTTTTGGGAGCAGCAAATTCAGCCGCCGGGATGCGGTCAATCTCACCCTCCCGCCCCTTGTCGAGATACTGCGTCACAACTTCCTGCACCCGCACCGACAGAGGCTTGACCGCACTTTCATTTCGGCACAACAAATTGTAGAGGACATCTACGGTAAATTCGTCCTCGTTTTCGTGGACAACGACCTCGTTGCCGCATTGACGCAGGTAATTGGATGCCGTGTGGACAGCACTTTGGAGAGATTGAATTGCCTCATCTTCCTGTTCGGAGCGCCGTGTATTGTTCCAAGGCTCATACTCAAAAATCAAAAAGAAGCGTCGTGTAACCGCCTCATGGGAGCCGACCTGTTGAACAAAATCCAAATAGTCCTCTTGCATCAAGCGGCACTGTTCATTGTCCTCCTGCGCCATTTCACGGCGTACTGTGTCCAGGTGGCGGTTGATGTCGGCACGCCGGGTAAGCACTTTGATCTGCAATTTAACAGGACTGATTTTTAGGTATGAGACGAAAGAGTAGATAATATTTCTCTGTTCCCGTGCGCTCCGTAGCATGAAGTTGATGGGGACCACCTCAACCACCTTGACAAATCGGTGGTCTTTCGTGTAGATAATGCCGTTGGCGATCTTCTCAATGGGCAGATAGTCTGCCACCGGATTGACGCAGGGAGGCTTCTCCTCCTTGATATGGGCGGGGCGTTTAGGCATCCGCTCTTTTTCAGGCCGCTTCTTTGCTTTCTTTTTCGCCTTATTGGCCTTGACAGGCCGTTCCTTCCTGGTGTTTTTCTTGGGCCGGAGCTTTTTGCGGATCTCATATCCACGGACTTCATCAAACTCAGCTGGGAAATCTGCTTCACCAGACCGCCGGTGCTTCGGCGCCTTGGGCTTTCTCTCCTTTGGAGGCTTCTGTTTGAGATGCTTGCCGGCTGATTTGGAGGGAGCCGTTTTTTCACAGGGCTGTTCACCGTCACCGCCGACAACGCGGCGATTCCGCAGGTATTTCAGAAAAGTGACCAGAAACTGCGATAGGCTTTCTCCTGAAATGCCAATGAGGGCAACCAATGCCACCGGGAGCGCAGTCAGGCATAAAGCAATAATGCGGGCAGTCAATCCAAATGGAAGGAACAAAAAAACCGGCGTCCCGATGGCAAATGCCAGGATGCCGGCTTCAATCACATTCCGCGCACGGAACATACCGCCAAAAAAAGTGCCTGTTTCTATAAAGTTCGGCGGTATGATATAAATATCATGGTCATTCTTGTTGCTCATGTATTACCTCGTTTCTGATGCCGGGGTGCGATACAGTCAGCCAATAATCCAGAAAGGACCGCCTGCTGCCGCACGGCGGCTTGCTTCGTTTAAGATGATGGATAAATCCCAGAGTTGTTCACTGCGCTTATAACTGGCCGGGTCTGCCACCATGATCTGACCATCCTTCACGCCGCGAAGAACGATGAAATGGCCGGATGAAGTGAAATGCCCCTCGGACATAATTGCCACAACCAGCTTGCCGTCAGCAAGAGCATCCAGAATCCGCTGGGGCTCGGAAGTCGTGCAGCCGGACACCGGAAGCCCCCATTCCTCTGCAGCAGCGGGAATCAATGCGTGATAAGAGCCGCTGCTTTTGCACCAATAGCCATTATCATATGACCACTTTGCCATTTCCACCGGGTCCACCATATCGTCCGTGAGGGAGGAAACCACGATTGCCATGGCGGTGGGGCCGCACCCATAGCCGCCAATGTTATCGGTACCATAGGGTTGACTGGCATAGCGTTCATCCAACTGATTGTAATAAACAACCGGGGTCCCGCCGTCGGTAAAGGTCACATCTCCCAGCGAGGGAATGCTGTTGCCGGTCCATTCAACCAGATTTTGCAGAAGTCCGTCACCAAGAAACAAACTGAGGTTGGAGGCATAATCAGCGGCCAGCTCCTTTTGTTCATCGGTAAGAGCAAAGACAGTATCAGCAAGATATGACTCACCATTGTAACGGATGGTGTAAACCATCCAAGTTTCCGTAGTTGTGATTGCTTCCCCGGTTTCCGGGTCCTCAGCCGTGACCTCACGGCTTTCCTGTACGCTGGTATAGGAGTAAAGATGTTCTTTATGCTCTCGCAGGGCAGAGGCCAGGCCATCCAGTGAAATGCTCTCAAAGTCTTCATCCCGGGCAGCACAATACTGCGAGATGATGAGGTTGGCGTTGTAGACAGGGCCGGAGGAATAGGGATTTTTGATCTCCATCTGGTCAGCACCAGAAGAGGCAAAGTCCACTTCGATACGGGCCATCACATCATCCAGCGCCTCACCCAGAATGGCGTTGATGGCAAAGGTAATGTCGTTGGCGTTTTCTACGATGGCGGTTTCGCTGTTGAGGATAGGCGTATCAGGATCAGCTGGTGAAAAGGCATTGACCAGCCCGCCAAAAATCAGGCCGGGCAGCATCAGGAGGAAAAGGACAGGCAGCAAAAGCAGAATGGCAATGATGGCAATGATTTTGCCGATGTGCTTTCGGCCGGCCCAGACGGCCCCAGCCACAGCCCCATAGGGGCCGCCGGCGGCAGCGCCTTTCGCTGCTCCAGAGATGGCCTTGCCAGCTTTGATAGCGCCTTTGACCGTATGTGCGGCAGAGGCCGCAGCATCTACTGTTTCGGCGGAGCTGTTTTTTTGTTCTTCAGCCATTAGAGTTTGTCCTTTCTTTTGGGAGTAGGCGGCAGTTTCTTCACGATGGATTCGTGATAGGCAATCGAGCCGTCCGGTGCCATATAGGGAGATTTTTCAACCGCATCCGCAGCATACTGCTTATACCAGACGGTACCATCTACGGAGTGAACGGTTGTGTACTGGCCTTCCGGCGCCACATACTGGTCTGCATGATACATACCAAAAGCGATGCCTTCTGGATGTTCCGGAGTGACTTCTGTGCCGGTAATGCGGCCACCGCCGATCTCCACATTCTGATAAGTGGGAATATTCTCGGCCCCGGGCTCCAATGCCGCATGACCCATGTAGGAATGCAGAGCCTCTACAGCTTTATCCCCGGTCATAGTTCCCATCTGGGTGATACTCCCGGTAGCAACCGATCCTATGACATTGTTGGCAAAATTGCCTCCTTTGCTTACGGAGGAGGCGTAGATATGTCCACCGATGCCGCCTGCAGCGCCGCCGACCAGCCCACTTAATCCGGAGGACTTGGCATCCGGGGGCGTTGTGGCCGTTTTGACCGCATTGTTGGTAACATTCCTTTTAATCACACCAGCCAAACCGCCGCTGGCAAAACCAGCGCCGAATCCAGCACCGCCTTTTCCGCCACCGTTTGCACGGACATGGGAGGAATGACTGCTGCGGCCTCCCGCAAAGTGATTGCTGGCAAAGCTCTTAAATCCGCTGAATCCCCTGGCCGTAATCATAGCCTCCGCCAGCATACTGCCGCCGGTATGGCCGACATTGACGCCCAGACTTGCCATAAAAGAATCGATCTTCTGTGATACTTTTAGGAATCCGATTGCGCACATAAACCAGATCAGCACATTCCCCGAAACGGCCTCCTTGCCTACGGCATCCACTTGTGCCTGAACTTCTTCCTCCGAAATGGCGAAAGCAGGCTGGCAGAACAGGCAGGAGAGGGCTGTGACCATCAGCGCAAGGAACAAAATTTTCTTGAGTCTTTTCAAAATGGCCCTCCTTACAAAGAGAGCGGGTTGGAGATAAACGAACCAACCATGCTCGTGAACAGGCGCAGGCACCAGGCGTTCATCAACAGAAGAAAAATCTGACCGCCCAGCATCCGGCACCAGGATTTCCAGATGTTTGATGTTGTCTGGCTTGCCCCCATGGAAAAGGCTACTGGAGCCGTATAGACCAGCACGCCGAGCAATACATATCGCTCTGCCGCTTCCAGCAGCAACTTCAGGTAGTTCCACGCCAGAATGATGACTAAAATCAGAGTGATAAGGGCCACAGCCCCATTGGCGCACACCCCGATGATGACCAGCATGACAGAGTTGAAATCTGCAAAACTGAGTGCCGGCAGCTCCGAATCCATAATCCAGTTATACGGTGTGCCGCCGATGGTCAGGATCATGCTGACAATCTCATTGGAGAAGAACGCCAAAAGAATAAAAATGACGGACCGGATGCTCAATTTGAGCGGGTCTTCCGCTTCAATACCGGCTCCCAGGCCAAAGTTCTTGAATAGCTGCCACACCCAGTTGAGGAGAATGATACCGATGCCCAGTGCCACAAAAACGCTGTACATCGTTTCAGCTGCGGGAAAGTAGCGCAGAAATACCGCCATATCGCAGCCCAGTGCCCCCAAAACCGAGGTGGTTATCAAGTCAAGGCCCGCCATGACCTGCTCTGCAATCCATTCAACGATGCCGTCCAGAATACCCATAGGTCATGCCTCCTTTCGTCGGGTATCAATGTGACGCCGATCAACCTGCCCACTGACCACCCTCAAAGAAGGGGACGATATAGGACATGATAAAGCCCAGACTGTTTAAGATGGCCCAGGTGATAACAATTCGTTTGAGCCAAGCCCTGCTTTCATCCACCGTTTTACCAGAACGGGAGAAATTCATGAGCAGCAATGCTACCGAAGCGGTCACAATGGCCGCAATCGTGGAGATAGCGAGGATCTGCGTGTAGACATCCTGCATGATTTCTGTAGCCTTTGTCCAAACATCGGTTGCGGCAAAGGCCGGCTGGCTGAACATCAATGAGACGGTGGGACACAGAAACGCCATATAAGCGATTCTGCCAATGGAAAAACGGCGCGGAGGGCTGGTATCGCCGTTTCGCTTTTGGTGAGGAATCTTGCGTTTTTTCAATTTTCGGACCTCCAATCCAAATGTAATATGCGGGACTCAAACAAAAGAGGAGCCCGCAGCTTTTGTAATAGATGCGGGCTCCCTCCCCAATCAGCCGGTCATTAGGGCAGCAAAAAAGCACCTTGAAAAAGGTGCCGTTCACTGCCTGCATTCAGTTTTGGGTGCAAGTTTGAGCATATTCAGTTTAGCACACCAGGATTTACGGCTCAAGGGCAGGAATGCGCCAATTTCATTCCCGTATTCTGCCAATTATTTGCCCTTGGCTTTTTCATCTGGTTTTGGTGCTGGGAAAAACTGTTCCAGCATATCCAGACTGTCTTTGGAGGTGTACCCCCATAGTACGGAACTGAGTGCGTCAATGGCTTCCCTGCGTCTGCGGTAGTAAGTGCGGAATGAGATGTCCCGGATATGCGGACGCAAATTCTCGATGATCTCCTCCACATTTTTGAGCTGCTGCGGGGAGAGGAAGGAGTAGTAAAGCAGCCAGTAATAAGCCTCGCCATTCTTATGGCGGGTGCGAAGCAATTCGACTGCCGAATCCAGGAGCTTCAGCATCTTGTGGCTGCGCTCAATGCACTTGGCATGGTGTTCAATATCGCTCCCGTTCAGATCGGCGCCGGCCAGATAGATGGAATCCAGAAATTCCTCAATGGATGTTCCGTATTCGATCTCAAACTTGGACCGCACATGCTGGACAGAAATTTCCAGGCTCCACACCACATCACGGTATTTTTTCAGCAGTTTCCAGGTATCATGGTACAGAGGATTTTCTGCGACATCTTTTTCAACAAATTTTTTCATGGTAAGACCTCCTTGTTCAATTCTCCGCGACGGGAGAAAGTGTAAGTTCAAAAGTAGCGACCTGCCTGTTCCCGCACAGAATAGACAGGCCAAAACAGAGCGTTGACTGTTCCCGCACGCGGGGTAGTAAATCTTCCCGGCAGTCGCCCGATAAGGGATATAACTTATAGCGGGAGAGGGGACAGCCAAAGCACGAAATCCCTTGTGCCATCAGGATTTGAGCCATCTTTTGGATGATAATTTCAATGTGCGATTTTGAAACGCTATTGAGTTCGTTTGAAACGATGATCTCATGCTCTATAATTGGCGTGTTTTGACTGGAGCCTGATTCATCGGGGAGTTCCAAACGGATGTTGAGCGTCATAGCGACCTCCTCTTTGTCCACCATAACATCCGATATTTCAAACATGGTGGACAGGTAATTTTTCAAATAGACCACGCTGCCGTGTCGGCCCGGGAAGGACATAAGGGAGATATAGTCCAGCGCGGCCAGCTTTTTGAGGACGCGGCCGACTGTCGCCCGGGACAACCCCCAGCGGACAGCCAGTTCAGTGTAGGCAACAAGAGGATTGCCGGTGCCGTTGCGGAAATAAACCACTGGCCCCAGGTCTGATCCCTGTACCTGATTATCGTTGTAGACGGCTGAAACCCAGAGATCCAGAATAATATCCATTTCGGAGCATCGGCTTGTGCTGATGAGATCTGTGACAACGGAAACGGGCAGAAAGAAAAAGCCGGTATCCTTTTGGCAGGGAGCATTATATTCAAGCACCGTGTTATGCCGCGCCCAGTCGCAAATTTTATAGCGGATCACATTGCCGCGATCCAGTGTCTGAAAAGTGATAAAGTGCTGTTTCTGCAGTTGTTCCAGCACTGTCAACGCCTGGCATTGAAACCGTGTGCGAAACCATTGGGACACTTCCTTGAGTGTGCAGACCCATTCGCCCGGATAGATGGTATAGCTAATACCATCAATGCGGCGGTATGAAGTGCGGAAGTTTGCGTAACTGCAAAGCACGGTAAAATAAAAAAGACCAGAGCCTCCGCTTGTGCGAATGCTCCGGTCTGCCATCAGCCGATGGACGAATTGCCGATAAATCCGGCATCGTGGGTAATCCACGACCTGTTTGATCTGTAATTGATAAGCCGGCATGGAAACCTCCTATTTTAAGATTGATTCTATTGCATAAAAATGATAAAATAGCCCGGGATGCGTATAAAAATAACACACCCCGGGCGGGCCGCTCTGCTAATAATCTGCTAATTTGCGTTTTTACAAAAGCTCAAAAATGCCGTCTGCTAATTTTTTGCTAATTGCGCGAAAGGTATTCCAGCGCCTTGAAACTGTGCAGAATGACACAAAACAGCGTGAGAAACCAAAAATTTATTGGGCTAAATTGACACAAAACGAAGCGGAATGTAGTGTAAGGGAATCGTAGGACAAAGAGTTATTTGTTCTCCTAAGCCCGAGGCCCCCGGTTCGAGTCCGGGCAGGCGCACCAGAAAAAGCGCAAAGTCTATGTAAAACCGTAGATTTTGTGCTTTTTCTATGACTTTTTGAAAGTGAATAGAAAACATTATATTTCTCGCTTCTGTGGTGGACGCTTAATCCGCAATTTTTTGCTAATGACTGTTACCCCCCGACTCAAATTGAACTACATACCATTTCCCGTCCAAAACCTTGCTAATCAATTAGCAAGGTTTTTCGTTTTTCCACCGAAAAAAGAGGTGTTTTGCTAATCGGGAAAAAAACAGTATCACCCCTTGCTAATGGAAAAATGGAGCGATTGCCGGTTTGAATATTTTCGCCCTGCCTAAAAACCTACATAGCCGTTTAAATCTCTTTTGACAGCTATGAATTTACAGTAGGAGGACACAAGCCATGAAGTGGAAGAAGAACGAGGTACAGGACAGTGAGGGCCGCATTGAGAAGCTGATCAGGGAGGTTCGCAGCGCCGCCAGCAAGAGCACAGGGGCCCTGTGGAACGCTTTCCTGGAGGTGGGGGACCTGGACATGGTGCGGGCTATGGAAAAAGCCCTGCGGCTCCTGGTGAGCCACGGCAACTACATCGGGGCCATGAAGGTGCTGGAGGGTATTTACGCCATGGTGGAGATCGCCCCGTCCGAGAACTTTACCGACTGCCAGCAGCACCCCGCCCTGGCACAGATGTTCATGGAGGAATTTCTGGCAGAGAGCGAGGACTTCATCTTTGACGCTGGTATGGAGGATGCTCTGGCATTTCTCACAGAAAAGGGCCAGTGACCCCAGGTGGGCCGCCGGCCCACTTTACATAGCCGTTGTGTGGGGCAAGCGCCGCAAACGGCTATGACGATAACCGAAGAAGAGGAGGTAGTAGCCCATGGACAAGTGCAAAGTGATTGCTGTTACCAATCAAAAGGGCGGCGTAGGTAAGACGACCACGGCGGTCAATTTGGGCGTTGGACTGGCGCAGCAAGGGAAAAAGGTGTTGTTGGTGGACGCAGATCCCCAGGGAAGTCTTACAGTGAGCCTGGGTGTGAAGAAGCCGGACGAGTTGGAAACGACCATCTCTGACCTGATGCAAGTCGTTGTGGACAATGGCATCCTCTCACCACAAGACAGGGGCATCTTGAAAAATATTGAGGGTGTCGATCTGGTGCCCTCCAACATCGGCCTGTCCAGTTTTGAGGTAAGTCTTGTGAACACCATGAGCCGGGAATTTGTGCTGCGCAGCTACCTGGGCACGGTCAAGCGGGATTATGACTACGTTCTGATCGATTGTATGCCATCGCTGGGTATGCTGACCATCAACGCTCTGGCAGCGGCGGACAGCGTTCTTATCCCATGTCAGGCCAACTACCTGTCCACCAAGGGTTTGAAGCTGTTGTTGGGATCGGTGGCCAAGGTACGGCGGCAGATCAACCCATCGCTGAAAATCGACGGCATCCTGCTGACCATGGTGGATAGCCGTACTAACAATGCCAAAAGCATCATCGCGGCCCTGCGGCAGACCGGGAGCAATCTCCGGGTATTGAATACGGAGATACCCTTCTCCGTCCGGGCGGCAGAGTGCAGCGTGGAGGGCAAGAGCATTTTCGCCCATGACAGCAAAGGGAAGGTAGCTGCGGCATATACCACACTGGTGAAGGAGGTGATTGCCCTTGAACAAAGGAATCGCAATCGACCTGGGGCTGAACGAGGCTTATAACGACCTATTCTCTACCCAGGAAGAACGGGACAATGCCCAGCGCAGCTATGTGACCGACCTGCCCACCGCTGAAATCAGCAACTTTCCCAATCACCCGTTCAAGGTGCGGATGGACCAAAGCATGGTAGAACTGGCAGACAGCGTAAAGCAGCATGGCGTCCTGGTTCCATCGCTGGTCCGTCCCATGCCGGACGGCAGTTATCAGATGGTGTCCGGCCACCGGCGCAAGCGGGCGGCAGAACTGGCGGGCCTGCCTACTGTGCCCTGTATTATCCGGGAGCTGACGGACGATGAGGCCATCATCGTCATGGTGGACAGCAACCTTCAGCGGGAACAGGTCTTACCGTCAGAAAAGGCGGTTGCCTATAAAATGAAACTGGAAGCCATGAAGCGGCAAGGTATGCGGACGGATTTAACTTTTGGTCCGTTGGGCCAAAAGTCTACCATCAATACAAGGGATACCTTGGCAACAGAAGTTCCAGATAGTTCAAGGCAAATCCAACGCTATATCCGCCTAACCAACCTTATCCCGGAATTGCTGGACATGGTGGACAATTCTGTGCTGAAAGAAGCCGACAAGTTACAAATGGCCCTGCGCCCCGCCGTGGAGCTGTCCTATCTGTCGGAGGCCGAGCAGACCGCCTTGCTGGAGGTCATGGAGGGAGAAATCCGCACCCCATCCCATGCCCAGGCCATCAAAATGCGGGCCTTTTCCGAGCAAGGCAAGCTAAACCCGGATGTGATCCTGTCTATCATGCAGGAGGAAAAGCCAAACCAGGTGGAGCAATTCAAAATGCCCAAGGCACGGATCGCCAAGTTCTTTCCTGCGGGGACACCCGCACAGAAAATCGAGGACACCATTGTGAAAGCTTTGGAGTTGTACCGCAGGCGGGAAAGGGCGATGGAACGATGAGAATGGGGCCCCCGCAAAATTGGAGATTTTGTGGGGAGAGGAGGAGCAAGGGAGCGGGCGTAGTTTTCGCCTTCAGGCGGAAACGGAGCCAAGCGGACTTTGCGACGACGACGCCTGGGGGATGGTCTGCCCTTTTGCGGCCCCGGTACGCCTGCCGCTCCCCCCCCCTCTCACACTCTCCCCCCAAACCCGCTGTACCAGTTGAAAAGAAAGGCTTCGACCATCCTTTTTCAGCCGGTAAAAGACCTTTGGAGAACAGCGCGCAAGAAAACCGAACACGGGCATTGTTGGACCTCATGGCGCACCATGAGGATTTTTTTGTACCCAAAATCAAAAACATGGAGGTAGTTTAATTATGAAGCGGAAACCCCTGACCCACGCGGCCCGGCTGCTGTGCGCCCTGGCTCTTTCCATGAGCCTGGCCCCTGCCGCCCTTGCCGCCGACCCGTCTGAACCCACCCAGCCGTCACCCTGCTATCCCACCGCCGTCACCCGGAGCGAGGACGGCGGCGAGGTCAGGAAGATGTATGACCTGGGGCCGGAGGATGACCCCGGCGGCATCCCCCGGTCCGACTTTGAACAGGACGGCTACCACTACACCCTCACGGACCTGCTGAAACAGGAACTCCCCGCCAACGAGAGCCGCCAGCATACAGAAACCGTGTCCGTGAACAGCAAGAGCAAGGACATGGGCGCGGTGCTGGCCCTGCTGCCGCAGACAAAGGAGTTTATCACGAAGGACGGCCTGTCCGGGGTGCTGACCCTGAAACTGGATACGGTGAAGGTGGAGGTGGCCGGGTATGGCAGCTCCACCAAAACCGTGACCGCCACCCGCACCTATCCCGGCCTTGCCAACCAGGACACGCAGTATATCCCCAAAACCATCCAGGACGGTGGCAATTCCATGACCCTCCAGGCTGTGGATTGGCAAACCGAGGGGGACGGCCATTTTACCGCTATGGCCTCCTACTCCGGCTCCGCCACCAGCTCCTATGTGAAGGGCTATACCGTCACCGCCGACTACGCGGGCACCGTGAGCCGTATCAACCTGAATAAAATCCGCTATGTAGCGATTTTCGAGGGCACGGCCCTGGACCCCGTCCCCGGCGAGGCCCCCGGAGATAGTTCCGACCCCAACACCCCCGCCGACCAGACTGATTCCACCGGGCAGGAGGCCCAGGCCGGAGAGAAGAACAGCGTCCTGCCGGTTGTGGCCGTTGTCGCGGCGGTGCTGCTTGGAGGCGGGGCGTTCTACTTCATCAAGCGACGGAGGTAATACAATATGAAGAAACTGACTATGCTTTTGTCTCTGCTGTGCCTAACTGCGGCCCTGGCTGTTCCCGCCAGCGCGTTAGAGTATGACATCGCCTCCCCCGGCGCCCCGGAGTATGGCAAACCGACTTCGGTGGAGCCTGTTGCCACGGCGGACCGTGGTGAGCTTTCCAATGTGGATGTGAGCAAAAACGCGGTTCTGGTCCCGCCCGCCTTTGGCAGCCCCACCGCCTACACCCTGAATACCGGCACTCCGCTGACCCCCAATTTGACCCCCGGCTATATGCTGAGCGATGGTGCCGTTATCAATGGCACCACCGTCGCTCCGCCTGATTATTCCGGCTTCCCCAGCGGCGGCACATCCAGCGTCCTCCCCACCATCGGCTTCACGGAGGTCACATCAGACCTCTACTATCAGGGCGGCTACCTCGCCACCTTAAAAATCCCCAGCATTGATGTCAACGTGAAGGTCTATGAGGGGACGGGAAGCGCCGTGTTGAGAAAGGGTGCGGGCCATTTTGAGGACACCAGCGTTTGGGCCGGAAACGTCTGTTTGGCCGCCCATAATAGGGGCGTGAACGACCATTTTGGGGAGATCCACACGCTGGATGTAGGAGATAAGATCACCCTGACCACCAAGCTGGGCAAGCGCACCTACGCCGTGACCAGTGTGAACAAAATCAGCGAACTGGACAACTCCCTGCTGTCTCCCACTGCGGAGAACTGTATCACCCTCTTTACCTGTGTCCGCAACCAGAGTGCCTACCGTTGGGCGGTCCGAGCCGTGGAGGTGTCATAACCACCCGCTGAAAAGAAAATTGCACCTTAGACAGTTTTTGCCCTCTTATGGTACAGTTGGGACAGCGGCATCCCAATCTATCACGAGGAGGTCATTCCATGATGAAAAACAGTCTGAAACGCTTTACCGCAGTCCTTGCCTGCACAGCCCTGACCGCTGCCCTGGCTCTCCCCGCGCGGGCGGCGGAGGATCAGCCCATCCGGGTAGGCAGCTACAAGGGCACCACGCTGGAGGTGGGAGAGCGCAGCGGCTTGGTGATTGGTCCCGGCGGGCCGGCGTACACCGTGACTTCCAGCGACCCGGACACGGTGGAGGTGGAACAGGTGATGAACTTCTGGACAGCCGTTGCCAAAGCGAAAGGGAGCGCGGAGATCACCGTCTCCAACCAGACCGGGGAAACCGCCACCCTGACGCTGACCGTTGGCTCCCATGCTCCGCAGGCTCCCACCGTCGAGAGTAGCCCCGACCAAGGAGAGGCGTCGGATGTGCGGTTGGAGCTGGTACGGCTGGTCAATGAGGTGCGCCGGGAGAACGGTGTGGCGGAACTGCCTGTCAGTGAGGCCCTGATGAGCGCTGCCCAAACCATTTCCGATAAGAAGTACACCTGGCACCACACCAAGGAGGAATGCGAGGCGGCCCTGGCCTGCGGCTATCCCTATGGCTTCGGCGTAAATCTGACTGTGTTTACCGGCGTTTCCACGGAGGACACCGCTCAACACGCCCTGGACAACTGGCTCAACTCCCCCGGCCATTTTGAAACTATGATTAAGCCGGACTGTGACAGCATCGGCGTGGGCGTGACAGAGAGCGGCAGCGTGACCTATTGCAACCTGTTCGTGGGTCGCCCAAACACCCACAATCCCTACGAATAATTGAGAACTGAACACAGACACAGAGAGGTCTTTCAGCCCCAGGCTGGAGGGCCTTTTCTTATGCCCAAAAACGGAAAGGAGTTTTCACTGATGAAGAAAAACCGTTTTCTCACCCATATGACGGCCCTGCTGCTCGTGCTGGTGTGTATGCTGGGCCTGCTGCCCACCGCGGCGTTGGCGGCGGACGCCCCCAGCTCTATCAAGCTGGAGGACTGCACCCACAATGGCGTCCACTATGAATCTCCCAGCCTGGGGACCTGCTGGCTCCATCAGATGACCTTCGATTACAACCAGAAAAGCACTATCGGCTTCTGTGCCGAGCACGGGAAAGGCATGGGCTGGTCCCTGGAGGGCCAGACCTGGGGCAACCCCAAGCCCATCACCGACCCTACCGTGCAGACCATGATGGCCTACTACTATGCCCATACCACCGGCGTGTTTACCGACCAAGCTCATGCCTTGGGCGTAGACGAGGTGTGGGGCAGCGATTATTCCTGGACTATGAATGCTTGGGTGCAGGCTATCATCTGGCGCTATCAGGCTGGCCTGCTGACGGACCCGGCCACCGCCTGCGCCGAGGAGTTGGTCTGCGTTTATAATAACCTGCACCACGGCAATTACAGCGGTGTAGATGACCTGCTGGATGGGATGTCCTTCCGCGACCGTGCCCAATATATCCTAGACCTGGGCAAACAGGGCGTATGGGGCGATTGTACCGTCCATGAGTACGCCTATACCGGCTCCAGCACCAGCTCCCATCAGGCCAAGGATGTGCAGGCCATTATGATCGGGGAGCTGAATGTTATCCGCGAGAAATACGATCTGACCGTGAAAAAGGTGGACGCCACCAACCCCAACAAGGGTCTGCCCGGAGCGCGGTTCATCGTGCGCTCGGAAAACGGGACCTACGAGAAGGAGGTCGTGACCGGGAGCGATGGGACCTACACCCTGTCCGGTCTGGACGCCTCCACATATTCCGTTGTTGAACTGGAAGCTCCGGAGGGCTATGAGATCGACAACGCGGGGCCGCAGTATGTGGCTTTGCCCAATGGCGGCAGCAATACCGTGACCGTCACCTTCCTGGACAGCCCGGAGATCACCAGCGAAGGCAGCATCCGTAAGGTGGATGCGGATGATCCTACCAAGGGTTTGGCCGGAGCAGTCATCAAGATTGAAGGCACCGACAACAGCTTTGTGGGCACTTATACCACCGGGGCGGGGGGCTATCTGGAGGATGTGCCCTGGGACGCCCTGCCCATCGGTAGCTTTACCGCGACGGAGGTCACGCCCCCGGAGGGGTACTCCCTCAGCCCGGACCCGGATAAGGTCAAGCAGGAGTTTTACTGGGACGGAAAGAATGATGTGGCCTTGGTGTTTGAGAACGACGCCAGGGTAAAGGTCAAACTGGTCAAGTACGACGACAGCGGCGATCCCCTCCCCGGTGCAGTATTCAACATCGTCAGGGACGGCCAGATCATCGGCACCGAGGCCACCCAAGCGGACGGCTCCATCACCGTCCCCAATGTGACCGAGGGGATGTACGCCTTTGTGGAGGTTTCGGCCCCTGCGCCTTTCACCTGCCTGACTGATCCGGTCATTGTCCATGTGGATCAGGCCACTGTGGAGGGAGGCGGCACCATCACCGTGGAGGCGGCAGACAAGAAGCTGCCCAGCCTTTCCATTCTCAAGCGGGATGAGCAGACCAAAGAGGTCATTCCCGGTACGGTCTTTGAAGTCAAGGGCATCCATTCCGGCTACCATACCGATGTGACCACCGGAGAGGATGGCAGGGCCATCCTCTCTCATATCCCTGTGGACAGCTATGAGTTGACGGAGAAATCCGTTCCCGACCCTTATGTGGTGGGAGATGAACCCATCCAGACCGTCTACCTCGGCCCCGGCGAGGAACGGGAACTGATTTTTGATAACCTGAAACAGCCTCTTTTGACTATCGCCAAGGTGGACGCCGCCGACTCCACCACCCCCATCCCCGGCACCACCTTTACTATTGAAGGTATTGACAGCGACTATCGAAACGATGTGACCACCGGCGAGGACGGTATGGTGTCCCTACGGGTGGCCCCCGGCAGTTATAAGGTGATCGAACAGTCCGTTCCGGCACCCTACTATCTGCCGGACAAGGACGCGGACCGGGAGCAGACGGTCAGCCTGAACGCCGGTGATGAAAAGCGGCTGGTGTTTGAGAACCACAAGGCCCCGGAGCTGACCATCTATAAGGAGGACAGCGTGGCCGGCGCTCCCGTGGAGGGGGCGCGTTTTCATGTGACCTATACCAGCAACGGCGAGGCGTCGGACGCACCCGCCACCATCGACTACGGCGAAATCCTGACAGACACCAACGGCGAAATCAAACTCCATGAGCAGGGCAAACGGCTCTATCCGGGTGAGTTTACCATCACAGAGGTGGAGCCGGCTCCCGGTTTCCAGATGAAGGAGCCGACCACGCAGACCATCATCCTCCATGGAGGCGAGAGCAAGACCGTCACATTCCAGAACGAACCGCTCAACGCGATTGTGGTGGAGAAGTACGACAGCGTGACCCACGAGGCCCTACCCGGCTGTACCTTCCAACTGAAGTATCTGGGTGGGGTCAGCGGCACGGGCGGCACCACCATCGGTCAGAAAGTGACTGGGAAAAACGGTACCGCCATTTGGACCGGGCTGAAAAGCGGGGCCTATATCGTGGAGGAAGTAGACCCTGCGGACGGGTATTCCATTATCAACGCATCTGAAACGGTATATTTGGCGGACAGCGGGGAGCAGAGCGTTGTCACCGTCCGTTTTGACAACGCGCCAGACGGCATCCTGCTGATCCGCAAGGTCTGCGCCACCAACCCCAGCGTGACCCTGCCCAACGCCGAGTTCAAGGTCATGTATGCCGATGGGACCCTGATTGGGGACAGCAACGGCGTCTACCGCACCGACGAGAACGGCGAGATCCGCATCCCCGGTCTGAAACCCGGCAAGAGCGTGGTGGTGACGGAAACCCGCGCCCCGGACGGTTTCATCCTGGACACCCAGAGCCAGACCGTCCAGATCAAGGAGGGCCGCACCGTTTCCCTCACCTTCAAGAATCAGCCAAAGGGCGCTCTCATTATCCAGAAGCGGGACAGCGCCACCGGCCAGCCCCTTCCCGGCGCGGAGTTCCGGGTAACGACAGCGGCGGGCTGTGAGGTAGGGCTGGACGGCGTGATTGGTGACAGCACCCTCACCCAGAACGGCATCTTTACCACGGACGCCCAGGGCGAGATCAAGATCACCAAGCTGGCCCCCGGCGCGTATGTGCTGACGGAGATCAAGGCCCCGGATGGCGGGTATGTCATTGATACACCCTCCACCAATGTGGTCATCGGGGAGGGCGGCGACACCCAGACCGTCATTGTGAAAAACTCCAAGGCCGGAACGCTGGTCATCGACAAGCGGGACTCCCTCACCGGCGAGCCGCTGGAGGGCGTCACTTTCAAAGTGACTACTTCCACAGGGGAGTTTGTACCGGATGAAAACGGGCAGATCAGCAGCAACGGCCTGTACTTCACTGACAAGGACGGCAAAATCACCATCAATGGCGTGGTGGGGACGCTGGTGGTGACGGAAACGGCCACCATTCCGGGCTATACCATTGATGAGGCCACACGGACTCAGACCGTGGTGGTGAACCCTAACGACACCCAGACGCTCCATTGTACCAACACCCCCAGCACCACCCTGGTCATTGAGAAGTATATTGAGGGCACCACGACCCCGTTGAAAGGCGTCACATTCCTTGTCACTGACAGCAGCGGTTCAGTGGTTGGTAATTCCAACGGCGAGTTTATCACCGACGAAAATGGCCGCATTGTCATCAATGACCTGACCCCTGGCACCACCATCACCGCACGGGAGGTCAAGACGGTGGAGGGCTATGTCCTGGACACCACGCCCAAGTCCATCCAGATCAAAGCCGGCGAGGTCCAAACCCTCCGCTTCTACAACACACCGAGCGACGGCCTCACCATCATCAAAAAGGACGAGGAAACCGGGGAGCGCATTAGCGGCGTCCAGTTCGAGGTCCGCAAGCTGAATGGAGAGATCATCGGCACCTACACCACTGACAAGAGCGGCGTCATCCGCCTGCCCGAAGCGGAAAAGGGCTGGTATCAGGTGGTGGAGCTGAAGGCCGCCGAGGGCTACCGTCTGGACGATACGCCCTACCAGATTGAGGTAAAGGACGGCCAGACCGCTACTTTGGAAATCACCAACCGGCAGACCGGGAGTGCCCTCATTCACAAGATCGACAGCGTGACCGGCAAGGGTATCTACGGCGTGAAATTCCTCTTGTCCGACACCAGGGGCAACCCCATTGGCACCTATGAGAGCGACAACGAGGGCTATGTCTATATTGACCACGAGTTGGAGGATGGCCGGTACACCCTCCAGGAGATCGAGTGCGCAGAGGGCTACCTTTTGGACACCCAGCCCAAGACCGTCTATGTGAAGTACGGCGGCTGCACCACCATCACCTGGGAGAATACCGCCGTCACCGGCCAAATCCAGGTGACTAAGACCAGCGCCGATTATAACTCCATGAACGGCTGGCCTGCCGGCACCCCCATCCCCGGCACCGTATTTGAAGTCTACCATGCCCGCACCGGGAACCTTGTGGACACCATCCGCACCGATAAAAACGGTGTGGCCGTATCTAAGCCCTTGCCTTTGGGCCGGTACAAAATCGTGGAGTCCCAGGCGGCGGACTTCTATGCTTTGGACAAAACGCCCATTGAGGTGGAGATCGAGCATGAGGGCCAGATCGTCAAGGCGGCCATGACCAACAAGAGCCTCTATACCAATGTAGCCATCCAGAAAACCGGCTATGCCGAGGTCATGTCCGGCCAGAATATCCGCTACACCTTCTCCGGCATCGCCAACAACTCCACGACTTCTCTCACATCGTTCTACTGGCGCGATACCCTGCCCGTGGAGGCGGTGCGGTTGGCGAAGATCACCACCGGCACCTACAATGCTGCTGGAAACTATAAGATCGTCTACAAGACCAATCTCAGCGGGAGCGAGTACCGTGTGCTGGCGGACAGCCTGAACACGCAGCAGAACTATGTGCTGGACGCCTCGCCTGTGGCCCTGCGGCTGGGGTCCAATGAGTATGTCACAGAGGTGATGTTCGTGTTTGGCGTCGTGCCCTCCAACCTCCGGCAGGTGGAAACGCCCATGATCGACTGCTCCGTGGTGTCCTGGGTCAAAGGCGGCAGCCAATTCGTCAATCAGGCGGATGTGGGCGGCGTCTATGACGGTCAGTGGATCATGGCTACCTCCCGGTGGGTGACGAAGGTCTACGCCCCCTCCAAGCCCCTGCCCCGGACGGGTTATTAAGCGCATCCCCCGCGGCCCGCACAGCGGGCCGCTTACATACCCATTCGCACATTTGAAACCATTTGCCTTTTCCTGTACGATATGGGCAGAGGGAAGGGAGTTGTTTCAAATGTTCAAACGGGAAAAGAAAGTGTATCTGGAACTGACGGACGCGGAGCGCCGCCTTGTGCGGATGTACCTGATGGAGTGGCGGAACAAGCTGACCGACCAGGGCCGGGATGCCGGACCAGTGAACGATCTACTGGTAAAACTGATGAGCTGAAAATAAAGGGTTCCTCCATACATACACCGCTCTTTGTCCGCCGGACATAGGGCGGTGTAAATATTTGGACAGGAGGAACCAAAAATGATGTATTTGTTTTTATCGACCAACAAGGTACGCCCTGCCCTGGGGAGGGGGCTGGAGCATGGGCGGAAATGCGGGTGAAAGCTATCATGCTGTCTCCCTCTCAGGAGGTAAAGACAGCACAGCCATGCTTCTGCTGATGATCGAACGGGATATGCCCGTTGATGTGGTGCTGACCGCTGATACCGGTATGGAGTTCCCAGAGATGTATGAGCATCTTCAAAAACTGGACGATCTGCTCTGCCGGGAACGTGGCATCCACATCACCACCCTGCGGCACCCCAAGGGCTTTGAATGGCTCATGTTTGAGGAACCGAAGGTGAAACAGTCCAGCATTGAGAACCGGCAGAAGCTGGGTGTACCTCTCTATGGGAATGGCTGGCCTGGTCCTCGCGTGCGCTGGTGTACGGGTACGTTAAAAACGCATCTGATCCATAAAGAAGTGAACCGGCTGAAAAAACTGCGCGCCCATCATCCTGAATTGTGGGCACGGCTCCGGGAGATGGATCGGCGGGCCATTGCGCAGTTTGGGCACAACCCTTTGGGGCAATTCACAAAAAATTGGACAGTAGAGCAATTAGAGCGGAGATTTGCCAACGAGGACAGGCAGATCTCCGTTTCAGTTAGAGAGGAGCGATGAGCATGGGCAAAGAAAAAGATATGGATACGGAATTATCCGGGATGCTGCGAGGTGTTCCCCCGCAAAACATTCTAATTGCCTTTGACGATAAGCCCGCCAAATCCCTGGCAGACCATGTGAAGGAACAGCAGGAACAGGCCCGCCAGAAAAAACGCAGGCCGCGTGATGACCGGGAGAGGTAATGGTAATGCGAGAGAAGAAAAGAATGATCCAAAACTTTGAGATTATCCACTCGCTCCAGATCGGGGCGCGGGAGGTAGTGGTGGGCATCAGCCCGGAGCAGGAGTTCATGTGCTGCTTCTGCACCCAGGATGATATTGCTGAGTATTATTCTGAGGCCATGAGCAGCAACGACTACCTGGAGATCATGGAACTTTACGCGGACAGGGTAAAAGGGCAGATAGCGGCAGTTCAGGCGCAGCGCAGGACCCTCCACATCCCGCTGGATATGCTGGGTCGTGAACACTGCTTTCCGCTTCTGAACGGCGATGACATCACCGGCAAGGTGGTGGCGGTCAAGCCGGCTTCCCTGCGTTATGAATATCAAAGAGCGGATTGTCAGTTGTTTTTGGTGACAGGAGGCAGCGGGGCGCGAGCGAATTCCCGCGGCACTTCGGTCTACGGCGTCAATGTATTCACAGGCCGCAGGGCTGGTCGGTGGGAGCGCAGTGATATTTTAGGCGAGGTCAGGCCGGAGTGTCTGCCGCAGTGGGCAAAAGATCATCTGCGGACCATTGAGCGGAAGCAAACACTGGAGAAAAAGCGTGGTAGCAGATGAAATGGCTGCGGGAGGATAAATGGTGGTTTTTTCACGCATGGGAAAGGAGTGTAAGACAGATGGAATTGACTTTGCGCGCCGCTGCCCCGGCTGAGCGCCTATACGCCTATGAACAGAGTATGCAGATCGCCGGTCAATGCGGGAGTCCTGGCTATCTGTACCATGGTTTGAGTCAAAATGAGGCGGTGGTAAATTTCAGCGAGTGGAAACAGGATGATCCATCGTTGAATACACCGGAATTTAGACAAGCATTCAATCACATAGTTGACCTGCTTCGTTTTGATGAAAATTTTGGTTTCATTATGAATACCCGTGACAGCATGGCCGCTTTTTGTCTGGACCATCCCGAAAGTCAGGTAGGAAACAGTCGGGAATATGTGTTCCGGGCCGATACCCAAGACTATTCCTGTCTACTGCGCTGCCTCCCCCAAATAGGGGAGAGTTATATCTATCCCTATCGCCGCGATTGGCTGGAGCGGCACATGGAACAGGCTGAAAAGGGCATTCGATTCATCGACCCGCACTATAACGAGTTGTTCCGCATCCCGGACGGCGGGCAGATCCGTATTCTCCGGGAGGGCTGTGCGCCTATTGACCGGACCTGCCGCTATATTGATGACTGCCATGTGGAGGTGGGCAACGGCTGGGACAGCCTGTTTCACATATGCCAGTTTGCCGAGCAGATGGAGCGGTGCCACAACGAGGTGATCCCTCTGACGCCGCCCCTGCCGGAGAAGTGCTTTACCGTCCAGCCGTCATCGGGTGAGCTGATCGCCATAGAGCGGTACAAGCCGGGGTATCAGGTGTCCCCCATGGCCCATTTCAAAGGGAAAACGCCCCAGCAGACGGCGGATGTACTCAACGGCGATATGGGCGTGACCAGGGCGCAGGCGGCGGCAATGCTGGCCGGGGCGACCCTGGGCTGGACATCCTCTGCCGCCGACCCGAGCCGATACAATAAGCGTGGCCGGCCCATCCAGTCCCGCCGCCAGGATAGAGGCGAGGCCCGATGAAGGGCGTATCCATTGATGAGGCCCTGTGCGCGTACCTGAAGAAATACCACAAGGGACAGGAGAACGCAGCTTCCAGCAAGGAGCTGGAGGCCGCGTTTCATGTCGGCGGGACGGAGCTGCGGCGGGCGGTCAACCGCCTGCGCTGTGACGGCCACCCCATTTGCAGCGCCGATGCAGGCTACTTCTACGTGGCGCGACGATCAGAGGTCAGGGCCACCGCCGCCCAGCTCACCGGGCGCATCTCTAAAATCGCCGCGGCAACAAAGGGCCTGCTGCAATCTTATGAGGAAACGGAGGGATAGAGCGTGGCGAAAAAACTGGACTCTATTGTAGAGCTTGCAGCGCAAAAGACCCGCGAAATTTCCGCCAACAGCGGGAACTATATGGCGTTCCTGACCACCGCCGCCCACAACTTCAAGTACAATTTCCGTGACCAGCTTTTGATCTACGCGCAGAAGCCGGACGCCACCGCCTGCGCCCAGATCGACTTCTGGAACAAGCATGGCCGCTATGTCAACCAGGGCACCAGGGGGATCGCCCTGCTGGTGGATACAGACCGGGGCTATAAGCTGCGGTATGTCTTTGATATGTCTGATACCAACAGCCGCCAGGGGCGCACCATCCCCATCTGGAAGATGGAGCCGCGGTATGAGGACGCGGTGATCGAGGCGCTGGAGAACAGCTATGGCGAGTTCCCGGACCGCTCTGGTCTTGCCGCCTGCCTTCTGGAAACGGCGAAGGTCATCGTGGAGGACAACTTTGGCGACTACCTCACGGAGCTGCGGGGCATCAAAGAGGGCAGCCTGCTAGAAGAACTGGATGACCTCAGTACCGAAGCATGGTTTAAGGGCCTGGTGGAGAGCAGCGTGGCTTTTATCATGCTGACCCGGTGCGGCATCGACCCCATGGACTATTTCAGCGGCGAGGATTTCGCCCATGTCTATGACTTTGACACCCCGGAAACCCTCTCCATCTTGGGCGGCGCGGTGAGCGATATTGCGGAAATGCCCCTGCGGGAGATCGCCAGCACGGTTTTGAGCCTGTACCGGGCGGAGCAAAGGGAAAATCGCACATTTGCACAAACTCCAAACAGGCAGTATCATGATGGCAGGACAAAACAGGAAAGGAGCGTTGAACATGGAACTGACATACCGGACGGAGGGCGACTACCGCCTGCCCAATCTGGAAGCGCCGGAGGCCCCGAAGGTAGGAAAATATGGGATGCTACGGCGCAGTTACCTTCAGACCCACAGGAACGCCTACTACACGGGGATGCTCCTCAGCGGCAGGCTGAACGCCCATCTGGAGAAGATCGACCGGCAGGCCACGGAGATGGTGGAGCAGCTGACGGCGCGGATAGCGCGGGAGCAGGGCGTGACGGAGGAGCTGAAGGCCAGCGATCAGATGAAGTGGGTGGGCCTGATGAACAACATCCGGGCAGCGGCGGAGGAAATGGCGCTGACGGAGCTAGTCTATACGGACGTGTAAGTGATCCACTGATTGCCGGGGAAGCACTCCCGCAGGCCCCTGTTGATGGGACATCCGGTACTACCGGACTTCAAAACAGCCACCATGATTTTAATGCCCGCACGGACATCCCCTACTATCACGAGGACAGCGAGAAAACAGAATTGCTCCGCGTCAGCGACGCCCTAAAAGACCATAAAGCCGAGATCGCCGCGTTCTTTGAAGCCCATGAGGGCAGAAAAGAGCGCGGCGATTTCATTAAGGGCTTCTTCGACAACACCTATGTAGAGAAAATTTTGAGCAATGGCCAGCGGGCCGGGTATCGGGCATGGGACGATGTGCTGAACCTCTGGCGCGGGGCGTATCTCTCCCGCGAGAAAGAGGATTTCCTGCGCTGGCCCTCTGTTGCCGACACCATCTACGGAATGATCTTGCTGGACCAGTGGCTCGACCCGGAGGAACGGCCCCTGCCCAGCGAAGCGGAGCAGATTTCCCTTATTGAGCAGGCCGAAGCGGAAAAGAAGCCCGTATTCACGCTGCCCCAGGCGGCCATTGACTATGTTCTATGCGGTGGAATCAGCGTATCTCAGCGCAAATACCGTATTTTTGAACAGTTTCAAAAGAATGAAGGCAAGCAGGAAAATATTAAATTTCTGCGGAGTACGTATGGCGTTGGCGGACATTCTGACGCCATTCCCGGCAGCGGCTTTTTTGTGGATTATGATGGGAAAGGGATCAAACTCTGGCGTGGTACGCACGGTGAACCTGACCGGGTGGAGGTTCTTCTTTCCTGGGCCAAGGTGGAGAAGCGTATCAGAGAACTGATCGCCGCCGACCGCTACCTGAACCGGGCTGAAAAAGAGCATTATCCGCAATACCGGGCACAGGTAGAGCAGCGGAAGGCCCGTTGGGACATCGCAGCGGAGATTTGCTCCATCATTGATGATTATGTGGATTTCAAAACACGGACCGGTGAAACGGACCCATACAAGGAACTCCTGCTTGCCAGAACGTGTGCGAACTCCTTTAGAATAGGGGAAAAGAAGTGCTATGTTCTGTCAGGAGATAATCTCTTTGTCCTGCCTACCCTGCGAAACGCCATGCAGACGATCATCCGGGACAAGACCCACCTGACGGAACGCTGTGAGGCTGTGCTGGCTGATCTGAGCGGTCCCCTTGCCACACCGCTGGAACCCACCGAGGAGGAGCTGAATCCGCCGCCCCCTCCAAAAAAGGAATACCGCTTAACCCTGGGTGTTACGGTGTACCTGGGGGCACAGGAGTATGAGCTGCTGGCCTATAATGAGCAGACCGTCCGGCTCTATGACCCGACCTTTCCTATTTTCAATAAGGAGCTGCCCCGTGAGGAATTCGACCGTCTGCTGGCGGAGAACCCGCTGAACGACAGACTGCTTCAGGTGGCGGAGAACGCGGCACCCGTGGCTGACGCCGAAGAACCGGATGCCGGGGAATCGCCGGACGCCCCGCTGCCCGTGGGACGGATCGACTTCCTGGGCACGAACGGCAGCGTGGGCGAAAGCGTGGAGTACACCGGCGCGGAGGAATTTGTGGCGGCAATCAAGGAAGAAAACCATGCTGGCGCGCCCATGCGGATCGTCCTCTACCGGGACGGCCAGGGCCAGACCATTCCCCAGGACTTCCTTGCCGAACTGGACCCGCCGCCCCAGGGCTTCCAGGTCATTGACATGGCGCAGGCGCAGTTGGGGCGGGCAAAATGGCTCATTAACGCTTACTGTATGGAGGTCTTTGAGCAGGAGGCCGACTTCTCCGACCTCTCTCATGTCCCCCTGGCGTTCAGCTCCACCAGCGACAGCGCCCATACCGTGGAGATCAGCGCCGACCTGGTATCCTTCCGCCTGTCCTACCTGGTGGACGGCGCGGAGGCTGCTTCCATTCAATGCGCCGGTTTCCGTGACCTGAATGAATTTCTCGCCAACCTGGATTTTGACGAGATGGTGGCCTTTGCGGAGGAGGAGTACAACAAACAGTGCCAGGGACGGGAACACCCCGCGGACACAGCGCCCAGTCAAGAGGAGAAGGCCGGCGCGGAGCCGGATGTCCGCTTCTATGCTGTGGAGCTGGACCGCGGCTCCCAAATCGCCTATGGCGTGTGGGATGGCCAGAACGACCGTATCTATGTGGACGATGAGGGCGTCAGCGAGGAATTTACCAGCCGGTGGCAGGCGGAGGAATACGCCCGTCAGTTGAACCAGGTGGAGCTCTGCGCCCGGTATTATGGGGAGGGCGAAACCATCCTGATCCGGCAGTACCCCAACGGCCAGTATTATGTCCAATACTGCTATGACGATCAGGATAACACGGTGTATGCAACGGCGAGTGGCTTTGATACCTTTGAGCAGGCCGAAGCAGCACTTTATACCCATCGGCCCCAAGCAAAAAAAGACCCCATCGCCGCCCAGGACCTCGCGTACCGGCAGGCAGCGGAATATTGGTCCGGCGACGAGCATCTTGTGATTTTCCGGGAACCGAACGGGACCTTCTGCAATCAGTACGGCTTCATTTCCGGCAGGGTGACGCCCACGACCGGGAGCTTTGCCACACTGGAGGAGGCGGAGAAACAACTTTATGCGGACCGCCCTCTGGCCCAAAAGGTCCAGGCACGGGAGAAGCCGCCCGCCCATGCCCCGGTGGACCGGGACGAAGCGGAGCGCCGCTATCAGGTGGTGGTCTACCACCACCTGGAAAACGGCATGGATGAGAAAACGGAATACGCGACGCTGGAGGAGGCAGAACAGGTAGCGCAGGGCTATTTAGACGGCACGATGGAAGCAGACGGCTTTGCCTATGAGGGCGCGGCTGTCTACGATCTGCTGGAAAAGAAATGGCTCCGCGTAATCGGGGACTTCCCCACGCTGGAACTACCTGCCGCAAAAGAAGGAACTGAACCGAAACCGCCGGCAGCGCCTATGCCCACGCAAGAAGGCACAGAGAAGGCAGCGGAGTATCTGTTCGATCAGGAGCGTATTGTTGTCTTTCAATCCCCCAGCGGCAAGTTTTATAACCATTATGGCTACGATGTGCAGAGTGGGTTTTCCAATGTAATAGCGGGCGGTTTTGATACCTTTGAAGAAGCTGAAAAGGCATTGTACTCCCATCGGCCCAAAGCTGAAAGGGTTTTGAAACCGGCTGAAAGGGAAAATACAGTGGGAACGGCTGAAAAGGGCGCGGAAAGTTCAGCAGATGGGCACGACCAGGGCGGTAAGGGGCCAACTCTGGCCCCACCCCAGCCCCAGCGCAGGGCCAGGGTTTCCCCCTTTGTCCTCCATCCTGAAGTTCCCAACGCAGACCGGCATGAGTACCATATCACCGATGACGCCCTGGGCGTGGGAACCCCTGGGGAGCGGTTCAACAACAATGTCCGGGCCATCCGCCTGCTGAAAAGGCTGGAGGCCGAGGACCGGCTTGCCACCCCAGAGGAACAGGAGGTAGTGGCGCGGTATGTGGGCTGGGGCGGTTTGGCAGACTGCTTTGACGAGCGCCACAGCAAGTACGCCGAGCTGAAAGCCCTGCTCACCGAGGAGGAATATGCCGCAGCCAGGGAGTCCACCCTGACGGCCTTCTATACTCCGCCCGTGGTCATCCGCTCCATCTATCAGGCCCTCACGAACATGGGCTTCCAGACCGGAAATCTGCTGGAGCCGTCCTGCGGCATCGGCAACTTCATCGGTATGCGCCCGGAGGCCCTGGCGGACTCTAAAATCTACGGCGTGGAGTTGGACAGCATCTCAGGCCGCATCGCCCAGCAACTCTATCAACAATCGTCTATCGCTGTCCAGGGGTTTGAAAAAACAGACCTCCCGGACAGCTTTTTTGACGCTGCCATCGGGAATGTGCCCTTCGGCTCCTTCAAGGTGATCGACAAGCGGTATGACCGATACAATTTCCTCATTCACGACTACTTCTTTGCCCGGACGCTGGATAAGGTCAGGCCGGGCGGTGTCATCGCCTTTGTCACCAGCAAGGGCACGATGGACAAGGACACCCCCACTGTGCGGAAGTACCTTGCCCAGCGCGCCGACCTGCTGGGGGCCATCCGCCTGCCCAACAACACTTTCAAGGACGCCGCGGGAACGGATGTGACCAGCGACATCCTCTTTTTGCAGAAGCGGGACGCCCTCTCCAGCGAGGAACCGGATTGGGTACACCTGAACACCGACGCCAACGGGCTGAAAATGAACCAGTATTTTATTGACCACCCGGAGATGGTCATGGGCGAAATGCGGGAGATCAGCGGCCCCTATGGGCCGGAAACCGCCTGCCTGCCCATTGAGGGGCGGGACCTGGAGGACCAGCTTGCCGTTGCTATTCAGAGTATCCAAGGCTCCATCACCGAGTATGTCATGGACGATCCGGAAACCGAGGGTGAGGACAAGTCCATCCCCGCGGACCCGGAGGTACGGAATTTCAGCTATACCATCGTGGACGGCAAGGTGTACTACCGGGAAAACAGCCGCATGAACCCGGTAGAGGTGTCCGTAACAGCGGCCAACCGCATCAAGGGGCTGATCGGCATACGGGACTGTGTGCGGACGCTCATTGAGTACCAGACCGAGGACTGGCCCGACCAGGACATTCAGGCCCAGCAGCGGAAGTTAAACGCTCTTTACGACGCCTTTGTGGACAAGTACGGGCGGATCAACTCCCGCGCCAACAGCTCCGCGTTCAGCATGGACAGCGCCTACTTCCTCCTGACCTCCCTGGAGGTGCTGGACGATGAGCGCAACTTTGTCCGCAAGGCGGATATGTTTATCAAGCGCACCATCAAGCAGAGGATCACGATCACCCATGTAGATACCGCGTCCGAGGCCCTGGCCGTGTCACTGGCTGAAAAGGCAAAGGTGGACATGGACTATATGGCGGAGCTGACCGGCAAGACCGAGCAGGAGGTCTACGCCGACCTGACCGGCGTGATTTTCCTGAACCCCATGCACGGGTATGGCGGTGGCTCCGAGGAAAAGTACCTCACCGCGGACGAATACCTCTCCGGGAATGTGCGGGAGAAGCTGGAATGGGCAAAACGAAGCGCCGAACTGTACCCGGAGGACTACACCGCCCATGTCCAGGCTTTGGAACGGGTGCAGCCGGTGGACCTGACCGCCAGCGAGATCGCCGTCCGGCTGGGGGCCACCTGGCTGCCCACAGAGGTCATTGACCAATTTATCTATGAACTGTTCGGGACTTCCCCCCGCAGTCAGCGGATGATACGCAGCCATTACTCCCAGCACACCGGCGCATGGAATATCGAAAGTAAATTTGCCGACAGGGGCAATGTCAAGGCGGAGAACACCTACGGCACCACCCGTGTCAATGGCTACAAAATCATTGAGGAAACCCTGAATCTCCGGGATTTGCGTATTTTTGACTATGTGGAGGACGAACACGGCAACCGCGTTCCCATCCTGAACAAGAAGGAAACGGCTATCGCCCAGGGCAAGCAGCAGCTTATCAAGCAAGCGTTCCAGGACTGGATATGGAAAGACCCGGCCCGGAGGGAGCGGCTGACGCGGCTCTACAACGACAAATTCAACAGCATACGGCCCCGTGAGTACGATGGAAGTCATCTGAAATTTGTAGGCATCAACCCGGAGATCACCCTGCGGCCCCATCAGGTGAACGCCATCGCCCACATCCTCTACGGCGGGAACACCCTGCTGGCCCATGTGGTGGGGGCAGGGAAAACATTTGAAATGGTAGCCGCCGCCCAGGAGAGTAAGCGGCTGGGGCTGTGCCAAAAGAGCTTGTTTGTGGTGCCCAACCACCTGACGGAGCAGTGGGCGTCGGAGTATTTGCAGCTTTACCCCTCCGCCAACATCCTGGTAGCCACCCGAAAGGACTTTGAAACCAAGAACCGCAAGCGGTTCTGCGGCAGGATCGCCACTGGCGACTATGACGCCATCATCATCGGACACAGCCAGTTTGAGAAAATCCCGGTGAGTGTGGAGCGCCAGCGGTATCTCCTGGAACAGCAGCGGAGTGAGGTCCTGAACGGCATCGCGGAACTGAAAGCCAACCACGGGGAACGCTTCTCCATCAAGCAGATGGAGCGCACAAAAAAGTCCATTGACGCCAAGTTAGCAAAGTTGAACGATCAGAGCCGTAAGGATGATGTGGTCACATTTGAAGAACTGGGCATTGACCGCATCTTTGTCGATGAAGCACACTACTACAAAAACCTCGCCGCCTTTTCCAAAATGCGGAATGTGGGTGGCATCAGCCAGACGGAGGCACAGAAGTCCAGCGACCTCTATATGAAATGCCGCTATCTGGACGAGCTGACCGGGGGCCGGGGCGTTGTGTTCGCCACAGGCACCCCCATCTCCAACACCATGGTGGAGATGTATACCATGCAGAAGTATTTGCAGTACCACGTCCTGGAAGAACACGGCCTGCTCAATTTTGACGCCTGGGCGTCTACCTTTGGCGAGACTGTCACCGCCATCGAGCTGGCCCCGGAGGGCACCGGCTACCGGGCCAAGACCCGGTTCTCCCGGTTCTATAACCTCCCGGAACTCATGTCCATGTTTAAGGAAGTGGCGGACATCCAGACAGCGGATATGCTCAACCTCCCTGTCCCCAAGGCCAACTACCGCAACATCGTCCTGAAACCCTCGGAACAGCAAGAGGAGATGGTGGCGGCACTGGGAGAGCGGGCGGAGAAGGTCCGCAATAGGATGGTGGACAGCACCGAGGACAATATGCTGCTTATCACCAACGACGGGCGCAAGCTGGCCCTGGACCAACGGCTCCTCAACCCCTTGCTCCCGGACAGCGACACCAGCAAGATCAACGCCTGTGCTGGGGATGTGTTTGATATATGGCAGCGCACAGCGGACCAACGTTCCGCGCAGATGGTATTCTGCGACCTCTCCACCCCTGGCAAGAACCGGCCCATTGAAATGGTCCCAAACGAGCAGGGCGGCTACGAGATGGCGGAATTTCAGAATGTCTACGATGACCTGCGGAATAAGCTGATTGCCAGAGGGATACCAGCCGAAGAAATAGCCTACATTCACAGCGCCAACACGGAGACACAGAAAAAGGAACTGTTTGGCAAAGTGCGCTCCGGGCAGGTCCGGGTGCTGATCGGCTCCACCCAGAAGATGGGCGCGGGCACCAATGTCCAGAAGAAACTCGTGGCGCTCCATCATCTGGACTGTCCCTGGCGGCCTAGCGACCTTCAGCAACGGGAGGGCCGGATCATCCGGCAGGGCAACGAGAACAATGAGGTGGACATCTATACCTATGTTACCGAGAACACCTTTGACAGCTACCTCTATCAGCTGGTGGAGGGCAAGCAGAAGTTCATCGGGCAGATCATGACCAGCAAATCCCCGGTCCGGTCCTGCGAGGATATAGATGAAACCGCCCTGTCATACGCGGAAATCAAGGCGCTCTGCACCGGAAATCCCCATATCAAGGAGAAGATGGACCTGGACATTGATGTGCAGCGGCTCCGGCTCCTGAAAGCCAACCACCTTAGCCAGCGGTACGCTCTGGAGGATCAGATCATCAAGGAGCTGCCCCAGCAGATCGCCAAGTATGAACAGTATATCGAGGGTTATCTTTCCGATATGGACCGGCTGAAGGAGAACACCCACCCCAATGAGGACGGCTTCTCCCCCATGGAGGTGGAGGGGACCGTCTACACCGACAAAAAAGCCGCAGGCAGCGCCATCCTCGCCGCCTGCAAAGCCATGACCAGCCCCGAACCTGTCCCCCTGGGCCAGTACCGGGGCTTTTCTATGGACCTGTCCTTTGCAAGCCTGACCAGGGAGTTCAAGGTCACGCTGAAAGGGGCGCTGTACTACACCACGAACCTCGGCACAGATGTTTTTGGCAACATTCTCCGCCTGGACAATCTGCTGGAAAGCATGGAGGAGCGGATAAACACCTGCCGGGAACAGTTGGAAAATACCAGGATGCAGCTCGAAAACGCCAAACTGGAGGTGGATAAGCCCTTTCCCCAGGAGGACGAGCTGAAAAGAAAGTCCGCCCGCCTGGATGAATTGAACATCCTGCTGAACATGGACAAGCGGGAGAGCGAGATCGTGGATGGAGATGTAGGGGATGAAGTCACCGCCCCCGCCCGTGGCAGTCCCGACCGCGAACGCTGAAAGAGTGAGAAATGTCTGACCCTCAAAAACATGATACGGGAGCAAGCCGCAGACTTGCCCCCGTACATAGTTTGTTGTATCATTTCCGCGGATGGGTGTCCCACGCCCACCTGTATACGGTATCAAAATTCATGATAGAATGGAGTTGAATGCTATGGCAACCTATCTCACAGGTGACACACATGGGAACTTTCTCCGCGTGGACACCTTTTGCCGCGCAATGGAAACAACAAAATCCGATACCATAATCATCCTTGGTGATGCTGGTTTCAATTATTACCTGAATGACCGCGACACCCGCGCAAAAGAGTATGCCAGCGCCATTCCGGTCAAATTCTTCAGTATCCACGGCAACCATGAAGCCAGGCCCCAGCGCATCCCATCCTATATGGAAGGAGAATACTGCGGCGGGAAAATTCTCTATGAGGAAGCATTTCCGAACATCCTCTTTGCTGTTGACGGCGAGATTTACAATTTCGATGGGTACAAGTGTATCGTGATCGGGGGCGCGTACAGTGTGGATAAGCACTACCGGCTGGCGCACGGGTGGCATTGGTGGCCGGATGAGCAGCCGGACGAGGAGATCAAAGCCGTGGTTGAAGCGCGGCTTGCCGCCTTACACTGGAACATCGACATTGTTTTGAGCCACACCTGCCCCCGCAAATATGAGCCGACCGAAGTATTTCTCTCCAGCCTTGACCAAAGCTCCGTAGACAAGAGTACCGAGGACTGGCTGGACGGCATAGAGGACCGCCTGGACTACAAAAAATGGTACTGCGGCCACTACCACACCCGGAAACAGGTCGACAAAATACAATTCATGTTTGAGGACTTTGACACGATGTTTATTCGTCTATGAATAAGGTATTCTATGTTACCTTTCCCGGCTACGGGGAGCGTTAGCGATTGACAAGCATCCGGCGTACCGATACAATAAGGAAAATGAAGCAGAAAGGACGGGGTAAGAGATGGGCCGACAGGATATGATGGGGCAGCCCGGACACGATACCGGCCTACCAGCTGACAAGAGTTATCTGGAGTGCGGCCTGCCTGACTTCCTGCGGGAGTCCATCGCGCAGATGCAGGCGGCCTGGGACCGGCTGGACCGGGGTGAGAAGGACCTGCGCTGGGACTGCGACTACTGCAACTTGCAGGCAGACATCAACAACGCGGAGGTCAATCAGGTCATCAGCTCGGAACAGGCGTGGTATCTCCGGGAAAAGTATCTGCGGATGGAAAGGGAGTGACCGCATGGGCGTCATTGACTTTACAGATATGCAAAAACGGAACAAGGCATACGCCGGCGCAAACGGCAAGAAGATTTCCGTCCTCTATGACGGGGAGCAATATATGCTGAAATTTCCGTCTATGGTGAAGAAGAACCCGGACATGAGTTAAGGTACCCCCGCACAAGGGCAATATTTTAACCGCATGAGAGCATTGTTATTGTAGATAGCATAGCCGATATGAGACAGATAAAGATGGTCGCAAGCCATTAAGGGCTTTCAAAACAGTTATCCTTATCACCACGATGTTTTTCAATCATGACTGATGCGGTAGTTGTTGAAACAAATGTTTGAAAATGATAGTTACCGAAAACTGCTGCTGTATACTGGGCGGCTCGAGAGTGTAGGGCATGGGAAAATCGGGGAGCGAAGGGCTGCGAGTGGCATGATACATAGATAACAGTAGAAAGTATGGATTTTTCCCCAAATGATTTACTTTTTACTGGTAACCCACACTAAACTTTTAATAAAGAGCTGTCGATATTTTAAATAAAAGATACGCAAATTGCAAGTGCAAGTTGGACACCTGCACGGTAGAACTTAGTGAATCAGAGCGACGGTCAGGATGGAAGCCGCTGGCTTCCGTCCTGGGCGATGCTGCCGCAGCCTTCGGCTGCGTAAACAGAGTCGAGGAACTCGTCAAACAGTTCCTCCGGGGTGCGGTAGCCAAGCTTCTTGCGAGGCCGTCCGTTCAATTCATCAGCTGCAGCCAAGATATACTCAGCAGAGAAAGCCTCAATGGACACGCCCTTCGGAACAAAGGTTCGAAACAGCCCGTTGTGGCGTTCGTTTTGGGGACGTTCCCATGAGGTGTAGGGATGCGCAAAGTAGACTGCACAGCCCCAGTTCTCGACCTGACTGAACGCAGAGAACTCCGAGCCGTTGTCCACGGTAATGGTCTTGAAGACCTGTGAGAACTTGTCTCCGAATTCTCCCCTGAGTGACTGCATGGCGTTCAGAACGGAGTCTGCATCCTTGCCGGGAATCCGGATGGCAATATAGTTCTCCGTTTTCTTCTCCAACAGGGAGAGGACAACAGCCTCTTTACCGCCCCTCTTGCCGACCACGGTGTCACCTTCCCAATGACCTTCCTCGATGCGCAGAGCTGCGATCTCAGGCCTCTGAGAAATGTCTGTGCCGAAGCTTTTCTTGTGTTCACGGGGCTTGGAGTCCTTGTGCTGCTTGCGTTTCATGGCTTCGGGCAGTTCTGTCACAGACAAGTCAAGGCTGCCTGCCCAGACCTCATTGTAAAGCGTGTGGGTGCAGACCATCTCCTCTGCTGAAAACAGCCTGTGCAGACGAGCATAGCCGACGCAGGCATCCAAAGACCACTTGTGTTCTTTGACCTGTTCAATTATCCAGCGAATGAAGCGAGTGCAGTGACAGATTCGGTGTGGTTTCCGAGAACGCTTTCTGTTCGCCTTGTAGACCGCTTCTCCACGCCTTGCCGAGTATCCGGGTTTCCTGCCCTTGCTGCTCTTTCGGGGCGGTGTGCCGCGCTTTAGCTCGTTCCCAACGGTGGTTGGTGAACATCCGATTGCTCTGGCAATGGCTCTGTTCGTGTAGCCGGCGTTCTTGAGATGCTGGATTGCGCCTCGTTCCTCTCGCTGTAAGTGCTGTCCCTTCTTGCGTTCTACCGATTCTGTGATATAATCTTGGCAGTCCATAGTGATTGCCCTCCCTTGGAAGAAGTTGTGTGCAAACTTCATTCTACCATGTGGGGAAAATCACTATGGATTTTTTCTTAGGTGTCCAACTTCATTTTACAATCGACCTAAATAAAAGATATGCGCAGTATTTGGTTTTTCTTAGTCAGTCGATTCTATAAATACCAGTTCTAAACAATAAGACAGAAGGAGGAAAAACGATGACGGTCAGCGATATTGCCAGGATGATGGCAAATGCGGACAGGTACAGGCGGCAAGGCGTTACGCAAAACCTTCCCAACGGCTCTCTGCCTCCAAAGGACCACGTGAACCCATATTGCCCAGAAGGAATGGATATTACAGGTCGGACGGATTTCCGTCGGATCGTTCCTGTTGACGAGGACGTTGCGAACAGGATCAGAGCACTGGTGTTTGAGAACATGAAAAACAACGGCGGAATGAGTGATGGAGAAGTTGAAAGCCAAGTTATAAAAAACTATATTATGTCGTTGCCTCCTGAAGAAAGAGCCGCTGCCGGATGGACATTAAATCAAATCAGTATACAAGAGGCTAAGCGTTTGGGAGAATATGTGCATCAGCGGGACCCGTCTTGGAATTGGGGAAAGCCAGTTAAGCCCGGTATCTTAAATGAATATCACCAAGGGATCGATCGGAAAGCATAAGAGAAATTGAAAATTCAGTCCGGCCGTTAAATTTCTCAGAGACGATAAAAATGTTTGTTAGAAAATTGGGGCCAGACCCATTTTTTCAAAACATAAGTGCTATACAGAGACGGTCTGCTCTCCATTAAGAGAAAACCCCGCCCGTGGCGGAGAGACCGCCAGAGGTCCCGCAATGCGGGACCTTTGGTGGCGCAAGCATCGCATTTTGATGTCAAAACGCCACTTGCAGGGGAAATCCCCTGACCCCAATGCCGCCAATCGACGGGACTTTTTGGCAGCACTGCCGGCAAGTTTGTGCTAGGAAACCGGGTTTGGCAATATTGCCAAAAGCGATTTTGGGTGGGGAAAGGTGGACTTCTGACAGCGTTGCCAAAAATCCATTTCCGGCCAGCATTTCGGAACAACATTGGTACCTCGGAAAATAAGGTTTGGCAATAGCCAACCACACCGCACCTGTGTCCGCATGAGCGCAAAGGAATACGATCTGTTGAAGAAACGGAACAGGGCCGCCGGACTGTCCGCCAGCGCATGGCTGATGCGGCAGATGGAAACCAACCGCCCCGTCCTGTTCAGGGAGGCGGAGACACGGGAGGCCATTGCCTTTATGAACGAGGCAGGCCGAGAGATCAACGCCATCGCCCGTGACTTCAACAGCGGTTACGGGACGGCAGAACAGCTCCAATATGCTGTCCGGCGGCTGAGTCAGGTGTATCAGCGCCTGCATGAGCTGAGAAAGAAGGGATGTCCCCAGGCGGATGACGAGATCATGCGGTCTGTCCTCACCAATAAGGGCGACCGCGACCATCGAATTTATGAGATACCGACCTCCGCGATTACGCTGGAAGGAAAGAAAATCCGGTATTTCGATTTTATTTCCTCGCTGCGGGATGAAGGGTGCAACCGCGCTTTGCGGCGAATCGTCCCCCAGATCGACATGGATAAAATCGGGAAGTTGATTTATGACACCCCATTCCTCAGTGATTTGCAGCGGCAATTTTATCTGACCATGCTGGCGGAGCGGACGGCGAAGATACTGGATTTCGCTCTGGAAAAATTAGAGCAGGCGAAAGATGGGCTTCTACCAGTGAAACACAAAGCCGGGAAAGACCGGGACGCCCGATAAAGCAATCACATACCTTTTTGGCAAGGCCGTGTCTGCGGCCTTGCCGTTTTACATAGCCGGGAGGTTTTCATCTGGAGATCTCCCGGCTATCACTATTTTATAAGGAGTGATACAGCATGACCAACAAAGAAATGATGCGCCAACTTTATGAACGGATGGCAGCCGAGCAGCAGAAGTATAAGGCATGGCTTCTGGAGCAGCCCCCCAATGTGATCCTGGACAATGCCTGCAAATTCACCGTCCGAGAAGACATTGTGATGGAGTTGGAGGTACTGGAACTGACGGACGCCCAAGCTGCGGCCCTGCTGCGGTCCCGGACCCCGCTGGCGGATGTTTACCGGGCGTGGGAGCGGGCGGAAACTCACCACATGGACGATGTGCGGGATGTGATCGAGGCCCGCGCAGATACCGTTATACGGGCTGAAAAGGAAAAGGGCCAGCGGGAGGAACGGTAGGATGGGCTATGTCACCCCGGAGCAGATCGCACAGGCTAAGGAATGGGACCTGCTGACCTATCTCCAGCAGTATGACCCGCACCAGCTCGTCCATGTGGGCGGAAGTACCTACTGCACTCGTGAGCATGACAGCTTGAAGATCAGCAACGGAAAATGGAACTGGTTCTCCCGCAAAATCGGCGGGAAAACAGCCCTGGACTATCTCATTAAAGTCCAGGGCTTTTCCTTTACCGAGGCAGTGGAGGCCCTGACGGGACCGAACTTCTCTCCCCCGTCTCCGGTGCCTCAAGCCAGGCCGAAGGAGCAGGAACCCCGGAAGCTGGTTCTTCCCCAAGCCAGCCGGTGCGCCACCCATGTTGTCAGCTATCTTCATGGGCGGGGCATTGACTATGATATGATCGACTACTGCATCCAGACCGGGCGTTTGTATGAAAGTCTGCCCTATCACAATGCTGTATTCGTGGGCCGGGACCGGCAGGGCCAACCCCGCTACGCCGCCCTGCGGGGCATCATAGGGGACTTCAAGGGCGAGGCCACCAGCAGTGACAAGCGGTATTCCTTCGCCATCGCGGAGGACTCCGCTGCACCCAGCGTCCACCTGTTTGAATCGGCCATCGACCTGTTGAGCTACGCCACCCTGCTGAAAATGAAGGGCCGGGACTGGCGGCAGGACGCCATGCTCTCCCTGGGCGGGGTGTTCAAGCAGAAACAAGAGTTTGTCATCCCCATGGCTCTCAGCCAGTACCTTCAGGACCACCCCGGCGTCCACACGCTCTGCCTCCACCTGGACAATGACGAGGTGGGCCGGGACGCGGCAGCGGGTATCATGGCTGGCCTGGGGGACAGATACGAAGTGCTGGACAGGCCGCCGCCCAGCGGCAAGGATGTAAACGATCTGCTGCTCCAGCGGAGGTTGGGGCAGGCAAAGAGGAAGGAGGAATGGAGCCGGTGAAAGACCATCAGGGCATGAAGATCATCGGGATAGACAATGGCTACGGCAACATCAAGACTGCAAACTGCTGTTTTCCCGCGGGGCTGACCGTTCATGACGCAGAGCCGGTATTCAAAGACGATCTGCTGGTCTATGACGGACGCTACTACCTGATTGGGACAGGCCACAAGGAGTTTAAGGCGGACAAGACCGGGGACGATGGCTACTATATCCTCACCCTGGCCGCTATCGCCCGTGAGCTGAATGTATATGGCCTGACAGACGCCACGGTATATCTTGCAGTGGGATTGCCCCTCACCTGGGTAAGCCGGCAACGGGAGGATTTCAAAGCCTACCTCACGCGGAACCGGGAACTGGCCTTTACCTTCCGGGGGAAAGCCTACTGGGTGGAGATCGCCGGGGTGGATGTGTTTCCCCAGGGCTTCGCGGCGGTGGCCGGCCAGATCAGGGACTTCCAGGGCGTGAATATGCTCTGTGACATTGGCAACGGCACCATGAACATCATGTTCATCAACGACCGCAAGCCTGTTGTGGACCGGATGTTTACTGAGAAGTATGGCACCCATCAATGTATGCTGGCCGTCCGGGAGAATGTCATGCGGACCCACCATGCCACGGTGGACGAGTCGATCATCAACCGGGTGCTGCGGTTCGGCACAGCGGATATTCGGGAGGACTATCTGACCACAATCCGGGAAACCGCCGCAGAGTATGTGGGCGAGATTTTCCGCATCCTGCGGGAGCGTGAGTACAACCCAGCTCTCATGCGGCTCCATGTGCTGGGCGGCGGAAGCTGCCTGGTCCGCAACTTCGGGGCGTATGACGCCGACCGCGTGACCATCTACGAGGACATCTGCGCCACCGCCAAGGGCTATGAGTTCCTGTGTGAGCAGGCTTTGCACAGGGGTGTGAGCGGATGAAACTCAAACGGTTTTCGCTGCGATTTAACCTTGACCGGGAGAATGACCGCAGGGCGTGGGAAGCCCTGCACCGCATGGACGCCCGATCCATCAATCAGGAGATCATCGCCAGGATCAACGCAAAAGAGCAAACCGATGTGTTGAAAGAGTTGATCCGTCAGACCGTATCTGAAGAATTGGAGCGAACCGCAAAGAACGGCTATGACCGGCCAGCGGCGCAGGCGGAAGCCAGCACGGAGGACCTAAACGCCGTGTTTGACTTCTTGAACAGTTTTTAGCGGCATCGCTTGTGATGCCGCTTTTTCCCGCCCGTCGAGGGGCATGGCATCACCTATGATGCCGCAAAAATCATAATAGGAGGTTGTCACTCCATGAGTGAAAAGGCCCTTTGTGAGGTCAATATGACCTATGCAACCATGCGAAGTTATTTTCGCGCAGCAGAACGTGCCCGCCAGCATTTGTCCGGCTTCATTGTGTTCTCTCCGGCCAGCTTTGACAAGGAGTATTCCGTGGAAAGCCGTACCTATGCGGTGTCCAGCGACAACAAGGCGTTTCGGCCTAATATGGGCGGATATTCCATCTATGCTTCGTCCCTGGATGGCTCCGATCCCTGTGTCCGTCTGGAACAGTACATGACATCGGAGTACGGCGGCAAGAACGGCTGGCAAATTGAGCGGTGCTATATGATGTCCGATGAAGTGGAGCGGGCGAAGGCCCTCATACGAACCGAAAAAGAGCATGAGCGTTGAGGAAATGACCAAGCCCGCACGCTCTCCCGCGCCGAAGGCGCAGAGGAAGGCGGTATTGTCTTAGCAAGCAACGAATTTGCTGGGACAAATTCCGCTTGACAGGGGTCTGCCGCCCCTATAACCCCGCAAAAGGGCCGCCAACTGAATAACAGTATCAATTGACGGCTACCACCGCGCATCATAGTTTAGTTGTCCCGCCGATAATGCGGCTCCGGTGTGTAATGCTCCCGGTGGTATTTTTGGTATTTCTCAGACTGCTGGACTTCGGACTCCGCATCCAGCGCCAGTTCGTAATCCACAGGATCAGCACAGACAGCATCCAATAGTATCCGTTCCAAATGCTCATATTCGGAAAACTGATCCAGGGAGGCCATGACGAAGGCATCCCGCACATAACCGGCGCTCTCCGCTAAAAGGTCCTGGTCTATGTGGTAGCCATAATGTTCCACAAAAAAGGTCAGCAACATCACGACGGTCCTGGTATTACCCTCACGGAAAGGATGGATCTGCCAGATCTTTGTAAAGCACCGAACAATAGTCGATACAAATTCTTCTCTGGGCATTGCTGCCCAATTCTGGTGCTGAATATCTTGAAAGGCTGCGGCCAAATCATCTGCAATCGCGTCATCGTTGCTGTACCATACGCTGCGGCCCGCAAGTAGCTTTTCACGCTTTGCGATATTGATGATCCGGTATTTGCCCGCCCACTGGTAAATGTCACCGAACAGAAAACGGTGGATGCTCCGTAGGCCCTCCGGTGTAAAGTCACAGAAGCCCTGCTCATAGAGCAGCATCATATTTGCGCGGGACTGTTCCGCTTCAATCAGATCCAGCGTCTTTTCATCCCTGATGTCCAACGTGTTTCGTAGGACAGGAATATCCTCATAAAAATATGGATCAACCATGTTTCCGCACCTGTGCTGCCAGCTTTGCGTGGGAGACCAAAAGTGCCGCTTTCATCTGTGCGCCGCTGATCTCTCCCCGCGCCCAGCTTTGAGAAAGTGCCTGGGCATAGCGGGAAACCGGAGCACCTTCAATCGCATTGATGGCATCAGCCGTTTTGACCGCCGCTATTCTTCGCTTGTGTTGTGCCGTCATATGGACCACCTCGGTGTTCAGTATAACACACGGCCAGCTAAATGAAAAGATATGCCAACCAGTAAATTCTAACCTGACAAAATCAAGGAGGATGTTATGAGAAAAAGAAATCACCGCGTGGAGATCTACTTCACTAAAAATGAACTGGAAACACTGACGAAAAAGGTCCGCAAGTCCGGCCTGTCCCGTGAGGGGTACTGCCGCCGCATCCTCAACGGTACGGCGGTGAAAGAGGCTCCACCCGCCGATGTGCCTGTGCTGATCCGGGAGGTGCGGCGTGTTGGGGCCAGTCTCAACCAGATCATGAAGCGGGCCAACGCCGTCGGCCTGCTGGATGTGCCCCAGCTCCGCAAGGCTCTGGAGGACAACCGGACCGTGGAGAAGTTGATCGTGGACATCTACACTACCCCTTCCGAATGATATGGCTGTGACCGCCATCTGGCCTATCAAGGGGCGTGTGGACAAGGTGATCAATTACGCCCGGAACCCGGAAAAGACCACCGAGGCAGGTTTGCCGGAACTGGCGTCTCTCCACACGGTCAACGACCTGGTGGAGTATGCCGCCGATGAGATGAAAACGGAGCGCCGTTCCTATGTGTCCTGCCTGAATTGCCGGGAGGACACTGCTGCCGCGCAATTCATGGAGACGAAACGCTTATGGGGCAAGCTGGATGGCCGGGTGTGCTACCACGGCTATCAGTCCTTTCAGGCGGACGAGGTAAATGTGGAGACCGCCCATGAGATCGGCGTCAAACTGGCAGAGGAACTGTGGGGAGATCGCTTTGAGGTGGTGGTGGCCACCCATTGCAACACCGACCACTATCACAACCACTTTGTCATCAATTCCGTGTCATTTATGGACGGCTACAAATTCTACAATTCTCCCGCCAACTACGCCCGGATGCGGGAGGTATCGGACCGCCTGTGCCGGGAATACGCCATTTCTGTGATCCAGGCCCCAGGCAGGCAGACAAAGAACTACGCCGAATGGCAGGCCGAGCGCAGCGGCAGGCCCACCCACCGGGGGAGCATCCGGGCCGACATTGACCGGGCTATCCGTGCCGCCACCACGGAACGGGACTTCCTGCGGGTGATGGGCGAAATGGGCTATCAGATCAAAGTCCATGGGAAGGACGGCAAGCCCCTGAAATACCCTGCCTTGAAGCCCCCAGGCGCAAAGGGTTATTTTCGGTTTCACAAACTGGGCGAGGGCTACACGCTGGATGAGATCCGGGAGCGTATCCTGCATAATATCCACAAGCAGGCCCCCTTCCCGGAGCCTGTGCATCGCCAGCCCCAGCGTTACCAAGTGAGGGGAAAGTCCCGGGAGAAAGTCACCGGCCTGCGGGCGCTGTACTTCCGCTACTGCTATGAACTCCACATGATCGTCAAGCGTCCGGCATCCGTCAAGCGGGTGTCTTTTTTATTACGGGAGGACATCGCTAAGCTGGACCGTCTGGATGCCGAAACCCGCTTTTTGGGGAAACACCACATAGGGACCTTTGAGGAACTGACTGCCTACCGGGAAACAGCATTGGCGGAGGTGGAGGCTCTGACTGCCCAGCGGCAGGTACTTCGAAAAGACCTGCGCCGACTCACCAGGCGGGGCAATCCCACAGGCATTGACGAGGTGAAACAGAATATCCGGTCCCTGTCCGGCAGGCTCAGGGCGGCGAGAAAGGAGGTGGCCTTATGTGAAGGCATCGCCCAGCGTTCCGGGCAGGTCAGAGAGAACCTGGGCCGGCTGACAAAACAAAAGGATCTTGAACGAAAGGAGCAGTCAAAAAATGAGTTATTCAGGCGACGCGGCAGAGCAAGTCGTGAGGATGTCGCTGGAAACAGGTGAGGTAGCAGTCAGGCTGGCCGGCTCCGGGGCAAAACAGCTTGCCATTTTGCTATATGCCATTCTGCGGGAGCAGAAAAAGACGGCGGGTAAGGTCCGCTTGACCAATATGCTCCGCAGCGGCAAGGAGTTGAAGGTGTTTGCTGTCAAGGACAGCGACCTTCAGCTCTTTTGCCGGGAGGCAAAGAAATACGGCATCCTCTACTGTGTGCTGAAGGACCGGGATGCCACAGACGGTCTGACGGATATTATGGCAAGGGCGGAGGACGCCAGCAAGATCAACCGCATCATTGAGCGGTTCGGCCTTGCCACCGTGGATATGGCCCAGGTCAAACAGGAGATCGAGCAGAGCAGAGCGGAGCGGCGGGAGAATTCCCCGGAAGCGCCCGCTGCGGAGCCAGTAACCGAGGTGGGTAGTCCCCAGGAGCCTATGACCGAACAGGAGGTGGACGGACTGTTGGACGCCATGCTCTCCCCGGCCCCAGAGGGTGGGCTGGCCGCGCCGGAGCGCACCGATCCGGACCGGGATGTGGATGAGTTTTTGAAGGCAGTGCGGAGTGCGTCCCCTGCCAGAGAGGAGGACAGGACTGGAAACCCCACCGAGGGCCGGACCGAGAAATCCCGTCCGTCCGCGCCTATCTCAAAGCCCAAAGAGACTACCGTGCCGGGTATCCCTGATCCACTGGAGCGTTCCCGTCCTTCTGTTCGTCAGGCACTGAAGGAGATCAAGGCGGAACAGAAACAGCGGGCGGAGGATAAAGCCAGAGAGAACGCTGGACGGCAGAAGCCACTCCAGCATAAAGCGCCCCCCAAAAAGAAAATCAAAAAGCAAAAGGAGAGGTAATGTATGCCGAACTATGATGATCTGTTTACCGGCCAGCCCACCCAGCAGGAGGAGAAGCCCTTTGACAAGACGGCTTGGGCGGCGCGAAAGCAGGCGGAGCGCGAGGGCGTCTACGCCATGATCGACAGCTATGTGCAGGATATGGGCAGAGAGGGCGGGCTGTTCCAAGCCTACCTGGATGTGCAGGCCCGGTTTGACCTCTACTCCGTGAGCAACGCCATCCTGATCGCGGCCCAGTGCCCGGAGGCCACCAAACTGGCTGATTTCGATAGTTGGAAGGCCAGCGGCATTTATGTCAAGCGGGGTGAGGATTCTATCACTATCCTGGAACCGGGCAAGGAGTATCAACGGGACGATGGCAGCGTGGGTGTGTCCTACAATGTGAAAAAGGTCTTTGATATATCTCAGACCAAGGCCAACCAACGCCCTGCTCCCACCACGGTACGGGATGAGCGTCTGCTGCTGAAAGCCCTGATGAACAACGCCCCCTGCCGCTTTGCCATCTCCAATGAACTGCCAGAGGGCACCAATGTAGCCTATCATCCAAAGAACCATGTTATCTATGTCCGACAGGGCCTTGACGCCCCCACCATCTTCCGGGGACTGGCGCAGGAGTTGGCCTGCGTCCACATGGACCGGGGCGGGATCACCTGCGAAAGTCCCGACTTCACGGCGTACAGCGTATCCTATATGCTGTGCAGGAGAAATGGTGTGTCGGTGGAGGGCTTTTCTTTTGACCGTCTGCCGGAGAGCTACGCTGAGATGGACGCCAGGGCGCTCCGGGCCGAGGCGGGCGTCATGCGGGATGTGGCAGGCAGCATCACCGCTGATATGAACCGGCTCTTTGCCGCCCAGGAAAAGGCACAGAGGAGCCGGGATGATGCTGCAAGATAGGAGGGTGCTCTATGCGTGATGAGAAGCGTGTGGTCGCGCTGAACGATTACGAACAACGGCTTATGGTGCGGGGCCTGACCGATTTCCGCAACGATGCCATCCGGGACGGCAAGCCCACCGAGGATGTGGAGGACCTCATTCTCAAAGTCATAGACGCGCCCACAAAACAGGAAAAACGGAGGTCTGACCGTGAGGCAAGATAAGTTTTCCAAAGCCCATCTTACCCTTTACGCCTGTGGCATCATCCCCGTTGTCTGGCTGGCCCTGCTGCTGGCCCCCTATATGGACGGCGGACTGGTGAGGCTGGTGCAGTATGGCGGGGCGGCGCTGGAGCATCCGTTTCGCATGATATGGTGTGAGGACAGTTTGAAAACTGTCCTCATTTTTCTGCTCTGCTACGGGCTGGGGATCGGTGCCTACCTCTCCACAGACCGCAATTACCGCAGGCGGGAGGAACATGGCAGCGCCAAGTGGGGCGTACCTGCTGTGTTGAACAAAAAATACGCGGACAGGACACCTTTGGACAATAAAATTCTCACACGGAATGTGTCTATTGGGTTGGATGGAAGAAAGCATCGCCGTAATCTGAATGTCCTGGTGGTGGGCGGCAGCGGTGCAGGCAAGACCAGGTTTTACGCGAAGCCCAACATTATGAATGCCAACACCAGCCTGATCGTGCTGGATTGTAAAGGCGAACTCTTGCGCGATACTGGGGGCCTGCTAGAAGCCAATGGCTACGACATCAAGGTCCTGGACCTTATCAACATGGAGAAGAGCCATTGTTACAATCCTTTCGCCTATCTCCGCAGTGACAACGACATCCAACGGCTGGTGACAAACCTGTTCAAGAACACCACGCCCAAGGGCAGCCAAAGCCAGGACCCCTTTTGGGACCAGGCGGCGCAGATGCTTTTGCTGGCCCTGGTGTTCTATCTCCACTACGAAGCCCCGGAGGATGAGCAGAATTTCCCTATGGTGATGGAGATGATCCGGGCTGGCGAGATCCGGGAGGACAACGATGAGTATCGCTCTCCGCTGGATGAACTGTTTGACCGCTTGGAGATGCAGAACCCTGACCATATTGCCCTGAAATATTACCGCAACTACCGCTCCGGCAGTGGAAAAACTCTGAAATCCATTCAAATCACGTTGGTGGCTCGGTTAGAAAAATTCAACCTGGAATCTCTGACTGGTATGACGCAGACAGATGAGATGGAGCTGTGGAATTTAGGCGAGAAAAAGACCGCCATTTTCGCAGTTATCCCCGACAATGACAGCAGTTTTAACTTCATCGTCGGTATGCTCTACACCCAGCTGTTCCAGCAACTCTACTATCAGGCAGATGTGGTACACGGCGGACGCCTGCCCGTCCATGTCCACTTTGTCATGGACGAGTTCGCCAATGTCGCCTTACCTGATGAATTTGACAAGCTGCTGGCCACTATGCGGAGCCGGGAGATCTCCGTGAGCATCATCATCCAGAACCTTGCCCAACTCAAAGCCCTCTTTGAGAAGCAGTGGGAAAGCATTGTGGGAAACTGCGACGAATTTTTGTATTTGGGTGGAAATGAGCAGTCCACCCACGAGTATGTGTCCAAACTGCTGGGGAAAGAGACTATCGACATGAACACCTATGGGCAGTCCAGAGGGCGGAGCGGCAGCTACTCCACCAACTGGCAGCTAGCGGGCCGGGAACTGCTCATGCCGGATGAAGTGCGTATGCTGGACAACCAGTACGCACTTCTTTTTATTCGCGGAGAACGGCCCGTGCGGGATTTCAAGTACGATGTTCTTAAGCATCCCAATATCAAACGCACTACGGATGGCGGGGCGGAACCATACCAGCACGGTGAGGATGCCCACAGCATCGTGTCTATCCGTTTTGACAAGGAACTGTTGAAACAGGCTGCGGAAAAGGATGGTCAGGACGCGCCGAAACATCACTTCATTCTTCTCACTGAAGAGGAGCTGGAGCAAAAATTCATTGAACTGGAGGAACAAGAAAATGCTGAACAACAAAAAGGGAAATAAGCGGCTCCCTATGCCCGACAAGGTGAAGCGGGGTTTCCGTTTCTACTGCACATTGGTGATGGCCGTGGCCCTGCTGGGTTGCTGTTCTATGACAGCCTGTGCCGCCGATGATCCGCTGGAAGTGGTCAACAATTTGTCGGAGTTCATTTTCGGTTTGATCCGGGCAGTGGGCCTGATCCTGCTGGGCTGGGGCATCGTTCAGGTGGGCCTCTCCCTCCAGAGTCACGACCCCTCCCAGCGGTCCAACGGCTTCCTCACCCTGGCTGGCGGCATTGTCATAACCTTTGCAAAAGAAATTTTGACCCTCATCACTGGGTAAAACACACCAATAGCACAAATTTTGCTTGTATTGTAACGGCGTTTGCGTTACAATATAGGAGAAAGGAGTGACACACGATGGATAAGTCGGCAACATTAAATTTGAGGGTCAATCCCACGGTGAAAGAGCAGGCAGAAAATGTCCTCCGGCAGCTCGGTATTCCGATGTCTACTGCCATTGATATGTTTCTCAATCAAGTGACGTTGGTGAAAGGAATTCCTTTCCCTGTCACGCTGCCCCAGGCTCCAGGGACAATCAATGCAGACCTGATGGACGCACGAGAGATCCACGCAAAACTCCAGAAAGGACTAGAGGATGCGGAGCAGGGCCGGGTAAAGGACGCCAGCCGTGCCTTCGAGGTGTTCCGAAATGAGCGGTGAAATAGAGCGGTTTGTCGTCCAAATCGCGGACAGCGCCTTGAACGATATGGAGGAGCTGCACCGTTATATTGCAGAAAAGCTGGGATCGCCGCAAAATGCGGCTGGGCAATATGATCGTATTGCGGATGAAATATTGTCCCTGGATATTTTCCCGGAGCGGTATCGCGTTGTGGATTTTGAGCCGGAACGGGCAGCAGGTCTACGCCGGATGTTGGTAGATAACTACTCTGTGTTCTATGTGATTCGGGATGATAAGGTCATTGTGACGGATGTGCTGTATAGCGCGGCAGATATTGAGCAGCGACTAAAAGAGAAGCACCAATAAGGACAAACAACAATGCGCTGGAGCGATCAATGCTCCAGCGCATTGTTGCGTAATTTAGGAACTGAGGTGAGAATAATCGGAAGTGATAATTGGGTCGTTCAGAACCTTGAAAACGCGCTGGAGGTCTGGAACGGCAAACTGAGTGAGATATGGCAGCTCATTACGCAATCCCCGCAGGACTTCAAGGGTGGAGCCATCTGGACCGTGATAGAGGACATCCACGGCGCGCTCCAGGCCATCGGTTACGCCCTGCTGGTACTGTTCTTCGTGGTGGGTGTGGTCAAGACCTGCGGCAGCTTTGTGGAGGTCAAAAAACCGGAACACGCGCTGAAGCTGTTCGTCCGCTTTGCGCTGGCAAAGGCTCTAATCACCTACGGCATGGAACTGATGCTGTCTCTGCTGGACATTATTCAAGGCGTGGTGTCCTCGATCATGAACGCGGCAGGCTTCGGCGCGCCATCGTCCACGATCCTGCCTGCGGAGATCGTGACGGCCATTGAGGGCTGCGGTTTTTTCGAGAGCATCCCTCTATGGGCAGTGACACTGATTGGTGGACTGTTCATTTGGGTGCTGTCCTTCGTAATGATATTGAGTGTCTACGGGCGCTTTTTCAAAATGTTTATGTACGCTGCGCTGGCCCCCATCCCCCTGTCCAGTTTTGCCGGGGAACCTAGCCAGAATGTGGGCAAAAGCTTTCTCAAAAGCTACGCCGCCGTCTGTTTGGAAGGGGCCGTCATCGTGCTGGCCTGTATCATTTTCTCCGTGTTCGCTAGTTCCCCGCCTGACGTTGACCCGGACGCCGCAGCGGCCTCAATGGTGTGGAGCTACATTGGTGAACTCATTTTTAATATGCTCATTTTGGTGGGCAGCGTCAAAATGTCCGATCATGTTGTGCGGGAAATGATGGGGTTGTAAGGAGAATACGAATGAAACGGTTTTATATGTTCAAAGACGGGACGCAGAAGGGCAGCACGGAAACAAGAGAGGAGGCGGTAGAGATGATCCGCCTGTGGCAGAGCCGCGAAACCCATCCCTTTCTACGCTCGGAGTTTAGTGTCATTGAGGGCGAGGAAGAATTTATCCCCTACCCTTCCCGCCAAAAGCCGTTCAGAAAAAAAGAAGAGATGGAACGGTGAGTATTAGGAGGAATCTGTTTTGGAAGTTAAAATCAACCGTGAGATCCGTAATTACACGGAGAGTATGTTTTTCGGGCTGTCCCTGCGGCAGCTCGTTTTTTCTGCCCTGGCGGTAGCTGTCGCTGTGGGGCTGTACTTCCTGCTAAAGCCCTACGTCGGGACAGAAACTGTGTCTTGGGTGTGCGTCCTGGGCGCGGCCCCCTTCGCCGCCCTGGGCTTTTTCACCTACCACGGCATGACGGCGGAACAATTCATCTGGGCATGGCTGCGCTCGGAGGTACTGGAACCCAGAGAACTGCGCTTTGAAGCGTCCACCCTCTATTACGATCTCTTGAAGCCCAGCATAGACAAGTGGGAAAAGGAGGAATACAAGCGCCATGATTAGAAGTATCAAGACCATCATGCGGCAGGACCGGGAGCCGTACCGCATCCCCCGCAGGATGCAGGATGTGATCCCCATTCAATGCGTCTGGCCGGACGGCATTTTTAAGGTAGGCATCAAGTTCTCCAAGACCTACCGCTTCACCGACATCAATTACAAGGTGGCCGGTCAGGAGGATAAAGAAACCATGTTTCGGGTCTACTCGGAACTGCTGAACAGCCTGGATTGCGCCGCTACCACCAAGCTCACCATCTGCAACCACCGTCAAAGTCAGGCGGACTTTGAGCAGTCTGTCCTCATGCCCATGCGGGAGGACGGACTGGACAAGTACCGCAGGGAGTACAATCAAATGCTCATGGACAAGGCGACCGGGGCCAATGGCATCACTCAGGAGAAGTATGTCACCATCACAGTCTACAAGCGGGATATTGAGGACGCCCGCGCCTATTTCACCCGGATCGGGGCCGACCTGACTGCCCGCGTCGCCGCCCTCGGCTCCAAGTGCGTGGAGCTGGACGCCACGGACCGGCTCCGTATTCTCCACGATTTCTACCGGGCCGGGGACGAGGGCAATTTTCATTTTGATATGGCGGATATGGCCCGGAAGGGTCACGACTTCAAGGACTACATCTGCCCGGACGGGATTGAGAAGCACAGTGACTATCTGAAGCTGGGCGACCGCTATTGCCGAGTGCTGTTCCTGAAGGACTATGCCAACTATATCCAGGACGAGATCGTGACGAACCTGACCGACCTGGACCGCAATATGATGTTGTCCATCGACATCCTCAATGTGCCCACGGACGAGGCTGTGCGGGAGGTGGAGAACCGTCTGCTGGGGGTAGAGACGAATATCACGAACTGGCAGCGCCGGCAAAATCAGAACAACAACTTCTCCGCCATCGTCCCCTACGATATGGAATTACAGCGCAGGGAGAGCAAGGAGTTTTTGGCCGACCTGACCACCCGCGACCAGCGGATGATGCAGGCCGTCCTCACTCTGGTTCTCACCGCCGACACCAAGCAGCAGCTTGACACCGACACAGAGAAGATACGCTCCCTGTCCGGGCGGTGCCAGCTGGCGGTGTTGAAATACCAGCAGATCGACGGTCTGAACACGGTCCTGCCCATCGGCACCCGGAAGATCAATGCCTTCCGCACCCTGACCACCGAGAGTCTGGCCGTGTTCATGCCCTTCAAGGTGCAGGAGATCATGGACCGGGGCGGCATCTACTTCGGGGAGAATGCCATCTCCCACAACCTTATCATGTGCAACAAGGCCAATCTGCTCAATCAGTCCTCCTTTCGGCTGGGCGTTCCCGGCTCCGGCAAGTCGTTCAGTGTGAAAGAGGAAATTGTGTTCCTCATTCTCAATACGGATGATGACATTCTGATTGCGGACCCGGAGGGTGAGTATGCCCCCCTCATTGAAGCCATGGACGGTGTAGGGAGCGTGATCCGGGTGGCCGCTGGGGGGAAAGACCGGCTCAACGCTATGTATATGGTGGACGGCTACGGCGAAAACAACCCCATTGTGGTGAAGTCGCAGTTCATTATGTCTCTGGTGGAGCGCATCGACCCCAAGGGCGTGGGGGCCAAGCAGAAGTCCATCATTGACCGCTGTACGGGGGACTTGTATGAAGAAGCGGAACAGAACTGCACTGTACCCACTCTCGCCGCCCTCCGAGAAAAGTTGATGGAACAGCCGGAGGCGGAAGCGCGGGAGATCGCCCTGGCGCTGGAGCTGTTCACCACCGGCTCCCTGGACATCTTCGGCCACGACAGCACCGTGGACTTGGACAAGCGGGTGGTGGTGTTCGACATCCACGGCCTGGGCGAACAGTTGAAGCCCATCGGCCATCTGGTCATCACCGATACCATGCTCAACCGCGTCACCTTAAACTGGAAGAAGGGCAGGCGCACCCATGTCTTTATCGACGAGTTCCATGTGATGTTTGAGAACGAGTTTTCCGCCGCCTTTTTCAACTCCGCGTGGCGGCAGTTCCGCAAGCGCAACGCCTATCCCACCGCCATTACCCAGAATGTGGAGTATCTTTTGGACTCCGTACAGGCCAGCACCATGCTTAGTAACTCCGAGTTCATCGTCATGCTCAACCAGGCGGCGGGCGACCGGGAGAAGCTGGCCCATCTGCTGAATATCTCCGAGGAGCAGATGAGCTATATCACCAATGCGGACGCCGGATGCGGCCTGATTAAATACGGTTCTGCCCTGGTGCCTTTCGTCAATCGTTTTCCGCACAACACGGAGCTGTACCGCTTGATGACCACCAAGCCCGGTGAGGGCCGCTTTTCCGGGGGACGGGCCTGATGCCTGTCCCCCTTTTGATTGGAGGGATGAAAATGCCATTGAACATCAAGCCCTGCCATCTGCGGGCCGCGAGGGACTATGTGGGCCGGCATCACCGGCACAGCATCCCACCCGTGGGCGGTAAATTTGCCGTGGCCTGCTATGATGGGGACCGTCTGTGCGGCGTCGCCATTTGTGGCCGTCCCGTTGCCCGGCATTTGGATGATGGCCTAACGCTTGAGATTTTGCGCTGCTGCACAGACGGGACAGGCAACGCCTGTTCCAAGCTCTACGGTGCCTGCTGTCGCATCGGGTTTGTCATGGGCTATGATCGTATCATCACCTATACGCTGGCGTCGGAAACGGGGGCGTCTCTGCGGGCCGCTGGGTTCACTTTTGACGGCATAGCCGGAGGTCGGGCGTGGACGGGCCAGCGCCGCAGGGACTACTATGTGGCCCCCGCAGAGCGGAAACACCACTGGATGAAAAGACGGGTTGGTGCGATGCCATGAGCAAAAGCAAAATTAAAACCCGTGAAAAGGGTAAAGACATTAAGGTACTGGACAAGTCCGCTGTTGCAGGCCAGCGCATGAAAAGCGCCTTCATCCGTTCTAAAAAGAACACGGAGGCCCTGATGGATGACCGGAAGGCCACGCCCAATGAGTATGCCGTGGACAAGACAGAGCTTGCCGCCGATGACCTTGCCCACGACACGGCAAATGTGGCCGCGTCCGGCGCGAAAACGGCGGTGCGGCAGGGCCAGAAGCTGTTTCAGCGCCAGCGGGAGAAATGGGCGGCAGAAAAGCGCCAAGAGAATACGGCCCCCGCTGAACAGTCCCACGCCCCTGGACCGGCCCAGGGTATAGCCCCAGATGGGCATACTCCGCAGCGAAACGGAGGGACGGTCCCAGAACACCAGCGCCTTCCGCAGCATAAGCGCATGGCGGAGCGCCCACCCACCCAGGCCGGCATAGAGCGCCCAACGGATACCACAAGCCCTTATGTGGAGAGAGGTCGGGCCTTTGCCAAGAAGCAGGCCGAGCGGAAACGGCAAATTAGAGATTGGGCTGTTCAGTCTGACCAGCCATCGCTGATCAAGACCCCAAACGCCACACAAGCGCCCTGGCAGGCGGAACTCCCCGTAAAAACGGCAAAACAGCCCGCCCAGGCTATGGGGCAGGCCGCAAAGGACACAGGCATAGGCACGAAGAACACCATCAAACGCGCCCAACAAACGATAAAAACTGCCCAGCATACCGCCAAGACTGCTCCACGCACGGCGAAAACCGCCATCAAGACAGCAGACCATACGGCAAAGACGGCGCAGGCCACAGCCAGAGCCGCGAGAGCGACCGCTCAGGCCGCCCGCGTCACAGGAAAGGCCACCGCCACCACCGCAAAAGCTGCTACAAAAGGCGCATCCGCTGCGGCAAAAGCCCTGCTTGCGTCCATTAAGGTGCTGGTGACCGCTATCGCTGCTGGAGGATGGGTTGCCATCCTTGCCATTGTGGTGATCTGCTTGATTGGCCTGATCGTCGCCTCTCCCTTTGGTATCTTCTTTTCTGGTGAGGACAGCGGCACGGGCCAGACCATGCCTACCGTTGTTCGGGAGATCAATCAGGAATACGAGGGCAAGCTGGGAGAAATTGAGAGCAGCGCCGCACATGACCGCCTGGAACTGTCCGGCTCCCGCGCCGTCTGGTCCGAAGTGCTGGCAGTCTATGCCGTGAAAACTACCACTGACCCGGACAATCCCCAGGAAGTCGCCACGATGGATGATGGAAAAAAAGAACTTCTGAAAGAGATATTTTGGGCCATGAACGAGATCAGCCACCGGACAGAAACGGCAACCACCACCCAAACCGTGGAAACCGATGATGGAAAGGGCAATATCATGGTGGAAGAAATAGAGGTAACAGCCACGACCCTTTATATTACCGTGACCCACAAAACCACGGATGAAATGGCGGACATCTACAATTTTACAGCTGACCAGCGGGAGATGCTTGCGGAGCTACTGGCTGAAGAAAACAGCGGTATGTGGAGCGCCGTCTTATACGGCATTGGCACAGGTGATGGAGAGATCGTGGCGGTGGCCCTCTCCCAGCTCGGCAATGTAGGCGGTCAGCCCTATTGGTCCTGGTATGGCTTCGAGAGCCGGGTGGATTGGTGCGCCTGCTTTGTTTCCTGGTGCGCCAACGAGTGCGGCTATCTGGACACCGGCGTGATCCCCAGGTTCGCAAGCTGCTCCATCGGCATCCAGTGGTTCCGGGAGAGAGGACTGTGGCAGGACGGCGACTATGAACCACGCCCCGGCGACCTGATCTTTTTCGATTGGGACGATGAGGACGAAGGCCAGGACGGAGCGGCGGATCATGTGGGCATTGTGGAAAAGGTGGAGGGCGGGATCGTCTACACCGTAGAGGGAAACTCCGGTAATGCCTGCCGGGAGCGGCAGTATGCCACAGATCACTATGAGATCTATGGGTACGGCACCCCCGCCTATTGATATAGCCGAATAAAATTATCGCCCTGGACTGACTTGAAATAGTTAGTCTAGGGCGTCTTTTTCATTATGTCCCATAAAGGGCTGTAATCGACCACCCTACCACCCTCTTAAAATTGTATCTTTATTATAGGTTATCAGAAGAATGTGATGATATACCCTACTATGGACATTATAAATATTGGCACTGCCACAATCAAATACCGTGAGATTTCCATCCTTATTTCATGAACAAAATAAAAAGAGTTTTTCACTATTCTATAAATATGTGACACATTAATATTGCTCAAATAGTATAGTAATATTACATATCTGGTGTTTGGAAAAAGTGAATCATCAACTCAATTGTCGCAGACGGCCTGTTCTGTCGTGAAATAGACGGGCTGTTTTGTCGGTCATCGCCGGACATCATTGTCCGGCGCCGGTGCGTTTTGTCGCATAAGAGAAGGGGATGGCTCCAGCCATCCCCTTCTTTCCGGTATTCAAGAAACCTCGCCCTCCAGGACGAGTTGTACCATCCGGTCATCAATAATGGCCCGGCGGTTTTGGTATGCGTAGACAAGAGACTGGGTACAGGCCCGGTTAATCAGTCTCGGGATGCCGGATGAGAAAGAGTGGACTGCTTTCATGGCGTCCTCAGAGAAGATTGCGTTGGGGTGTCCAGCATAGGTCAGTTGCTTCTCAATATAGGCTTTCGTCTGAGCGTATTCGTAAGGCATCAGAAAGCACTGAATATCAACCCTGTGGAGGATCGCTCTGTACGCTTGCAGCCGTAGTTTCTCCCATAGCTCCGTCTGGCCAGCCAAAATGAGTGCGAGGGGATTTTCAGAATCCATTTTGTAGTTGAGTAAGAAGCGGATTTCCTCCAGCATTTCCTTAGAGAGTAGATGCCCTTCATCCACAATCACAACCAGTTTTCGGTGTCCAACTCCACGCATAATTTCAATTTCGTGGTGCAGTAGATTCCTTGCGTCACCTCGGTAGAACCGTGTTTCACACCCCAGCTGCTCCAGAAGACCGTTGTAGAAGTGTCTCGGGGTAAGTTTAGATTCAGAAAGGTAGAGTACGGTGTAATCTTGCCCATCTAAGACGCTTTTCAGGCGGCGCAGAGCCGTTGTCTTCCCCGTGCCCGCATCCCCAACCACAAGAGCAAAAAGCTGGCGGCTGGCAGCATAGAGCAGACGGTTATAGACTTCTTCGGTATCCTGGTCTTCATAGAGATTGTCAACAGGAATGCCCCGTACAAAAGGGGTATGTGTCATTTCAAAAAATTCCTCGTACATGCTTGTCACCCCTTTTCAATTTCTGTGGTGTAGGAAATCGCCCTCCTGCGCTGCTTGTCTTGGTATGGTTCCGTTATGGCATCCAATAGACGGGAATGGTCAACGGGAATACGCTCAATCTCTTTTCGTTTTGGCTTCGGTGCAACTTTTTCGCCAACTACAATCTGCCGCACTTGAAACGGCTCATGGTCTGGTGTCTCAATCGTAAGGATCTCTGTACAGATTGGGTCATAGACTACATCAACCTGCTTGCCGGCAAAAGCAATGCCAAGGTCATATCGTTTTCCGCCAAAACTAATTACACCACTCTTGTCGGCCTTACGGGATTCACAATGCAAAAATGCTCGTGCCATCAGAGCCTTGTCCACAAATCGTGGAGGCATGGAATCGGACTTAAATGCAATTTCTGGCGTTGTGCCAAGAGCACTATGCGGTTTGGAGTGGTAACATTCATGTAGCCATGCTTGGAATTTTGTGTTCAATTCTTGCAGGCTCTCTGGTGGATGTAGACTTACCTCTGCTAAAAAAGCATCCATCGTTTGGTTAAATCGCTCCTGTTTGCCTTTGCCCTGTGGATTTCTGGGCTTTGCATAGATCAGCCGGATACCAAGCAAATCGCAGGCGCGCTTCATCCAGCGTGTTCGGTACTGCGTCCCATTGTCAAAATAGAGTCTCCGTGGAAGCCCAAATTTCAGCATGGCTTTTTGCAGGGTGTCTTCTACAATACCTTGCTCCATCGTCCCGTAAAACTCACCGTGGAGAATGTATCTGGTAGCATCGTCAATCAGGCAGGAGAAGTAGGTCTGTGTCTGTACACCGCCAAGATTGAGCACAAGTCCATATTTAATATCTCCTTGCCACAGGTCATGCCGGTGCAGCCGTTGAAATCGTTGGGAAGCGTACCCTTTGTCATTGTAAAGCTTCATCATTGCGGTGGAATACCCTGCACGGCTCAAAGCATCCTGCAATGTGGTTCGCTTCAGAAATCCGGGAGGAGCCTTCTTCTCCAACTCCAGGATTTTAATAATTGTAGGGATGCTCCTGCTGGGAAGTTCCCTGCGTAGCTGGATTGCCTCATCCAGTAGCTCTTGTGGAATTTTGTAGTTACTTTGGCTGCTCCTGCTCTGCGGTTTCAGTGCTTCAAAACCTCCATTCAAATATGCGCAGAGATACCGTTCCAGAGTTCGTTGGGAAATCTGGTTTCGTTCGCATATCTCCTGTCGTAGCTGTTCCACCCGTCTGCTATCCATGTTTTGGGACAGCAGCGGTGCAATCATAGACATTCGCTCCTCTGCAATCTCTGCGGCGAGCTTCCTGTTTTTCATTTCCATGCTGGAATCGCCTCCTGTTTTATTGGCATGACACCAGTATAGCCGGAGGAAAATCCATTGTCATGGCGGAACGGTGCTGTATCCAATTTCCGCTGTTTGCTACCAGCCGGACAAAATGCACCGTCTGCTGGCGCAGAGTGTAGCCGGGGTGAAATGTCATCGGAAGGAGGTTGGCTGCAATCAATCCGGTTGCAATATTTTGGGCATAACAGATGAACCACGCAAGCCAGGATCGGATGCGCAGCCAGGTAGATGTTTCACAGGTATGTCGGGCTTCTGTAGATTCGGCAATCTCACAGAATGCTTCCACTCCATATCGCTTATATGGAATGAGGCTATCCGGTAACTCTCTGTGTGTTTTTCCACAGCACTGGCACTTTAATACTCTGAGATGGTATTTGTGTATGCAGTCTCCATATCGGACTTTCCGCGTACAGGTTCCATGAACTTTAAGTGCTCCTCCACAGATTGGACATAGGCTGCTCTCTTTGCTTAAAATTTTGGTAGTGTCCCCGTTGCAGGACAATTCATACTGTGCTATACTAATCATGGTTTGTGAGAGGGAGCATTGAGTCGTTGTAATTATTGGAAATGTGCTTGTTTCCAGTGATTGGACTCATTGCTTCCTCTTGCCTCATTTTTTGAGCTGTCATAATAATAGCATATCCAACTAAAAACAAGAAGCAAAACCGAAAAAATATATGCAAAACACAAAATTTAGGTTGCCATATACGAAATTATTCAGTATAATGAAGATGGTAGCTACCTAACAAGTATCAACGGTTCCAAGAAAAGGAGGAAAGTACCATGAAGAAAGTCCTGTCGGCTGTGTTAGCTCTCGCAATGGTGTTCTCTTTGTCCTGCACGGCTTTTGCTGTTGAAGAAGTCCCGTATGAACCGGTAGCCACGGAGGAAACCAATATCGTGCCGAAGTCGAGCCTGTCTCTTTCGTTCACCTCTTTGGGTTCCGGTTCCAGAAAGACTTCCAGCGAAACATACTACATTTCTGGTGAAGATGCTGTACTTACTATCAACTCCTGCACATGGAGTCCCTCTTCTCAGGATGTAAAAATCGGCTGGTATAATGTGGACACCCGGGTAACATACACTGTTACCTATGAAGGTGGAGATATTAACAGCAAGAGAGTCAACTCCAGTGGTGTTCCAGATGGAGATTATAAGGTTTGCATTGTGAATGGCGGAAGTAAGAGCATCACCGGAGCTATGCAGTACGAGGTAAAATAACCATGAAAAAGGGAATTCATCGAGGATTAGGGCTATTGTTAGCAATCGTGGTGGTTGCCATGTTAGCTGCTTGTTCTACTAAGGATTCTGTATCGGAGGTTCCAGACAAGGATGACAGCGATGCCATCGTTCCTCCGGCTTCTGTTCTTCCATTTGCTGATGTGGTGGATTTAAGTGAATACTTTGTAGATGAGCCTGTGGAATTCTCTGAGAGTACGCCAAAAGGAGAACTTGTGTGCGTCAATATTGATGAATCTCAATATTCAAAAGCAGACGATACCATTCTGTTGCCCAATGAAAAAACAAAGGCAATGGCCGTTCATTGCACTTGGGCCTCTGCTTCCAGAACAATCTATATTGGATTTATCGATGAGGTGTCTGAAGAGGTGTATACCCTATCTGCCGTTGGTGGTGCTCTTACAGGAACGCTCGATCTGAGTTCCCTTCCAGAAGGTGAATATCGTCCCATCATGTACAGCAGCGACAACCAAAATATCAATGCTGTTATGCTGTATCAATTCCAATAGTCTCAAGTTGAAGAGAGGTGCCGTTCTACCAAGAACGGCACCTCTCTTTTCCCTTTTATGATATAGCGATGCCAAAACAGACCGGCTTCAACGACAGATTAGCTCGGCTGTCGTGACAAAACAATCCGGCTATGCGACAAAACAGACCGGCTATTTCTGGACAAAACAGCTTGGCCTTAACATCAATATTCTTTAATGCGTACTTTTTATGTCTATCATCAAGAGCGTCTAATGATTTTGAAAGAGCAGATATTTCTAATTCCTGCTGTAAATATCCATCCAACCCAAGTGCTTCATCTGCGGATACTCTCAATTTCTTTATAATGCTTATGAGCATATCATAAGAAGGTTTTCGGCTACCGCGCTCCAAAGAAGCAAGCGTTGAGTCACTGATTTCCAGTAACTCAGCGAATTCGCTTTGACTTAGATGATTGGCCAATCTATATTTCTTCAAAAATATACCAAATCCGGTTTTCAATATTAGCACCTCAAGTATTATGTTGTACTAATCGTATCCGAAATATTGGAGTATTGTAATAGACTATCAGTAATGATAGATACTATGGGTATCGTAGAATAGAAATTTATGATATAATATGTTACACAGAGATGAGCAAAACAAGTCCTAAATCAAAAGGGTGAAGAGCGAGAAAAAGCGTATAAAAACAAACCCGGTAGAAAACCGGGCAAATAAAGCCATATAGGAACATCCATTAAGTGGCTCGCCTAAATGATATTAGATGCACGGTAGGAGTGAGAGCCAGAGAAAACAGCGGCAAGAGCAACAGCAAAAGCGGAAATGTGGGCAAGCGTATTGAGGTTTGCCGCACTGTTTCCGCTGTTACGCACCCATAATCGTTCCTGCCTAGACGCCTTAAAGCGGGAGGTGTGCCTTTCGCACTCTGTACACAAAGCGTATGTCCTCTTGAAATAGAGACAGCTGCGGTCAATGGAAAGCCTGTAGTCCGATGGAATGATTCTGTATTTAACGCAACCACTGTTTTTCGTCCCGTTATTCCAGTTCTTATGGTTACAGGGGCAACCGCCACGCTTGGACTGACGGAATGAGCAGCAGAATTTTGATGGGTACGACCGTTGTTAATGGTTTTGCCATCTTTGTGCATGACCAATCCAGCATCACAGATCAGGTTGTCCGCTGGAAGAGCTTTGCTCTTGAAATTTCGTTTTTTGAGGGGTACAAAGGCTTCACCGGCATAGACCGATTTCATGGTGTGGTAGGTGATTTTTGCATCGTAGCCCTTATCAGCAAGAAAGGAACACCCCCTGCAAAGGGAGGATTTGGTTGGCTACGGCGAGGATGTTGTGGAATCCATAATGTTGGCTGGTGTGGTCAGCTCGTATAGAGGCAACCAGGAGATACAGTCTACCAGCTACCAGCACATGGCTTTTGTATTCCCAGTAGAACTGATACCGGCGTTCATTGTGCTGGTTAGAAGCTGAATGGACTTCCAACACACAATCTGGGTCTGAATCGCATTGTGGCTGAATCTTTTGGGAGAATTTATTTTTTACAAAGGATTTGGGATTGTTCTGCTTTGTGTTCGCCATGATGGGTGTAGCGTCTAGGCCAACGAGGGAGGCATACACCATACCAAATTCGTACAACTACCGCACCAGATCCGCCATAACAAACTTTAACTCAGCATTATCCAGCTGCTGCAGAAAACAATCATAGATCCAGTAGGACGGCAGTGGCTCCATGATATTGAAGCCACAGTAGTGGGCGATGAGTCGGTTGTTGTTCAGATATTCGGTCAAGTCGGTGACTTGAGAGAACCCCTCGCATTTCATGACAATGAGGAGCAGAGCATAGCTTCTTTGGGGACTTCACGCTGCCCAGTTGCCGCTCTGGGCAGCGTGAAGTCCAGACGGCTAAAACACTTGTCGTAGAACAAGGCGGCGCTTTGGGATGTAAACAGCGTTACATCCTGGATGATTTCCTGTCGTTAGATAGCGGCCAGCCCTCTCTGGTTGATTTTCTCTGTAAGTTAGTTTTACCAAAAGAGGCTCCGTTTTCTATATCAATGGAGTGATTTCCAGTTTCAGCCATGGCCGGAATCCCTTGCAATAACTACACTTTTAAGTTTTACTCATGGCTGATATGTTGCAATTATAAGGAGGGGAAAGAGCCAAAATGGAAAAGGGATGGACATATCTTGAAAAGGACTTTTCCGATGAAGATCTAATAGATCAGCCATTTGATACTGGAATTGATGAGTTCATATATACGATGCTGAGTGAACATTTTAAAAACTCCACATATATGGTAGACATGCAATATTTAAGAAAATATAAAACTATTATAGAAAATTCATATAAACTTGCCCAAGACTGTCATGGAGCTATTCAAGTAAGGTTAAATGATATACCATTGAATTGTGAAGTGCGAATATCGGCAGACAATATAGAGTATGATAACTATTCACCCGAGCTAAAAAAAATATTAGATGAGTGTAATGGGTTATCAATTAGCATAGATAGCAAGGGAAAACATATCATTATTATTATTGATATTCCTATTTTCTTAAAGATATAAGGGCACATTTGAGCCACAAGTGCTGAAAAAGAACCAAACCATTATTAGTCAGGACATTGAGAAACTCCCATGTGGTATTCACATGGGAGTTCTTTCGTTTGACGGATTTGCAGAAAATCCCTAAGATATATATGGGAATCATGTAGCGCTATCACCGATCATATAGAATTTGATTTCCTTAATTTATCAAGTGCACTTCTCTTAGCTTTGTTTATATTTTGACGAGACACACCTTCACGCTGCGCGATTTCTGCGATAGATAACCCATGATAGAAGTGTAGAAAAATAATACGTTGCTGATATGCAGTCAGCGTATTATCTGATAAATATGCCATCAAATCAATCAACTCGTTTGGAGGCTCTACCATAGAATTATCAATTATATATTTTTGCTCATCCGATAAATCATTGATGGGAATCTCATGAGAGCTAATTGCAGAGTGATACTTGGACAACTCGATATATTTATTCCGAAGGGCCGTACAGATGTAATTTACGATTGCTCCATCGTGCTTTTGAATGATACTGTCAATCGGAAATTTATGGATGAAAGCAATGAATTCGACTACTATATCCTCATAGGCATCTTCATACTTTAGAAGACGTGCATATTTTCGGATTACACGGTCGAAGCGGTTGATTAACTCTAGCATTGCCTCACTGCTGCCGTTCTTTGCGTATCTGATAGTATCTAGTAACATTGCTCAGTACTCCCATCTGATTTTTATTTGGGAGCCAGAGCAAAGGGAGAGGGCAGTGGATTTGGGTAGGGACTTGTAGCTTCTATATGGTTTATAGATGTGAGGAGTATTTATCTTTATAGAGCGAGTGCAAAATAGATTTTAGCTTATCAGGAAGGGGAAGATTAAGTTTTGCTGCATTTTCTAATATACTGATGCACTCGTTGCTTATATAAAATGTAGTAGTGACAGATCGAACGGCATCAGAGGAATTTAATAGAAAGGCATCGACAATATGACTTACGGAGATGAGAGCAAATATGCCTACCTTTTTAGCAATGCCCCTGGCTCCAATTTCACTCGAAGCTTTTTTTATATGGACTGCAACACAAATTCCGGTAACATAATCCAAAACGACGAGTATGATTAAGGCGTATAGGAGCCCATCGGCTGCGCCAAAAAAAAGATTGACCAATTGCTTCCACAATTCAATGGGGCTTAAAAATTGCATGATGACATACCACCTTTCTGTAATATAAAGAGAGATTCATTCCTTAAAGTGTAAACCACTATGTTTATAATGGTTTTGGCAGAGATGACCGTAACTTGAAAATTAAAGAAAATATTTTGTGACGAAATATGACTGTCTGGACATTGTTTAGATAGAGGGCCAGCAGAGGGAGGAGTTTTGTTGGTTTGGGTGTCTTGTATATATAAGGGATTTTAAAATTTAATGTGACGGTAGTTCTAGGTGTGGACATTTTAGTTCGGAGAAAGATAAAAATTATCTGAGACGGAATAGAGGGGGGAATTTGTTGTGATTGGAGATAAACTTGGGAATGGGAGATTATCTGAAGATGATATTCAATATTTGAAAGGGCTGTTTGAGCGTGAATATAGTGGATTGTTAAGTTATGCGAGATATGTGTTAGAAGACGAATCACATGTAGAAGACTTGGTTCAGGATGTATTTCTGGTTGCAACATTGAAAATTAAGGATGTTAAAGAGAGCTATAGTCCAAAGCATTGGCTATATAGGACAATGAAGAACTTAATCAATAATAGACGGCGTGAAGTTCGGAGATTTAGAAATGCGATAGGGAAAATGCAGTCATCAGTTTTGAATGTAGGTAATAGAGAACAGGCTGGGTTTGATTCAGAGATACTTTTTTTCATGAGCTGTCAGCAGCATATAAAGTCCACAGATTGGACATTGCTGTGTGACTACTACTTACATGGTTATAACTATCATGAACTATCAATCCAGAATGGTATTTCAGAGTCTGCATGTAAGATGCGAATTCTAAGAGTTAAAAAAATCTTGGCCAAGCAATTACAAGCATCTGGCCTTTACAAGGCCAGATGAAAAATAGTAAAAAAGGAGGGGTTTAAATGGCAAATAAAAAAATAGAAAATGCACCATACAAATTACTAGATTGCTTGAGTACTAGTGCTTTAAAGTCGCTCTTAAAGCAAGACTTAAACGACTCTGAGGATGAATTATCTGTCGAAACGATTAAATATATTGTTCACCTTTTGGATGAGCGAAGTAGAGAAATTGTGGCAGAAGAGAAAGAGACGGATGTTGATTCAGCGTGGAAACAATTTATTCGTGACGGTATTCCACTTGTAGAAAGCGAAGAAGATTTATCGTCGCTTATAGAATGCGCAGCTGTATTAAAGGAAGATCATTCGCAAGTAAGAAGTAAAAAGAAACAAATTTTAAAACCTGCAATTCACTTTATGGCTCGGAAAATAGGTGTTATTGCAGCTACAATCTGTATTCTTTTCACGATAATGATATCAGCTCAAGCAGTAGGTATTGATGTGTTTGGGGCAATCGCCCGGTGGACAGATGAGACATTCCATTTTGATGTGTATGATGAAAGCGAATTATATACAAACGAAAATGGAGGATACACAGATAAGCTGGGAGACATATTGGATAATCACTCGTTAAGTAGAGAATTAGCACCAACGTGGTATCCGGCTGGTTACACAATGAGTGATATTGAAGTTCATCAGGAAGATGGAAATTTGCAAATATTCTATTCTTGTGATAATGGAGAAGGGAATTATTTCAGCGTTCAAGTGTTGAACTATGAAGATGTTGATGAATTGAGCAGTTATATCATCGAGAAAAGTGGCGAAGATGTTGAGACACTGAAAAGTCATGGAAAGCAGTTTTATTTATTGACAAATGAAGACACAATTACTGCCACCTGGTCAGATGGACACATTCTGGAAAGTATATCTGGAAATCTATCGAAAGAAGATTTACTTCAGATAATCAAATCAATAGGAGGAAACTAAAATGGACATGCGACGTATTCTAGCAATTGGGATGGTTACCGCTACAGTTTTTGGAAACTGTATCACGCCAGCAGGGGCTATTGAAGTAAAAGGAAGCCATGAGATACCTTTAGTAATGAGCGCGAACAGTGATGTAATCCCGTATGGCAGCATCTGTATTTCTGGATATAATGCATCGTTGAAACTGGGAACGGGGAAGGGCGCTGTGAAAATTAGCTATACAGTGACTTCAAGCAAGCCTGCTAAGACAATTGGAGTCTCCCAAATTGAGATTTACAAATCGGACGGGACGAAAGAGGCAACGATTACAGGTACAGTTGCAAATGGACTGCTGAGAGAATCCGCGGGGACCAAAACGGGCACCTATACCTACAGAGGAACTTCTGGAGAGAGCTATTATGCGAAAGTTACTCTATATGTTGTGTGTGAATCCGGGAGTGACTCTAGAACTGTGACAACTAAAACTGTAGCAACACATTAAGACGGAACAAACATGTAGGGCGGGCAAGATCTTTGCCCGCCCCACCTTCTATACCAAAGGAGCCATTATGAATCAATTTCTCAAATTTTGTGGATCGACTAATATTCCATTGACTGGTCTAGTAAGAAAAATGTCTAACCGATCGCTTCGTGTGCTATTATTTAATGCTTTATTGGGAGTGCTTTGCTGTGGGATGACTGCATGCGGGTTGATGAGCGAAAGTCTCTCTGAAGGCAATAATAGTCAAATACCTGAAAATAATTGTACTTCAACAGACTCTTCGGTTGATGGAATTCTCAATATTTTAAGTAAATATGAATCTATATTGGCGAACAATGAATCTTATTTTAGTGTAGAAAATGGAGAGAGTATGACGTTAGCTCAATTGTTAGAATTGAGCCAGGAGGAGAATTTGCAAATTTCTCAATTTGCACTGGTCGACTTTGACTATGACCAAATTCCAGAACTAATCCTAAAAAAGACGATAAGTGAGTCGGATGTATTTGGCTATGAGGTATTGCATCAATATGGAGAAGATATATATGGTTATAGTTTTACCTATCGAACTTTTGCCGACCTAAAAATAGATGGAACCTTTGTTGTGTCCAGCAGCGCCTATGACTATGGGATTGGAAAACTCGAATTTTTGGGAGATACTGTATCTATTCAAAGGATTGCAGAGTGCAAAACCTTACTTAACGAAGATGGAACAGAAAGTGAAAACTATACAATTAATGGAGAGTCTGTTTCAGAAGATAATTTTTTTAAGATACTCGAAAAGCAAGATATAAAAAAATCTATTACTTGGAATGACAAGGAAGAGAATACGGCAAATGAACTACATTGGGAGAGGTGAGAATATAAAGGGGAGGCACCAAGTAAAACTTGGTACCTCCGGTGATTGGGAGATGGCTTTAGGTACAGTATATGGATGATAATGTCTTCTGGTAGATACGATTATCAGAGAAGCGCATTGTAGAGGACAAAAGCGCCATAGTCCGAATTTGCAGGATATTCAATGGAGCCATAGTCCCTCTTAATCTGACCCCAGGTCTTGTTACTCTTGGTCGGTTCAACGGTCGGATCACGTTTAGCGTCAAATCGGTTCATAACATAAGGGGACCCCTCACCGTTATTAGCCTCTGCGGAGCTAAAGCCGAGGTTAATGGCCTGCTGAACATACGCTTTTGCGGTTCCATTGTAGGCGAAGAAGGTGTATTTGACGTTAGCAGCAACAGACAGATTTTTGCCGTTGGCCTTGCCCTTAATAAATTTCGCGGCATCGTCAGTGGCAGTTTGGAATTGAGAATCCGTATAATTGCCAGTAGGATAGGTCTTTCCGACAATCTGGTAAGGACCATTCTTGTTGCTGGGGCCGGCCTTTTTCAGTCCGTATTCCCGGAAATGGATAGCGGCCAACATCTGCCAGGGAATCCCGTACTTATTGGCTGCCGACTGGTAGAAAGGTTTGTTGCCATCCAGTAACTTAATCTGCGCAGATGTCAGAATCGGCTGTCCACGGTAATCTTTATACGACCCACTTGGAGTTTCTCCACCCCCGCCGGGGTACTTGTCATAACCAAACAAGTACTGCCAGGTAGTGGGGCCGACAGAGCCATCAACAGAAATTCCCATCTTTTTCTGGAAATTCTTTACGGCAGTCAGGCAGCCAGGTCCAAAGCTACCATCAGTGGTGAGGGATTCAAACTTGCTGAGGAGGTGCTGGGCACCGCGGACCGCCTCATTGCGGTTTCCGTTCTGCACGACGGCAACCAGACGGGAGAGTGTATCCTTGCCAGCAATACCATTTGCAGTGATGCCCTTGCTCTTCTGAAAAGCAACAACAGCATCATAAACACCAGGGCCGAAACTACCATCCACAGCGAGAGCCGTGTTGTTGTTCCGGTAGTTGAGCAGGCACTGAAGAGCTTTGATATTGGTGCCAGTGTTGCCCTTTGCCAGATTAGGCCAGGAAGGAGTAGTTGCCATGATCTTTACCTACTTTCTCTTTTGTATATTGAAGCAATTGGTGTCGCGCGCCACATTCTTGCTTCTGTAATGTAAAGAGGGAAAGTAAGGGCATTTTGTAAACCATATCTCGAAATTCTATAATAATTTTTGAAAGGAATGTTTATATGAATAGAAAAGTTAAAGAAATCGTTGCAATTAGTGTGGCACTACTATTTGTGCTATTATCTGGCTGCCATTTTTCGCACAATAATCAAGAAAACTCTTTGGGTACACCTCCAGAAAGTTATACTCCACAAGATTCGGTTCCTGATGAATCGCAATCAGTCTCACCAGAAACAACACCGACTCCGAGTACCAACAAACCACTTCCAACCATAGATATCAAACAGGAACCACCATTGAGTGAATCTGATATGAATCTTGCGGTTCCGGATTTCCTAACTCAGGAACAGCAGACGTTATACCGTAGGGCACATAGTTTATATGAACATCTTCTTGGAGATTCAATTGAATACGCCGAAACCTTTGAGGACAATGTATTTCCTCAAAGCGAATACGAACAAGTAATAATCAATGATATGGTTTACTTGGTCGCACAGGGGAGATACGCAAATTGGATTGATTTTGAGAAAGTTGGCCATTCAATTTTTACAGAAAAATATTGGGAGGAATTAAATAAAACAGGTGACGGATTGCCATTACGAACAGAATATAATGGAAAACTTTGCTTTTTAGATACATCAATGGGCGGTGGATATTATTATTGTGAAGACATTCCTGACGATTTCCGTCTTGAAAAGTTAGGGGAGAATGAGATTGCTTTTACGCTGATTGGTCACTACCGTAATTTTGAAGAGGTGACAGACGAAATCACAACTGACGATGGAATGCCGGACCATGACTATACTTTAGAATTTCCAATTAAAATGATTTTAACAGAGGATGGATGGCGTTTTGATGAGTTTCATTCTTCTTTACGAGATGAAAGAGAGCCATGATAAGTTCAATATAAAAAGGCTGGGCTGTATAAACAGCCCAGCTTTTTTTCAAACACCCTGATTAGTTTTTACGATAAGTTTTTCGGATACACCAAATGCCCTGGGGGTGCTTGTTGTTATCCATCGCCATCTGGAGAGTATGGTCAGAACCATCAATTGTGGTCTGCAACTTTCCATTGGGAGAATCAGGTACAAACTTAATCGGATCCATCACAAGGAAATCGTCGTATGTTTTTCCGCCGTTCTTGTAACCATAGCACATGACAGTATGGTTAGAACTATTACCGGTACCGATGTTGACAATGACGGGATGTTCAGCATCAATCTCTGCCCGGATGACTGGGAACGCAGCCGTCCCCTTAACATCAGTCTTAGAGGAAGCGACGCCAAGCTTGCTGCCACACTTAGAGAAGTCGTAGTTCCAGTTCATACCCTGACCAGAAATCCAGGCTCCTTTAATGTTGGCAATAGAGTAATTGCTCGGGCCGTAGAAATTGACCAAATCCAGGGCAGTGGTGATTGTACAACCGCTCTTGCTGCCGATTGTATTAACAATTTCCAGATATCGCTGGTTCCAACAACATCTCCGACCAGAAGGCATCTTAATAATGTGCGAAGTGCCCCCAGTACTGCCCCCGCCGGGATACTTGTCATAACCAAACAAGTACTGCCAGGTAGTGGGGCCTACAGAGCCGTCAACGGAAATTTCCATCTTCTTCTGGAAATTCTTTACGGCAGTCAGGCAGCTAGGTCCAAAGCTGCCGTCAATGGTGAGAGATTCAAACTTGCTGAGAAGGTGCTGAGCACCGCGGACTGCTTCATTGCGGTTGCCGTTCTGCACAACAGCAACCAGACGGGAGAGGGTGTCCTTGCCGGCAATACCATTAGCAGTGATACCCTTGCTCTTCTGAAAGGCAACGACAGCATTGTAAACGGAAGGGCCGAAGCTGCCATCCACAGCGAGAGCTGTGTTATTGTTCCGATAGTTGAGCAAACACTGAAGAGCCTTAATATTGGTGCCAGTGTTGCCCTTTGCCAGATTAGGCCAGGAAGGAATAGATGCCATAATATTTTACCTACTTTCTCTTTTTATATAGAAACAATTGGTGTCGCGCGCCACGTTTTTGTTTCTATTATCAAAAGAGGAAAATAGGTTCTACTGTTAAGGCCAAGCTGTTTTGTCCAGAAAT